>Ga0101941_1000094_pt1 | contig 237329 bp, 223 predicted proteins | sample DewCreD2012metaG_3_FD_75242 | JGI IMG/M metagenome (GOLD analysis project Ga0101941, IMG submission 75242) | Hot spring sediment bacterial and archeal communities from British Columbia, Canada, to study Microbial Dark Matter (Phase II) - Dewar... ... | reverse complement strand
AATAAAACTTCTAACAAGGTTAAAATTCAGCATCTTTGTTATCGAGAAGTCAAAGAGAAATATAGCCTTCCTGCAAATCTTGTAATACGTGCTATAGCTAGAGTCTGTGCAAGCAGAAAGTCTAAGAGGCCAATTAAAGAGTTTAGACCAACCTCTATTGAATATGATGCAAGAACTTTTTCTCTTAAATTCATTGGTGGTTATTATTTTACTTCTCTCTCTACAGCTCAAGGGCGGATTAAGAATATTAGGCTTTCTATTGGTAACTATCAACTTGGGCTTCTTAAAGGGCGAGATCCAACATCATGGAGGGGTAAATTTGTAGATTTTGACCTTGGTATTAATTGCACTGCTACTGCAAGCAACAAAGTAAAATTTAGGGTTAAGAATCTTATATAGATTAGAAACCACTATAAAAACTTGAGGTCTTCTCTCCAATCGAAGGGTACGAAGCGGGCTAAAAGGCTCTTGAGATGGCTTTTGGAAAGGAGAGAAGAATCTCAAGAGAGATAAACCACATTATAAGCAAACAACTTGTAGAGTCTCTTTGTGAGGGAGATTGTATTGTATTTGAAAATCTCAAGGGTATCAGGCAAAGGGCTAAACTTGCAAAGTGTCAGCGTAAGAACTTGCACTTGTGGGGCTTCAGACAACTGATTGATTTTTGTAGATACAAGGCTCTTCAAAGAGTAATCCCAGTTGTCTTTGTAGATGCAAGAAATAGTTCTAAGGAGTGTAGTAGATGTGGGTATATTTCCAAATCCAGTCGCAGGTCTCAATCTCTTTTTCGTTGTATTAGATGTGGTTTTCAGCATAATGCTGACTTTAATGCCTCCTTAAATTTGGCAAAGAGAGCTGGCTCTCTTGCCTTGGGCTACCTGTCAGATAGCCCTAAAGTCTCAGCCCTTAGTGGCTAGGGACAAGCCCATGACTTCAGTCGTGTGGTGTCTGACCAATTTGCTATCCAATTTAGTGTGTAATTTTAATTCAATAAGGCCACTTGCTTTTAGCTTAAATACCTGATATTTTCAATCTCTATGAAGAAAAAAGCAGCTGTACTTGGGGCAAGTGGTTATACTGGTAGTGACCTTATTAGGCTTCTTCTCATTCATCCTAAGGTTGAGGTCATACATGCTACGGCTGAAAAACATGTTGGAAAGAGTATTTCAGATGTTCTTCCGTATCTAAGAGGTTTTTTGGATCTTGAGCTTAAACCCCTTGATGTAAAATTGATCCCCGATGAGGTAGATATTGTATTTACAGCACTTCCCCATGGAAAATCTGCAGGGGTTGTTAAAGAGCTGGTTGGAAAAGGTAAAAGGGTTATAGATCTTGGGGCTGACTTCAGATTAAGTCACCAAACGTATAGGGAGTGGTATGGTGAGCATCCGTGTCCTGAGCTTATCTCAAGGGCAGTTTACGGAATAACAGAGCTTTTCAGAGCAGAGATTTCCGAGGCACAACTCGTTGCTAATCCGGGTTGTTATCCCACCTCTGCTATACTTGGGCTTGCTCCCCTTCTCAAATACGGATTTATAGATGAAAGGCAAATCATAATAGACTCTAAGTCGGGTGTGTCAGGTGCGGGTAGGTCATTGGAGCTTGCATACCACTTCTGTGAGGTGAATGAAGGTGTAAGAGCATACAAGGTTGGAGAGCATCGTCACACACCCGAAATGGAAGAGGTTTTGTCTCGGTACTGCGGCCTCAGTGTGAGGGTTTCTTTTACCCCTCATCTTATTCCAATGGACAGGGGTATTCTCTCAACTATTTATGTCAGGCTAAAAGAGGTTGTGTCAAGTGCTGAACTGATTGCTCTTTATAGGGAGTTTTATGCAGATAGCTTTTTTATAAGGGTTGTTCCTGAAAACGTATATCCATCAACCGCTGATGTACGTGGTTCAAACTTCTGCGATATTGGGGTAAAGGTAAACAAGCGAGATAGAACTGCAGTTGTTATCTCGGCGATCGACAACCTTGTAAAAGGTGCATCTGGCCAAGCAATTCAAAACATGAATCTAATGCTTGGTTTCGATGAGTCACTTGGGCTTACCATGCCTCCTGTGTTTCCTTAAAGGCTTTAATTCCCCGGGATATGTTGGCCTCTCTTATCCTGCTTACTATTCCGGGAAGTATGTCCAGTACGTATTCTATGTCCTCTCCCTTGGTAAATCTACCGAGACTAAATCTAATCGAAGAGGTAGCAAGTTCCCTTGACATACCCATCGCAAGAAGTACGTGGGAAGGGTCAACATTACCTTCAGAACATGCAGAACCGGTTGATACTGCAATACCTTCAAGATCAAGGTTTATTACAAGGGACTCCCCATCTACCCCCTTAAAGCTTAAGTTAAGGGTATTGGCTAGTCTTTTCTCAGGATGTCCATTTAATTTTACACCATCTATTCTCTCAAGGATTCCTCTATGCAGCTTATCCCTAAGTTCTACTACTCTTGCGTTTTCGGTTTCCATCTCCTCTTTGGCAATTTCACACGCTTTTCCCAATCCCACTATTCCGGGAACGTTCTCCGTCCCTGATCTCCTCCCCCTTTCCTGGCCGCCTCCGTGTATTATTGGATTTATTTTAACCCCTTCTCTTATAAAAAGAGCACCTACTCCTTTTGGTCCATATAGTTTATGGGCAGAAAGTGAAAGAAGGTCAACGGGAATTTTTCTTAAATCAATTTCTATTTTCCCTGCTGCTTGTACAGCGTCAGTGTGAAGGATTATACCTTTTTCCTTAACTATTTCCGCAATCTCTTCTATAGGCATTACTACCCCTGTTTCGTTGTTTGCAAACATTACCGAGACCAGAATCGTTTCATCGTTTATGGATCTTTTAAGCTCTTCTAAATCTACAAGCCCATACTCATCAACACCTAGATAGGTTACTTTAAATCCTAGGGTTTTAAGAAACTCAAACGACTCGATAACGGAGGCATGCTCAACCTTGGTAGTTATCAGATGTGAGCCCTTTTCCCTAAGCGAGAAGGCAACCCCCTTTATTGCAAAGTTGTTGCTCTCACTGCCTCCACTTGTAAAAACTACCTCTTTTGGAAGGGCACCGATAAGCTCTGCAACCTGTTCCCTTGAGTCATCAAGTGCAGCTTTCCCTTTCCTTCCAAAGGAATGTATACTTGAAGGGTTCCCAAATTCCTCTTTCATGTAAGGGAGCATTGCTTCAAAAACACGGGGGTCCAAGGGGGTTGTTGCATTGTAGTCTAAGTAAATCCTTTTCATATAGGCCTTCCCTGTTTCCAGTATATACCTTTTTAAAGGTTACCTGGTTTTAACAATCTTAACGTTTAGGTTGTCCTTTTGATTCTCTTTTATTTCGTTTTCAAGTGTATCTATTCGCTTTTCAAGCTTTTTTATGTGTTCTATAAGAGAAGTGATTAAGCGCTCTTCGGGGTCCGGAAGCTTATTGTGTTCAAGATCAGGATAGACGGGGAACTCTTCCTTACGAACTATCTTCCCCGGGATCCCTACAACTGTTGAGTTTGGAGGAACATCCGTTATTACAACTGAGTTTGCTCCTATTTTGCTGTTTGAGCCTACAGTTAGAGGCCCCAGGATCTTTGCCCCTGCTCCTATTGTTACATTGTTTTCGATTGTTGGATGTCTTTTGCTGCGACTAAAGCTTGTTCCTCCAAGTGTAACTCCATGGTAGATAGTTACATTATCTCCTATTTCAGAGGTTTCTCCTATAACCACACCCATCCCATGGTCTATAAAGAAGCCTTTTCCAATCTTTGCTCCGGGGTGGATTTCAATCCCTGTAAGAAACCTTGAAATATGAGAGAGAATCCTCCCTAGAAGTTTTAGACGGTGGTTCCACATCCAGTGAGCTATGCGGTGAAAAACTATTGCGTGGAAACCCGGGTAGGTAAATATTACCTCAAGTTTATTTCTTGCGGCGGGATCTCTTTCAAATATTACCTTAAAGTCTGCTTTGATTTCTTCTAGAATCCCCATCTATATGAGTAAAATATAGAACAAGAAGGACTAAGTCAAGAAAATCACTGGTTTAGAGCTGTCATTATATCCGGTTTGTTTGTAACTATCCCATCTATCCCGATTTGCATAAGGTTCTGAGCCTCTAAAGGATTATCAACTGTCCACGTAAATAAAAACAGACCTGTTTTACGTACCTTTTCAGCAAGTCTTTTTGTAACAAACAAACGAAAGGGAGCTATGGCATCGGCAAAAACCTCTTTTCCCTTCTTAATTGGGTTTAGTGGGAAAAATACTATAAGACCGGTTTTTACAGCAGGTTCAATTTCTTTTATCCTTTTTATGATGTTTTTTTGAAACGACACTATAAAAACGTCTTCTAAGAGATTGTGCTTACCTATAATCTCTAGGGTTTTTTCTTCGGTTCCCCTCTCTTTTAGTTCCACTACAAACTTTGTTTTTCCCTTTGCAAACTCTATAACCTCTTCCAGTGTCGGTATCTTTTCTCCTTTACCGGCATCGAGTTTCTTTAGCTCATATAGGGTTTTTTCCTTTACAGAACCGTATCCATTAGTGGTTCTATCAACCTTGGAATCGTGTATTACCACAAGGTATCCGTCTCTAGACATCCTTACATCTAGTTCAATCATATCGGCTTTCATATCAATTGCCCGTTTAAAAGCAAGTAGCGTGTTTTCTGGTTCATAAGCACTTGCTCCCCTATGTGCTATTATCCTAAATTGTCTGTTATCCATAAGAATGTCCTATGTATTGCTATAATTTTCTAAGGCATTAGAATGATTACACGAATGGTTACATTTATCAAGAGTGCTCTTCTTCTTATAAGACCTCATCAGTGGATAAAAAACCTTTTAATCTTTGTCCCACCATTCTTTGGAGGTGTTTTCCTTGCAGACTCTGGTGTTTTTCTTAAAATGGCTCAGGCCTTTTTGGCTTTTTCCCTTGTTTCCTCAGCAGGTTACATAGTAAATGATATACTGGATATGGGAAGTGACCGCTTGCACCCTCAAAAGAAATTTCGTCCACTGGCCTCAGGGGCCATAGGGATTTATCAAGCTTCTCTTTTGCTTGTGGTAATCCTTACCTTATCACTTATCCTTTCCTTGAGATTTGCTTACGGTTTTCTTTTTGTATGTATTTTGTATCTTGCCCTTAGTGTGGCTTACTCACTCTTTTTACAACACATTGTGATCCTGGATGCATTTAGCATTGCCCTTGGATTCGTATTTAGAATAGAGGCTGGGGGGATAGCATCCGAAACTAGGGTCTCTAGCTGGCTTGTTCTAACTACCTTTCTTCTTTCCCTGCTTTTGGCCTTCGGGAAAAGGAGGTTTGAGCTTTCAGCTTTTAGCATGTCCACTCCTTTTAGAAAGGTTCTTGCAAAGTACAAAATGAACTTTCTGGATACGGTACTGGGTATTTTTGCAACCACGGCAATAGTTACATACTCGATGTATGTGGTGGAGAGAGGATCCAAAGGGTTTTTGATTACGGTTCCGTTTGCATGTTATGGTGTTCTTCGCTATGTATATATTGTGCAAACCAATTCAGGTGGAGATCCCACCGAGGCACTTTTTAAAGACAGAAATCTCCTTATATGTGTGGTTCTTTGGATAGTAATTACTGCCTTAATTATCTACTTGCAGGATATCTTGGGCCTCTTTAACAAGTGGTTCTGAAAGACCACTCCTAATTGCTATTCTGGCCTGTTCCATGGCTTTCTCTTTTTCTCCACGTCTAAGGTAGACTTTTGCTAGAAGTAAGTGTGCTCTTCCGTAGTTTTTGTATATGCTAAGGGTTTTCTTTAGATAACTCTCAGCCGTTATGTAGCCTGAGGCATCACCGTATTCCCCTTTTATAAAGTAGATTAGACCAAGATGGTAGTAGGTTCTTCCATAGGAAGGGTCAAGGTTTAGCGCTTTTAAAAAGGTCCTTTCTGCACTTGCGTAATCTTCCCTTTTAATGTATAGGATGCCCAGGTTGTTAAGTGTAATTGCTCTTCCTCTATTGGTGTCTTTTATATCTGGAGCAAGAGCTATGGTAAACTCACGAATTGCTTCTTCTTCTCTATTTGCTTTCATCAGTGCCAGAGCATAGTTTGTGTGAGGGAGTGCATGATGGAAGGATTTTTTTGAGGTATCTTCCCAGAGCGAGAGGTTATCCTTCCATACACCTTGTCTTTTTATGTTAAATGGCAAAAATACGAGACAGATGAGCATCATAATAGGTATACTTAACCTCTGATTTCTTAATCTGGGATTTAGAATTGCAGATGCAAGGAGGATGCAGTATCCAGCAGATGGTATATATAGATACCTTTCTGCTATCGGGGTTGATGCTATTTTAAAAATTGCCACAAGCGATGAAGGTGCAAGGGTGGTTATAATCCAGAGTATATTAAAGAAAAGGTTTTTTTTCCCTTTTTTTAGAAGGATAAAGGAGATAATGCTTATTGTAAGCAAAACAAAAAGGGAGGATGCAGTGTAGTATGTATTTGCCGGAACTTCTCCAATAAATGCATTGAAGCTAAAAGGAAAAACGAGTTTGTTTATGTATATAAAATAGGAATTAAGAAGTGTTCTTATTATCTCCCAAATTCCTAGGCTCTCTTTGGATGTTTCGGAAAGGTTAATTAACGAGGAGCCCGGAATGGTAACGAATGCTCTTCCTCTTAAATAGAGGTATATAAAGACTGTAGAGAGGTAAATAGAGTATTTAAGGATGTTTCTTCGATCTTTTAGCTTTAAAGTAAGCAGGTCGAAGGATAAGGTAATCAGGGGAAAGACAATAGCAACTTCTTTTGAGAGAAGGGAGAGAAAAAAAGAAAATGCAGAAAGTAGGGTGGCCAGATAAACCTTATAGGAGATTATATGGGATATGAAAGCTAAAAACAGAAAAAGGCCACATATTATATCAGTTCTCCCTGCAATCCATGAGACTGATTCAACATGCATTGGGTGAACTGCAAATAAGAGGGAGGAAAAAAGGGCTATTTGTTCCTTCTTTTCCGTTCTAAACTCCGATAGCACCGTAAGAACCATAAGGTAAAGTAGTACTGTGGCGGTTGAGTGAAAGATTATGTTGCTTAGATGAAAACCGTAAGGGGTTATTCCCCATAGATACCTGTCTAAAACCACTGAAATGTAAAACGTGGGGCGGTAGTAACGAGCTTTTTTTGCCTGTGTTTCTTTGGGAACTATTACAGAGAGTATGCGGTGTGGGTTAAACGAGTAGTAACTTTTTTCTATAACTTCGGTATCATCCCATACAAAGTCATTTTTAAGGGAGGGAATAAATATGCAAACCGAAAACCCGAATATAAAAACGGATGTAAGTATCCTTCGAATTACCAAAAATCGCATGTGGTAATTATATCATCACCGTAAATACGAGAAGGTATTTTGTCCAGCATGATTGGTTTAGCGGAAAAGGTCCTCTTCGGGATTCCTTATAAGCTCTCTAGCTCCTTTGCCGCCTGGTTCGTACCTGTATCCCCTTACTATGGCTACAGGAATTGAGTCGGTTTTTCCCATAACAAGACCTGCTGCTCCAGCAATCTCATCTGCTATGGCTAGAACCGTTGCCCTGAGTTCATAGCCTTTTGAGTCTTGTTGCCCCTTGTAGTCCTTAAGTGGTTTCATTCCCCAGCAACCTATTGCTATCTCTGTAAGCCCTTGCCGCCATGGTCTGCCAACTGTGTCAGTAATTACCACTGCAACTTCAACTCCAAGCTCTTTCTTAAAACCCTCAACCAGCTTTCTTGCGGATGTGTCCGGATCAACGGGAAGAAGGGTGATGGTATCTCCACCTGAAACGTTTGATGCATCTATTCCCGCATTTGCACATATAACCCCAATATGGGTTTCCACTATAAATCTACCCTTACATGACTCTTGGCTATCCATCTTAACGATTCTCTTTGTTTCCCCTAGTATTACCTCCATTATGCGTGGGTCTTTATGTAGCGTTTTCCCCAGACTGATTGCGAAGGAAGAGGGGGAAACATCGCTTAGCTTAACCATCCTTCCCTCCGATTTAGAAACTATCTTTTGAGCAAATACTATTATGTCTCCGCTTATTATAGATATGTTATTCTTACGGGTTGCTTCTATAACTACACGTACTAGGTTATCACCTGGTTGTATTTCAGGTATCCCTATAACCGGTATTATGGAAACACTGTTTATACTGGAGCTCACACTCTATCCTCTATGTAAATGACCCTTGGTTATATAGGATACCTTGAAAATACAACCGTTGGCGAATCACCGTTTTAGTATTTAGACATTATGTTTTCATGAAAGCTGTCTATTGTTTCATAAGGGTCTAAAATGGGTTGTATCATAATCTGGTTTACCCCCTGCTCTTCCATTCTATGTATTGTGTCTCTTATCTCTTCAGGAGATCCTGTAAGTGTTGATGCCTTTATTACCTCTGGAGTAACCAGTGGATCATGTTCCTCTTTCCATCCAAGCAGGTATTCGCTGTAGAGTTTCAGGTGTTTTCTCTCAGGCCCAAGTTCTTCTGCCGCATATGCTTTTGCAAACCTCATAATCCCTTCGCGTACATCTTCGGGTAAAGGTTCTCCCTTTGCTGCCTCTGTTTTTCCCTTTGTTTCATAGTTTACCACTGCAAGGGCTGTAAGGTTTAAAGAGGACGCAACGAATGGTCCCACAGCTCTTTTTACCGATTTTGATTCAAGCGTTTCCCCCTTCCTAAGGATATGAAAAGCTGTCATAACGAGAATGTAGAGATCCTCTAGTTTCTTTCCAGCCCTTTGCGCACCTATTTTAATATGTTCTAAGCAGTAGTTAAAGAACGACTCTCCTATGGTTCCAAACAGTATAACTCCATCACCAAGTTCACCGGCCAGCTCAAGCATCTTCGGACCACTTCCTGCTATAAATATAGGTATTGGGTCTTTTAGATTATAGAATCCCCCTTCAGGATTTAGAAACTTTACATAACGACGTCTTTCTTTATCCATGTACCTATCTGGGCCTTCTATGTATAGTGCCTCTTCACCATTAAGCAGCTTTCTGCATATCTCAACTCAGGAAACCTGTTCAGCAAGTACCTCGGCTATGTGCTTTGGATACCTTTTTGTAAAGTGTTCTATCTGTTGCCGACATGATACCCCTGTTACAACAACAGTTGCATCATCTGATAAACTTCTTATAGAAGGGAAAAGCCTGTCTTCACCTATTTTACTTGAGACACCGTAGTGCTCTTTCTCATAGCCAAAGCTTCCTGCCATTCCACAGCAACCCGCCTTACTTTCTGTAACTACGCATCCAGCCAGGTGTAGAATCTCTAAAGAAGGTATGCTTCCTGCAAGAGACCTCTGGTGGCAGTGGGCATGAAAAAATACCTTTCGTTCATTATTTTTCCATCGAATATCTAGGCTGTTTGTTTCCTTAAGTTGAAGTAAAAATTCCTCAAGAAGAAAAGAGTTTTCGGCAAGCAATTTGGCCTCTTCATCGTCCGGTATAAGATCCAGGTATTCATCACGGAAGGTCAGTATGCAGCTTGGTTCTGTCCCTATAACGGGAATTCCTTTACGAATATATGGGCTAAGCAGCTTAACGTTCTTCCTGGCACATAATCGGGCAGATTCAACCATTCCTTTACTGAGTAAGGGTCTTCCACAGCAAGCCCTTTTGGGAACTATAATCACTCTAAACCCGGCTGCCTCAAGCAGTTCTACGGTTGCCCTCCCTATTTCAGGGTAATAGAAGGTTGTCCATGTATCGTGAAAGTAAACAACCTCTTTTCTTTCATCCAAGGTTTTTTTTGAACGGGTTTTATAGAACCATTCTGTGAATGTAGGTTTTGCAACGTATGGTAAAGAGCGATTTGGATGTATACCGAGTGTAGAAAGAATATGCTTTGAGAAAGCAGTTTCTTTAATGACATTAAATAAGCGTGGAGCATAGGAAGCTATTTGGCTTATCTTATGAATATGGCCAAAGATGTAGTCACGGGTTGATATACCATGGGCTCTATTGTAGTGAGCAAGAAACTCTATTTTCATCTTGGCAACATCAACCCTTGAAGGGCATTCTTTTTTACAGCCCTTACAGAGAATACATAGCTCAAATATATTATATATGTCCTTGCTTGTAAGCTCTTCCCTCTTTAACCTTCCCGAGAGAACCGCTCTTAGTGCATTTGCTCTAGCTCTGGTTGTGTCCCTTTCATCGCGTGTTGCCATGTATGAAGGGCACATAATCTCTTCGTTTAGCTTTCGACATATACCCTGACCATTGCACATCTCTACTGCACGGGCAAAGCCTTTATCTGAAGACCAATCAAGGTAGGTTGGTATATCTATTGTCTTGTATTCTTCTCCATAACGTAGATTTTTATCCGGAGGGGAAGAGCCCACTACCTTATCCGGATTAAACAGGTTCATTGGATCAAAGGCAGATTTTAACTCAAGCATTGCCTGATAGAGTGTGGGACCAAAGAGCCTTTTATTTAAGTAGCTACGCTGAAGACCATCGCCGTGCTCTCCGCTCATAACCCCACCGTACTTCATGGCAAGACTGCAGGCCTCTTCTGTTAGCTCTTTCATTATGGCTATGCCTTTGGATGTCTTAAGGTTTATTAGCGGTCTTACGTGAAGACAACCAGCACTTGCGTGTCCATAAAATCCGGCCCTTGTCCCAAGCCTATCTATTATGGACAGTATATCCTGTACATACTTTGAAAGGTTATCTACCGGAACCGAGACATCTTCAATACACGGAATGGGTTTAAAATCATCCCTTTTGCTCATAAGAAGCCCAAGACCGGCTTTACGCACAGCCCATACCCGTAACTGAGATTCAGGGGAAATAGCATAGTTTACGGAACACCGTATTTTCTTTTGTTTTAGATAATCGCTTAAGTCCTTTGTTTTTTTCTTTATATCTTCTTCGTTATCTCCATAAAATTCTACAATCAGAATGGAGGAAGGATTCCCTTCAAGGAAGGAAAGCAAGGGTTTATATCCCTTATGTTCCCTTGTAAGCTCTATTAACATCCTGTCTATAAGCTCTATGGCGGAAGGATTTTTATCAAGTATGGTGGGGACTGCCTCCATGGAAGCAATAAGGTCTTCAAATTGAAGAATGGCAAGCCCTGTGTATCTAGGGCGTGTAACGAGTTTTAAAGTTAACTCCGTTGCAATTGCAAGTGTACCTTCAGAACTTGCAAGGAGTTTTGCTAGATTGAGGGGGGAGTCAAGCAGATAGGGAAGGCTATAGCCTGATGCTCGTCTCCAGTGCTTGGGAAACTCACTGCGAATGGCACTGCTGTACTTGCTACGAATTTCTAAAATCGATTTGTAAAGGCGACCTTCTGTATCCCTTTTAAGTGATTTATTTAAAACCGTTTCTTCTTCGAAGGCTGCCAATTCAAGGGAGGCACCGTCTGAGAGTATTACCCGGGCTGAAACCAGATTATCTCCTGCCATTCCGTAAAGTATAGAGTGTGCACCTGTTGCGTTGTTATTAACCACCCCTCCCACGGTAGCTATCTTGGCAGTAGCAGGGTCTGGTCCAAACATCAAACCCACAGGTTTTAGTTCTTGATTAAGTGTATCGATATATATCCCTGGTTGCACCCTGGCGGTTTTCCCCTCAGTATCCACAGAGAGTAATTTGTTTAAGTACTTTGAGAAGTCTATAACCAGTGCTTCTCCTACAGCTTGACCTGCAAGGCTTGTTCCACTGCCTCGAGGAAGTATAGGGATGCTATATTTTCTTGCAATCTCAACGGTTTTAAATACATCTTCAATTGATTTTGGAATAACTATACCTATAGGTTCAATCTGGTAATTGCTTGCATCTGTGCTGTAGAGGATTCTGCTGAATTTATCAAAGCATACTTCACCGTCCAATCCTGATTTAAGTGCATACTCTAGTTCCTTGTGAAAAGAGGTGCTTTGCATGATTCGATTCATTAATATTATAGAGGGAATTCTACCAATAACGAAGGGCGTCTCTAAAGAGTTTTTCCAGATCAGAAAGGGTTACAGGACGGGGAGAGTTAACCAGAAGGCGCTGTTGTTTAAAAGCTCCCTCAGCTAGCTTTGGTATATCTTCTTCAGTATAGCCCAGGGCACTTATACCATTTGGAATGCCAAGATCCTGCATTAACTCCACAATGGCGTCGGCTAAAGAGTAGGCCGCTTCCATCTCTGACATTCCTTTTGTATTGACGCCAAGTATCTCTGCGGCTTTGGCATGACGCTCGGGCCAGGCAGGTGCCGTAAACCTGAAACAAGCAGGAGCATTTACAACAACCGATATACCGTGAGGGATGAGAGGTTCTTTAACGTTGTATCCTCTTGGATGAAAGTCCTTAACCATGCCTGCAACTGGATAGGACATAGCATGTGGTATGTGTACTCCAGCTGTTCCAAATCCTATACCTGCAAAGGTTGAAGCCAAAGACATAAATGCCCTTGCCTCTAAATCGTGGGGATTAAAAACGGCCCTGCGCAGGTATTTGGCACACCATATGATTGCCTGCTTACTCCACAGATCAGCTATGGGGTTTGAGCCTATGTAGGCAGGACGCTCAGCAGGAGAAGAGGGTTTGATCCTAGTGTTGTAGGGTCGGCTAGTGTACGACTCAATGGCATGCGTTAGAACATCACATCCCGCTGAAGCAGTAACCTCAGGTGGCTGGGTAAGTGTGTTTAGTGGATCAACTATAGCAAGCGTTGGACGCAGATATCGGTGGGATACTCCAGTTTTTACCTTTAGCTCTACTATATCAAGGATAGCAACTGGTGTGGTTTCACTTCCGGTACCAGAGGTGGTGGGTATTGCAATGTGTGGTTTAAGAGGGCCTGGAACAGGTTTTCCAAGCCCAATTGGTTTGTTTATGTAATCAAAAAGGGGTGCAGGGTATGTACTGTAGAGATTCATAAGCTTTGCTGTATCTATAACGCTTCCTCCCCCCACGGATATAAAGCCATCACAACCGCTTTCCTTTGCTGCCTTAACTGCTTCCTGTATCGATCTATCTGTTGGCTCAATATGAACCCTGTCAAATATTTCCACCTCTATATCAGCACCTTTTGCGATAGCTCTTATCTTTTCCGGAAGCCCAAGTTCCCGGAGGTTAGAATCTGTTACGATAAGTGCTCTTTTTATGCCAATACGTTGCAACTCAAAGCCAAGCTCCTCTGTAGCACCTGGACCGTATCGAAGAGAAACCATCTCAAGTGGAATTATGGTTTCCGTTGGAATTAAATCTTTTAATGACATCATATACCCTTTTTCCTAGCCCTTACCTTACAGCTGCAAAAGTACCCCATGTTTGACCAGAGCCCTTTGCTTTAAGAAAGGTCATTATGAATGCAAACTCATATGCTTTGTCACGCGCAAGCTTTTCTGTAACCACATTCTCGAGTAAGTATATCCCGTTTTTTGTTATGAGTTCCTGGTGTAATGGAAAAGCTTCCCCGTTTTTTAGAGGAAATGCCTCTACACCCCAGTTATCAGCACCTACTGCAGTAACACGTTTTTCAATTAGCCACTTGGCGGCTTCTGTGCTTGGTCCTGGCTCAGAGCTAATGTATCGCTTGTTGTCTTTAAGCCAATAGGACTGTATCCATCCTGTGTGAAATATAACTACATCACCAGGTTCTACTTTCATGTTTCCCTGTTTCTTTAAAGCACCTTCAATATCTGCTACGGTGATTATGTAGTCATCAGGCAGGACAGCAACTCCCTTGTATCCGGCTATATCTATAAGTACACCTCGTGTTACCACGGGTGGAATCTGATCACAGCTATTTGTTTTAAGCCCTCCTGGAGTTGCAATCTCTCCCCATGGTCTTCCGTTATAGAAAAGCTCTTCTATACCGGCATGTCCCAGGCAATCCACTTGGCTAAATGTTCCCAGGTTTCCAGCTATTACCTCATCTGACCATGAGAAGTGGTTTGAACCAAGCCATCTCGATTTATGTATGTTGTTGTACATCAACTGAAACTGGTAGAATCTAGGGGGGAAAGCCGGGCCTTCTGGCTGGAGTGTAAGCTGCAAATCATAGACTTTACCCTGTTTTATGAGTTTGCTTGCCTGCTGTACCTTTGCTGATGTTACCTCGTTTATGGCACCGATCACATCATCAGCCCCATACTTGCTTGGCCACCATTTGTCCTCTTGCGCAGTACTTATTCTTGTTATAGCAAAAATGGCTACTAAAAAAAACGAAAGCATATATACAAGATGATTTGCATTCATGACTACAACTCCTAGTTAAAACTAACCGCTTTGTGTCTATCTTAGAACATAGTGTGTCTCTGTGTCAAGAGAAAAAGTTTTGATTTTTTTTGCAAAAAGTATTAACATGGGTTTTTGTAATCTACCGGATAGTAAGAGTGCTTTTTCATAATGGCCAGGAGGTGGTTATGGAAAAGAGCAGAAGAAATTTTTTAAAGATAACCGGAGGGTTTGCAGCGGGATTTGTACTTACAGGCTGCAGACAGGAGCAGGGAAAGGTAGTTGAAGAGAGGAAAGCCCAGATACCAAAGGGTCCGGTAAGGATTGCCGGTGTAAGTTTCCTTACCGGTGTTGCTGCTTCTCCCTTTGGGATACCTGGAGATAACACATTTAGAATGCTTGTTGATATCATAAACCAGCAAGGCGGAATACTTGGCAGGAAGATAGAGTTTCTAAGTAAAGATGAAGCAGGGGGTGTGGATACTCAGGTCAAGTTAGCTAGAAAGCTTATTTTAGATGACAGGGTGGATGTAATACTTGGCTATATATCTTCGGGTGATTGTGAGGCTGTACTTCCTCTATCTGATGAGATGGGTGGTCTTATAGTGGCTTACGATTGCGGAACCCATAAGCTTATGGAGGGTGACAGCTCTCCTTATAGTTTCCCCAAATACAAGCTTGGCTTTAGAAGCGCAGCGCATCTGAGCATAGATAATATAGGGCTTGCCCTTATGATAAAGAAACACTTTCCCAACATAAAGGCAATAGCAGGTATTAATCCGGATTATGCCTGGGGTAGGGACAGTTGGGCGGTATTTGAGGCTGCTATAAAAAAACTTATGCCCAATGTAGAGGTGGTAGGTACCTGGTGGCCTCCCCTTTTTACCACTGACTATACTGCGCATATAAGTGCATTAATAGGGGCTGAACCCGATATAGTTCATACATCATTCTGGGGAGGAGATGCTGTAACTTTTACAAAGCAGGCTCTGGGTCTGGGACTTTTTAGTAAGATGAGAGTTGCTTATTCTCGTGGTGAACCTATACCTCAGGAGATTGGAAGGGATTTTCCTGAAGGACAGATAATAGGTTGTGCAGGGCCCCATTATTTCCTTTATCCACCACCTGACAAATGGCCACTTAACAAGTGGTTTGTAGAAGAGTACTCTAAGAGGTACGGTAAGTATCCAACTTACCCATGTTATCATGCCTATCAAGCTCTTTACTCGTATAAGGCTGCTGTTGAAAAAGCAGGATCTATAGTTGGTACCTGGCCTACTGTTGAGGAAGTTGCAAAGATGATGTCTGGTCTTTCAATTCAAACTCCTTCAGGGCATCTATCCATAATGGAGAATCACGATGGTATTGAGGATGTGGTGGTTGGAATTACAAAGCTTACCCCTAAGTATCCATTCCCCATACTGGATCCGATAGAGGTTTTTCCGGCTCATATGGTTAACCCCCCGGTTGGGATAAGAACTATTGACTGGATAAATAGCTGGGAAGTTTAGATTCCTGAGTTTGGATTAAGGTATCTTAAATGCAGTGGTTTATTTATGTGCTTAATGGTCTATATTTTACAGCGTTTATATTCCTTATATCTCTTGGTCTTAACATAATTCTTGGCGTAATGGGAATACTTAATCTGGCTCATGGATCTTTGTATGCCATAGGTGCTTTTATGGCCGCATGGGTTATAATCACCTTAAGCGGGCTAAAGGGAGTACCAGTTCCTCTGTTATATATTTCTCTTATAAGTGGGGCATTGCTTGCTGGCTTTGTTGGGTTGATAATAGAACGGGTATTGATAAGACCAATGTATGGACGTGCTCTTGAGTACCAGTTGCTTATAACCTTTGGTGCTTTGCTTTTATTTGAGGACTTGATAAAGCTGGTATGGGGTGGAGAAGCTTACTATGCTTCTCAACCATTTGATATACTTGGGAAGATACAGATACTCGGTAATGCTTATCCACTTTACTTTTTGCTTGTTATATTGGTTACCCTGATTGTGGGGTCAGCCGTGTGGGTGTTTATAACAAAAACCAAAATGGGCATAATGTTAAGAGCCCTTTCTCTTGATAGGGAGATGGCAACTGCGCTTGGATTGGAGATAGATAAACTAAGCACAATAGCGTTTGTACTTGGTGCAGCACTTGCAGGGCTTGCTGGTTCACTTATTGCTCCCACCACACCAGTTCTTCTGGGTTTTGGTATGGAGCCTCTTATTCTTGCGTTTATCGTTGTGGTTATAGGAGGACTGGGAAGCCTAAAAGGTGCTTTTATAGGCTCTGTTATAGTTGGCCAGATAAGGTCTATAGGAATTGTGGTTTTTCCTGAGATAGAGCTTGCAATACTTTTTCTTATTGCTGCTGTGATTCTTGTTGTAAAACCAGAAGGCCTTTTTGGGAGGTAATGGGGCAATTGAGATGGAGAGGATCTATATTGAGTCTGCGTTTTTTTGTTTACACTTCTACCTTGATCTTGCTTTTAATCTTACCCTTCTTGCTTTCCCCCTTTGATCTTATTCTGCTTGAGTATGGACTGGCTCTTGCTTTGGTAGGTCTTGGTTTTAATTTGCTTTTACGCTATACCGGGTTACTTTCCTTTGGCCACGGAGCATACTTTGCAACAGGAGCATATACGGTTGCAATGGTAGGCAGGTATATTCCGGAGTTGTACTCACTAGAGATGCTTCTTCCTCTTTCTGTTTTATTCTCTTTTATCGTCTCGTTTGTATTTGGTTTTATATGTGTTAGGCATACAAGGATTTTCTTTGCAATACTTACCCTCTCTCTTTCAATGCTAGTTTTTGCCCTGCTGTTTAAGCTGTACCATATAACAGGTGGTTCTGATGGGCTTTATATACCTATTCCCTCCGTATTTGGTATGGTTTTTAACAGAAGACCGGATTTCCTTTCCGGGTTTTTTTATTACTTTCTAGTGTTTGTGTTTGTAGTTGGCTTTCTTTTTATGAAGGCTGTAGTGAATTCCCCGTTCGGAAAAGCACTTCAAGCGATAAGGGACAATGAGATAAGGGCTGAGTTGGTTGGCATAAGGGTAAAAAGATACAGATTATATGCTTTTGTAATCTCTGGTATTTTTACCGGTGTTGGTGGTACTCTTTGGTCCTTTGTTAACGGACATGTAACACCGGAGGTTGCACACTGGTTCTTTTCGGGTGAAATAGTTTATATGGTTCTTCTTGGGGGTTTTGCAAATTTTGAAGGGCCAATAATTGGGGCTATCGTTTTTACCTTCCTTAAGCTGTATGCTATGAGTTTTACAGAGTACTGGATGTTTATAATAGGTATAACACTTATAATCCTTGTTCTCTTACTCCCTACCGGGATTGCTGGGGGAATTTACAGGTTGATAACTGAAATAAGAAAAAGAAAGACACTTAGTGGTATCTAATGATACTGTCTGTAGAGAAGCTTGAAAAGCAATTTGGAAGTTTAAAGGCAATTGACGGTGTAAGCTTTGGAATAAGGGAAAGGGAGATAGTATCACTTATAGGCTCTAACGGTGCTGGTAAAACAACGCTTGTAAACCTTATAAGCGGTTATTTAAAGCCTACAGCAGGGAGGATTTTTTTTGATGGTAAAGACATAACTTATGCCTCACCCTTTAAGAGGGTTAAATTGGGTATAGGCAGGAGTTTTCAGATAGTTCATTTATTTGAAGAGGCTGCGGTTCTAGAGAATGTAAGGACGCCGCTTTTTGCAAGGTATAGGAGGATTAAAAGCATACTCTGGCCTGCAGATAGTTATGTTGATATTACAAGGGAAGCTATAGGGATATTAAAGCTTTTCAATCTTTACGATAAAAAGGACTCTCCTGCAAAGGAGCTTTCTGAGGGGGAAAAAAAGATTCTCGATGTGGCAATGGCTTTTGCTCTTAAACCTAGGCTTCTTTTGCTGGATGAGCCAACAAGTGGGGTGGCTACCCATGATAAGTTTAATGTTATGAACACCATAGTGTCGGCTATAAGGAAGGAGGGAATTTCTGCTCTGATTATAGAACATGACATGGATATAGTCTCTAACTATTCTGATAATGTTTTGGTAATACACGAGGGTCGCATAATGGCTGAGGGAAAACCAGAGGATATAATGCAAAATAAGGAGGTTAGGGAAACTATTCTCGGTATACAATGACGCTACTGGATATTGAAAACTTAGATTTTTTCATGGGTTCAACTCAGATACTGCGGTCTGTTTCCTTCAGTGTAAATGAGGGAGAGGTTGTGTGTCTTTTGGGAAGAAATGGCTCTGGAAGAACCTCCATTATAAAAAACATAATAGGGCTGTATTTACCAAGGTCTGGAAAGATAGTGTTTAGGGGCAATGAGATAACCCGCATGCCACCACGTAACAGGGTGTTAATGGGAATAGCGTATTCCCCTGAGGATTCAAGGTTGTTTTCTGAACTTACTGTAGAGGAAAACATTAAGATTGCAGCATGGGTTAGAGGGGAAAAAAACGATACATTCAATTTTGAGGGTGTGTTTGAGATATTTCCTGAGATTAAAAAGCTTATGAAAAGGAAGGGCCTTTACCTGAGTGGGGGGGAGAGAAAGATGGTCTCAATTGCTAGGGCTTTGGCTCTGTCCCCATCACTTTTATTGCTTGATGAATCATTTGAGGGATTGGCCCCTGTGGTTATAAACAGATTTAAAGAGGCCTTAAAACAGATTAAGGATATGGGTGTTACCATACTCTTGGCAGAGTCCAATATAAAGGTTGCATCACTGGTTTCTGATAGGGCCTATATTGTCGAGAGAGGAGAGGTAATATTTGAAGGGCAGCCGCAAGAGATCCTTCAAAATGAAAAGCTCTTAAGGATCATAGGTGGGGGCTAAGGGATGTTAATCCGTTTCCTTATCAAATACCTTTATAATGTCATAGGTCGTTGTTCTCTGAGCAGGTATCCTTCCAATCTCCCTTGTAAGACGACGAAACTCTTCTGGAGGAAAGTACTGTCCATGGTTTGCTCCTGCTGCGCGTGAGATGTGTTCCTCCATAAGTGTTCCTCCAAAATCATTTGCCCCTGCCGTTAGGGAGAACTGAGCAAATTGTGGACCTTGCTTAACCCAGGAAACCTGTATGTTGTTTATCCATCCACGAAGCATAAGCCTGGATACGGCATACATCTTTAGTTGATCAAGATCCGTAGGACCCGGTCTTACCTTCCCCTTGGAGTGCCTGTAAAGGCGGGTGTTCCAAGGTATGTACCTTAAAGGTACAAACTCTGTAAATCCTCCAGTCTCCTTCTGGATATCCCTTAGAATTGCGATATGCTTTGCCCAGTGATATGGTCTGTCTATATGACCATACATGATTGTTGATGTGGTTCGCATACCTGCTTTGTGTGCCTTTTTTATTATTCTGATCCAGACCTCAGTGGGTATCTTTCGAGGGGCTATGATCCTTCTTACCTCTTCATCCAGGATTTCAGCTGCAGTTCCCGGGAAGGTGTTATGCCCTACATCTTTTAGCATCTGGATAAAGTCTTCTTCACTTATATTCAGTGTTTTTGCTCCATAGTATATCTCAAACGGTGAAAATGCGTGTGTGTGCATCTGAGGGACTGCTTTTTTCACCGTTTTAATAACCTCTATATAGAACCTGCCATCTATATCAGGATGCATACCCCCTTGCATACACACTTCGGTAGCACCGTTTTCCCATGCCTCTATCGTTTTCTGTGCAATCTCTTCCATTGTGAGGAAATAAGCCCTTTCATCTCCTTCAGGAGCCATAAAGTTACAGAAGCCACACCATATGTTACAGATGTTGGTAAAGTTAATGTTTCTGTTTATAACATAGGTAACCACATCTCCTACGTCTTCGCGTCTTATGTGGTCTGCAGCAACTACAAGCAGGGAAAGCTCATCTATATCCTCTATGTTAAACAAATACTCACCTTCTTCTACAGAGATCTCCTCCCCAACAAGGGCTTTGTAAATGATTTGGGATGTCTTTCCATTTACCCTCGAAAGCAGAGTATCCAAGCCATAACTTCTATTTTCTTCTATTCTCTGAATTATTTCCTTGATATCTTCCATTTGCCCTCCTTATCAAGTTGCTACGTAACCTGAGTTATCAATAACATTTTGTACTTTTTCTAGAACCTTATTGCTTAAGAACTCGTTTCCTATGAATTCGGGGTATACTGGAAGCCTTTCTCTTAGAATAAAGCCAAGTTCTCCTAGTGCTCTTTCCATTCTCTGAACCTGAGGCCATGGGGCTTCAGGGTTTACATAATCTATTGTAAGTGGGGAAACACCTCCTAAGTCATTGGCCCCCGCAATTACGAATAGAGGAAAGGTTCTTGAATTTAGATTTGGAGGTATCTGTATATTCATTTTCTCTCCAAATATGAGACGCGAGACAGCTACAGTTTTTAACATCTCAACAAGGGTTGGAGCCGGGTGCTTTTCCATTGGAATCCCTGGTTTCGGGCTGAAGTTCTGAATGATTATTTCCTGTATATGACCGTAGTCATCCCACAGCTTTTTTATGGCAAAAAGTGAGTCAACCCTTTCTTCCCAGGTTTCCCCGATTCCCACCAATATGCCTGAGGTCCAGGCAATTCTAAGCTCACCTGCATCCTCCATGGTCTTTAACCTAAGCTTTGGAACCTTATCAGGTGACCTGTAGTGAGCCTCCCCCTTTCGAAGAAGCCTCATGCTTACGGTTTCAAGCATAAGCCCCATGCTGGCATTTGATTCTTTTAGAGCAGCAAGCTCATCCCGACTTGCAACCCCCATATTTGTGTGAGGGAAAATGTTTTCCTTTAATCCGGCCTCACACATATCAACCAGGTACTCTGCAGTTGTTTTATAGCCAAGTTCTCTAAGAGCGTTACGGTATACCTCATAGATCTTCTCGGGTTTGTCTCCGGTTACAAAAAGGAGTTCTGTGCATCCAAGACGTGCTCCACCTCTTGCCATCTCTAGAACTTCATCTGGAGGAATAAGAAGTTCACCTTCCCCAGGCTCGATTCTGAAGGTACAGTAACCACACCTATCACGACAGAGCCTTGTAAGGGGAACAAATACGTTTTTGGAGAAGGTAACAGTTTTGCCTTTTCCCCTTTCCCTTATCTTGGAGGCGGCAAAAACAAGAAAAGGGATTTCTTCATCATTTACTTCTCCCAGGAAAAGTGCTTCTTCCCTGCTTATTGTTTCCCCTGCAATTGATTTGGTAAGTATATTTTCTAACCTAGGGCTTGGCCTTTCTAGGGAATAGGTTTGTATACCAAAGTCCCTGAACATGCTTCTTATCTTCTGTGAATCCAGCAAGCTCTCTATGTCGCCCGTTAAAAAACCCATGTTTTCATCCTTAGGTTTGTTTTGATAACAGTTCTTATAATCACACAAATACTGCCTCCTTGTCAAGTGGTGTATAAATTAGGAAGAAACCGAAAGAACTTGATACTTAACCCGTTTACGGTATATAGTTTTCTACTGTGAGAGAGGAGACACTTCTTATAATCGATTCAAGCGAGCAAAACGCTGATCTCCTTTATAGAACAGGTTTTTTTATACCTGATCCTGCTATATTTGTGGAGCACAGGAAAAAGAAGATGCTTTTTTTGAGTGACCTTGAGCTGGAAAGAGGAAAAAAGGAAGCCAGGGTTGATATGGTTTTACCGCTATCAGAATACAGAAAGCGGATTTCTCCTAAAAGGCGAAGTAAGGCTGGATTTACGGAAATAGTGGATTTGATCTTTAAGGAGTATGGAATAAAAAGGGCAGTTGTCCCGGGTAGATTTCCTCTAAAGTATGCAGATGAGTTAAGAAAACTCGGTTACAAAATAACCTACAAGAAGAGGGAGCCTTTTTTTGAAGAGAGGTTAAAAAAAACTCCTAGGGAAGTGGAGTATATAAGAGAGGCATTGAGAAAAACAGCAAGGGCTATGGGGCTTGCTATAGAGATGATAGCCTCTTCTGAGGTTCGAAAAGGCAGGCTTTTTCTAGATGGCAAAGAGCTTACCTCCGAGAGAATAAAAGGGGAGGTAAACGCTGAACTTTCAAGAATGGGATATGTGGCATCCCACACAATAGTGGCATGTGGTGTTCACTCTTCCATGCCTCATCACAGTGGAGAGGGTCCTATATTTGTTAACCAACCAATCGTTATAGATATATTCCCAAGATCTCAAAAAAACGGGTATTTTGGAGATATGACAAGGACAGTGGTAAAGGGAACGCCATCGGCAGAGCTTAGGAGGATGTATAGAGCTGTCCTTGAGGGACAGAGGCTTGCTATAAGCCTTATAAGGGATGGGGTAAAAGCAAAGGAGGTGCATCAGGCTGTAGTGGAGCTATTTAAAAAACTTGGCTTTGAAACCGGTAATATAGATGGGAAGCAACAGGGATTTATACACTCTACAGGACATGGGTTGGGGCTTGAGATTCATGAGCCCCCAAGGATTGGTCCAGGGGATGATGTCTTACAGGAAGGAAACGTGGTAACAGTTGAGCCTGGGCTTTACTATGAGAGGCTAGGTGGTATAAGGATCGAAGATGTTGTAGTGGTAAAGAAGGACGGGTGTGTTAACCTTACCAGATATCCAAAGGTCTTTAGGGTTTAGTCTTGGATACCATAACTCATGGACTTATTGGGGCTTCTTTATCTAAAGCGGGTTTCTATCAAAGATTCGGTAGGACTGCAATCCTTGCCTCTACACTTGGTGCTGTTTTTCCTGACTTTGATATAGTTGCCTCTTTGTTCGGGCCAGAGTTCTCTCTACGATACCATAGGGGGATAACTCACTCTTTAGTTTGTGCTCCTTTCTTTGCTATGGTTTTGGCTCTGTTTATTTACAGGTTCTCTTCTTTAAAAAGGTTTCCTTTTATAGTTCTAATGGTGGCTCTGGGTATATACTCTCATATATTCTTTGACCTTCTAACATCGTATGGAACAATGGTTTTTGCCCCTTTGAGTGTAAAGCGCTACAGCTTGAACCTGGTGTTTATTCTGGATCCATTTATTACAGTTCCTGTCTTGCTGGGGCTGGTGGTTGGTTCGTATAGGAAAGAATTGGCTTTTAGGGTTTCTGTATCCTTGTTTTTGTTTCTTTTTCTCTATTTGCTTGTGTGCTCTTATGCAAAAGGGGTGGCTTTAAAAAAGCTAAAGGAGTTTTCCTCCGGTATGCAGGTTGAGGTTGTAAGGTCATCTATATATCCGGGGATGCTTGCACCGGTTTTTTGGATGGGGGTTGTTGAGACAAGAGATGCCTTTTACAAATTTGATATTGATATTTACCGAGGAGAAGCAAGGGTTTTTAAAAGATTTGGAAAGATTCAGGACAATCAATTTACGGAGATTGCAAGGCAACTTAGGGTAACAAAGGTATATCTTTGGTTTGCAGATTTTCCGGTCATGCAGTACAGAAACGAAAACGGAAAACACGTTGTTGAGTTTTTTGACCTAAGATTTGGTATGATACCTGATAGGATTCCGTTTAAGTTAGAGGTTATCTTTAGTAGAAATGGTTCTTTAGAACGGGTGTTTTTAAATGGAAGGCTTGTGAAAAGACAGGGTTAAAAGAAATCTATTTCCACCAAACCTCTAATACACATTCATTGCTACCTTCGTATCGACATCTGGTGTGCTTTGCAATTACCTCCTTTGCACCTGCCATTAAAAGCGCCTTTTTTAGCCATGTGGGAACACCCCAGGTACATATTGCTCTGCTGGAAACGAGGTTGTCATCTGCCAGTTCTTTTAAGGAAAACCTGTAGTAGTTGTTTTTCTCATCGGAAATCTCTATCTTAACGGTGCCTGTATTAAAGTATCTACTCCATAGAGAAGGGGCACTGTTTAGAATAAACACTGGATTTTTCAGGTTAATAAATATATCGAAAACCGGAGACAGATCCTGTTCTGCAATGTATTCTGCAACCGGTTCTATTGATTTAAAATCTCCGCTACCTATCAACTTATCGTAAATCCTTATTAAGCGGTTTAGAAGTGGGGTGGGATACCATTCTGTTTTGTTAAAGCTACCTTCCCAAAACTCTCTGTCCTTTTCGGTTAGGTATCCGAGTATCTCTTTCCAGATACCTGTTCCGTGTGTTCTATTTATGTATTCTTTTGCGTGAGCGAAAATTGAACCTTTGGCTTTTCCTTCACCTATTAGCTCACTCATTGACCTTACAGGGCTCAGTTAGTAATCTTAAAGGTTAATTATAGCCCGTTTGGAGAGTGTAATGAAGAAGAAATTTGAGGATGTAGTAAGGCTTTCTAGTTTCCTAAGGGGTCCCAAGGGTTGTCCTTGGGACAGGGAACAGACACTTAAGACGTTAAGGTCTTTTATAGTCGAAGAAGCATACGAGGTGGTTCAAGCAATTGAGGAGGATGATACCGAAGAGTTAAAGGAGGAACTCGGTGATCTGCTCTACCAGGTTGTGTTTGCATCTCAGATATGCAGTGAAGAGGGTAGGTTTAGTGTGGATGATGTGGTGGAACAGCTTTACTATAAGCTTATCAGACGTCATCCCCATGTATTTGGTGAGGAGAGTGCCAAAGATGCAGGGGAGGCTGTAAGGAAGTGGCATGGAGAAAAATTAAAAGAAAAAACAGGAGAAAAGGGGCTTCTTTCAATCCCACGTTCCATGCCGGCTCTTATCCGTGCTCAGAGGGTGGGAGAGAAGGCTTCCCATGTAGGTTTTGACTGGAGAGGGATAGAAGAGGTAATGGAAAAAGTAGAGGAGGAACTAAATGAGCTAAAATCGGCAATCAAGCAAGGAGACCAGGATTCAATGGAGAAGGAATGGGGAGACCTTATTTTTTCCCTGGTTAACCTTGGACGGTTTTTAAAGCTCGATGCGGAGCTTTGTACTCATAGAGCAGTGGATAAGTTTGTAGATAGATTTCAGAGAATGGAAAAAAAGGTTAAGGAGATGGGAAAAGACATCTGCGAGCTCTCTGAAGAGGAAATGGATAAGCTTTGGGAAGAGGTAAAAAAGGAACTTTAGTTAACTTTCCCTGATTATTTTTCCTATAAGTTGCCATCCCTCTTTTATGAATATTCCGGTACCTGAGGCTGATCTCTCGGAGAAGACACATCTTGGGTCTTTAATGTAAGGGTCTTTTGAGTTAAATATAGCAAAAGGGACAGGCTCGTTAACATGCGTTCTTATCTCAACGGGTGTTGGATGGTCTGAAAGAAGAAGCACTCTGTAGTTAGCAAACCTCTTTAGTTTATCAAGAACAGGCCCTACAACTCTGGCATCAAAGTCCTCTATTGCTTTTATTTTGAGCTCTACTTTCCCTTCATGTCCTGTTTCATCTGTTGCTTCTATGTGTATCATAACGAGGTCAACTTCCTCAAGCGCATCGATTGCGTAGTTAACCTTGCCCTCGTAGTTTGTATCTATGTATCCTGTTGCTCCCGGCACGTTAATTACACGTAGTCCAGCATAGATCCCAATTCCTTTAACCAGATCCACGGCTGAGATAACTGCACCTTCAATTCCATAGAGTTCTCTAAATTTGGGCATATTTGGGGCTTTTCCCTGTCCCCACAGCCATATGCTTGTAGCAGGGTTCTTACCTTCCTTTATTCTTTTGAGATTAACGGGGTGGTTCAGCAGCAGTTCCTTGGATTTGTTCATTATGCTTACAAGTCTTTTAGCACCTTCTCCTTTTGGAAGATACTCGCTTATTTCTTTTCCGGATATATCGTGTGGGGGGGTTGTCTTTACGTTATCTGTACCATTGTACCACACCATTAGGTGTCTGTAGCTTACACCAGGAAAGAATCTTATATCATCATCTTCTAGCTCTTTTTTTATATCAAGTATGATTTGCCTTGCCTCTTCGGTGGTTATATGGCCAGCACTGTAGTCTTCCATAAAGAATTTCCCATTTAAGTTTTTAAGTGTAACCAGATTGCATCTGAAGGTAACATCGTGTTCCCCAAGCTCTACACCTATGCTTGCGGCCTCAAGAGGGGATCTCCCCGTGTAGTATATTCGGGGATCGTATCCCAGTACACTTAGGTTTCCTACGTCGCTTCCTGGAGGCAGGCCATCGGGAATGGTTTTTACCATCCCAAGGATGCTTCTTTTTGCAAGGTAGTCCATATTGGGTGTTTTTGCAACCTCAAGAGGGGTTTTGTTCCCTAGCTTGGCTATGGGATGGTCAGGCATTCCATCTGCTTGAAGTATTACCACTTTCATAAAGGTAAAAGCTTAAACGTTTATCTTGTGTATATCAAGAACAGAATTTGCAAAAAGTAGTTGACATATTCCAAAAAGGGGTTTAACAATTAGTTAAAAAACCAGTCCTAACCGAAAAGGGCAAACCATTCGAAAGGATGGGACGCAAAGCCTTCGACCTAAGTTTATCACCACTGTCGGTGGTAAATAAGGTGGCAGGGTTGCCGAAGTGGGAATGGGTACTACCTTCCTTCCCTTGCTATCAGGAAAGGCTTTTCTATCCACCTTGTCCTTTTAAGGTTTAGGGCGGAAAAGGAGGGAGGTTATGTTTTTGAAAGGAGGTATGGTAAGGTTTTTTTCTCCTTTTTTGGTAATCTGTGTGTTGCTGAGCCTAGGATTTGCTCAGGAGGTAAGCGCAAGACATAGGGGGGGTGATAGAGGTAGTCCTGGGACCAGTTCAAACTTTGAGGAGCTTAAGTTGCCCCTGGTAAGGTGTGGTGATACTGCAACCTACTGTGGGCTAAATGATCCAGAAAGCCCGCTCCTTGGTACTGATCCGCTTGCCATAACCCAGGGTAGTAGGGTAAGGGTTAAGAAGTTTGGAAGGCTGGAGGTAAGGGTAGAGGGGGCTGTTCCTCAAAAAGACTACGATGTGTATATAGTGTATACCCCTGGAGGAGTTGTTGATTGTTCAAGTTTTGACCCAGACACATGTACGGCTGATTGCACGGACCCTGAAAATCCTACCTTTAGTTGCGGTTTTGAACCTGCAAACTGTAGTGTTGATTGTACAGATCCCGGAAATCCTGTGATTTCCTGTAGCCTTGATCCGGCTAACTGTACCTCATCCGTTGTACTTGTACCTGTGGGAAGCTTTACCACTGACTCTAGGGGTAGGGGAAAACTGGATGCAGATATATCTGATTATCTGGATAATAAAACTGATTCGATTCACGTTCTTATTACCGATTTCGATGATGATACCTCCCAGATAGGAGATGTTCCAAGACAGTTTATAACAGGGGTTAAGATCAGGTAAGCAGAGTAAGGTTTTTATATTATAGGCTTATCCATTGAAATGAAAGGTAAGGATTGCTGTTTATGCAAGGATACCAAGTTATAGACAAAAATTAGGGAAAATAGCAGAGGTGATATAGCCATGGAATAATAGGAGGGACTTAGGACTTAGCGGGTTTAGTGGTGTTTTGGTAATCCATCCTTTAAGGACTACCTTCTAAGCGGTTATATACCCTGTGGTGGTGGGAAATGTTAGGTGTCTACACCATATAATGGAAGACTATTGCAAATAAAGGTTTTTAAAGATAACTTTTTGTGTATTAATAATTAAAAAGCAAAGGGGAGGGTTTTGTTGTGACTGTAGATGCCATGCCGCTTGTTATCGGTGCTCTTTGCGTTATGGCTATATTCTACAGGTACTATCATGGTTTTATAGCTGCAAAGGTTGCGGTGCTTGATGACACCAGGAAAACCCCTGCTTACACCATGTACGATGGTCAAAACTACTATCCTACAAACAAATGGGTTTTATTTGGCCATCACTTTGCAGCTATAACGGGGGCAGGTCCTCTCATTGGCCCTGTACTTGCTGCTCAGTTTGGAGTGCTTCCAGGTTACCTGTGGATACTTATAGGCGTTGTGCTTGCAGGTGCCGTTCATGATTTTATCATATTCTTTGCCTCCGTAAGGCACGGTGGAAAGTCGCTGGCTGAGATTGCAAGAACCCAAATAAGTCCGCTTTCTGGTTTTATAGCTTCCATTGCAATTCTTTTTATCCTTGTTGTTGCGCTTGCTGGCCTTGGACTTGCAGTTGTAAACGCACTTGCTGAAAGCCCTTGGGGAGTATTTACAATAGGCTGCACAATACCCATAGCGCTTTTCATGGGCCTTTACATGTACAGGTTTAGGAAAGGAAGAATAGCGGAGGGAACACTTATTGGGGTTATATTCCTTATGCTTGCCGTTATATTTGGAAAGGATGTGGCAAACTCTTCTATTGCTCCGTATTTTACGCTTCCAAAGGCGAAGATAACCCTTTTTATTTTACTTTATGGTTTTGTAGCTTCTATACTTCCTGTTTGGATGCTTCTTTGTCCTAGAGATTACTTGAGTGCTTTTATGAAGATTGGAACAATCGCTTTTCTTGCCATAGGTATAATCGTGGTAAATCCAGAGCTGAAGATGCCACTTGTTACCGACTACATTCATGGGGGTGGTCCTATAATCCCTGGAACCCTATTTCCCTTTGCCTTTATAACAATAGCCTGTGGTGCTATCTCTGGTTTCCACTCTCTTGTGGCTTCCGGAACGTCTCCAAAGATGGTTTCAAAGGAATCTGACATAAAGACAATTGGTTTTGTTGCCATGTTGATAGAAGGATTTATAGGGATTTTAGCCTTGATTGCTGCAACCGCACTTCACCCTGGTGATTATTTTGCTATAAATGTCCCTCCTGGGGTATTTGAAAAACTGGGTATCAGTGTTGTTAATCTTGAGCAGCTTTCAGCCGAGGTAGGAGAGAACCTTGTTGGAAGAACCGGTGGGGCTGTCTCTCTTGCTGTAGGTATGGCACAGGTTTTTTCCTCTATCCCTGGGATGAGACATCTTATGGATTACTGGTATCACTTTGCAATTATGTTTGAGGCTCTTTTTATACTTACAACAATAGATACCGGAACACGGGTTGCAAGGTTTATGATTCAGGAGTTTGGGGGAAAGTTATATAAACCCTTTGAAAGAGTTGATAATCTTCCTTCTGCTGTTATTTCAAGTGCGCTTGTATCCGCTGCATGGGGTTACTTCGTTTTTACAGGGACAATAAGCACAATATGGCCGATGTTTGGTACAGCAAACCAGCTCCTTGCGGGCATTGCTCTTTGTGTGGGAACAACCTTTATAATCAGCCTTGGAAGGGTAAAGTACGCGTGGGTAACCCTTGTTCCAATGGCCTTTGTTATGGCAACAACTCTTTCAGCAGGGTGGATGAATATTACACATAACTTTCTTCCCTTAACCAAGAAGGAGGGATTTGCCCTACAGGGATACATTAATACACTGCTTACTGCTCTTATAATGGTGTGTGCGGTCATAATACTTTTAGATTCTTTTAGATGCTGGTACAGGATGATCTTTGTTGAGAAAAGGGGTATAGAGGTTATAAAAGGGGAGGTTGCATCCGATTAAAAAGGCATCTGTAATAATAGTTAGAGAGAGTGATGCTACAGGTGGGTGTATTTGCTGTGCAGGGGGGATGGGGGAGTTTTCCAGAAAAGACCCTTCATACGATTCCATAAGAAAGGTAGCTGAGGAGTGTGGAAAACTGCACAGAAATATTAGAGAGGTATTTGGTGAGGATAGGGTTGAGATTATACAAATAGAGCCTAGAGCTTATATGTACTTAATGCCAAAGATACTAAAAGAGGTTTTAAGGTTTAAGCCTTCTTTATCTTTAGTTATAAGAACACTCTTTTTCCTGTATCCCGTTCCCACTGTGATAGTGAACGGAAAACCAATAGGTATGGGAAGGGTTCCAAGTATTGAGGAAGTTGTAGAAGAGCTAAAGTCTACCCACTCCCTTTAGCGTTTCCTTCTCCCACTCTACTACCTTTAGGTACTCTTCTATATCCAGGAGCTCATTCAACTCATCCGGATTTGAAGGTTTAATTACCATCATCCATCCCTTTCCGTATGGGTCAAAAACCAGAGGAAGAGGGTCTTTAACTATGTTTTCATTTACTTCAAGAACATTCCCGCTCAGCGGAGCAAATAGGTCAACCGTTGTTTTTTGGGACTCTATTATACCTATTGTATCTCCAGCTTTTATTTCATCACCTGCTTTTGGAAGCTCTACATTAGTTATAAGGGTTAGGAAATCAGCTACTCTCTGGGTAATTCCTATACGAGCCTTTCCATTCTCAAGCTTTATCCACCAGTGTTCCCTTGTGTACTTTAGCTCCCTTGGGAAGTTCTCAGGCTTTGGTTTAACCCTAACGTGCTGTTCTTGGGTTCTTTGTTGTCCCTTAAGGCGGTTTGTTGCATCTCGGATGATAGCTGCTACTCCAATTAGCTCTCCATTGTGGCTCTGAATCAGGGTTACTGTAAACTCAATTGGGAAGTGTGAGCCGTCTTTACGAATAGCAGGGACTGAGAGAACATCCTTTCCGTAGCGTGTGGTTCCTGTTTCCATTGTTCTTCTGTATCCTTCCCAGTGCCTTTCCCTTAGGTGCTCTGGTATGATGATATCAAGGCTTTTCCCCACTGCTTCTTCTTTTGTGTAACCAAAGAGGGCCTCTGCTCCTGAATTCCAGAGTTGGATTATCCCTTCTTTATCTGCAAAAACAATTGCATCTAGAGATTTTTCCACTATCTGTAAGCACAACCACTCCGTTGAGTGGTTATCTCTTTTTGTACCCATCTTTTGCTACCTCCCCTTGGTTTGTGTGATTAACTCTTTTAACGTGCTATACTCTTGAAGACCAACAAGCTTGGTTTTTCCCATGACAAAGGTAGGTGTGCCTATTACTCCATAGAGAATCTTTTCCCTTAGGACCTCTTCTAGTCGGGTATGGTAGATGTGGTTATCAAGAGCGTTTGATAGTTCTTCTGTATCGAGTTTTAGTTCACCGGCTATACTAAGAAGTGTCTCCTTTTTCCCTATATCCTTTCCCTCAAGAAAATAGGCCTCAAACACCATTTTGTGAAAAGGTTCAAATACCCCTTTGTCTTTGGCAAATTCAGATGCTTCGAGTGCAAGGTGGGAATTTGGTATAAAAGGGGTGGATTTAAGTTCTACATTTTCTATTTCTGCAATTTTCTTTATGCTTTGTTCAACAACATCCATGTATTCCTTTCCAAGGAAGTGCTTAGGTGCTCCGTTTGGGGGTATGTAGGGATGAAGTTCGTAGTTTTTCCACTCCACTTCGATTTCGTATTCTTTTTTTAGCTTTTCGATTCTCATTAGTGCAAAGAAGCAGAAAGGACATATGTAATCTGAGAAAACAATTAGTTTTGCTTTCATATCGCTTCTCCATGCTTTAGTGTTCCATAGGTTCTTTTTTAATTAAGCCAGGTGGCAAAATATCCTTCCTTATGCGTATCATTAAGGGGTCTAGCTGAAAACCATACCGGGTGTAGCTGTATTTCTCAGGGACTTCAACTTCTACAGGAATACTCTCTATACCCTCACTTACTGCATCAATTAAAAGCTTCTTTCTAGTTTCTTCAGAAACCGACTCGGTTATTACAACGAGATGAAACGCATCCACTATGGCTATGTCTTTTGGTTCTATATACTTCTTTGCCACATAGTAAGAATTAGTTCCCACAAGCAAGTAACCTTTCTTTAGCAAGGCTCACCTGCCCGGTTTATGTATTATATGCTGTCTGGCAGTTTTCTGCGAAACTCTACCTCTTCAACCGGAACACCGTATTTTTCAGCAATCTCTTTGTTGCTTAGATTCCTCTCCTTTGAAAACTCCTTCCCACCCATTGTAAGGTAGGCAGCAAACGTGCGTAGTTCGTCATAGTTCCATTCTGGTTTTTCTCCTGCCCCTATTGCCATAGCAAGTACCCAGTTTCTCTCGCTCTCACTGAGATTGGGGTCCAGGGTAATGTTCTTGTTTGGTTCCCATTCTACAACAGCAGCCACCCGACCTTTGTATTCTATTACCCGATGGGCCTTACGAGTTACCTCAGAATCCCAAGGAGGGAGTTGGTATCCATTATCTTTAAGCCATCTGCGGCTGCTTTCGTGAAACGGTTCTAAGTCTGTAGAGCTTAGAACCATGTAGTGGATTGTTCTGCGTATCAGGTCATCTGCTCCAATTGAGATCTCTGCAAGTGTCCTTGTACCGAAGTAGTTTTTATATGTTTCTAAAAACTCTCTTAAGGATTTGGTGTCAAACAGCTCTGGGTCATTTTTTAACATCTCCTTGATTCTTTCCCTAAGAGGATCATAGCGTGCATCATCAAGGGGTAGATTTTTTTTCTTTTCCTTCCCCATTGATTCCTCCTGTAAAAAGGTTAAGGGAGTTTATATGTCTGAGACCTCATAGAATATAAAAAGTTCAGCTCCCTCTATTTTCTTTTCTATTACCTTTTTCCTTTTACCATCAATCTCTTCCTCACTGCCTATCTTTATGTATACATACTGAACAGGATGTCTTATCTCTGCCTGGATACTATCGGCTTTGCATATCCATTCAATTTCCTTGTTTTCCACTCCAGACATTGAGATCCTTTTACTACAGACCATTACACTATGGCATTTTGGACAAATAGGCATGTGCGTCTTCTCCTTACACGGTAAAGGTTTTTTATCGGTATAATCTTATCTCTTAAGCTCTAGGACAGTGGGTTCTGAATCCAGTGAGTCTGTTTTTGGAGAAACTACTTCAAACTTTAGTTGCTCTCCCGCATTATCAACCACTACTTTACTGTTACGGGGAATTATCTCTTCTATTATTAACCGTGCCAGGGGTTGATGAAGATACTGACGTATTGCTCTTTTTAAGGGCCTTGCTCCGTACTTTAGATCAAATCCTTTTTCTATAAGGAATTCCTTTGCCCCTTGTGTTAGCTCAGCATGAAAGCTATGGTACCGTTTTAGTTTTCTGTTAAGGTCTTCTAACTGAATGTTTAGGATCTTCATAAGGTCATTTCGGGTCAACCACTTAAAGACAACGATTCCATCTATCCTGTTTATAAACTCTGGTTTAAATGTTCTCTCAAGAGCCTCCATTGCAATCTGTTTGCGAGAAAATTCCCAATCTATTGTGGAGCCTTCCGATGCGTTTCTCATGGCTTCTTGGTGTTCTGCTATTGCCTTAAGTGCTTCAGACCCCACGTTGCTGGTCATAATTATGATTGTGTTTGTAAACCTGATTTCCTCGGTACCACTTGCAAGACGAAGAAGGGCGTTGTCAAAGATATGGAGTAGGGTTTGATGAACCATGGGGTGTGCTTTTTCAATTTCATCAAGAAGAAGAATCCCTGGTTTGCCAAATCTTCCCTCTATTTTGTTCTTATCAAGAATTGTGTTGTTTTCCTTGCTACCTATATATCCCGGGGGAGAACCAGAAAAGGAAGCAGCATAGTGCCTTTCAGAAAGCCCACTCATATCTATTCTACAGTAGGCACCAGGCTCTCCATGTATTGCCTCAGCAAGAGCCTTTACCGTTTCAGTTTTCCCAACCCCTGTTGGTCCGAGAAAGAGAAGAACGCATAGGGGTTTATCGGGTTCATTTAGTCCAGCCTCGGCAATCATTAAAGCCTCTTCTATACGGTCTATGGCTTCATCTTGGCTGATTATACGCTTTCTGAGATGTGCAATTACTTTTTTATAATCCATAACGACTATCAAGTATAATTATACCCACTGCCGCCTGTAAGGTAAAACTCTAACACCTCCTCTTTAAAAGCTTTCAGGGCAGAGGATAGATGGTATCCTCTGCCCTGAAAATCTTAACATTTAGAGCTTATACTATGAAGCAGCTTCTTCTTGAGGAAGAGCTGTCTTTCTCGTAAGAGATTCAACCAGTTCCTTTGCCTTTTCAGGGTTTTTAACCCAGAGCTTGTAGAAATCGTATGGACATTCAGCAACACCATCTGGGGGTATAGCGGTGTATCCGCGGTGAAGTGTGTTAAACAGGTGGTTTTCAGCAGTCCAGTTCTTTCTTGCATCTCGAATTGCAGAGAGTGAGAGAAGTGCATACTGTACCTCATCAGGCCCGGTTCCACACTCGGCAAGTAGTGTTCCATCAAAGTTTACAATGCATGAATGTCCAAAGTAGGAGTAAACCAGGTCACGTCCAGCCATGTTTGCTACTGCAAAGTAGGTAAGGTTTTCCCATGCACGAACCTGAGCTATCATCCTCTGCTGTTCTTTTGAGGGATACATGTAACCCTGAATCCTTATAACAAGCTCAGCACCCTTCATAACCGTATCACGTACGATTTCAGGATGGTTTCCGTCATAACAGATTATAGCTCCTATCTTTAATCCCTTTGGTCCTTCAGCAACCATAGTTTCGTTTCCGGGATACCAAGGTTCCATTGGAACCCAAGGAAGAATCTTATGGTACTTAAGAGCAATGTCTCCTTTATCGTTTATCAGTATAAAGGTGTTAAATGGGTTTCCCTTTGGATTCTCTTCACCTGTTATAGAGAATACTCCCCACACCTTATTTCTTTTGCAGGCATCGGAGAAGATTTCGGTTTCAGGCCCTGGAACCGTGGTTGTAAGGTCACGCCATTTTACCGGATGAAAACCCTGTGTGCTGTACTCCGGAAATATTATAAGATCACAACCCGGATATCCCCTTTTTATACCATCCATAAAAGAAGCGATACGTTTGCAGTTCTTTATAACATCGTCTTTTGATTCACACACTGGCACCTGATAGTTAACAACTGCTACACCTACCATGTCTTTTGATGAAGATATTGTCCCTACAGGCATCTTTTATTACCTCCTTTCTTTATTGTTTTTGTTTTGAAATATTTAATGTGTTTTTTGTTTTTCATCACCTCCTTTTTGGGGTTGTTAACTTCGTTCCTAGGTTTCTTTTTCCTCGTATTTTTCCTTAAGTTCTCTTACAACTGCTGGATCAGCAAGTGTTGTAGTGTCTCCAAGTGCTCTTCCCTCAGCTATGTCTCTTAGCAGTCTCCTCATTATTTTCCCACTTCTTGTTTTGGGAAGCTCTGCGGTAAATATGATTTCTTCAGGCCTTGCTATGGCACCTATCTTTTTTACAACATGCCGTTTTAGCTCATCTGCTAGGCTGGAGCTGCTCTCTACTCCCTCTTTAAGGGTTACAAAGGCCGTTATGGCCTGTCCCTTTAGCTCGTCTTTTCTCCCAATAACTGCGGCCTCTGCTACAAGTGGGTGATCAACAAGTGCACTTTCTACCTCCATTGTGCTTACCCTGTGCCCTGCTACGTTTATTACATCATCCACCCTGCCAAGTACCCAGAAGTACCCATCCTTGTCTCTCTTTGCTCCATCTCCGGTAAAGTACATGCCTGGGAACCTGCTCCAGTACTGCTCAACATATCTCTCGGGGTCCCCGTATATGGTCCTTAGCATTGCAGGCCATGGTCTTTTCAGTACCAGGTATCCAGCCCCCGTTTTTATGCTTTTGCCGTTGTCATCCACTATATCTGCTTCTATACCGGGGAACGGTTTAGTTGCAGACCCGGGCTTTAGCCTTGTAACACCCGGAAGAGGGGTAATCATTATCATTCCGGTTTCTGTTTGCCACCATGTATCCACTATAGGACACCTTTTGCCGCCAATGTTTTCGTAATACCACATCCAGGCCTCTGGGTTAATTGGTTCTCCTACAGTTCCAAGGAGTCTAAGACTGCTCAGGTCGTGTTTTCTTGGATACTCCTCCCCCCACTTCATAAATGTCCTTATGGCTGTTGGCGCGGTGTAGAGTATAGTTACTTTGTGTTTTTCCACTATTTCCCAGAATCTGTCCTTATCCGGGTAGTCTGGTGCTCCTTCATACATAAGGGATGTAGCACCGTTTGAAAGAGGCCCATATACTATGTAGCTGTGCCCCGTTACCCATCCTATGTCGGCTGTACACCAGTATGTATCTTCTTCTTTAAGGTCAAATACCCACTTTGTTGTTATATGAACTCCAACGAGGTATCCGCCAGTTGTATGGACGATTCCCTTTGGCTTTCCAGTTGTTCCACTTGTATATAGGATATAGAGTATATCCTCACTATCCATTTTTTCCGGTTCTGCATATGCCGGAGCGTCCTTCATAAGCTCATGCCACCAAAGATCCCTTCCCTCTTTCATTTCTATTTGTGATTTTTCTCCAACCCTCCTTACCACTATTACCTTTTCTATTGATCTGGTTTCCTTAAGTGCTTCATCTGCATTTTTCTTTAGGGGTACAATGTTTCCTCTTCTATACCCTCCATCTGCCGTAATTAGTATCTTTGCCTGGGCATCGTTTATCCTGTCTCTTAAGCTCTCTGCACTGAACCCCCCAAATACCACGCTGTGAGGGGCTCCTATGCGTGCACATGCAAGCATTGCAATTGGGAGTTCGGGTATCATGGGAAGGTATATGGTTACCCTATCTCCCTTCTTTACACCTAGATTCCTTAAAACGTTTGCAAACTTGTTTACTTCCCTGTATAGATCCCAGTAGGTTAGGATCTGGGTTTCACCTGGTTCTCCCTCCCATATTATAGCTGCTTTGTTCTTTCTAAAGGTTTTTACGTGCCTATCTATGCAGTTGTATGAAACGTTTATCTTTCCTCCAACAAACCACTCCGCAAAGGGAGGTTTCCACTTAAGCACTTTTCTCCACTTCTTGTACCACTCAAGCTCTTTTGCTATTTCCTCCCAGAATTTCTCCGGATTTTTTGCAGCCTTTTTGTAGACAGATTCATCTTTTATAATGGCTTGTTCTCTAAACTTCTTTGGTGGCGCAAATACCCTCTCTTCTTCTAAAAGTGCTTCAATTGGCTTTGTTTGAAGCTCCATAACTGGCTCCTTTTTTGAGGTTTCCCCTAACCCATCCGTTATGGATGAAAGCAATTTTTATGCCATATGTACAAAATCAAAAAATCTTGTATTCTGAGTGAATTAGACGGCGTTTAAATTCATACTCTGGCCTTCTTGCCAACCAGATATAGGGTTAGAAGAGGTTAAAGAGTAAAATGTTTTTTGATTTCAGGTAATTAGGTATTGGTAAATTTACCAAAATATCATGGTAAATTTACCAGCTATCTTACTCAACAAATGCATCTCTTTTGATTCCATACTTTTTCATTTTTTCCCACAGGTTCTTTACATCCATCTCTGCATGTTTTGCAGCTTGAGCAAGTTTTCCTCCATACATTTCTAGGAGCCCTGATATATATGCTTTTTCAAAGTCCTCTATTACCTTTGCCTTTGCCATTTTAAAACTGGTATTTAAGTCAACCTGGTTTATCTTTTCCTTTGTTGGATAAAGGTCTATATCGGTTATTGTGTCCGTTTTTTCTACTATAACAGCCCTTTCTATGATATTTTCAAGTTCCCTTACGTTTCCAGGCCATGAGTAGTTTAAGAGTGTATTTATAGCTTTTTCGGATATGTGCTTTACCGGTTTATTGAACTTTTCAGCGTACTTCCTTAAAAAGAACTTTGCAAGAAGAGGTATATCCTCTTTCCTTTCTCTAAGGGGAGGAAGTTCTATTGGTATTACATTTAACCTGTAAAAAAGGTCTTCTCTAAAGTTTCCCTTTTCCACTTCTATCTTTAGATTCTTGTTTGTTGTTGCAATTATCCTTACATCTATGTCCACACTTCTTTCACTTCCCAGACTTATAACTTTTTTATCTTCTATTACCCTAAGGAGCTTTGGTTGTAGCCTAAGGGGTATCTCTCCTATCTCGTCTAGAAGGATTGTTCCCCCATTTGCCATTTGAAAGAGCCCTCTTTTGTTTTCATTTGCACCTGTAAAGGCTCCTTTTTTGAAGCCAAAAAGCTCGCTTTCAAAGAGCTCTTCAGGTATTGCTGCACAGTTAACCTTTACAAATGGCTTTTCCCTTCTTGGGCTGTTGAAGTGAATTACGTTTGCAAGTAGTTCTTTGCCGGTACCTGTTTCCCCGTATATAAGTACCGTGGTGTCAAGATCAACTACGTTTTTTACAAGCTCAAAGATCTCCATCATCTTCTTGCTCTGAGTTACAATGTTTTTAAATGTAAAGCGTTCACGGTATTTGTTTATTCGGCACTTGTTAGCAAAGCTTAGCTCCTGTAACTTCAGTGCTTTTTCTATAGCAATAAGTATTTGTTCGTTCGAAAAGGGTTTAACTATATAGTCTTCTGCCCCTAGCTTCATTACCTCAACTGCAGACTCTATGGTTCCAAATGCCGTCATCATAATTACTGCTGTATCAGGGTTTTCTGTTTTTATATGTCTTACAAGCTCTACTCCATCCATATCGGGAAGTTTTTTATCGGTTATTACCAGGTCAAAGTCCTCTTCCTTTAAAAGGTTTAAGGCTTCTTGGGCTGTAGCTGTTGTTGCTACCCTATACCCAGCACGTTCTATGTTCTTAACAAGAGGTTTTAGAAATATTTCATCATCCTCAACTATTAAGATGTTTCTTTTCATAAGATATCTCCCCCTTTGGCAATTTTATTCTTACTTTTGTGCCTATCCCCGGAGTGCTCTTTATATCTATATCTCCTCTGTGAAGGTCCACTATCTTTTTTACTATAGCCATACCAAGTCCAATTCCGTTTGCCTTTGTTGTAAAAAATGGATGGTACATCTTCTCTAGGTTTTCTTTTGAGATTCCCACACCATTGTCTATAAACTCCACGTAAACATAGGAGTCTTGATTATAGAGGTTTATCCATATCTTTCCCTCTTCGTGGTTTATTGCTTCAATTGCGTTCTTTAATACGTTTGCAAAAACCTGTCTTATCTTTATACCGTCCACGTTTAAAATAGTGTTGTCATCAAATCTGCTGTAGATTAGCTTTATATCTTTCTCCTCGATTTCGTGTTTAAACGAATCCACAACCCCTTTTACTATACGTGCTATGTTGTAGTCCTCCTTTTCAAGTCTGGTTTCACGGGTAAAATCAAGAAGGTCGTTGATTATGTTTTCTATATCTTTTATTCCAGAGAGGATGCTATCCAGCATATCTACTGTAAAGTTGTTACTGCTTAGGTCCTTTCGAATGAGACCTGCAGCCATTTTAATCCCCCCTAACGGGTTTCTTATCTCATGAGCAACTGCTGCAGCCATCTCTCCTAAGGATGCCAGTTTCTCCTTCTGAATTAGCTTCTTTTGCATCTCAATCTGTTCGGTTATATCTCTTAATACCCCTACAATGCCTATTGTATCTCCCTTTTCATCCAGAATAGAGGCTATGGAAAGGTAGGCAGGAAACGTTTCTCCGTTCTTTTTTCTTCCTATAACTTCTCCCTTCCAGATCCCTCCCAATTGAGCCTCTTTTAGAATCATTTTTCGGGTTTCTCTGGGTGTAGATGGGTCTATTAGCTTTAGGTATCTCTTTCCGGTAATCTCGTCTCTTGAGTATCCTGTAAGCTTCTCACATGCAGCATTTACAGTGATTACCTTACCAAACACATCTGTTATTATGATTCCATCATCAACGCTTCTTACAACGCTTGCAAGCAGTCTCTCTTGTTTTCTAACTTCCTCTTCTGTTATGCGAAGGGAGGTTTGCATATGCTGGAAGGACTCCACAATCTTTTCCGCTTCAGCCTTGGATATAGTAAATTTGTCTTCCACTATAAACCTTGCTGCAGCAACCCCTAGGTATGCTGAGAGGAGTTTCTCAACCCTTATCCTCATCTCAAGAAGTTCGTGTATCGAGAAATCAGCCCTCTCCAGTTTGTCATCCGGAAACAGCTCTTTTAAAAGAGCCTCGGCTTCCTCATGTCCTATGTATTTGTGTATAAGCTTTTTTATCTCTTCTGTAGAGAGGATTGCTTTCTTATGGATTAGCCCTTCTAGATCCCCTTTTTGAAATACCTTAACAAAAGAATGTGACTGTATTACTTCTTCCTCATCCTGTTTTGTAAGGAGTGATGTAACCACATATGCTCCAACATTAAAGAACATTGACCAGAAAACAGAGTGTGTGATGTTATCAAGGCCACTTAGCCCAAGGAATTCTGTAGGCCTTAGAATGGATATACCAAATAGACCCTCAGTCAGTATTTCTGAAGGTAGAAGCCCTCTTTCAACAAGATCCGGAAGGATAAGGGTATAGAACCACACAAAAAATCCAAGAGAAATGCCACAGAATGCCCCTTTTTTGTTTCCCTTCGTCCAGAAAAGCCCAAGTATTATTGCAGGAGCGCACTGCGTTATTGCAGCAAACGAAAGAAGACCTATATCTACAAGCAGATGTCCTTTAACTAGGGTCTTTGCATAAAGGTATCCGAGAAAAACCACCAAAAGTATGGAGATCCTTATTGAGTAGAGGTTTGCTTTGTATATGTTCCCTGGTTTTTTGAGCTTTAGAATAATGGGAATAACTATATCGTTTGTAATCATCTTGCTTACCGCAATGGAGGAAACCATTACCATGGCTGTGGCTGCTGAGAATCCTCCAAGGAACGCAATCATAAGAATGGTTTCATTTTGAAAAAGCTTTGGTATAAGCAGGATAAAATCATCTCCTTGAGAAGCTGGGAGATTTAGAAGAAGGCCTGAAAGCGCTATCGGTATAACAAAGATATTTATAAGAAGGAGGTAAAGTGGAAACATCCACTTGAGCTGGTCTATGTGGTTTTCGTTGTGATTCTGTACCACCATGACGTGGAATTGCCTGGGAAGAAACATAATCGCCATCATAGATGTAAAGAGCAGGGCAAACCACCTTGAGTAAGGGGTAAATTCTTCATTTAGTATCAGCAGTTTTCTGTATTCCGGGGTCTCGTATGCTCTTTTAAATATATCTGTGAACCCATCAAAGATTCCAAATGTTATATAGCTACCCACTATAAGAAAGGCAAGTAGTTTTACAAGGGATTCGGTAGCTATAAGTGTAAGTAAGCCCCTTTGCTCTTTTGTAAAATCAAGGTTCTTTACACCAAATATTATCGCAAAGATTCCAAGCACTGCCACGGCAAAGAGGGTAGGATCAGGAGGTGTAAATTTGTCCCCAACCACCACATTTAGCGAAAGGAAGATTGCCCTTATCTGTAAAGCTATGTATGGAACGGAGCCAAAAAGCACTATTAACGTAACCAGTATACCGAGGGCATGGGATTTACCGTATCTACTGCTTATAAAATCCGATATAGAAGTGATATTCTGTTCCTTAGAGATTCTAACGATTTTTTTTAGAATAACTGGCCACAAAATCGCTATAAGAGCAGGCCCTATATATATGGTTAAAAACTCTACCCCCCTGTTTGCTGCAAGTCCTATACTTCCATAAAAGGTCCATGCGGTACAGTAAACGGAAGCAGCAAGTACATAGACAATAGATTTTATCCTATCAGAGTTTAGATATGTTCCGTATTTTTCAGAAAGGTAAGCTGTAAGGAACAGAAAGGAGAGATAAATAACTATTATTGAGAATACAGATACGTAGGTTAGGTGACTCATACTATGAGTCCTTTTCTTTTTTCTCTTTCAGATTAGAAACAATAAGTGTAGCTATTATAGTTAGCCATATGAAAAACAGATAAAACACAGACACCGGAGTTCCCAAAACTAGGTTTGGTTTATTAAAAATGCTAAGTATTGGCCAACTTAAAAAAGCAAAAAAGATAGCAAAAGTTACTATCCAGAGCTCTTTTTTTACCCCATCATTTAAAGATTATAAAAACCCCATATTCAAGATACAACCCCTTTAGTTGAGAGAAAGCTTTACGAAAAGCTTGTCAAGAACCGGAAACAGGGTTCTAACATCAAGTTCCACTTGATTTAGGGCCTCAGGGTATTTAAAAGGTAGTTCTGCTTCTTTTACCCCATACCTTACTGAAAGCTCATCTGCTACGTTTTTCTCAACGGTTGCTCGTTTTAACCTTTCTGGGTTTTCTAGGATTAACTCTATTATAAGATCACTTAACCTCTCTATAGCCATAGGTATCTGATACAGATCTTTACAATAAGGTTCTTCTGGGGAGCCAAATACCATGTCAAGTTTCTTAAGCGCCTTTACAAGCTCACTAGTTTCAATCCATACCCTCATGTAATGAGTTTTGTTATCTATTTGAATCGGAAGAAAAGCCTCATAATGTCCCAGGCTTAGATAGTAAGACACAACCTCATCCCTCCTTTTAATGAGGCTTCTATAGATTATATCAGATTTGTAAACCCGGATTAAAGAGGAGTGAGATGGTTTTAGCAGAGCTTTCTCTCAAATTTTATTACGTGCTTTTCTGCATGGTATGAACTTCTTACAAGGGGTCCGGCCTCTATATGGGGTATTCCTATTATTAGTTCACCGTACTTCTTTAAGGATTCAAACTCAACAGGGTGATAGTACCTTACCACCGGAAGGTGATCTATTGTAGGACGCAGGTACTGTCCTATAGTTACTATATCGCATCCAACCCTTTTTAAATCCCAAAGTGTTTCAATTACCTCCTCTAGCTCTTCTCCAAGTCCAACCATAATACCGGATTTTGTAAGAAGACCCTTGTGGCCAAGCTCCTTTGCCTTCTCTAAGATCCTAAGTGACCATTCGTATCTTGCTTGAGGTCTTACAGCACGTATACGGCCTGACTCCGTTCTTACGGGAAGTCGATATAACCTTGGAACTGTTTCTATGTTGTGGTTTAAAACATCTGGTCTGGCATCTAGAACCACTTTAAGGGCATTTATATCACCCTTAAAATCCGGTATGAGAACCTCGATTTTTACCTCTGGTGTGTACTTTCTTATTCTTCTTATGGTTTCAGCAAATATGATAGCGCTTTCGTAGTTTCTGTCATCCCGATTTACAGAGGTTATAACTATGTGATTTAGATAGGCTTCTTTAGAAACCAGCTCTCTTACAGCATGTGCAACCCTTTCTGGCTCATCCCAGTCTATGTTTCCGCCCTTTCCGGTTTTAACCGCACAGAACCCACAGCTCCTTGTACAGGTATCCCCAAGGATCATAAAGGTTAGTGTCCCTGCTCCCCAGCACTCTCCTATATTTGGGCATCTGGCTTCTTCGCACACAGTATGGAGGTTTAGGGTTCTTACAAGGTTCTTTAGGTGGTTGTAGTTTGCTCCCCCTGGAACCTTGGCTTTTATCCAACCGGGTTTTTTAAGCATCTGCATATCCATAGTTTAAAGCAAGTTATTAAGAAAAAAAACAGTATTATTTTGCCATGTTGTCTGCTTCCTCTGATGAGGAGGATTGAGCAGGGGAGAGCTGGGTTTCTCTTTTTTGCTGTAGCTCTTTTATTATTTTGTTTTTCTCCTTTATTTCCCCTCTCATGGATGCTGCATAAAAAGCGCCCCATATAACTGCAAATACTACGCCAATTAGAAAGGATGCAACTATAAGTAGCAGATTGGAGGTTATATAAGGGCCTATCTGGTAAAAACCAAGATTGAGTTTTAATTCAAATTGATGGGTAAAAACCTCCTGATTCTGTATAATAAGTACTAGAGCTAGTACAAAGAGTAGAGCAAGAATTATTATCTTTATAAACTTCATCTCTCACCTCTCGTTTCGTTGTTTTTTATTTGCTGGGATAGCTTAATATAGGTTTGGTCAAGATACTCAGGCATTACTTTTACATCTCCTATAACCGGCATGAAATTGGTATCTCCATTCCATCTAGGCACTATGTGAAAGTGGATGTGGTCTTCAATGCCAGCTCCAGCAACTCTTCCTATATTCATCCCTATGTTAAACCCATCAGGATTTATAGCCTTTAGTATTTCCGTGGATTTAATTATAAGGTTCATAAGCTCTAGCTTCTCTCCATCTGTTAAGTGAGCAAGCTCTTTTATGTGTCTATACGGTACCGCCATGAGATGGCCGTTTGTGTAGGGATAGCGATTCATAATAATAAAACCTGTTTCTCCTCTAAAGAGGATGAGGTTTTCTCTGTCTCTTGTTTCTTTTGGCTTTTCACAAAATATACAGCCCGCTTCTTTTTCCTTCGTTATATACTCTATTCTCCAAGGAGCCCATATAACTTTCATTGCTACTGTATTATATCAACCAGATAGAAAAGTCCAAAACCCTTAATTGGCGAAGAGGTATATGAAGATATATCTCCTATAACGCTGGAGAGAAGGTAATCTATAAGCCGGGCTTTGGGTTTGGGATAATATACCACATCTGGTTCTTTCTCTTTTATCCCTCCCATGTTTGCTGCTATACGAATTGCATCGCTTAAGGTTCCAAAATCATCTATTAGCCCCAGATCTCTTGCCTGTTCCCCTGTAAATATCCTTCCATCCGCGATTTTATTAATATCCTTTAACTCTATTCCTCTTCCTTTGGCTACAGCAAGCTTAAACTGAGAGTGAACGTTATCTATAATCCCCTGTATGTATTTCTTTTCCTCTTCCGTCATCTCTCTAAATGGAGAACCTACGTCTTTAAATTCCCCGCTCTTTACGGTTTCCACATCTATTTTTGCCCACCTTAGAAGCTCTTCGTAGTTTACAAACTGGGCAACCACCCCAATACTTCCGGTAATAGTTCCAGGGTTTGCAAGTATTTTCTTTGCTGCACAGGCTATATAATAGCCACCTGATGCACCTATACTTCCGAGGCTTGCAACAACTGGCTTGGTTTCGGAAATCTTCTGCACTTCCCTGTATATCTCCTGAGAGGAACCAACCGCCCCACCGGGAGAGTCTATACGCAAAACAAGGGCTTTAATGCTTTCGTCTTTTTTTATCTTTGAGAGGCTCTCAAGGTATGACTTGGGGTCTAGTATGACCCCTTCTATTCTAAGTACCGCAACCCTTGGGCCACGTGAAAGTGCATCTTCTTTAGATAGGATTACTCCAAAACCAACGCCTGTTATAAATGCAAAAAACAGGAGAGTAAGTATGATAAGTGCGGTAAGAATGCCTCTCACTTGTTTTTTATCCTTTTACCAGGGATTTTAGCTTGTCTCCAACTACATCTCCAAGTTTTACCGATGCTTCACCTTGAGAGGATAAAAAGCTTGAGACCCTTTCTTTCTCAACCCACTCCTCGTATTTTTTCTTGCTGAGGATAACCTGGCGTTTTTTGTTATCAAAACCCACTATCTGTGCAGTTACTGAATCTCCGGGTTTAACAATCCTTGCTATGTCTCTGTTTCCTTCTCTTGTAAATTCCGATGCTTTTATGATGCCTTCTATCCCGTTTTCTAACTCTAATATCACCTTTCTATCCCCTACCTCCGTAACCTTTCCTGTAAGTATGGTTTCACCGGCTTTCCAGTTCTTTAGAGCCTTTTCCCAGGGGTCTTCTGTAAGCTGCTTTATTCCGAGCTTAATCTTTTTGTTCTTTGTATCTACGTTAAGGACTACAACGTTTATTTCATCTCCTGCTTTAAATTCTTCAGCGGTATTTACCTTTCCCGTCCATGATATATCGGAGGAGTGTACAAGTCCAACAAGCTCCTCCTGAACCTCTACAAAAATCCCTCTATCGGTGACCTCTTTTACTTTTCCCTTAACTACTGTTCCAGGTGGATTCTTTTCCTTAAATAGTTCCCATGGGCTTTGCTCAATCTGTTTAAGGCTCAGTGCTATTCTTCTCTTATCAGCATCAACCTCAAGCACAACGGCCTCTACCCGGGTCCCAACGCTTACTATCTCCTTTGGGTGTCTAAACCTCTTTGTCCATGTTAACTCCGATGAATGAACCAATCCTTCGACTCCGGGTTCAAGTTCCACAAATACCCCGAAGTTGGTTACAGAAACCACCTTTCCCCTTACCCTTATTCCAGGTTTGTATTTCTTTGCAGCTAGACTCCAGGGGTCTGGTTTTGTTTGTTTTAAACTAAGGGTTATTTTGTCGTTTTCAAGCTTTATAACCTTTGCCCTGATCTCTTCACCCTGAGAGACTACATTGCTGGGGTGTTTTATCCTTCCCCAAGATAATTCACTTATGGGAATAAACCCCTCAACTCCTCCTCCAAGATCAACAAAAACCCCCTGGTCAATTAACTTAACCACATTGCCCGTAACCGTCTTTCCCTCTTTAAGGCTTGATAGGATCTTTTTTCTCTCGATTTCTCTTTGCTCCTCAAGAAGGCTTCTTCTGGATAGCACTATTGAGTTGTCCGAGAGTTTTATGATTTTTGCTTCAACGACCTTGCCAACAAACTTATCCAAGTTACCCTGGGGACGAAGATCAAGCTGAGAAGACGGTATAAATGCCTTTATTTGAACACTATCCCCTATATCGGCAATAAGCCCCCCCTTTACCTTCTCTAGGATTCTAGCGCTAACTGCTTTGCCCCTTTGGTATACCTGCTGTATTCTCTCCCACTCTTTTATAAGATCAACTCTTTTCTTTGATAGCCTTGGGAGTTCTCCCCTGCTACCCCATCGCTCAAGCATTACCTCAACTTCGTCTCCAACCTTAACCTTGAGTTCTCCTTCTTTTCCGTAAAACTCATCTACCGGAACAATGCCCTCGGATTTAAAACCAAAATCTACAAACACGTACTCGTTGTCGATGGAAACAACTCTACCCTTAAACACCTTTCCCTTATCAGGAAGGTTTATGCTATCCTCTACAAGCTCTTCAAAGCTTTTCTCTTCTGCATTCATTACCGCACTTCCTTAAATTTTCTGAAGTCCTTCCAGTATATCTTCTATAATCCATGAGGGGGTTGATGCCCCCGCTGTTATTCCTATGGTTTTCCCATCTAGGTTAAGTCCTAAAGAGTTTATCTCATCAGGGGTTTCTACTTGGTAGGTATTTGGGTTTACCTCATGGCAGAGCTTTGCGATCTTTGTTGTGTTTGAGCTGTTTTTTCCCCCTATAACTATCATTACATCAACCGACTTTGCAAGCTCTACGGCCTCACGTTGCTTGTTAAATATGTCATCGCAGATAGTATTGAATACCTTTATTTCCTCGGTGCTCCTTGCAAGGAATTCATCAACAACTTCACGGAATTTATCAAATGCAATTGTGGTTTGGGCTACAATCCCTACCTTTCTTTTTGCAAACACTTCAGGTGGTATTTCAGATTTGTTGGATACAACTATTACCCTTTCAGGGTCTGCATAGCTTCTGGCACCTATTATCTCTGGATGGTTCTTATCACCAACTATTACCGTAAAATATCCCTCTTCCGCAAGCTTCCTTACTGCATACTGTAGCTTTTTAACAATAGGGCAGGTTAGGTCAACAACGTTTAGTCCTCTTTTCTTTGCGGTATCAACTGTTCCAACAGGTACCCCATGAGCACGTATGATAACTGTTCCTTCACTGGGTGCATCTTCGAGCTTTTCAACCACCTTTATGCCTTTTTCTTCTAAGCGCTTTATAACCTGGGGGTTGTGGATTATAGGTCCTAGAGAGTGAACCTTTTTATCGGCTTTACTCTCTATAACTTCAAATGATTTTCTTAATGCCCTTTCAACACCAAAACAGACTCCTGCAGTTTCCGCCAGTATAATTTTTTTAACCATTTTTTTTCTTTAGTGCCTCCATTGCATTTAGAATCCTCTCTACAACCTCTTCCACGGTAAGACCCGTAGTATCTATTATTACAGCATCCTTAGCAGGATGCAAGGGTGCTTCACTGCGCTCCATATCCTGCCTGTCCCTTTCTTCTATCTCCCTTTTAACCTCTTCCATATCTATATCCATACCCATCTCTTTTAATTGAAGCCACCTTCTCTTTGCTCTCTCTTCCAGTTGGGCATCAAGATAGAACTTGAAGTCAGCTTCAGGAAACACATATGTTCCCATGTCCCTTCCCTCAACAACTATATTCCCTCCCCTTCCCATCCTCCTCTGCATAACCTTGAGGATGTCTCTTACTACCTTCTTTGTAGCAATTTGAGAGGAGAGGCGTGATATCTCGGGCTTTCTAATTTCCTCCGTTACATCTTCTTCGCCAAGAAATACCCTTAGTTTACCTTTGTCATCCCTTTTAAAGGATATATGTGCTTCAAGAAGAAGGGCTTTTAGCTCTCTCTCATCATCGATATTTATACCTCTTCTCTGTGCAAGGAGTGCTACGGTTCTATACATTGCTCCGGTATCTATGTAGTTAAGATTGAGTTTCTCTGCTATTGCTTTTGCCACAGTACCTTTCCCTGCACCTGAGGGGCCATCTATTGTAACAACTATTCCCTTTCTTCTCATTTTATCTAGCTCTTTGTACGCTCTCTTAGTCTTCTTATAAGCTCAAAAAAACCCGGGAGAGAAACTGATACACAGTCTGCATCTTCAATTTCTGTGGTTCCTTCTGCTCTTGTTCCGGCAACTGCAAGTGCCATTGCTATCCTGTGATCCCCCCAGCTTGAGCATCTTGCCCCCCTGAGGGTTTCTCTGCCCCTTATAACCATGCCGTCTTCAAGCTCTTCAATATCTGCTCCTAGCTTTTTAAGCTCTGTTGTTATGGCTCTTATGCGATCCGTTTCCTTCACCCTTAGCTCTTTTGCATCTCTTATTACGGTTGTTCCCTCAGCAAAGCAGGCAGCAACTGCAACTACTGGTAGCTCATCTATTGCTCTGGGAATTATCTCTCCCCTTATCTCTGTTGGTTTTAATACACTGGATTTAACAAAAACATCCCCAACAGGCTCACCACTTTCTTCCCTTTCATTCAGTATCTCTATTTTCCCTCCCATGTCCCTTAGGATCTCTATGATCCCTGTTCTTAGAGGGTTTATTCCAACCCCTTTTATAAGGAGTTCAGAACCAGGATTTATAAGTGCTGCAACCATAAAGAAGGCTGCTGAGGAGATGTCCGCGGGTACAGTTATCTCCCCACCTTCGGGATTCCTTCCCCCTTTTATCCTAACAGCGTTATCCTTTCTCTCCACATCTATTCCAAGGTATGAGAGCATTCTTTCTGTATGGTCTCTTGTGGGGATTGTCTCAATTACCTCTGTCTCTTCCTCCAGGTAGAGACCTGCAAGGAGAATTGCGGATTTTACCTGAGCACTTGCAACGGGTAAACGGTAGCTTATTGCTGAGAGTTTTCCTCCCTCTATTGCCAGAGGTAGCCTTTTTGCATTTTCTCTACCAGATATTTTTGCTCCCATAAGCTTTAGGGGAACTACAACCCTCTCCATTGGACGGGCTTTGAGGTATCTATCTCCAGTTATTACCGAAAAGAAACCCTGAGGGCTTAGAAGCCCTGTAAGCAATCTTGCAGTGGTTCCTGAATTTCCTGCATCTATAACATCTTCTGGTTCTCTAAGACCAAATAGCCCTTTCCCGTTGATCCTTACTATTTCGGAGCCAATTTGTATTGAAACCCCAAGCATTCTCAATGCATTGACCGTAGAGAGGGTATCATCACATTTAAGAAAACCTCTTACTGTGGTTGGTCCCTTTGATATGGAGCCTAATATTATAGCTCTATGGGAGATAGACTTGTCCCCTGGGAGGGTAATCTCTCCCGTAAGGGAAAAACCACCACCCTTTATAATTTCTGTGGACACGAGATTTAAAATTACCATCTATAGGGTAAAGATACAAGGATTGGTTCTTCAGTAAGGTGTACTAGAGCTCTAATGAGCTGTAACTTGGTCTGGATTGTAGCCTTTCTATCCAGCCCACTACGTTTTTAAGTTCCGAAGGAACTTTTATTCCGAGCGTATCGAAGAGAGCAATCCTTGGAATAAAGGATATGTCTGCTAGGGTAAAATCTCCAAGGAGGTAGGGGCGTCCTTCTAGCTCTGTGTTTAGTCGTTGAAGGTGTACTTCAAGCTCCTTTTTGCTTTTTTCTATAAGCTCCAAGTTTCTTTCCCCCTCGGACTTAAAGTTTAGCTCTGCGTATATGTTAAACCAGGGGACATGAAAGTGAGACTCGCAGAAATCAATAAGTATCCTTGCTCTTGCCCTTTGCTCAGGAGTTGATGGCATAAGGGGAGGATTTGGATACTTTTCATCAAGGTACTCATTTATTATGGATGATTCGTATATTACAGCTCCGTTATCAACAAGAACTGGTACCTTCCCGTAAGGGTTTAGTCTTAGAAACTCTTCTTTTTTCTGCTCTTTCTTTTTTAGGTCTATCACTATCCTTTCATAATGTATTCCCTTCTCAAAAAGGGTTATCCTTACCTTTCTACAAAAAGGACACTGTGGATAGTCATAGAGCTTTATCATAAAAGTGCCTCCTGTTGTGATTGCTTTTTTATGTATAATTTACCTTTCTTTGAGGAGAAAAGAAAAGCATTTAGGAGAGAAAACGCATATGAAAACGCCAGTGTTATCTCTTGAAAGGAGTTTAAAGACTGCAAAGAGGGCAATTGTTTTGGGAATAGGAGGAGGTGGTGATATTGTGGGAACCATTCCCACCGTACGGTTTCTGGAATTGTTTGGTATAGAGTGCATACTCGGTGGCCTTCCGTGGGAAAGGGCAGTTTTTGATCCGATACCAGGTCCTAGGATTCTAAAGGAGATTAAAAACGTAGAGGTTCTAAATAGCACTGTGTGGATTGCAAATAAGGAAACGGTAACTACAACAGGGGTTAGGTTTGCTGAAAGTGTGGTAGCAGAGGTTTATGGAAAAGAGGTGCTTTTAGTTGACATAACAAAAGGAGTAGCCGGTGTGGTTAAGGGTTTACGAGGTGCTATGAGGAAGCTAGGGGCAGACTTGCTTGTTGGAATAGATGTAGGAGGGGATTCAGTTGCATTTGGATACGAAAAGGGGCTTGCAAGCCCACTTGCTGATTCAATAATGACAGCCTCCATTTCAATCCTATCAGGTGAGTTCACTACCCTACTGGGTGTTTTTGGTTACGGAAGCGATGGGGAACTTACACACGAAGAGCTGGAGAGAGCTTTTACGGTGGTTGCAAAAGAAGGAGGTATCCTTGGTTCGTGGGGAATTACACCTGATGTGCTTTGTGAGCTTGAGATGCTTGTTTCAAAGGTTCCCACCGAAGCAAGTAAAATTCCAGTTGAAGCTGCAAAAGGAGAGAGAGGAGAAAAAACCATACGAGGTGGTATAAGAAAGGTTACATTAAACCTACTTTCAACCATAACTTTCTATATGCACCCAAGGATTGTTTACGAGAAGGTCTCAATGCCAGCAAGGCTGGTTTCGGATTCTAGATCACTTGAGGAGGCAAACGAGGCACTTCACTCAATTGGCCTGTTTACCGAACTTGATTACGAAAGAAAGAAATACCAAGAAAAGCGATCAGATTAACCAGGCTATTATAAGGGGTGTTGTAAAGACGGATATAAGGGTTCCTGCCATAATTATAGATGCAACTATGTGTGAGTCCTGATTGTACTTTCCAGCAAGTACAAAGTTAAAAACGGCAGGTGGCATGGCTGATTGGAGTATAATGGTATCTGAAGTAACCCCATTTAACCCAAACAGGGTTACAGTAAGGATCCCCAGTGTGAATCCAAGTGCTATCCTTAATCCTCCAAAAAGCAACGATATCTTTACATGTGAAAGCCTGAGTTCTGAAAGCTTGTATCCCAGCGCAAATATCATTGTTGGGATACTGGCTTCTCCAAGCAGTGTTACTGCCCTTTCGGCCGAAAGGGGCATTTTCCACCCTGATACGCTTAGGAGAATCCCTAAGATAGCCGAGTAGACCAGAGGGAGCTTTAATACCTCAAAAGGGCTCTTATCGAAATTTAAAATAAGGATCCCCAGTGTGTAGTGGATTATCGTCATGGAAACCATGTAGAGTATTCCTATGCTGAATCCATTGTCCCCGAAGGCAAAAAGCACAAGTGGAAGACCCATGTTGCCTGTGTTTGCAAACATTATGGGAGGTAGATAGAGCTTTATTGAAAGCCCTAGGAGCTTTACTATTACGTATCCAACCACAAAGCATCCCAGCACAACGATAACCACTGATAAAAAGACCTTTCCAGCAAGCCCTAACTCAATGGGTTTTTCAGCCAGAGAGGACAGGATCAAACAGGGGGTTGATACGTATATGATAAAGTCGTTTAGCGAGGTTAGGTCTATGCTTCTTACCCTGCCAAATAAGTATCCAATGGATACGATGAGAAAAACCGGAACAACTATGTTTGCAATATGAGCTACTATGGTTACAAACCTCCGGAGATATGTATATTTTGTTTACTGGCTATTCATTTTACCTAAATTAAAGTAAATAAATATGTTATTATAGGGCTTAAAAAAATACGGTACAGTAAAGGAGGTGTGATTATGTGGTTGTTTAAAACTAACTCTTCATGGGCTCCCTTTTTTGCCCGTATTGTTCTTGGGGTTATATTTTTTGCTCACGGTTCGCAGAAGGTCCTTGGGTGGTTTGGTGGTGGTGGATGGCAAGGTACAATTCAGTTTTTTGAACAGAGCTTGGGTATTCCTCCTGCTTTAACTACAATTGTTATGCTGGTGGAATTTTTAGGAGGAATTGCAATAATCCTGGGTTTTCTTACAAGACTTGCTTCGCTGGGTATTATACTGGTTATGCTTGGTGCAATATACAAGGTACATCTGGCTCACGGTTTTTTTCTAAACTTTGCCTGTGCTCCGGACAGGGGACACGGCATTGAGTATAACCTTGCCCTTATTGGGCTTTCGCTTTCACTTCTTATCTGGGGAGGAGGCAAGCTCTCTGTTGATCAGTTGTTGGGTGGAAAGGATCAGTAGGTTGTCTTTTGGGGTCGTACAAGGCATCCCTTTTTATGACCAAATGCCTTGTACGGCTTTTTATTCAAGAAAGCACTCTATTGTAAGGCCCTTTAAGGTTTTGCTTTCCTGCCTTCCTTCCAATATCTTCCTTGTTATTTTTTTCCCCTCTTCCACCGCAGGTTGATCAAATGGGTTTATCTCAAGCAAATAACCCATAATGACGGTAACCACCTCGTAGAGAAACATTAAAGCCCCTATTGTTTCGGGTGATATCCTGGAGATAGATAGTGTAATGTTTGGTCTCCCACTCTTTGTAAGAACCGTTCTTGTTGCTAGAAGTTCTGCACGGATTAATTCATCCAGCTTGTTTCCTCCTAGATAGGAAAACTCCTCGTACTCCAGGGTGTTTGGAATCTCTATCTCCCTCTCGTAATCTTCTACTTCTATAAATGTTACGGTTTTATTATCTGGTCCATCAAGATAGAGTTGAAGCTGGGAGTGCTGATCTGTAGCACCAACAGCAACAACTGGGGTAGCTCCCTCACACTCATGCTGGTTTTTTCTCTTTCCAAGGCTCTCTGCCCATAGCTGCCTCCACCACAGGCCAAAGCCTATAAGTCTGTCGCTGTAGGGCATTAAAACTGTTATATCCCTTCCTTTTCTGTATGTAAGGAAGTAAAAGGCAGAAAGTGCAAGGGCAATGTTTTCCTCAATGCTCTCTGAGGAGCAGTAGGCATCAATTCCTTTTGCTCCATTTAGAAGTCTTTTAATATCTATTCCCATTACAACTGCTGGAAAAAGTCCAACAGGACTTAGCACAGAAAACCTGCCACCAACACCCGGGGGAACTGGCAGTGAGGCTATGTTTTCTTCTTCTGCCAGTTTTCTTAGCGGACCGGAGGAAGGATCCGTTGTTATAACAAAATGCCTTTTCCAGCTATTACCAACCGCTTTCTTGAGCAGTTCTTTTACTATAAGAAACTGAGATACCGTTTCTAAGGTTTTTCCAGATTTGCTTACCACATTAAAGAGGGTTTTTTTAATATCTATTACCTCCAGAACCGAAAAAAAGGAATAAGGATCTACATTCTCCACTACAAACACCCTTGGATGTCCGGATCTTTTCTTACCAGAAAGAAGGTTCCAGTGGGGATGTATAAGAGCCTCTTTAAGCGCTCTTGTCCCAAGGGATGAACCTCCTATCCCAAGCACAACAAGACTCTCAAAGCCATTTTGAAGAACCTTACTTGCTGTGTTCTCTATCTCTTCTGTGCTTTCACAGGGAAGATCCATAAAGGCTAGTTTTCCTTGAGCCCTTTCTTCCTTAATGCGCTTTAGTGCTTTAAAGGCCTTGTTTTTAAAACCTGTAAACTCATCTTCTGTTATCCCAGCTTCTTTGTTAAGAGAGGGGTAAAGTGCATTTGTTAAATCAAGTTTTATTCTGTTCATTTTAATACTCCTCGAAAGACTTATTTTATAAATGCGTTCTTTGCCTTTATTGAGAGGAGTTGAAACTGAGTTGAAATTGCCTGCTCATTTTAGTAAAGCCAGAGAAACGTGTTAATTACAGGGTACTACCACCTGACAACAGCAGAGCCCCAGGTAAAACCTGCTCCAAACGCTGCAAAGAGAACAAGATCCCCCTGTCGAAGTTTCCCCTCTTTTACAGCTTCGTCGAGTGCAATTGGAACGGAGGCAGAAGATGTGTTTCCGTACCTGTCCACGTTCATAAAAACCTTTTCAGGTGGGATGTTTAGTCGTTTTCTTACAGCTTCCATTATCCTGTAGTTTGCCTGGTGTGATATAAAGAGGTCGATCTTATCAGGAGTAATATTAGCTTTCTTTATTGCTTCAATTGAAGATGCTTCCATGGCCTTTACTGCTTCTCTAAAGACCTCACTTCCTTTCATCTTTATGAAGTGCAGCCTTTTCTTTACACTTTCCTCGCTTGCGGGTATGCGGGAACCACCAGCAGGTAGATAGAGAAGCTCCCAGTTATCACCATTTGCACCAAGACATATTGAAAGTATCCCGGGTGTTTCGGATCTCCGAAGAACTACTGCTCCCGCTCCATCTCCAAAAAGGATACAGGTAGTTCTATCCTGAAAATCAGTTATTCTGGATAGGGTTTCTGCACCTACTATCAGAACGGTTTCAGCATCGCCTGAGTCTATAAATGCCTTTCCGGTTTTTAGTGCATATAGGAAACCTGCACATCCGGCCAGTATGTCAAAGGCAAAGGCCTTTTTAGCTCCAAGCCGGCTTTGAACAAGACATCCTGTTGATGGGAAAAGATGGTCAGGTGTAACGGTGGCAACGATTATTACATCTATGTCCTTTGGCTCAACTGATGCAGCTTCGAGTGCCCTTAAAGATGCCTCATATGCCATATCTGAGGTGGAGATCTCAGGGTCAGCTATTCTCCTTTCCACTATCCCCGTTCTTGTACGTATCCATTCATCTGAGGTATCAACCATCTTTTCAAGGTCTGCGTTTGAGAGTATCCTTGGGGGTGTGGATAACCCGGTTCCAGCTATTTTTACATAACTCAAAGCTACACTTACTCCCTTTAACTTTTGAAGGGATATTATTAGAGAAAGCAAGGGGTTTGTCAACCTAAGTCTTTGCTCCTCTTAGTGCTTCTTTTATTTTCTCTCTGTCTTCTCTAGATATTTTAAAGCTTCTGGTGTGTGTGGTTTGGTTATCCATAAAGACAATACAGAGATTGTCCTGGTCTTGGAGGTTTTTAAGCAACTTCATTTCTTCCTCCGATTCAACACTAAAGAGACAATCAAAGTAAAAAAGAGGGTCTTTCTCTCTCTTTTTTAAGAGAAAAATTACCCTTATTGAGGGAAATTCTTCTCTATCTATGCATTCAACCCTAGCAACTCTAATCTGTTTGCTCTCTTTAATAGAGCTTACCGTTTCTTTTGTATCTTTAAAGACAAGACCTGTACAGGTGTTTGTCTGTTCAAAGGCAATGCATCCTGCCTCTATAAGAGATAGGCTCATTCTAAGGTCTGAAGGCAGTTCCTGGGGGCTTAAGCTCTCTCCTTTAACTCTTTTAAACACCCTTAAGATTCTTGATAACACATTAGGTCTCCTAACAGAAGTGGTTTTACAAAATGATTTCTTTCTTTGTCCTAAAAAGCAACCACAGGAAGAATACCCCACCTATTAAAGCGGTAAAGATTCCTACAGGGATTTCAACAGGTGAAAACAAGGTTCTTGCAAGCGTGTCTGCCATTGTAAGAAATGATGCACCAAGTAGAAATGAACAGGGAAGGAGTATCCTGTTGTCCATTCCAACAATCACCCTTAGTATGTGTGGAACTATAAGCCCTACAAAACCGATTGGACCGGTTACAGAGATTACAGAACTTACTGCAAAGGAGGTGGCAAAGTAGATCGTTTTCTCCACAGTTTTTACCCTTACACCAAGGGAATGGGCAACATCATCTCCTAAGGCAAGGAGATTCATATCCTTTGTTATTGATACCAGAACAATACATGGAGGGGCTATCAATACACAGGTTTTCCATACAGGGTCCATCCCTACTATATCAAGGCTTCCCATGATCCATCTTATGGTTTGAAGTGATTGGATAAAGTCTGAGAAGAACTGTATGAATAGAATAAGGGCTGAGAACAAAAAATTTGCTACCACCCCTGCAAGAAGCAGCCTTCCTGTAGCAACAACACCTCTTATCCTTGAAACAGAATATACAAAGAAGATTGTCAGTATGGAAAGCAAAAAGGCACATATGGAGGTTGAGGAAAACCCTAGTAACCCCTGGTTTAGCCTAAGGCGTATTGCAATTAGGGCACCAAGTGAAGCACCACCCGATATACCCAGGGTAAGTGGAGAGGCAAGAGGGTTTCTAAACAGTGCCTGAAGGGCGGCCCCTGAAATTGCAAATACCCCTCCTGCAATGGAAGCCATAAGTACTCTGGGAACCCTTATCTTTAATAGTATGGTTTTTAACATCTCATCGTTTCCAGAGAAAACCTCTACAGGATTAAATTCATAAGTGCCGCTAAAAAGACTTATCCACACTGTAAGGATCCACAGGATAAAAAGAAAGGTAAGTGATACGATTAGTTTTCTCCTAACATTCATATATCTATACCAAGTAGGGAACTTCAGTTCACCGGAAAAACAAAGACCCTCCCACCTTCCTTTTTTACAATCACCTCTATCCCATAGACTGCACTTAGGGTTTCTCCCTTTAGCACATCTTCTCCTTTTCCTTGAGCAAAGACTCTTCCATCTTTAAGAAATACCAGTCTGTCAAAGTAAAGTGTTGAGAATATATCGTGTGTTGCGGCTATGACTGAAAGTCCTTTCTCCTCCTTCAACGTGTTTAGTAACTTCATAGTTTCTGTTCTATGTTTTACATCGAGAAAGGTTGCAGGTTCATCAAGAATCATAAGCTCTGGTTCTTGAGCCAGTGCTCTGGCAAGTGATACAAGTTGTCTTTCTCCTCCGGATATCTCTGTAACCAGCCTGTTTTTTAGATGGGCTATCCCTACTGTTTCCATAGCATTAAGTGCTATTTCCCAGTCTTTTTCCCTTTCAAACTCAAATCTGCCAATATGTGGAGCTCTACCCATAAGAACAACCTCTTTAACGCTAAAGGGAAAAGCAAAGAAAGGGTGCTGTGGGACATAGGCAACTTTTCTTGCGAGCTCCTTTTTTTCGGTTTTTTTTAAATCTTTTTCGTTATAAAAAACCCTTCCTTTTGAAGGTTCTAGGATACCACAGAGGATCTTAAGTAATGTGGATTTTCCTGCTCCGTTTGCTCCAAGAATACCAACGGTCTCTTTTTTGAAGAAGGATACGTCTATCTCCTTTAAGACCTCAACGCCGTTGTAGGAAAAGCGTATTTTCTCTGCCTTAAGTATTCTCTCCATTAGTTTTAAAGACCTCGGGGTGCAGGAGTTCAGTTAGAATCCTTATGCCCTCTATTATTCTTTGGCTTGGGTGAAGTAGGACCGAACTTGAAACCGTGTAGACCTCTCCGTTCCTTACAGCTGAGATCTCTTTAAGCTGGCTCCAGGCTTTTTTAAACTCCTCGCTTTTTGTTCCGCTGTGGTTTACCTCAATTACCACATCCGGGTTTAAATCCACTATGGCTTCCTTTGAAATCTTTATTGCAAGCCCATTGTTTTCTACAACGTTTCTACCCCCTGCAATAGTTATCATGTCGTTAATGAAACTCGGTTTCCCTATAACGTATATATCTTCAAGGGTATTTGGGTTTCTTCCTATGACAAAGAGTACTCTCTTGGGGGTAAGGTTTTTGGTTTTTCTCCTAACTCTCTCAATGCCTGTTATTATATCTTCTATAAGCTTTTTAGCTTCCAAGCTCTTATTGAGAGCCATTCCTATTTTCTCTATTGCAGTTATTATGTCTTCAATTGAGCGGTTTCCATCTACCGAGAGAGTATCTAAGCCGAGCTCTCTTATCTTGTTACCAAAGATTCTGTCTTGTTCAACCGTCATTATCACCAGATCCGGTTTTAGAAGAAGTATTGCCTCTATGTTTGGGTCAATCCATCCTCCAACCTTTGGTAAGTTTTTTACCTCTTCTGGAAAATCCGAGTAGATTGTAACCCCTACTATGTAGTTAAGGGCTCCAATTCCGTATAATATCTCAGTTATACTGGGTGAGAGTGATACGATTCTCTTTGGAGGTTTTTCCGAGGAGTAACTGTACAGTGATACGATAAGAGTTAGCAAAATGGTGAAAGTTAGCCATTTTGTAAAAAAGTCTTTTCTTCCATTTTTCCCATATCCTGTTTTCATCGTTTATCCCAGAAAAGCCTGAAAGTGATTGTAGTTTCTCAGGTTGAGAACCGAATCAGGTGGTATCTCGAAATCGCAGATTTCCGGATGCAGTATTCTTGCCATTATTTCCAGACCCTCTACTACCCTTGGACCAGACCTGCTAAAATAAGAGTTTGCATCTACGAGGTAAACGTGACCCTTCCTTACAGCCGGAAGCCTATACCAGAACTCATTTGAGTTAAGGATCTCTATCTCTTCCAGTGTCCTTTCTATATCGAATCCACACGGCATAACAACTATTACTTGGGGAGCAAATTCGTAGATTTCCTCCCAGGAAACCTTGAAGGATGGTTGTCCAGGCTTTGCAAAGCCACATATGCCTCCTGCAATATCTACCATTTCAGGAATCCAGTGCCCTGCTGCGTATGGTGGGTCAAGCCATTCCAGACAGAAGACACGTGGACGGTCTTTTTCGTTACCCACCATGGTTCGAACTGCTTCTATTCTTGCCCTGAGTTTGTTAACAACCTCTCTTGCCTGAGTTTCCCTTCCCGTTACCTCCCCTACGATTAGGATGGTATCCAGTATCTCTTCAAGTGTGGATGGCTCTAGGGAAACTATCTTTGGACTGTACCCAAGAACATCAACAGCTTCTTTAACCTCATTTCCTGAAACCGCACATACATCACAGAGTTTCTGTGTAAAGATTATGTCCGGACGTGCTTTAAGAAGGGATTCTTTCTCCACAAGATATGTGCTCTTTCCGCTCCTGTAGTTCTCACCCACTACCCTTTCTATCTCCCTGCTGGTTAGCTTACTTGGGTCTATAAGGCTTACAACAACCCTAGGTTTACTCTTTGCTTCAGGGGGGTAATCGCATTCGTGTGTTACCCCCACTATGTATTCACCCAGTCCGAGTTCAAATAAAATCTCCGTTGCACTTGGAAGAAATGAGCATATCCTCATGTTAACCTCCTTTAACCCCTTTGATATACAGTATATCTTTAACTACAAACAGTTTCATACAAGCCTGCTAAGCTACTCCGGAGGTAGTATAAGTGTTGTGTCAACGGAGCCAAGCTTCTGACTTAGACCTGTTATAAAGAATATATCTGCTCCGAGAAAATCCCTTCCCGAAACCCCGGGCCTTATAGCAAGATTTTGTACCCCATCGAAGAAATCTGAGCTTGGGTTATCAGCTCTTAAACCGGCAGGGAAGGGGAAGATGAATGGAAATGGGTTTACCTCATCTGTGGTTGTATCTATTACGGCTATTTGATCGCTGTTAAACAGTGTTACAAACCCAAGACCGTCATCTCTTATCTTTATATCTGCTGTGAAGTTCAGCTCAGATAGCGGTGTTATTGCAATTGGGTTTTCAGAACCGTTTACAACTGTGTTGTTTTTAAGATCCACTTTTAGCAAGGCTCCTGTAATCCCCAAACCCATATATCCGAACCTTCCATCCGGAGTTGGCTCCATTCTACCCGGAAGGCATACAGATGGGTTCTGCTCACTTAAGGGTATTACAATAGAATCAACCAAGGTATCATTCTCAGGATCAATTATATCTATACTGGGTATGGATTCTGTATCGCAGTTAAATTCCCCTGTATCCGGGTTAAAAAACACGTTACCACTGTTTACCACATACAGCTTTCCATTTACTGCTGTTATCCACCCTGTATTCTCTCCCGTTGTGCTAATTGTTCGTATAACCTGGTTTGTTTCTGTATCAATTACAGTTACAAACCCATTTCCCGAGGGTTCAAAGAACTCATCTAGATTGCTGTTTGTTACATAAAGCTTGCCGTTTGCTATCTCTATACCAGATGGGTCTTCAAAAGCTGATGCTACAAGGACCACATTGCTACAAGGGGGAAATTCATCTCCCATACCAAGTCTTACTATAATTGTTTCACACTGTCTTGTCTCTAGATTAACCATTGCTATGCTCTGTCCTATCATGTTAACCACGTAGGCATGGGTGTTATCCAAAAAGGCAATGTCAACCGGATCAGAACCGGGAGGCAGGGTTATGGTGCCTATCTGTTGTGGTGGGTTTTGATTGAGATCAAATATCTGGATGTTATCGGAGAAGCCGTTTAACACATAGGCTCTGTTACCAACTATCTTTATGTTTGTGGGAACACTTCCAAGCTGTGCCAGGTTTCTTGATACAGCATCACGGATTATAGAGACTCCGATTGTTTCATCTATACCTTCCTCTTCTATAACCACTCTGAAAATAGAATCCGTTGATGCACTAAACTCAAGTTTAAAACTGCCATCGTCCTCTACGGTTGCGGTTTTGGTTTCACCGGTGCTTGTGTTTATTACCGTTACCGTTCTTCCAGGGGTTATTGAGCCTCTTGGAGCACCTACATGGACTTCAGTTGAGTCATCTCTTTCTGCAACAGCAACAATGCGTCCTGTGGGTATGAATCCAAATCCTCCATCTCCAGAGTTGCACCCTCCGGTGATAAATGTCCACATTCCAAATAACAGTAAAATCATAATTAGTCTCATCTTGTTCCTCCTCCTTTTATTTAGAATTTAAACCCTGCTGTAAAAAAGATTGTTCTTCCTGGAAGCGGAAAATCAAAAGCATCCCTTACCTCCAGGTTGTTAAAGACGTTTTTTGATTCAAGGGTAAAAAAGCTCTTTTTCCACTCAGCTTTTATCCCAACATCGTGTGTTGTTCTCTTTTTTGTTGTGCTTGAGTCTGGAAAAACTGTAAGCGGAATCTTATCCACAAAGTGTGTTTCCCAGAAAAGCGAAAGATATCTGTGCTTTAGAACTCCTCTAAAATTGAATTTGTTCCTTGGTCTTCCAGGTAGCTGTGCTCCTGTATCTTTTAGTTCTCCATCTAAAAACGTGTATCCAGCAAATAGCTCAAGGAAGTGAAACGGTTTAAAAATAAGGCTTGTTTCAATCCCCTGTTGTGTTACCTTTCCTACGTTTCTTGGCTCAATCCTCTGTGCGCTTATAAATACAAAGAGGATCAGGTTATCTATCTTTTGTCTGAAATAGCTGATTTCAAATAGTAGGTTTGGATGAGAGAAGACTAGTCCAAAATCGAAGTCAAAGGATCTTTCTGGTGAAAGCTCTGGATTCCCTCCTATAAATCCCTGCTCGGGAAAGAATAGCTCGTTAAAGTTTGGTGCTCTAAATGATTTTCCAATGTTTCCCTTAAACGATAGGTTTTTTAAAGGAGAAAATATAATCCCAAGCTTAGGTGAAAACTCTGCTTCTGTTGAGCTTTGATCAGCAAATGTTTTAAAGAAATCGAATCTGAGTATAGGGAGAAGTAGGATTTTATCTTCTGCAAAGCTTATCTCATCGCTTATATATGCACTTGCAGTGAATCTCTCAGGATTGTTAAAGTCCTTGTTTCTTAAAATATCTCCTCTAAGTTCAGCTGAAAGGGTAAGGATCTGGTTAAACGGTGCATACAGTTTTAATCTTGGGTTTGCTCCAAAGGTAAGGGTTTTGCTTAGGGTATCTATCGGGATCCCAAGTGTTGGTTCGGGATCCTTAAATTCAACCTGGTCAAATGTGTTAAATAGAACCAGGTTAAAATCAAGGTTCCTGCTGAAGAAGCCGTTCTTTGAGATTTTAATGCTTGTTACGTTTCTTAAATCCTTCTGATTTGAGCTGTCTTCTTGAAACTCACCAAGACCCGGAACCCCCTTGTCGTCAAAGAAAAACTCGTTTAGAAAATCAAGTTTCCATCCACTGATTTCGTAATCTATCTTTCCAAGGAAGCTGTTTGAGGAGAACTCGTTATTTATTCTCCTTAAGGTGAGGTTATTTACAGATTTAAATTTAAAATCCCCATCACCCCTTGCGTGTGTGAAGGAGAGGAGATAGCTCATCTTCCCTATCTTCTGTGCTCTTGATAAGTTTAGATTCAGGGTGTCAAATGAGCCGTAGGTAAGGTATGTGTTTGTAAAGGGTTTTTCGGTTTTCTTTGTTACTATGTTTACCACCCCTCCTATGGCATCGGAGCCTGCAAGGGCTGAGGCTCCTCCTCTTATTATTTCTATCCTTTCAATATAGTCAGGAGGTATTGTGGAGAGGTCAACCCCTCCAAGGGGAGTGTTTATTCTTATTCCATCAAGTAGTATGACAACCTGATCATTTGATGAACCCCTTATGGAGATGGTTTTTAACTGACCAAATCCGCCAAAGTCCCTTATTACAACCCCTGGTGAGAAGGAGAGGAGTTCTGATGTGGAGTTATACTCTCCTCCAAATTTATCGCTCTCAATTACCGTAGAGAAACTGGAAGGATACTCAAGAGGAGCCTCCAAACGGGTTTCCTCAACAACAACTGGTTCAAGTAGAGGTTCTTCCGTCTCTGCCCGTGGGGAGGCAGGGAGCAGAAGAAGAAGTGCAAACACAAGCTGTTTCATCTAGACCCCCAGTCTTCGAGGAAGACCAGGGTTGGCTTTGGCACTGGTAAGTGGGCCATTTACTTTCCCTCCCTCGAAGAAAAGTAAATCCAAGTTCCAAGGCAGGTCTTCTGGCTTGTAGCCTCTAGGCTCCCTTGCGCCTTCCCAGAATCCCTTGAGGGTTCCAGTGGCATCTTGCAAGGGGCTTTATGGACTACTCACAGCAGCGGGGCTGCACCGGACTTTCACCGGATTTCCCTTTTAAACCCTTGCGGGTACCTTAGAACCTAATTCTAAAAGAACTAAGAAGCTAATATAACTTCAAAATGCAGATTTAGTCAAGCTTTTACATGAAATTGGGTATTACCTCTTTCCCGAAGAGTTTTATGCATTCGGATATTGCCTTATGGGTTGCCTGTGGAAAGACCATCCTGCAGGTTATATATCTTATTCCAAGCTCATCTCTGTATCTTTGTATCTCTCTTATGCACTCCTCGGGATCTCCTATTATAAAGCGATCCTCAGGCAGATACTCAAACATAGGGTCATCAAGGCCAGTAAGCTGTCTTCCCCGCACAAACATCTTTACCCCCAAGCTAAAATAGTACCTGTACATGCTAATTATGTACCTTTCTGCCTCTTCTCTGGCCTTTTTTTTGTTTTCCCCTACGTATACTTCCCTAAGGAGTATGTGCTCTACTTTGTCTGGATCGTTTCCAGCTTTTTTTGCAGATTCGTTGTAGATTCTTATTGTCTCTCTTATCATGTCTATCGTTCTTCCCGGACCAATTAAAAGCGGGTAACCAAGCCTTCCTGCTCTTCTTATTGCAGGTTCTTCGAATGCACCAATATATACTGGAGGATGCGGTTTTTGAACAGGCTTTGGTGTGACATTTACATTTCTGAACCTGTAACGTTTTCCCTCAAAGGAGAATCCCTCCTCAGTCCAAGCTCTTATTACTATCTCGATTCCTTCTTCCATTCGGGATGGTCTCTGTTTTATAGGGATTCCAAAACCTTCGAATTCCTCCTTGCGATATCCCAGGACAACCCCAAGATCAAGCCTTCCATTCGATATGTTGTCAACAAGGGCAGAGTCCTCTGCTACCCTTATCGGGTTGTAGAGGGGAAGTATAATGCCTGCTGTACCTAATCTTATACTCGTTGTTACTGCTGCCATTGCAGAGGCAAGAATAAGGGGGGATGGGCAGTAACCATCTTCAAGAAAGTGGTGTTCTGAGATCCAGGCTGAGTAGAAATTTGACTTTTCTGCAAGTTTGACCTGCTCAAGGGTGTTTTTGCAAATCTCTGCATGAGATACTGGATTTTCTCGATGTGTCTGTAGACTGAATAGCCCAATTCCAAACTTCATCTCCTCTCCTCCTTTTGATCATGGTGGCTAATTATAACATCTCTTCTTTTATGAAGCTATTGATTTAAAGACGTACCTATTGCATTTTTTTGTTTGTTTTGTTTATAATGAGATTTGATTTTTCTTGTGAGGTGCAGAGATGGGAAACGAAATAAGGTTTGGGCTTTCGGCTCCGATGCCAGGGGCTAATCTGGAGGAAATACTAAAGTTCTCGGTTAAGGTAGAGAGGCTTGGTTTTGATAGTATATGGTACCCGGACCATATTGTGTTTGTATCACCAACAGAGGCTTATGAAGCCTGGACGGTTGCAACTGCGGCTGCAATGAAAACAAAGAGAATAAGCCTTGGAACTGTTTCTGATCCTCATAGGATGCATCCTGCCGTATTTGCTCAAAGGCTTGCAACCGTGGATCACCTTTCAAAAGGCAGAACACGTCTTGCCCTTGGAGTTGGGGAGTCTATGAATCTTGATGCCTATGGAATCAAGTGGAACAGGCCTCTTGCCAGACTTAGGGAGGCTGTAAAGGTTATGAGAAGGCTATGGGAGAGTGAAGAGCCCATAGATTTTGATGCAGAGTTTTTTCATCTTTCCAAGGCGTTTTTACAGATAAAGCCTTATAACAGAAAAAGCATCCCCATATACATTGCAACCCATACACCTAAGGGATTACGTCTTACGGGAGAGATAGGTGATGGGTGGCTTCCAATTGACCTAACACCCGATCTCTATGCAGAGTATCTTGAGGTTATAAGAGAGGGAGCTAGGCTTTCAGGTCGCACACTTGATGAGAGTTTTGACCCTGCGCTTTGGGTATTTACCTCTATTGGAAAGAACGTTGATGATGCTTACAAGTCACTTGAACCTTTTAAGTACGTTATCATAATGCAGGACCAGTTAAAGAAAGCGGGGTATGACGTGGATATTCCTGAAGAGTACAGGGGACTTAGCTATTTTAATGTGGTTCCTCAAGACCCAGAAGGGAGAAAGAAATTAAGGGAGCTTGGGGCTCTCTTCCCTAGAGAGGCAGTTTTGGATTTTACCATAACCGGTTCTAAGAAGGACTGTATAGAGAAGATAGAGAAGTACGTTGATAAGGGGGTTAGACACTTTGTTCTCTTCTACAGATTTAGTCCTGATCCGGAAAAAACATTAAGAACTTATGCAAAGGAAATCATTCCGTATTTTAAACAAAAACAATAGATAACCAAAAGGAGTGTGGTTTGCCATGAGTGTTATTGATGATGTCCTTAAAGCCAATGAAGAATACGCTAGGAGTTTTACGCTTGGAACGCTACCTGTGCCCCCGGCCCTTAAGCTTGCAGTGGTTGCATGTATGGATGCAAGGGTTACGGTTGAACAGATCCTTGGATTGAAAACAGGAGATGCCCATATTATTCGAAATGCAGGGGGAATAGTTACAGAAGATGCCATAAGGTCACTTATAATTTCACACCACCTTCTTGGCACAAGAGAGATTATGATAATAAATCATACCGATTGTGGTATGCTTACCTTTAAGGATGAGGAGCTGCGTGCAAGGTTAAAAAAGAGCTCAGGAACCTCATCTGTATCGCCCTCATGTTTTCATTCCTTTAGTAACCTTGAAGAGAATGTAATTGAGCAGATTCAAAAGATAATGTCTCATCCCTGGATCCCCAAGGAGGTTCTAGTAAGAGGATTTATCTACGATGTAAAAACAGGAAGGCTCACCGAAGTTTCCCTCTAACTAAGGGGGCTTAGGCGTACTCCTCTTCAAGCTCTGCAGGCTGCTCTTTATATGGCTCTTCCTCAAAAGGTAGAGGCAAACGGGGAGCATCTATCCACAGACCCTCTATATCGTAAAACCTCCTTACCGGTTCATAGAACACATGAACCACCACATCCAGTGCATCAATGAGAACCCATCTGCTTTCTGCATAGCCTTCTATACCAAGTGGTTTTTCTCCCATTTCTCTTAGCTTTTTCTCGATGTTATCCACTATAGTTCTTACACCTCTGTCTGAGTCTGCACTACAGATTATAAAGTAGTCGGTAAGGTCGGTGAGCGCTTTCATCTCTATTAAAACCATATCCCGTGCTTTCTTTTCCCAGGCAGCACGGGCAAGTGCAATTGCTTTTTCTCTCGACTCTATAACGATCCCTCCTCTTTATATAGGTTTTTTGTTATTATGTACTCCTCTACTTCTTTAGGAACTAGGTATTTAATGGACTTATTTTCTTTAAGCAAGCACCTTATCTTTGTAGAAGATATTTGAATGCCCTCTATTCGCACAAAAGCCAGTGTATTTAAGCTCTTGTGAAGATAAAATATAATGTTACCTTCTTCTTTATGATAGCGAAAATCTTCTCTTAGTGCAAGTGGAAATACCTTGGAAAAATCCTTTGGAAAGCCCGGTCTTGATATAACTGCAAAATTCGATACCTCAAATAATCTCTTATAGTCTTTCCATGTATCTATCTCGGAAAACAGATCTGTCCCCACGATAAAGTAGAATTCAAAGTTGGGAAACTCTGTGGAGAAGTATCTTAGGGTATCAATTGTATATGAAGGACCTCTACGCTTTAGTTCAACGTCAGAGATCTCAAAAAAGGGATTATCCTTTATAGCAAGCTCAAGCATTCTTAGGCGGTCTTCAGAAGGGGCTATGTTTGTTGAGTCTTTATGTGGGGGTATAGAGGCTGGAATAAAATAGACCTTATTAAGGCAGAGTATTTCCCTTACCTCTTCCGCAGCTCGAAGGTGACCAAGGTGTATTGGATTAAATGTTCCACCCAGTAACCCTATCTTTTCTCTGGTTGCCATTGTTTAACCTTATATTATCATAGAAACCTTTTCTTTATAAAATACAAGGTTTTGTCCCCCATTTTTTACGGATTCATGCATTCTCTTAAAGTAGATTATCCTTAAGAAAGAGAACCTTTTCCCTGGAGGCTCCCAGGGATACAATCCAGATTGGGACCCCTATAGCTTCCTGTATTCTGTCTATGTAAACCCTTGCTTGATAGGGGAGGTCTTTAATATCCTTTACGTCTGAAAGGTCTTTTTCCCATCCATCGATTTCCTCATAGACAGGTAGGCAGTTTTTTAAAATCTCTATGTGTGAGGGAAAATCCTTAATTATCTCTCCTCTGTATTTGTAGGCTGTACATATCTTTATCTTGTTGAACTTAGACAGGACATCAAGCTTTGTAAGGGCAATGGCTGTAATCCCGTTTACCCTTACAGAGTATCTAAGAGATACCACATCAAACCACCCACACCTTCTTGGCCTGCCTGTTGTTGAACCGTATTCTCCCCCTGATTCCCGTAGCTTCTCTCCTATCTCTCCTGATACCTCCGACGGGAAGGGACCTTCTCCAACCCTTGTTGTGTATGCCTTTGCCACGCCAAGTACCATATCAATCTTTGTTGGACCTACCCCTGTTCCTGTACATGCACCTCCGGAGCCAGCACTTGAGGAAGTTACATAGGGGTAGGTGCCAAAGTCAACATCAAGTAGTGCTCCTTGTGCTCCTTCAAAGAGAATGCTTTTTTTTCTGTCTATTAAATCGTTTAGGAGTTTTGAGGTGTCTGTGACAAACCCCTTTATCTGTTCTCCATAACGTATGTATTCCTCAAATATCCTATCAAACTCAAGAGGTTCTTTTTGTAGAACCCGTGTAAGATAGAGGTTCCTTTCCTCAAGTACAGCACGTAGCCGTACTGAGAAGCTATCTGGGTGGAGTAAATCACCTACTTTTATGCCTCGTCTTGCCACTTTGTCCTCGTATACAGGACCGATTCCTCTCCCTGTTGTCCCTATTCTGTTACGTCCCATCTTTTCTTCACGTGCTATGTCTACCTGTTTGTGGTAAGGCATAACAACGTGTGCTCTATCGCTTAGCTTAAGGTTTTCTTCGTCCACCTTGTATCCAGCAGCTCTTAATCTCTCTATCTCCTCTAAAAATATCTGAGGGTCTACTACTACACCGTTACCTATAACCGAGAGTTTTCCCTCTCTTAGTATCCCTGAGGGAATGTGATGCAGGATTATGATCTGACCGTTTGTAACTATTGTATGACCTGCATTGCTTCCCCCCTGATATCTCACAACCACATCTACTTTTTCTGCAATGAGATCAACTATCCTTCCCTTTCCTTCATCGCCCCATTGTGCACCAACTACAACAATGTTTGGCACATCTATATTCCTCCTTCTTTAAGTAGTTCTTCTAGGTTTGAAAATTCTCTTTTTGTTCCACTTTTAAGCTCTATCATCCTGATTTTTTTCTTTGATTCGAGCAAAATAATTCCGTAGCAGTTGAGATTGGAAAAATCTTTTTCACTACGGAGTCTGGAATCCATACGCAAGTCAAGGATAACCCTAAAACCACTTGACCTTAACCACTCTGCAAGACGAATGGCATCCGGTCTTAAGCTTGTTCTGGAAGGGATAACAGCAAAGTGGATATGGTTGTCTTCATTGATACGGGTTTTTGTAACCCCTAAAACCGATTCAACATCAACTGCAAAACCGGTTGCTGCCGAATCGTATCCGTATCTTCCGGTTAGCTCGTCGTATCTTCCTCCTCTTAGGAGAGGTGAGAGGGAACTGGGGGATATAATCTCAAAGGTAACCCCCGTATAGTAGTTAAATCCCCTTAGTTCTGTAAGGTCTATATTAAAATTGCAGTTAAGCTGAAATTCATCGACGATATTTAGCACTTCTTCTATCTGTTTAACGTATCTCTTAAGGATTTTTACTCTCTTTGCCTTGTCAAGGATCTCTCTGCTACCATATAGCTCGGGAAGCAAGAGAAAGGCTTCTTTTATCTCTTTAGGAAATAAGGTTTTTTTTATGGTTTTTTCTAGTGCTTCCTGGTCTTTTTTTTTAAGAGATTCCTTGATCTCTCTTGCATTTTCTACGCTTTGAAGCAGGAACCTTAGGAGTCCATTGTGACCTATATCGACAACCACATCTTTTATGCCGAGTCTGGAAAGGGATTTTACAGCAAGCGCTATTATCTCTGCATCTGCTTCTGGAGAAGAAAGTCCTATAAGCTCACATCCTACCTGAAACACTTCTCTTTCTTTGCCACTTCCCTTCTCCTCATACCTTACAACCCTTCCATTGTAGCATAGCCTAAGAGGTGGGGTGTGGTTTCTAAGTTGGGTTGCAACTATTCTTACCACCTGAGGAGTTATATCCGGTCTTAGAGCAACAACTTCACCGGTTGATGGATCAACGAACTTGAGTATCTTTTCCTTTAGCTCATCTCCAAGCCCTACAGATATGGTATCTAGAAATTCAAATAGAGGTGTTATTACCCTGCGGTACCCCCAACGAAGGAACTCTTCCAGCAGACATTCTTCAACCCTTCTGATTTCTTCTGCCCTATCAGGGGGGAAATCTCTTACTCCCTGAGGCAGGTTAATACGTTCAAACATCTAGAGTACTACCTGGGTAACCGAAATTATATTTGGAAGTTTTGATATCTCTTCTAGAACCTCTTCTGGAACGGGAGAGTCTACGTTTATGAAGGAAATGGCTCTTCCACCTATGCTTTCTCTTCCGAGGTGCATTCTTGCTATGTTTATACCATGCTTTCCAAGAACCGTTCCCATAGCTCCTATAAAACCGGGTTTATCATAGTTTTCACTTATTATAAGACATCCTTCCGGTATAACATCAAGAGAAAATCCATTCACCCTTACAAACCTTGGCTCTTCCTTTCCAAATATCGTTCCTGCAACCAGTCTCTCTTCTCTGTTTGTTTTTACCTTTATGGAAATTAAGCTGGTAAAGTCTTCAGATTTTGAGGATTTGGACTCTACAACCTTTATACCTTTTTCCCGTGCAATAACAGGTGCATTAACATAGCTTACGACTATGTCCATTATTGGGGAGAGGAAACCCTTTAGAGCTGCTATGGTTAGCGGGGCAACATTGAAGTCAGCAACCTCACCACTGTACTCAATCTGTATCTCCTCAACACCGCTTTTACAGATCTGTCCTTGAAAGCTTCCGAGTTTTTCTGCAAGCGTTAGATAGGGTTTCATGACTTTAAGCAACTCAAGACTTATCGATGGCATATTGACAGCATTTCTTACAACCCCTTTTAGGAAAAAGTCTACTATCTGCTCTGCTATTGCAACTGAGACCTTTGTTTGTGCCTCTTCAGTTGATGCACCAAGGTGTGGGGTAAATACAACGTTGTCCTCCAGGGTAAAGAGTGGATTGTCTCTATCAGGAGGCTCTTTCTCGTATACATCCAGTGCTGCACCTCCTACTCTTCCATCTCTTAAGGCCTCGAAAAGGTCTCCTTCATTTACTATTCCCCCTCTGGCGCAGTTAATAAGTATTACCCCCTTTTTCATCTTCATAAATGCCCTTTTATCTATAAGGTTTTTTGTCTCGGGGGTAAGTGGGGTATGAATTGTTATTATGTCTGCTCTCTCTAACAGATTATCTAAGGAAACCTGTTCTACTCCCAATTTTGCTGCAGCTTCTTCGGTAAGAAAAGGGTCATAAGCTATAACCTTCATCTTAAGCCCTATAGCCCTTTCTGCAACGAGCCTTCCTATGTTTCCAAGTCCTATAATTCCCAGGGTTTTTCCAAATATCTCTCTTCCTTTAAATTTCTCCCTTTCCCAAAGACCAGACTTAAGAGAGAAATGAGCCTGGGGAATCTTTCTCGCTAGGGCAAGCATAAGTGCTATGGTGTGTTCTGCGGTGGTTACGGCATTGGCTTCGGGGGTATTCATAACAACTATCCCCTTTCGTGTTGCCGCATCCACATCTACGTTATCTACACCTATTCCCGCTCTGCCTATTACTTTTAATCTGTTTCCTGCAGCCTCTATTATATCGGCTGTAACCTTGGTACCACTTCTTACAATGAGTGCATCGTAATCTGCTATTATCTGTTTTAACTCTTCCTTTGGAAGCCCCTTTTTAACTGTAACCTCTAACTCTGGGTGTGATCTAAGTATTTTCAAACCTTCTTCGGAAAGGCCATCGGTTACCAGTATTTTCAAAGCACTTAACCTCCAGAAAAAAGACAGAGAATCTTCTATTTAAATATATTTAAGTCCTAAATTGTTGTCAATTGAGAGGGTCTAGAAACACCTTTTTTCTTTTGTTAACGATTGAGAAGGGTGCCAGATTAGGTTAATCTTAAACGTGAGCTATGTCTTCAGAAGAAGTGCAGATGAGCTTTATTGAGCATATAGAGGAACTGAGGAGGCGAATCATATGGTCGCTTCTTGCGGTTTTTGTGTGCTTTATACCTGCCTATGCATTTTCAAAAAGGCTTTTTGATGTGATTATGAAGCCCATAATTAACAGCCTACCTGAGGGAAGTACTTTAATCTTTACCAGACCTGCTGAAGGCTTTACAACTTATCTAAAGGTTTCTTTCTTTGCTGCTCTTATTCTGGCTTTTCCTTTTGTGCTTTATCAGGCATGGAGGTTTATTGCTCCTGCTCTCTATAAGCATGAAAAGCAGATAGTGGTGCCCTTTATTTTCTTCGGAACCGTTTTTTTTGCTGCGGGAGCCTCTTTTTGTTATTTTATTGCGGCTCCGCCTGCTTTTAAGTTTCTTCTCTCTGAGTATTCCTCAGAATATGTAAGGGCTTTTCCAACAATTGGTGATGCTCTTTCCTTTTTTATGTCTCTTATCCTTGGTTTTGGGCTTGTATTTGAGTTCCCTCTGGTTGTATTTGTGCTTGCCAGGTTGGGGATAGTAAACTCACAGACACTAAGGAGCAAGAGAAAGTACGCGATACTTATAAGCGGTATTGCGGCAGCTGTTATAACACCGACAACAGATGCTGTGTCAATGATGTTTATGCTGGTTCCTCTTTTGCTCTTTTATGAACTTGGAATACTTGTAGCATGGATATTTGGTAGAAAAAAAGAGCAAACTCAAGCTACGGAGGTTGACACTACCGTTTAATCGTAGCTAATCCTCACCGTATTCTACCCGAAGTCTTGGATTGAAACCGCGTAGGAGCAGATTAAGCTTTCTCATTGCTTCTTCAGGACTGCCCCTTCTAAAGAAAAAGGTTCCATTGTGAAATTTTTTTACTTGCCTGAATATCTCATTAAACTCCTTTGGCCTACTTCCCGTGCTTTGGTAACACATGTCTTCCCACCATCTCTTTATTTCTTCTTTGCTAACGTTCTCTACTACTATCTTAAATGGTTTATCAACTGTGGCTTCCCCTTGGGGTTCTAATTCTTCACTCTTGGTGGGGGACCTACCTATGAGACCCTCTCCAAAACCTGTTGAAACCATTCTCATAAGAATTTTCTCTTTTCGCTTTTCAAGTTCTTCTATCTCCTCTTCAAGAGCTTTAATCTCAGAGCTTCCAAGGCTGTGAATCATCTGAAAACCCGAGTATGCAACCTCTCCGTGTTCGCTTAAATCCAAACCCTCAAGCTCCTTCTCTATTGAGACTCTAAGTCCCATGATAGCTTTTAGGATAAAGAGGATTATCAGTGTACCAAGGAAGGCAAAGAGCCAGGTAGCAATGACAGCTATTACCTGAATCTTAAGCTGAGATGGGTTTCCAAAAAAAAGACCATCAGCTCCTGCAGGGTTTATGGCTTTGGAGGCAAACAGACCTGTTGCAATAGCCCCCCAAGTTCCGCCTATCCCGTGAACACCAACAACATCTAGTGAGTCATCAAAACCCAGTTTTACCTTTAGGTTAACAGCAGCATAACAGAGAATCCCTGCTCCTATACCTATTGCTATTGCAGAGAGCGGGCTTACAAAGCCAGAAGCAGGGGTAATTGCAACCAGACCAGCTACGGCTCCTGTAGCGGCTCCCAAAACTGTTGGCTTACGCCTTATAATCCATTCTGTAAACATCCATCCTAATACGGCTGATGCTGTGGCTATGTGGGTAGCCACAAATGCGCTTGTTGCAAGTGTGCCGGAGGCTAAAGCACTACCTGCATTAAAGCCAAACCAACCTACCCAGAGAAGGGAGGCTCCAACAATGGTAAAAGGGAGATTATGTGGAGGCATGGCTTCTTTCCCGTAACCTATTCTCTTACCAAAGATGAGGGCAGCAGCAAGTGCAGATACCCCAGAGCTTATGTGAACCACTGTCCCCCCAGCAAAGTCAAGTGCTCCCATTTCTCTCATCCATCCGTTTATACCCCATACCCAGTGTGCAATGGGGTCGTAGATGAAGGTTGTCCAAAGAAGTATAAAGAGCATAAAAGTGCCAAACTTTGCTCTCTCGGCAAAAGCCCCTGTAATCAGAGCAGGGGTTATAATTGCAAACATCATCTGAAAGACCATAAAAGCTTGGTGTGGGATGGTAGATGCATAATCAGTATTTGGCTCTATTCCTACCCCTCTTAGAGCAAACCATTCAAGGCTTCCTATGATTCCCCCTTTATCTGGGCCAAAGGCAAGGCTGTAGCCAAAGAGTACCCATTGTATGCTTACCAAAGCAACTATGGTGAAGCTCTGCATTATGGTGCCAAGTGTATTCTTTGCTCTTACTAGGCCACCGTAGAAAAGGAAAAGACCGGGAATCGTCATCATAAGAACCAGTGCGGATGAGGTAAGTATCCAAGCTGTGTCTCCGGTATCTACAGAAGATTCCTGTGCAAAGGATAGATAAGTAGGCAGGAGTAGATATATAACAGTTGTTATAAAGGCCTTTTTCCCCATGTCCTAGCCCTCCATAGAGCTCTTATGATTGCAAGAAACATACCATGTGCTTTGCTTTAAAAAGCCTACGCAGGTAGCGTCAAAATGCCTATAAATTAAGCATGAATGCATAAAAGTTAATCATTAAACCCAAAAGTGAACTGTAGAAACTGGATAAACAAGTGGCATATAGATTGCTAGTAGAGGGCTTTAAGGGATAAAGGCATAGGGAGGGGGAAGCTATGTTAACTGTTATAGTTGTTCTTATCCTGGTATTAGGATTTGTCTTTGGTGCTTTTGCAATTAAGTTTTATGTAAAGACCCCACCCAATATGGCTCTTATTAGAACTGGACTGGGAGGGAGAAAGGTTGTTATAGATGGCGGACTTATAGTGTTGCCTGTGGTTCATCAGATAAAGTGGATTTCCCTAGAGACCGTAAAGTTAAGGGTATCGAGAATGAACAAGGAAGCTCTTATAACCAAAGACAGATTTAGGGTAGATGTGGGTGCTGAGTTTTATATGAAGGTGGAACCAAGGGTAGAGGATATAGAGACCGCTTCAAGGAGTTTGGGTGACCGTTCCTTAAATGCGGATAGTCTAAAACTTCTTTTGGAGGAAAAGCTGGTTTCTGCACTTAGGGCTGTTGCAGCTGAAAAAACACTTGTCGAGCTTCATGAGAATAGAACACAGTTTGCAAGGGAGATCAAAGAGTTCTTAAAAAATACACTTCTTTATAATGGGCTTACAATAGAAGACGTTTCCATCTTTCATCTTGATCAAACTAAAAAAGATCAGCTTGACCCCAATAACATATTTGATGCAGAGGGTCTAAAACAGATAACTGCTCAGACCTCACAGCGTCTTAGAGAACGAAATGAAATCGAAAGAAACACTGAAGTGGCTATAAAACAAAAAGACATTGAGGCAATAAAACTAAAGCTAAAGCTTGATCAGGAAAGGGAGTTTGCTTCAGCTGAGCAGATAAAAGAGGTTGAAAACTACAAGATGTTAAAGCGTGCTGAGGCAGAGCAGTTTAGGTTTAAACAAGAGCTAAGCATTAAAGAAGCTGAGATTAACAAGGACAAGTTAATAAGGGAGATGGAGGTTGAGAAGGAAAGGTATCTTATTCAGAAGATGCAGGAGAGGGAGAAAGCAGAGATTGATAAGGACCTTGCCTTGGAGGTAGCAAGGATTGTGCGTGATATAGAGGTTACAAGAAAGGAAAGGGAGAGAATAGAGGAGGAGAAAGCAAGACTTGAAGCTGAGGCGGTAAAAAGAAGGTCTGTGCAACTGGTTATAACTGCGGAGAAAAAAGCAGAGATGGAAAGAGAAAGAGAGCTTGCAAACATAAACTATATTAAGGAACTAGAGATTGCCGAGCTAAAGGCTAAAGCAATGGAGAGACTTGCCGAAGCAAAGTTTATAGAAGGAGAAAAAGAGGCACAGGTAATTTATAAGATGAGGGAAGCGGAAAACGTACTTGATACCAAGTTTATAGTAAAGGATCTAGTAGAGGAGTTTATAAGGAGTGCTCCCGGTATATTTAGGGAACTTATGGAACCTGCAAGAAGTATCGAAAGCATACGTGTTCTAAATATTAACGGGGCAGGTTTTGGAGGTAGTGGTGGTGATGGAGGTGATACTGTAAGCAGGGTAATAGGGTCTATAGTAAGTGCTAGTGCTATCTTACCACTCGTTAGGGAAACTCTAAAGTTTTCGAATTTAGACGGGGATGAACTGATAAAAAAGGTTATGGAGTATATACCTTCTATGAAAGAGGTCTTAAAAAAAGAAAGTAAAGAAGGGATAAGTTAGGATTAACCAGCTTCGGGTAATTTATCCTAGGATCTGTTTTATATACTTCTTGATTTGACAATTTCTTCTTTAGAAAATAAAGTAAAAATCAAAAAAGTGGGGTACTTTACCTATGGAGCTTCAGGCAAAAAATACCTTTAAAAGAACCAGACCAAAGGATTTAAAATACCTTGTTAACATAAAAAGACGTCGTCCTTTTAATCCAAGGTGGTATGAGAAAGAGGATAGAACCAAATGGGTTCTTCCTCTTATTCTTAGGGAAAGGGCTGAGAAGCTTGGGGATAAGCCCTTTTTACAGTTTGGAGGTAATCCACCCATTAGTTTTGCAAAGACAAATCTTCTTGCAAACAGAATAGCAAACGGACTTATTAGTCTTGGAATCAAAAAGGGTGATAAGGTTGCAGTTTACATGCCCAATTCTTCTGACTTTGTTCTTACATGGTTTGGGATCCTTAAGATGGGTGGGATTATGGTTCCCATAAACACAGCCTACAAGATGGATTTCCTACAGTACATAATAGACAGTTCAGATGCCAGAGTGCTTTTTATAGCTGAGGAATATATGGATAGAATGCCACCTATTGCAGATAGGATCCCAAAGATTGAAAAGGTTATAGTCTGGACACGCTCCGGGGATGAAAGGTTTGAGACCCACGGTTTTAATGCAAAGCCCCTTATACCCTTTAGTTCTTTTATAAACGAGTACAAAGAGGATGAACCAAATGTGGAGGTTAAATTTACCGATTATGCTAGATTGATGTATACATCGGGAACTACCGGGTTATCAAAGGGGGTGGTAAGGCCATCTGCTGCTGATTATTGCAGTGCAAGAAACTATGCAGAGGTTATGGATATTGGTCCCAGCGATGTTTGTTTTACCTGCCTTCCGCTCTTTCACTCAAACGCAATGGTTCTTACCGTATACCCTGCCCTTATTAGAGGAGCACGGGCTGTTATAGAGGAAAAATACAGTGCCAGTCAGTTCTGGAGATGGATGAAGGAGTATAAGGTTACAAAGTTTAATATCGTTGGAACGATGTCCTATTTTATGTGGAATACACCTCCTGTCCCTGAGGAAAAGCAACACAGGGTTGAGCTTGTTCTGGGTTCTCCTGCTCCCCATGACATAATAGAGCCCTTTATGGAGAGGTTTAACATAAAGTTTGTAGAAGGTTATGGATTGACAGAGACTGGGCAGATTACCTATATGCGCCCTGGTGAGCCCTTTAGGGTGGGTTCATGCGGAAAAGAATCACCCGGTTATGAGATAAAGATAGTGGACCCTGAGACAGATGAAGAGCTTCCAAGGGGTCAGGTTGGTGAGATAGTTGTACGCCCTAGGATTCCCAACATAATGCTTCACTACTATCATAAGATGCCTGAAAAGACAGTGCAGGATTTTAGAAACTTCTGGTTTCATACTGGTGATGCGGGACGGATGGATAAGGATGGGTATATATACTTTGTCGATAGGGTAAAGGACTATATACGTAGAAGGGGTGAGAACATAAGCTCTTTCGAGGTTGAAAGGATTGTAAACTCTCACCCTGCAGTTGCCGAGTCGGCTGCAATTGGGGTAAAGGCAAAAGAGGGAGGCTATGCTGAGGATGAGGTTATGATTGTTGTTGTAAGAAAAACCGGTATGAAGGTTTCCCCTGAAGAGCTTATAGAGTTTCTTGAGCCGAGAATGCCCCATTTTATGGTTCCGCGTTTTATCAGGTTTGTAGAGGCTCTTCCAAAAACCGGAACCGAGAGGGTACAGAAGAATAAGCTTCGTGAGGAGGGAATTACCCCTGATACATGGGATAGGGAGATTAGGGGATACTGTGTAAAGTGATAACCTGAATTGGAGGTATCCATGCAGATTGGCTTTTTTACCATGCCTCTGCATCCACCGGGGTCAGATTTTACCAGGACACTAGATGAGGACCTTGAGCAGATTGTCTTTCTGGATAAACTTGGTTTCAAAGAAGCCTGGATTGGAGAGCACTTTACCGCAGGATGGGAAAACATACCTGCACCTGACCTTCTAATAGCAAAGGCTATTCCTCTTACACAAAACATAGTCCTTGGTATAGGTGTTTCATGTATGCCAAACCACAACCCATTTGTACTTGCTCACAGGATTGCCATGCTTGATCACCTTGCACATGGTCGTTTCTACTGGGGAGTTGGAGCGGGTAGTTTTGTGGGGGACTTTCAGGTTTTTGGCATAAACCCCAAAAGTGGTGAGCAGAGGACGTTAACATATGAAGCTGTTGAAACTGTACTCAAGTTGTGGACAGATCCTAAGCCGGGTATATATGAGAATAAGTACTGGCGTTTCTGTGTACCGGAACCACAGCTTGATCTTGGACTTGGGGTTCACGTTAAACCCTATCAGAAACCTCATCCGCCAATAGCTGTTGCCGGAATATCTGAGGGATCTTACACCCTTGAGATCGCTGGGGAGAGAGATTGGATTCCAATGAGCATAAATCTGGTAAACCAGAGGATACTAAAGACTCATTGGGAGGCTGTTGAAAGGGGAGCACAGAGAAGAGGCGTTGTACCTGATCGTTCAAAGTGGCGGGTTGCAAGGGATGTATACGTGGCTGAAACTACGGATCAGGCAAGGCATGAGGCTTTAAGTGGTACGTTGGCAAGGGACTTTGAAAGCTATTTCTTTAAGTACGTATCTAAGATCAGGGGAACAATGGATATATTTAAGAGTGACCCCTCTGTACCTGATTCCAGTGTGACAGTTGAGTATCTGCTCGATAATCTCTGGATAGTAGGCAGTCCAGATGATGTGGCTGAGAAGATAAGAGCTCTATACGACTACCTTGGAGGGTTTGGTGTTTTGCTCGTTATGGGTCATGAGTGGCAACCAAAGGAGCAGTGGATTCGCTCTATGACGTTGCTTGTGGAAGAGGTTATGCCAAGACTTGCTGATCTGTAAAAGATTTCTTCCCGGGGTTTAATCTACTCTTTTAAATATGTAGCCTTCCTTTATGAGACTTGCTGGAAAGTATTTAATCCGAAGTTTTAGCGATTTGAGTAAGATGAAACCGTTTTCAGTAAATGCCTTTATGTTCCTTTCCCTGCTGTATGGTTTAAATTTAAAACCCAAACCAACCAGCTTTCCCCATATGTTGTCTTTCATCGGGGAGTTAAAGAATATACCTCCGGGCTTAAGATAGGTTTTTAGGTTTCTTATTGCATCTTCCAGATTTAGATACTCTAAAACCCCTCCCGTAACTACCAGGTCAAACTTCTCATTGAGTTCGGGTATTGGTTTGCTTGCATCTGCTATAAAGGTTCTTACGGAATGAGATAACCCTCTTTTTTTAAGGTTGTTCCTTAACTCTTCAAGCATGCTTTTATTTAAATCAAATGCCACCACCCTTGCATTTGGAAAGTGCTTTAAAATGGCAAGGGTATAGAGCCCTGTACCAGCACCCACATCAAGAACCTTTATTCTTTTTCTTTCCGGAAAGGGGAGTTGTTTTACAAAAAAGTCTACAGCTCTTTTGGAACCGTTTAGGTGAAGCTCCAGGTCATAGACTTTAGCTATGCTTGAATAAAGAGCGTTAATATCCATATCAAAAATTCTATAATTTTAACAAAGAAAGGGGTTTTGTAAATAGTTTTTTTGAACCAATTATAATCTGGGTATAAAATCCCCCTTTCAGGTCACAGGGGTTTTGCTTTGACTGGATAAGAGCTACCCCCTTTCCGGGTACTGGCTATAAGGCTGCCGGTGGAGAAAACTTAGCCATAAACTCCTCAGCTTTTAAGACCATTTCCTCTGAGCCTATAAATATAGGTGTTCGCTGGTGCAGTTCCCTTGGTTGAATATCTAGTATGCGTCTAAAACCATCGGTAGCTCTGCCCCCTGCCTGCTCTACTATAAAAGCCAGAGGGTTGCATTCGTAAAGAAGCCTTAGCTTTCCGTTTGGAGCATCTTTTGTAGCGGGGTAAATGAAGATACCCCCAGTTATTAGGTTTCTGTGTATATCAGCAACCATTGAGCCAATGTATCTAAGAGAGTAAGGTCGTTTGGTTTCTTTATCTTCCTGCTCACAGTACTTTAAGTATTCCTTTACCCCTTCTGGGAAGCTTTCGAAGTAGCCCTGATTTATAGAATACACATTTCCCTTTTTTGGTATCTTGATATTCGGATGGGATAGGCAGAATTCCCCAATAGATGGATCCAGTGTAAACCCGTTTACACCTTTGCCCGTTGTGTAAACAAGCATTGTAGAGGAGCCATATATTATGTAGCCTGCTGCTACCTGGTTTGAGCCTTTTTGAAGGAAATCCTCCAGAGTGCAGGGCTCTCCTCTAGGGGAAACCCTTTTATATATGGAGAATATAGTTCCAACGGAGACATTAACATCTATATTTGAAGAACCATCTAGGGGATCGAGTGCAACAACGTACTTTGCATTCTTTGAAATCTCATCATCAATAACGATAATGTCTTTATTCTCTTCAGAGGCTATTCCACAACACTGACCGCCCATTTTAAGTGCTGCAATAAACCGTTTGTTTGCAAACACATCCAGCTTCTTGATCTCTTCACCCTGAATATTTATCATCCCAGTTCCGCCTAGGATATCCACCAGTCCGGCTTTGTTAACCTCTCTGTTTACGATTTTGGCTGCTAGTCCTATATCCCTTAGCAGACGAGACAGTTCCCCTCTGGCATGAGGGTATTCTTCTTCTTGCCGTCTTATAATAAACTCATCTAGGGTTACTACGCCAATCATGATTCCATATATTACCCAAAATTTTTAGCTGTTAAAACTCCCTGCTATAAACCTGTTTCCTGCTTACCTCTCCGTTATTATTTTTTCTCTTCTTTGTTTCTAATGTTTTTCCATATCCCCTGTATACCACTTTTCCCCAATCTTTCTCTAGATTCCTTAAGTTTCTCTGCAAGGTCTTTTGGGATGTATTTGCTAAGACCTGAAGAAATGTCCTTTATATAGGGGGTAAGGGTTGAATTTGTTAGTGCAGGGTTTTTCTCTGAAAGAAAAAAAACCAAGGTGTATAGAAGCAAACACGAAATAATTACCCCTTTTATAAATCCAATTACCCCTCCACTTAGTTTATCAAGCCATCCCAGGTGAAGGGCTCCTATAATATGTGATAGTATAAGCCCTAAGATATGGATTAGCACATAACTTCCCAGAGCAGTAATTATAAAGCCTCCAGCACCTGCTATGGCTCTGTTTTTTACAAGCCCATATCTTATAAACATCTCCCCAACAACATCGTAAAAGAGTATCCCCAGTACAATTCCTGCCATAATAGATACAAAGGAAACTATTTCTTTTACTAGCCCCCGTTTCAAACCCAAAAGGGTAAATAGCGATAGTATTACAAGAAACGCTATATCAAGCCAGTTCATGTTAATTATTTATATAATCTCAAAACTTGAGCCTTTACCAGGTTCTTTTGTAACTTCGATTCTTACCGGAAATTTATCTTTCAGCTCATCAACATGGGTAATTACTATTATCTTCTCAAAGTCCCCTTTTATAGCATTTATTACGTCTACAAACTGGGTAAGCCCGTCTTTATCTTGTGTTCCAAATCCCTCATCTATAACAAGCGTTCTTAGTTGGGCTCCTGAGCGGTTTGCAATGAATTTAGATATGGCAACCCTTAGAGCAAAGTCTATCCTAAATGCCTCTCCACCTGAGAAGGTTTCGTAGCTTCTTATACCAGAGGCATCTGCTATCTTAATATCCAGTGTTTCTTTTTCATTTCCCCTTTGCGTGGGTTTTACCATCTCAAGACTGAGGGTCATATTGCCGTCTGTTAGTTTTTTTAGAATCCTGTTTGCTTCCATTTCTATCTCGGGAACTGCATTTTCTATTATAAGGGCTTGAATTCCGTTCTTGCTAAATGCTCGTTCCAGTTCCTGATACACTTTTGATTCGTAGCTAAGCCTTTTTATATCTTCTTGTATCTGTGTTTTCTTTTTATCCAGCTCTTCAATTCTTTCAAGCGTACTTACTATTTTTGTTTTCTCTTCTATAAGGGTTTCCCTTGCTTTTTTTATATCAAGCAGGTTTTTCTCAGCTATCTTTTTCTTTTCCTCTATAAATTGACCCTCTTTCACCTTTTCGCTAATCTCATTGATCTCTTTCTCTATCCTCTTAAGTCTTTCTCTCTCTGTTTCGAGTCTATTGTTGAGATTCTCTCGCTCCCTTTCCCTTAGGCTAAGACTTTGAATGGCTCTATCGAGCTTTTCCTTTTCTTTCGAGAACTTTTCCAGTTCTTCTAGGTGCTTTTTTAGTTCTCTGTGTTTTGCTTCATTGTAGCCAAGTTCGTTAATCTCCTCTTGTATTTTTAAGGCTTTTTCTCTGTGTTTTAACGCGTAGCTTTCGCTATCTAGTATCTTTGACAGGGAAAAAAGCTCTTGCTCAATTGAAAGGATCTCTTTCTCTAGCGAGCTTTTGTTTCTCTTTTCCTGTTCAAGTATAAGCTTATCCATTTCGAATTTCTTTAACCTCTCTAGGTTTTCTTTAACCTCTCTGTGTCTTACCTCGTCATAGTCTAGGTTCTTTATTTCATTATGAACGTTTCTTAGCTGTTCTCTAAGCTCAACGGCATAGTTTTCCTCAAACAGTATCTTCTTGAGGTTATCTAGTTCTTCATTTATCGTTTCCAGTTCCTTTAAAGCTGATCTTGCGTTTTCAAGGGCCTTTTCTTTTTCACCCAGCAGTTTGTTTAGCTCTGAAACGTTTTTAATCGAGGATTCAAGTTGGCTGATCTGAAGGAACAATTCCTTTTCCTTGTCCTCTAGAGCCTTTATTCTTTCTTTGTCTTTCTCTATTAGGTCTTCCAAAGTGGCTATGGTTCTTTGGATTTTCTCAACAAGCGCAGATTTTGCTTCTTCTTCCAGAGGTGATTCGCAGAGTGGACAGCGGGTTTTTTTAGTATCTAGGGTTATAATCTCTAGCTTTTGAAGCTCTTCCCTCTTTTTCTTCTCTAGTTCTATTTTGTTCCATGTTATACTCTTTTTTTCATCTTCTATAGCTTTAAGACGTTCTTTTAAAAGCTCCAGTTCAGAGATTTTTCTTTCAACATCCTTTATTTCTGCTCTTAGTTCTAAACACTCTTCGTTGAGTTTCTCAAGCTCTTTTGATCTCTGTTTAAGGTCTTTAGCCCTGGTCTCAAGTTCCAATATACGTGTTTCTATAAGAAGTTTTTCTCTTTCTATATTGTTCTTTATATCCAGCTCAAGTATCTTAAGTTTTTCAACTGCTTGTTTTTTCTTTTCAAGCAAATCGTTTTGAGAGCATAGACCAACAAAGCAAGCAAATCCTTCTTCTATCTCTTTTTCCCTGTCTATTAGCTTCTCTATTTGGGATAGTCTTGCCTCAAGCTCTTCTTTTTTTCCGGTAAGCGAGCTGATTCTGTTTTCTATTCCAGTTTTTTCTTCGTTTATTATAGCTTTTAAGCTCTCTAGCTCTTTTATGAGAGCTGTATACTTTAGAAGTTTTTCCGACAGAAGGCTTTCTTCCTCTCTAACCCTCTCAAATTCCCCGTAGCCTTGGAGTATTTCCTCTCTACTGGATAGGACCTCTCTGTCTTTTTCTATTTCCAGTAGAAGTTTTGTTAGCTCTTTCTCCAGGGTGTCACAGAGGTTCTTGGTTTTTTCTCTTTCTTCCTGAAGCTCTCTGTATCTATCTACGTGCGTTTTTAGCAACTCTGATTTTCTTATGGTTTCTTCAAAAAACTTTTCTGCTTTTTCAAGCTCAAATGCTATTTTATCTTCCCTTGCTTTTATATCCTCTAGCTCTCTTTCTAGGGCCTCCCTTTGTGAGATTTCAGAGTCAATCTCTGCCAGTTTTTTCCTTAAAACCTCTTCCTCCTGCTTAAGCTTGGTAGCAAGCTCTTTTGCCCTTTTTGAAAGCCTCTCATACTTTTCTAAATCTAATATGCTTGCAAGTATCTTTTTTCTATCGGCGGGAGGCTTTTTGGTGAACTCATCTGCTTTTCCCTGAAGTATAAAGGAAGAGCAGATAAAGGATTCATAGTCCATTTTTAAGAGCTTTTTGATCTTGCTCTGTGCCTCTTCTTTGCCTTGAGCCAATGGTTTAAAGCTGTTTGTGTTTGCATCGAATACCTGAAGGAAGAGAGAGGAAGAGACACCGTTCCCCTTCCGGTTAAGGGATCTTATAACCCTGTAGTGGTTTTTCTCAACCTCAAACTCAAGTTCTACATAGGCTTCCCTTTCTCCCCGTTTAATTACCTCTTCATTGCTCTTTACCCTGCACTTCCCCCATAGTGCCCAGGTTATAGCATCTATGATAGCGGATTTACCGTGTCCATTCTTTCCAGAAAGACATGCTATGTCAAACACCCGAAAATCAAGAGGAGGAGTGGAATCCCCATAGCTCAAGAAGTTCTTTAGAGATAGTTTTAAGGGAACCATATCTTAACCCCGGTTTTTTGAATTTGATATCTAAATTATAATTGATACGGGTATCCATAAAAAGCTCTTTGACTTATCTTGTTCCTTCAGATAACTTAAAAATGATGGAACTTTCCGATATAGTTAGTGTAATAGCGTCTGATCTAGAAGAGGTTGAGAAGGAACTTGAAGAAAGCATTAAGTCCACTGTTCCCCTAGTTTATGAGATTTCAAGATATATACTGGGAAGTGGTGGTAAAAGGCTTCGCCCCACGGTGCTGCTGCTTGCAAGCGGTGCATGTGGCCTAACTAATGGGAAAGAAAGGATACGCTCAGCGGTGGCACTTGAGTTAATCCATACGGCCACTCTTCTTCACGATGACGTTGTTGATGGTGCAAATCTGAGACGTGGGAAAACTGCATCCAATGTAATATGGGGCAATAAGGCCAGTATTCTTGTTGGAGATTTCATGCTTGCTAGGGCACTAGGTCTTATACACTCTTGTGGGAATCTGGAGTTAATAGGGGTTGTTACGGATGCTGCGGCAAAGATGGCTGAAGGACAGATCATCGAGGTAATGAGTGCTAAAAATATGGTTGAGTTCTCCGAAAGGGTTTGTTTTGACATCATACATAACAAAACCGCATCCCTTATTGAGAGCTGTGGTAAGGTAGGGGCAATTCTTGCCGGTGCGGGTGATAGGGTAAAGGAGGCACTGGGTCAGTATGGGCTTAATCTTGGTATTGCTTTTCAGCTCATAGATGATGCCCTTGATTACTCATCAACGAGTGAAGAGTTTGGTAAGGAAGTAGGCCAGGATTTATATGAGGGTAAGGTAACCCTCCCACTTATTTATGCCCTGCAGAAGGCTTCAGCGGTAGAGAAAAAAAGGGTAAAGGAGATACTTTTGCAGGGTGATGGTTTTAGGAAAGAGGAATTCGATTTTGTGTTTAACATTGTTGAAAAATACAGGGGAGTTGAACGTACAAAGCTGGTTGCAAAAAAGTTTTCTGATAAGGGGAAAGAAGCCATTAGCGGTCTTCCACAGAATGCATTTAAGGAGTCTCTGTTTCTGCTTGCTGACTATATAACGGAGAGAAAGAAATAGGGAAAAGACACCTTTTAAGGAAGGGAGGAAGAAGGGGTCATGTCTACAGAAAAACGCAGATGGGAAGAAAGGGTAAAGGATAAAATCAAAGAAAGGAAAGGAATTTTTACCACACCTTCTGGAATCGTGTTGGAGAGGCTCTATACCCCTGAAGATATTAAGGGGATTGATTACGAAAGGGATATAGGATACCCCGGAGAGTACCCATTTACCAGAGGTATTCAGCCTACAATGTATCGTGGAAGACTCTGGACAATGCGCCAGTATGCTGGCTTTGGAACCGCTGAGGAAACAAACAAGCGCTTTAAATATCTGCTTGAGCAGGGGCAGACAGGCTTAAGTGTTGCTTTTGATTTGCCAACACAAATGGGATATGACTCTGACCATCCAATGAGTCAGGGGGAGGTTGGTAGGGTGGGGGTAGCAATAGATTCTCTAGAGGATATGGAGATACTCTTTGACGGTATTCCATTGGACAAGGTTAGCACATCTATGACGATAAATGCCACAGCATCTATGCTTCTTGCCATGTATATGGTAACTGCAGAAAAACAGGGGGTAAGCCCTGATAAGATCCAGGGTACTGTACAAAATGACCTTCTTAAAGAATTTATAGCAAGGGGAACGTATATATTCCCTCCTGAGCCATCTTTAAAGATTACCATAGACATTATGGAGTACTGCCAGGATAATATTCCCAAGTGGAATCCTATAAGCATAAGCGGTTATCATATGCGTGAGGCTGGATGCACTGCTATTCAAGAGGTAGCCTTTACACTTGCAGATGCTATTGAGTACCTTAACTGGGCAAAGGCAAGAGGGCTTAATATAGAGAAAATAGCTGAAAGGGTGTCTTTCTTCTTTGCGGTTCACAACAATTTTTTAGAGGAAGTAGCAAAGTTCCGTGCTGCTAGAAGACTTTGGGCAAGGATTATGAGGAATAGGTTTAATGTAAAAAGTGATAGGGCCTGTATGTTAAGGTTTCATTCCCAAACCTCAGGTGTTACGCTTACAGCTCAACAACCACGGAATAACATAATAAGAGTAACTATCCAGGCCCTTGCCGCAGTTCTTGGAGGAACTCAATCACTGCACACAAACTCTTTTGATGAAGCCCTTGCTCTTCCCTCGGAGGAAGCAGCAACTATTGCCCTCCGTACACAACAGATAATTGCGTATGAAAGTGGGGTAGCTGATACTATTGACCCATTGGCTGGTTCTTATGCAGTTGAAGCCCTTACTTCCAAGATAGAGGAAGAAGCCTCCAAGTATATTGAAGAGATTGATAAAAGGGGTGGAATGATAAGGTGTATAGAAGAGGGGTATATTAACAGGGAGATAGATGAGGCCTCTTATAGGTACCAGCTTGAGGTGGAGAATAAAGAGAGAATCGTAGTTGGTGTAAACGAGTTCTGTAATGTTAGTGATGAGCCGGTAGAGATCCTTAAGATTGATCCCAGAATTGAGGAACTTAAAAGGGAGAGACTTAAGGAATTAAGGAAGAAGAGGGATAATGAAAGGGTAAGGGTTGACCTTAAAAGGCTTGAAGAGGCAGCGCGTGCTAATGAGAATATTATGCCATATATAGTGGAGGCTGTTAGGGACTATGCCACTATTGGTGAGATGACCATGGCTCTTGAGAAGGTCTACGGAAGGTTTGGACATAGAAGCAAAAAAAACGTAATTGGATAACCTTTTTAAAAGGTGCTGTTCTGCTTGATGTTTAACATCATAACTATAGCGTCCTCTCCTGTGTCACTGTAATAGCCTCTTCTTATCCCTACTGACCTAAATCCGAGTTTCTCGTATAACCTTATTGCTCCCATGTTGCTGCGTCTAACTTCCAGGGTTGCGTATCTAATGCCTCTTTTTAAGAAGTAATCTAGACAACACCTCATAAGACTCTCTCCAAACCCCCTTCTTCTGAAGTTTGGATGAACGGCAATGTTTAGTATGTGCCCCTCATCGTATATAGTCCATGCAACTATATATCCAGCAACTACATTTCCTATTTTTATAACCCGTTTAAAGGAGCGTTTGGATTTTAGTTCCATTTCAAACACCTGACGAGGCCACGGTGTTGGAAAGCAAAGTCGCTCTATGGCCATTACCTCATCAAGGTCATCAGGTTTCATCTCCTCTATTGATACCCTGGGAGCTGGTTCCATAACAACGAAAGATTTTACTATTCTAGAAGGGCTATATCAAATCTGTTTCTTGCATTTCTTGACACCTTCTCTTCTTATGGTAATCTCCAAATGGAAATTGAAATTGATTATCAATTAAATTTTCTAAACTCGTTTTGTTATGGTTTTGAATAACTGTAAAAGATATCATCTTTTGCTAGAAAGGATTGTACTCTTATTTGTACTTGTCTTTTTAACTCTTACACTTCCCTTACATGCATCCCAGCAGGAGGCAAGAAAGATACTTTCCCTTGTAGACTATATAGGCAGTGATTACAGGAATGCTGTTAGGGAAGGAAAGGTTGTAAGCGAAGAAGAGTACAGAGAGATGTTAGAGTTCTCATCGGAATTAATTGATCTGTTTAAAGAGTTTAGTGGGTCTCAGGGGAAGACAACAGGTATTGAGTCAGATTTGGTGGAGCTTAACGAGAAAATAAAACAGAGGGCTTCCTCAAGCGAGGTGGAGTTTGTTGCTGATAGGATCAAGGGAAAAATTATATCGACCTATAACGTTGAGACTTATCCTCAGGGTTATCCATCTTTCCAAAGGGGTAAAGCGCTATACGAGGAAAAGTGCTCAAGCTGTCATGGGATGCTTGGTGCAGGAGATGGACCTCTTTCTTCTAATCTGAATCCCCCACCTACTGATTTTACAGATAAAGGGGTTATAAACCAGCTTTCACCTTTTAAGGTTTTTAACACCTTAAGCTTTGGTATCAGAGGAACTGCTATGCCTTCTTTCCCGGAGCTTTCGGAGGAAGAAAAATGGGATATAGCTTTTTATGTGCTTTCACTTGGTTTTGAAAAAAAAGAAGGTGAGGAAGGGAAGAAGGTTTTTGAAGCAGAAGATATACCACCCCACGTTGCAAGCCCCAGGTTCCTTAGTGGCATATCCAATAAGGCTCTCTCAGACAAACTCAGGATGTATACAGATGACAGAGTAGCCTTGGAAAAGGTTATAGCGTTTTTAAGAAAGGAGGCCTTTGAGTCTGGGGAGCTGGGAGAAGACCCTCTGGTTATTGCTAACTCGATCCTCAAGGAATCTATAGACATATACAGGTCAGGGAAAACACAGGAGGCATATAAAAGGTCTATTGATGCCTACCTAGAGGGGTTTGAAAAGGTTGAGCCAAAGCTTGCTTTAAAGGATAGGCAACTCACATATGATATTGAGACAAAGCTTGCAGAGCTAAGAAATGCAATGAAGTCTGGGGAACCTGTTGATAGGGTTGAGAGCCTTTATAAGGAGATTCAAAACGGTTTTAACCGTGCATCCATTATCCTTCAAAATGGAAAGCCGGTTGGAAAGGCTCTTTCTTTTATAAATTCCTTCTCGATTATAGTTCGTGAGGGGCTCGAGGCTGTTTTAATAGTTGCTGCTGTTATTGCCTTTCTTAGAAAAACAGGGGCAACAAGTGCTATTAGATACGTTCATATGGGTTGGATTTTTGCCTTGATTATGGGTCTTATTACCTGGGTTATAGCCAATACCGTTATATCTGTAAGTGGTGTTGAGCGTGAGATTTTAGAAGGTGTTACCTCTTTAATAGCAGCAGTTGTTCTCTTCTATGTTAGCTACTGGCTTATTACAAAGATAGAGGTTAAAAAGTGGAAGGACTATATCCAAGGCAAGGTAAGGGAAGCTCTATCGAAAAAGAGCGTTTTTGCCCTGGCAGGTGTATCGTTTTTTGCTGTATACAGGGAGGTTTTTGAAACTGTTCTTTTCTATCAGGCCCTATGGCTTCAAACTGAGGTTTCCAAAACCTCTATTATATGGGGACTCGTTGCAGGAATTGCTTTACTTCTAAGTCTGGTTGTGTTTATTTTTAAGCTCGGCCTTAGGATACCTATTAAGCACTTTTTCAGTATAACCAGCTTTATGCTTTATTTTCTCTCCTTTATCCTCGTTGGTAAGGGGATTAGAGAGCTGCAGGAGGGTGGAATTATAGGGATTACCGTAGTTAATTTTGTTCCCCAAATCGATATTCTGGGAGTGTATCCAACACTTGAGACCCTGGTTCCTCAGGGGGTTTTAATACTTGCCTTTATTGGGGCTCTTCTTTGGTTAGGGGTTATAAATCAGGAGAGAAGGAAAAAGGAGATTGCAGTTAGTGTAGCTCGTATAGCGGACGATATGAAATCTATGCACGAAGCATTTGAACACATTAAGGGCCACATAATAGAGTGGAAGAGGTGTCAGGATATAAACCTTGAAGCTGAGGAACTTGATAACCAAATACAGGATGTGATCAGACGTGTTGATGAACTGGAGAGCAAGCTAGAGGACTTTTTTGACCTTATATTGAAGAACAGAGAATCAGGGGAAAGTGAAAAACCAAAAGCAAACCTCGGGAAGGTTTCTTAACCTGCTTTGTTACCGTACTTGCCCACCGTTTTTGTGTCGTTTAGGATTATAGAATAGAGAGCTATGAGTAAAAAAGCCGTTACTGTTGTATCAGGTGGTATAGACAGTTCTACTCTGCTGTATAAAACCCTACGTGAAGGATATATCCCCTATGCTATTACATTTATTTACGGACAAAAACACAGTAAGGAGATAGATTCTGCAAGGAGGATATGTGCTACTCTTGGGGTTTCCCACAGGGTTTTAGACCTTGGTGGTCTTAAAGAAATTCTCTCTGGTTCAGCTCTTACAGACCCAGGCGTTGATATCCCTGAGGTTCCAGAAACAGCAGAGTACTACGAGACGCTAAAAACAACAATCGTTCCCAACAGAAACTCCATTTTCCTTTCGATAGCAGTGGGTTATGCGGTAAGCTTGGGGGCAAACTACGTTTTCTTTGGTGCACACCATTCAGACAGGGGCGTTTATCCGGATTGTAGGAAGGAATTTGTGAAGGCTTTTGAGTTTGCTGAAAGGCTTGCTACTGATAACCATAATCTGGTTGTTAGCGCTCCCTTTGTAGATATGACAAAGGCACAAATCGTTAAACTTGGAGCAGAGCTTGGGGTTCCATTTAAGGATACCTGGTCCTGTTATAAGGGTGGAAGAGTACACTGTGGGGTATGTAGTTCCTGCAGGGAGAGAAAAAGGGCATTTAGGGAAGCAGGTGTTTTAGACCCTACAGAGTATGAAAGGTAGTTTAAATGTAGGGAGGATGGTAAGATGGTTCTTGATTGTTTTCTCGTTCAACACGGTGAGGCTAAACCTGAGCAGGAGGATCCATTAAGGCCGCTTACTGAAAAAGGGAGGGACGAAGTTAAAAAAGTGGCCATGTGTTTTTCTAAACTGGGAATAGGTGTGTCAAGTATATACCATTCGGGAAAACTAAGAGCAAGACAGACTGCAGAGATTCTGTGTGAACACATACGCCCTTTTAGGGGTGTGTTTGAGGTTGAGGGTTTGTCTCCAATGGATAATCCCCAAAGGGCATCTGAGCTTCTAAAAAGTGCAAATGAACCTATTGTAATAGTTGGTCATCTACCACATTTAAGTAGGCTTGTTTCGTTAATGGTTGTGGGTGATGAGACAAAAGATATAGTGAAGTTTAGAATGGGAGCAGTTGTTTGCATTTCAAGAGATGAGAACATATGGAGGGTAAGTTGGATTTTGACTCCTGAGATTGCGGGAAGCTGTTACAGGTGACATGAAGGTAAGTGAGATCTTCTTTTCTATTCAGGGTGAGGGTGTAGAAATAGGTTTACCAACAGTTTTTTTGCGTTTGTTTGCCTGTGACTTAAGATGTAGTTGGTGTGATTCTATGTACGCAGTTGAGGGCAGGGATTTTAAGGAGATGGCTTTAGGTGATGTAAAGAGGGAGTTAGAGAGATTTGGCTGTAAGAGGGTATGTATTACAGGCGGGGAACCGCTTATTCAGAAAAAAGAACTGGAGGTTCTGGTAAGGGATCTGCTGGGTGAAGGGTACTCTATAGTACTTGAAACTGGGGGACACAAAGAACCTCCTCCGGTTTTCTGGCATGAGAACTGTATTATAAGTATGGATTGCAAATGCCCAAGCTCGGGAATGGAGAAAAAAATGAGGTTTGACCTTTTTGAGAGGCTTCGCCCCAAGGATCAGTTAAAGTTTGTTATAAAGGATGAAGTTGATTATGCATACGCAAAAGAGGTCCTTAAAAGATACTCTATAAAGGCCAATATAGTATTCCAACCAGTTTATGGAACCAGCCTGAGGTGGCTTGCTGAAAAAGTTATTAATGACAGGTTGGCAGGTGTAAGGGTTTTACCTCAGTTACATAAGTTAATCTGGGGAGATGTAAGGGGGGTCTAATTGGGTCTTATAGAGGACACCGTTGATTCCGTGGAACCTTTAAAGCCTGAGTGGTTTTATCGTGCTTCTTTGCACCTAGATAGCCTTGCAAAACCAAAGGGTAGTTTGGGAAAACTAGAGGAGTTTGCAAAACGTGTTGTTGCAATTACAGAAAGCGAAAGACCAAACCTTGATAGAAAAGCTGTTTTTGTGCTTGCAGGGGATCATGGTGTTACCCAAGAAAATGTAAGTGCCTACTCCAGAGAGATAACCTACCTTATGGTATATAATTTCCTAAGGGGTGGAGCTGCAATAAATGTGCTTGCAAGGCATGTTGGGGTAGATGTATTTGTAGTTGATATGGGTGTGGATTGGGTGTTTGATGAAACCCCAGGCCTTATAGTAAGGAAAATAAACAGGGGAACAAAAAACTTCGTAAGGCAGCCCGCAATGAGTTTTGATGAGGCAAAAAGGTGTATTGAAACGGGTATAGAACTTGCACTTGATAAGATCCGTGAGGGGTACAACTTTATTGCACTGGGGGATATGGGAATAGGAAACACAACATCTTCAGCGGCTGTTATGTGTGTCTGTACAGGTCTTAATCCTAAGGATGTGGTAGGATACGGCACTGGGGTGGATTACGAAACATGGAAACGTAAGGTTAGGGTAGTGGAAACTGCTTTATCCATACACAATCCTGATCCCAGTTCACCTGTTGATGTTTTGTCAAAAGTTGGAGGATTTGAAATTGGAGGCATTGCAGGAATTATACTGGGTGCAGCATCTAAAAGGGTTCCAGTTGTTGTGGATGGGTTTGTGTCAACAGCGGGAGCATTGATTGCTCTTGGTTTGTGTCGGGCTGTAGGGGAGTATATGTTTTTTGCGCATAGGAGTGCGGAAAGAGGGCATGGTAATGTTTTGTCAAAACTCGGCTTTACCCCAATACTGGATCTGGATATGCGCCTTGGTGAAGGAACTGGGGCTGTTCTTGCCATGTCTTTGATTGAGGCTGGCGTAAAGATTTACAACGAAATGATAACCCTTAAGGAGGTTTCTACCCTTAGCCTATAGTTATTTCCACGAAGGGAGCCCTTTCTTTAGCTCTACTATCCTGTTAAAGGACTCTTCTACCCTCTCTTCTTTAATTTTTCCTCTATCTATTGCGCTAAGGACAGCTTTTATAACACTATCTGCTAGGTTTATATCGGGAGCAAAGTAATTTGCAAAAAGCAGTATGTCGTTTCCTGCGTTTAGTGCATTTACAACCGTATCCTCAAAACTGTACCTGCAGGTTATAGCAGGCATTTGAAGGTCGTCTGTTATTGTTACCCCTTTGTATCCGAGTCTGTTTCTAAGAATTTCCTGTAAATGAGTTCTTGATAAGGAGGCAGGAAATTTTGGATCTACTCTTTTATTAACTGTGTGAGCGGTCATAATTACTTTTGCCTTTCTTCTCTTTATCAACTCTTTAAATGGGATGAGCTCTTCTTCTCTGTAAGATTCCGTAACATAAACAGGTTTTATGTGGGGATCGGATTTGCTGCTTCCGTAACCTGGGTAGTGCTTTAACACCGTTAGTACTCCAACATCATTATGAGCCTCTATCATTATCTGAGCATATCTGAAAACTGTGTCGGGATCTGGTGAAAAACTTCTTTTCCTCTTTCCTATAACTGGGTTATCTGGATTTAGATTTATATCAACTACCGGAGCCAGGTTGATGTTAAATCCTGCTTCTGCCAGCATCTCTGCCATTTTATAATACACAAGATATGCTTCCTCTTCAGTTAGTGAGGCAATATGTTCTGCTGGTGGAAAGTCTTTAAAGCCGTTTTTACTGCTTAGTCTCTGTACCTCTCCTCCTTCCTGGTCAACTGCCATAAAAAGCGGATATTCAACATCAATTTCACCTAGCTTCTTTGTGAGATTTAGAATTTGTTTTCGGTTCTCCAGATTGTAGTTTAGAAATATTAACCCCCCTATTTTTCCTCCTTTAATCTGCTTGGCTAGTATCTTTAGGCTTCCCTCTGACATTGATTTTCCTCTGAATCCAGTAATTATCATCTGTCCTATTTTCTTCTCTATCATCTATTCTCCGTTTTAAAACTATTTTAGCCTAAGTGGAATTCCAGAGACCAGCAAATAAACCTCGCTGCAGATAGAGGCTATTTTCTGGTTAACCATTCCTAGTTCTTCTTGATATAACCTTGAAAGCCTGTTTTCTGGAATAATTCCCCAACCAACCTCATTGCTAACGGTAATTATATGGCCCTTAAATTCCATAGCTGTTTCAATAAAATCCATAATCTCTTTTTGCCTCTGGTCATCTGGTAACTCAAAGAAGAGGTTTGAAAGCCATAGGGTAATACAGTCTATAACAGCAATTGGGTACACCGTTTCTTTCAATATCTCTGCCAGTTTTATGGGCTCCTCTATGGTTATAAACTCTTTTCCTCGTTCCTTTTTGTGTCTTTCTATTTTCTCTCTCATCTCTGCATCGATAGGACGTGCGGTTGCTATAAAGAGTATTTCTTCTCCCAGTTTCCTTGCCATTTCAACTGCAAATCTGCTTTTTCCACTCTTTACTCCTCCGGTAACAAGAATTTTTCTTTCCAAGCCGATATTACCTCCTCTACTATTCTTTTGGATTCAAAAAAGTCCTCTTCACTGAAGACCTCAAGTGTTAGTATGCCGCAAAACCCAAGCGAGAGTATCTTAGAGATAACAGATTCTACAAACCCTCTTTTTGTCCGGTGTAGTCCTACGTGTTCTTTTTCTCTATGAGCATAGAGATGAATTACATCAATTCTGTCAAAATTTTCATTGATAATATCTTCCCACCTATCTTTACATGATAAAGCATGGCTTATATCGAGACAGAGTCTGAAATCAAATTCCCTTATTATAGGAAGTATGTACTTTACTGGGTAACTGAGGTTTTCTATGGCTATGTTATCGCTACCAAATTCCGCAAACAAATAGGATAAAGACTCTTTTGTGTTATGAAACCACTTTTCTTCACATTGTATATGGTTTCTGGGAAGGTGTAGTATATAGGCACTTGGGTTTAGTGGAAGGGTTAGCCTTATTATGTCGGTTATTCTGGTTACTGAGAATTTCCTAAATTCGTTATCCGATGAGCATATATCGAGATCAATTGGTAGATGAACCGTATATGATATGTGGAACTCTTTTGAAAGTTTCGTTAGTGTTTTGATCTCTTCATCTGTGGGAAGATTTGAGTAGTCTTTACCTTCAAACAGTACAAGCTCTATATCGTCTACTAAATTCGCAAGTCTCTCTACATTCGGGATTATTCTGTCAGGAAAAACGTATGAGGTTGTTCCAATTCTCATCCCTTTATAAATACTCCTCCAAGGATAAACCCAAAGAACTCAGAGAGTTCAATTACAGTTCCAAAAACATCTCCTGTAACGCCACCAAAGGTTCTGTTAAAGAATGAAGCAAGAGCAAAGCTTAGAACAGATATGGCTACAAAGACCTTTATACCACCTGTACCTAGTATGGAGAATGAGAGAAGAAGGGTTACTATACCACTGATAAAAAATGCCTTTCTGGTTGAGTAAACGGTAAATGTGTAGCCAAGACCCTCTGGTAGTGCGGGGGCACATTGCCTAGCTACAATTGCCGATGTCCATCTCGAAATGGAAGGAATGAGTATAAGGTTTTGTATTTTTAAATCCTCTGGCAAAGCATATATGGATAGCGTTTTTCCAACAAGCAAAATTATGAGTGCTGAAGCTCCAAAACTACCAATTGTTTTTCCCTTCATAATCTCAAGGGCTCTTTCCCTGTCAAAGTGTGCAAAGTTAAGTGCATCAAAACAGTCAGCAACCCCATCTAGATGAAGTCCTCTTGTGAGCACGGCTAGAATCGCTACTGGAAACAATGAACGGAGGAGTTCGGAAGCAATTGTGTTTCTTAAGAGTAACTCTAAGATTGCACATAATCCTCCTAAAAGTATTCCTATTATGGGGAAAAAGGGTAAGGAGTTTGCAATATCTTCTCTGGTTAATTCGATTCTCTTCCCGATTTTAAACAGGGTAAGGAATTCCACAGCAGCTTTAAGTTTTCTAAGGGTCCCTTGAATTGACATCGTTTACCAGATTGATCAATCTTTTTCGGTATCGCCGTTTTGCGAGTTTGAATTGGTTTGTTTTTTTAGTTTTTTATTCCATGGTGGGAACCTAAGCAGACCTGCAATTACCGATTTTAACTGATGCCTTTCAACCACCAGGTGTATTCCACCATGCTTTGCATAAAACTCAGCGGTCATTGCATAAGGATCAACTCCCCTCCCCCCACTGGTTAACTTTATAACCCTATCCCCTGCAAAGGCAACTGTAGCTTTTTTCTCAGCAATTATAAAATCCCCCTGAACAGCATAGCTTGCCAGTGCTCCTCCAGTGGTTGGGTGGCCAAGAATCGAAATATAAGGAAGGCCTGCATCTTTAAGCTTTAATATAGCTGCTATGGTTTTTGCCATTTGATACAGAGCTACGGTTCCTTCCTGCATTCTTGCTCCTCCGGATGCAGATACTGAAACTAAAGGTAACTTCTTGCGTATTGCGTAGTCTACTATGAGTTTCATTTTCTCTCCGAAAACAGAACCCATGGAGCCTCCCATGAAACGAAAATCACAGACAGCAACTGCAACAGGAATCTCTGCAATTGTTCCATAGCCAATTACCAAAGAGTCTTTGGAGTCCGTTAACTTTGACATTTTCTTTCGGCTCTCTGAGTAGTCGTAGAAATCAAATCGGGAGTCTATATCTTCTGCACTTAATTCTGGATGAAGCTCGTGAAATGACCCGGAATCGAGCAGTAGTTTAAGATAGGCATCGGAGCCCAGGGAAGAGGGTTTCTGGCAATGGGGACATGCAAAGTAGTTTTCCTCAAATTCTCTTCTGGTAGAGCGGTTTCGACAACCAATCCTTACTACTTTCCCATCAGGGTCTTTCTCGTCATTACATACGAATGGTTCATCTCCGTATATGGCTATCTGCATATGAGAGATATCAGAAGTTACGTTTCTTTTAAAGAGGTGAGATGGAAGCCAGTCTTTTAGTTTTTTTGCAAACGCCTTGTATCTACGGGGTCTTTTTCCAAGCTGACCGCATTCCTCAATTTTATCCCTTAGGTGTTTCTGAAGATAGGTTATGTCTGTGCGTTCAAGTTCGTCTATTGTGCTGCTAAGTGCCTTTTGTATGTTCTCTAAAGTTTTTGACAGGTAGTCCGGGCTATCTAGAGATGGTTCTTTTATAATCTTATCAACGATCCCGTATTTTAGCATGTAGTCAGAAGTGGGTTGCAGGACTCTAAGTGCTTCTGCAATTTTATCAGCACTTCGGAAGAGTATTGCAGAACACCCCTCGGCTGTAATAACTGAGTATTCTGCTGAAGATAGCATAAAACGTCTGTGGGCCAGTTGAAGCGCAATTGCTCCCCCACTTCCTCCCATACCTATAATAACCGATATGGATTTTGTGTTAAGACTGATCATCTTTGCCTGGCAATATGATATTAACCATGACTGTAGCTTGCTGGCAGAGTATTCAAATGGGTCTCCTCCCACTGTATCTATAAAGGTATGAAGCATCAATCCGTGTTTCTCAGCATAGTTCATCATGTTATAAGCAAGTCCATAGCCATCTGCCTTTACCAATCCATAGTTTAGTTTGGCACGCTCCGATTCATCTGAGGGGGTTTGCTGGGCAATGATTGCTACCTTTTTGCCTGTTTCTTTAAATGTCGCAGTGCCAACAATAACTGCTGGGTCCTCAACAAACTCTATAACTCTTCCCGTAGGGGTTAGAAGCCTTGGGGAGAAGTCCTTAAGCTCATACCAGGGGATAAAATCGGTATAGAGAGACTCTACTATATGCTTTGCTTTAATCCTTCTGTAGGATTTTGCTCGTTCATGTATGGCAATCATTTTTGAGACACGTGACATTCGTTATCCTCCAGGTTTTATAGAAGACTAAAATAAGAAAGGTAACATTGCGTTTACCTTTTTTAAAAGGAAGCTAATGTAGTACATGGTAACAAGAACATACCCTTTGGTTAATTCATATATTATCCTTTGCAAAATGAGGTATTGTCAACTAACGGTATAGTCTTTTGAAAACCCTGTTAATTGACAATTTTTGTCCTGTAATAGTATAATGAACATTGCTATGGGGAAAGATGTAGTAGAGACTGTAGTTGAGTGGATAAAAGAATCACAGAGAATTGTGGTTCTTACAGGAGAAGAGCTTTCTGCTGAATCCGGGGTACCGGATTTTTCCAGTCCGGATTTGAATCCACATATATCTGAGTTTCGTTCCAGTCGAGAGGTAAGGGCAAATTACTGGAGAAAGATGAAGCAGATATACCCTTTGCTTGTAAAAGCTCACCCCAATCCTGCACATGAAGCCCTTTTGGAGCTGGAGTTGATAGGCAAACTGGATTGTCTGATAACCCAGACAATAGATGGCCTTCACCATCATGCGGGTAATTCTAACGTTGTGGAGATATACAGCTCTGTATTATGGGTAACATGTACAAATTGTGGTAAAGACTATCCGCTGGATAAGATCATAACGGATATGGAAAAAGGGAAGGAAGTGCCGGAATGTGAGGAGTGTGGAAAAGATATTTTAAAACCTCCGATTTCCTTTCCAGGTCAACCACTTCCACACTGGGAGGTTAGGGAAGCATGGATTCGACTTCGCCAGTGTGATCTTCTCTTAGTCGTGGGTGCTAATATTGACGCTCAACCTGTTTCTTCATTTCCTGTGATTGCTAGGGAAAATGGAGCAAAGATAGTTATAATAAGCCAGAAGGAAAGCCAGCTTGATGATTATGCAGATGCCGTTATATATGGAAAACCCACTCAGGTGCTTCCATATATAGTAAAGAAGGTAAAAGAAAGCACTCAGGTCTCTTAGGTTCACAGATTATTTAATTTAAAGCTTTTATGCTGTAAGATAATGAATCTATAGCCTTTCCACTGCAGGGAGGATAGATGGCTGAAGAAAAACCCCAGATTCAGGATGACATAAGAAAATACGTATCAAATACGGATAGAGATATATATACGGTAAGCAATCTTCCGGAAGAAGTCATAGCTGTTATTTTTGCCTATGTAAGCAGAAGCCCTAAGAGTTTTAGAGATAACATAAGCAGCGTTATAAGGGAAGAGCAACTGGGTCAGGAAAGGGCCTCAAAATTCCATGAAAAGTGGGTTCTTAGCTATGGGCATGCCTCTGTTGCCGAGCATGCAACTGTGCATATAGGGATAGAAAGGGTTTCACGTCTTTTTTCATCTATTCTTGAGCTTTCAAATGAGTATCTATCGTTTACCGAGTATTCCCAAAGGTATCAGAAGCCACAAAGGGGAGATTTTTATGTTCCCGATGAACTTAAAGACAGGCCTGTTTTGTTAAAGGAGTTTATAGAGCTAAATAACTACCTTTATGATATATACAGTAACATAAATAACAGACTCTATGAATTTCTAAAAGACAGTGTTTGTGTTCCTGATGGTGTTGAGGAGAAAGCACATTTTAGGGCTTTGGAAAAGCAGGCATTTGAGGATGCAAGGTATGTGCTTAGCCTTGCAACTTATACGAATCTTGGGATGAGTGCAAATGCAAGGGCGATAGAGGATGCGTTGAAAAAGTTGCTATCCAGTAAGTATCCGGAGGTAAGAAAAAGGGCAGAAGAGATAAAGGCTGAGGTTAGGTTCTCTGTTCCCACACTGGTTAAGTATGCCAGTGAAAACAGGTACATTAAAGATACACGGGATGAGTTTGAACGTATGGCTACTTCTATCTCTATTCCCCACTGTGCCAAGAAGTTTGTTGGAAGCAGGGTTAGGCTTATTGACTGGACTGGCAAAAACATGCCTGATGCTGAAGAATACGCAATTGATAAGATACTGAGTGCGGTTTTATTTGAGCATTCGGTTTTTGACCTTGATGGTCTTGGTAAAGAGGTAACCCAGAGAGATAAAGAGACCAAGTTGTCTTTGTTTAAAAAAACAGTAGAGAAACTGGGCAAGCACGATAACCCCATAAATGCATTTAAACTCATAAGTTATGAAGCTGAGTTTGTAATAAGTGAGGCGTGCTGGCATCAGCTTCTAAGACATAGAAAGGTAAATTGGATTTTTAAAGAACCAACTGTATCGTATGGTATAACCGTTCCTCCAAACATAGAGCGAGCAGGGCTTGTGGATCTATTGTATGAAGCCACTTCAGAAAGTGAAAGGCTCTATAATAAGCTGGTAGATGAGGAACTACCCTGTATTGCAAGTTATGTGGTTACAAATGCCCATAACAGGTGTGTTATGGGAAGTTTTGACTTATGGGAACTCTATCATTTAGTTAACCTAAGGATGTCAGAAGGGGCTCAGTGGGATATAAAAAACGTTATACGGGCACTTACAAGGGAAATCAGCAAATATCATCCCAACCTTATAACGCCTGCATTAAAAAGGGTTAAGGAACAACTTTAGAGTTAGTGTACAGTGTTTTCAGGGATAAGTAGCATCTGCCACAGTGTTAGCAAAATTTCCTCTTCTTCTGTAAGATTTGGTTTTTTCCCCGAAAGTATGTCTATATTTAGTTTTTGTATAAATGTCTGTAAATCGTAAAAACTTACCTTCATAGGTGCTCTTTTAGGGTTGTTAAATACTATCTGGAAACCATCCTCAGTCTGTGTGGCGATGTAGTCGATAAGGTTTTTGTGCATAACCTTCTACCTCCTCTTACTATAAGATAATCACTGCTCTTTCAATTTAAAGGGTACAATTGATCTTGACTATTCAGAGGTAATTTAAAATACTTTTCTTAATGAATGATTTCTCTAGTTTTTTAAAGCTAATTGCAAAGGACATATATACCGTATCAGAGCTTACAGCAAGAATTAAAGAGTTGATTGAAGAGGAAATAGGATATGACCATGTGTGGGTAGTGGGTGAGGTATCTAATTTTAGAGATAACTTTTCAAGTGGTCATTGGTTCTTTTCCCTAAAGGATGAAGGCAGTCAACTCTCAGCTGTTTGTTTTAAGTGGGTAAATCAGTATATAAGATTCAAGCCTGAAAATGGAATGGAGGTTATATGTTACGGGCAGGTGGGTGTATATGAAAGGCAGGGGGTCTATCGTTTAAATGTTAAGCATATTGAACCAAAAGGGATAGGAGCCCAAGCACTTGCTCTTGAGCAGCTAAAGGAAAAGCTATTTGCTGAAGGATTGTTTTCCGAGGAGAGAAAAAGACCCCTTCCTTTTCTCCCCCGCAAGATAGGGATCGTTACCTCTCCTTCTGGGGCGGCAATAAAGGATATACTCAAGGTTATCGAAAGAAAGTTTCCCAACCTAGAGATAGTTATATCACCAACCCGTGTTCAGGGTGAAGAAGCCCCTTTGGAAATTGTAAGAGCGTTACGCAGGCTTTATCGGATTGAAGAGCTTGATTTAATCATACTTGCAAGAGGTGGTGGTTCAAAGGAGGATCTCTGGGCTTTTAATGAGGAGATAGTGGCGAGGGAAGTTAGCAGATCCCCGGTTCCTTTGGTGTCTGCAATAGGACATGAAATCGACATTACCATATCTGACCTTGTGGCAGACCTGAGAGCTTCTACTCCCACTATGGCAGCAGAGATCGTTGTAAAGGATAAAGCAAAGCTTATTGAGGAACTTTGGGATTTGAAAGAAAGAATGGTGCTTGCGTTAAGGAAAAAACTGGAACTTTATGGAAAGGAACTCCTTCAGTTGCAGACTTCTATGAGGCGTGTAATGGAGAGCAAGCTGGATTCAGTAGCACTGGAGCTTAGAGGTATGTTTGGAAAACTGGAGGCACTGAGCCCTTTAAAGGTTTTAGAACGGGGTTATAGTATAGCTTATAAACTTCCCTTTATGACGGTGATTAAGGACTCAAAGGAAATTAAATCAGGAGACAAAGTACTTATAAGGTTTCATGGTGGAAGGGCAGTGTGTGTTGTGGAGGAGGTAGAAAACTAATCAAAAATGCTTTTTAACTCTGGTACGTCCTTTACAGTAAGATCCGATTTTATTAATAAGTTTGTTATTTGGGTGTCTGGTAATGAATCCGTAACTATGTATTTTATCCTTCCTCCAAAGAGGTTTTTTAGCTCTTTTTTTGAAGGTTCTCCAGGGATCTTTGCTAATATCTGCTCAATACCTTTTTTTGTTTCAAAAACTATTGTGGGTTTTACTTCCAGAATATCTTCAAAGAAGGAGTTTCTGCTTTCAGCCATTGAAATTCGGATTCCCAAAAAGATTGCCAAATAGTTTATCAGCTTTTCAAATACTTTTGTCGAGGGAAGATACGAAAAGGATTGGTCTTCTTCACATATAAAGTTTAATCTCTCCGATACTGCGATAAGTGTGTTTATTAGGTTTTCATGTGTAAGTTGAACCTTTATGAGTTTGCCCTCAGGGCTGGATTTAAACAAAACCGTTGCCACATGCTCTGGAGATACGCTTTTGGAGATACATGTAAGGTTATCTCCAATCTGCTTCTTTTTAATCATCCCAAGTCTTATTAGTGTTTTGTAGCTTATAGCTTCTCCAAGGTTTTGGTTATTGCTATCCGAAAAAAGCACTATGTTTTCAAGTCTTTTTCCATCAAGGAGTTTGCGAAAGGAGGTAAGGGTGTCTTTGTCCTCGGCAAAAACGAGTTTGAAGCAGGTGTCCTTAAGGGCATGGTTTATAAGCTCTGGATTTTCTTTTGGTGAGAATGAAATCGAGATTCCACCTATTAGGTGAATAGCAATATCGGTTAGAAGAGATTCTAGTTTGTTGGGCGACAGAATAATAGCTGAGTCTCCACAGGAGAAGCCTGTTCCTATAAGGAATGAAGCTATACTTTTAACTTCGTTTTCAAAATCAAGCCAGGTTACCTGTTTCCAGCTCCACCCATCCTTGCGTTGAAATAGTATTTTCCCACCGTATTTTTTTGTTCTGTTTTCTATAAGTTCAGGTATAGTTTTCTCTTTCATAGAATAGTTGCTCTAGAGTATTTTGGTAAGGCAAGTTAATAAATATACTATAAAAAGAAGAGTGGTAAAATATGGCCAGTGTTTTCAAGGTAAAGCCGTTTCCAAGCAGGTTATTTGAGATAGGTAAGGGTATAGTTGAAACCCTACGGAGGAGTGGATACAAGGCGTTTTTTGTCGGCGGTGGGGTTAGGGATACTGTTATGGGAATCCCTCCTAAAGAGTACGATATCACCACCAGTGCAAGGCCTGAAGAGATTATGAATCTCTTTAAACGTACTGTTCCTGTAGGTGTTAGTTTTGGTGTTGTTCTTGTTATAGAGGATGGGTTCAAATTCGAGGTTGCTACAATGAGGAGGGATGAAAGCTATTCGGATGGAAGGCATCCAGACAGGGTTATTTATACAGAGGATGAACGGGAAGATGTAAAAAGAAGGGATTTTACGATAAATGGTATGCTCTATGACCCCGTTACCGAAGAGGTTATAGACTACGTTGGAGGAATAGAGGATATAGAGAGGGGGATAATTCGAACTATAGGCAATCCCTATGATAGGTTTAATGAAGACAAACTTCGTATGTTAAGGGCTGTAAGGTTTGCAGCGAGGTTTAACTACAAACTGGAAGAAGAAACCTTCAGGGCGATAAAAGACCTTGCTCCGCTTATTAATCAGGTAAGTGCTGAAAGGATAAGGGATGAAATAATAAAGATTCTGACGCAGAAGAATCCCGGACTTGGTATAAAGCTACTAAGGGAAACCGGATTGCTCAAGTACATACTTCCAGAAGTTGATAATCTCTATGGGGTACCACAGCCTCCTGAGTTTCATCCCGAAGGTGATGTCTTTACCCATACCTGTTTGGTACTTGACAAGCTTTATGAGATTACAGGGGGGAAGGTCTCTCCTGAGCTTGCATTGGGTGGGCTACTTCATGACATAGGGAAACCCCCTACTTTCAGTATCTCCGATAGGATAAGGTTTAACGGACACGATAGGGTAGGAGCTGATATGGCTCGAAGGATATGCAAAAGGCTAAGGTTGTCAAACAAGCAGACTGAGAGAATAACCTCTCTTGTAAGAGAGCATCTAAGGTTTAAAGATGTTTTCCATATGAGAGAAAGCACCCTAAAGCGTTTTATCGGATTGCCACATTTTGATGACCACCTTACACTCCATCTGGCTGATTGCCTTGCAAGTCATGGTTCTACAGAAGCATATGAGTTTGTAAGGAGAAAGCTTAAGGAATTTAAAGAAGAAGAAATAAAACCAAAGCCTATTTTATCCGGATACGACCTGATTGAGATGGGGTATAAACCAGGACCTATATTCTCTAAGATACTGGGTTCCCTTGAGGAGGCTCAACTTGAGGGTCTTGTAAGCACCAAAGAAGAAGCTAAAAGGTTTGTTCTGGAGAGATTTCCTTTAGATAGCTATCTAAATACCTCGTCTTCAAAATCTGAGTAAATAAACCAGTTTCCTTTCTCAAAAATCCATATGTCTTCAAGTAAAACGTTTTTTTCAGATACTGAGGGATACCTGTAGTAACTTAGGATCACTTTAACTCTGCTCTCCTTATCGTTCTCAAATGCTATCTCTTTTATCTGATAGTCGGTTATGTTGAGTTTATCTTTTATTCTGGAAGTAAATCTCTCAAATTGCTTTCTTTTTTCTTCGTGTACAAAAACGTAAGCCCTCTCAAAATGCTTCCACATAATAAGTGTGTAGTATAGTGAGGCTGTTCTCTTAAGGGACTCTTCCCTTCTACCCGATAGAGTAGTTGTGGAACACCCTGTTATCAAAAAAAGAAAGATTAGAGGAAGCAGATTAAATCTCATTTAATAGCAGGTAGGAAGGTAGGTTATATAATCTTTATACCTTCCTACCTTCTCTGTCTGTTAGAACAATCTATATTTTTGCCTGAAGCAGGAATGTGATAGCAAGAGCGTAAATTACAAGAGACTCAATAAGAGCAAGACCGATGATCATAGGGGTTTGTATCCTAGGAGCAGCTCCAGGGTTTCTTGCAATCCCGCTTAAAGCTGCTGCTGTTGCACGTCCCTGTCCTAAGGCTCCTATACCGGCTGCTATTCCTATGCCAAGACCACTCCCTATGGCTAGTGCTGCTTTTGCTGTCTCTCCCATTCCTCCTTCCTGAGCAAAAGCTTCAGGAACCAGCATTACAAGAAGCATAACCCCTAACATGCTTGCAACTGATACCACCTTCTTCATTTATGCACCTCCTTGATTTGTTTGATTTTATTTGTTTGTAAGGGATAAAGCTCTTTCATGGTTTTTGCTTTTAGTGTTCATGAGATACCGATAAAGATATATATATAGCTGAAAGAATTGTAAATATAAATGCTTGCAAAAAAGATACAAAGATACCCAATGCGATAAATGCTGCTGGAATTACAAAGTGGGTAAGATTAGTAAAAATACCCAGAACAAGATGGTCTCCTGTCATATTCCAAAACAGCCTGAGAGAGAGAGATGCTGGTCGAACCAGATGGCTTATAAATTCGATAACTATCATAAGGGGAGCTAGGTAAATCATGGGACCCATAAAGTGTTTAAGGTACCCAATGCCATGTTCTTTAAACCCATAGAAGTTGTACATGATAAAAATAACAATTGCGCATGCAACCGGGGTGTTAAAGTTTCCGGTGGGTGGAAGGAATCCAGGAACCAGCCCAAGCAAGTTGGAAAATAAGATAAAGAAGAAAGTGGCCCCGAGAAGGGGAAAATACCTTTTTGCCTTTTCCCTAGAGCCCATTATCCCAGCAAGCAGGTCTATTAAAAAGTCAATGGTTAGAATCTCAAATACGTTTCTTAAGGAAAGTTTTTCATCCGGTAGAACCGATTCTCCTTTTGATAGGTTCTTCTTTATCTTATACGAGGCAAGAGTTAAAAAGGCAACAACGATAATTGCCCCCAATACATGGTCATAGCGGTCTAGTCCAAATAGGGTAAACCAGCTAAAGTGTTCCATTTTTTGCACCTCGTAGACTTTCTCCTATTATTACTATTAACACTCCCATAATACCTATAAGGAATCCATATATGTTTAGCCTTGTAAAGACAAAAAGAGAGATTACTATTGCAATCAGTATGGCAAGTTTTACCATGATAATAAATATACTAAAGCCTTTAGAGTAAAGGTTTGACACAATAGCCCTTACCACTAGTTTTATTGTAAAGAAGTTTACCGTAGCAAGTATGCCTCCTGCCACCACCCCAAGCGCAATTTCCGGTGAGCCAAGAAGCAAGTTTACCAGTGCTATAATACCTGTAACAATAAGACCTGTTTTCTCTATCCTGCCTAGTATGGAACCACTATTTATCTTCATTACCGTTGCTGTCATTTTTCGTCTTCTTCAAAAGCCTAAGTAGCAAGCTAAATCCTGAAATTATCCCTGCTATAAGCCCAATAAAGGTAAACCAAGGGGTCTTTGTCCCTATCCATTTATCAACAAAATGCCCTAACAGTAGGCCCGCTATGATAGAGACTGCAATGTGCGTTCCTATAGCAAGGTAAACTAACCATCCTAATTCGTTCTCTCTTTTCTTAACTAACCTTCTTTCCTCCCTAGGGTTTTAGCTCTTTAAAAGCATTATAGGCAGCCTTAAGCGTAATGTCTATTTCTCTCTCAGTGTGGGCAAGGGATAAAAACACAGCCTCAAACTGAGAAGGCGGAAACATAATACCAGCTTTGAGCAGATTTTTAAAGAATCGCGAATACAACTTTGTATCAGAGCTAAGAGCGGATTCATAGTCTACCACATCTCTATCGGTGAAGAATACCGTAAACATAGAACCAGCCGAGTTTATTTTTGCCTTTATATTGAATTTTTTTATTATTTCTCTAAGTCCTTTAACCAGCTCGCTTGTCAAGCTATTTAGTCTCTTGTATGTATCTTTTCCTTTTAACCTGCTAATCGTTGCAATACCTGCTGCCATGGCAAGCGGGTTTCCTGAAAGGGTTCCAGCTTGGTATACGGGTCCAACTGGAGAGACCAGCTTCATTATATCATCTCTACCACCGTAGGCTCCAACGGGAAGTCCTCCTCCTATTATTTTCCCAAGACAAGTTACCTCTGGCAGTATACCATATACCTCTTGTGCTCCCCCTCTGGCAAGCCTAAAACCGGTTATAACCTCATCGAAGATAAGAATGGAGCCTTCATTCAGGGTTATCTCCCTTAGTTTTTCTAGGAACCCATCTTTGGGTGGAACAACACCCATGTTGGCAGCAACGGGCTCAACAAGAACGCAGGCTATCTTGTTTTTGTGTCTGGCAAAAAGTCTCTTAACAGATTCTATATCATTGTATCTTGCTAAAAGTGTGGTAGCGGTAAAGCTCTTTGGTACACCGGGACTGCTTGGGGTTCCAAAGGTAGTGGCACCTGAACCAGCTTTTACAAGTAGGTAGTCGGCATGTCCGTGGTAACATCCTTCGAATTTAACCACAAAATCTCTACCGGTGTAGGCTCGTGCGACCCTGACAGCGCTCATTATTGCCTCGGTTCCGGAGTTTGTCATGCGAACCATTTCCACAGATGGAAACGATTTTACTATGATCCCTGCAAGCTCTACCTCCTCTCTACATGGGGCACCGTAACTTGTTCCCTTCTCAGCTGTTTTTTTTAAGGCTCTTACCACCTCCGGATGTGAATGCCCGAGTATAAGCGGGCCCCATGAGGCTATATAGTCTATGTATCTGTTTCCATCTTCATCTGTAATCCATGCACCCTTTCCCTTGGATATGAAAACAGGTGTTCCCTCTACTGCTTTAAACGAGCGAACGGGACTGTTTACCCCACCTGGTATAAGACGCTTTGCTATCCTATATAGCTTCTGGGAACTGGTGGTTTTAAGAGTCATGTAATTTTGTTGAACTTGGATAGGTTTAAAAAAAACGAAAAGGTTTTAACATGTAATAGCTAGCTTGTCAAGGAATAAGAAAAAGGGGAAGGAAGCTTATAAGCTCCTTCCCCTTGTAGGTCTTAAACGGGAATCCTTTTAAGACTTGTTTTCCTTATCCAGCTTTAGAATGATCCTTGCTCCCGGAGCAGCTCCTGGTTTTAGTGGTATAAAATGAGCCCTTCTGTTTAGCTGGTAAGCCTCTTCTGTGGTTCCAGCAGCAAATTTTGTGGTTTCACCTTTACCTACGGCCTCTATTCTAGCAGGATCAATTCCCAACCTGACCAGATACGCCTTTGCTGCATCAGCTCTTCTCTGGGCAAGTCTGAGGTTATATGCAGCAGGTCCTCTTATATCTGCGTATCCTTCAATCACTATCTTTAGATCCGGATTAGCCTTTAGTATCTCAGCATTCTGCTGGAGAACTGGTTCTGCATCTGGTCTTATATCGAACTTATCAAAATCAAAGAATATATCGCTAAGTGCATACTCCTCAACTGCAGGTGGTGGCGGCGGTGGTGTTTCCTTAGCAGCCATGCACTTAAATTTGGCCTCATCGGCTTTTGCTTTTGCATCAACAAGAAGTCTTCTTGCCTCAAGCTCTGCACAGAATTCACCAGCCAAAGCCTTACCCTTTGCAAGGGCACTCTCTGCAGCCGCACACTCCTCAGGTGCACACTCCGGGCACCCTGCTGCCTTTGCCTCTGCAACAGCTGCCTCTGCATCAGCTAGCTCCTTTGTTGGAGGGGGAGTTGCACAACTTACAAGGTAGAGTAAGGCAAAAACAAATACTACGGGAAAAACCACTAGCAGTTTATCCCTTTTCATTTTACTGCACCTCCTTTAAGAGAGTAATTAAAATCTTTTTAAACCTTATAATAATACTGCTAACCTTTTCTTGCAAGTTCTTTTAGTTTCTCCCTTGCTATCTTGGCTTCTTCAGATTTTGGGAACTTATCTATTAGGGTTTGAAGAAACAGTTTTGCTTCCTCTTCCCTGCCGATATTGATAAGTGAGAGCCCCTGTTTTAGGTATGAAAGGGGTACCCTCTCATCCTTTGGATAGGTATCTATAAACCTTTGAAACTCAAGTATAGCCTCTTCAAATTTGCCCTCTCTATAATAGGATTCCGCTATCCAGTAGAGTGCATCTTTTGCCTCTGGAGAATCTGGGTATCGTTTTAAGAAGAGACTAAACTGTTCCCTTGCTTTCCCGTAGTTTCCTTCAGCCAGGTTTTTGTATCCCTCGTTGAATAGTTGCTGTTGCGTGGATATTTCTTTGGCTTGAGGGGTGGTGGGTAGTGATGGTGAACCGGTAATTGAGGGAGGTAAACTGCTTAGTTGATCAAGCCTTCTTTTAAGTTGCGTATAGGATTCCTCAAGTGTTTGGATTCTCTCTTCAAGCCTTGCTATCTGTAGCTTAATTTCCTCGTTGTCATTTGATGACTTAAGCTGTGTTTGCCTTTTAAGTTCCTCAACCTCTTTTGTCAAACGGTTGGTTTGAGCTTCAAGACGCATTTGCCTTGCATATACACCTTTTAGATCCTCATTGGTTGCAACACAACCGATTAATAAGCTAATTGCTACCGTTGCAAAACCCATAAAAAGTGTTCTGTAAACCATATTTCCTTACCTGTAAGCTTGTGGTGATATTGGCACTACGATAAAGTGCGCTCTTCTGTTTTGCTGATAGGCATATTCTGTGTTTCCCGGCGCCCACTTATCTGTTTCTCCTCTGCTTACTGCCTCTAAGATGTAGGGAGAAACACCAAGTCCTACAAGGTAAGCCTTGGTTGCATCGGCCCTCTTTTGCCCTAAAGCGAGGTTGTACTCTTCAGTTCCCCTTATGTCACAGTAACCTTCTATTATTACCCGAAACCTATCGGAGTTGTTCTTTATTATCTCGGCGTTCTGCCTTAATACGGGACGGGCATCGGGCCTTATATCGAATTTATCAAAGTCAAAGAATATATCCATAAGACCTATATCCGTTCCGGGTCTTTCAGTCCCCTTTATCTCACTTAGCTCTTCTTCTTTTCTCACTATTTCCTCTTCAGTCATCCTTCCCTGTGCCTTTGCAATAAGAGCCTTGCCCTTTGCTTCAATAGCTTTGTACCTTGCTTCTTCCAGAAGTGAGCGGGCTTCCTGGTGCTTTCCCTGAGCCATAAGCTCTTTGGCTCTTCTTATCAGGTCCTCTGCGGCTCTGTATTCTTCAGGAGCTAATTCAAGAGCTCCCTCATCTCTTGCAGCCTGAAGGGCTGCTTCTGCATCTGCAAGCTCTTTATCAGACCTTGGGGCACATCCCAGGGTGTAAAATACAGTTGCCAGTACAACCACAATTGAAACTATAGCCTTTATGTTCTGCATATACTATATCCTCCACCAGTTGTTATGCTACCCCTGTAGTTATCCCCTCTTGATACTTACCTTATTTTAAATTCCAAGTCAAGAGACTTTATGTGTAGGAAACCGTTATCGGGAGAAACTCTTAAGGGTAAATTTGAGTATGTGTAGGGACAAAAATTGTTTTTTCCTTTTCCCGGATTCTGTGTTTTTCTTAGCTAAAATCACAAGTTTTTTAGGGAGGTTAGAACCCCCAATTTATTTTTATCTTCGTGGTATATTTTTTGCTAGTAGACCAATCTACAGGATGAGGATTCTGATTGTAGATGATTCAGAAGACAGCCGCCTTTTGCTTGTATCAATCCTAAAGAGTGCGGGATACGATGATGTGGTTGTGGTTGGTTCTGCTCTGGGTGCATTTGAAAGGCTGGGTATGAATAACCCGTATTCAACGGCAACCGATATTGATTTGGTAATCATGGATATCTTCATGCCCGATATGAATGGTATTGAGGCATGTAGGTTGATTAAAGCAGTTAACTACCTTCAGGATGTTCCGGTTATTATTGTTACTGCTGCTGATGAGGTTATGTATCTACAGATGGCTTTTGCCGTTGGGGCTATAGACTATATTACCAAGCCGTTTAAAAAGATTGAGCTTTTGGCACGGGTTAGATCCGCATTGAGGTTAAAAAGTGAGATAGACCGGAGAAAGGAGCGAGAAAGAGAGCTGCTTGAAGTTATGCGTCAGCTGGAAGAGGCAAACCGTAAGTTATATATGCTCTCCTCTTCCGATGGATTAACTGGGATTGCTAACCGCCGCTATTTTGAGAGTTACCTAAAGCAGGAGTGGACCCGTGTCCTAAGGTATAGAAGGCCAATATCTTTGATTTTTGTAGATGTTGATTTCTTTAAGTTGTATAACGATACATATGGTCACTTAATGGGAGATGAGTGTCTTAAACAGATAGCGGAGGCAATAGCTAACTCAATCTACCGTTCAACCGATTGGTAGCACGTTATGGAGGGGAAGAGTTTGTTGTCCTTCTTCCCGAAACCGACGAAAACGGTGCTTTTATTGTGGCTGAAAGGATAAGATCAAAGGTGGAGGGTCTAGATATTCCACACTCTGCATCAAGGGTAAGCGATCACGTTACCGTAAGTCTTGGAGTTGCCACTATGGTACCTCAAAATGGTCTTTCCACTGATGATCTGGTGGATGCTGCAGATAAGGCCCTTTACAGGGCAAAGAGAGAGGGACGAAACAGGATCTGTGTTTTTGTTAAGAAAGATGATCTGGCTATGGGAGCAGGGTAGGAAAAATGATGTTTAGTGTGCGCACAAGGATGGTTCTTTTAATTTCTTTTGTTGTTATTGCATTTATAATCGGATTTTTTCTGTTTGAGTTCTCTCAGAAAGCCGTATTTGATTTAGCTCTCAGGGAAAGGGAAGAAGAGGTTAAAGAGCTTTTCAGAAAGGCCTTGGAGATCAAGGGTGAGTCTCTGGAGGCATTTGTTAGCTACACTCACTGGGATAGTATCCTTGAGTTTTTTAAAAACGGTAATAAGGAGATAGCTGCTCGGCTTGCAGAGAAAGAGCTTTTAACCAATAAAAGCGTTGATGCTCTCTGGATTTACAGAGTAGGCAACCCTCCTCAATTGCTATACTCAGGTATAAAAAGCAAAGAAGAGGGAAGAATTTACAGGGGAGATGGGATTCCGTTTTTTGTAAGTGATAAAACGCTTGGACAGGAACAATCCCTTCACTTTTTCATGTTTACCTCAAGAGGGCTTATGGAGATAAAAGGTACCAGCATTCAACCCATCTTTAAGGGTATAAAGGATTCCCTTCCGGGTGGGTATTTGTTTGCAGGACGTCTGTGGGATAGAGAATTTATAGATGAGCTTTCAAATTTTCTTGGAAGCTCTCTGGAGATAGTGCCTGTTAAGGGAGAAAACTCTATAGGTGATAACGGCTCAGTAGACCAGAACTCTGGTGTCTTCCATTCACAGGTACTTAGAGGGTGGGATGGTAAACCCGTTGCAAAGGTTTATATTCACACTAAATCTCCCTTTGTGAAGAGGCTTAACTCTGGTATTATCCGCAATACCGTTTTATATATAGCTCTTGGTGTTTGTGTTGTAGTTCTGCTTTCTTCCCTTCTCATCAGGTGGGTGGTAACTCCTCTAAATAATATCTCTATGGGGCTTAGCATGCAGGCCCCCCAGCTTCTGGATAGGGTTAAAGATGAAGGATCCGAGTTTGGAAAACTTGCCGGGCTAGTATTGGAGTTCTTTGAGCAAAAGTCAAACCTTTTAAGAGAGTTTAACGAACGAAAGGAGCTGGAAAATGCCCTGAGACGGGCAGAGCTCCTCTACAGGGAACTTATAGAGTCTGTAAAGGGGATTGTCTGGCGGGCAGATGCTAATACCTTCAAGTTTACCTTTGTAAGCAGGGAAGCAGAGAACCTTCTTGGGTATCCTCTGGATAGATGGCTTTCAGAGGAGAATTTCTGGCAAAGTATAATCCATCCGGGAGATAGAGAGAGGGTTGTGTCTCTTTGCAGGGAGGCAACAAAGAACAAACAAAACCATGACCTCGAATACAGAATGCTCTCTTCCGACGGTAGGGTTGTCTGGGTAAGGGACATAGTTAGGGTTATAGAAGAAGATGGGAAACCAAAAGAGTTAATTGGCTTAATGGTTGATATTACGGATAGAAAAAACCTTGAAGGAAAGCTCTTTCATCTAGCTTCTTTTCCCGAACAGGACCCAAATCCCGTTATCGAGTTCAATCTGGTTACAGGGGATGTTTATTTAAATCCGGTGGCAAGAGCAGGGTTCTCAGATATACACTCAATGGGGTTAAGACATCCTGTGTTGGATGAAATTGCATCTTTAATCGATTTAACCGAACCGAACCCACTGGTCTTTACCCGTGAGATTGATTTAAAGAACAGGTTTTATGAGCAAAAGATCTGTTATCTACCGGAGAACAAGGTCATAAGGATTTACATGACGGATATAACCGAGCGTAAGCATACTGAGGAGAAGCTAAAAGAAGCAAAGGAATTTGCTGAGCTTATTATAAACAGCAGCATAGACGGTATTATTGCCTTTGATACCAGGTGTTGCTACACGCTTTGGAATCATGGAATGGAACGTATCTCGGGGATTATGGCCGATAAGGTTCTTGGCAAGTGTGCATTTGATGTCTTTCCGTTTCTAAAGGAGATAGGGGAGGATAGGTATTTTTATGAGGCTCTTTCCGGGAGATCGGTTGTTGCTCTGGATAGACCTTTTCGGGTTGCAGAGACAGGACGAGAGGGGTTTTTCGAGGGGTACTATGCTCCCTTGTTTGATAAATCAGGGAATGTCTTTGGCGGAATTGCTTTTATTCGTGACGTAACAGAGCGTAAGCGTGCTGAGGAAAAGCTGCGTCAGAGCGAAGAACTCTACAGGCTTATTGCAGAAAACACCCATGACCTCATATGTCTGTTGGATATAGAGGGGAACTTTATATATGCAAGCCCATCACATAGGGAGGTTCTGGGTTATTCTCCGGAGGAACTGGTTGGAAAGAGCGCATTTTCGTTAGCTCATCCTGATGATGTGGGGATGTTGTTGGATATATTTAACGAAACGCGGCTTAAAAGGAACCAGGGTAGGATCGAATTTAGATGCAAACACAAAGACGGTAGCTGGAGAATACTTGAGTCCGTTGGCAGCTGGATATTTGGTGAGAATGGTCATTTACAGCACAGAGGTCTTATCGTTTCCCGTGATATTACCGAGCGGAAACAGATGGAAGAGGCTCTTAAAAACCATATCGATTATCTCTCAAAGAGGACAAAGTATGAGGCTATAGTGAATGCGGTTATGCAGAGTATATATAAGACAATTGATCTTCAGGAGGTTATGGAAAACGCTGTTACTGTAATGAGTGAAAACATAGATAGGGCAAACATAGTTTCTATATACATGGTTGAAGGTACTGAAGCTGTTTTAAAAGCACACAGTGGATATCCTGAGGCGTATATAAAGCGTGCAGGAAGGATTCCGTATCCAAGGGGAACGGTTTGGAGAACTATAATAGATGGAAGACCAAGGTATGTTGAGGATGTTGACCTTGATGAAACTATAGGTCCTGCTGGAAGGGACATAGGAATTAAAAGCTACCTTTCAATCCCTATCAGGTTTGGAGAAAATACGGTTGGAACATTAAATGTGGCTTCTTTTGATAAGTACGCTTTTAATCAGGATGAGCTAAGCCTCCTTCAGATCATAGCACAGCAGATAGAAATAGCTGTAAACAACGCACATGTAACAGATAGGTTAAAGCAGTCAGAAGAGAAATACAGGACCCTATTTGAGCAGTCTCCTGTCGGGGTTTACATATTTGATAATGAGCTAAAAATCGTTCAATGCAATGAGTGTGTTAGACAGATTTTTGGTTCTTTCTTTAATGTAATCGGAAAAGAATACGGTTCTCTTCTTTTAGCTATGAAGAAGGCTTTGGAAGGGGAGAACAGTCAATTTGAGGATCTATATGAGCTAACGGATTCAAAAAAGGTCTGGTTATCGGTAAAGGTATCTCCTCTGAGAAATGCTGCTGGGGATATTGTAGGCGGAATTGGAATAATAGAGGACATAACGGAAAGAAAGCAGATGGAAGGACTTTTTAAGATCCTTTTTGATAGGTCCCCTATAGGGATATACATAGTGCAGGATGGCAAGTTTGAGTTTGTAAATTCTCAATTTACAAAATACACCGGTTACAGCGAGAAGGAGATAGTAGGAGAGTCAGCGTTAAAACTGGTTATTCCTGAAGATAGGGAAAGCGTTAGGGAAAACGCAATTAAGATGCTAAGGGGTGAGCGTGTATCTCCATACGAATACAGGATTTTAAGTAAGGATGGGGATATCCGTTGGATAATGGAAACGGTTACATCTATATACTACAGGGGAAAAAGGGCATCTCTTGGAAACTTTATGGACATTACCGATCGCAAACGGATGGAGGAGGAGTTGAAAAAGGCCAAGGAGACTGCCGAACTTGCAAGCCGTGCCAAAAGCCAGTTTCTTGCAAACATGAGCCATGAGATACGTACACCCATGAACGCTATTATAGGTATGGCGGAGCTTCTTATGGAAACCCCTTTGACTCCGGAGCAAAGGGAATATGTTGAGATATTCAGAAGAGCAGGTGATACTCTTCTCAGTTTGATTAGCGATATACTTGACCTCTCAAAGATTGAGTCTGGCCACCTGGAGTTAAACAACAGGGAGTTTGATTTGGAAGAGCTTGTTGAAGGTGTAGTTGAGCTTATGGCAATACGGGCTCATAGGAAGGGGCTTGAGCTAACGTACTATATCGAACCCGATACACCTGCTGTTTTGGTAGGTGACCCTGATCGTTTGCGTCAGGTTCTTATTAACATTATTGGTAATGCCATTAAGTTCACGGAAAAAGGAGAGGTCTTTGTTCGTATAGGGAATGACCCTGTTTCAACTGAACCAGGGGTTCTTCAGTTCTCTGTTTCTGATACTGGAATAGGTATTGAAAAAGAGAAACTGGGGATCATCTTTGAAAGCTTTATGCAGGGTGACTTTTCTATTACAAGAAAGTACGGTGGAAGCGGGTTGGGGCTTGCCATATCTAAGCAACTGGTTGAGCATATGGGGGGACGTATATGGGTGGAGAGTGAGGTTGGTAAAGGTTCTACCTTTTACTTTACGGTAAAATTTGGTGTTAAAAGTCAGACCCGTTCAGCAATAAAACCTAATTCTTTAAACCTAGAAGGTGTAAGAACTCTAGTGGTAGATGATAACCCTACAAATCGTTTAATCCTTAGGGAAACACTAAGTGGGTGGGGAGCTATAGTAACTGAGGCTGAAAGTGGAGAGCAGGGACTTTTGGAGCTAAAAAGGGCAAGAGAGGAGGGTAATCCCTATCAGCTATTGCTCCTTGATTACAATATGCCCTCCATGAGTGGGGTTGATGTGGTTACGCATATAAAGGAATGGAAAGATGACTCTTCAGGCATTACCATAATGATGCTTACATCAAACGATAGAAAATCCGGTATGGATGTGTGCAGGAAACTAGGGGTCTCTGGGTATCTGGTTAAGCCTATAAGGCGAAGCGATTTAAGCAGAGCAATTAAAACAGCCATGACACTTGAGGAGAGGGAATCTCATAAGGTAGAAAAAACAGATTCAGAGTCTACGTTCTTTGAACAACCCCCACTTCGTATTCTTCTGGTTGAAGACTCCGAGGATAATCGCCTCCTTATTAAAACCTACTTAAAGAACATGCCTTATACGCTTGATATTGCTGAAAACGGTAAAGTTGCCGTTGATATGGTTAAAAAGGAAAGGTATGACCTTATACTTATGGATATACAGATGCCTGTTATGGATGGCTATACTGCTACAAGGGAAATTAGAAGATGGGAAAAGGAAGAGGGGGTTGAAGGGGTTCCTATAGTTGCCCTTACTGCTCATGCACTAAGTGAGGAGCTAAATAAGTGCATGGAGGCAGGTTGTACTGCATTTATTACAAAACCTGTAAAAAAGATGGTATTAATAGAGGCAATCAGTAGGTACGCCAGAAGAAAAGATGAGAAATGCTCAATAATACCTGCGGTATAGTTAGTTAGCCTTTAACAGCTTCTCTTGCAAGTGGTTCCAGCTCTCCTCTTTCATCCATTTCAACACATATGTCGCAGCCACCTATGAACTTACCGTTTATATATACCTGGGGGAAGGTAGGCCAGTTTGAAAACTCCTTAAGAGCCTGTCTTAATTCCGGATCAGCAAGTACATTTACCGTCTCAAATGGAACCCCGTAGGATTTAAATATCTCCACAACCCTTGCTGAAAAGCCGCATTGGGGCATCTCTTTTGTCCCTTTCATGTAAATAAGTATCTTATTCTGATTTATTTGAGACTCTATCTTCTTTCTAATCTCTTCTCTCATCTTTTACACTCCTTGAGGAAGCTCTTTATCCTTGATTTTTTCCCACTGCTTTGGGGTATATGTTTTTAGGGAAAGGGCATGTATTTGCTCTCTCATAGCTTCTCCAAGGGAGTTGTAAACCATTTGGTGTTGCTCAACAAGGGTTTTACCCTCAAAGGCTGATGAGATAACAGTAGCCTCAAAATGCACCCCATCACCCCTTACAAAAACCGTTGAGTTAGGAATTGCTTTCTCAATTATGGATTTTATCTCCTGAGGATCCATAGCATGTATAAGTATAAATGGTTAAAATCCTTATGCAATGTGTTTTTTGCTTTTTTACCTATTCACTTAGTTCGGGAATTGATTTACTATTATGGAGTTAAAAAAATATAGGGAGGGGATGATGCCTTCAAGTGCATATGTTCTTTTAAATATAGCCGGTCCTCAAACAAAAAACGTTGTGGCAAAGATAAGAAAGATAAAGGGGGTAAAGTCTGCTCATATAGTGGCAGGTCCCTATGATGTAATTGCCTTTGTAGAGGGGGAGAGTCAGGAGGAAATCGGTGAGCTTGTAATCTCCAAGATAAGGAAAACCCAAGGTGTTACAAACACGATTACGTGCTTTGTGGTTTCCTAGTTAAATTAAATTAAGAGGTAATAACCCTTAGCTTGCCTGGTAGTACCTCTATTTTGTGTTTCCCTGGTTGTAGATAGAAGGGCTCTCCATCCATATGAGCTGGAAGGCTCTCTTCAGTTCTTATCTCGATCCAGGTACTTTGCCTTATGTGTACGCCTTTTAGATGCAGATGTTTTCCATGACGAACCTTTGGCATGTTAATTAGCCTTTTTATCCTGGGCATTTCTTGAACTATGTGTATGTCAAGCAATCCATCGTCAACCCTTGCCTGGGGGGCCAGTTTGAAGTTCCCTCCCTGAAAGGGACCATTTGAAGCCCCTGCAAGAAGCACTCTTCCGCTGTAGCTCCACTCTTGGGTTATGATTTCGGTTTCAAAACCTCTAAATCCAAGTGCTGCATTTATTGCTCCCCAGAGATAGCCTAATTCTCCCCTGAGGTATTTCATTCGTTTGTACCTGTGGGATACTTCCCCATCGAGTCCAATTCCCAGTCCGTTTACGAAGTATTGCTCTGCGAACAAGCCAACATCTAGCTTTCTTATTCTTCCCTTTTTAAGGGTTTCAACTGCTCTTGGAACATCAAGGGGTATGTTTGCAGCCTTTGGAAAGTCATTCCCCCCACCTGTTGATATAACCCCAAGGGTTGCAGGGGAATCTATAATGCCATTTACAACCTCATGTGTTGTGCCGTCTCCACCTACTGCAACAATGAACTCAAACCCCTCTGCTATACCCCTTTTGGCTATATCTGTAGCTTCTCCGGGTGCTGATGTTAATCTTATATCATAGGGGATATCCAGTTCTTTTATTAAAAACTCTATATACGGTAAAAGCCTTTTAGTTCTTCCTCTACCCGCTGCGGGGTTTACGATGAAAAGATACCTTGTAGAGTTTTTCATAGTGTTATATAGCGGACACTTCTGCTAAATCCGTTCGATTGGATTCCCGTGGCCAGGCCCTTTTGTTTAGAGTTTGATCTCAAGTAGTTTTCTAAGCTGTTCCTTTGGAATCTCAACGGGTTCAATGCTTTCATCGATGTTTTCTCTAAAGTGTTTTAGCTCAAGATTTAAAAGGGTACACCTCAGTATGGACCTTATGTGTTTGTGCATAACAACCAGTATGGTTTCACCCGGGTATTTTAGAGCTATTTTTTTTATAGTTTCAACAATCCTTTTTTGCGCGGAAAGTATGGTTTCTGTTCCATCAGGTATGGATATGCTTGTTGGGTCATCAAACCATTTTTTAAAATTCGATTGAGAGTCGTTTAGAAGTTCCTGGAGTTTTTGACCATTCCAGCTTCCATGGTCTATTTCCCTAAGACCTGAGCAGATGTGAAGGGGAACCTTTAAGTGTTCAGCATATATCTTTGCAGTTTGGTAAGCCCTTTTTAAGTTGCTCGATATTATTCTGTCTATCCCCAGCTTTTCGATTCTGGGGAGGTTTGCCTTTGCTTCTTCTATTCCTTCTTCGCAGAGTGGTAAATCGGTGGTTCCAATAAGCCTGTTCTCAAGGTTCCATTTTGTTTTACAGTGTCTTGCAAGGTAGATTCTTGCTAAATCATCAGCCTTTTGCATCTTATCTCATGTGAAGCAAGGTAATCAGAGAAAATATACCCAATTTGGGTATCTTTACAACTAAGATAGATTTTGCCCTTCCCTCCTTAAATGCTCTAGGTATTTTCCCCCTAGTGAAATGCGTTTTTCCCTGGCTCCCTCTATTAACCTTTTTACTAGGTATTCCTTGTTTATTCCAAGTATGTTTACCCCATGATCCGGTTCTACTATACACAGCAGGTTTAAATTCCCGGGTCTGCCGTTTTTATTGGCCAGGTTATATATACTTGAATAGTTAAGCACTGCTGCTTCAATGGTTCCACACGGCATAGAGGGGTTTTTTGCCCCTATAAAGTACTCGTTTTTCTGAAACCAACTTGGGTCCGGGTATCCGTGAAAATGCGCAATTGGCATACCATCTTTTATCAGCTCAGGTGCATAGAGGGCTGTTGAGAGAGCCTGAGCAAGTATTACATATGTATCAAATGAGGGTCTTATATCCCTTCTCTGCAGATCAACTCCCTTTGGGGTTTGCAGGTACAGTTTACCCTTTATTAATCCAATTCTTATCACATCACTCTTTGGATCCAGATTAGTCTTATCGCATCCAGACCGAGAAGTTACTATCCATATATCAGGCACCTGCTGGTATATAACCTCCCCTCCTATTACCGTTTTTACATACCATCTGCCGTTTTTGTCTTCTCTTACACAGTTGCTGTTTAGGCCGTTTATCTCTGAAAGGGATTCCCATTCGGATTGGGTTATCTCCCGGGGACCTTCATACCTTGGAGATTCTACAACCGCTATAAATCCATAAGATACCCCGGTTCTGCCCTCAAATATCTTCTCAACTATGTCTCTGTGTGAGAGCCTCTCTATTTTATCGCTGAATTTGGCTCCTGTAGGAAAAAGCTCGGTATCTTTTAGCTGTTTGCCAAGCTCAACCAGTTGTTGAACATAGGGGGACTCAGTTGGGTCATACTCTCCCTTTTCGAATCTTTTAAGAACAGGGGGTTTTATAGGTGCGTAGATCTTGGGGATGAGAGAGTTTAGTATAAAATCATCCAGCTCTTCTATGGAAAAGGTAGAATCTGAGAGATTCATATTGATTATCGAAAAACGGTTTTTTGATACCCCAATTACTATCTCTGACATGGTTTTAATAAGGTTTTGAAGCCCTATCTGTATCTTTCTATCGTATGCGGTGTTGCTGTCTGCGAATTCAGGATCAAGGGACATGAGGGTTATAATCTGGGTGTTGTAGGGGTCTTGGAGGTACCTTACTGTGAAATCATCAGCCCACCCGCTAGTTTTTAGTATCTCTGTAACGGACATCTCTGGAGAACGGAGGTAGGAGTATATCTTCTCAGCAAGACCACTCATTAACCTTCTCAGGATGGAATAAGGTCTTTCAACGTCTATAACAGCGCGTATGCTGTGTTTAACCTTTCTGGTTCGAAGGATTTTGGATACTAACCCATTTGATACAACCTCAGTTGCCCTATCCCAGGGTATAACCTCCACCCCAAAGTGTCTGAATCTTTCTTCTAATCTTCTTCTAAACTCCACAATAGCTTCGTTTTTGTAACCTTTTGGTAGGGGTCTGAAGGTAACACTTACCTTCTTTGCCATCTCTAAGGGGTTTGTTGGATTAACCACATCCTTTTGAACCGGCATTCCTGTAAGGGCTATTATCGTCTCTAAATCCAAATCAGCAAGCTCAAATCTACTCATTTCCTGCTTTATCCTCCAAATTGACCTAATAAAAGAAACACATAATATAAATGTTCTCCTGCATTATTCAACTTTGTCTCCAGTGCATCTAAACGGTGTGAGAGGTTTTTAAAACCTCATCCACTGTTTTACTTTCCGCATCATCCAAAACCCCAAGCATTGCTTCCCTTACAAGCTTTAAGAGCTCTTCCCTCCCTTCCTTCCCAGCGGGTAGTTTTTTCGTATCTATCGGTGGAAGTATCTTTATCCGTATCGTGCCAGGTCTTATGCTTAGAGACCCCTTAGGCATTATATCTTTTCCACCTGTAATCACCATGGGAACAACTGGTACCCCTGCATACATGGCAACAACAAATCCACCCTTTTTAAAGGGTAGGAGCTTCCCATCTGAGCTTCTTGTTCCCTCAGGGGCAATTAGTACCGAAGGCCCTGACTTTATTTTTTCAACGAGTTTTCTGATCTCCTGAACATCCTTACTTGAGTTATCTCTTGCAACAAAATAGTGTCCGGTTAGCTTTGATACCCACCCTACAAAGGGGATACTTGCCACTTCCTGTTTCATTACGGCTTTCCACTCTATCGGAAGAGAAGCAGCGAACGCAAATATATCAAATGTACTCTGGTGGTTGTACATTATAATAGAGGGCTCTTTAGGTAGGTTTTCTACCCCTTCTAGTTCAACCTTTACCCCACAAGATTTAAGAACCAGTTGTGCCCATGGTCTTATAGCGTATCTTGTTACTCTGCTCGGTAAAACTATTGATAAAAAAACTCCCCAAATACCAAAAACCGTTGTCCAAAAAACTATAGCTATCCAGCTAATAACCGTTCTAAGCATTTATAGCGTAAGCTAGATTTATCACTAAATGCGGTTTTTGTCAATAAACATAGTGTAATTTACCTTAAAATTGGGGAAAAAGAAAAAGATTCCGACAGATGGTGCCCCTTAGCTCTCTTTTAGTGCTTTACAGATAGCTTCTTTGATCCCCATAGGCTGTGTGTTAAATACCTTTAGGGCTCTGTTGTTATTTACAACGGTTGAGAACATAATGCTCTCTATGAGCTTTCTTCCAACATGAGCATAAAGAGGGGTTACCAGCCCAAGCCATAGACTAGATAGATAGGGGGTAAGTACTGGTACGGGAATCATATAGAGAAACTTACCGCGCATACGTGCGTAGGCACGCATAATTTCGGCATAGGTTACTTGATCCCTGCCCCCAATTTCGTAAACACCGTGTTGTTCAGCCAGTATATGGAGAGCTTCAATTAGGTAGGAGATTAGATCATCAATGGCTATAGGTTGCGCCTTCATCGATACCCATTTAGGTGTGATCATTACAGGCAACCGATCAACTAGGGCACGGATCATTTCAAAAGATAGACTCCCAGCACCGATTACAATTGAAGCACGAAACTCTACTACATTTAAACCGGAATCTCGAAGAATGCTTCCTACCTCTTGGCGGCTACTTAAATGTGTTGATAGCTTCTCCTTTGAATTCCCAAGCCCACCTACATAAATTATTCGCTCTAAACCAGCTGATCTGGCTGCATTGGAAAAGTTTCTAGCAGCGATACGATCCTGCTTCTCATAAGCCCCAGATGACCCCATAGAGTGGATAAGATAATAAGCTACACCGACGTTTTTTAGCGCTATATCTAGGCTTTTTGGGTCAAATGCGTTCCCCTGAACTATCTCTGTATTCTGGTTAAGAGGGTTTTTTAACCTCTTTGGATCACGTACAAGACAGCGAACCCCGTACCCTCTTTGCTCCAAGGCGGTTAGCAACCGTCCTCCTATATAACCTGTTGCCCCTTTAATCAGAGTTGTTTTTTGATCCAACTTTACCGTGTGCCCTCTAACCCTTTTCTCCTTAATTTGAAGGAGGTTTTATATTGATATAATAAAGTCTTCATTTTGATGGCGGCCCCTACGGGATTTGAACCCGTGTTTCTGCCTTGAGAGGGCAACGTCCTAGACCAGGCTAGACGAAGGGGCCACTCTTTCCTGTATCCTCTGGTAATTTAGCATACAGGGATAGGAAATCAATACAGGGCTCTCTCTTCTTGAACATTTACCGTTACTTTGCTATTCTCTCAATATAGAAACAATGGCAGAAGAAAAAAAGGAACTTGGTCTTATAACAAGGGGTTCTTTGGTTGAAGGGCTTGAAATGAAGCTTGGCCCTGAAAGGAGTATAGAGGAGGTAAAAGCGGGTAAGTTCGTTGTAGTGTATGGGCTTTTTCACAAGTTCTTTTCACTTATTACCGATGTAAGATTGGATGCTTCCTCAACAAATTTCCTGATAAACCCTCCATCAAAGGAGGACGAGATACTAAGAAGGGTGCTTTCGGGAACAAGTACCTATGCTACCGTTGAGTTAAAACCAATGCTTATGCTTACCAAAGAAGACGATGAACCCAAACCGGTAAAAACCATTCCTCCTCACTTTGCGATAGTATCAGAAGCCACGGAAGAAGACGTTAGTATTGTTTTTGGGCGAGAAGATGGAAGCGGAAGGTTCTTTAATGTGGGTTCTCCGCTTGATATGGATACACCTGTGTGTATTAACCTTGACAGGTTTGTTGAAAGAAGCAATGGAATATTTGGTAAAAGTGGCACTGGAAAAACTTTTCTTACAAGGCTTATGCTTGCAGGGATAATCAGGTATGGAAAAGCTGTAAATCTCATATTTGATATGCACAACGAGTACGGTTGGGGTTCCAGAAGAGAGGAGACAGGAGGTTTTGTAAAGGGGCTCAAACAGCTTTTCCCTGAAAAGGTTGCCATCTTTTCTCTTGATCCAAAATCCACAAGACGTAGGGGAGCAAAACCAGATGTTGAAGTTTACATATCCCTTGACCAGATAGAGATAGAGGATATAGCTCTTCTCCAGGATGAGCTACAGCTTCATACAACTGCCATTGAATCTGCGTATGCTATCTACAGAAAGTATGGAGAAGACTGGTTACATATGCTTCTTTCGTGGAAACAAGAAGAGTTGCCTGAAATTGCCAAGGAACTGGGTGCACACCAGTCTTCCCTTGCTGCGCTTCACAGGAAGCTTTTGAGGTTAAAAAACCTTCCATTCATAGTGGATGATAACACCCAAGGTGAGGGAACATTTAAGAAAATAATTGAGTACCTTGAGCGTGGTATAAACATAGTTCTTGAATTTGGAAGGCAAAACAGTGCCTTGTCTTATCTCCTTGTTGCAAACATTATATCAAGGAGGATACACGACCACTACATAGAGAAAACGGAGCGCTACTTTGCCACACAGAATCCAGCTGATAAGCCCAGGCAGCTTATGATTACAATTGAAGAAGCTCATAAGTTTTTAAATCCTCAGGCAGCTCGCCAAACGATTTTTGGAACGATTGCCAGAGAACTTAGAAAGTACTTTGTTACAATGCTTATAGTTGACCAAAGACCTTCAGGAATAGATGATGAAGTTATCTCCCAGATAGGTACAAGAATAACAGCCCTTTTAAACGATGAGAGGGATATTCAGGCAGTCCTAACCGGAGTTAGTAATACCTCTGGGCTTAGGTCAGTTCTTGCAAGTCTTGATACAAAGCAACAGGCCTTGGTTATTGGACATGCAGTGCCGATGCCTGTTGTTATAAAAACAAGGGAGTATGATGAGAAATTCTACAAAGATATTTCCTCTACTTATGCTGAAGGGGATGCCTCAAAACATATAGAGGAGCTATACGGTTAGTTACCACGTCTTAATTTCTTCTCTTGCTTCTTCTATCATTTTTATTACGTTTTCTTTTGCCGTTCCACCGTAGGACTTTCTACTTGAGATTGAGCCCTCAAGGGTTATAAATTCGTAAACGTCTTCTTCAAACAGGTTTGAAAACATCTTTAGCTCTGAAATGCTCAGTTGAAGTAGGTCTCTTTTTTTCTCCTCTGCATACCTAACTATCCTGCCAACGATTTCATGTGCTTGCCTGAAGGGAATCCCTTTTCTTGAAAGATAGTCAGCTAAATCCGTGGCAGTGATAAAGCTGTTAAGAAGGGATCTTTTCATGTTTTCCGGTTTGAATTTTATGTTCTTTAACATCTCTTTAAGAACATAAAGACAGGATTTTAACGTATCCACTGTGCCGAACATTGGTTCTTTATCTTCCTGCATGTCTCTGTTGTATGAAAGCGGCAATCCCTTCATTACCGTAAGGATCGAGATCAGGTTTCCATATACCTTTCCCGTTTTTCCCCTTACAAGCTCTGCTATATCCGGGTTTCTCTTCTGTGGCATTATACTAGAGCCTGTGGTGAACTCATCTCCTAGATCAACGAAGTCAAACTCCTTACTGGACCATATAACCAGCTCTTCTGATAGCCTGCTTAGATGCATCATAAGAATTGAGGAGTTTGATATGAACTCCACTATAAAATCCCTATCGCTTACGGTATCGATGCTGTTTCGTGTAACCTCAGGAAAGCCTAATAGCTCTGCTACGTATCTTCTATCTATGGGAAATGAGGTTCCAGCCCCAGCTCCTACTCCAAGTGGCATGATGTTTATCCTCTTTAGGCAGTCTATAAATCGTTCTCTATCTCGCTTTAACATCTCAAAATAGGCAAGCATGTGATGAGAGAGCAAAACTGGCTGGGCTACCTGGAGATGGGTATAAAGCGGGATAATAACATCTATATTCTCTTCTGCAAGCCTTATGAATTCCTCTGCAACTCTCTTTATGAGTTCCAGAATCTCGGTTGTTTCTCGTCTAAGATATAGACGCTCATCAAGAACAATCTGGTCATTTCTACTTCGAGCTGTATGTAGTTTTCCCCCTGTTTCTCCGATCTTTTCTATAAGCCGTTTCTCTATGTTTAAGTGTATATCTTCAAATTCCTCTCTAAAGGGGAACTTTCCATTTTCTATCTCTTTCTGTATTTCTTTTAGACCCTTTATTATGCTTTTTGCTTCTTTTTGAGATATTATCCCAACCTGGCCAAGCATCTTTGCATGAGCGATGCTTCCTTCTATGTCTTCTCTATATAACCTTTTATCGGTTTCTATAGAAGCTGAAAATCTTTCTGCTACCTTGTGTGTTTTTTTCTTAAACCTACCTCCCCAAGGTTTTTTAAGCAATGTTTTACCCTCCTTTAATTTTCCTGTTTAGAAGCTACTTGCCATTTGGCTTCCTTGTTCAACCCATCTGTTCTTTGCACATAGATGGTTTGAGTTGGGTAGGCAAACTCAATGCCTTCTTCTTTAAAACGCTTAAAGATAGCCAGATTTATAGCCTGTTGAATATCCATGTAAAGGTTGTAATCAGGGTTAAGTACATAGTAGACTACCTCAAAGTTAAGTGAGAAATTACCATACTCTTTAAAGTGTGCCCTATCAAAGCGCGTAAAGCTTTGAGACTCTATTATTTCCCTTATCATACCCGGAATAGCTGTTAGTTTTTCATAAGGGGTTTCATAAACCACCCCTATAGAGAAAACAACTCTGCGTTCAAACATGCGCTTGTAGTTACGAATGCGGCTCTTTAGTAGGTCGTTATTGGAAAATACTATCTGCTCTCCATAAAGGCTGCGTATTCTGGTCGTTTTAAGCCCTATGTGCTCTACTGTTCCTAGGTATTCATCCACTATGATGAAATCCCCAATTACAAAGGGTTTATCCAGAACAATGGACATAGATGCAAAGAGGTCTCCTAGTATATTTTGAGCGGCAAGAGCAACGGCTACACCACCTATACCCAGACCGGCTACAAGAGCTGTAATGTCAAAACCCAGGTTATCAAGTGCAAGAAGGAGGATAAGTGACCATAAAACCAGCTTGCTTATAAAACCTAGGGCTGTAATAGTAGTTGCCTTTGCGGCATCTTCTACCAGCTTTTCTTTCATATAACGACTTACCCAGAAGTCTATAAGTCCATTTCCCCATATTGCACCCTGTAGAAGAAATGCAATTATTGCAACGCTTCTTATGAATTTGTCAGCCGATTCCGGTAGGGAAAGAATCCGGGAGGCAATAAAAAGTGATATAAGTAGCAGTATAAAGAGGTTTGTTCTCCTTATGAGATCTGCTATAAGGTTGTCAATCTCTGTTTTTGTTCTTTCTGCAAATGTTATAAGGCGCTTTACGGTAAAGGTTTTTATAAATTGCAGGACAAAAAGAACACAGAATGTGATAAAAACCGCAAGAAACCATGCCCATACAGGGTTATCGTAATACCTTCTGTTGATTACATCCAGTAGTTCTTCCATCTTTCCCTCCGCGGCTATCTGTGAAAGTGAAGAAATGGTTATAGGGCTTATTTTAACTTAAGAACAGGCTCTCACAAGATTTGGATATCTATATATGTGAAGTCTGTGAAAATCACAGGCTGCAAAATCGTTATTGTATTCTGGGTCATTAAGCTTAGGGCGTAAAAGCCCTCTCCAGAGGTAGTAGTATATACACCCGGGATGTACGCTAAGGCGTTCTATTAGCTTACGAAAGTTTTGGGCTCTTATTACAGTTGCTATTGCAATTGGAGCACAGTCCTTTATTGCAAATCGCTTTATTCTTCCCCTGTTATTTGTAGGCATGTTGTTCCTTTGTGTTTTCTATCTATTATTGCTGCTCCAACACAGTCTCCCCATACGTTTACAACGGTTCTGAATCTATCAAGAAGCCAGTCTACTGTAAGTATCAGTCCTATTCCCTCTGTTGGAAGACCTACTGCCTCTAATACAAGTACCATGGTAACGAGTCCTGCTTCGGGTATCCCTGCTGCTCCGATTGCAGCAAGGGTTGAGGTAAAAAACACTATTATAAGTTCCACTATGCCAAATTGAATCCCGTAGCTTTGTGCAATAAATATTACTGCTACAGCTTCATAAAGGGCGGTACCATCCATGTTTATTGTAGCCCCAAGTGGAAGAACAAATCTTCCCACCTCAGGGGATACGTGTGCTTCCTCTATAGCCCCTTTCATCGTAAGTGGTAGGGTCGCTGAAGACGAGGCCGTTACAAATGCTGTGATAAGAGCCTTTCCCAGTTTTGATGCATACAGAACTGGATTGTATCTTGCAACTAACAGGAGAATTACAGGTAGAACAATGAATCCGTGTATGGCTAAACCAAGAAGTACGGTTCCCACATACTTACCAAGGCTTAGGGCCAGTTTCAGCACTGCATCTCCCCCTCCTTCTAAGCCGATTCTTTCAGATATCAGACCCAGAATACCTACAGGTGTAAAGAGAATAATCCACTCAACTATTTTCATTAAGGCTTTATTTAAGACTTCAAGTATTTGCGTGATGATTGCGCTTTCTTTCCCGAGTGTAGCAAGCGCTGTTCCAAAGAGGATTGAAACAAAGATCAGGGGAAGAATCTGAAAGCCCAGTGCTGCTTCTACTATATTTGATGGAATAAAGCTAAGGATAACATCACTTATTCCGATTTCCCTTTTTTCAAAAATTGCTTGTGGAATGTCTTTAATCTGTGTTTTTCCACCTTTACCTGGTTCAATCACTGTAACCAGGATGATTCCAATAAGAACTGCTATTGATGTGGTTATTAAGTAGTAAGTAAGGGTTTTTACCGTAAGTGACCCCAGAGTTTTTGTGTGTCCAAGGGACAGAACACTTAGGGTTATTGATATAACTATTAAGGGAAGTGCTATCATCTTTAGTGCATTTAAGAAAAGCCTGCCTAAAATCCCTATTCTAATGCCTGTTTCAGGATGTATTGACCCGATAACTACTCCCAGGAGAATTCCAGCTACTATCCCGATTGGAAAAAAGGATTTGGCTGTGTTTCCTTTCATTAGAACTTTCAATTTATAAGAACAAGCAGGTTTTCTGTTATGTTTACTAATAATACATCATTTGTGTTAATTATGTATCCTGTGGATATAACTAGAAGGAAGGACTTTCTTCTGGAAAAGAAACACAAACTGCTTTACAATTTTTTGGACTTAAATTTAAAAGGGGTTAAAAATGCGATACAGGATAGATATTGCTGTTTTTTTCATTTTGCTCTCTCTTGTAAATAGTGGGTGTGCTGCAGTGCTTTTGGGAGGTGGGGCTGCTGCAGGAGCAGGTACTGTTTTATATGTAAAAGGGGAGTTGCAATCTGTAGAGGAGGTTCCACTTGATAGAGCATGGAACGCTGCTAATTTAGCAGTCAGGGATATGGGGTTTGTTATAGGAAATAGTGAAAAAGATGATTTATCCGGAAACTTAACGGCTTATACTGCTGATAACAAAAAGGTTCAGATAAAACTTAAAAGAAGAGCAGAGAGTATAACTGAGATAAGAATTAGGGTCGGAACGTTTGGTGATGAGTCGCTATCAAGACTTATACTGGAAAAAATCAGGGAAAGGCTCTAGCTTTTACGGTAAGCTCCTGCCTTGGCTCAGAGAATTGTAACAGCAGCCCCTCTACTTTAGTCTCCTAGGAAGCAAGCTGCTCAGCTTATTGTTTTATCAAGGTGCAGTTTGCGGTATCAACAAAGGCTGCATCTCTTTTATCAACAGCTTCTTCTCTTCCCTGTATCGTACAGCTTCCGGAGGGTTCAATCTGAACCCCTGAGGTACCTGTAGCAAGGATACCATTTATATCAGCTGTTATGTATACGTTATTCCCTTTAAGCCTTATAGAGGAGTCGTCTTTTGCATGAATTCCATTTGCCTTTGCCTCGATATTAAGGTTTGAAACAGAAACTGTTTCCAGCAAAACGTTTGCAAAATCCTCTCCAACTATTCCGTTATTACAGCCTGTTAATGTAAGGTTTTTTACCCTGATCTCAATTTCTGAGCTTCCTGTGGCTTCTAGGCAGTTTGCATTGTTACCTTCAATTCTAAAATCCGCTTTTTCTTCCCTGAAGGTAAAGCTCTCAAGCTCTCGGGTTCGTATTGATGGGCTTATTATGGCGAAGGTTTCAATTTGAATCTCTGGTTGCTGGGATGATAGAACCATGACTACGTCTAAGAGAGCTTTGCTATCCGGTGTAACGTTTACTATGGTTGCAGCACTGGATCCAGAGAATTCAAACAGGAGGGTTACACTACCACCTCCTGGTACGGTAACACTGTAGTTTCCCTCTGTGTCTGAAAGGGTATGGTCAACTTCTACCCCGTTTTGAAATGCGGTAACAAAAATGTTTTCTTCCTCAGCGATTGCCTGTTTTGTTACCCGTAAAAAGCTTAGGTAGGGCAAGTTTTTTTTGCCTTTTGTGTTAGTGCTAAGCTGTCCTTCTACTCTTACGCTACCGCTTATTACAGTCTGCCCTGTACGTTTTGCCTTGTTATCGTCACTACAACCTAGGGTATACAAAAGAAGAGCAGAAGTTAGAAGTGCATTAAAGAAGAAACCTTTTGTCTTCATGTTTTCCCTCCTCAGTTCTTTTACAAGATTATTAAACCGAGGAAGGATGTTAAGGTTTCAGCAAAGTATGTTGTCTTGTTTCAAAAATTGTTTTAATATGAAAGCATGAGTCTTGAAGATGGTGCAACTGTCTCAGGTATATTTTGGACCCTTTCTCCCGTAGTTGCTATTACAAGCTCATGGCAGGGTAGGGTAAATGCCCAGATTGCGGTAACGGTAATTACAGCCTCAATAGTTCATTCCGTTCCAAGGCTTATTGTAGGAATATGGAAGGGGAATTATTCGCATGAGCTTATAGTAAAAAGCAAGTCTCTTGCGGTAAACCTTCTAACAAAAGAGCAGATTGAGCTTGTAAAAAGGTTTGGTTTCTATACGGGTCGGGAGGTTGATAAGCTTAAGGATGTTCCTTACAGGATTGGGCTAACTGGTTGCCCCATTATCTCCAACGTCCATTCCTATGCTGAGGGCAGGATAGTGAATGCTATGGATGGTGGAGATATGACGGCCTTTCTTGTAAATATCGTGGATGGAGGGATTATTAAGGGAGGAGAGTGGATGACGCTTGATTACTTCTATTCTGCTGCCCCTGCTGAGTGGATAGCAGAATACGGGCAAAAACTCTCCCGCTCTGTTGCTTTCTCACTTGAGCTTATTCACAAGATAGACTACACCCCTTGGACCCCATAGAAATAAAAAATCTTGACAATTAAAGTAAAATACTTTATTTTTTTTCTTAAAGCTAAATTTTTTTCTTAAAAGTCATCCTCCATCCTCCTTTAAGAGAGCGGAGGGTTCCTAAAGGGGAATACCTCCGCTTAATTCTTTTAAGCTAAAATAAAAGGTATGAGGTTGCCAAGAAAATCCTTGCTTTTTCTTCTTTGTATTACATTTGGCGGATGTGTATATCTTCGGTTTCTTGAGCTAAGGCATCAATTTGCAAATTTTGGTTCCTACTTCCAAATTGAGGAGAAAGGGGGGATTGCACTGGTATTTTTAAAACCTGTTCTCCTCTCAGAGGATATTGCTTGGCTTATGGGGGGAAAACCAATTTACGAAAAAGAAACAGAAGGAGAGACGGTATGGAAATATGTATTTAAGAAGCAGCCTCCAAATTTAGACAAGGAAGATTTTGATATACCCGTCTTTTTGTTTTTTAAAAACAACAGGCTTGTTAGGGTTTCTTTTCCAGAGAGGTTTCTTAAGTATTTTTCTAAACCGCTACTTGCCAGAGTGCTTGGATCCGTTGGAAGTGCAGAGGTTAGCAAGCTATCACGGAAAATCACATCAGGGGTTAAAATAGAGGATTATTCAATGATGCCAAGAAGAGAGCACTTTATTGAGGTGATGGGTAGGCCTTCTGCTATAAAAAACCTTCCTTCCGGGAACTTACTTACTTATGTATATACCGCTGGGGGAAGTTCAGAGAAGGAAAACGCAAATCTTACCTTGCATCTTCTGTTTCACAACGGGGATGGTCATTTGATTAGAGCAGAAGGCATAATAAGGGGCTTTAGTATAAGATTTAATATCTTTTCCAAGGATAGTTCTTCCAACTAAAGTATGTGTTGTTAAACAGGGTAAAACCCATAGCTTTCAAGCAAAAATCAACCATTGTCTTATTGTTTTTGTTTCCCTTCTCGGATAATTGTAAGAAAAACCTAGAAGGAATGGCTTTCGATATGAATAAGGGTTTTTCGGTTGTTGAGGTCGTTATTGTTTTAATCGTAATTTCTGTTCTCATTGTAATTGCAGTTCCAAATTTCTTCTCCGCTTTAATCTCATCAAATGAGGCGGGCATCCTAAAGGCTATGCAGGTTCTTAGGGATGCAGAGGCAGAGTACTTTGAATTGGATCTTGATAGAGACGATGTTATGGATTTTACAAGCCGTATAGGTAGCCTCTATATTCAGGGGACATTGCGGTGTCCTTCTTTTGAAGATGGCCAGAGTAAGTGCAGAGAAGCTGATTCTCTAGTGGATATATCTTTTGAGGAAGCCATTGCAATTGGGAGCAGAGCTGAGTGTGCAGTTCCTAAAACCGGGTACTGCATCCAGTTTGCTGGTGATGTAGATGGTGAGGATGTTTTTGTTCTTAAAAGTGACTATGGATGGGAAGCTTCTACGGTAAGGATAGGTAGAACCGGTAGACACGATTTTGCGGTGTATTCAGACGGAATAATAAGGTGTACAAAGAGCAAAGAAAGAAAGGGAAATCCTGGAAGATTTGAAGCCTCTCGTCTGTCTGATGTATGTGTTAGGTAACAAAAGTATCTGATGGCTATACCCTTTCCCCCTTGACCTTAAATGTGTCTTTAGTAATTTAAATTACTAGGGATAGAGAATATATCGTTTACTCAGGAGTCTGATTTTTGGATGAAATCTATTACTCTTCTTTCCCCGGCTAAAATAAATTTGACCCTTGATGTGCTTTGGAAAAGACCCGATGGATACCATGAGATTGTCTCGATAATGCAACCTGTAAGTGTTTTTGATGAGGTAAGGGTATCCATAGAGGAGGGGGAAGGAATAGAGGTCGAATCCAGGGAACTAAGGATAATGGATGTAAGGGATAACCTCGCATGGAAAGCAGCGGATCTTTTTCTTAGAGAGTGTGGGGAAAAAAATAAAAGGGTAAATGTAAACATAAGGAAAAGAATCCCTGTAGGTGCCGGGCTTGGAGGAGGGAGCAGTAATGCCGCTGCTGTGCTTGTTGGATTAAATAGGCTTTTAAGAGCGTTTGGTGAAGATGAGCTTATCAGAATGTCAGCTAGTATAGGAGCTGATGTTGCGTTTTTTATTCACTCAAGAAGCGCTATAGCCTGTGGAATTGGTGAAAAGATTACCCTCCTTAGGAATTTCCCCAACTTTTACTATGTAATAGTAAACCCCGGTTTTGAGGTATCCACAAAGGAGATATACAAGCTCTGGGATAAGATTGGGAAAGTGCGCTCATTAGATGATTTAAAGCTGGAGGATACGATTCACCTTTTTAAAAGAGGGGAATTTCCTTTAAGTAACAGTTTAGAGGAGGTGGCTGTATCTCTTTACCCAGAGATTAGGGAGTTAAAAGAGGTTTTGGAAAATATGGGGGCAGGTGCAGTCTCTATGACGGGAAGCGGTCCCAGTGTTTTTGGTGTCTTTAAAGATAACCAGTCTGCTTACAAAATCTATGAGTATCTAAGGAGTAACACTAGGTTTAAGGTTTTTGTTGCACAGGGAATTTCTGGGTGGCATATACTAATCTAGTAATTTGCAATAAAAGAAAAAGGTTGGTAGATTTTAATCGTGAGTTGGGGCGTCGTCTAATTGGCAGGACTCGGGCCTTTGGAGCCCGCTATGGTGGTTCGAGTCCACCCGCCCCAGCCAGTAAGGCTGTTGACATGTTTTTGGGTAAATATAGGATATAGTTGCTTTGTGAGGTTGGTATAGTTTAGTTGTTAGGGTCTCTTGCTATTTTTTAGAAACTCTGTGAATTGGTTATAAGAACATGTTGTGGGGAGGTTGGGTTTAAACTCTAGTATTTTTGAGGCTTCCCTTAAGTAGTTAGCTTTTAATTTGCCTATCATAATTATACTGGAAGTGGAGGTTAGAAATGGAATCTGTTTTTTTGGGTGAGCTTAATCCTTCTCAACTGGAAGCGGTTACGCATCCAGGAGGGCCGGTTCTTGTTCTTGCAGGTGCGGGTTCCGGGAAAACAAGGATAATAACCTATAGAATTGCTTACCTCATCAAGGAGAGAGATGTTTTACCATCTAATATAATGGCCGTTACTTTTACAAACAAGGCTGCCAATGAGATGAAAGAACGTATCCATCGTTTGATTTCCCGAGACGCAAATGAGCTCTGGATAGGGACTTTTCACTCTATTTGCCTCCGCATCCTAAAGAGGGAGATTGATAAACTCGAAGGATTTAGAAGGGATTTCATAATATATGATGAAGTGGATCAGATAAAGCTAATAAGGGAGTGTATGAACAGGCTTGGTTTAAGTGATAGGGTTTTTGATCCAAGGTTTGTACGTTCCCAGATAGATTGTGCTAAAAACAGGGGGCTAAATCCTGGTGATTTGGGTTCAAACATATACGATGATAGGGTTTCAAAGGTTTACTATCTGTATGAAAAAGAACTTAGAAACTCAAACGCACTTGATTTCGGAGACCTTCTCCATTTTACCGTGATCCTTTTTGAGAGGAAACCAGAGGTTCTTGAGAGGTATCAGAATCAGTTTCATCATATACTGGTGGATGAGTATCAGGATACGAATTATTTGCAGTATAAGATCATAAAGCTATTGTCTGGGAAGCACAGAAACATATTTGTTGTGGGTGATGACAATCAGTCAATATACGGATGGAGAGGAGCAGATATCTCTAACATCTTAAACTTTGAAAGGGACTTTCCTGATGCAAAGGTTATAAAGCTTGAGAAAAACTACAGGTCAACAAAAAATATACTTCGAGCTGCAAATGCCATAATACTTAAAAACAGATACAGACGCGATAAGAAGCTCTGGACAGATAACCCAGAGGGTGATCTTATAGTGTATTACGAGGCATACGATGAGAAGGATGAGGCACGATATGTGGCTTCCCAGATACAAAGGGAAAAGGAGGAAAATGGACGTTCTTATAGGGATTTTGCGGTATTTTACAGAACAAACAATCAGTCTCGCCTTGTGGAGGAAGAGTTTGCTCGGCGTGGAATACCGTACACCATTGTTGGTGGGGTGGGTTTTTACGAGAGAGCGGAGATAAAGGACATAATGGCTTATCTTAGGCTTATAGCAAATCCATACGATGAGATGAGTTTGAGGCGTATAATAAACATTCCTCCTAGAGGTATAGGTAAAGGGACACTTGATACGCTCGAGAGCATATCCAGGGAAAAGGGTACTACCCTTTTTAGCGCAATCGAGCTTGCCGTTAAAGACAAGCTATTACCTACAAAATCTTTAAAAAACCTTGAGAGGTTTTACCACCTTATAATGGAGCTTATAGAGCTTTCAAAAAAAGCCTCAGTGGTAAAGATAATAGAAAATGTGGTTAATAGAACAAACTATATCGATTACTTAAAAGAGGAAGAGGAAAGGATAAGGAATGTCGGAGAGATTTTAAACCTTGCTATGGAGTTTGAGAAAGAAGAGCACAGTGCAAGCATACATGATTTTCTGGACTCGGTTACACTTGCAAGCGATGTTGACAGATTCAATGAGAAGGCGGATCAGGTTGCCCTTATGACACTTCACTGTGCTAAGGGTTTGGAATTTCCGGTTGTCTTTATTATAGGTATGGAAGAGAGCCTTTTCCCCCATATAAAATCACTTGGAAACGGTAAATTAATAGAGGAAGAAAGAAGACTCTGTTACGTGGGGATTACAAGAGCCAAGGAAAAACTGTATCTTACAAGCACATCTAAAAGAAGGTTTTTCGGTATAGAACAGAGATCCATACCTTCAAGATTCATAATTGAGATTCCAAGAAAGCTTCTCAGATGGGAAAGTTACCAGATGGCTTCAAAAGAGCGTGCTGTGGATAAGAATGATTTACCTTTTGGCTGTGCTGAAAATGGAAACGGACAGCTTGAGGGGGAAAGTACCTATCTGATTGGCGAAAAAGTCCTACATCCTTCATTTGGACAGGGGGTGGTAAGGAGAATAGAAGGGGCAGGAGAAGAGGCAAAGGTTGTTATCTTTTTCCCTAAATATGGGGAAAAAAGGATAATGGCAAGCTTTTTGGGTCTTAAAAAGGTTTAAAACATACTAGGAAACCAGGAGGTGTTTATATGGGTAAAGGATTAAGGATAGGGGATAAAGCTCCAGATTTTTCCCTTCCCGGGGTTGATGGAAAGGTGTATTCGCTTTCTGATTTCCGGGATAAAAGGGTGTTAGTAGTTATGTTTACCTGCAATCACTGTCCCTATGTGCAGGCTTATGAGGATAGGATTATTGATCTTCAAAGGGAGCTTGGAGAAAAAGGGGTTATTTTTGTCGGGATAAACTCAAACGATGACACGAAGTATCCAGAAGACAGCTTTGAAAATATGGTAAGAAGGGCAGAGCAGAAGGGTTATAACTTCCCCTACCTAAGGGATAAGTCACAGGAGGTTGCACGGGCCTACGGAGCAACACACACTCCTCATATATTTGTCTTTGATGAACAGAGAAGGCTCCGTTACACGGGGAAGATAGATGATAATTGGAGGGAGCCTGAAAAGGTTAAAGAGAGGTATCTTAGAGATGCAATTTTGTCCCTTCTTGAGGGAAAAGAGATAAAGATTCCAGAGACGTATGCGATTGGCTGTACAATAAAGTGGGCTTGATGGTTTTTGCATTGTAGTTTATCAATATGAGACACCGTAAACGCAAAATAAAGCGTCAACACAGCATGATAAAGGGCTTAAAAGAGTTTCTTGAGGAGAATATATCTGTTCTTGATTTTGTGGATGGGGTGATACCGGGGGAGATAAAGGTCGGTAGTGCAACGGGTGAGAACCTTGTTGTAAGGTATAAGTACAGTACCTTAAGTGGGGCAAAGCTTATTGCCAGAAGTGGCTCTTCTGTTCAAGAAGTATTTGTTGTAACAAGGTATCCGGAGAAACTTAAAGAAGTTATAGAAAAGCTTATGAAGTAGGTGCTGATTTTTTATGCTAACCTAATGCTTTCGTTTCCAAAAAGCCTCTTTATATCTTCAATGAGCTTATCTTGAACGTCGACTTTATGGTTATCAAGCTCAATTATGGCTTCCCCACTACCTGTGTGTATGTGAAGCCAGATAGGAGAACCACCTGGGTAGCTCTCCAGGGTGTTTTTTAACCTAAGAAGGTTATCCCTTGTTGCTTTCTCTTTTGTAAGGTTTATGTGAACTGTAGAGTTATTTCTTAGGTTTTTGAGGGAGAGAACGTCAGTGGCCTTTATCTTTACCTTATCCTCAGAAGGCTCTACTATTCCTTTCACAATTACGGGCTCGGCCTTTTCTTCAAGTATGGGGAGTGATTTTCTCAACAGCTCATTAAATATGATTATCTCTACAGAACCTTTCATGTCTTCAAGAACCATATTACCGAATATTCCTGCACCGTTTTTTGTGTGTTTTACGTTTATTGAACGAACTACCCCTGCAATGGATACCTCTTGTTTTTCCCTTATTTCAAGTATGGATTCTGTATCCACGTTTGTGTATCTCTTTATTTCTTCAAGATACCTTACCATTGGATGGCTTGTAACGTAGAATCCAAGAACCTCCATCTCGTATTTAAGCTTCTCCTTTTCACTCCACTCTTCTACTTCTGGAAGCTCTGGTGTGGGGATTGAGTCATTTACGGCAAAGAGGAGATTCTGACCTTCTTGGGAGCTTTTCTGGATAGCTGATGTGTAGGTAAGGAGGGTATCAAGTGCTTCCATAAGCTGTGCTCTATGGGCTCCAAGGGAGTCAAAAGCTCCACTTTTTATAAGGCTTTCAAAGTTTCTTCTATTTATCTTTTTTGCATCGACCCTACGACAGAAGTCAAATATAGAAGAAAATCTCCCTCCTTCTTCTCTTGCCTTTATTATTGCTTCTACTGTTCCTTCTCCTATGTTCTTTATGGCTGAGAGACCAAATCTTATCTTATCACCGGTTACGGTAAAACCTGCCATACTTTCGTTGACATCTGGAGCAAGAACCTCAATTCCCATCTCCTTGCACTCTGCTATGCTGGCTATCACCTTATCGGTGTTATTTGCTTCAACGGAGAGAAGCGCTGCCATAAACTCAGTTGGATAGTGGGCTTTAAGATAGGCTGTTTGATAGGTTATTAATGCATAGGCGGTGCTGTGGCTTTTGTTAAAGGAGTACTCAGCAAACTTCTCCATGGCATCGAATATCTCTTCGGCCTTTTTTAAGCTTATTCCGTTTTTTATTGCCCCTTCAATAAACCTCTGCCTCTGAGCCTTCATCTCTTCCGGCTTTTTCTTTCCCATAGCCCTTCTAAGCAGGTCTGCTTCTCCGAGGCTGTAGTTGGCAAGAAGGCTGGCTGCCTTCATTATCTGCTCCTGATATACAAAGAGTCCATAGGTTTCCTGAAGAATTCCTTTAAGCTCCGGGAGTGGATAGTCTACTTTCTTGTGGCCATGCTTCCTTTTTATAAACTCATCTACCATTCCGCTATCCAGAGGGCCTGGCCTATAGAGGGCAAGTGCAGCTATTATATCTTCAAAGCTTGAGGGCTGAAGCTTTGAAAGAAGCTCTTTCATCCCTGAAGATTCAACCTGAAAAACTCCTCTGGTTCGACCGCTGGAAAGAAGCCTGTATACATCGGGGTCATCCAGGGGGATTTTCTTTATATCAAAGCCCTTATCTTTTTCTGAACTGCGGTTTTCTTTTATAAAGTTTATAGCCTTGTCTATAACAGTGAGGGTTTTAAGACCCAGGAAATCAAATTTGACAAACCCTAGCTCTTCTATTGATTTCATATCAAACTGGGTTACAATCTCGTCCTTCGATCCCTTGTAAAGAGGTATGTAATCTGAAAGCGGCTCATTTGATATAACGATTCCTGCTGCATGGGTAGAGGAGTGTCTTACCATGTTCTCAAGGGGACGGGCTAGCTCGATTAGTTCCCTGATCTTTGGAGATTTCTCAATTAGTTCCTTAAGCTGGGGGATCTGGGAGATGGCTTCATCTATACTGAATACCCTGCCCCTAAATGTAGGAATGAGCTTGGTAATCCGGTCTACATCTGCATACGGTATCCCAAGTACCCTACCCACATCTTTAACCACTGCCTTGGCAGACATTGTCCCAAATGTTCCGATTTGAGCAACCTTATCGGCTCCGTATTTTTCCGTAACGTACTTTATAACTTCATCCCTTCTTTCCGCACAGAAATCTACATCTATATCAGGCATGCTAACCCGCTCAGGATTTAAAAACCTCTCAAAAAGAAGGTTGTAGGGAATGGGGTCTATCTCTGTTATACCCAGAGCATAGGCAACCAAACTTCCGGCTGCACTTCCTCTACCCGGTCCAACCGGTATACCCCTTGATTTTGCAAAGTTTATGAAATCAGAGACGACAAGAAAGTATCCGGAGAAGCCCATTTTTTTTATGATCTCGATCTCACTCTCAAGCCTTTCTCTGTATAATTCAGCCCTCTTTCCGGTGATTTTCCCTTCCTTTAAGCGTAGCTCAAGTTTTTCTCTGGCAAGTTCTGCCATGTATTCATCTAGGGATCTGTTTCCTTCAATCTCAAATACCGGTAGTTTGTAACCGTTGATTCTAAACTCGAAGTTGCATCTCTCGGCTATCTCAAGGGTTCGGTTTATCTCTTCTTCAAAACCAACCAGGCACTCAAGCATCTCTTCCCTTGATTTAAGAAAATACTCATCCCCTTTAAAACGGAAGCGCTTTTCGTCTTTTACCGTTGTCCCGGTTTGGATACAGAGAAGTATATCGTGAAGCTTGGAGTCTTCCCGCCTAAGGTAGTGGCAGTCGTTTGTTGCAACCACCGGTATGTTAAGCTTTTTCCCAAGTTCCTTTAGCCTCTGATTTACAAACTCCTGTTCCTTAAGCTTGTTTGCCTGAACTTCAAGATAGTATCTATCCCCAAATATCTCCTTGTATAAGGCTGCTGTGTGTAGTGCCGCCTTGGTATTGTTTGCAAGGAGGTGTTTAGATAGCTCCCCATTTAAACATCCACTAAGGACTATAAGACCTTCCCTGTGTGAGTCGAGCAGTTCTCTATCGATTCTTGGTTTTCTGTAAAAGCCCTCGAAATAGGCTTTTGTTACAAGATTTGAAAGGTTCTTATATCCCTCCTCGTTCATTGCAAGTAGGATTAGGTGGTGGTTTTTCTCCTCCAGTGATTTGTCCTGTCTGGAGCCTGGAGCTACATACACCTCGCATCCTATTATTGGCTTTATTCCCCATTTCTTTGCTTCCTTATAGAACTCTGCTGCGCCAAATAGGTTACCATGGTCGGTAAGAGCAACGGCTTCCATACCGTATTCCTTTAATCTTGAAAACAGCTCTTCAAATTTTATTGCCCCGTCAAGCAGAGAGTACTGGGAGTGAAGGTGTAGGTGAACAAAACCTTTTTCCATCTCGACGTATTATATAACAGAAAATTTTATACCTGCAAGTTTGGAGAGAGTTTGGGATTAAAAAGGTCCTTTAGAAACTGGAAGAAAAATGCTCTGCATATGTTAAAATACTTATATTCTAGCAGCTATCCCCATAAGTAGTGGATACGGTTTTAGAAGCCAGTTTTGTAATGTATTCGTTGTAGGATTTGCTGCTTTAGGTTTTCCAGTAAAAGGTTTTAAACGGAGGTAGCAATATGGAAAGCTTCTTTGAAAACATTGTTTTCTCGTTAAGGGAGGTATTTTCAACCAGTCCGGAGCTTGTAATTATAGTGGGTGCTGGAGGTATAACTGCGTTTGTGCTTTCAATGTATTTTCTGGTTTTTAGGAAGAAACCGGAAAAAGCAGAAGAAGTAGTGATGCAACTTGGGGAAAAGGATAGCTATATCTTGTCTGAGCATAAAGAAGAGGATGTCTCATCCGACTCTCTTCAGCCAAAAGCTCAGATGTATTCGGTGGATGAGTTTTTGGACGAAAGAGAAGGGGAGGAGTTTGAAGAAGTTAGAGAAGATATAGAAATTAAGCAAGAAGAGGTACCTAGAGAGGAGCTAAGGCTTGAGGAAATAAAAGAGGAGATAGAACCTCAAGGGACTGAGGAAACCAAACAAGGGCTTTTTGAAAGGCTTCGCGCTGGACTTTCAAGAACCCAGGCAGGACTCCTTGGGAGATTGGATGAGATACTGTCTTTAAGAAAAGAGATAGATAGTGACCTCTGGGATGAGTTTGAGGAAACCCTTGTTATGGCTGATCTGGGTGTGGGAACCACTATGAAGTTAAGGGAAGCGATAGAGAGCAGGCTTGCCAAGAAATCACTGCGTGACCCTCTGGCTATAAAGATGGCTCTTAAAGAAGAAATCTTTAGTATGCTTAAAAAGGCTGAAGGCAAGGCTTTGTCCCTTGATGTAAAGCCGTTTGTTATAATGGTTGTAGGGGTAAATGGGGTTGGAAAAACAACAACTATTGGAAAACTGGCTTTTAAGCTCACAAAAGAGGGCAAAAAGGTTATGATTGCCGCAGCTGACACATTTAGGGCAGCAGCAATAGAGCAGCTTGAGGTCTGGGCCAAAAGGGTTGGAAGTGATTTCTTAAAGGGACAAAGTGGAGTTGATCCTTCAGCTGTTGCTTTTGATGCTGTAAAGGCTTCCCTTGCCAGAGGTACAGATGTTTTGATAATAGATACCGCTGGTAGACTTCATACGAAAACCAACCTTATGGAGGAACTCAAAAAGATAAGAAGGGTTGTGGGGCGTGAACTAGAGGGTGCGCCGCATGAGATTCTGCTTGTGCTTGATGCAACCACTGGTCAGAATGCAATTCAACAGGCCAAGATGTTTAAGGAGGCAATAGACGTTACGGGTATAGTTTTAACAAAGCTTGATGGAACAGCCAAGGGTGGGGTTATTGTAGCTATCGCAGATGAACTAAATATACCTGTAAAGTTTATAGGGATAGGTGAGAGGTTAGAGGATTTAAGGGAGTTTAGAGCTGAAGAGTTTGTTGAAGCACTTTTCCTTACGGGAAAGGAAACACTACACTAGATAATATATGTTTAGGGATACCGACCAAAAGTACATGTTACTTGCTCTAAGGTTGGCACGTAGGGCAGAGGGGATGACAAGCCCCAATCCGGTTGTTGGGGCTGTACTGGTAAAGGAAGGTAAGGTTATAGGAAAGGGATATCATAAAAAAGCCGGCCTTCCACATGCAGAGATAGAGGCTCTTTTGGATGCTGAAAAGAAAGGATATCAGGTTTCTGGCTCTACCCTATACGTTACACTTGAACCCTGTTGCCATAGGGATAAAAGAACTCCACCATGTGTTGAGGCAATTATCAGAAGCGGGATATCACGTGTGGTTGTCGGAACGCTTGATTTCAATCCAAAGGTAAAGGGAAAGGGAGTGGAGATTCTTGCTAGGGAAGGAATAGAGGTAAAGGTTGGCATACTTGAGGAAAGATGCAGGGAAATAAATGAGGTTTTCTTTAAGTACATAACCACAAAGCTTCCCTTTGTTATCCTTAAACTGGCTGCAACAATTGATGGTAAGATAGCAACATTTACCGGTGATTCTAAATGGATAGGAAGTGAGCGTCAGAGAAAGTATGCACACAAACTAAGGAGCAAGGTTGATGCAATTATGACTGGAATAGGAACGGTGCTACAGGATGACCCTCAGCTTAATGTGAGATTAGGAGAGGGTTTTTTCAGGCAACCAGTACCCGTTATCCTGGATAGCAAATTGAGAATTCCCCTTGAATCACGTGTTTTCAAGGTTCATAGGTCTCCAATTATCGCCACCACCTCTTTGGCAAGCCCGGAGAAGTTAAGGAGGTTAGAGGATATGGGGGTAAGGGTTATAGTTACGGATAAAGACGAAAGTGGACGGGTTAACCTTGTGGATCTGATAAAAAAACTGGGTGAGATGGAGATTACAAGTGTTATGATTGAAGGGGGGAGCGAGGTTGCGGCTGCATCTTTAAAAAAGGGAGTGGTTGATAAGGTCGTTTTCTTTTATGCTCCAAAGATTATAGGTGCAGATGGGGTAAGCATGATAGGGAAACTAAATGTCTCCAGGATTGGTGAGGCAATTCCAATAGAAAGGTTAAAGCTGAGATCTATTGGAGAGGAGTTTTTATTAGAGGGCTATTTGAGTAAGCACCAAATTACTTAATCTTTTCTATACTTACAGCTTCTATCTCGTTAATGAAGCTGTGTCTTTCTGTAATGTATTCTCTCCTGTATATACCTTTTACCTCTACTAAGTCACCTTCAAATAAAGGGACGTGTCCAAGGGCAAAAACATTAATGAAGTTTCCATCTTTATCAGCGATTTTAAAGCTGGTATAGGGAGTTTCGGAGTCCTTTTCCTCAAGTATATTGAAGGTAAGATCCCACACCTTACCTTCTACTATAACACCTGCGCTATCGTAAGCATGGGGACTTACCAGTATGCTTGTTATCTTTAACTTCTTAGCTGGCAGGGCTGTGTCTGGATTTTGCCACTCTTTAGCACATCCCGTAACGATAAGGGGTAGGAGAATGGAGAAAACCACTATGGATGCTTTTTTCATAAGAAGAAAACCTCCGGGTTTAGGAAGCTGTTTGTTGTTTTCTTTCTTTGTTTTCGTACGCTTCTATTATCTTCTTTACAAGGGGATGTCTTACAACATCTGCCTTGGAGAAATAAACAAAGGCGATTCCATCTATACCCTTTAGTAGCGATTCTGCTTCTAGTAGACCAGACCTCTCGTTTGGTCCCAGATCAATCTGGGTGGTATCTCCTGTTATAACGGCCTTTGAGTTAAATCCGAGTCTCGTAAGAAACATCTTCATCTGCATAGCTGTGGTATTCTGAGCCTCATCAAGAATAACAAAGGCATCATTTAAGGTTCTTCCCCTCATAAAAGCAAGAGGGGCTATCTCTATTGCTCCTTTTTCTATAAGCCTTGTAGCCTTATCAAAGTCCATCATATCGTATAGTGCGTCAAAAAGCGGTCTTAGGTAGGGATCAACCTTCTGATAAAGATCTCCAGGTAAGAACCCGAGTTTCTCCCCAGCCTCTACAGCCGGTCGTGTAAGGATTATACGGTTTACCTGTCGATTCATGAAAGCAGAAACTGCCATCGCCATTGCAAGGTAGGTTTTTCCGGTTCCGGCAGGGCCTATACCAAAAGCAATATCGTTTTTACGAATGGCTTCTATGTAGAGCTTTTGTGCTAGGCTTTTGGGAGCAATGATTTTCTTTCTCGTTGATATGCAAACAGTATCAAGGAATATCTCTTCTAGGGGGACCTTGCTTTGAAGAACAATCCTTGCTGCAAGCTCAATATCCCCTGGGTCTAGTGAATATCCCTTTGAGATAAGACGGTATATCTCTGTAATAAGCCTTTCTGCAGATTCTACCTCCACTGCTTCCCCTCTCAGACTGAGCTTTCCTCCGCGTGAGTATATCCTTATGTTAAATATGTTTTCTATCTCTTTTAGGTTTTCGTTATTCTCTCCGTAGAGCTGTTTGGTTATGGCGTTGTCCTCAAAATCTATCTCTTTTGTAATACCGTTACCACCCTCTAGAATCTCTTGCATGTTCTCCTTAAAACCCCTCCTGTTGTGTTTTTATTATTTATTGCTGGTAATAAGATATGTACCGTTTTTATAGAATAAAAAAGTGTGAAAAAAAGTTTGAATAAATTACTCATTCCCTGTAAAAGCTTATAAAAGCCCCTTTTATTTTCCTTATCATATCTGGATATCATAGTATACCATACGGTAAAGGCAGAAAACAAAGGCGTTTAGTTAGAAGGAGAAATCAAGGTGGCAAAGATTACTTTTTTTGAGATTCAGGGTTGGGAGAAAAGGTATTTAAAAAATAGATTAAAAAACTGTGTCCTGGAATTTAGTGGGGAACGACTTAGTTTGGAGAATGTGAAAGAAGCCAAAGACAGTGATATAATTTCTGTCTTTATCTATTCAAAGATTGACAGAGAGGTAATAAAGAGACTTACTAAACTAAGGCTTATAGTTACCAGATCAACGGGTTTTGACCATATTGATATAAGAGAGTGCAAGAGAAGAGGGATCACCGTCTGCAATATTCCCTCGTATGGGGAAAATACGGTGGCTGAACACACTTTTGCCCTAATTTTGGCTCTTTCCAGGAACGTTCATAAGTCGTATGTAAGGTCTCTAAGAAAGGACTTTTCAACAGAGGGACTAAAAGGGTTTGACCTTAAGGGGAAAACGATAGGTGTTATTGGAGCCGGGCATATTGGCTTGCATGTGATTAGAATAGCAAAGGGATTTGGTATGGATGTTTTGGTTTACGATATAAAACAGAATCCCTTTTTGGCTGAGGTTTTGGGGTTTAAATACGTTTCATTTGAGAAGCTTTTAAGAAGCTCTGACATCATTACACTGCATGTTCCGTATAACAGGCATACTCATCATATGATTAATAGAGATAATATAGGAATAATAAAGAAAGGAGCCATACTTATAAACACTTCCAGAGGAGGGGTTGTAAGCACTGAGGCTTTAATAGAGGGCCTTGATAAAGGGATATTAAGCGGTGTTGGGCTTGATGTTATTGAAGGTGAGGAGTTGATAAAGGAGGAGAAGCAACTACTGTATGATCAAAAAAATATACGTATTCTAGCTAATCTCGTTAGGGATCACATACTGTTAAGCAGGGATAACGTTGTGTTTACCCCTCATATTGCCTTCTACAGTAAAGAAGCACTAGAGAGGATCCTTGAAATTACGGTTGAAAACATCTTGGCTTTCCTTCTGGATAATCCTAAAAATGTTGTTGTTTAAGCTCATAACCTTATACCTGTAAGCCTGTAGAGGGCCTCTACATACTTTTCAGAGGTCTTCTGAACGATATGGGGTGGCAGTTCGGGGGCAGGGGGTTTTTTGTTCCATCCTATGGATTCTAGGTAATCCCTTACAAACTGCTTGTCAAAGCTTTTTTGGGGCCCCCCGGGTTTATAATCTTCTTTTGGCCAGAATCTTGAGGAATCCGGTGTAAGGAGTTCATCTATAATTAGCAACTCTCCTGTTTCCTTTTCTATCCCGAATTCAAGTTTTGTGTCCGCTATTATTATCCCTCTTCTTTCAGCTATATTACATGCAAATGTGTAAATGGATAGGCTTAAGTCTTTTATTCTCTCTGCCAATTCTTTTCCCAGGATCTCTACAACCCTTTCAAAAGGTATGTTTTCATCATGCTCACCCTCTTTGGCTTTTGTTGAAGGGGTAAAGATTGGACTTTCTAACTTTGAGGCTTCAACCAGTCCGGGAGGCAAAGTTATTCCGCAAACCGTTTGATTTCTTTGATACTCTTTCCACCCTGAACCTGCAAGGTACCCTCTAACTATGCACTCTACGGGAAGTGGCTTAGTCTTTTTTACAAGCATACTCCTTCCCTGAAGGATACTCCGATACTTCCAAAGGATTTCTGGAAAGTCCTCAACGCTTGTTGATATGAGGTGATTGGGGGCAATCTCTGTTGTTTGCTCAAACCAGAACCTTGATATTTGGTTCAGCACAATACCCTTTTTGGGAATTCCGTTTGGCAGGACAACATCAAAAGCAGAGATCCTATCGGTGGCTACTATTAGCAGCTTATCTCCAAGGTCGTAAATATCCCTTACCTTTCCCCTCTTGGGTTGGGGAAGCTCTGGAAATTCGGTTCTTATAACCACCCTCTCATTTTTCATGATTTTAAAGATATTGGAAGAAATAAGGTATGTCAAAGCCACAAACGGGTTTCAACTCCTGGTGTAAAAAAACTTCTTGAGGTCCTTGACAGTGTGTATTTTTCAAAAGTAAAATAAACTGTTACAGTCTTGGTTGAGCGCGTAGCTCAGGGGGAGAGCGCTTGCTTGACGCGCAAGAGGTCGCAGGTTCAAATCCTGCCGCGCTCACCAGTTAGCGTAACTGGTTGATTATGGATGAAGTGCAGATCACACTTCCAGACGGAAGGGTAGAGGTCTTTCCTAAAGGGACAACCATAAAACAGGTGTTTGAGGCCCTTGGGCTTAAAGACAGCATAATAGGTGCTAAGGTAAACGGAAAGGTTGTAGATTTCTGGTATGAACTGGAATCAGATGCCACCGTTGAGCCCGTTTCTCTAGACTCCCCAGAGGGACTCTATCTTATAAGACATACTGCTGCTCATGTTATGGCAGAGGCAGTTCAAAAGCTTTTCCCTGGCGAGGTCAAGGTTACAATAGGGCCTGTAATCGAAAACGGCTTTTACTACGATTTTGATTTCCCGCGGGGTTTTACTCCAGAGGACCTTGAAAAAATAGAATCAAAGATGAAAGAGATTGTGGAGGAGAACAAGCCTCTTGTAAGAAAAAAGGTCTCTAGGGAAGAGGCTATAAGAATCTTTAGAGAGGCCGGGGAGACTTACAAGATAGAGATTATAAACGAGATACCACCGGAAGAGCAGATAACCATTTATGAGCAGGGAGACTGGTTTGATTTGTGTAGGGGGCCACATGCTCCCTCTACCGGATTTGTCAAGGCTTTTAAGCTTTTAAGCGTTGCAGGGGCTTACTGGAGGGGGGATGAGAGAAACCCTATGTTGCAGAGGATATATGGAACCGCTTTCTCCAATGAGAGAGATTTAAAGGAGTATCTTACTCGACTTGAGGAAGCCAAGAAAAGGGATCACAGAAGAATTGGGAAAGAGCTTGATCTCTTTAGCATACAGGACGAAATTGGCCCCGGACTTGTTCTCTGGCATCCTAAGGGAGCAAGGGTTAGAAGGGTTATAGAGGATTTTTGGAGAAAGGAGCATGAGCGGTGTGGATACGATATCCTTTTTACCCCCCATATTGCAAGGCTGGATCTCTGGAAAACAAGCGGGCATCTTGACTTCTATAGCGAGTACATGTATCCCTCAATGGAGGTTGAGAACACTGCCTATCAGTTAAAACCCATGACCTGTCCCTTTCACATTATGATTTACAAATCCAGGATAAGAAGCTATAGAGAGCTTCCCCTGCGCTGGGCTGAGATAGGTACTGTTTACAGATACGAGCGCTCCGGGGTTCTACATGGGCTTTTAAGGGTAAGGGGTTTTTCTCAAGACGATGCCCATATCTTTTGCAGGCCAGACCAGATAGAGGAGGAGGTTTTGGGTGTTTTGGATTTAACGGTGTTTTTCCTTCGAACCTTTGGTTTTGATGACTACGAGGTGTATTTATCAACCCGTCCTGAGAAGTTTGTGGGTAGTGAAGAGGAATGGGATAAGGCAACCATGGCTCTTAAAAATGCGATAGAGTCGAAGGGACTTAAATACAGTGTGGATGAGGGGGGAGGAGCTTTTTACGGTCCAAAGATCGATCTAAAAATAAAGGACGTTCTTGGTAGAGCTTGGCAGTGCTCTACTATTCAGGTAGATTTTAACCTCCCGCAAAGGTTTGAGATAAGCTTTGTGGGCGAGGATAACCTACGTCATACTCCAATTATGATTCATAGGGCTATATTTGGTTCGTTTGAAAGGTTCTTTGGAATCTTAATAGAGCACTACGGTGGGGCTTTCCCCCTGTGGCTAAGTCCTGTTCAGGTTCGTATTGCAACTATAAGCGATACCCATATAGGTTATGCAGAGGAAGTGTATAATATACTAAGACAGGAGAATCTAAGGGTAGAGAGGGATTTTAGAAACGAGAAGCTGGGACTAAAGGTTAGAGAGGCTCAACTTGAGAAGATTCCCTATCTTCTCGTTATAGGTAACAAGGAGGTTGAGACCAAAACGGTTGCACCAAGGAGACTGGGTGGGAAAAACCTGCCTTCGATGAAAGTGGAGGATTTTTTGAGGCTAATTGAGAAAGAAAATAACCCTTATAAGTGGAGGGAGGTAGAAAACTATAGTTAGAGAACCTAATATCAGGGTAAACGAAAGAATAAAGGCAAAGGAAGTAAGGGTAATATCGGTAGATGGAAAACAGCTTGGGATATTTCCGATTCGTGAGGCACTTAGGATGGCAGAGGAGCAGGGAGTTGATCTTGTAGAGGTTGCACCTAATGCGAACCCACCTGTATGCAGGATGATGGATTATGGAAGGTATAAATACGAGCTAAAAAAACAGGCTGCTGCCAAGAAGCAGAAGGCTCAAACGGTAAAGGAGATAAAGATCAGGCCCAATATTGGTGAGCATGACCTTGAAATCAAAATAAACCATATGAGGGAGTTTTTAGAAGAGGGGCACAAGAGCAAGGTGATGATATTCTTTAAGGGAAGGGAAATACTGCATCCGGAAATAGGTCACATGCTTGCCAATAAGATAATTGAGAGGTTATCGGATGTTGGTGTTGTTGATTCTCCACCAAAGTTGGAGGGAAAGAACCTTACAATGATTCTTTCTCCCAAGAAGAAAACTTAATGTTTTGAGGAGAGAAGATGGCTAAGCAAAAAGTAAAGACGAACAGAAGTGCAGCAAAGAGATTTCGTCTCACGGCCTCTGGGAAGATAAAGAGGGCTCGCAGTGGGAAAAGCCATTTGAATGTAAAAAAGAGTAGAAAGAGGTTAAGGAGGCTAGGTTCTCCGGACTATATAGTTGGAGAGGCAGCAAAGAGGATAAAGAAGTATGTGCCTTATCTCTGAGTGCTCTATTTGAAGTATCCGATTAGGGAGGGTTTAATATGCGGGTAAAATCAAGCGTTACCTCAAGGAGAAGGAAGAAAAGGTTGCTTAAGCTGTCAAAGGGTTTCTGGGGAAAGAGAAAAAACCTTATAAGACGGGCAAGAGAAACCTTACTTCGTGCTCTTTCCTATTCTTACAGGGATAGAAAACAGAAGAAAAGGGATTTTAGAAGCCTCTGGATCGTTAGAATCAATGCTGCTGTAAGACCTTATGGTCTTTCTTATAGCACTTTTATGGGAGCCCTGAAAAAGGCAGGGGTAGAGCTTAACAGGAAGGTTCTTGCTGATATGGCTGTAAGAAACCCCGAAGCATTCAGGGCTGTTGTGGACACTGCAAAAGCTCACCTAAACTAGATTGGATCCGCTCTATGTGGATCGTACTCCAGGGGGCATCCACTGCATACCGCTTTTTTTCTACAGTGCTCTTTCCCTACCCTTACCAGAAGTGCATGGTACTCGCTAAAGAGGCTCTGGTCCTTTGGAAGAGATCTTAGAAACAGCTTCTGTATATCTTCATACCCTGCATCTTCTGAGATAAGTCCATGTCGTAGAAGAACTCTGTATGTGTAAGCATCTACAACAAAAACGGGTTTTTTCCCGGCATAAAGCAGTATGCTGTCTGCTGTTTCAGGACCAATACCCTTTATACTCAGTAGCTTCTCTCTTAGTTTATCTGTGTCCTCATCAAACATCTTCTTTAGGTCTCCATCATAGCTGTCTATAACGAACTGAATAAAGCTCTTTATTCGCCTTGCTTTCTGGTTAAAGTATCCGGAGGGGCGAATCAGTTTAGCCAGAGTTTCCGTTGGAATTGAAGCAAGTTTATCTATGGATATAAGTCCTGCCTTTTTTAAATTCCCTATTGCCTTCTCTACATTCTTCCAGGAAGTGTTTTGGGTAAGTATCGCTCCCAGTATGCATTCAAGCTCTGTTTCGGCAGGCCACCACCCCTGAGGGCCATATCTCTTTAGCATTGCTTCGTAGAAGCCAGCAATACGCTCTGAGTATGTCATCTCTACTATATTTTATCCTGCTTCATGTGAATGTGGACAAAATAAAACCAAAAGGGCTTGATAGTTTCATAATTTTGAATACAATAACCCAGAGTAAAAAATGGTCTCTGGGACTTGGTTTTAAAGAAGAGAAGTTTTTCTGGAAAGAAACAGTGTGTGGGGTTTGTGGTAAAGATTTTGGCTTTTTAGTGGTTTCTTTAGGCCTTCTTTGTAGGGAGTGGAGAGAGGCCTTTTAGGATAGAGACTCCCTTTGTAAGTCAATGCGACTAGCTCTGAGGTAAGCTACACAGGTGGATATGAATCGAACTGCACTTTATGAGGTGCACAAAAAACTTGGAGCAAGGATGATAGAGTTTGCCGGTTGGGAGATGCCTCTCCAGTATAGGGGAATAAGGGAAGAGCATCTTGCTGTAAGAAGCTCTGTAGGTGCTTTTGATATAAGCCACATGGGTGAGATTGAGGTTGAAGGTAAAGATGCCCTTTCTCTTTGCCAGTGGGTTACAACAAACGATGTGTCAAGACTTGGGGATTTTCAGGCTCAGTATACCCTTATGTGTAACCCGAATGGAGGAGTTATAGATGATGTTATAATTTATAGAATTTCGGAAACCAGATTCTTTATCTGTGTAAATGCCATAAATACGGCTAAAGATTTTGAGTGGATAAAGCAAAATGCAGCTGGTAAATTTAGAGCGGAGGTTAAGAATCGAAGCCTTGAATTTTCTCAGCTTGCAATTCAGGGCCCCAATGCTGAGGAGGTTTTAATTAGGGTTTTAAACAGGGATCTTAGCTTTCTAAAGAGGTTTTCTTTTGCCTTGGTAAGCTGGAAGGGATTTGAGCTTATGGTTGCTAGAACTGGGTATACCGGTGAGGATGGCTTTGAGGTTTTTCTTCCATGGGAAAGGGCACTTGAGCTCTGGGATGCTGTTTTTGAAGAGGGAAGGCCCTATCAGATCCAACCCTGTGGTCTCGGTTCAAGGGATACGTTGAGACTTGAGATGGGTTATCCGCTTTACGGACACGAACTCGATGAGGAAACCAACCCTGTGGAGGCTGGGCTTTTAAGGTTTGTAAAGCTTGAAAAGGGAGACTTTGTTGGCAGGACAGCCCTTATGGATGTGGTATCGGCAGGGCCAGGAAAAAAGCTTATGGGATTTGAGATGGTTGAACGTGGAATCCCAAGGCAGGGTTATGGTATCTTAAAAGACGGGGATGTAGTGGGTGTGGTTACAAGCGGGACCTTTTCCCCAAGCCTTCAAAAGCCAATTGGGCTGGGTTATCTAAGGAGTAATAACTACTCGGAAAATGAGGAAATCTATATAGATATTCGAGGGACCTTGAGAAGGGCAAAGATCGTCTCGGTTCCTTTTTATAGGAAAAAGGCTTAGAAAAAGGAGAGAAGAATTATGGTAGAGATTCCAGAGCAGCTTAAGTATACAAAGGAACACGAATGGGTAAAGATTGAGGGGGATACGGTTGTAATCGGGATTACCGATTATGCCCAAGATGCCCTTGGGGAGATTGTGTATATCGAGCTTCCCAGTGAAGGCGATGAGATTACCAAGGGCGATCCCTTTGGCTCGGTAGAATCTACCAAGTCTGTCTCTGAGTTGTATGCTCCTGTAAGCGGTGAGGTTGTGGAGGTAAATGAAGCCCTTCTTGACTCACCGGAGACCATAAATGAGGATCCCTACGGTGAAGGATGGATGATAAAGGTAAAGCCCTATGACCTTGCAGAGCTTGATGACCTAATGGATAGCGAAGAGTATGCAGATTACATAGAGAGTGAGATGGAGGAAGGTTAAAAGAGAATCTTAGGGGTTTCACTTCTTTGGTTCTCATGCTGTCTGGGTATTAGGGGCTTACTATGGAATATTTGCAGGGGGAACAGGTCTTTTGTTCTCCTTTATTGTAAGGGAAGGACATGGAAAAAGATGATTTAATGGAAGAAGGCTCTTTTTTATCAAGACACATAGGTCCAGATAGTGCTGAACTTAAAGAGATGCTAGAGGTCATTGGGGTTAATTCGCTGGACTCCCTTATTGATGAAACAATACCATCTGGTATAAGGCTTAAAAAACCCCTTGAGCTTCCCGATGCGGTAAGTGAGTACAAGTTCTTGGAAGAGCTAAGGACAATAGCTGGGCAAAACAGGGTTTTTAAGTCCTATATAGGGCTTGGTTACTACGACTGTATAACCCCAAGCGTAATCCAGCGAAATGTTTTTGAAAATCCAAGCTGGTATACCCCCTATACTCCTTATCAATCAGAGATCTCACAGGGGCGACTGGAGGCATTACTTAATTTTCAAACAATGGTTGTTGATCTTACCGGGATGGAAATAGCAAATGCTTCACTTCTAGACGAGGGGACGGCTGCTGCTGAGGCCATGACCATGCTTTACAGGCTAAGGGATAAAAAGGCGGTAGAGAAAAATGCAAATGTTTTTTTCGTCTCCAAAATGTGTTTTCCCCAGACCATAGAAGTTCTAAGAACCAGGGCAAAGCCTCTGGGCATAGAGCTTATTATAGGTGATCACAGCGGTTTTAAATTTGATGAAAGGGTTTTTGGGGCAATTGTTCAGTATCCCGATTGCGATGGTTGTGTGTGTGATTACTCCGATTTCATAAGGAAGGCTCACAGAGCCGGTGCAAGGGTTGTGGTTGCCGCTGACCTTCTTAGCCTCACGCTTCTTACTCCTCCTGGGGAGTTTGGGGCAGATGTGGTTGTTGGTTCAACCCAGAGGTTTGGTGTGCCTATGGGATACGGCGGACCCCATGCAGCTTACTTTGCTACCCGTGATGAGTTTAAACGTCAGGTTCCTGGAAGGATTATAGGTGTTTCAATTGATTCCCACGGAAACACAGCCTACAGAATGGCCCTTCAGACAAGGGAGCAGCACATAAGAAGGGAAAAAGCTACATCAAACATATGCACCGCTCAAGCTCTGCTGGCTGTTATGGCTGGTATGTATGCTGTTTATCATGGGCCAAAGGGGTTAAAAGCAATTGCGCGTAGAATACACGCTCTTGCAAGGATTCTGGAACGGGAATTAAAGAGCCTGGGGTTTGCTCAGCTTAACGCTTACTTCTTCGATACATTAAAGATAGACCTTGGGGATGATTCAGGAAGGATATCTCGGGAAATAAAGAGGATTTCAGAGGAGGCATGTATCAACTTTAGATACATGGGCAATAGATACGTTGGTATTTCTCTTGATGAGACAACACAGGTAGAAGATATTGAACAGATTGCCCGGATCTTTGCACAGGCGGTGGGGAAAAACTACGTGGGGAAAGAGCTTAAAAACGATATGGACAGAATAGAGCCCAACTACCCATCAAACCTCGTAAGGAAAAGCAGCTTCCTAACCCATCCCGTTTTTAACCGATACCACTCTGAGACCAAGATGCTAAGGTATATAAAGAAACTGGAGAACAAAGACATTGGGTTAAATACCTCTATGATACCCCTGGGCTCATGCACAATGAAGCTCAACGCGGCTACGGAGATGATACCTCTTAGCTGGCCAGAGTTTTCAAGGTTACACCCCTTTGCCCCTCTTGATCAGGCAAGGGGTTATGCCCATATATTCAGGGAGCTTGAAAGGGCCCTTTGCGAGATTACAGGCCTTTATGCCTGTTCGCTACAGCCTAACTCCGGTGCTCAGGGAGAGTACACTGGCCTTATGGTTATACGTGCTTACTACGAGGATAGGGGAGAGGCTCACAGAAACATCGTTTTAATCCCTTCATCTGCCCACGGAACAAATCCTGCAAGTGCGGTTATGGCGGGTATGAAGGTCGTTGTTGTAGAGTGTGACCAGGATGGGAACATAGATATAGAGGATTTAAAGAACAAGGCTTCAAAGTATAGGGAGACACTTGCTGCGCTTATGGTTACCTATCCATCTACTCACGGGGTTTTTGAGGAAAGGATTCAGGAGGCATGTGCTGTTGTTCATGAAAACGGTGGTCAGGTGTACATGGATGGGGCAAATATGAACGCACAGGTGGGCCTTACAAGTCCCGGGATTATCGGAGCAGATGTGTGTCACCTGAATCTCCATAAGACCTTTAGCATACCTCATGGCGGAGGTGGTCCTGGTATGGGCCCCATATGTGTTGCAAAACACCTTGCCCCCTATCTACCTGGACATCCTCTGGTACCTGTTGGCGGGGAAAAGGCAATAACCGCTGTTGCCTCTGCTCCCTGGGGAAGTGCAAGTATCCTTGTTGTTTCCTATGCTTACATAAGATTGCTTGGTGCAAAGGGGTTAACTGAGGCTTCCAAGTATGCTATCTTAAATGCTAACTACTTAAAGTCCAGGCTGGAAAGGTATTACCCTGTCCTGTATAAGGGCAACAAGGGAAGGGTCGCACACGAGTTTATACTGGATCTGCGTCAGTTTAAAAGGAGTGCTGATATAGAGGTTGAGGATGTTGCAAAGAGGCTTATTGACTATGGATTCCATGCTCCTACAATCTCGTGGCCAGTTCCGGGAACCATGATGATTGAGCCAACCGAAAGTGAGGCAAAGGATGAGCTTGACCGTTTCTGTGATGCAATGATATCTATCTACGAGGAGATACAGGAGATTGTAAGGGGTGAAGCTGATATAAAGGATAATGTGTTAAAGAATGCTCCCCATACGGCTGCGGAGGCCACATCGGATAACTGGACACATCCCTATACGAGAACCAAAGCCGTTTACCCGCTTCCATTTGTCAGGGAAAACAAGTTCTGGCCTCCCGTTGGCAGGGTAAATAACCCTTATGGAGACAAACACTTAGTGTGTGTATGTCCCCCCATTCACTCTTACATGGAGGAAGAGGAAAGCTAGAGCTTTACCTCTATATATGCGGTCTTTTTAATCTGCTCAATCCAGTTTTTAAGAGCCTTTTCAGCTTTTTGCCTGTAGAGCTTCTCCCTTATCTCATCCCTTACCGCTTCAAGAGGTCTTTCCTCAGAGGCTTCTTTCTTATCAATGACCTTTATGATGTGATATCCCATAGGAGACCTTACCGGCCCCACTATGCCCCCAACTGGGGTATTCTCAACTGCTTCCTCTATTGGTTTTGCAAGGTCACCCTTTTTAAAGTAACCCAGGTCTCCTCCCCTCTCTGCTGACACACTGTCTTTTGAGTACTCCATTGCGAGCTTTTCAAATTCGTAGCCGGATTCAGCTAGCTTTAAAACCTTCTCAGCGGTTTCCCTTGCTTTTTCTTCTTCATCTGGGGAACTAACTGGAATAAGCACATGAGCTATTCTTACCTCATCAACCGTTTTGCTCTGTTTGTAGTTCTCTTCGTACTCTTTTCTTATCTCATCCTCTGTAATTGCTATCTGCCCCTTAAGCTGGCTTGCTATAAGCTTGTTTGCCAGTATCTGTATTCTCCACTGCTGTCTAAAGCTCTCGGGTGAAAGGTTTTGCCTTTCCAGAACCTCTTTCATCTGTTCATCCGTAAGATTGAGGTTTCTCTTTACACCCTCTATGGCAGCATCTACTTCACTTTCCGTAACCGTTATTCCAAGCCTCTTTGCTTCCTGCTCTAGGAGTTTTTGCTCTATCATCTGCTCCAGTATGCTTCTTTCCTCTTTCTTGCTTATGGTCTGGGTGTCTGTGGTTAGACTAGATATCGTTTCCTTTAGCTCGGAAAGCGTAATTAAATCATCGTTTACAACAGCAACAATCCTGTCTATAACCTCTCCAGCCTGTAGCGGTGTGGAAAATACCAGAAGAAAGAAAAAAACAATGCCCGTAACCTTTTTCATCTCTTTGTTATCTCCTTCAATCTATCTTCAAAAACCTCTACACCAGCCTTTTCCCTAAGCTCCTTAGTATACTCCGAGAAAAGGGTTTTTCTCAACTCAAATCTTATCCTTCCCCTTACCCTCTCAAGTGGCAGGACGCTTGGGCCCTCTGTTACCTTAACTACATAAAACCCCTTCTTTGTCTCTATCGGGTTACTTACCTCTCCCTGTTTGAGGCTGAAAGCAACCTCATCTATTTCCCCAGGTAGTTGTCCCCTGAGGAAATACCCCATGTCTCCACCTTTGTCCCTTAGGATTTTATCGTCTGAAAACTCCTCAGCAAGCCTCTTAAAATCTTCTCCTCTTCTTGCTCTCTCGGTAAGAAGCTTTGCCCTCTTTCTTGCTTCTTCTCTGTCTACTCCCTGCTCAGGAGCTACCTTTATAAATATCGAGCTTATCCTTACCTGTTCAAACCGTCTTTGGTTTTCTCTGTAGTATCTCTCTACTTCCTTTTCGCTTACATCCCTGTTTAGTATCTCTTCTCCAAGTGCCTGTATTAGGAGGCGTCTTTTGTATCTCTCAACCTTCTGTTTTATGTCTTCTCTTTTATCAATTCCCTTTCTCTTAGCCTCCTTGTAGAGAAGTATCTGGTTTATATAGGAGTCCAGATACTCTCTAAGCCTATCGGGATCCGACATATATATAATCCTCTGCTTAACGGGGAGCGCTTCAAGGGAGCGGATAAGCTCTTCCTTTGTTATTCTCTCTGAGTTAACCACTGCAACGGTGTCTTTCCCAATACCCGGGGTCTGTCTTTTCTCTTTATAGAACCTGTTAAAATCGCTGCATCCAGCACAGAAGGCAAGGCTTAAAGTAAATGTAATGAGTAAATCCTTTAAACCCATTTTTTTTCCCCTTTAGCCTGTAGTTTTTTCTGCTTTTTTTGTAAGCAAATTTAATCGTTTTGCTACCTCAGAAAGAGCCTCGCTGCCGCTTTGGAATAACCGCCATTTGCCACTTGGCAGGAAGTTGGGGTAGAAAGGAGAAGCAGGCATAAACGTTATAACAGTTGAATCCTCTCTTATATCTATCCTTGATATAAGGAGTCTCTTCATTACAAGTTTAAGCTCTACAATCTTTAGCAGATTTATAGCAGGTTCCGGTAGGGGACCGAATCTGTCCCTTAGCTCGCTTTGTATGTCATCAAGCTCTCTATCTGAAGAAACAGAAGAGATCCTCTTATAGAGGAGAAGCCTTTCTTTGCTGTCTTCTATGTAGTCATCCGGAATAAAGGCTTTAGTGTTTACGTGTATCTCAGGCTCGAACTCCTCTCCGGTCTCTTCTCTTCTAAGCTCCTTAATGGCCTTATTTAGCATCTCAAGGTAGAGTTCCAGTCCCACATTAGCAATGTGTCCGGACTGTTCCATTCCGAATATGTTTCCCGCTCCCCGAATCTCTAGGTCTGAGAGAGCAAGCCTAAAGCCTGAGCCAAGCTCCCTAAGCTCTACAATTGCCTGAAGCCTCTTTTTTGCCTCCGGTGTGAGTGAGTTTGGAGACGGTACAAGGAGATAGGCATAGGCCTTTACATCAGACCTTCCAACCCTTCCCCTTAGCTGGTACAGGTCGGCCAGACCAAAGGTATGGGCCTCATTCACTATTATCGTGTTTGCCCTTGGGATATCAAGGCCGGACTCCACTATGGCGGTTGTAACAAGTACATCAACCCTGCCCTCAACGAAATCAAGTACCCTTCTTTCAAGTACCCTTTTGCTCATTCTTCCGTGTGTAACCTCTACCCTTGCCTCCGGAACAAGCTCTCTTATCTCCTGTGCTACCCTGAATATGTCTTCGATCCTGTTGTGTATAAAGAAAACAGACCCTCCTCTTTTAAGCTCTCTGGTAATTGCCTCCCTTATTACGTTTTTGCTGAATTGAAAAACGTAGGTTTCAACGGGCTGCCTTCCCTCCGGAGGGCTGTTTATTACGCTTATATCTCTTATACCGGCAAGAGAGAGCTGAAGGGTCCGTGGAATAGGGGTTGCACTTAGTGTTAGCACATCAACCCTGCTTTTTAGCTTTCGTAGTTTCTCCTTGTGTTTTACACCAAATCTGTGCTCTTCATCTATTATAACCAGGCCAAGGTCTTTAAACTTTACTTTATCACCAAGGAGCTTGTGTGTTCCTATTACTATGTCTACGGTTCCGGATTCAAGCCTCTTGAGTATCTCCCTTACCTCTGCAGTGGTTCTGAACCTTGAGAGCACCTCAACTATAACAGGGTAGCCTTTTAGCCTTTCTGTAAAGGTTTTATAGTGTTGAGATGCAAGAAGGGTGGTTGGAACAAGAACAGCAACCTGCTTTCCATCCATTACAGCTTTAAATGCGGCTCTTATGGCAACCTCGGTCTTACCAAACCCCACATCACCGCATATTAGCCTGTCCATGGGTCTTGGGGATTCCATATCGCTCATTACATCCTCAATTGCGGCTGCCTGATCAGGTGTTTCTTCGTATGGGAATGAAAGCTCAAACTCCTCAAACATCCTGTCTCTTTTCGAGAACTGAAATCCAGTTTCCGACTTTCTGCGGGCATAGAGTTCAAGGAGCTCACGTGCTATCTTCTCTACCGCCTTTTTTGTCCTCCTTACTGTCCTTCTCCAGCTTTCGCTTCCCAGTTTATCTATCCTCGGAGGTGGTCCTTCTCCTATGTACCTTTGAACGAGTTTTAGTTTGTCCACAGGAACGTATATCTTATCCCCACCTGCGTACTCACATTGGAGGAAATCCCCTTCCACGTTTTCTATTCTTAGCCTTTTAAGCCCCCTGAAAATGCCTATTCCAAAGTTTACATGTACTATGTAGTCCCCGGGTTTTAGCTCGCTAAATGAGGTTATAAACGCTGAAGGTATGTCCTTTAGGGGATAGGATCTTAACCTTTTCTTCTCCCCTATAATCTCTTTTTCCGTAATAACCACAAGACCTGCTTCGGGGAAGATAAATCCAAAAGGCAGGTCTCCCAGAAGAAGGTTTACGTCTCTTATACCGTGCTCTTTAAGTATGTTTTCAAACCTTTCAAGCTCTATTTTGCTTTTAAGAACTATAAATACGGAGAACCCCTGGGACTGCCACCCCGAGATCTTTTCTGAAAGGCTCTCAAATGGGGATCTGGGGTCTTCTTCCCTCTCTATCGTGTGTGTTTCAAACACAAGGGTTTCTATGCCTTCTTCGTAAACCCCTACATCTTCTATTTGAATCCTCTGGAATTGGCTTAGCCTGCTTTCAACCTGGCCGTACTCTAGAAGGAGTTCATCTGTATCCGGGGCTATCTTTAATCGTTTTTTTACCACCTCAAGTGTTTTTAAGAGTTCTTCCCTTGCATCTTCTATGGCCTTCATCATTGATTTAGGCTCTTCTAAAACCACAATTGAGTCAGGGGGTATGTAGTCAAATACGGTATCGGTTTTCGGATAAAAAGCGGGAATAAATAACTCAATATCTGAAAACCCTCCTCTCTCTCTTAAATCCTCTATCATACGCGTTCGAAAGGAAGCGGGAATCTCTTCTCTGCTTGCCTTTCCCTTTATATAGATAATGCACCTGTTTGTACCCTCTTCATCCATTATGAGCTCACCTGCAGGTAGGATAATGGCCTTTTCTACCTTTTCTACCGACTTTTGATCCTGGGGGTTAAAGTGCCTTATTGAGGCAACTTCGTCTCCAAAAAACTCTATTCTTATGGGGTTTGGGGCTCCTGGGGAAAACACATCTACAACTAGCCCTCTTGCACTCATATCTCCCTTGCGTTGAACAAAATCGCTCATAGTGTAGCCCATCTGGGCAAGTCTTAGCAGGAGATTATCCCTTGGTATCTTGCTTCCAACCTCAACACTTAGGGTTGATTTTAAGAGATGCTCTTTTGGTATTAACCTTTCAAAAACAGAGCGAGCTTCTGCAAGAACGATATTTTTTTTGTCTGCAAAGTAGAGCCACTCAATCCGGTTGGGTTTCTCCCATCTTGCAGAGGAGAGAATTGCACCCTCGAGGTTGGTTTCTCTGCCTAGGAGGAAAGGAGGAGGTTCTCCTAAATAAAATGATAGGCTTTCTGAAACAAGCCTTACCCTTTCTTTTGAAGGGAGTATGTAGAGTAAGGGTTTTCCTGTTGCCCTCTGGATAGCCGGAATCAGTGCAAGTCCAGAAGAACCCTTTAATCCAGAAACCTTTATAACTGTCTTACCGTTCTTTATGCTCTCGGTAAGCCTTAAAAAGGTTCTGGACCTAGAGAGCGCTTTTAGTATGTGGGTTGGGGTGTGCCGGTTTTTAAACTCATGGTACTCAACAACCATACGCTTTTTAAGGTGACTTTATAACCTCCTCAATTATCAACTCCCCCATCTCCTTGCAACCAACCCTCTTTGTGCCGGGCTGGTATATGTCTGCTGTTCTATAGCCCTTATCCAGGACTTTCCTTACTGCTCCCTCAATATCCTCTGCTGCCCTATCCATGTTAAAAGAGTATCTAAGCATCATTGCCGTGGTAAGTACCGAGGCAATTGGATTTGCAATATCCTTTCCTGCGATATCGGGAGCACTGCCGTGAACAGGCTCATATATTGCACCACTTTTACCTATGCTTGCAGAGGGAAGCATACCAAGTGAGCCTGTAAGCTGTGCTGCCTCATCGCTCAGTATGTCCCCAAACATGTTATCTGCAAGTATGACATCAAAGGTCTTTGGTCTTCTTATAAGCTGCATGGCAGCGTTATCAATGTAGAGGTGCTCAAGCTCAACATCGGGGAACTCATCTCTACCGATCCTGGTTACCGTTTTTCTCCAGAGCTCCATTACCTCTAGTATGTTTGCCTTATCAACGGAGGTAAGCTTCTTTCTTCTTTTCCTTGCTATCTCAAAGGCCGTTCTTGCTATTCTCTCTATCTCACCTGTTGTGTATACAAGGGTATTAACTCCTTTCTCTTCACCGTTTGGCAGTTTGGTAATACCACGGGGAGTACCAAAGTATATTCCCCCTGTTAATTCCCTTACAACCATTATGTCAACACCTTCTACGATTTCACTCTTTAAGGTGGAGGCATCTTTAAGTGCTGGATATACCACAGCAGGCCTTAGATTCGCAAAGGTGTCAAGCTCTTTCCTAAGAGCAAGAAGCCCTCTTTCGGGTCTTATATCGTAATCAAGGTTGTCCCACTTTGGTCCTCCAACGGCTCCAAGAAGAACCGCATCCGAGTCCTTTGCCTTTTTAAGTACCTCCTTGGTTACAGGAACCCCATACTCATCTATGGAGCAACCGCCAAAGAGGGCAGTTTCAACCTCAAATTCCGTATTGTACTTTTCCTTTATAGCCTTAAGAACCTTCAGACTTACATCCGTTACCTCTGTACCGATTCCATCTCCGGGAAGCACAAGTATCTTTGGCACCTTTTTATCTCCTTTGTGCTTTGGTTTTGTTTGGAATTATTTTACAGGGAATTTTCTGAAAGCGTAAATCCTTACCAATGGGAAGAACTGTAAGGTGTAAGAAAATAGGACACAGTAGGAGAGGTATTCTCTGATCAGGAACCTGAGAATTAAAAGAACTTTAAGGATTACAGTGGATTGTGTGGTCTTGATTCTTCAAAATTGTGGCAAATTGTGGCATGGAAATTGCTAAACCTTATTTTAGGATAAAACCACTTAGGGAGGTGGGTAGTATGGCACTTACAAGGTGGGTTCCTTCAAAGGAGATAGAGGCTTTAAGGAAGGATATAGAGAGGATGTATGAGGAGCTTATGGGAGAGCCTTTCTTTGCTCGTATGTGGAGGAGGTTTCCCCTGCTAAAGAGGCTAAGTGAGGTAGAGGGAGTTTATCCTCCGGTTGACATGTATGACAGAGGTGAGGAGATAGTTGTAAAGGCTGAGATTCCAGGGGTTGATAAGGATAACATAAGCATTTCCTTAAGGGATAACGCACTTACTATAAGGGGTGAGGTTAAAAAAGAGGAGGAGGTAAAGGAAGAGGACTACTACTATGCGGAAAGGTCATATGGCAGTTTTTCGCGGACACTAACCCTTCCGACCAAGGTAAATGCCAGTAAAGTAAAGGCAAGTTTTAAGAATGGGGTGCTTGAGATACGTCTTCCCAAAGCGGAAGAGGCAAAGTCAAAAGAGATTAAGATTGAGGTTAAGTAGGCGCTGGATTACCTTAAGGAATTTGGATGTCAAGGATCAAGATTGATGTCTCCGGTATCAAGGATAAGATAAAAAGGAATGCTCTTTTTAGCTCCATTATAGTTCTTTCAAAGATGGAGGGGATTGGAAGTTATTTTACCTCCCCCTTTGAGGTTGTACTTGAGGGGGAGAAAGAGAGCCTTCTTAGGGTACTGGATGAGCTTGATGCTACTGTGTTTTGCTCCCTGAGTGAGGGGGTAAGGGTGAGTATGACTTTTGATGGGGATACTCACAGTTCCTCTGCTGATAAAGGGGTGCAGAGGGATAGTTTAAAGTATAGGGGCTTGAAATAACGGTTAGGAGGTGTAAAAATGGTGGGAAAGAGAGGAAAGGGGAAGGTTTCTAGGAAGAAGAAGCCAGTTGTTGATGAAAGGATACTACACGAGCTTATCGAAAAGAAGGCTTATGAACTCTACGAAAAGAGGGGAAAACAGGAGGGAAGGGCCCTTGATGACTGGCTTGAAGCAGAGAGGATAATCAAGGAAGAATACCAAAGGGGGTAAGATGCTTGTAAGGGAGTGTATGACAAAAGAGCCTGTTACCGTAAGTCCCCAGGAGGACGTTAGGGTTGCCTTCAGCCTGCTCAGGCAATACGGTTTCTGTCAGTTTCCGGTTGTTAAAGATGGGGCTTTGGTGGGTATAGTTACCGATAGAGACCTACGTAATGCCATAAACATAGATGACCATCTTGTTGTTGCAGACGTTATGAGTTCTAATCCGGTTACCGTTTATGAGGATACATCCCTTGAGGAGGCTGCATGGATTATACGTAGCCATAAATTCAATGCCCTTCCTGTTCTGTCAAAAACGGGAAAGCTTGTCGGAATAATTACTGTTACCGATATACTCGATGGCTTGCTAAAGCTCCTTGGTTTTCACGGGAAACCTGTTAGAGTGGAGGTTAAGGTACCTGAAGGCACTGATTTCTTTGAGGTTCTAAAGGTTATAAGAATAGCTTCGGATAAGGTGCTTTCCTTTAGCTTTCCTTCCGGGAAGCAGGATAAGTGTTACCTCTGGGTTATAGGTTGTGATTTTGATAAACTGGATAAGAAACTTGAAGAAAGAGAACTTGATGTTGAGATTACTTTCTCTGAACTATAACCTCTTGGAGAACAAAAGGTAGTGATGGGGCGCAGGTTACCTGGAGCACTTTTTGTTTTTTTGCTATCTTTTTGCGTTTTTATTCCGTCTTTAAAGAGTGAGTTTGTATGGGATGATATTGAGTACATAGAGAAGGCCTCCTACAGGCTTAGCTTATCAAATATCCCAGAGGTTTTTTTAAAGAACATTGAGAGGGAAAGGCTCTCTCACTACCGCCCATTTCTCTTTATCTCTTTTGTTGCCGATAAAGAGCTCTGGGGTATGTCTCCCTTTGGTTTTCACCTAACAAGCGTTATCCTCTATGCTGTCTCCTCTTTGCTGTTTTACCTTTTTTCTCTTTTTCTGCTTGGAGAGTTTAACATAAGGAGAAGGGAGGAGATTGCTCTTCTCTCTTCCTTTCTTTTTGTCCTTTATCCGGTCCATGTAGAGCCAGTCTCCTTTGTGAGTGCAAGAGCAGATATACTATGTACCATCTTTTTCCTTCCGGCTTTTTTGTTTCATGTGCTCTCGCATAGGAAACCACTTTTCCTCATACCTTCTGCACTATTCTTTTTCTTCTCACTCCTTTCAAAGGAGATTGCAATTTCGTTTCCCCTTTTGGTTCTTGCATTTGATCTAATAAGCCGCAGGTTCACCAAACGAAGCAATATATTAAGGTATGGGTTTTATTTACTCTTGGTGCTTGCTTACTTTTACCTGAGGGGAGGGGTAAGTACCACGGTTCCGGAAAGTGTTTTGGGCTCCGGTACGGAAAAGGCTCTTTCAAAAACCGGCTTTGATTTCTTTCGTGTGATAAAAGCCCTTTTTCTCTCCTATCTCTTCTACATAGGAAAGCTCGTTTTTCCCTACGATTTAAATCCGTTTATAGCCACTGTCCCAGATGGCACGTTTTTGCTTCTCTTATCGATTTTCCTTGTTTCTGTGCTTTTTTTACTTTGCTTCTTATCTGTGGTAAAAGGAGAGAATCTATTTGCATTCCTAGTTCTCTGGATATCAATAACTCTTGCCCCATCTCTCTATCCGGCTGCCTTTCCCGTTGCAGCAACCCCACTTGCCGAGAGGTTCCTTTTTCTGCCTTCTTCGGGTTACGCTCTTCTTGTTGGGTATCTTTTCTTTCGGCTTGAAGATACCTTGGGTCTTAAAAGGCTTAGCTTTGCTCTTGGCCTCGTTTTGTGTGTATCTTATGCGGTTACAACGGTAAGGGGGCAGTCTATCTGGAAAAGTAGCCTCTCCCTTTGGGAAAGGGCGGTAAATAAGGCTCCTGGGTACGTTTACACACACGGAAACTACGGGCTTGCACTCATGTATGCGGGAAGGATTGAGGAGGCCTTAAAAGAGTTTCAGTTCGCTCTTACCCCCGAGGCAAAGGGGAACAAGGCCTCAAAGGCGGTGGTTGCAAACAGCCTGGGCCTTCTTTATGCCAGTAAGAAAAAGGACCTGGACAGGGCAGAAGAGTGGTTTCTTAAGTCAATATCCTATAACCCCCGCTTCTACAGGTCCTACTATAACCTTGCAATAGTCTACTTCATGAAGGCTACATCAACGAGATCCCCTCTCTACTACAGAAAGGCTGAGGAGTATCTTAGAAAGGCAATCGAGATAAACAGCTCCTACGGTAACGCATACCTCCTTCTGGCAAAGGTCTATATAGCCCTTGGAAGAAGAGAGGATGCACTCGACAGTGCCCGCAAGGCACTTGAGAAGGGGCTTCCAGAACCCATGGAAAAAGAGGCACGCCGTATTGTTAATGCGCTTCTCTATGGGCCACCTGGTTTTTAAGAACCCCTATTCCCTCTATTCTTACCTCAACAGTATCCCCCACTTTCATGGGACCTATTCCTGAGGGGGTTCCTGTTGCTATTATGTCACCTGGAAGGAGCGTCATAACGTGTGATATAAAGCTTATAAGCTTTGGAACGCTGAATATGAGACTGGATGTGCGTGAGTGCTGTTTCCTCTCCCCGTTAAGGAAGGTGGATATCTCAAGGTCTTCGGGGCTTATTTCCGTTTCTATTACGGGCCCTATTGGGGCAAATGTGTCAAAGCCCTTTGCCCTTGTGTACTGAACGTCCTTTACCTGAAGGTCTCTTGCAGTAACATCGTTAATGCAGGTGTATCCAAGGACGTAGTTTAGTGCTTCACTCTCCTTTACAAACCTTGCCTCCTTTTTTATAACAACTGCAAGCTCCCCTTCGTAGTCAACACGTGACGACATGTGTGATGGGTATATGATGCTATCGCCGTTTCCTATTACTGCTGTGGAGGGTTTTAAAAACAAAAGGGGCTCTTCGGGGATTTCCTTCTTTAACTCCTCTGCATGGTCTCTGTAGTTTAGCCCAACAGCTACTATCTTTGAGGGAAGACAGGGGGGAAGTATTCTTACCTCGCCCAGGGGATGTTTTCTTGGTGTTTCTCTGTAATCGTTAAAGAAGCTTCCCTCAATCTCAACCACGCTTTCCCCATCAAGGATTCCAGAGCCCACCCTGCCGTTTTTATCCTGAAACCTTAAAAACTTCATCTCTTGCTCTCCTCCGGCGGGGTTATCTTTATTTTGACTTAAAAGATGGTTCTCTCTTCTCAAGAAATGCTTTCATTCCCTCAATCCTGTCCTCACTCTTAAAGCATATTGAAACAAGGGACTTCTCAAGGAGAAGTGCCTTGTTGAGATCCATATCGTACCCTGCATTTATAGCTGTTTTTGCAAGCCTTACCGCTATGGGCCCTCTCTTTGCTATTGTGCTGGCCAGGTTTTTTGCCTCTTCCATTAGCTTTTCATGGGGTACTACCCTTTCTACAAGCCCTATTCTCTGTGCTTCCTGCGCGTCTATCATCTCCCCTGTAAAGATGAGTTCCTTTGCTTTTCCGGGTCCTATAAGCCTTGTTGCTCTCTGGGTCCCTCCCCATCCGGGGAATATCCCAAGCTTTACCTCAGGGAATCCCAGTTTTGCTCTATCAGAGGCAATCCTTACATCGCATGCAAGCGCAAGCTCACATCCCCCTCCCAGTGCATATCCGTTTATTGCGGCAATGGATGGTATGGAGTTTTCTATGAGTTCATACACCCCCTGAGCAAGCTCTATGTAATCTTCAAACTCGCCATCTGTCATATCGTACATCTCCTTTATATCTGCACCGGCAACAAATGCCTTATCCCCTGCTCCGGTAACTATAAGGGCTCTTAGTTCCTCTCCTGGAAGAACGTCTTGTAGAAAAGACTTCATTTCACCGAGGATTTCTCTGTTAAGTGCGTTTAGTGCCTGGGGACGATTTATGTATAAAATCCCTATATCACCCTCTTTTTTGTACTCGATAAGCTTAAAAGCCATCTTCTCCCCTCCTTAAAATTGGATTGCCCTGTTTGTCTGGTTATAGTTATCCAGCCTTAACCAGGGTTGTCAAATCCTAGTACTTTACCTCTTTAAGAAAAAGCCCCCATGGAGGTGCACTAAATACAAATCTAGACCTTTTTCCGGATTCGAGTATATCTTTTACGTCTTTAGGTGAGATCCTTTTTCTTCCGACATTTGATAGTGTCCCCACTATGAGACGGACCATACCCTTTAAGAAGCCGTTTGCCTCTATCTCGATCTCTATTACATTTTCCGGCTTTTGGTGTATCGAGGTGCTTATAACCCTCCTTACGGTGCTTCCCTTTCTGTGTTTATCAGAAAGGGCAAAAGCCCTGAAGTCGTGTTCTCCTCTAAAGAGCTCAAGTGCTCCTTTCATCTCCTCTACATCAAGTGGATTTGGAACAAACCACACCCTAAACCTCTCAAGTGCCGAAGGATAGGGGCGGTTAAGTATCCTGTATACATAGACCTTGCTCTTTGCATCAAACTGGGCATGAAAACCTAGCTCTACCTCTCTGGCCACTACTATAGCTATGTCCTTTGGAAGGAGTGAGTTAAGTGCCCTTTGAAACTGAAGGGGTGTGAGTCTGCTTTCGGTCTTAAAGTTTGCAACCTGTCCAAATGCATGTACCCCCGAGTCTGTCCTCCCAGAGCCAATAACAGCAACCTTCTCCCCTGTTATCCTCTCAAGCGTCCTTTCTAGGGTATCCTGAATGGTGGGTCCCTGGGGTTGTTTTTGCCATCCCAGGTAGTTTGTCCCGTCGTACTCTATTACAAGCATTATGTTCCGCATTGAGGTTGTTAAACTGTTTCCTTCCCAAATTTTATCCTGGGATCAAGTAGCGCATATAGGATATCTACAATCAGGTTGGCAAGAACGAGTACAACCGTATACACAACGGTTATCCCCATTACAAGCGGGTAGTCCCTGTTTGATACCGCAAAGACAAAGAACCTTCCCATACCGGGTATTGCAAATATGTGCTCTACGACAAACGAGCCCGTTACAAGGTAAGCTGCTATTGGCCCGAGAACCGTTACAACAGGTATAAGGGCGTTTCTTAAGATGTGTTTTAAAACCACCCTTATTTCTCCAAGCCCCTTTGCCCTTGCCGTTCTTACAAAAAGGCTCTCCGATACCTCAAGCATACTTGCCCTTGTAAGGCGGGATATATAGGCTGTGGGTGCTGCTGCAAGGGTAATGGTTGGAAGAACCATGTGTTCTAGGTTTCCCCAAAGTGCTGCTGGAAACCAGCCAAGCTTTAAGGAGAACACATAGATAACCACGGCACCTACAACGAAACTGGGAACCGAAACAAGTACAGTGGCAAGGGAGAGGTTTAGAAGGTCAAGAACACTTTTTGGACGGGTAGCCGAAAGTGCACCTATCAGGATTCCTGCGGTTGTGGATACAAAGAGGGCTGCTATCCCGAGCTTTAGCGATACGGGAAGCGTCTCCTTTATTATATCGTTTACTGACCTGTCCATGTATTTGAATGAGGGACCAAAATCCCCACGGGAAAGGCCTGTTATGTAGTCTGTGTATTGTTTCCAGATGGGTTTAGAAAGTCCGTATTTCGCCTCGATGTTTCTACGGATCTCGGGTGGAAGCTTCTTCTCGGTGTCAAAAGGCCCTCCTGGTAAAACCCTTAGCAGAAAGAAGGTTAGCGAAGCTACGGAAAAAACAACAAAGGCTCCTGTAAGAAAGCGACTTAGAGCAAACCTTAACATCCTCTACGTTTCTTCCCCTGTGCCTCTTGTTACAACAAAGCTTTCCTTTGCAAAGAGCCCCTTTGAGTCCTTTGCGAAAACGGTAATTACGTTTACCCCTTCTTTGAGCTCCACTCTAAACGATACGGGAAGGGTTTTTCCCTTTGCGGGTAAGAGCTCAACTTTATTATCTCCAACAAAGACAGAAACGAGTCTTACCCCGTCTTTATCCCTTATAGTTCCCTTAAGCTCTACCTCCCTGGAGCTTGTGGTAAGTGGTGGGGGTAGTATCTCTATAAGGGGAGCTTCTTCAAACACCTCTGTAAACCTTAAATCGTTTATGGCAAAGAAGAAATCTTGCTTCTCAAGCCTTAAATCCGCTTTCTGTATCCATCCGTAAAGGTCTTTGCCAAGCTCTACCTTTACCCAGTTTGTGTTTTCCCCAACTGCCCTAAACACAGCCCCTTTCTGGGATACTGCAAGAACCGGTGCTTCGGGAAAACTCCCTCCCATTATGGGTGTTCCATCCCTTAACACAACAGCCCTAGATACCCTCTTTACAAACTCCTCTTCCTTTTCCTCTTCTGGAAGGGAAACCTTTGTTGTTATACCGTCTCTAAAGACCTCATCCAGAATCTGAACCTCCATATCTATCTTTGAGTCTGGTTTTTTGAGGCTAAAGAGAAGGGTGGCATCCTTTACCTCTCCAGGTTTTAGACTGGAAAACTCTGCCCTGCCTTTTTTTAAAAACACCTTATCCCCAGATAGGTTCTTAATAGTTAGTATACTCTTTTCAGAAACCCCCTTTCCCGTGTTTTTTACCCTGACATGAAGGGCAATGGTTTCTCCAACTTCTGGTATCCCATCTCCGTTTCCAGAGGAACCAAAACTTCCATCGTCTATAACAGCGTAGTTAAATGCAAAGAGCGGACGGGAAAGTCCCTCAGTTTTTATATCAAAGGCAAAATCCGGTATGTTTGAGCTAAAGGCATCTTTAAACTCAAGTGTAACCCTGTCTTCACGCGTAAGGGCCCACTTTGGAACCTCAAGGGTAACGCTCCAGCTTCTTTTCTCCCCGGGATTTACTCTTCCAAAGACAAACTCTTTTCCGTTAAATACAGAGTTATCCGATTTTGTTACCGCCATAAGTCTAAAAAGAGGGGTTTTTCCTGTGTTTTTTACCTCAACCGACAGAGAAACCTTCTCCCCTGCTTTAACCCTAAGAGGATTTGGGCTTACGTTAACTGAAAGAGCTGGGGAAGAAGAAGCAGCAAAAGCCCCCTCAATAGACCAGTCAACACCAAGTGCCTTCATCCTTTCCTCTATCTTTCTTTCCTCGTTTCTTGAAATCTCTTCAAGCTTTTCCTTTACCTCTTTTAGCATCTCGTTTCTTGAGGTTGAGTGTGAAGAGAGTATAAGCTCCTTTGCAGTCTTTACATAGAAATCCCCCTCCAGCTTCTTTCTTCTCTCTTCACGGCTTAGGGCTTCCTCAGGTGTTTGCTCTTCATCATCTGTGTTTCTACGGGTTTCAAGATAGGTTATGGAGTAAAGGGGTTTTTTGGTGTCTCCGTTTTCTTCAAACGAGGGAATGAGTTTTATCTCCTCCTTTGATACGATTGCGGGGTGAACGGCTATATCCGGTGTTATTCCCACATCCTGTATTGATATATCCCCCGGGGTAAGGTATGAGGCTATTGTGAGCTTCAGTGCGGAGTTATTTGTAAGGTCAAAGATCTGCTGAACAGAGCCCTTACCAAATGTCTTCTCACCCATAACCAGAGCTCTCTGGTTGTTCTTTAAGGCCCCTGCTACTATCTCGGAGGCACTTGCACTTCCCGAGTCTACAAGCACTATGATTCTTCCCTTAAAGTCTCCTTCTTCTTCCCTTGCACGGTATCTCTTCTTGGAGTTGCCAACCTTTGTTGTAACTATAACACCGCTGCTAAGAAAGAGATCCGAGATCTTCTCTGCCTGGTCAAGGAGGCCTCCGGGGTTTCCTCTAAGGTCAAGCACTATTCCTTTGAGATTGCCCTCTCTTTTTAACCTGTTTAGCTCTTCTTCCAGGCTGCTTAGTGTGTTCTTCTGAAAGTCCCTTATCCTTATGTACCCGACCCCGTCTCCGAGGTTAAACGCCTCTACGCTTTCAATCTTTATTATGTCCCTTACTATGGAGAACCTCTTTGGCTCTGAAAACCCTTCTCTCATTATGTATATGTTTACGGTGGTTCCCTTTGGACCTCTGAGCTTGCTTACAGCTTCTATAAGGGACATGTTTATGGTGGATTCATCCTCTATCTGAACGATTCTATCATTTGGTTTGATACCGGCCCTGTATGCTGGTGTTCCCTCAATTGGGGCAATTACGGTAAGCTGCCCGTCTCTTATACCTATTACTATACCGAGCCCTCCAAAGCTACCCTCTGTCTCTATCATAAACTCTCTATAGACCTGTGGGGGGATTATTCCTGAGTGCGGATCAAGGGTCTTTAGCATTTCATCAACCACTGCGTACTCGATATCTGATATGTTTTTACCATCAAGGCTAACACGCGGGATTATAAAACCGAATACCTCTTCTACGGTGTCTGCTGCACTGGTTATGTTCTCTACCCTTCTCATATCGAATCTCTTCTTTTCGTTTCCAACTTGGACAGTAAAGTACTGGCTTCTTTCCCCCTCTGGGAAATCAACAAGTACCTCATCAAGGCTTCTTTCAAGTTTTTCAAGCCCTTTAACCACCATGAGCCTTGGATGTATAGCTGAGTGGTCAACGTAGTACCTCTTTACGTACTGTGTAACAAGCGGGAGGATGCTCAGGTTAGCCTTTTTTGTTTCCCCTCTAAAGCCCTCAAAGGTTGAGGAGAAAACAAAGAGATAGGCAAGAGCTATTATAAAAAGGATATTTGTGTATCTTGTAATTCTAAGGATCCTTTTCAAGTCTCTATCTCCTTAAAATTAAGGGTTTCTTTTATAGTATCACAGTGTTTTTTCTTCTCAAATCCCCTTCCTAAGAATCTCTTTTACCTTTCTTACAACCTCCCCTATGGTTATCGGTCTTGAAACCACATAGAGTTTCCCAAGCTCTGTGCCAAGTGCCTTCTTTTCAGAGGCACCTGCAATTATAAGCACGGGAACGGAAGAGGAGTACTTGAGAAGGCGGTTTATGTCATCTCTTACGTTTTCCTGATACTTTGTATCGTAGACTATTATCATGGGAACTATCTCGGGGTCTTTAAGCCACTTCTCAGCCTCATCCATATCTTCTACAGCAAGCGTTCTTATACCCTCCTCAATAAGCTCGGCCCTTATAAAGGCCCTTTCCCTCCAGTCCTTTGCTACCAGTATCAAAGCCCTAACCTTTGCCACTGAAATAATTTAACATAACCATTGTATAGGCTAAAAACCTGCGTTACTTTATTTGTTGATGTCTGGGAGTAAAACGTACAAAATAACTTCCTCTTTAAAAAAGGATGAGCGCGTATTTAGGAAACCGGGTTTGCCAAGCGATTTATTATAAAATATTGTTCGTGTAATTATAAGGTATTTAAATCCGGAGAGAATTATAATATTTGGTTCTGGGGCAAGAGGTGACTATAAGAAAACCTCAGATATAGATATAGCTATTGATTGTAAAGGGGATATAGTATTTCCCAGTGAGATATTGGATGAAGAGATTACAATTGTTAATTTAAGAAAGGTAAATAAGAGGTTAAGAAGGGAGATTCTTAGAGAGGGAATTACAGTTTATGAAAAGGGTAGAGCAGGATAAGATAAAAGGTTAAAAGGATAAGAGGTTAAGAGTCCAAAGAGTTGCCTAAAAGAGGCTTATCAGATGGGAATTATAGATAAAGAAAATGTATGGCTTAAAATGCTAGATGATAGAAACATAAGCGTTCATCTTTATGATAAGGAAGCTTCGAGAGAGATTTTTGAAAGGATTAAAAAGATCTATGTTAGAGAATTTAAAAGGGCGCTAAGAAAGATGCAAATGTAAGGACTTATACGTTACTTTTTCTTTAATTTCAGGTTTAATATTATTAGGCAGATTCTGTATAAAGGAGGATACAAAAAATGAAGGTAAGGGTGATTTCGGTTCTTGTTTCACTTGCCCTTGTTTTCTCTCTTTTTGGAACATCAGCGTTTCTTACCTCCTGTGCTACGAGCCAGCGTACATATGAGGCAGGAGGTGTTGGTGCCGGACTTGGAGCACTTGCAGGTGCGTTAATTGATAAGAAGAACAGGTGGCGTGGAGGGGTTCTTGGTGCTTTAATAGGTGGAGTTGCTGCTGCAACGGTTACGGAGATCTCACAGAGGGCAGCACGCGAGGCTGCAATGCAGGGAAAACCCGTAGTCTATCAGAGTAACGATGGTTTTCAGAGGGTTGAGGCAACCCCTGTTGGATACGATGCAAACACAAAGTGCCATAAGGTTCGGGAAAGAATCTGGCAGGAGGGAAAGCTTGTAAAGGATGAGGTAAAAGAGGTATGTGAATCCGAAAAATACGAACCAGGGTATCAGTACTAGGGGAAAAGGAGGCTAGCCCGTTTTATAAATGGCTAGCCTCCTTTAACAGGCGAATTTATAAACTTTTTAAGGTTATTATCAAGGGTTGCTCTGTTGCAAACATCATTTTTAATTGATTTAAATGAGAGGAAAACAAGTAATAGCAAGAATTGGTTTTCCCCTCCATCCCTTACAATCACATGTATGTTATAAACTATAGTCATAAGGGATACGATCTTCTTTTTATTTCCCCACTTTCTTTCCCTTATGCTGTCTCCAAACTTTCTCTTAATCACTGAGTTAATTGTCTCACAAAGCCACCTCTTGCCATAAACCCCCATCCATTTTGAAATCCTATAGACCATATAAGCCAATATCCTATTCCAACTCTTTATACCCCCTCCACGCCTTATGGGAGGAATAACCCTTATTGGAAGTCCAAATATCATATTCCCACTTCCACAAACCCCTTAAGATTAAAATTACTATTAAATCTGTTTTGCCTCCTTAGGGTGTACTTAACCATGTCTAATTTATACCTTAAGGAGGCTTCTTATCTATATCTTTGCAACAGAGCAACTTATTACATTTTTTCTTTCCTGATTTTTATTCTTCTAAAAGATACGGGTTTAAAAGAGTATTTTGATAACTCTCTTGGGTATCTTCTTGCTTAAATCGTATTTTATATCAAAGGGGGTTAATACATAAATTAGGATTTCGTATGTAAACATACTAACAGAAACTCAGCAAGTTCTGTTTTTGCCTGAATTGTTCTATAATGAGAAAGTTCTATAACAGCATCAAATATATTGACATATTTCGGTGATGAACCTATTAATTATGAGGAATTTTACATCAAGTAAGATGGTTTCTATGATGGGAAATTAGCTTTGTTTTTTAATTCTAGGGAATTCTATTAATACAGAATTGTAGCTAATGCGTGTAACCCCTATGGTTCATATGGCTATATCTCTTCTTGAGTTTGGGAAGCTTGAGCTTATCCTGTTTGTTAAGGAAAAGTTAATTGAGAATCCATTCTTAGAGGAGGATTTGGTTCTTCCTTTCCCTATTGATGTTCCTTTAGAGTGTGATGTGATTGTCAGGTATTGGAATGGGAATTATAATTTTTTTATAAATGATAAAGGATTACCAAACTTAAGACTTAAACCTTTGGGGGATCAAGCTTCAAAAGAGGAAGTAAAGTTGTATAATGAGGCTGCCTGGATAATAAAGGGCATTAGTAAAAGGAGGGAGATACTAGAAAGGGTTTCACAAAAATTAATCGAAGTTCAGCGTTCCTATGTTTTGGGTATTAGTGATTTGCCTCTGCCTCTTACAATTCGGGCTCTAGCGAAGCTAAGCGGGTTTCATGAATCCATTGTAAGTAGGGTAACCAGAAGGAAACGTGTTTTAACCCCCTTTGGTGAGATATCAATGAGACAGCTTTTAGGTAGTGGTAGAAGAAAAGAAACCATATGTAGAGCTATTTTAAGCATTATAAACAATGAAGAAGAGGCTTTTAGTGATGAAGTGATAGCTACCTGTTTAAATTTGCAGGGATTAAAGATCTCAAGACGTACTGTTGCAAAGTATCGTAAGCTCTTAGGAATTCCATCTTATAGATATAGAGGGTGAGATGGAAATAGAAAAAGAATGGAAAAACAAAACTGGCATGAGTTTGCACTCACTCACTCACTCACTCACTCACTCACTCACTCACTCACTCACGAGAGTATCAAGGATGCGACTAAGGTTTTTACTCTATGGAGCTATAAATGTAATGGTTTCATTTCCTTTAGTACTCCTTCTTTTCTTTTTATTGCTTAGGGCAACAGGGGAGGATTACGCTATTTCTTATGTTATTTCAGTGGTTTCACTTCTTATCCTTCTATTGCTTCCCCTTTGGATTTATCTTGAGAAAACAGTTTTGCGCCCAATAGGCCAGATTATAGAGGCTGATAGACATCTTATCTCTGGTAACGAAGAGAAGAAATTTATTCCTGAGAAGGATATTCCTAATAATGAGATAGGACAAATTATTCGTTCTCGTGAGCGGGTAATTCGTCATCTTGCTTCTCTGCAAGAGGAGACCAGTAAGAAAGGTAAGAGAATTGAGGAACTTTATAATATTAGCTTGAGGCTTTTACAAATACTGGCTTTTCAAGATGAAAGGAGAGTGCTAAAAGAGTGGATTTCTGCTTTAAGAGAGCTTATTCAAGCTAGATACGGTGCTATAGGGCTTACTGATGAGAGAGGAAGGCTTATTGAATTTATCCATAGTGGTTTAAGTGAAGATGAGGTAAATCTTATTGGAGACCTGCCTCAGGGTAGAGGTCTTTTGGGGGCTATAATCAAGGAGGGAGAAGTTATCAGGTTAGATGATTTAACGAAAGACCCAAGACAGTTACCATTTCTACCTAATCATCCGATAATGAAGACTTTTTTAGGAGTTCCAGTAGTGGGAAGAGATGGTAAAGTCTATGGTGGACTGTATTTTATCGAAAAGGAGGAAAATGGGGTTTTTACCAAAGAGGATGAATCTCTAGCCGTTACTTTTGCAAGAAACCTTGCTCTTAAAATCGAAAACGCAAAGTTTATAAGAAGGATTCAGGAGGCAGAGGAGAGGTATCGCAATACAATTTCATTTTTGCCTATTGGTCTAGCGGTATTAGATAAGAATAAGAAGATTCTAATTGCAAATTTTTTATTTCAGGAGGTTTTGGGTGTAAAGGATGTTTTAGGTAGGGGTATTAATGAGGTGCTTCCCATAGAGGGTTTTGAGCAGCAGGCAAGTTCTGTTATAGGAGGGGATAAGATTTTAGAATTATCAAAGGTCAGATATAACCATCCAGAAAAGGGTGAGAGGGTGTTGGATATTATGCTTTCTAGCATATTTCATGGGGAGGAGTTTATTATCCTAGTTGAGGATGTAACGGAGAGGGTTAGGCTTGAGAGGGAGAGGGAATTACTTCAGGGGGAGCTTATTCAAGCTGAAAAGCTTGCTGCTTTAGGGACGATGATTTCTGGGGTAGCACATGAGATTAACAATCAGCTTACACCTATTGTAGGGTTTTCTCAACTTTTATTAAATCGTTCTAGTTTGGATAGCGAGGTAAGGGATAAGTTAAAGAAGATTTTGGATGCTGGCGAGGGTGCAAGCAGGGTAGTTGGTAGTTTATTGAGGTTTGCAAGGAGGTATAAGTCTGAGGAGAGGGGCTATGTTGATATAAATGGTCTTATTGAGGATACACTTGAGCTTGTGGTTTATAAGTTTAGGGCAAATGGTATAGAGATTGTAAAGGATTTATCGAGGGATTTACCAAGGACTGTGGTTAATGCCAATGAGGTGCAGCAGGTTTTTTTAAACATAATAAACAATGCTTGGGATGCCATGGTGGGGTGGGGAGGGGAGAGGAAGTTAGTGATAAGGACAGAGGTGTGTGGTGGTATGATAAGGGTGGTATTTTCTGATACAGGTCCTGGAATACCTGTTGAGTATAGGGATAGGGTATTTGAGCCTTTTTTTACCACAAAGCCTGTGGGGAAGGGAACTGGGCTTGGGTTGAGTGTTTCATATGGTATAGTGGAGGCTCATGGGGGCAGGATTTATTTGGGTGATTGTGAAGGTGGTGCTACTTTTGTGGTTGAGTTTCCTGTGGTTGATTTAATTGAGGGGGTAGGGGTAGAGGGGGAGGTTAGTGAGCGTAGGGTTCAGGAGGTGGGGGTTAGGGGGAGTGTTCTTGTGATTGATGATGAGGAATCGATAGTGGAGCTTATTGAGGGTATACTTGCTTATGAGGGGTATAGGGTTGATAAGGCGTATGATGGTAGGGAGGGGTTAGAGAAGTTAGGAAGGGGAAGGTATGATTTTATCATATGTGATATTAATATGCCTGGTTTAGATGGGATAGAGGTATATAAGAGGGTAAAGGAAGTGGATCCTGAGATGGCTAAGGGTTTTATTTTTCTTACGGGTGATATTGTTAGCTCTAGTGTATATAGTTTTTTAGAGGGTGAGGGTAGGGCTTATATTCTTAAGCCATTTACAATGGAGAGGTTTTTAAGCGTATTTAGCTCAGTTGCCAAATCGATGGCAGGTAGTGTGTTATAGGAGTTAGGAAAAATTATATCTTGTTAGGTTACATAAGTTGGGTAGAATTATTTTGCCTTCTACTAAGTGGTTGCTCCCTGAGATAGCCTCCCGAGTAGTGATTCATAGTATCTCAGGGAGCTTTTTCTAGGGATTTAGAGGGAAGTCTGCCAAAGATTATCATATAGGGAGTTATTTTGCAAGTAAAAAGGGGCCTTCCTTTTGTTTCTGCTTGCTAGAAAACTATGATGCGGGGTAAACGTTTAGGAGAGTTACTTATTGAAGCTGGTCTTATTAATAGAGAGCAGCTTAATCAGGCGTTAGGGATACAAAAAAGGACTGGGGAGAAGTTAGGTCAGGTTCTTACCAGGCTTGAATATATTAGTACGGATGAACTTATAGAGTTTCTTAGCAAGCAACATGGTGCTCAAAGTATAGATCTGGGTAAGGAGTTGGTTGATGAGGGTGTTATTGGCCTTATACCTGAGCATGTTGCAAGAAGATATAGGACTGTACCAGTTAAATTTAAGGTAGAAAGTGGTTCAAAGAAGTTGGTTGTTGCTATGGCTGATCCTTCAAATTTAGAAGTAGTAGATACAATAAGATTTATAAGTGGTTACAGTATAGAACCAGTTTTTGTTAGAGAGGAAAGCATAGAGTGGTTTATAACTTACTGCTATCATAAAAGAATTGGCCTTAAGTAGAGGGTTTAAGTTAGTTAGCTAGGAGAAACAGGGCAGGTAAAGCAATTGACTTTCGTTTATCTTTTTTAGCTTTCCAAGACCCCAGAGCGTTAAGCTTGGGGATACGGAAAGCTAAGCCTGTAAGGGCTTGATTGTGTTGTTTCTTGGTATATAATCTGCAATGTTGAGGCTTAGTTACAAATTCCGGCTCTACCCCAATAAAACACATCTTCAAAAACTTGAATCCACTCTTGAGCTTTGTAGAGAGCTCTATAACTCTGCCCTTCTGCATAGGATTTCTGCTTGGCAAAAAGCCAGATACCATGTTACCTATACTGAGCAGGCTAACTCTCTCGTAGAAATCAAACAGGTTAGACCTGAGTTTGAAGAGGTTCATTCCCAGGTACTTCAAGATGTTCTTAGAAGGTTGGATAAGAATTTTAGGGCTTTCTTTAGAAGGCTTAAGATGGGGGAGAAGCCAGGGTTTCCAAGATTTAAAGGTAGAAACTGGTATAAGAGTTTTTGTTATCCTCAAAGTGGGTGGCAGTTTCTTAGTGATAGAAAGATTCAGATTTCTAAGATAGGGATAATCAGGGTTAAGAGGCACCGTAATTTTCCTGAGGGTGCTAGACTTAAGACTCTTACTCTTAAAAAAGAAATTGATAGGTGGTATGCGATAGTTAGTTTTGAGATTCCAGATAGAAAGGATAAAGTTCCTATAAGGAATGCAGTAGGGATTGATGTTGGTATAGACGCTTTTGCAACGTTGAGTGATGGAGCTAAGATTGAGAATCCCAGGTATCTTGGTAGGACTGAGTCCAAACTTGCCGAAGCCCAGAGGGTGTTTTCTAGAAAAAGGAAGGGAACTAAGGCCAGAGAGAAGGCAATGGTTAGGGTTGCTAAAATTCATCGTAAGATAGTCAATCAGAGAAGGGATTTTCTTCATAAGGTTAGTAGATACCTTGTAGATACCTATGACCTGATTGCATTTGAGGATTTGAAAATAAAGAATATGATGCAAAATGGCAATCTTGCTAAGTCTATAGGGGATTGTTCCTGGGGTAGGTTTCTCCAATACATAGCTTACAAGGCTGAGAGTGCTGGTAAGCATGCTATTGGGGTAGCTCCAAGGGGGACAAGCCAGAACTGTAGCAATTGTGGTGCTAGGGTTCCAAAATTGCTTTCTGATAGGGTTCATATTTGCAATAAATGTCATATTGTTCTTGATAGAGACATTAATGCGTCACGTAATATTTTAAGGCTAGGAACTAGCCTTCTTGGGCTTAGCCCAGGAGAAGCTCCCTGCGTAAGCTGGGAGTAGTTCACCGAGAAGGGCAACTACTATATTTGTATCTAGAACTATCATTCACATAGTCTCCGTTCGTCTTCCAGAGCATCTCCTCCAATGGATAAAGTTCCAGCAAACTTTAAAAGGGCTTTTGCGGTTCCTATCTCTCTTTCTTCTAGGATTTCAACACCCAGTTTTCTCAGTATCCTGACAGCATCTTGAGTTGTAAAATCAAGAAGTGTTACATCGTAGCCTTTTTCCTTAAGAACCTCATAAAGCAGGTTCTTAACAGGTATCCTTTTACCGTTGATGCAAGCATAGTAGTTTTTGCCTCTGCCAACTATCCTTTTTTTTAGGGCAACCTTTTCAATATCCTTTTTAGATATATGGGCTTCTTTACCCCTGAGAATAAATTTCTTTAATGCCATGGTTGTTATCTCCACTTACAGTTTGATATAAGTGTATATAACACTGAAAAATTAATCAAAATATTAGGTGTTATATAAGAGGATTAATGGTTTTAACCCCCATTATTTTTCTACCTTCTAGCTTCCTCTCTTCTGTCAGAAAGAAATCGGCTGAGTTTTCTATGCTGCTTGCTACAAGATAGCTATCCCAATAATCAACATCCTTTTATGCTAACTTCTTGGCTATTTTATAAGTTTCATATGCTCTGTTGCAAAGATATGTATAAGTAGCCTCCTTAAGGTATAAATTAGATATGATCCAGTATACCTTAAGGAGGCAAAATAGATTAAGGAATAAAAGGGAAGGAAGATACAAGAGGTTTTTAAGGGTGGCATATTTTGTTACAAGGCAAGCACTTCCAAAGAAGAGTCCACATATATATAGTCTTCCTCAGTTAATCTCATGTGTACTTTTAAAGATATACATATAATTTCTTAATCTCTTTAATTCTATTCACTTCACCCTTAAGTACCAATGCAATATCAATATCAGACTCCTCTGTAAAGGAATTCCTTGTAAAAGAGCCGTATAGAAAAACATCTAAAAGGCGATCCCCATAGATATTTGAAAGGATTTCCTTAACCTTAGGTAAAATCTCTTTTACTTTTTTAAGTCTTTCGTCCTTATCCATATTAGCTTTTTTCTTTCTAAATACTTTGTGCAAATTCTATTTCCAAGTGTCCAAAGAACTGTCTGCAAAAAATTTTAGCAACTGAACCATATCATAGCAAATCTGGCAAGGAATCCCACGTGCTTTAGCCGTGGGAGTGTCAAATATTTTCAGGTGTATTCTTTGCTTTAAAAAAACGGGAGAATGCTCTTTCATCCTTTAAAAAATAATGTCTTAAAACCCTTGACAATGGGTTTTGTTTGTGATGTAATTGCATAGAGTTTTTAAAGGAGGATTGGGAGAGATGTCAAAGGAAACTTGCTCAGGCTTTAGTTTGAAAATCGGGCTTGACAAGTTTCCTTTTGTGTGTTGTAATTTCACCCAAATTAAAGCCTCGGGTAGGGCTTCTCTTAAAAGGAGGATGGATAAGATACCCGAAAATCCCTTTTTCTTCTGCAATAATAAAACCTTAGAAAAATCAACCCAAAAGGAGGAGGTCTATGTTTAGAGAGTTTTTAAAAAATAACAAAAAAAGGAGGATAGGTTCTATGTTTAAAAAAATGTTAAGTAAGTATGTTTTGCTTCTTGCTTTTCTGCTTCTTATCCCTGTAAAGTCGTGGGGGGGTGGAACAACTCTAATTCCAGACTCTGATTTTCTCGGTGAGAGTCAGCTTTACTTTCCCTGGGATTTAAGGGGTAGAAATAGCTTTATACAGGTAACAAATGTTACCAACTCCCCCGTAGTAATCCACGTTCAGGTATTTAACCATGCAGAGGATTGTCTTGAAAACAGCTTCTGGGATACCTTAACCCCTAACGATACAAACGTTTATGACCTAAGCGCTATTCAGGATGACCCGGATGGGTTTGGTTTTGTTGTTGTAACAGAGGTAACAGGCCTTGCAAGCACTGAAAGTGTTTTTAACTTCTCCCTTATAGGAAACTTTAGGATTATAGATGATGCGGGATACGAATACAGGGCAAATGCTGCTGCCTGGGATCCTTTTCCTTTTAGTGAGCCAACTTCTTTATACTCCTTTAACTTTAACAACAGAGGGGGGGCAGCCTTTTCAGACGTTATAGGTATAACCGTTGCAGGTGCAGGAACTGGAGCAGTAGAGGCAAATAATCAAATAGCTGCTGTTTTTGGTTCTGATCCAGGGTTTCCGGTCTTTATATTTGATGACCAAGAAGTTCCAAGGGACTGTGATGTTGTTGTCTTTTCCTGTGGTGAGCCAAATGAGTTTTTTGCAGATTTGTTAGGTATATCAACAAACCGCATAAACTATGAGTTTGGTATAAGTGCACAGTTTCCAAACACAAAGGGTGCTGCACCAAACATCTGCACCTCTTCAGCTACAACCGGATTTGTTTTTCTTCCCTTTACTGGTTTTCTTGAAGGAGACTTTGAAGGAGACTTTTTTGTCGGTTTTACAGGGCTTAACAGTGGTGGAAGCAGTGTGGGAAGCATGGATCTCTGGTGGGCAGATTCTACCTTTTTAACGACATTTAACGGGCTCGCTCAAAATGATTGAAGAAATTGATAAAAAATTAAAATTAAAAAGGAGGAGAAGAAATCATGTTAAAAAGGTTTTTTAAGCTAAAAGTTGTTCTGATGGCAAGCTTTATGCTTGCTGTCATGGCGTTTGGTTCCTTTGATAATGCAAGGGGACAGGTAGTTTGTGAAGGGATTGATTTTCCAACGGGGTGGTTCAATGTGCCTGTTCCTTCAACAGGTGATGCAAACTTTATTGCTGGTCTTTTTGGAACTGCTGAGGTGTTTAATGGAAACACAGTTGGGGGACTTGACTGGCTCTATCAGGACTTTGCATTTCTTAACACCTCTGCAACCGGGAATCAGCTTATAAGCTGGTGGACCCAGAAAAACGGTAGAAACACATACCTTCAGGTAACAAATGCCGGGGCTGGTTTGGACCTTGATGATGATGGTAATCCAGATGGAGTCTGGGTTCACGTTCAGGTACTTCTTGGTGATCCGGCAACCGGATGCCCTGAGATAAGAAACTTCTGCGATTTTTATACACCCTTTGACACCCACGTATACGACCTTGGAAATCTTGTGCATAATAGTGATGGCACTCCCATACCTTCATCAAATCTTCAGGGAAACGAGGGGATAATCGTTGTTACACCTGTTGAGAATTGTAGTCTTGGGGCCTCTCCGTTTTTCCCTGCTATTACTTATAACTTCCTTCAGGGAAACGTAAGGATAGTTGATTCAAGGGTTGATGTTGACTACGGAACAAACGTGTTTGCAAGGCTTGTATTTGACTGTGATCCCGGTGATCCCGTTGATGGTTCTACCTGTTTCTTTGAAGACATACTTCCATTTTCTCTTGCCCACAACTACACAATCCTTGGAGGTCCTGCAGGAGCAGATGTGGTCTTAGTTGCACTTATTGATGATTACAACCCTGATACTTATTTTGCTATTGGGGCCTCTCCAAGCTACGGTCCGTATAACATATGCGATGATGAAGAGCATTGCTTTAGCTGCCCTGGAGATGCAGGTTGCTTTGTAAGGATTGGGGTAAACGATGTGCTTCCTGTAAGCGAAGAGTTTACACCTGTTCCTCCTTCACCAACTCCAACTCCATGTGCAACGGATGAGGATTGCCCAGAAGGACAGGTATGTAATGTGGAGACAGGTGTATGTGAAGAGGTTGTAACACCCACTCCTACTCCAACACCAACCCCTGAAGAAGGCGGTGGCGGTGGTGATGGATGTGCAATTGCAGGTGGGCCAGTTCAGGCTGGAACAGCTATGGCAAATATCCTCCTGCCTCTTATACCGGCGTTTGCAGTTGGATTCAGGATGCTAAGAAGAAGGCAGAGAAAGAGCGAAGAGAAGTAACTGCCTGAGTGAAAGAAAGCAGTAGAGGGTTAAGCCAAAAACCCTCTACTGCATCTGGTTAAGAAATAAGAAAGCAAAAAGCCAGAGGGATTTTATCTCTCTGGCTTTTTTATTTGTTGGTAAGCAGGTTTTTAGAGGGAGCTAGACTCTTACAATTGCCTCTTTTGCCATCTTTTTATAAAACGGGAATTTTTCAGGTGTTATTAAATGAAACTCAAAAGGTATATCTAAGAAAAGAAGCCTTAGCTGTGCGTGCGTTTCTATTCTTTTTTTTATGTTTTTAAATTCCCTGGATACTATAAGCACATCTATATCGCTTGTTGGGTGGGTATTTCCTCTAACAACCGAGCCAAATACGTAAACCTCAGCGTCTGGTAAAACCTTTAAAACCTCTGATTTTAACCTGTTTGAGTAATCCCTCCAGTTTTTTCTATAGTACTCGTATTCTTTAACAGTTTTTATGTTCATAGGATGTTAGTTCTTTAAAGATGTTAAGAAAACTTTCCCCAAACCTTATAACCTCTTCAGCTATTTCCCTGTCAAATTCTATGTCTAAGTACCTTGCTCCTATGTATGCTTCTTCAAGAGCAGTGATCGTTGATATATTTTGCTTATAAAAATCCATAACTTTTTCCCCGTAAATGTTTGCTACTTCTTTAAAGAGTTTTGAAAGAGAGTGAGTGCGTGGAAAGTCATCAAGCCTGATTGCTATAAGGTATTTAAGCATTAGTTGTAACATCTGTTCTGTATGAAAAAGGCAAAAATCAAAGTATTCTTTTCTCAGGTCTTCTTTAGCTTCTTCGAAAAAGCGTATTCCCCTTTCTTTAAGAAATTCAAACACCTTTTTACTTTAACACGGTTTAGCAATTTAAGAAAGATCAGCTAAAAGCTTTCTTGTTTTGTCCTCAAACGGCCTTATCGTGGTTCTTCTATCCCATATAGCAAACCCTATTGTTACGGCAACAATACCACCAAACACACTTGCAAGTATCCACATGAATGTTATTATCTGGTCAAATCGTTTATTCATATCCATTCTTAATTCTTCAAATCTCTTATCCACCTGCTTGAGTCTTTTACCAACTTGCTCGAATCTCTTATCCACCTGTTCAAATCTTTTATCAATCTCCTCAAATCTTTGCTCAATTCTCTTTTCTATCTCTTCAAGTTTTACTCCAATTCTTATAAGCCTTTCTCTGTCTTCCTGGGTAAATGCAACTTCCTGTGCTGGGATGGTATAGGAGGGAAAAATAAAAAAGAGGAGAAAAAGTATTGCTTTTATTAAGCTACTTATTTTCATAACTCTTTAAATTATAACCCAATGTTAGCAGCGAAGAAAACCATACAATAACTGTTAAAAAGGTAAGGGAGATTTCAACTATCCTTTCTTGTTGCTTTTTTAGGGTTGTGGCTGTAAAAGTATTTTAATTCTCAAAGATTTCAACTTTTATATTGTTTTCCTTTTTTAGTTTTTCTATATAGTCATGAAGGGCTTTCCCCCTTTTCTGTGCAGCTATTGTAGCCCTTATAGCAGGCTTTACCCTTTGAAGTTCTAATTGCCTTACATCTGTTACCTTGAGAATAACAAACCTGTTTCCTTCCTGAATGATGTTGCTTACAGAGCCAATGTCATTTCCTTTAAAAAGGTCATTATACTTTCTTGTAAAGCCAAGCTCCCTCAGTGTTACTTCTTTACCTGATTTGGAGTAATCGGAGACTATTTTTTCAAAGTCTTCTCCTTTAAGGGCTCTTTTGTGTATTTCCTCAGCAATTTCCCTGTCATTTGTTACGATTGCTTTAAAACTAAGGTATCTGTATTTGTTTTCGTTTTCCCTGTAGTATTTCTCTATTTCCTCATCGCTTACTTTTGACTCTTCTTTCCCAATATTGTTAAAAATCTCAGCTCTTACAGCGTTTATAATGAGCCTTTTCTTGTATCTTTCAACCTGTTCTTCAAGTTTTTTGTTTTTATCAAGCCCTTGTTTAAGACCTATTTCGTAGAGTATTTCTTCATCAATTACCCTTTGAAGAGGTTCATCTCCGATCTCTTCTTTGTATATTGGTCTTCCGTTGATGCGGGCAACCACAGTTTTTGAATCCTTGTCCTGCAAGGTGGATTGTTCCTGAGTTAATACGGTTTTATTCTCCTCTTTTGTAATCTCTTTCTTCTGTTGTTCTGCCTTGCATCCTGCAAAAAGAATAAGAGCAGATGTTGATATTAACATTACAAACCTTCTCATCTTTAATCTCCTTTGAACCCGTGGTTTTTTCTAAACATTACTGTTTAGATACAGGGGGTAATGAGTAGTCCATAAATCCCCTTGGCTGTGGTGGCCCGTTATACGAGAGCTTTTTCCACACTTCTGGGTTTGAGTAGTAGAGCTTTATAACCGTTTCACGAAACCCATCAAAAAAAGTCTTATTTTTTACAGATATATGTTTTACTATCTTCTCTTTTTCTTCCTTGTTTTCAAGTTGATAAAATGGTTTTTTAAACTGTGCCCTTGATACGGCGTCAAGGTTCCATAGTCCCGCATCAAAAAAAGATGCAATTCCCGGTTTATCTGATACATAGTTCATAAGCAGTTCCTTTATCCCTATTTTCTTGGAGCCCGGAACAAGAGTTTCTGCAAGTGCTTCCATGTTCCTCTGGGCTTCGCTGTTAAGCACTACAAAGCCCTTCTGTATTTCTATACCATTACTGTTTTTGTTAACCTCTGCAAAAGAATTTATATTTAGAGGAAGTTCATGGAGTAGCCCACTTCCGATAACCCCAAATGCAAGTGTCTTTATAAATCCTCTTCTTGTTGCTTTCATTTTGAACCCTCTACAATCTCAACCTGAATGTTGTTTTCCTTCTTTAGTTTCTCAGCATATTCCTTAACTGCGTTTTTTCTCTTCTCCGCAATTAGCTCCCTTATTATTGTTTGCCTTACTTGGTCAATGGGAACTTCTTTTTGATCCATTAGCTTTATAACGATAAATCTGTTGTGCTGTTCAATAACATCGCTTACCGCACCTACTCCTTTTCCCTCAAAAAGCTTATTGTATCTATTTGTCCATCTGTAATCTCTTAAAATAACCTCTTTCCCAGATTTGGAGTAGTCCGATGCTATTTGTTCAGGTTCCTCACCTTCAAGGAGTCTTTTCCTTATTTCCTCAGCAAGGCTTTTGTCAGATGTCATAATCCCTTTTAATTGCATGAGTCTAAATTTATCCCTGTTTTTTTCATAGTAGCTTTTAATCTCTTCCTCACTTATCTTGTAGTCTTCAGACAGGTCTTTAAGGATTTCCCTTTTTAACTCATCCACTATAAGTTTCCTTTTAAAGTTCTCTATCCTTTTTTCAAATTGTTTATCAAGTCCGCGTCTTAGTCCCTCTTGATATAGTATTTCCTCGTCAATAACCTCTTCGAGTGGTCTTCCATGTAATTCTTCTTCATATATTGGCTTTCCATTTACACGTGCAACAACTTTCATTCCACTTGTTTCTTCCGTAGATGTGGTGTGCCTTTCCATTGAGGTTTTTTTCTCTTGTTCCTTTTTTGTTTCACATCCAATTATTGCTATGATTGAAATAAATATGACAACCAGTGATGTAATCCTCTTTTTCATTGTTTTCTCTCCTAGGAAAATCATGATAGTGGATTTATATACGAAAGGAAAATTTAACCTATGAATTTGCATAAAGCAATAGCGATTTTACTTGTAAACTAGGTTCTTAATGTTGCCTTATGTTTTTTTAATTTTGTTTTTGCTAGGGATAAAACAACCAATTACTGGGCTGATGGTATAGTTTAAAATCTTCTTGGGTTAAGAAAAAACTAAACAAATCCGATTAACCCAAAAACCATTGACACATAGAGGTGGATTGCTTATCCTTTGCTCAATTTAGTTAGTGTGTCAGGAGAAAAGATGGCTAAAGAGAAAAAATACGACTGCATTGTTATTGGCTCTGGCCCTGGAGGAGCTCCTTTTGCATGGAGGCTTGCATCAAAGGGGATGAGTGTTCTTGTGCTTGAAGCTGGCCCGAGGTATAACCCCTATACAGATTACCCGCTTAACAAAAACAACTGGGAGCTTGAGGGCTTTCCCCACAGAAGAAAGCTAAAGCACGTATTTGGCAAAAGGCAGAAGCTTGATGAGGGGAAAAAAGAGCTTAGGTCATGGAACAGGGCATCTGGGAGGCTAAACCCTTCAAATGAAAGGATGTACCTTGCCTACCACCACGTTGTTGGGGTTGGGGGATCAACCCTTCACTTTCAGGGAGAGGCTCACCGGCTTCATCCAAGTGCGTTTCGAATGAAAAGCCTCTTTGGGGTAGCTGAGGACTGGCCTATAGATTACAGAGAACTTGAGCCATACTATACGGAGGTTGAAAGAATAGTTGGCGTTGCAGGGCCAGAGGGTGTTCCATCAAGGCCAAGAAGCTCTCCCTATCCGCTTCCCCCACATAAGCTTAGCTTTGCAAGCCAGGTAATTGAGAAGGCATGTAAAAAGCTTGGCCTTGAGCTTATCCCAAATACCGTTGCAATACTCTCACGTCCCTATCGCGATACACCACCCTGTAACTACTGTAATGGATGTCAGTGGGGATGCCCGAGGAAGGATAAGGGAAGCGTTGATGTTACATTTATACCGCTTGCTGAAAAAACAGGAAGGTGCACCATAGTAACCGATGCCTTTGCAGGCAGAATAGAGGTTGAGAAAAAAGATGGGGTAAAAAGGGCACGTGGGGTGGTTTACTATGATAGAGATGGCAAAGAGCACTTTGTAGAGGGAAGTTATGTTGCTTGTGCGTGTGGTGCTGTTGAGACCCCAAGGCTTCTTATAAACTCCGGTATAAACGAAAACGGGCTTGTTGGAAAGAACTTTATGGAAACCGTTTTTTACCTTGTGGTTGCCTTTCACCCTAAGAGGCTTGACTCATACAGGGGAATCCCCATAGACAGCGTTATATGGAAGTGGAATGAGCCAAATCCTGAGCTTGGTTTTAAGGGTGGGTTTAGGCTCTACCCAACGGCAGGAAGTGCGGTGGGTCCTGTAAGCTACGCACTTCGCTTTCACAAGGGGTGGGGAGAGAAGTTTGTAAAGGAGGTTGAGAGGTGGTTTGGACATGCAATTGCCATAGGGGGGATTGGAGAGTTTCTGCCCAATGAGGAAACCTTTGTTACCGTAAAGGAAGACACAAAGGATGAGTTTGGCCTGCCCGTTGCTCTCATTCAGTCAACGCTTGGTGAATCCGAGATAAGAATGCTTGAGTTTATGTCAAAAAGGGCAAAGGAGATACTTGAGGCTTCAGGGGCAGAGGAAGTAGTTGAGGAGTTTTCCTCCTATGATTTTTTCAGTGCAACGCATGTGTTTGGAACGTGTAGAATGGGCAAAGACCCTGAAACCTCTGTGGTTGGAGCTGATTTAAGGAGCCATGAGGTTCGGAATCTCCTTATAACGGATGCAAGCGTTTTTCCTTCATCCGGTGGAGGGGATGCCCCTTCCCTTACGATTGAGGCCCTTAGCTTAAGGGCAGCGGATCTTCTTTTAAAGAGCCTAAAAAAGGAAGGTTAGGGTCTTGAGAAACTATTTGTTTATCGGGCTTTTTTCTTCATTTCTCGTTGCTTTCTTTGCCTCCTGTCCAGGAGGCTCTGGAGGCTCCGATGAGGTGGTTCCTTCTTTTTCAGATGTTACATCTGCTTCTGGCATAGGAAACGTTGGTAGGCTTGGGCAGAGTGCTTCATGGGTGGATTTTGATGGCGATGGATGGCTTGATCTTATAACTGGAAACACCGATATAGGAACCTCAAAAAATGTCTTTCTCTTTAGAAATAACGGTAACGGCATATTCAGCGATGTGGTAGCAGGCTCTGGAATAGAAGAGAGCAGGCGTTTAAGAAGCGTTTCCTGGGGGGATTTTGATAACGACGGATTACCGGATCTTGCTGCAGGCACGATAGCCTCCGGTGCACCTCCTCTGCTTTACAAGAACCTCGGGGAGGGCTTTTTCCTTGAGGTTTCTTCTGACGCGGGTATAACAAGGGAAGGGGGAACAGCCGGGCATGTGCTCTGGGTTGACTACGATGGGGATGGGCTTTTGGATCTCTTTCAGGCAAACATAAACTCAAATGCACCCTCTTTTCTCTACCGTAACAGAGGGGATGGAACCTTTGAGGATGTATCTGATGATGCAGGGCTTGGGGTATCGGATGTAACGAACTCAGCAGTCTGGTTTGATGCAAATAACGATGGGTTTCCTGACCTCTTTCTTGCAAATGAGGGGGAAAACAGGTTTTACGTTAACAGAGGTGATGGAACCTTCCTGGATAGAACGGTTCAAAGTGGGCTTGGAGGGGACCTTCTTTGGGACTCTGTTTCTGCATGTGCAGGTGATTTTAATAACGATGGTTTTTTGGACCTCTACGTTGTAAACATCTCTTCCCCAAGAAACGCACTTTACAGAAACAACGGAGATGGAACGTTTACCGATATAACCCTTTCTGCAGGGGTTTGGGATGTAGGGGATGGAAGAACCTGCGCGTGGGTTGACTTTGACGGGGATGGGCTTTTGGATTTATTTACAACAAACCACACAAGCCCGAGCAGGCTTTTTAGGAACCTTGGGGATGAAGAGTTTGAGGATGTGGCAGTTGATACAGGCATTGACCTCCCAATAGATGTTTTTTCCGCTACATGGGGGGACTTTAACCGTGATGGTTTTATGGATGTTTTCCTTACCGGACATCTGGGAAGTGCGCTTATGCAAAACGATGGAGGGATAAATAACTTTCTTATCCTCTGGCTCGTTGGAAACGGGGTTTCCACAAACACCTCTGCCATAGGAACACGTGTCTGGGTTTTTGACACGGAAGGATTTCAGGTAAGAGAGGTTTCAGGTGGGAGAGGGTGCTGTGAGCAGGATATGCTTCCGGTTCATTTCGGGCTTGGAGGGGAAAGAGAGGTTGATGTGGTTGTTGACTGGACGGATGGAAGTAGCTGTGTCTTTAACTCGGTGAATGTTCAGGGCGGGAGAATGTTTTTTGTGTTTCAGGATGGGTGCAGGCTTGAGGTTTTTTAAGTCCTCCTTGGTGGCAATTTTTTGCCCACCTTGACAAAAAATGTCAGCTTTTATCTTAAAAACCGTATTTTTTTTTTTGGTATTTTAAAACGGTATGTAAATTGCATTAGGAAATAACAAGCTATTATGTCTTTCTGAAAATAGGGAGATGTAAAAATGAGAGAAAGGTGTAACCTAAAAGGCTTTTTAAATGCATTTTTTTTGCTTTCGTTTTTATCCGTATTCCTTTATGCCTCTTATGCGGTTTCCCTTCCACGTAAGGCGGATTTTGTAGAGGGTGAGCTTGTAATAAAGCTAAAACACTCAAGGGAAAACAGGGTACTTGAGGGTATACTCTCAAGGCATGGGCTTTCACTTGAGGAGTCCCTTCCTGGGCGTGGGATTGCCCTTGTAAGGATTCCAAGGGGTTTTTTAACCGATACCTTTAAAGAGATTCTCTCAAGGGATCCGGATATAGAGTATGTTGAGAAAAACTACATATACAGGGCACTTAAAACCCCAAATGATACCTACTACTTCCTTCAGTACCATCACCCAAGGATAGAGGACCCCCAGGCATGGGATATATCAACCGGAGACCCCTCTGTGGTTATTGCCGTTCTGGACACAGGTGTAGAGTCAACGCATCCTGATTTGAGTGGAAAGGTTCTACAGGGAAGAAGCTTCGTTGGTTACTTCTCAAGCACAAATACAGCTGATGGCAACGGACACGGAACAGGTGTTGCAGGAACCGCTGCTGCAAAGACAGATAACGCACGTGGGGTTGCAGGGGTTTGCTGGGACTGTCTTATTCTGCCGGTAAAGGTTTTAGGTAGCAATGGGAGTGGAACCCTCTTTGATGTTATAGAGGGGATAGATTTTGTTGCAAACTATGCTGCTCAGAATCCCGACAAAAAGGTTATAATGAACCTTAGCTTTGGTGCTCCCTGTAGCAGTAGCTCTATTGAGCAGGATGCAATTGATAACGCCTGGAGTAAGGGTGTTTTGATTGTAGCTGCTGCTGGTAATGATGGAAGCAGTGAACCCATATGTCCTGCTGCAAGAAACCACGTTCTTGCGGTCTCAGCAACGGATGAAGACGATAACCTTGCCTCCTTTTCAAACTTTGGGAGTTTTGTTGATCTCTCCGCCCCGGGGGTAAATATTGTAACCACATGGAACCGTTCAAGATACGTTTATGCAAGTGGAACGTCTTTTTCCTCCCCAATTGTTGCAGGTGTTGCAGGACTTATATGGTCTCTAAACCCGAATCTTACAAACGATGAGGTTGCCCAGCTCCTTAAGGACACAAGCGATGACCTTGGCTCCCCAGGATACGATATATACTTTGGCTCTGGAAGGGTTAACTCTAACACTGCTCTTCAGGCTGCTCAGTCCGGGGCTGTACCCGAGCCAACCCCCGAACCAACTCCAACCCCGACACCAACCCCTCCTCCCTCTGAGGACACCGTTCCACCTGAGGTGAGCATTACAAGCCCAAGGGATAGATCCGCTGTGTTTAGCAGGGTTACAATCAGTGCTTCTGCATCGGATAATGTGTCAGTCTCGGATGTTAAGTTCTACGTTGACGGTACCCTTTTAGCAACCGATAGTACCCCTCCCTACTCTGCTGTCTGGGACACAAGGGGATACTCAAGGGGGTGGCACTCAATAGAGGCCGTTGCAACGGATACCTCAGGAAACACAGCCTCAGATGAGATTAGTGTCTTTAAGTTCCGGTGATTGTGTTTATGCACGCAAACACAATGATTGCGGTTATGGTAAAATGATAGGGAATGAAAAAGGACTTCTCCCTTTCGGTAGTTTTTCCCGCATACAACGAGGAAGCAAACATCGAAAGAACGGTGCTTCTTTCAATTCCCTACCTTGAGAAAACGTTTAAAGACTATGAGGTAATAGTTGTAAACGATGGCTCTTCAGACAGAACAGGTGAGATAGTAGAGAGGCTTTCTCTTTCTAATCCACATATAGTTCTTTTAAACCATCCAGAAAACCTTGGATACGGAGCTGCTGTTCGCTCGGGTCTTGATAGGGCTTCACTTGACTACATCTTCTTTATGGACAGCGATGGTCAGTTTGATATAAGCGATATGGACAGGCTCCTTCCGTTTGTTGATAGGTACGATGTTGTTATAGGGTACAGGGAAAAAAGAGTTGACCCCTTTATCCGCTCCGTAAATGCCTGGCTCTATCATCAGTTTATAGGCCTTCTTTTTGGCCTTAGGGTAAGGGATATTGATTGCGCGTTTAAGCTCTTTCCAAGAAGGGTGTATGAGGCTGTAAAGCCCATAAAGTCTGGGGGTGCTCTTTTTAGTGCCGAGCTTCTTATCAAGATGAAAAGAAATGGCTTTACGATAAAAGAGGTTCCAGTAAGGCACTTCCCGCGCAGGTTTGGGAAGCAGACAGGTGCTAACCTGCGGGTTATACTGAGGATGTTTAAGGAGTGCTGGAAGCTAAGGGACGAGCTTAGAGGGAATTGATGAAGGGAGAAAAAACAGGCCTCATCTACCCGGTTTTTATTCTGGTTCTTGTTTTGGGTTTTGTTCTTAGGATACTGCTCTCCCCTTATCTCACATATGAGGGGGACTTTAAAACCTGGATGGCATGGGCTTACGGCATATACCAGGTTGGGTTTTCTGAGTTCTATAACAGGTACTGGTGTGATTACATGCCGGGGTATCTCTACGTACTCTGGGCACTTGAGCACATACACAGGGCATTCCCCGGTATCCCCGAGAGTGTCCTCTTTAAGTTGCCTGCAAACGTTTCAGACCTTGGAATAGCGATTTTAGTTTTTTGTTTTTTAAGGGGTATTTCGGGTGTTAGGTATGCTGCTATCTCTTCTTTAGCTTATTTTCTGAATCCTGCCTCCCTTTCAAACTCTACCTTCTGGGGGCAGGTTGACTCGGTTCACGCCCTCCCTCTTCTTCTCTCCGTTTTACTCTGTCTTAACAGGAGGTTTTTTCTCTCCGGGGTGTCTGCATCTTTTGCCTTTATGATAAAACCCCAGAGCGTTGTTATGTTTCCCATACTCGGGTTCCTTGTGGTAAAGGGTTTTTTAGAAAACGTAAGGGGAAAAAGATTTGGGTTTTCTTCTTTTTCCCCTCTTCTTTTTTTTACCTTTGCCTTCCTTGCTACTTCCATTCTCGTTACTGTTCCCTTTATCTCCTGGGATATATCAACCAGGGGTCTGGGTGTTGTTTTAGAGCCACTCTACTTCATAGAAGAGCGGTTTAGGCGTGCATATACACAGTATGCCTTTGCCTCGCTTAATGCGTTTAACTTCTGGGGTGCCTTTGCCATGTGGAAAAGCGATCAGAAAACGTTTTTGGGAATTACATATCAGAGGTGGGGAACAGTTGTTTTTGGCCTCATCTATACTCTCATACTCTCGGGGTTGCTTCATCTCTGGTTCTCAGGGTGGAAAAAAGGGCTATCGGGTGCTTACGATAGGTTTTTTAAGATTCAAAGCCTCCAGGCATCCTTTCTTGTACTCTTTGCCCTTTTTCTCTTTGTTACCCGTGTTCATGAAAGGCATCTTCTCCCTGCAATTGTTTTCTTTACCCTTGTTGCATTTTGCTCTCTCAGGTTCTGGTTTTTCTACGGGATTTTGTCTTCTGTGTATGTGTTTAATCTCCTTTACGCATATACAGAGCTTGTACCACGTGTATCCGGAAATGCAGGCTCTTACTTTCTGCTCCCTGCATCTTCAATAAAGCCATTTATCCCTGGAATAGCTACTTTGCTGGTTTCTGTGTTTATACTTGTTCTTGTGGATTTCCTAAAGGGCTCAAAGAGTACTTTTGAGGTTAAGGACACAGGGTAGTTCTTTAATGAAGCTTGTAAGGGAAAAGAAAGTAGAGATTGCAGTTTTTTTTCTTCTTTTATTTAGCATCGGTATAAAGCTCTACCGACTTGACAACCCCGATAGTTACTACTTTGACGAGATATACTTTGCATTTACAGCCCAGGAGATGGCAAGGGGAAATCCCGCTGGATGGGAGTTGGGCCACAGGGCTCCAAAGGGGTTTGCCTATGAGTGGACCCATCCTCCGCTTGGAAAGGAACTGAGTGCGCTTGGGATTCTGGTCTTTGGTGATAATCCCTTTGGATGGCGTTTCTTTCAGGCCATATTTGGTGGGCTTGGAACCCTGATTATCTACCTTCTGGGGAAAGAGCTATTTGAGAGTAAGGGTGCAGGTTTTATAGCTTCTTTTCTCTTTACCTTTGAGTCCTTTGTTTTTGTCCTTAGCAGGATTGCAATGGTTGATGTCTTCCTTATGAGCTTTATACTCGTTGCCTCCCTTTTTCTTGTAAAGTACGTAAAAACCGGTAAAACGGTTTTTCTCCTTCTTTCTGGGGTTTTTTCCGGTGCTTCCATGTCTGTAAAGTGGAGCGGGGTTTATGCAACGGAGTTTCTTGGATGTGTTTCCTTCCTGGTTATGTTCTACAGAAACATATACACCTCTGGAACCAGGGAAAAAAGATTACCCGTTCTCTTAAAGATAGTTTTAAAAGTGGCCCTTTTCTTTGTCTTTATCCCTGCAGTTGTTTACATCCTAACCTATATTCCTTTCTTTTTGCATGGAAACTCCCTGGGTGATTTTGTAAGGCTTCAGGAGTCAATGTATGGGTACCACAGGGGGGTTAATCAAACTCATCCCTATCAGTCCTCATGGTGGCAGTGGCCTCTTCTTCTTCGACCCGTTTACCTGTATCTAAAGAGATACGGAAACGAGTATGCACATATATACGCAATTGGAAACCCATTTATATGGTGGACAGGGTGTTTGTTTTTCATACTCGGTGTTATTACGCTCATAAGAAAAGAAGCTCCCTCTCTTGCCTTTTCGGTGCTAAGTGTGGTTGCCTACTGGCTTCCCTGGGCACTTTCTCCAAGAAAGCTTACCTTTCTTTACCATTTCCTTCCCGCTCTTCCCTTTATGCTTCTTATAAGCGCTTACTTTCTTGATTTGCTCTGGAAGAGAAGCAGGTATGGAAAAGCTCTGGTTATAGTGTATCTTATTACTGCCTGTGCGGTGTTTTTTTTCTTCTATCCCATACTTGCTGCTGTTCCGGTTTCAAATGATTTTCTTAGGTGGTTTTTCTGGTTAAAGGGATGGAGATAAGGAGATTTAATGCAGGATATTTTTGAGAACCACAGGAAGTATAAAAAGTACGACCTCATAAACGGTGTTATTCTTGGAGAGATAATTGCTTTCTTTGCGCTTGCTGTCCTTAAGAACCTTGAGCGGGAAATCCCGGGACTTCATATCCTTGTAAGGTTTGGCTGGCTTATCTTCCTTATTACCCCTGCTCTCCTTACGCTCTGGATTTACCTTTTTTACATACTTGGTAGAAAGAAGCCCAGCCTGTTTCAGTTCGGAAAGTTTATCTCAATAGGTGTTTCCAACACCGCTATAGATTTTGGTGTATTAAACCTTCTTATGTTCGTTACGAATGTGCAGAAGGGGCTTCTCTACTCGGTTTTTAAATCCTTCTCCTTTCTGGTTGCAATTGTAAACAGCTACCTTTGGAACAAGTTCTGGGCGTTTGAGAGCTTTGAGACAGAGCGTATGGGAAGGCAGTTCTTTCACTTTGCGGTTATAAGCGCTGTTGGTTTTGTGATAAACGTGGCGCTTGCTTCCCTTGTTGTAAACTTTGTTCACCCAATAGGGGGACTTTCCCAGAAGCTCTGGGCAAATGTTGGGGCCTTTGTTGCCGTTGCGGTTTCGGTTTTCTGGAACTTTACGGGGTATAAGTTCCTTGTTTTTAAGAGGTAGGAAAACCTAAAATGCCCATCTTCCCTGAACGAAAAGGGACATAAATAGGGTAAAGAGGGTAAGTGAGAGAAAAACTATAAGATAGCCTGCTTCTTTTCTCTCTCCGATCAGGGAAAGAACAATGAAGACGGGAAAAGCAGATAGCATGTATCTTGGGAGGCTAAGCCAGTAGGAAGTTGAGGTTACTATAACCCATGTAAGAAGAAGGTATGCTGCGTAGGAGAGGCGAATCCTTAAGAAGGCAATAAGTGTAAGGACGTATCCAAGGATTCCTGATACAAGCTCGGCCCATCCAACAAGCACCCTCTCGTTTGGTTGACGCCACAGGGTGCTACTCCAGGCTCCGGTAAGCCCTTTCCATGGGGTAATAAGCGTTTTAAACCAGTGTTCTTTCTGAAACTCAAGGAACTTAAATGGGGAGCCAAAGGTAATGTAGTTTATGGCAAGATAGGAGAAAAGCCCAAGTGGGATAAGAAAAAGCCAGATAATGTTTTTCCCTATGGCCCTTACCTTAAAGTCCCTCTGAAGCATGTATTCAAAAAGGAGGGCTGGTAGAAGAACCATACCCGTTATTCTGGTTGCCGAGGCAAACATACCCGTAATACCTGAAAGCCACCAGTTTCCTTTTCTTGCGTAGTAGAAACTTGAGACCGTAAGTGCAAGGTAGAGGCTTTCTGTGTATCCTGCATGGAGGAAGTATGCGGTGGGGAATACAGACAGGTAAAAGGCTGCCCTAACTGCTGTTTTCTCTTCGTAATCCAGTAAAACCAGTTTGTAAAGGTAGAGTATGCAGAGGGCATAGGATACGTTTGATACAATGAGAGCAGAAAGCATGTGGTTTCTTAAAACAAGTGAAACTGCCTTTACAAGTGCTGGGTACAGGGGAAAAAACACAATGCGAAGGTGTCTTTCCCCCTCGGTTGTGCTTGAATACCAGTTCCTTGCAATGTCCAGATAGTGTATGGTATCCCAGCGATTCCATAGGGTAAGGAGGGAGTGGATGGTTTTGTTCTCAAGAACCATGTAGGATACATACGAGAGAAAAAAGGTTCCCAGGGTTGTTACAAAAACGATTGCTATAAGCTCTCTTTTTGCTCTTTGGGCCTTCATTGTAAAACCTAGATAATCTATCATCTGTGTGGCTTGATTTGTAGAGGTTTTTTTAGGGATAAATTGACCAGTATTTCGTTCTTGTGTATTTTTTTTGAGCTTTTTAGTTTTAGGATGGAATCTCTTTGATGTTTAGCCTTTCAAGAAACCACATTTTCCCTATATTCGTTTATGTGCTTGTTATCTTCGTTATAACGATAATGGTTAGGGTTTTTCCTGCAGGTGTTTTATTTCCTGTATCTGCAGGGATTATGTTTCTCTCTCCCTTTATTGCTGGAAGCAGGGTGGAGGGGCTTAGGTGGAATACAAGGGGTGTAGTTGTTGGGCTTGTTTTATCATTTTTTATACTTGCTGGTTACCTCCTTTTGGTTAACAAACCCTTTAATCTAAGAGCAGTTTCTCTCTCAGTTGTTGTTTTTCATCTCTTTTTTGTCTCTATCCCTGAGGAGGTTTTCTTCAGGGGTTACCTTCAGGAGAAGCTGGGAAACAACCTGAGAGGGGTTTTATTTGTAAGTTTTCTCTTTGCCCTCGGGCATGTAGCCACAAGGTGTATAGGAAGGGGATGCAGTGGATACGGCTATCTGGAAGCACTTCTTACCTTTTTCCCATCCGTTGCAATGGGGTATATGTACATTATCTCAAGAACACTCTGGGCAAATATCCTGTTTCATTTCCTTGCAAACATAGTGTATACATCAACAGGAGGACTTTAGCCGCGTTGAAACGTTTTTTCAGGGTGTTATACTAGCAGGAAAATGGATAGCGTAAGGATAGCCCTTGGGCAAGTTGATGTATGTGTTGGTGACCTTGAGGGAAACGTAAAGAAGATTCTTGATTACATATCCCGCGCAAGAGAGCTTGGGGTTGATATCCTTTGCTTTCCTGAGCTTTCCGTAACCGGTTATCCTCCAGAAGACCTCCTTTTAAAGCCAAGCTTTATAGAGGACAACCTGGGTGCACTTGATAGGATAAGGGAAGCCTCCGAATCAATTACGGTGGTTGTGGGTTTTGCAGATAGGGATGACGATATATATAACGCTGCTGCCATAATCCACGATAAAAGGCTTGTTGATATATACCACAAGCGCTACCTTCCAAACTACGGGGTTTTTGACGAGAACAGGTACTTTCAGTCAGGGCTTCGTGCCCCTGTTTACAGGCTCGGGGAGCTTATTTTTGGTGTGAATATATGCGAGGACATATGGTATCCCGGAGACCCTACTAGAGAACAGGCACTGCTTGGTAATGCACAGCTTATTATAAACATCTCCTCCTCTCCCTATCACGTTTCAAAGGTAAGGTTAAGGGAGCAGATGTTAAGGGTTAGGGCACTTGATTACTCCGTTATACTTGCCTTTTGCAATCTTGTGGGAGGACAGGATGAGCTTGTTTTCGATGGCCACAGCGTGGTTATAAACGAGCGTGGGGATGTGGTAGCAAGGGCTGGTGGTTTTAGGGAGGAGATGCTTGTGGTTGATATAAACATAAACAGGGTCTTTCGCTCACGCCTTCATGACCCGAGAAGGAGAAAGGAGAAATACGCCCTTGAGCTTGAGTCCAGAAGGGCAGAGGTAGTAGAGGTAGGTGGGTTTGCAGACAAAGAAAAACCCCCAATTACCACAGGTGTAGCTGATTTTCTTGAGCTGGAAGAGGAGGTATTTAGGGCTCTTGTTCTTGGAACAAGAGACTACGTTACGAAAAACGGTTTTAAGAAGGTTGTGATAGGGCTCAGTGGAGGTATAGATTCGTCTCTTGTTGCGGTAATAGCTACCGAGGCACTGGGGAAGGAAAACGTTATCGGGGTTTCGATGCCTTCAAGGTATAGCTCTGAGAGCAGCATAACCGATGCCCAGCTCCTTTCAAAAAACCTTGGTATAGAGCTTCTTTCCATACCCATAGAGAAGGCTTTTAGTGCCTATCTGGATACCCTCTCAGATGTGTTTCGTGGAAAGGAGCAGGATGTTACAGAAGAGAACATACAGGCAAGGATTCGTGGTAATATCCTTATGGCCCTTTCCAACAAGTTTGGCTGGCTTGTTCTTACCACTGGAAACAAGAGTGAGATGAGCGTTGGATACTGTACACTTTACGGGGACATGGTGGGAGGATTTGCCGTTTTAAAGGACGTTCCAAAGACCTTTGTTTACAGGCTCTCTGAGTTTTATAACAGGTGGAAAGGAAGGGAAGTGATTCCAAAATCCGTTCTCGAAAAACCTCCTTCAGCAGAGCTTAGACCCGGACAAAAGGATACGGATACACTTCCTCCCTATGAGGTTCTTGACCCCATTCTTAAAGCCTATGTGGAGGAGGATCTTGGCATTGAGGAGATAGCTGCCCTTGGATTTGATGAGGGGCTTGTAAGGCGGGTTGTAAGGATGGTTGATTTAAACGAGTACAAAAGAAGACAAGCTCCACCTGGTATAAAGATAACCCCTAGGGCTTTCGGAAAAGACCGTCGTTTCCCAATAACCAACCTCTACAGGGAGTAGTATTGCTTTTTCCATGACAGATTTGACTTAAAAATCGGGTATTTTATATTTAGTTCTCTTAAAATTCCTGGGTAGGGGTTTTTATGGATTTTCTGGAGCCTGAAAAACAGCTTGAGATTATAAAACGGGGAACCGAGGAGATAATTACCGAGGAAGAGCTTCTTTCCAAGCTAAAGAGGTCAAGAAGCGAAGGAAGGCCTCTAAGGGTTAAAGCAGGATTTGACCCAACTGCCCCAGACCTCCACCTTGGACATTGCGTTCTTCTTAAGAAGCTAAGGGATTTTCAGGACCTTGGACACACGGTCATATTCCTTATCGGAGACTTTACCGCTATGATTGGAGACCCTTCGGGAAGGATTGAAACCAGACCGGCTTTAAGTGAGCAGGAGGTTGCTCAGAATGCAAAAACCTATGAAAGGCAGGTCTTTAAGATACTTAGAAGGGATAGAACAGAGGTTGTTTTTAACTCTACATGGCTTGGGAAGATGAGTGCAAAGGAACTCCTTGAGCTTGCTTCCCTTGAAAACGTGGCAAGGATGCTTGAGAGAGAGGACTTCCGTAAGCGCTACACTATGGGTGCTCCCATAACCCTTAAAGAATTCCTTTATCCCCTTATTCAGGCCTATGATTCGGTTAGCCTTAAGTCAGATGTTGAGCTTGGGGGTACTGATCAGAAGTTCAACATACTTCTTGGACGAGATGTACAGAGACACTTTAATCAGGAACCCCAGGTTGCGGTTTTTGTCCCGATACTTGAGGGGCTGGATGGGGTAAGAAAGATGTCAAAGTCTCTTGGGAACTACATAGCCATAGAGGATCCCCCGGAGGAGATATTCGGAAAGGTTATGTCAATTTCAGACACCCTTATGTGGAGGTACTATGAGCTTCTAAGCAGGCGCTCGCGTGAGGAAATAGAGGAGATGAGGTTAAAGTGGCATCCAATGGATGCCAAAAAAGCTCTTGCCTTTGAGATTACCGCCTGGTTTTACGGGGAGGAAGAGGCTCTTAAGGCACAGAGGGACTTTGAGAAGAAGTTTTCCGAACGGGTTTTTCCTGAGGATGCAAGGGAGGTTGTTCTTCAGAGAAAAGATGGGATCACAGTTCTTGACCTCGTTTTGCTCTCCTCCCAGAGGGTAAAGAGCCGTGGTGAGGCAAAGAGACTTATTGAACAGGGAGGGGTTAGCATAGACGGGGAGAAGGTAACCGACACAAAGGCTCTGGTTCCATATAGAGACCAGCTAAAACTAAAGATTGGAAAAAGGGAGTTTGTAAGGGTCAGGTTTACTTAAAAAAAAGAAGCGAGTGGGTCTATAAGCCGAATTCTGTCGAGAGCGATCATTTATCTGGGACACCCATTGCTGGGTGCCTCTTGCGACCTACCCGGAAGCATCAGACGGGCCATCTGCCCACCCTGAGGGTGTATGCTTCCCTACTTGGTCTTTCTCCGAGCGGGGTTTGCCGTGCCACAGGGTGTCGCCACCCTGTGCGGTAGTCTCTTACACTACCTTTTCACCCTTGCCTGTTTTCCCGTATAAACGGGAAAACTTCGGCGGTCTGTTTTCTGTGGCACTTTCCGTTGCCTCACGGCACCTGGGAGTTACCCAGCGCTCTGCCCTCTGGAGTTCGGACTTTCCTCCCATCTTTTCCATGCGGAAAAGACAGGCGATCGCTCGACCCACTCGCTTCACTAATAAGCATATTCATCTATTGCTTCGTTTGCAAGTCTGTCGGCTTCCCTGTTTAGTTCCCTGGGTATGTGCCTTACCTCTACCTGTTTAAACTCTCCAAGAAGCTTTTTTGCCTTCTCGTAGAGGGGCTTTATGTTTGGGCTTTCAACCTGCCATATCCCGTTTATCTGGTTGGCAAGTAGAAGGGAGTCTGTATAGATTGTTATAGAGTCTTTCTTTAGCTTTCTTGCAAATTCAAGAGCTGTTATAAACGCACTGTACTCGGCCTGATTGTTTGTTAGAATGCCAAGGTATTTTTTTATTCTGTGGTCTTTGTTTTTATCCTTTATGAGTATACCAAGTCCTGAGTTTCCCGGGTTTCCTCTTGAAGCTCCGTCTATGTATATCTCAGTTGGTATGCCGTTTTTTCCCTTTGTTAATCTAGGCTGTCTGGGCTTCACGATGGATTATTTCTTCTTCAACGTAGAGGATCCTGTGGCAGTTTGGACACTGGATTACCTTTGTGAGTGTAAGGACCTCGTTAAAGAGCTGAGGGGGGATGTTCATATTGCATCCCATACACACTTCGTTCCTTGCCGGGACAACAGCAAGGCCGTTTCTCTTTCTTATCCTTTCATAGACTGAAAGAACACTCGGGTTTATAAGAGAGGCTACCTTGTTTCTTTCCTGTTTTTTTGCCTCGTATGTTACCTTTAACTCCTCTATCTTCTTTGTGTACTCGTTTATCTTCTTTTCGTACTCTTTCTCTTTATGAGAGAATCCCTGTTCTTTCTCTTTTATTAGAGCCTCCAGGCTCTCTATATTTTCCATCTCTTTTAGAATCTCTTCCTCAAACTCGGCATTTGACTTTTTTATCTCTGCAATCTCTTTCTGAAGAGCCTCATATTCTTTGTATGTCTTTATCTCAAATAGCTTCTTCTCGGCCTTTTTTATCGAGTTCTGGTTGTGGCTGAGCTTTGATTCAAGCTCGTTTTTGTGCTTTTTTATCTGGTTAAGCTCTTCTTTTAGTTTTTCTATGCTTTCTTTTTCGTTTTTTAGTTCTTCTTTAAGGCGGGATATTTCTTTGGGATAGTTTTCAAGATTCCTTTCCAACTCTCTCAGCACCAGGTCTATGCTCTGAAGCGCTGAGAGAGCAGTAATCTGGTCTTTCATTTTTTCCTCCTTTTTTTAAAGTTTTCTTATTATTAAAAGTAAGATACCAAGAGGGATAAAAACGCAGATAATAAGGTGAACAGCCGTCTTTTTCCATAATCTAGAACCTGTATAGCTTTGGTGGGCCCACCCGGATTCGAACCAGGGACCAACGGATTATGAGTCCGCCGCTCTGACCAGCTGAGCTATGGGCCCAACTACTGCTACCAAACAGATTAGTTTAGGCAAATAATCCAATTTTGTCAAATTAGGTTTTCTTTGACCAAATGTATATTAGAATTATAGACAAAAAGAGGTTTTTGTAAAACTTGTTAAAGGAGGAATTTATGAGTGTATTAAACGGTGAGTTAATAAAGAGGCTTCTTAACACCGAAGCACTTGGAAGAACTATATACTCTTTTACCGAGGTAGGCTCTACAAACGAGGTTGCCTTTGAGCTTGCAAGAAACGGTGCTCCTCACGGAACGGTTGTGATAGCCGATTCCCAGACCAGAGGTAAGGGGAGACTCGATAGAAAGTGGATTTCTCCTCCGGGGGTAAATCTCTACATGTCGGCTGTATTTCGTCCTGAGATTCCTGCCAGAGAAGCTCCTATAATTACCCTTGTCTCTTCCATCGCGGTTTTAGAGGCTGTAAAGGCAGAAGGGGTAGAGGGGGTAATAAAGTGGCCAAACGATGTGATTGTTGATGGGAAGAAGGTAGCAGGGGTACTTATGGAGATGCAGCCCTCTGGAGATAACGTGGATTTCATAGTTATGGGCATTGGTGTCAACATAAACATGACAAGGCAGATGATGGAAGCCGAGATGAAAGAGGTTGCAAAGATTGCAACATCCCTTAAAGAGGTAACCGGTCGGGATATAGACAGGGTAAAGTTCAGTGCAGGTTTGATTAACCTGCTTGAGCTCTGGTACAAGAGGTTTCTTAAAGAAGGTAAGAATGCAATTATAAGGGAGTGGATGGAAAGGTGGGGAGCAAAGAACAGAAGGGTTGAGGTAAGCTTTAACGGAAGGGGATTTACAGGGGTTGCAATTGGTGTTGATGAAAACGGCTACCTTATCGTTAGAAAAGATGACGGAACGGTTGAGAAGGTTATAGCGGGGGATGTAAATCTTATCTAGGTTTAAAGCTTTCCATCGTATCCCAGAACATAAGCTCGTAGTAAAGAGCGAGTTTGGCTGAGGTTTTCATATTCTTTCTGCTCTCTTCTTTCCCGATGTATCCCTGAACTATCTCTTCTATTCCTCTGTAGAACTCAGGGGCTATCGGGTAGAACCCATCCAGAAAAAGGGTGTCTTCATCTTTAAGCCCGTAGTGTTTTTTTAGTCCCGTGCTTATACGCCTGCAGTTTTCACCCCATACTTCAAAGTCTATTACAATGGCCGATGCAATGTCTCCTGGTGTTCCATAGACTCCAAGACGTGTAAAGTAGTTTGTAAAGGAAAGCGCTCCAGGGTGTGGCTCGCTCTCTTTAATCTCCTTTTCTCCCAGACCAAGGGCCTTTGCGAGCTTAAATAGGTTACTAAGTGCCTTTCTTTCTCCCTCTATTAGGCTTAAGAAAAAGTCTCTTTCCCTCTGCTCTTTAGAGAGGGCTATATAGAGTGCAAGGTTTCTAAAGTCTCCACTTACTATGTGAAACTGCTGCTCTGCAAAAAACCTAAGCTTCTCTAAAGGAGTCTTTCCCCTTTCTACGCTCTTTGGGAAAGGGTGATTTAGTATCTTCTTCCTTATAGGTTGAAGCTCTTCCCTTAAGAGTTCTATAAATCTCTTTGCAGCTAACCTTCCACCCAATTCTTAAAATCCTCTGGCATCTATTTTATTACACCTTTTACAAGGTTTAACATCTCTTCGTGAATGTTGTGCATAAGCTCTGTCCAGCTTCTAATAACTGAGAGGTCATTTGTTGGAAGCCTCTTTTTTATAACTATCCCTGAATCCAGACTCTCTACCGTGCAGTCCGTGTATCTTTCTACCACCATGGCTCCAAATCTCTTAAGTATATTGACCGCCTCTGGCTCTTCTGCCTCAAATCTGGAAAGGAGTACAACCTCTTCATCAAACCCCTTAAAGACTATGTTCCAGAGGCTGGCGTTGGATTCCAGGGAAAATGAGAGGTTTATTATTTGCTTTTTCCTGCCTTCCTCTTTACTCACCTTTTGCTCCCACCTAGCCTCACTATGCTTTCCTTTGCGCTTGCCACGTATCCTGCGTACTTGTCGTACTTACCAGCAAGCTCAATAAAGGTTTCGTAGTGTCTTATTGCCTCTTTTGGGTTGTTTGTCTTTTCATAGGCACGACCCAGGTAGTAGTAGGCATCGGGGTAATTTGGGTTAAGCAAAAGGGCTTTTTTCTGGTAGGAGATTGAGTCCTCAAATCTGTTTAGGAAAAACATGGTGATCCCGAGGTTCATGTATGCCGGTGCAAAGTTTGGGTCAAGCTCTATTGCCTTTTTATACTCACTTACCGCTTGATGTAGGTATCCCTGTGTCCTTAGAGCAGTTCCCAGGTAGTTGTGGAGCTGTGGAGAGGCTGCAAGCTCAAGGGCTTTTCTGTAGTGTTCTGTAGCCTTTTTGTAGTCTCCTTTCTTAAAGAAATAAGCCGTTGCAAGTCCAACGTGGGCTAAAACGAGGTTTGGGTTTAGCTCAAGTGCCTTCTTTATGTATGGACTCTCCGGGTTCTGACCTGTTGCAGCCCAGAGTATGTAGTAGCTTTCTGCATCATCCGGGTATTTCTCTATAACCTCTCTTGCTACAGCCTCGGCATCCTTTAGCCTTCTCAGGTGAAGGTAGTTTAGAGCAAGTGCCCTCTTACACTCCCTGGAGTTTCCATCAAGGGAGAGTGCTTTAAGTATATTTGTGTATGCTCTGTTAAAGTAGTCTTCGTAGTCTTCCCTTACCTCGTACTTGTAGTATCCGATTGAGGAGTAAACCTCTCCAAGCCCTGCGTATGCCGGGGCAAACTTTGGGTCTATCTCTATTGCTTTGTTGTAGTACTCTATTGCCTCTTTAAAACCCTTTGGGGTAAAGAGAAGGTATGCTTTCCTTCCCTTAAGGTAGTTATCAAGTGCCTTTGAGTTTGCCTGTGGGTTTTCTGTGCTTTTTTTCTTTGCGTATGCACTCTTTTGATCAGCAAGAAAAGATATAACTAAAGCAAGTGAGAAAAACGCAAGAAAAAAACTTTTACCCCTTATCATATCTCCCCTCCTCCTACTTATAGTTTTGGGTTATAAGCTTTACTATCTCTTCTGCCAGGTTTTTGTATAGCTCCTTTGCAACTATGCCGCTTCTAAAGAACCCGAGGGAGCTAAAGCCGTTTACCTGCCCGCTTGCAACCTCTTCTCCGCTTTCCTTATCAACGAGTGCAATCTGAACCGTTATTGAGGACTCACCAAACTTTACCGCCCCCTCTTCAAACTTTATATCCCTTCCGGATTCGTAATCGACAATCTCACCGAGGAGAACAACCGTGTTGGCAGCTGGTATGTCCTCAATGGGCTCACGGCTTATCCTCTGAAATCTGGTTTTTCTGGATTTAAGTGTATTTGCGATTTCATCCGGAAGGCGTTTAAGGAGCTCTTCTGGAACATCGGGCAGCTCAGTTTCAAAATCGTAAATCTCTATCGCCCTGTATCTTCCGGTTTCTTTACCCGGTGGCTGGTTGAGATAAGATGATACCTTAAGGTCTCCGCACGCTGTAAAAAAAACTACTGCAAGAATTAAACCTATAGCTTTTTTCAACTCTTGCTCTCCCTGACATGGTTTTGGTTCTTTTATATTGATACATAAATCTTAATTTTGCAAGAGAGTTCTTTGCTTTCCCAAAAGTTGACAATTTTTGTCACAAACCGTCTTTTGTTTGCAAAAAAAGTCACACCAAATCCTTATAAAAAGTCCTGTACAAAGGGAGATTTAAATATGGAGTTTTTACTTTTTTTAATGATTTTAATACGTTAAATCCCAAAACCTGTGCTGGCATATATATTGCAATTTAGCATCATAAAAACCAGAGTAAAGGAGGTATTTAAAGATGTTTAAGTCAGGGAGTAAGAGGAAAAAGCGAGAGAAGGGTTTTACCCTGATTGAGCTTCTTGTTGTTGCTGCCATTATCGGAATTCTCCTTGCCCTTGCTATTCCAAACCTGATTAAGGCAAGGATATCCGCAAACGAGGCAAACGCACGAAAGATGATGCAGACTCTAAGAGACGCAGAAGGTGAGTACTTCGAGCAGGATCTAGATGAGAATGGAACAAGGGATTATACGAATAAAATAGGGAAACTTGGAGATGCAGGTGGTCTTCGTGATCCGGCTGGAACAAATCAAGAGGAAGATGCACTTATTGACAGCAGTTTTGAGGGGGCAGATAACAATGCAGGAGCAGCAGGAAGTGGACCAGCTGAAGCAGCAGGTTGCACTTCACCTAAATCTGGGTACTGTGTTAGCTGGCACTGGCCTGAGGATGCTGGAGATGAACCACAAGATCCTTTTCAGGATTTTGGATGGGGAGCTTCCCCTACAAGTGTAAATAAAACCGGAAGAAAAGACTTTGTTGTCTTTGCAGATGGGGTTATAAGGTGCACCGTTAGCAGTGAAACTACAGGTAATCCAGGGACATTTGAAGCCAAAAGAGGTTCTGGAGGTTGTGATTAGTTTTTTAATTCTTGTTTTGTGTTTAAAGCTTTTACCAAAAAGAGAGGAGAGGCTTAAGAGGTTTCTCCTCTCTTTAAGACTCAATCTCCTAAAGGATTTTAAGATGGTAGCATGGGAGCAAAAGAAAACGGAAGGGGGCTTTACCCTGATTGAGCTTCTTGTTGTTGCAGCGATTATCGGAATCCTTACCGCGCTTGTTGTTCCAAACCTTTTAAAGGCAAGAATATCTTCAAACGAGGCAAACGCAAGGAAGCTTCTTCAGACACTTAGGGACGCAGAGTATGAGTACTTTGAGCAGGATTTAAACGGTAACGGTGTAAGGGACTTTACAAACCTTATAGGAAGCTCCGGGGTAGAAGACAGCCTCCGTGACCCTAGAGGAACGGGTGATGAAGAGGATGCTCTAATTGACAGCACGTTTGAAAACGCAGTTGTTAATGATGGGGATACCGCTAATGAGGCAAATTGTTCTGCTCCCAAGGCTGGCTACTGTGTGGGGTGGAGTGGGGATGTCGGTTCAGACCCTCTTTCCCTTCAGGGGGATTTCGGATGGGAGGCATCTATGGTTAGGGCACATACCGTTGGGAGAAAGGACTTTTCCATATTTGCGGATAAGGTTATAAAGTGCACAGTTACTTCCCAGCCATCGGGAAGCCCGGGTCAGTTTGAATCTACAAGAAGTGACCCTGATTGTGGTGGGTAGGGGGTTTTGTAACTAAACAGGCGATGATAGTGCTTAAGGTAGAGAATCTCATAAAGGACTACCCTACGGGTTTTCTTAGAAAGAAGGTTCGTGTTTTAAAGGGTGTAAGCTTTTCCGTTAACGGGGGAGAGATTTTCGGTTTTGTTGGCCCAAACGGTGCGGGAAAGACAACCACATTTAAAGCGGTTCTTGGCTTTGTTGGGATTACGGGTGGAAGCGTAAGCATAATGGGAAGACCTGCCGGGGATGTATCGGTTAAAAAACACATAGGATACCTTCCCGAGAACCCTTATTTTTACGACTACCTTACGGGAGAAGAGCTTCTTCGTTATATGGGGCAACTCCACGGCATAAACGGTAAGGCTCTTCTGAGGAGAATAGATGAGCTCCTTGAGAAGGTAAATATGACCCATGCAAGGAAGGTTCAGCTCAGAAAGTACTCAAAGGGCATGCTTCAGAGGATAGGGATCGCTCAAGCACTTATAAACGATCCCGAGTTTCTCATACTTGATGAGCCAATGTCTGGGCTTGACCCGATAGGGCAGAGGGAGATAAGGGAGCTTATACTTGAGGAGAAAAAGAAGGGGAAAACCATTATTCTTAGCTCCCATATACTCTCGGATGTGGAGACGATGTGTGATAGGGTGGGGGTTATTATAGGCGGAAGGGTTGTAAGAACGGGGGAGCTTGGAGAGCTTCTTGAAGACATTCATACAGACTACGAGATGCTTCTTAGATACACTGACTCTAATATAGCGGAGAGGCTTGGGGATCTTAAAGTGGAGGTTGAAAAAAGAGCCGGGTTTATAGTTCTTAGATTCGATGAGGATATAAAATCCAGGGTTATAGAGGTGGTATCTAACTCAGGTGCAGACATTGTTTCCCTTTACCCTCTCAGGAAATCACTTGAAGGGCTTTTTGTTAAGGAGATGGGTCAGAATAGCGGTGGAGAGAAAAAGCGATGAAAACGATTCTTGCTGTAGCCTATAACACCTTCGTTGAAGCAAAAAGAGACAGGGTGCTATATAGCCTCCTTCTTTTTGCCTTCTTGATGATCCTTAGCTCCCTTATTTTTGCAAGCATATCAGCAGAGCAGTACAACAAGATTGTAAAAGACCTTGGGCTTACAGCAATATCCCTTATCGGGATTGTGATCTCGGTGTTTCTTGGAACCGGACTTGTCCACAAAGAGATCGATAAAAAGACGGTGTATAACATATTTTCAAAACCGGTGCGCAGATACGAGTTTGTGGTTGGAAAGTATCTTGGCCTTTCCTTTACACTTCTTGTAAATACAGTTGCCATGGGTTTTATACTGTTTTTAATAGTGCTTTATACGGAGCTAAGGTATGGGGATTTTATAAGGTTTTACTACGGCGGAAACTATTTTATGGAGTTTTTTAAGGCAATCTACTTTGAGTATCTTGAGTTTTTGATAGTTATAGGGATTGCACTTGTTTTTTCAAGCTTTACAACACCCATTATGAGCCTCCTTTTTACCTTCTTTCTTTTTGTAATAGGAAGGTTTTCCGGTGACATACTTATATTTGCAGAAGGGGTAAAGAATAGGGTATTAAGGGGCTTGCTTGAGGTTATATACAGAGTTGTTCCTCATCTTGAGAAGTTCGATGTAAGAAGGGAGGCAGTTTACGGAGGAAGTATAAACCCAGAGCTTATACTCTACACCACAGCTTATGCTGTTATCTACGCATCGGTGCTTGTTTTTCTCTCAATTATCATATTTGAGAAAAGGGAGTTTAGATAACGGTGTGTAATGTTTGAGTCTGTTATAAGGAGTCCTTATAAGGGGCTTTTGGTTATAGCTTTTCTTATTGTTGCCTCGATTCCTTTTCAGAAAAGGGTAGAGGATATGCGCGGGAAGTTCAGGGTGGTTGAAGAGAGCCTCTATTTTTCATCAGCTTCACTGAAGAGATTTTCTCTGGGTTATGAGGAACTGCTTGCAGACATATACTGGCTTAGGGCAATTCAGTACTTTGGTGGAAGAAGTGTGGAGGAGAGGGACCCTGAGCTTCTATACCACTACTTTGACATAATCACGGATCTTGACCCAAAGTTTGTAAACGCATACCGCTACGGAGGAACCTTTCTTGCAGAGCCTCCTCCCCTGGGTCTTGGTGATATTGAAAGGGGGATAAAGCTATTTGATAAGGGAAGAAAGAATAACCCTGAAAACTTCCGTCTTCCCCTTGAAGAGGCATTCATATACTACCTATACGTTAAAGACTACAAAAGGGCTGCTGAGTTGTTTAAAGAGGCTTCTGAAAAACCCGGTCTTTCAGAGTTTCGCCGTGCCTCGCTTAGGGGAATGGCAGCTTCTTCTCTTTCCAAAGGTGGTAGCAGAGAGCTTGCAAGAAGGATATGGGAGGAGATCTACAGGACAACCACAATTGAGGGACGAAAGGAGTTTGCCCTGAGAAACTTAAAGGAGCTTGATGCAATGGATATGGAAGACCTTCTTACTTGGGCTTTAAGGAGGTATATAGAGATTTATGGGCATGCCCCTTCAGCTCTTTCCGAGTTAAAAAGCAAAGGTCTTGTAAAAGAGATCCCAAAGGAGCCTTTTGGCAGAGGGTTTGTTATAGTTTCTGGGCTGAATAAGGTAAGGAGTGAAACCCTTTTAGAGCAGGAACTTAAATATAACACAGCTTATCTCTCCGGGGTTTCCCGCAGGTTTAAGAGGTCTTTTGGAAGGTATCCCAGAGACCTGGAGGAGCTAAAGGATTTTACAAGGGAAAACGGATGGGATTTCCCCGAGCACCCTCTTGGAAAGGAATACAGCTATAACCCGGAAACGGGAACAGTTGGCGAATAGGGTGTTTCTGGGTTCTTTGTGCTTCGGATTGTGATATCCTAAAGCAGTAAAATGGGTTTTAAAACAGAGGTGTTAAAAAAGCTTGACTTTTTTGTCGGGGGAGTTGCATCCCAAATTTCCCGCTATTTCTTTACCCCCCGGAAAGGGCCAAATCCGGTTTACACAAAGATTCTTGTTATCCGTCCGGGTGGTATAGGTGATGCTGTGCTTCTCTATCCCGCTTTAGGGGCTCTTAGAGCAAGCTTTAAAGATTCAAGAATTGATGTTCTTGCTGAGAGGAGAAACGCGGGGATTCTTAAGGGCTGTCCGTATGTGGATAGGGTTTTTCAATACGATGTTAACCCCCCTTTTGAGCTCCTTAAGGTTATAAGGACGGACTACGATATGGTAATTGATACGGAGCAGTGGCACCGCCTGAGTGCTGTAACTGCTTACCTAACGGGTGCTCCTGTCAGGGTGGGTTTTGATACAAACGGGGAAAGAAAAAAGCTCCTTACCCATCCGGTTTCATACAGTCAGGATGAATACGAGGTCTATAGCTTTTTAAAACTCGTCTCTCAAGTTACAGGTATTGAGTATGGATTTGATAAAGAAAGCCCCTTTTTACCGGTTGGTAAGGATTTGGTGGTCAGGTTTGGTAGAATGATAGGTGATTTCAGGAGGAGCTGGGATGCTCTGGTTGGAGTGTTTACCGGAGCAACGGTTAGGGAGAGAAGGTGGGGGATTAAGAAGTTTTCCATGCTTTCAAAAGAGCTTTCAAAAGAAGGAATAGGGACAGTTCTTGTTGGCGGTAGGGAGGATGTGGGTGATGCAAAGAGGTTTAAAGAGGCCTTATCTGGTATAGAGTTTCTTAACTTTGTTGGAAAAACAACCATTTTAGAGACCGCTGCTATAATATCACAGCTGGATCTTTTTATCTCTTCTGATACAGGACTTATGCATATAGCCTACGGGGTTGGAACACCAACCGTTTCTTTATTTGGTGCAGGGATTCAGAGGAAATGGGCACCTCCTGGAAGAAACCACGTGGTTATAAACAAAGGCCTTCCCTGCAGCCCATGTACAAAATTTGGATACACCCCAGCATGTCCCTACGGTGTAAGGTGTCTTGGTGAGATAGCGGTTGGGGAGGTAAAGGAAAGGGTAGTTGAGTTGCTATCAAGGATAAGAATGGCTAGGCAAGGTAATTAGGGTAGGGGCTTAAACCCCTACCCACTTCTTGTTTCCCTATCCTTCAACCCCTCTTGCAAGAAGTACCTCTTCTGGAGGAAGCTCACCGTAGTAAGGGGATGATTCGGAATAGAGTGCCTTTATGTGGGACTTTGGCATATCTGGAAGGTCTTCTGGAAGCCCAAACATCCTGCAGATGTATTTAAGCTCTTCATCTCTCCATGGGAGCGGGTCCATTGGTTGAATCATCTTTCTCTTCTTTAGCTCTTCTTTTACCTGTGGGTCTTCTTTTAGAGGGTTACCGTATTCGTTGTAGTGGAAGAGCCTGTCAAAGCGTTTTCTCGGTCTCTGTCCAGGGGATTCTGCCGGATAGCCTACCGCCATAAGCCATATTGGAACTATGTTGTCTGGAACTCCCAAGACCTTTGGAAACTCTGAGGGCTTTCTTCCAGTAGCAAGGAGGCAGCACCCAAGACCAAGCTCTGTTGCCACAAGCATTGCGTGTGCTATGGCCTGTCCCGCCTCTATCCTCAGCAGCCCTTCCGTTCTTTCCCTTGGAAAGCTCATAAGACGGGGATAGGTTACCTCCGTAAGGAGTTTGTATGTCCATCCGTGTGCTGCGGTTACCGCTCTTGCTGGGAATAGAACCGCAAAGGATTGCACAAGCTCCTTATACCAGGAATCCAGGTTTATAAGCCATGCTATCACTATAGGGGCCTGACGAAGGTGAAGCTCGTTAAACGGGGAAGCACACTCTATTATCTTCTCAAACTTCTCCTTCGGATACGTTCTTTTATCTATAACTATTGCCTCAGTTGAGTTACAGTTTCCCTGGCATGATGCGTATCTTGCTGCCTGAAGCATCATCTGTATCTTCCAGTCCTCTACCGGCTTCCAAGGTTTAAAAAACCTTATGCTTCTTCTTGAGCCTATTGCTTCAAAAAGCTCCATTTCTTTCCCTCCTTCTTTTCTTTCTTCTCATTAAATCAATCTTTGGTTTGCGTGTCAAGACTCCTAAACCCAGGGTTTTAAATTTCTTATATTCCTGTATATTTATACTCATACATGAGGTTTTTTATCTTTTCCCTAATGTGCTTGTTTCTTGCCCTTGTTTCATGTGCCCCTTATGTTGGAAAACCGGACGATTCCAGAAAGAAAGCACTTGAGATAAAAAGGGTTGTGGTTCTACCTTTTAATCCTGCAAAGGAGAACCTAAGCGAGGAGAAGGGGATATTTGTTGCTTCCCTTTTCCACAATGAGCTTACCCTGAGGAAAGAGAGCCTTTATGTGCTTCCTTTTGGGGTATCGAGTGAGGAGTTTTTTAAGGTAAGAAAGGAAAACCCAGAGCTTTCTTACAGGGAAGCAGCTATTGTAACCGGGAAGAATCTGGGTGTTCAGGGCGTTTTTGCTGGAGCCTTAGTTGAGTATCGTGAGAGGGTTGGAGGTGAACTCGGGGTTGAATCTCCCGCATCGGTTGCCTTTAGTGTTGAGCTTATAGAAACCCCAAAAGGGGAGACTCTCTGGCAAGCCTACTTTGCCGAAACGCAGAGACCGCTTCTTGAAAACATTGCAGAGCTTGGAAAGTTTATAAGGAGAAGAGGTAAGTGGATCAGTGCGGATCAGCTTGCAAGGGAAGGGGTTAGAGAGGTTGTGGATGAGTTTTTAAAGTTTCTGGAGAGTGGTAAGTAGATGCTTGTTATCCCTGCCATTGATTTAAAGGGTGGAAAGTGTGTAAGGCTATTAAAGGGAGAGGAGGGAACAGAGGTAGTGTTTTCTGAGGACCCGGTTGAGACTGCAAAAAAGTGGGAGGGATGCGGGGCAGAGCTTATACATGTTGTTGACCTTGATGGAGCCTTCTTGGGGAAGCCACGAAACCTGGATACGATAAAGGCCATAAGGGATTCCGTCTCCGTTGATATACAGGTAGGAGGGGGTATAAGAAGTATTGAAACCGTAAGGAGATATTTTGACATTGGTATAAACAGGGTGATTATAGGGACTGCGGCCTTTAATGACCCTCAGTTTCTTTCCATGGTTTGCAGAGAGTTTCCGGGCAGGGTAGCTGTGGGGGTTGATACAAAAGGAGGAAAACTTGCCCTGTATGGGTGGAAGACGGTTGCGGATGTAGATATAGAGGTCGTTCTAAAGGGGCTTTTTGAACTCGGGGTTTCCCTTCTTATACACACCGATGTTGATAGAGACGGGACCATGGAGGGGATAAATACGGATTCTATTAGAAGGTTTCTCTCTCTTTCCCCTATACCGGTTATAGCGTCGGGTGGTATAGCATCAATTAGGGACCTTGAGTTGCTTTCTCCTTTGGAGGATTTGGGCCTGGTTGGGGTTATCCTTGGTAAGTCCATCTATACCGGTAGAATAGATTTAAAAGAAGCAATAGATAGATTCTCTTCAGGAAGGAGAGCTCAATAGGGTGCTGGCAAAAAGGATAATACCCTGTCTGGACGTTAAAGACGGAAGGGTTGTAAAAGGGGTCAGGTTTCTTAACCTGAGGGATGCAGGAGACCCTGTAGAGATTGCAAAGCGCTACAGTGAGGAGGGGGCTGATGAGATTACGTTTCTTGATATCACGGCTTCCTATGAGGAAAGAAGAACTATGATAGAGGTTGTTGACAGAACCGCCGGTGAGGTTTTTGTCCCCCTTACTGTTGGTGGGGGTATAAGAAGTATTGAGGACATAAGGGATCTTCTCCTTGCAGGTGCCGATAAGGTCTCTATAAACACCGCTGCTGTAAAGGACCCGGAGTTTGTAAAAAGAGCAGCTGACAGGTTTGGAAGTCAGTGTATAGTTGTTGCAATAGATGCAAAAAGGGTTTCAGACGGTAGATGGGAGGTGTTTACCCACGGCGGAAGAAACCCAACAGGTATTGATGCGGTTTGCTGGGCAAGGAAAATGGAGGAGTTTGGAGCCGGAGAGATTCTTCTTACAAGCATGGACAGGGATGGAACAAAAGAAGGGTACGATATTGAGCTTACAAGGGCTGTATCCGAATCCGTTGGTATTCCGGTTATTGCATCAGGTGGTGCGGGAAGGCTTGAGCATCTCTATGAGGGTCTTGTTTACGGAAAGGCTGATGCGGTTTTGGTGGCTTCTATATTTCACTACGGTGAGTACTCTATAAAGGAGGCAAAGGAGTTTTTAAGGGGAAAAGGGGTGCTAATTAGACCCTGACCCTCTGGAGGTTTTGACGTGACGATAAGGGAAGAGCTTGAGGAGATAGAAAAAAAGGTCCTTTCCCCTCTGGCTACGTTAAGCTCTCAGAGTAAGGGGAGGGTTCGACCAGAGCCTCCGTGTCCTATCCGAACCGAGTTTCAAAGGGATAGGGACAGAATCGTTCATTCAAAGGCGTTTCGCAGGTTAAAGCACAAGACCCAGGTTTTTCTATCCCCTACGGGGGATCACTACAGAACCAGGCTTACACATGTGATAGAGGTTGCCCAGATTGCAAGAACGATTTCAAAGGCCTTAAGACTCAATGAGGACCTCACAGAGGCAATAGCACTGGGGCACGACCTTGGCCACACACCGTTTGGTCATGCCGGTGAGGCTGTGCTAAACGAGATATTTCCGGGTGGTTTTAAGCACGTAGCCCACAGCTTAAGGGTTGTGGATGTCCTTGAGAAGGATGGACGCGGGCTTAACCTGACATACGAGGTAAGAGACGGTATATCGAAACACTCAAAGGGTATGGGACCTCTTGACAACCCGCTTTACCGCCCTGAGACAATGGAGGGGCAGGTGGTTAGGGTTTCAGACCTTATAGCCTATGCAAATCATGATCTTGATGACGCAATAAGGGCCGGTATCATTACAATCGAGGATGTTCCAAAGGAGTGTATAAAGGTTCTTGGTAAAACAAACTCGGAGCGGATAAACAGGATGGTTACGGATATCATATTTGAAACCAGACGGCTCGGGGAGAAAAGGGTAGTTATGAGCAAGGAGGTTGAAGAGGCTGTTCTTGAGCTTAGAAGCTATCTCTTTGAGAACGTGTATATGAATGAGAAGATAAGGTCAAATTTTGTTAAGGCTTCAAAGATAATAAAAGAGCTTTATGAATACTTCTGCAACAATCCCGATGAGTTCTCTAGGTTTTATGGCAGAGGTCCTCGGGAGGGTGAGCCACTTGAGCGGGCTGTATGCGATTTTATAGCGGGAATGACAGACTCATATGCAATCTCTGTTTACGAAAGGATCTTTTTACCCAGAAGATGGCAGGGAGACCTTGGCTCTTTATAGGTATATGGGAGGTGTAGTTGATTAAGCTTGGTTCCGTTCCCTTTCTAAACGTAAGACCTCTTATTTTTCCGCTTGAGGCCGCCCTAGTTGAGCACGATTTTGAGATATCCTATTTTCCCCCTTCTACGCTTTCAAGAAGGCTTTTTGAAAGAAAGGTGGATCTGGGGCTTATTCCGGTTTTTGAGCTCCTTCAGCGGGACTACACTGTGGTTTCAGATATATCAATTTCCTCGTATGGAGAGGTAGACAGTGTTGTTCTCCTATCCAGGTTGCCTATAAAGGCAATTAAAACCGTTGCCGTTGATTCAAGGTCCCAGAGTTCAGCCTCTTTGCTTAAGATAATACTTGAGGTCTTTAACGGGGTTTTCCCCACATACGTTGTAAGGGAGCCCGATAGTAGGTTCCTAGATGGTGTGGATGGGGGTATGTTTATAGGTGATACCGGGCTCAAGCTAAAGTATTTCCCGCCTTCAGGCTACAGGGTTTTTGACCTTGGTGAGATATGGACACAGGAAACGGGTCTTCCCTTTGTTTATGCGGTTTACGCCGTAAACAGGGGGGTTTTACTCGGAAGGAATTTAAGTGCACTTAAAACCGCAAAGTCCATAGGGCTAAAAAGCGTAAGGGAAATAGCACGTCTTGAGGCAAAAAAGCTAAATCTCAGTGAGGATATATGTCTTACGTATCTTACTGAGAGGATAAGGTACAATCTTAGGGAAAAAGAGATTGAGGGTATCATGGTGTATAGGGAGCTTCTCCATAAGCTGTTTAAAGCTGAGGACAGGGGTTCCGTCTTTAGGTTAAATACCATAAGCACCTACCCCGAGAGGGAAACTTAAAAGGAGGAAAGCCTTGGAAAAGAGCGTTATGCGACTTGGACATAGCCCTGATGCGGATGATGCGTTTATGTTTTATGCAATAGCAAATAACAGGGTTGTATCCGATAGGATCGATTTTGTGCATGTTATAGAAGAGATACAGAGTCTAAATAAAAGGGCACTTGAGGGGCAGCTTGAGGTTACAGCCATCTCTGCTCATACCTACACATACGTGGCGGACAGATACAGGATACTTTCCTGTGGCGCAAGTATGGGGGAAGGGTATGGACCCATTGTTGTGGCAAGAAGGGATATAAAGGATTTAAGTGGAAAGAGAGTAGGGATTCCAGGGAAGCTTACAACTGCGTTTTTGCTCCTCAGTATATATGCAAGCGGTTTTATCCCGGTTGAGATGCCTTTTGACAGGGTAATGTCTGCCGTTATGGATGAAGAGGTTGATGCTGGTCTCATCATACATGAGGGACAGCTTACCTACAGGGACTTTGGGTTAAGGGTTGTTTTTGACCTCGGTGGTATGTGGGCAAGTGATACCTCGCTTCCTCTGCCCCTTGGAATAAACGTTGTTAGAAGAGACATTGAAGAGGAGCTTCAGAAGGAGGTTCTTAGGGTTCATAGGGAGAGCATAGACTACGGGTTATCTCATAAGGATGAGGCACTTGAGTATGCACTGAGGTTTGGAAGGGGTATAAGTGGGGAGCTTGGTGAGAGGTTTGTGCTTATGTATGTAAACGAGTACACAAGGGATATGGGGGAGAGAGGGAAAAGGGCTCTTGAGGTTCTTTTTAAGAGAGCTTCTGAAAAGGGAATATTAAAAAAAGACATCCCGCTTGACGTTTTAGAGGGCTAGAGTATTTCCTGAATGGATCTTATGTACTTTAGGAGTGCATCTATTAGGTTTTTAAATCCCCCGGGGTTTCCTTGAGGGTTTCTTAACTCCCTGTTTATCTCGAGCTGCATTGCAGGGATTTTTAGGTTCTGGGAAACGAACTTTGTAACGGTCATCTGACGGGAAGCCGGAAACACATTAAGCCCTCCCAGTGTGAGACCATATGCCTTTGTGGATTCTTCTAGGAGGGAAAAGTGTTTTTCATTGCCAAGCAAAAACTCTCCCCTTTTTCCGATCCCGGGGTAGATGTCGTTGTTTGTCTGGGTTCTTGTACCGTGAATGTCTATAACGAATCTTATCCCGAACTCTTCTACAATTTCCCTTATCCTCTCCTTAAAGGGGGTATGCTCATAGAAGTTTGGATCAGTTTTTAACGCACAATTTGTGTACAGTGTGTGTGACCCCGTAAGTATGTGAAGGAGAACGGAGATTGCCCCTGTGTACTCTTCTTCGTACTTTAGCTTGTTCATGCGTAGGTGTGAGGTTGCATGAGGAGCGGTAATCAGAACCGGAATATTCCCCTTTAGGAAAATAAGCTCATTTGAGCTGCTGCAGGAAAAATCCCTATAACTCCTTTTTTGATGCCTTTCAAAAGAGATTGAAAACCCTGCTGGGTCTTTAAACGCAACTGAGCCATACCTTCTCCAGTTTCCGGAGGCTATATTTTTTAAAGGCCTATCCTTTAGCAGATAAGATGCCTCATACGCGTAAAGGGAAAGCCCGTTGTGTAGAAGCACCCTTCTCCTGTAGAGTCCGCTCTCTACCCCTTCTACTTGATCCAGGAGCTTTAGTTTCTTCTCCGGGTTTTCCCCAAGGAGATATACCTCCCCTGTAACTTTTTCCTTAACGGGGTTTTCAAATACGGCGGCCGGATATCCTTTACCTGTGTCGTAGAGCCTTCCTGGAACCTCTTCTATACCAAGGAGCTTACAATCGTGGATAAGGTGGCTCCTTGGTTCTCCTTTTAGCAAGGTGCCATATACAAAGAGCTTGTTAATCTCTGCCTTCATCTGGGTTTTGAGTGTATTTCTCTTCCCCTTACCATAACAAGTTTTAAGTCCTCTTTGCAAGATGAGATAACGGAAAGATAGGGGTCGGAAAAGGTGTGCCTGGGTTTTAAAAAAATAAGGTCTGCCTCCTTTCCCTTCTCTATGCTTCCTATCCTGTCTTCCAGGAAAAGGGCCCTTGCTCCACCAAGGGTTGCAAGGTAGACCGTAAGGAAAGAAGCCCTTTGCCCGAGCCTCTTTGAAAAGAGAAGATAGAAGGACCTTAGCTCCTCAAAGATGTTTAGGTTAAGATTGCTTGATAGCCCATCCGTTCCAATTCCTATCCTTTCGTATCCTCTATACTGTAGAACAGGTGGAAGACCAACTCCTAAGAAGAGATTGCTTCGCGGGCACATAACCACCCCTATGCTGTAGTCCGGTATCTCACTTGCTTCTTCCTTTGATATATGAACCATGTGAACGGCTGTAACTTTTGTTTCGTTAAAAAAACCAAGTGCCTTTAAGTACCCAAATGGTGAGGGGGCTTTACTTCTTTGAAAAACCTCTCTTCCCACCATCGGGAATATCTTAGCCTCAAACACGTTTTTTTCTCCCCGTATAAACTTCACCTCCTCTCTGCTTTCTGCAAGGTGTATTCCAATCGGTATGTGGTTTTTTCTGGAGAAATCTATAACCGTTTTTAAAAATTCAGGAGAACAGGAATAGGGAGCATGAGGAAAAGGCCTTTCTTCAAACACCTCGTTTTTCTCAAAGCCAAACAGATTCCAGAAGTCCTTATGCCTGTCAAAAAGCTCAACGAATAGAACAATCCTTAAGCCGCTTTCCTTAAGGGGATATCTGTCCAGTCCGAAGGAGGAGATTTCTCCAACCGTTGTTACACCACTTTCAATGAGCTCATTTATTCCATCTCTAACCGAGGCTTCAATTTCTTCTTCTGTTCTTTCTTCTCTAAGAGCCTTAATCACCTGCCCAAGCCATAAGCCAAATCCACCGGATCTCTTTATCTTTTTTGTTATACAGCCAAGTTCTAGGTGTACGTGGGCATTTATAAATCCGGGAAGAAGAATACCTCTTCCCAGGTCTATTCTCTTTATATCTCTGTATTTTCTTAGAAGTTCTTCTGTGCTTCCTACATCCTCTATCTTACCTTTATCTACAAACACAGAGCCTTTTATTATAGGGGGAGAAGATATGGGTAGAACTGTTTCGGAACTTATTATAAATCTTTCCATAAAAGCTATATTTAGATTCCAAGAGAGGAGAGTTTGTTAATCTTCTCAAGCATATCTCTGCTTATCTCCCCTGTGCATATCTCCTCTACAGGCCCCCGCATTCTTATTGACCAGTCTTCTCCAACCTCTATCTGAAGCTCACCCCCTGGCATGGATACCGTTACCTTTCTGTCCGTAAAGCCGTTTTTTACACATGCTGCTGCAACGGCACATGAGCTGCTTCCCGAGGCAAGTGTGTATCCGGCTCCACGTTCCCATATAAGTATCTCCACCCTATCCCTTGAAACAACCTTTGCAAACTGAACGTTTGTCCTCTTTGGAAACATCCTGTGGTTTTCAATTAAGGGACCCACTTTCCTTACATAACCTTCGTTTAGCTCATCAACGAATACAACACAGTGGGGGTTTCCAACAGAGACTGCTGTGAACTTGAGTATCTCACCGTTTACTCTAAGCTCTTCACCTACAACCTCTCTTTCCTCTCCCTCAACCGGTATTAGGTTGCTCTGGAATGTGGCCTCTCCCATATCAACTGTAACGTGGGAAACCCTTTTTTCTTTTGCCTCAAGCTCAACCCATACAATTCCCCCCGGTGTGTCAATGCTGAAGGAGGTTTTATCTGTGTATCCGTGTTCGTAGAGAAACTTTGCAAATATCCTTAACCCGTTTCCACTCTTTTCTGCCTCGCTGCCGTCAGGGTTAAAAATGAGAAGTCCAAAGTCAGCTCTGGTTGATGGGACAAGAAGCAATATACCGTCCGAACCTATTCCGTAGTTTCTGTTGCAGATAAGCCTTACAACCTCCGGGGTGGTTTCAAAAGAGAGGTTTGATTTATCAAGGACTATGTAGTCATTTCCCAGTCCGTGGGATTTTACAAATCTATTCATTGCTCCGTGATTGCAAAAACCACATCAGGAATCACAACGTGGTTTTGTGCTGGGCTACTTTTTATCCCGCCTGACTCTGGATACCCATCCAAACCCAGCAGGCGGTATTTGGGTATCCACAGATACATTCCAGTAAGCAGGAAACATAGTTTATTTTATTCGTTGGGAGGAATCAACAATTTTAGCTAACCTAAGAAATTGATAGGTTTTCTGGGATTTAGGCTATATTACCTCTTCCTGATAACCCTCGGCTCCTCTAAATATGACCTTAAACAGATCACTTACTGAGATAATACCCACAAGTTTTCTCCCTTCCATAACCGGAAGATAGCGAATGTTTTCTTCATACATTATCCTTGCTATATCCTCAATGCTGTCATCAGCCTGTACACATTGTACGCTCTCTGTCATAACGTCCCGTATCTTGGTTTTTTCCGGATCTCTTCCCTCCGCAACCACCCTTGTTAGAAGGTCGTTTTGGGTAAATATGCCAAACGTTGGTTTTGGAGTCTGAACTATAAGTGCCCCTATCTGATTCTTTGCCATTATATCCACCGCTTCTTTAACGGATATGTTCTCATCAACAGAGAGTACATCTTTTGTCATTATATCACGTGCCTTCATGTTTTCACTCCTTATTTAGGTTAACCCTTCTAGAGAAGTTATAAATAAATACGGGTTTATTGTCAACCGTTTAGATACTGAGGTGCGTTTTCGTTGACACCTTTGTGTGTGTTCTTTATCCTATTTATTTAACATCTTTTTATTTATTTAGGAGGACTCTATTTATGTCAACAGCTTCCCAGATAGTGCCCGTAAATATAGAAGATGAGATGAAGGAGTCTTATCTTAGCTACTCAATGAGTGTTATAGTTGGACGGGCTCTACCAGATGTAAGAGATGGTCTAAAACCTGTTCATAGAAGAATTCTCTATGGCATGTATGAGCTGGGAAACGAGTGGAATAAACCTTATAAGAAGTCTGCAAGGATCGTTGGGGATGTAATGGGTAAGTACCATCCCCACGGTGATGCAGCCATATACGATGCCCTTGTCAGAATGGCTCAGGATTTCTCAATGAGATACCCTCTAATAGACGGACAGGGTAATTTTGGCTCTATAGATGGAGACCCTCCTGCTGCAATGCGTTATACGGAGGTAAGGCTTGCAAGGATAGCAGGGGAGATGCTTGCCGATATAGATAAGGAAACTGTGGATTTTGTTCCCAACTACGATGGAAGTGCATCTGAGCCAACCGTTCTTCCCGCAAGGGTCCCAAACCTCCTTTTAAACGGCGCATCAGGTATTGCAGTAGGTATGTCAACAAACATTCCCCCTCATAATCTGGGTGAGCTGGTTGATGCCATAGTTGCGCAGATTAGAAACCCTAAGATATCAATTGATGAGCTTATGAACTACATTCCCGGACCTGATTTCCCCACCGGTGGTTTTATATGTGGCAGGGATGCTATAAAAGAGGCTTATGCTACAGGAAGGGGTGTTATAAAGATAAGGGCTAGGGCAAGGATTGAGAAACAGAAGAAGGGGGAGAGGGAGTCTATAATAATTACCGAGATTCCCTATCAGGTTAACAAGGCAAAGTTAATAGAGCGTATAGCTGATCTCGTAAAGAGTGAGAAGATACAGGGTATCTCAGATATAAGGGATGAATCCGATAGGGAGGGCATAAGGATCGTTTTAGAGCTTAAGCGTGGTGAGAACCCAAAGGTTATACTAAACCAGCTCTACAAGCACACACCAATGGATACCTCTTTTGGGATCATAATGCTTGCCCTTGTGAGGAATCAGCCAAGAATCCTCTCCCTTAAAGAGCTTATAAACCAGTTTATAGAGCACAGAAAGGAGATTGTAACAAGGCGTACGGAGTTTGAGCTTCGCAAGGCTGAGGAGAGACTTCATATACTTGAGGGCATAAAGGTTGCACTTGACCACATAGACGAAGTTATATCGTTGATTCGAAATTCTTCAAATCCTTCAGAGGCAAAGGAGCAGTTAGTCTTAAGGCTCTCCCTTTCCGAGGTGCAGGCTCAGGCAATACTTGATATGAGGCTGCAAAGGCTTACTGCGCTTGAACGTGAGAAGATAATTGAAGAAAGAGATGCACTTAAAGAAACCATAAGAAACCTCAAAGGCATACTGGAGAGTGAGGAGCTCCTTCTTGACATTATAGTTAGTGAGCTTGAAGACATAAAAAAGCGATACGGTGATGAGAGGAGAACCGAGATACTGGACAATGTAGAGGAGCTTTCCATTGAGGACCTTATAGCCGATGAGAATATGGTTGTAACAATAACCCACGAAGGTTACATAAAAACCACCCCACTTAGTGTTTACAGAAGTCAGAGGAGAGGAGGAAAAGGGAAAACAGGCATAACAACTAAGGAGGAAGACTTTGTCGAAGCGGTGTTTGTTGCCTCAACCCATAGCTACCTTCTCTTCTTTACCAACCTTGGAAGGTGTTACTGGTTAAAGGTTCATGAGATACCTGAAGCAGGTCCGACCGCAAGGGGAAAGGCTATAGTAAACCTTCTTAACCTATCCCCTGAGGAAAGCATTGCTGCTGTTCTTCCCGTTCGAGAGTTTAAGGAAAACCAGTTTGTAATTATGGCAACCAAGAAGGGAATAGTGAAAAAAACTGATCTTATGGCTTACTCAAATCCACGTGCAGGTGGAATAATAGCCGTAAATGTAAGGGAAGGTGATGAGTTAATCGGGGCAAAGATAAGCAGCGGGGATGATGAGGTTCTGCTTACAACCCGTATGGGACAGGCTATAAGGTTTCATGAGAAAGAGGTAAGGGATATGGGAAGAACTGCCACAGGGGTTGTGGGTATTAAGCTGGGTAAGGGAGATGAGGTTGTAAGCCTTGAGGTTATACACGACAAGGATGCTCAGATTCTTACCGTTACCGAGATGGGATACGGAAAGAGAACCCCTGTTTCTGAGTACAGGGTAACAGGACGTGGTGGAAAAGGAGTTATGACAATTAAAACAACGGAGAAAAACGGGTCTGTTGTGGGCGCTTTTCAGGTAACCGATGATAACCAGATCATACTGATTACAACCCATGGAAAGATTATAAGAATGGAGGCATCTGAAATAAAAGTATACGGAAGAGGAACTCAGGGTTTAAAGCTAATCGACCTTGAGCCAGGAGAGAAGGTTGCAGCCGTAGCTAAGGTTGTAGAAGACGGTAAATCAATTGAGCTTTAAAGTGTGTAATATGGTTAGGGAGATAGAGAACGTTTTTCTGGATTTTCCGGGATACAGGTGTTTTGCCTGTGATCCGGGTAACGATTTGGGGCTCAGGTTAAGGTTCTTTGCCGATGATGAAAAAGGAGAGGTCTTTACACGCATAAGACCTGAGGAGCACTTCTCAGGGTTTCCGGGCATCCTCCACGGTGGAATTCAGTGTGCTCTTGTTGATGAGGTTGCTTTCTGGACGATGTTTGATAAGCTGAAGAGAATAGGGGTTACGGTTAGAGTGGAGATGGATTTTTTAAGCCCGGTAAGGGTATCTTCGTTTGTTGAGATAAGGGGTAAGCTTGAAAAGGTTGTTGGGAAAAGGGTTTTTGTTGATGTTAACGTGCTAAACGGGGGTAAGGAGGTCTGTACCAGGAGCAAGGTTATATACTATCTTCCCCGAAAAGAGGTGCTCTTTAGCATTATGGGAAGGGAGAGGTTTACGGAAAAATTCTTAAAGTACGTGGGAGATTGAAGATGATAAGACTATATGACCATCCCCTTTCTGGAAACTGCTATAAAGTAAGACTTGCCTTGAACCAACTTGGGGTGGAGTATGAAAAGGTTACAGTTGATATTTTTAAAGGTGAGCAGAATAGTCCAGAGTTTGTTGCTCTAAATCCCAACAGAAAGATTCCTGTCCTGGTTGATAATGGCTTTGTTATCTGGGAGTCAAATGCCATACTGCTTTATCTCGGAAAGAGGTTTTTCCCAAACCGTATCTATTCGGATGAACCAAAAACCTTTGGAAGGATATGCCAGTGGCTGCTTTTCGGAAAGACAACGCTTGACCCGGCTCTTGCAAGAGCACGTTTTATGACAAGGTTTGTTCCAGAAGAAGCCAGAGACCCAAAGGAGCTAGAGGCACTTCGCGAATCCGGGAGAACGGCACTAAGGGTTTTAAATGAGTATTTAAAGGAAAATGAGTTTCTTGCAGGCTCTTATTCTATAGCAGATATTGGTTGCTTTGCCTACGTGAGCACAGCGGAGGAAGGTGGGGTTAGCCTTTCAGACTTTCCGGCGGTTAAGAGATGGTGTGAAAGGGTTTGTTCCCAACCGGGATACATACCTATATACTGATTAGGCTTTTATTACCCTCTTTTTTATATAGATTCCAATCTGTTGTCTTAGAAAATCTAGGTTGTTTGCATTCTTTGTGTTTTGTGGTAAATAAGTTTAGAGAAGTTTTTTAGTTTGTTTTTTATGTTTTTAGAAAGTTTGCTATCCAGCTTAAAACACTGTTTTGAGAACCTGCCCATTCCTGCCTTTAAATTCGATACCGGAGGAATAATAAGGTTCTGTAACAGTAGGTTTGAGGCGCTGTTTGGATATAATTCCCAGGAGGTTATCGGTAAGCATGTATCAAGCTTTGGTATCCGTCTGGATAATGCAGACGATATAAATCAGCTATTTACGGGTTTTAGCTTACGATCCTTTCCCGGTGAGTTTGTAACAAAGGATGGAAAAGCCCTTATATGTGAGTGCCTTTGTATTCCTGTTTTAGATGATGAGGGAAAAAGCGTGGGTATATAGTCAAAGATTTTTAAAAACTCTTGACAGAATATAGTCATTTGACTATATTAATCCTGTCATGAAACCCAAAGAAGTAATGGAAGTCTTAAGAATTTCCAGAAGCACTCTCAGGAGACTCAGGAAAGAAGGAAAGCTGGAAGCTATCAGACTCCCGAACGGAAGATACGAATACGACGAAGAGAGCGTTTACAGATACCTTCTTGAGACCATGGGGAAACCCCCTCAGAGAAAGACGGTCATCTATGCAAGGGTTTCCACACCCAAGCAAAAGCAGGACCTCATCAATCAGATAGAGCTTGCTAAAAACTTTTGCATAGCAAGGGGATGGAAATTAGACGGAGTTTACAAGGACATAGCTTCAGCTCTTAACTTTGACACAAGGAAGGATTTTCAAGCACTCTTTAACGAAGCTTTGAGCTACAGGGTAGAGAGAGTGGTTGTAACTTACAGGGACAGACTCACGAGGGTGGGGTTTAACTTCTTTGAAAATCTCTTTGCAAGGTTCGGATGTCAGATTGTAGTAATCAACGACTACACGAATGAAAAGAGGGATGTTGAGGAGATAATTGAAGAGATAATAACCTTGCTCCACTCCTTTTCTATGAAGTATTATTCAAACAGGAGAAAGCTAAGAAAGGTAATGGAGGATGTCATCGGTTAAAAGGATACTCACAATAAGGGTCTTGGGAAGGGAGAGGAAAGAGAGGGTAAGAAAACTCCTCTATGACCTTGCCCACTTCAGAAACATGCTCATAATCCTCATCAGGAAATACAGACTTCTCTACAAAGAAAGCCTTCTGAAGGAGTCCATCCTCTACGGACTACTCTCCTCAAGAGGATACTCGGGGAAATACAGGGAGGAGTTTGAAAGGGTGATAGGCAACATACAAGCTCTTGCAGAGCTTAAAACACTGCTTGAGAACCTGAGGGCACAGAAGGAGAAGGTGGGAAATCCCCACTTCATCCAGCTGGTCATCAGACAGGTGGTAAAGGACTTCAAGGGCTATTTTAGAGCCTTACAGAGCTTCAGGGAGAATCCAGAAAAATTCAAAGGGCTTCCCCGACCTCCTAAACCGAAGAAGCTGAGGTTTTTGATGAACTTCTCCGCGGAGGGGAATGCAAACACCTTCAAGCAGGAAAAGGACTCGCTTTTGATAAGATTGGGAGAAGGTGAATATCTGAAGGTAAAGCTTCCTAAAGACTTCCCTCAGGAGGTAAGCTCAGTAAGGCTTAAGTTCTTCGGAGAAGACCTTTACGTGGACGTGGTCTATGAGCAGGAACTGAAAGAGAAAGAGCCCGAAGGTGAATACAGGGGTGGTATAGACGTTGGACTTGACGAACTCCTCGCTGTGGTTTCCGAAAACCCTCAGCTCAGGAGCTTTATAGTTTCGGGAAGGGAGATAAAGGCTTTCAATCAATGGTTCAACAAAGAAAGGGCAAAACTTCGGAGTCAGATGGATTATTTAAGGAATGAGATAGAGAGCGTGGATTACAATGAGGAAGGGCTTCCCCTCCTTAAGAAGAAACTCAGGGAGCTTGAGATAAAAAGTAAAGTTCTTTCAGCTCACAGGAAGAGGTGGATGGACACCCAGCTCCACAGGGTAGCAAGGAAGGTGGTGGACATACTCTACGATACTGGGCACAAGGTCATTTACGTGGGCAGGAATGTACTTGAGAGCAAGAACGGAATAGAGCTGGGTAGTAAGACAAATCAGGAGTTTGTGTCGGTGCCTTTCAGGAGGTTGATAGAGTTGATAAAATATAAAGCGAGCGAGCTGGGGATGGAAGTAGCAGAAATAGACGAAAGTTACACTTCTAAGACTTCGCCTTTTGTGGACATAAGGAAGGTTCAGAGACTCGGAAGGGAAAAGAGGGAACTGATTAAAGGGATTGAGCAAGTGAAGGAAGGGAGGGAGGAGCTTGAAGAGAAGCTCAGGGAGTTGGAGAGTGAGATTAAAGAACTAAGACAAGAGAGCAGGAAAGGGAACTTGTTTAAGGACAAGGTTTTGGGAAACGTATTTCATGCGGATTTAGTGGGAGCGTTAAACATTCTGAGGGTAGGAGCCAAGCTCCTTAAACTTGATTTTTACGAAGACCTTAAAGTGCTTTTTGTGAAGCTCTGCAATCCTGTGAGGCTAAAGCTCATGGACCTGTTCTTCAAGGTAACCCCCGAGTCCCTTCTGGGGATAGGGGGTAGTAGCGGGGGACAATGTTTTCCCTCGGGGTTGAGTCTGGAAACAGGTTTAGACTTAAAAAAGGTAATCAAATGAATAAGTCTGGTTTAAAAAATCCTGTTTTCGGACACCTATCACTGGTAAGGGAGATAGACCCACAGCAGAAAGTATTGGATAGGGAAGCAAGGCAGCTTGAGCTCTTTAAGAAGGCTCTTGAGCATGCAGGTGAAGCTCTCTTTATTACCGATGTCTATGGCTCTATTGAGTGGGTTAATCCCGCATTTACCTCAATTACCGGTTACACGTTTGAGGAAGCGGTAGGGCAGAATCCAAGGATTTTAAAATCCGGAGTTCACCCACGGGAGTTCTATGAGCAGTTCTGGAATCACATACTTTCCGGAAATGTGTGGAAAGGGGTTTTTGTAAACAGGCGAAAAAACGGTGAGATATACTATGACGAGCGTACCATTGCCCCTGTATTTGATACGAAGGGACGTATAACCCACTTTGTTGCTATAGGGGAAGATATTACCAGAAGGATTCAGGTGGAAGAATCCCTAAAGGCATACTCTGCACATCTGGAGGTTAGGAACCGCATCCTTAGCTTTCTTCTTGAGAAAAGGGATTTAAATGAGTTGCTTGTTTGTATACTGGAGGAGGCTTTAACCCTTACCGGGGTTGAGTTTGGAGGAATTCACTTTGTAGAAGATGGAAAGGTGGTTCTAAAGGTTTGGAGGGGTATTTCAGATGAATTCCGCTCTCACGTACTTTTTTATCCTGTTGATGATATTCCTTTCTGGATGAAAGAGGAACGGATAGTTCATGAGAGGTTAAGTGAGAATGGGGTTACTCCTGAATTTGCCAAGCAAGAGGGCATTCAGTCATGGGCGTGTATACCTTTTGTCCTGCCTACCGGTGAGTTTGTAGGGGCACTTATGTTGGGAAGCCGTAAGTATGGGGTGTTTGATGAGGAGAAGGTAGATGTTCTTAGGGGGGTAAAACCGTTACTTTCTCATGCTATTTGGCATGCCAAGGTATATAGTGAATCCCAGAGGCGTCTGTTAAGGCTGGAGGTTTTGCGAAACATTGATCGAGCCATAATTCAGCAACTTGATTTAAAAGATGTGGTCAACGTGGTTTTAAGTGGTGTTCCTAAGGATCTGGGAGCGGATGCAGTTGCTTTAAGCCTTTTTGATAAGACAAAGACGCAACTCTATACTTTTTCCATGTGTCTTCCTAACGGTACCGTTATAGATAAAGAGGCTTTTAGGTTATCAGAGGGGTTACTTTACTGGTTCCTAGAAGAAAAAAAGCCTGTTATCATCTATGACCTTAGCACCGACCCACGTATGCAGATGTATAGAGATATAATACACAGGTGGAAACTCATTTCTTATCTGGGTGTTCCCCTTGTTTCCAAAAACAGGACAATCGGGGTTCTTCACCTTTTTACGGTTCGCCCGAAGGTTTTTGAGAGCGAGGATATAGAGTTCTTTACGACCCTTGCGGGCCAAACAGCAATTGCTCTTGAAAACGTTAGGATGTATCAAGAGATTTACAGAAAATCGAGGGTCTTAGAAGAGCTACTAAACGTTCAATCCACCTTCTCAACAGTCCCTGTTAGAGATCTACCTCAGGTTATTTTAAATACCGCTAGGACAAGTCTTCAGGTTGAGAAAGCTGATTTCTATATTTACGATAAATCGAAAAACACACTTAGGCTCGCTGCATGTAGTGGCTTTTCCACAAATCGCTTAGAGGCCTGTCTCTCAGAACCAGCAAGTATCGTTAAGCTGGGGGAGGGAATTATAGGTAGAGCAGCTCTTGAACGCAGGGCAGTCTACATCGGGGATATTAAGTCTGAACCCAGATGGAGAGGGTTTTCACTAGATTCTTTGGAGTCTATACGTTCGGCACACATCTTACCTCTTGAGGTATTTGAAGAGCTTCTGGGTGTTGTTGTTCTTTTTTCTTCTAAGGTAAACGGTTTTTCTGAGTTTGAAAGAGAGCTTACTAATTTGTTTTCCCATTACATGGCAGTGGGTATGAGAATGGCACTTTTGATTGATGAGTTAAGGGAAACAAACAAGTTGCTTAGACAGGCTCAGGAGACCCTTATTGGGCAGGAACGCTTAAAAGCTTTAGGGCAGATGGCAAGCGGTATTGTTCATGATATAAACAACGCTTTAGTTCCTGTTATGCTATCTGCTGATATGCTTGCAAAGTATACCGATGAAACCATAAAGAAGGTGGCCAGTGGCTTAAAGCGTACGGCGGAAGATATGGCAAGAACAGTGGAGCGACTACGCTTTTTTATGCTCCCAGGTTAAAGGAGGAAAAGATAGAGCCTGTAGATTTAAACGAAACTGTGCATGAGGTTCTTGAATCAACAAGGCCACGCTGGTATGACATCCCTCAAAGAGAGGGTATTACCATAGAGACCGTTTTGGAGTTAGATGATACTCTCCCTGTTATATCTGGTATCGGTTCAGAAATAAGAGAGGCTTTGATAAACATCTTATTTAATGCTGTGGATGCGATTGCCTATAAGGGGGAGAAAACAGGTTTTATTACCATTAAAACTTATAAGACCCAGAGTAGATTGGTTCTTGAGGTTACGGATAGTGGGATTGGTATGGATGAGGAAACAAAGCGCAGGGTTTTTGAACCCTTCTTTACAACAAAGGGCAAGCATGGTTCGGGACTCGGGTTATCAATGGTCTACGGTATCATGCAACGCCACGGTGGTACAGTGGAGATTGAGAGTGAGCCTGGCAGGGGAACAACTGTAAGACTTATTTTTCCTATAAAACTGCCCAGCAATGGAGAGGTAAAAAGGAAAGAGCCCAACCCTCTTATTGTTATCCCGCCCCTTAGGGTGCTTCTTGTGGATGATGACATTGGTGTGCGCTCGGTTATCAGAGAGACTCTTAAGGGGTTTGGACACAGCATAGAGGAGGCATCCAGCGGTGAAGAAGCACTGGAGAAATTTAGAGAAGCTCTCGCACAAAGTAGCCCTTATCAACTTGTTATTACCGACCTGGGTATGCCGGGAATTGGAGGATACGAACTGGTAAGGCAGGTAAGGAGTATAGAGCCCACTATACCCGTTATAGTTTTAACAGGATGGGGTGGCGATATGGAGGTAGAATACGCAGACCGTGTTTTAGAAAAGCCCGTTGATCTGCAGAAGCTTATAGATACCATTGCTCTGGTTATAAGCTTAAAATCGGCAAGGTAAATTATCCATTTCTTAAACCCATAATACTGCTGAACACCGCTTTCTTTCTCTGTTTCCTGCTGTTAAAATGATTACCTTCCTAAGAAAAACAGGTATCTGGTAAAGGGGAGAGTTTAAGTAAAGAGGGGAAAAACGTTGTCTATGGAACGGGTAATGCGTCCTTTTCAGGAGTTTATAAGGTTAGAGGCATCAGGAGGTATACTTCTTCTACTTTGCACTTTAATAGCACTTATATGGGCCAATTCACCTTGGTCTGAAGCCTACTTCAGCCTCTGGCAGACCAAACTAAAGATCGGTATAGGTAGTTTTGTTATAGATAAGCCTCTAATTCTTTGGATTAACGATGGGCTTATGGCAATGTTCTTTTTTGTTATTGGTCTTGAGATAAAACGTGAGTTGTTAGTTGGGGAACTGGCTTCTTTAAGGCAAGCTACTCTTCCTATAGTTGCAGCTTTAGGTGGTATGCTGGTTCCTGCATTGCTTTATATATCCCTTAATTTCAGGGGAGCCGAAGCCTCTGGCTGGGGAATTCCTATGGCTACAGATATTGCTTTTGTGCTTGGTGTTTTGGCCTTACTGGGCAGGAGGGTACCCATTGCTCTAAAAGTATTTATAACCTCCATTGCAATCGTAGATGATATAGGGGCGGTTCTGGTCATAGCTTTCTTTTATACCTCTCAGATCTATTGGGCAAGCATTATTGTTGGTGCTTTGTTTCTATTAGCTCTTATTGCAGCTAACAGGATGGGGGTTAGGCATCCTCTGGTATACGCTGTTTTAGGTGTGGGTGGGCTTTGGCTTGCTTTCCTTATGTCAGGGGTTCACGCTACTATAGCGGGGGTGCTTTCAGCAATGACAATTCCGGCTAGCTCAAGAATTGGGAGAGAGGAATTCCTTGAGAAAACCCGCTACCTCATAGAGAGGGTTGAGAGTGCAGGTGCCAATGAGGAAAACATCCTTGTAAATAAGGAACAGCAAAAGACAATGGAAGCTCTTGAAAAAACCAGCAAGCTAAGACAAACACCCTTACAGAGGCTGGAACACCTTTTGCATCCGTGGGTAACGTTTTTAGTAATGCCTCTTTTTGCCCTTGCAAACGCTGGTGTTTCTATAGGTGGAGGTATAGTGGAAACTTTTAGAAGTCCGTTAACCCTTGGAATAGTGCTTGGTTTGGTTCTTGGTAAGCAGATAGGAATTACCCTTTTTTCCTGGATTGCTGTTAGAACGAACCTTGCCACTTTACCTTCTGGGGTAAACTGGCGACAGATCTATGGAGTTGGGTGGCTGGCAGGGATTGGTTTTACCATGTCTCTTTTTATAGCTGGTCTTGCCTTTGAGGATAGTACGCTTGTTGATAAGGCAAAGCTTGGAATTCTTGCCGGATCCCTAATTTCAGGGATTGGAGGCTGGATTATCCTCAAAAAAACATGATGTTAATTTACCTGGGGTGGCAAAACAGGGTTTGAACCCGTAGCCTTTCCGGTTCTGGATGCTTACCTTACGGTATAGCAAGTTTTTATAGTTGCTAAGCGGAGAGAAAGAATTTAAGGCAAAGACAATCTGGAATGCTTATCCTACATATTACAAATTACAGTTAAGATCGTAAGTTTGCTATAAGCTATACTCTTAAGGAGACAGATTTAAGGAAGGAAATAGATATCTGATAATAAAGAATATTAACAGAAAATAAAATCCAAAAAAGAGAATAAGGTATGTAAGAAGAGATTGCAAATTATCCGAAAATAGAATATAATGAAGCAACCGTGTGTTGCTTTTCAAGAATCTTCTTGATTTGGCGTATTAACGGGCCTGGCAAGTGGTTTCTAATTGACTTTAAAAGGGTTTTATAAATTGGAGAAGAAGAAAAAGATCCTGAAAATTAAATGGCAACGCTTGGTTTCTGAGGGAGAAACATGTCCAAGATGTGGGTCAACGGAGAAGGAACTTGATAAAGGAATTCTCATTCTCAAGCAATCCCTTGCTCCGTTTGGTGTTGAAATAGAGCTGGACAAAGAAAGGCTTTATCTTTCAGAGTCTGAAAAAGACCCTTTACGATCAAATCGAATTTGGATTAGCAGTCTTTCGATAGAAGATTACATTAAAGGAAAAGTTGGCCAAAATCCTTGTTGTGGTGTTTGCGGGCCCTACGAGTGTAGAACGGTTGAAATAGAGGGAAGGACATATGAAACGATTCCATCGGAGATAATAGTAAAAGCCGGGCTTTTTGCTGCTTCACAACTGGTTGATGCAAGAGGAGTATGTTTTGGAGGCAATAGGTATTAGAACATGCTCTTTAGTAACTCTTCTTAGAAAACTTGGCGGAGATTTCGCAGGTTGTGTCAAAAATGTAAAATATGCTACATGGAGGTGAAATCATGAAGGATGAAAAACTTAAACCAAGAAAGAGGTGGATAACCGATTGGTGGCCAAATAGGTTGAACCTGAAAATTTTAAGACAGAATTGTCCAGACTCAAATCCCTATGGAAGAGGTTATGATTATATCAAGGAGGTTCGGGAACTTGATGTTGATGCTGTTATAAAGGACTTAAAGGAGTTGATGAGAAATTCACAGGAGTGGTGGCCCGCTGACTATGGGCATTATGGCCCACTTTTTATCCGCCTTGCATGGCATAGTGCTGGAAGCTACAGAATCCATGATGGCAGAGGAGGGGCAAGAGATGGTAGCATTCGCTTTGCACCGAGAATAAACTGGCCTGACAACATAGCACTCGATAAGGCTATAAGATTACTGTGGCCGATAAAGAAGAAATACGGCAGAAAGTTATCGTGGGCTGATTTGATAATTTTATCTGGCACGGTGGCGTTTGAGGATATGGGGGTAAAAATCCTTGGGTTTTCCCTAGGCAGGGAGGATATCTTTGAGCCTGATGAAAGCCCAGACTGGGGGCCTGAGGAAGAGATGCTTACAGCAAAACGAGGGGAGAAGACAGATATTGAAAGGCCGCTAGCTGCTACGGAAATGGGGCTGATTTATGTCAATCCAGAGGGACCAGGAGGGAATCCTGACCCGGTTGAGTCTGCAAAGGAGATAAGAGAAATCTTTGCCAGAATGGGAATGAATGATGAGGATACGGTTGCTTTGATTGCTGGAGGGCATTCCTTTGGAAAGTGCCACGGTGCTGGCCCAATAGACTACCTTGGCCCAGACCCGAGTTCCTCACCAATAGAGCAGCAGGGATTGGGATGGAAATATAACTACCGCAGTGGAAAGGGTCCAGATACCTTTACATCTGGCTTTGAACTTACCTGGAGTCCCACACCCACTAAGTTTGGCATTCATTATCTGAGAATGCTCTTTCAGTACGAGTGGGAGCTTGAGAAGAGTCCCGCTGGTAAATATCAGTGGGTTGCAAAGGATGCTCCTGAAATCATCCCGGATGCACATGATCAGACGAAGAAACACAAACCAGGTATGCTCACCGCAGATATGGCTTTGAGATTTGATCCAATTTATGCAGAGATATGCAAAAGATTCCTTGAAGATCCCCAAGAGTTCGAGAGGGCTTTTGCAAGGGCCTGGTTCAAACTAACTCACAGGGATATGGGGCCAAAAAGCTGCTATATTGGTCCTTACGTTCCGGAGGAAGAATTTATATGGCAGGATCCCCTCCCAAAACGAGATTACGAGTTAATTGATGAGAGTGATATCGAGGTGCTTAAAAAAAGGATTCTTGAATCCGGACTAAGAATCTCCCAGCTGGTTTACACTGCCTGGTCTTCAGCTTCTACTTACAGAGATGCTGATAGAAGAGGTGGGGCAAACGGAGCGAGAATAAGACTTTCCCCCATGAATCAGTGGGAGGTAAATCATCCTGAGGATTTAAAGAAGGTAGTTGGTGTGTATGAGAGGATCCAGAAAGAGTTTAACGACGAACAAAAGAATAGAGGTAGCAATAAAAGAGTTTCCATCGCTGATCTTATAGTTCTGGGTGGCTGTGCTGCAATAGAGGCTGCTGCCAGGAAAGCAGGATTCAATGTAAAGGTTCCCTTTATCCCCGGAAGAGTGGATGCAACGCAGGACATGGTTGAAGAGGAGTTTTACAAGGAGATAGAACCTTTTGCTGATGGTTTTAGGAACTACTTCAAACATGTTGACAGAATCGATGAGAGAAGTGTTTACACAACTCCAGAGTATTTCCTTGTGGATAAAGCACAGCTTATGAAGCTCACGGTGCCCGAGATGGTTGTGCTTATAGGTGGTCTTAGGGTACTTGGGGCTGTTTACAGATACGAAAGACACGGTGTTTTAACAGATACCCCTGAAACTCTTACCAACGATTTCTTTGTAAACCTCCTTGATATGGGAATAGAGTGGAGACCGGCAGATGGAAATCGCTACCTATTTGAGGGATACAACAGAAAAACCGGTAAGCTAACGTGGAGTGCAACAAGGGTTGACCTTATCTTTGGGCATCACGAAGAATTAAGAACTGTTGCTGAGGTTTACGCATCTGATGATGCCAGGGAGAAGTTCGTTCAGGACTTTATAACAGCGTGGGATAAGGTCATGAACCTTGACAGGTTCGATATAAAATTAGCTTGAATCCGGGATAGTGTCTGGAACTCCTGGCCCTTTGGTTCGTTTAACAGGTGGTATGTAGATAGTGGCTGTTGCTTGCCCAAGTTTTCACCGTTTACGCTCTATAGTGTTAGGCGGGATAACCATGGTGTAGGAAACGAACGATAAACACTTTCTTGGACACCTATTTTATGAAACCAAGTTTCCAGCTAAGTAACGATTTTTTGAAATTGGCTTACAAAGGCAGAAGTAGAGCGATTCTTTTCTTTAAAACTCGTAGCTCCATCCTTCTTTTTCCATTATCCGTTTTACACTTTCCTCAAGTTTAGGGATCTCTTTTTCAATAACAGTCCAAACAATCTCAAGACTTACACCAAAATAAAAGTGAATAAGTTTGTCTCTTATTCCGGCTACCTTTTTCCAGTCAACCTCTGGATACTTGTTCCTTAGGTTATAAGAGATATGCTTTACTGCTTCACCAATAACCTCCATGTTTCTTATAACTGCATCCTGCTTCTCTTCACTTCTTAAAAATACTTCATAACTCAAACCTTTGGTGTAGTTCTTTATCCTTCTGCATGCTTCAAGAATATCCATAAGGAACTCCCTATCACCTCTACGCATAAATCACGCTTCTTTTTATCTCCTCTTTTATATGGGGAATCCTTATTGTTTCAACACCATCCTTTGTAACAAGATCTATTTTCCTGCCAAGGAGTTTTTCAAGATATTCAATAAGCCCAAGATACCTTTCATAAGTTAGAGATTCCATGTCAAACTCCACATATATATCTATATCACTTTCAGAGGTTTGCTCTCCCCTTGCATAGGATCCATAAACACCTATTTTCTTTACAGAAAAGCATCTGATAAGTTCTTCTTTATGTTCCTTTAGTTTTTTCAATATAGTTTCCATGTCTTTCATAGTTTCAATCCCAATTAATTCCTTCAGTTTTGCAAATTAAATTGCCTTTTAAGTAACTCCTTTTATCTACCCGTTAGGTCATATATCTCTAATTCCTAATTATATAGCAATAACGTAACTTTTTATAGTGGAACCATATATCTACCATACAGGGTTAATTACAGATGCTAACTTAAGTTTCTACTTGCCCGCTATATGCTTTTGGATTAAATTTTTACATATTGCCACATAAAAAGAGAAGTCCTAACAAATTTGATTTTCTGTTTCCTCCTACTTTAGTTGGAAAATTGTTGGAGAAAAAAGAAGTTTCTGCCCTGAACAGGGAATGGTTAGAATACATTGAGAGATATTTAGAGACTAGGGATCCAGATTATTTAATTAAGGCTATATGCTGTGTTGCAAACATCATTTTTAATTGATTTAAATGAGAGAAAAACAAGTAATAGCAAAAATTGGTTTTCTCCTCCACCCCTTACAATCACATGGATGTTATAAACTACAGCCATAAGGGATACAATCTTTTTCTTATTCCCCCACTTCCTCTCCCTTATACTATCCCCAAACTTCCTTTTTATCACTGAAATCATTGTCTCACATAACCATCTTTTTCCATAAATACCAGCCCATTTGGCAAGTAAAAATACCAAATAAGCTAAGATTCTATCCAAACTCCTTATACTCCCACCTCTACGAATAGGTGGAATAACCCTTATTGGAAGTCCAAATCTCATATTCCCACTGCCATCAAACCCCCTGTCCATTACCTCTATTAAAGGCCTAATGGGTGAGTTCTTCTCAAGTTTAGAAAGCCCCCAGGAATCCCCACTTGGCCCTC
>Ga0101941_1000093_pt1 | contig 238659 bp, 238 predicted proteins | sample DewCreD2012metaG_3_FD_75242 | JGI IMG/M metagenome (GOLD analysis project Ga0101941, IMG submission 75242) | Hot spring sediment bacterial and archeal communities from British Columbia, Canada, to study Microbial Dark Matter (Phase II) - Dewar... ... | reverse complement strand
CACGCCCTTTACGCCCAGTAAATCCGGGTAACGCTCGCCACCTACGTCTTACCGCGGCTGCTGGCACGTAGTTAGCCGTGGCTTATTCGCCGGGTACCGTCAGGACTTCTTCCCCGGCAAAAGGGGTTTACGACCCGAAGGCCTTCTTCCCCCACGCGGCGTCGCTGGGTCAGGCTTGCGCCCATTGCCCAAGATTCCTCGCTGCTGCCTCCCGTAGGAGTGGGGCCCGTGTCTCAGTGCCCCTCTGGCTGGCCGTCCTCTCAGACCAGCTACCCGTCGTCGGCTTGGTGGGCCGTTACCCCACCAACTACCTGATAGGCCGCGGGCCCCTCCGGAAGCGCCCTCGCGGGCTTTCCTCCAGGGGAGCTTCCCCCCTGGAGCACATGCGGTATTAGCCCGGGTTTCCCCGGGTTATCCCCCACTTCCGGGCAGGTTACCCACGTGTTACTCAGCCGTCCGCCGCTGGGTGCAGGCCGAAGCCCACACCCCGCACGACTTGCATGCGTAAGGCGCGCCGCCAGCGTTCACCCTGAGCCAGGATCAAACCCTCGCTCAATAACGGTTCCGCTTCTCTTGGCTAAAGGCTCGTTCGGACGGGGACCTCTTCCTTCCGCTATTCAGTTGTTAAGGTGCGGGGCTGTTGTCCCCTCGCGGGACGCCCATCAAGGATACAGTCCCTTGCGGGCGCTGTCAAGGCGGGCCCACCAGGGCCCTCTCAATGGGGTCTTTCCATGACTGATGATAGACAGGGGGCGGGTGGCTGTCAAGCCTCGCTCTCCCGGGGAAGACGGCGGGCCCGCAGGTGGAGGACGCGGCGGGTGGCGGGGCCTACGGCCGCCCGCTCGTCCACCCGCAGCCCTACGGCCCAGGCGATGCCCCAGGGGCAGCGGAGGAGGGGGAGGCGGTCCCTCTCCTCCCGGGGCACCTTGGCGTCCACCATGATGTCCTGGAGCTTCCTCTCACCCCCCAGGCCCAGGGGGCGCAGGCGGTCGCCCGGGCGGCGGCTGGTGAGCAGAAGGGGGCCGCCCAGGGCGTCGGCGTCCAGGTAGGCCTCGTAGGGGTCGGCGGTGAGGGGGGAGGGCGGGGGCGGCACCACCTCGGCCTCGATGGCCCAGCCGTCCACCTCTGTCAGGCCGGGGACGCGCAGGGGGGTATCGGGCAGGGGCGGGGCGGCGGGTGGCGGCCCCAGCCTCAGCTCCAGGGACTCGGCGGTGGCCCGGGCGCGGACGCCGGCGGGGAGGTGGAGGCCCCCGCGGCCACGGGCGATGAGGCGCTGGAGGCCCAGGGTGTGGACGGCCGCCAGCTCCGCCCCCGGCCCGGCCAGGTGGCGGTAGGCCCGCCGCAGGAGCCGGGCGCTGAGGGCGGGGGAGAGCTCCAGGAGACCCCGGCGGGGGAGGCGCACCGCCTCTTCGCCGGGCTGGGCCAGACGCTCCCAGGCCCCCTCCGCCTCCGCTTCCAGGTGGGCCACGGCCTGGCCGGCGATGGCGGCCAGGCGGACCAGGGAGTCGTCCAGGCGGGGGTTGAGGCGGCGGAGGAGGGGGAGCGCCTGGTGGCGGAGGCGGTTGCGCAGGGGCTCCAGGCTCTCGTTGGTGGGGTCGCGGCGGGGCTGGAGGCCGGCCAGGGCGCAGTAGCGCTCTGTGTCCCGCCGCCACAGGCAGAGCAGGGGGCGGGCCAGGACCGGCCCCTCCCCCAGGGGCCAGGGGGAGCGGGCGCGCATCCCCGTTAGGCCGTCCAGGCCACTCCCCCGTAGCAGATGGAGGAGGACGGTCTCTGCCTGGTCGCTGGCGGTGTGGCCCACGGCGACTACGGGGGCGCCCAGGGCACGGGCCGTCTCCCCCAGGAAGCGGTAGCGGAGGTGGCGGGCTGCTTCCTCCAGGGAGAGGTGGCGGGCGCGAGCGTAGGCTGCGGTATCGCCGGCGCCGTGGTGGAGGGGGAGCCCCAGGGAGCAGGCCAGCTCCCGGGCGTAGGCCAAGTCTGCCGCCGCCTCCTCCGGCGGGCGGAGGCCGTGGTCGAAGTGGGCCACGGCCAGGCGGAGGCCCAGGTCGTCCCGCAGGCGGTGGAGCAGCAGGAGGAGGGCGGAGGAATCGGGGCCGCCGGAGAGGGCCACCAGGGCAGTCTCGCCGGGGAGGAGGACGCCTTCCTCCTGGAGGAACTGGCGGACTCGACGCTCGATGGCCCGGGCGGCCCGCTGGCCGCCGGGGCCGGGGGCCTGGGCGGCCATGGCTATCGGCGGCTCAGGGGAGGAGCCCTCTCCACCAGGGGCCGGTCTCGCTGCCGGGCCCCGGCGTGGCCGATGGCGTGGGCGGCGGCGACACGATGACGATCCCCTTCTCCCCCTTTCGCACCAGCCCCAACTGCTGGCGGGCCATCAGCTCCACGAACTCGTCCGAGAGCATGTACTGGCGCAGTGCCTCCAGCTCCCGGTGCTCCTCCTGGAGCTGTCGCACCTCCTCCCGCAGACGTTCTTCCCGCTGGCGCAGCTCGTGGGCCCTGAGGGCGCCGATGGCCCCTGTCACCAGGAAGTAGACCACGGCCACCGCCGCCACGGCCATCACGGCGCGGATGATGAAGGCCTGACGGTCGCTCTGGAGCTCGCGGCGCGCCCTCTCTCTCATTCTACCCAGGGGGCGGAGGGCCCCTCCTCCAGGTGACAGGTGTCGTTGAAGCGGACTAGGGTCACCGCCTCGCCGTCCAGCTCCAGGACGGAGACGGCGGCCACGCCGTGGCGCAGCCGGCGGAAGGAGCCCAGGGGCATCCCCAGCGCCCGAGCGAGGAGGCTGAGGATGACGAAGTTGTGGGTGACCACGGCCACCGTCTCCCCCCGGTGGGCGGCGGCGATGGACTCGATGGCCCGCCAGGCCCGCTCCTGGACAGCCGCCAGCCCCTCCCCGCCAGGCAGGGCCATGGAGGCGGCCTCCGGGCTCAGCCAGCGCTGCAGGAGGCCGGGGAAGCGCTCCCGTACCTGGGCGTAGGTGAGCCCCTCCGCCTCGCCGATATCCATCTCGATGAGCTCCGGTAGAGTCTGGACGGGGAGGCCGTGGACGGCAGCGATGGCCATCGCCGTGTCCAGACAGCGCTGGAGGGGGCTGCTGTAGATGGCGGCGAAGGGCTCCCGGGCCAGGGCGCCGGCCAGGCGCCGGGCCTGCTCCCTCCCCTTCTCGTTGAGGGGGATATCGTAGCGGCCCAGGGCGCGCCCCAGCCGGTTGTATTCCGTCTCGCCGTGGCGGACCAAGAAGAGTCGCACGCTTTCAAGATAGCGCAGGGCGCAGGGCCAGGCCAGGGTTTTTATGGTGAGCTACTGGGCGGTCCAGCCGCCGTCCATCACCAGGGCCGCTCCCGTCATGAAGGAGGAGTCGTCGCTGGCCAGGAAGAGGATGCCCCGGGCGATCTCCTCCGGTCTGGCGTAGCGCCCCAGAGGCGTGTTGGCGGTGATCCAGCGCGCCATCTCCTCGTCCTCCAGGGCGGGCCGGGTGAGGGGCGTCTCCACCCAGCCAGGGCAGATGCAGTTGACCCGCACCGTGGGCGCCCCGTCCAGCGCGAACTGCCGCGTCAGGCCGATGACGCCGTGCTTGGAGGCGGTATAGGCGTGGCCGAAGCCGCCGGGCATGCCGGGCACGCGCGCCCCCACCAGCCCGGCCATGGAGGCCACGTTGACGATGACGCCGCCCCCCTGTCCCTGCATGACCGGGAGGGCGTGCCGGCAGCCGTAATAGACGCCCGCCAGGTTGACGCCGATGACCTGCTCCCAGCCGTAGCGGGGGCCGCCCACGCCAGCGTTGTTCACCAGGATGTCCAGCCGCCCGAAGGCCTCCTGCGCCGCCTCGATGGCTGACTTCACGTCCCCCTCCTTGGAGGTATCGGTGCGCAGGAAGCGGACGGCATGTCCCTGCTCGGCCAGCTCCTGGGCTATGGCGGTGCCGCGCCCCTCGTGCACCTCGGCGAGGATGAGCTTCGCTCCCTCGACGGCGAAGAGGCGGGCGGTGGCCCGGCCGATGCCCGACCCGGCCCCGGTGATGACGGCGACCTTCCCCTCCAGCTTCATATCCTCGCTCCCTCGGCTCGTTCTCGGTCGTCTGTAAATGGTAACAGAGGGCGACTGCCTTCAGCAGCTTGCTAGCCAGTCCATCCCGAGGCCATAATGGGCTTAGCGCCATGAGCAAGCTCAGCCAGCTCATACGCAAGGCCAGTCGGGTGGAGCCTCCTCCCCTGGGCTTCGGCGCCGTGAGTCGGGAGGCCACGGCCAGCATGTTGCTGCTGGCCCGCTTCCCCGCAGGGCCAGGAGAGCGGCTGCGAGAGGCCGCCTCACGCGGCGTGGACGCCGTGCTGGTGGACGGGGAAGGGGCCGCCTCCGCCGCCAGTATGCTGAAGGGGCTGTCCCTGCCCTGGGGAGCCCTCCTGCCGGAGGCGAGACGGGAGGCGCTGGGGCCGCTGCAGGAGGCCGGCGTGGACTTCCTGGTCTTCGGCGAGGGCAGCGAGGCCTCCCTCTTCTGGGAGGAGGGGCTGGGCCTCGTTCTGGCGGCGCGGGAGGAGTCCTCTGACGTGGAGCTGCGGCTCCTGGAGTCCCTCCCCCTGGACGCCCTCTGGGTGCCGGCGCCGCCGTCTCCTCTGACGGTGGCCCGGCAGCTAACCCTGCGGCGCTTCTCCGGGCTGGCCCGCCTGCCCCTGCTGGTGGAGGTGAGGCCGCCGGTGGACGCTGCCTACCTGCGGGGACTGCGGGACGCCGGCGTGGTGGGCGTCGTCGTAGACGGCGAGGTGGCCTGGGAGGAGATACCGTCCCTGCGGCAGACGGTGCAGTCCCTCCCGGCGCGGGGCCGACGGCGAGAGGAGCGGCCGGAGCCGGTGCTGCCGGCGGCCACGCTGCTCAGGCCCCCCCAGCCGGAGGAGGAAGAGGAGTAGCCCTCCCCTACCCTGACATTGACGTTAGGGGCCGGGATGCCTATAGTATAGGGACTAACGGGCGGCAAGGAGGGCAAGGTGCCGGACGTCAAGGAGGCCTACTTCCAGATAGGCGAAGTCGCTGAGCGGGCCGGGGTCAGCCAGCGGACCATCCGCTTCTATGAGGAGAAGGGACTGCTACGGCCCCCCGCCCGCATGGAGGGGGGCTTCCGCCTCTACACTGAGGAGGACATCCGCCGCGTCAAGCAGATCAAGAAGCTGCAGACGCTGCTGGGCGTCAGCCTGGCCGAGATCAAAGAGATGGTGGAGGCCCAGGACGCTCTGAGGGCGCTCAGGGCCCAGTACCGCCCGGACGCCCCCGCCGGGGAGAAGCTGGAGCAGCTCCGTCAGGCTACCGAGGTGGTCCAGCGTCAGTACGATATCGTGCGGAACAAGGTGGAGCAGCTCTTGGAGATGAAGGGCCAGCTCGAGGAGTGGCTGCGCACCTTTGAGCGCTGGCGCCGTGACCTGGAGCGGGAGGCGGCGGAGCGGGAGCAGTCCTAGCCCCGGCCCGCTCTACCTTCGGCTCAGCCCTTTTCTCCTCGTCTCTACTCCTCCCACAGCGCCGCCATCACCAGGGCGCCCGAGCGCACAGGCCGCCCCTGCCGCAGCTCCGGCTCATGGCGCAGGCTCCTCAACGGGGGTGCCGGAAGGCCCCGGGGCGCCCGGGCCCTGGGCGGCAGCCGGGGCCTCCGCCGTGCCCCGTCCCCGCTGCGGCGGGCGACCAGGGGAGGCGAGCCGTCCGGCGGACGGTGCTGGAAGCTCATGGCGTCCTCCTCACTCGTACACGGCGATGACCACGCCCTCGGCGGGGTTGGCCTCCTCGGGGAGGGCCAGCAGGCAGCGGCGGCCGGCCACCACCTCGGCGGCCGGGATGCTGCGGGCCACCCGCACCCCCTCCAGCCAGACAGAGAGGGAGCCCGCCACCTGCACCGTCGCCCGGTAGGCCACGGGATCGAACGCCCTGACGACGCCGCGCAGCAACTCCACCCTCTACCCTCCTAGGGCCGGCCCAGGGCCAGATGCTGCTCGTAGACGCCCTTCGTGGCGTCGTAGCGGAGCGTCAGCCCCCGGACGCGTCGGGCGCCCAGGGGGCCCAGGGCCGGGTCGTCCACCGTCACCACATCGTAGAGCTCTAGGCCACAGTTGACAGGGGCGGTGACCTCGCCCCCTTCCGAGGCGATGGTGTGACGCCGCAGCTCCGCCAGGGCGCGGCGGCTGGCCTGGGTGCCGCTGGTCAGGTTGGCATCGTGGAGCTGGAGCAGGCGGTCATAGGTCTGGCCGATCCCCTCCCACCGGAACTCCTCCCAGAATATGCCCTGGCCGAAGACCTGGACACGGTTGGCCTCCGGGGCGGCAGAGCGGTAGCGTCCCTCCCTGATGGGGTGCTGGGGGCCGTAGGCGTAAATGGGGGACTCGTCCTCCCGCGGCTCCTTCAGGTAGACATAGGGGCCGCCCAGGAGGGCCACGTCTGGCAGAAGGGCCAGCAGGCGGCGGACCGCCAGCAACCCCGATTCCCCCGGCTGCACGGAGAAGGCCGGATAGAGGTTAGCGGCCAGCCAGGAGAAGCTGCGAGCGGTGAAGCGGAGGCCGGCACGGGCGAAGAGGGCCTGCAGAATGGCGAAGACCGTCCTCTGGCCGGCCGTCCATACGAACTGCCGACGGGCCCGCCAGCGGGCCAGGAGCCCCCAGGCCGTCTCCCCCTCCACCAGGAGGAGGCCCCGGCCGCCGACGCCCTGGCGCTCCACCGCCTCGATCCAGTAGCTGGGGCCGGGAGAGGCGAGGGGCCCGGCCGACGTCAGGTATCCCAGGCCCAGGGAGACCTCGCTCCCGGGGGCGATGAGGCTGCCCTCCCCGCTGTAGCGGCCGTCCTCATTGCGGAGGAGGAGGCGCAGGCTGCCGCCGAAGGGCCGCTCCGTGGCCTCCAGGGCCAGGACATCGGCGCTGACGTCCGTGTCCGCCGTCCCGGAGAGGGCCCGCCAGACGCCGGCGGGGTGGGAGAGCCAGACGGCGTCGCTCCCCACGGCCACGGCTACACCCTCCGCCAGGTCTATGGCCTCCGGGAAGGGCTCCCGCCATAGGTTGTCGGCGAAGTCGCTGTCCAGGGCGGTGTAGGTGTGCTGGAGCCGGGTATAGGACTGGTTGCCGCTGTAGGCCTCAACGAAGGTGAGCCGGTAGACATCTGCCAGGGCCAGAGAGGGGGCGGCGAAGGAGACGCCGGAGCCGGCGTCCGCTCGCTGCACCTCCCGCAGGGCCGACCAGGTTCCGGGGCCCTGGCGGTAACCATCGCCGTAGACGGTGGCCCAGACGCCGGCCCTCCCGTCGCCATCTATCCCCGTGACGACGACATCGAAGTCCCGGGCGTAGTGGGCGGCCAGGCCGCTCGCACTGGCCAGGCTGTGGGGCCAGGCGGCCGGACTCCCCCACACGCCGCCGCTCTGGCGGACGTAGAGGACGGTGCTATCGGTGGCGTAGAGGAGCAGGGCGTCCTCTGGCCCCTTGATGGCCACCGCCAGGCGGCGGGCGCCGGAGGAGGCGGGCACCACCACCGCGGCGGGGGCGAAGCTGGCGCCGTAGTCCTGGCTGCGGCGCGCCACCAGGTTGCCGGAGCCGTCCACGTAGCAGAGCAGGACATCGGCGCCGCGGGCGGCCAGGGCTATCCCTTCCTGGCTGGCGGACGCCAGCGCCGTCCAGGCGGCGAAGTCGCTGCCCGGGCCGGGGCTGCTAAGCCGCTGGTAGTAAAGCTGGCCGCCGGCCACCCGCGCCCGCAGGAGGGAGCCATCGCCCGGGCAGGCGGCGGCGTGAGGGCCGGGGGGCTCGCCCCCGCTGTAGAGGCGGTGGAAACGCAACCGTCGCACGCCGCCTATGCAGTCGCCGATGTGGACCTGGAGGAAGGGGGCGGCGCTGGTGCTCCGCTGGGCGGCCAGCAGCTCGGCGGGGAGGGAGCGCACCGGTTCATCTCTCCTGGAGGGCCGGCCCGCCAGCGGAATACAGGCGGCGGGCACGCACGGCGTTGCGACGCCCCAGCCGCTCCAGCCCCCGCTGGAACTGGGCCAGCATCTCCTGGCCCCACACTAGGTAGCGACGCCACACGTCCTCCCCGCCGACGTTGACCCGGTTGGCGGCATAGCCAGCCCACTCCAGGGCGGCATAGGCGGCGGCCCCTGTGAGCAACAGGTCTTCCAGGTGCGGGGGGATGGTGGAGGTCGTCTCGTCCAGGGTGTGGAGGCGGGTGTAATAGAGGCGCACCTCCTCCGCCGCCAGGGGAGGCTCCCCCAGGAGGAGGGTCAGAGTGTCGCCCCAGACGGAGAAGGGGACGTAGCGTGGCGGGTAGCGGTCCACCGGGTACTCCACCGCCTCCACTTCCACCAGCCCTGCCAGGGGGGCGAGGGAGAGCTGGCGACTCTGGGGCGTGGTCAGGAGGACGGCGCTGGTCTCCCGGGGGATGGCCAGCCCTAGCTCCCGGGCCGCCCGCTGCAGGTGGCGGTCCAGTTGGTCGTCCGTCCAGCGTTGCTGGGCCGGGTCTTCGTCCCGCAGGTCACGGCGAAGGCGCTGGCGCAGGTCGGCGAGCCCCATTGCTCCTCCTCAGCTCAGGCTGGCATAGATGGCGACGCTCAGGCTGCTGGCCTGGGCGGAGACGAGCTTCAGGAAGACGGTGGCCCCCCGCACCTCCACCTCCAGGCTGGGGCTGCCCAGGGCCAGCTCCTCCTGGGTGAAGCGTCGCCTCGCCCCGGCGAAGTAGCGGCCGGCGGTGGCGTTCCAGACCAGCAACTGCACCTCCAGGGAGGTCAGCCCCACGCTCCCCACCGTGTCGATATCGAAGCGGACCATGCGGTAGCCGGCGCAGTCCACTCCCTGGCTGGCGCTGGTGGGGTCGGCGCTGTCGGGGGCCGTCAGGGGGCCGCGGTGGAGCTGGGGCGTGGTCTGCTCGTAGACCGGCCCCTTGGGGACCCCCTGGGCATCGATGCGGACGTTGGCCATCTCCGCTCCTCCTGCCTGGCGGGCGCTGGCCGCTACGGCCTGACGCCGGTCAGCCTGGCCAGCTTCACCTTGTTGAAGAGAGCGATGGCGGCATACCACTTGATGCGGATGCGGGTGGCGTCCTTGCTCTCCAGGCTGCCCACCCGCTCCACCTGGAGGCCGCCGGGGGCGGTGAGGCCGGCCAGGGCACCCTCGCCGAACTGCAGGGCGTAGATGGTGGAGCAGTCATTGCTGGTGCCCACCGTCTGGTTGTCGCTGATATAGTCCGAGATGCCTATGGGTATGCCATCGTAGAACTGGACCATCTGGCCGAACTCGTTGCGGTCCGCCTCCAGGAAGGAGCCGGTGGTGCGGGCCAGGCGGTTGAGGATGCGGCGGCTGCGCCGGCTCATGAGGAGGAGGTCGGGCTTGCCGCCCTTGACGGCGTCTATGAGCTCGTCCAGCTTGTCCAGGGTGAGGGAACCGCCGTTGGCTCCCATGGAGATGGTCTGGGAGGCATCGCAGAGCTTGTTGATGCCGTCGAAGGCCTTGGGGTTGGCGGCGCTGTCGCCGTTTATGAAGGTGTCCTCGAAGAGCTGACGCACCGCCTTGGCCTTGAGCTGGACCACCGCCGCCTCCAGGTCCTGCAGGTTGGAGCGGGTGGCCAGCAGGAAGTTGTCGATGTCGGCGTCGCCGCCCAGGATCTTGAGCTGCACCGTCTGCTGCTGGAAGGTGGGGGTGCTCTCCGTCCAGCTGTCGCCCACGTCGAAGAAGGCGGCCGCCGGGGCAGTGGCCTCCTGGTTGTAGGTGAGCCCGTTCCCCACGATCTCTATGAAGGGCAGCACCTGGAGGACGGGCGACTCCTTGATGATGGTCTCTATGACCCCCACCAGGAGCATATCGTTGGAGAGCTTGGCCGCTTCGGCCAGGGTCAGGGCCATCTCACGTCACCTCCGCTCAACCTCTTTGTGTGGCCGTCACCGGAACATATGTTCTGTGAAAGCTGCAAGGGAGCTCTGGCACCTAGCGATGCTGGAGCCCCTGCCGGATCTTCTCCAGGCTGCTGAGCCCCGAGAGGTCAGGCGGCCGGCGGGGCGGCGAGCCCACCGGGAAGCGCCGCGCCTGCGCCTCCTCCTCTAGCCGCTGGCGCAGGCTGGAGACGATGCGCTGCGCCTGCTCGAACTGGCGGTCTATCTCCTCCAACGTCTCTCCTGAGACCAGCTCCTGGGGCACCTCGGGGCTGGCCGCCAGCCGTGCCTCCCGGTAGCGCTGCGCCGCCTCCCGCAGGCGGGCCCGCAGCGCCTCCACCTCCGAGCGGGCGGCCGCCAGCTCCCCCTCCCGCTGCGCCAGGAGGGCCTGGGTCTCCGCCAGCGCCCCCTCCACCTCCCGCAACCGCTCCTGGGCACGGGCCGCCTCCTGGCAGTGGTGGGCGGCCCGCGCCTCGGCATCGGCGGCCTGGGCCTGCAGCCCCTCCAGCTCTGCCTGCAGCTCCGCCAACTGCTCCCGCAGCGAGGCCACCTCCGGGTCGTTCCTGCCCATACGTTACACCTCCACGTCAGGGCTGAGGCCAATAATGGAACATATGTTCTGATAACCTCAATGCCCGCGTGGCACAGGGCGCTACGCCTGACCAGGGAGGGAGACGCGAGGGCGTCGGGGAGGAGAGAGGCCCTGCATCCCCGGCGACGGGACCGAAGGGGCGAGGGGCGTCCTCAGCGCCCCTCGAAGATGCGGCGCGGGTTCTCCACCAGCATCTGCTGGATCTGCGCCTCCGTCACTCCCCGCTCCCGCAGGGCCGGCAGCACGTCGCGGTGGATGTGGACGTAGCTCCAGCGAGGGTTGTGGCGCCGTATCCCCTCCAGGGGAAACCAGTCCATATAGACCGAATAGTCGTGGGAGAGGACCATCCGCTCGGCGTAGCCCCGCCGGCACATCTCCGCCACCACCTCCACCCGCTTCTCGAAGGGGAATATGACGTCTACCCCGAAGCGGTCCATGCCAATGTAGGAGCCGTTGTCGATGAGGGCCTCCAGGTAATCGTAGTCGTCGGTGTCGCCGCTGTGGCCGATGACCACCCGTCCCAGGTCCACCCCCTCCTCCTTGAAGATGCGCTGCTGCTCCAGCCCCACCCGGCGGCCGGCGTGGGTGTGGGTGCTGATGGGGACGCCCGTCTCCCGCTGCGCCCGCGCCACCGCTCGCAGCACCTTCTCCACCCCCTTGGTGACGCCAGGCTCGTCGGTGGCGCACTTGATGATGGCCGCCTTGATGTCCGTCCCCTGTATCCCTTCCCTGATGTCCCGCACGAAGAGCGCCGCCATATGCTCCACCGGCCGGTAGAGGAAGTACTGGGGCGGCAGGTCATAGGTGTACAGCCCCGTGGCGACGACGATGTTCACCTCCGGCACCTGCTCCGCCACCCGCCGCAGTAGCCGCACGTCCCTGCCCAGCCCCATCACCGTCAGGTCGACGATAGTCCTGACCCCCTCCCTGGCCGCCTCCTTGAGCTGGCGCACCGCCTCCGGAACCCAGGCCTCGGCGTCCCACACGGAGGGGAAGTTGTGGGCCACCCCCTCGGAGAGGACGAAGACGTGTTCATGCATGAGGGTGACGCCCAATTGGGAGCTGTCTACAGGGCCGCGAACGGTCTGGACTTGCACGGTCTTTACCCCCTGAACGAGGCGGGCCGGGCTGCCCGCGCTTGGCCCCGATTATAGCACGGCGTCAGATACGGCCCAGCGGCCCCGGGCGTCCGTATTGCCCCCGGCCGCCCCTCCCCTATACTCTGGAGCCAGCCTTGGAGCGAGGAGGCAAAGGATGGAGTTCGGCGTCCACCTCCCCAACGTGGGGCCGCTGGCCAGTCGCTATAATATCCTGACCATCGCCCGCCGGGCCGAGGAGCGGGGCTTCCACTCCCTCTGGACCAGCGACCACATCGTCATTCCCCTGCGGACGGACTCGGCCTACCCGGGGGGCCGCTTCCCCGTCCGGCCAGAGATGCTCTTCCTGGAGCCCCTGTCCGTCCTCCACTTTGCCGCTGCCGTCACGGAGCGGGTGCGGCTGGGCACCTCCGTCCTGGTAGTCCCCATGCGTCACCCCATCATCACCGCCAAAGAGCTGGCCACCCTGGACGTCCTCTCCGGGGGGCGCCTCATCTTCGGGGCCGGCGTGGGCTGGCTAAAAGAGGAGTTCGACATCCTGGGCGCCCCCTTCCATCACCGCGGCCCCCGCACCGATGAGTACCTGGAGGTCATCGTCCGTTGCTGGACGGAGGAGGAGCCCCGCTTCGAGGGGCGCTTCATCAGGCTGGATAACGTGGGCTTCGCTCCCAAGCCCCTGCAGAAGCCCCGTCCCCCCATCTGGATCGGCGGCACCGCCGACGGCGCCCTCCGCCGGGCCGCCCGCATCGGCGACGCCTGGCAGGCCACCGGCCCGCTCACGCCCCAGCAACTGGCCCGCCTCTACGGGCGCGTCCAGCAGTACGCCAGCGAGTACGGTCGCGACCCGGCCAGCATCCTCTTCTCTGTGCGCTCCGATAACCTCTCTCGCATGGAGAAGGAGGAGGCGGTGGCCTACCTCCAGGCCCTGCGGGAGATAGGGGTGCAGCACCTGGTGGTGGCCTTCCCGGGCCGCCGACTGGAGGACTCCCTGGCCCTCATGGACCGCTTCCTGGAGGAGATAGCGCCGGCCGCCGCCTAACGACCGCCGGTGCCCCGCTGCCCTGCTCGGGGAGGCGGAGGCCCACCGCCCGGGCGTCCCTCTCTGCCGTCGTCGGTGGCGCCGCCGCGCCTGCGCGCAGAGGGACGGGGCGTCCCATCGGGCGCCCTCGCACCGGCCCTCCCTGGCGGCCAGACGGCGAGGGCTCAGGGCTAACGGGCGCCGGGGGCCACCTCCAGCTTGCGCAGCTCCGGCATCACTCGCTCGGCGAAGAGCTCCAGGGAGCGCATCACCTTCTGGTGAGGGACACCGCCGAAGCTCATCCAGCAGATGAGCTGGTCCCAGCCGCCCACCTGCTCCCATATCTGGTGGAGCCACTCCAGGCAGTAATCCGGCGTCCCCACGATAGGGCTGCGCTGCTCCCACCAGAGGTAATCGTCCAGGATGCGCTGCATCTTGTCCCAGTTCTCCTTGTAGTACTCGTAGCCAGGGGCGAAGCGGTCGCCGTCGGCAGGGCGGTTGTAGCGGAGCAGCGTCTCGATGTAGGCGCGCACGCCGGCCTCGGCCGTCCGTCGCGCCTCCTCCATGGTGTCGGCCACCAAGACGAAGCGCATCAGCCGCACCGGCCCCTTCACGCTGACGCCGGCCGCCCGGGCCTCCGCCAGCCGCTCCCGGTAGAGCCGGGCGTCCTCGGCCACGATGCGCACCGTCTCCACCGCCCCCAGGTGGATGCCGATGCCGTTGCGGGCCAGCCACTCGATGGTGCTGGGGCTGAGGCCAGGGGCGGACAGGGGCGGGTGAGGCTTCTGGAAGGGACGGGGCTGGATCACCACCGGCCGCTTCACGCTCCAGAAGCGGCCCTCGTAGGTCCAGGGCTCCTCGCTGGTCCACCCCTTGAGGATGATCTCCAGCGCCTCCCGGAAACGCTCGGCGCTCTCCTCCATGGGGACGCCGAAGGCGTCGAACTGGGCCTTGACGTAGCCCCGGCCCACCCCCACGTCCAGGCGGCCGCCGCTTATCATGTCCAGCACCGCCGTGTCCTCGGCCACCAGCACCGGGTGGCGGAAGGGCAGGAGGATGATGTTGGTCAGAAAGCGCACCCGCTGCGTCCTGGCCGCCATATAGGCCAGATAGGTTATCTGGGAGGAGCCGATGGAGTAGTGAGGGAAGAAATGGTGCTCCACCATGGAGATACCATCGTAGCCGAGCTGGTCAGCGTAGATGGTCTGCTCCAGGTGCTCCTGCCAGACCTGGGGCTGGCTCTTGCCGGCCGGTAGCTGCATGAACTGATGGTGCACCGCGATCTGCATCGCCGACCCCCCCTCGATGGAAACTGGCCGGGCCTCGGCCTCTCTCGTAAAGGTCATGGTCAATATAGTGAGGTCGACGAGGGATTGCAAGATATCGCGGGGCTTTCCTAGGGGCTGGCCTCCCCTCCCTGTGGCAGCGCGGCCAGGGCCCGCGCCTCCTCCAGCCAGCGCCGCCACTCCCCCGCCGGGTCCGACGTCCCCAGCGTCTGGGCCGCCGTGCGCCGGCTGCGAATGCCGGCCCCCACCAGGCGCGCCTCCTCCTCCACCAGACGGGAGCGGTCCTGGGGCAGCACCGGGCCCCAGGCCACCTGGGGGCGCAGGGTGGAGAGCCCCTCCAGCCCGGCATGCCGCTCCAGGAGCCGCAGCACCAGCTCCGTCCGTCGCTTGAGGGCGGCCGCCCGGATTAGCCGCTTGCGCTGGACCTTCTTCACCAGCGGGTCCATCTCCATCTGCAGGGCCACGCCAGAGAGGGCCTGACGGTTCTCGCCGAAGGCGGTGCGAGGCGTCTCCGAGAGGTCGTGCAGGACGCGGAAGAGGAGATTCACGTAGTCCACGTGGAGGCCCACGCCGCCCCCCTGCAGCAGGTCCAGCAGGTAAGCCCGCGCCCGCTCCGGAAGCTCCCACACCGCCCCCGGCTGCACGGCGATGTCCTGGGCCTCCGTCACGTTCTCCAGCACCGCTATGGGGTTACCGGACAGCTCCAGGATCATGGAGAGCTGGCTCATGGCCCGGTTCAGCTCCTGCACTGCCTCCCGGATGGGCGGGATATCGGAGAGGCCCCAGAACTGCTTGGGCTCCCGCAGATTGGGATAGATCACGAAGGGGACGAGGCCGTAGGGGTTGGGGCGCTCCTCCATCAGTTGGGAGTCCACCCAGAGCTGGAACCCCTGGGCCGTCCAGGCCTCCACCAGCGTGTGCTGACTGTTGCGCAGGCGCCAGGGGCGGGCCCAGCGGAGGCTGGCCCCCTCGCCGGGCAGGAGGTGGGGATAGGCCAGCTCCAGCTCCTCGGCGGTGAGGGTGTAGCGCAGGGCGACGCGCCAGATGCGAGAGACATCGTCTCCCAGCCACCAGACGAAGAGGCCCTGGACATCGGGCGCCGAGACCCGCACCTGCCCCTCCTGAGGATCCCAGGTCACCTTGTAGGCGGCATCGCCCAGGATGGAGCAATCGATCTCGCTGTCCAGGTCGAGCTGGTCCAGGTGGTTGGCCTCGTGGACCTCTCGCAGGGCCGCCTCCGCGCGCCGGGCCAGTCGCTCCCCCTCCGGGGAGTCCTCGCCGGGCAGGAGGAGGATGCTCAGGCCATTCATCACGTAGGCCGCCGTCTTGTCGATGATGGCGCGGGCGTAGTTGAAGGTGAGGCGACGCTCCCGGCGGCGCTGGGGACCCGTCCACTGCAGGCCCCGGTAGAACTCCAGGTTCTCCCGGTAGGCCTGCAGGCGGGAGAGGTCCATGCTGGCCAGGCGCTGGGGCAGGGGGACGGTCTCGGCGACCACGCTATGCTACCTCCTTTCGGCGGCCGGCCGCTGGCGGGCCTTCTCCAGGGCCCGGAAGACGGTGCGACGAGAGACGCGGAAGCGGCGGGCCAGCTCCTCTATGCCCACCCCCTGGAGGCGCAGGGCGATGATCTGCTGGTCGCGGTGGGCGTTGAGGATGGCCCGCAGTCCACCCGGCTCATCGTATCGGCAGCGGGGCAGGGGGCAGGTGAGGCAGTGAGGGTGGATATCGCACCCCTCGTCCCGGTATTCCGTGTGCTCTGGCAGGGCGTCCTCCCGCACCCTGGGCAGGGCCGTGAGGCCCAGGGCCTTCTCCTTCACCATGCTCTCACCTCCGATAGCCGCCCGCGGGCGGTCCGCGGCCCCTGGAGGCCCCGGGCCGCCTCCACCGTCAGGGCCAGGCTCACCAGATAATCGTCGTGGCCCTGGCCCGCCTCCACGTAGAAGCTCATGGTGCGGTTGGGCCGGTAGGCGGCCCGCGCCAGCTCTAGCTCTCGCCAGAGGGCGGCCGCCTCGGCGGAGCCGTCCGGGGCGTAGAGCTTGAGGCGACCGCCGTTGATGGCCGCCAGGAGCCCGTAGCCGAGCCGGGACTTGGTCTCCGCCGTGAAGCGGAGGGCCGCCACCGTCTCCTCGCCCAGGGAGCGGGCCAGGAGGCGGGCCAGCGTCTCCCCCAGGCCGCTGGCGTCCACCGCCAGCCGCCGCACCCGCCAGAGGTGACGCAGCAGGTCCACCAACTGGGCGTGGAGGGCCTCGTGGGGCTCGCCCGTCCAGGCACGGTGCTCCACCACCTCCAGCCGGGGCTCCTGGACGAGGGCGTCCGGGGGCGGCCAGTGGACGCGGGCAATGGTGAGGACGGTGGCGTCGTGCTGGCCCGTCGTCCCTGGCAGGTCCTGGCCGCCCACGTCCAGCCCCGCCACGTAGACCTCCCCTGGCCGGGGCGCCGCCTGGCGGGGGTGCCCACCCCGGAGCTGGGCCAACTGGCCGGGCGAGAGGAGCCTGCCCCCGCCGCCGATGCTGCGGAGGGTGTACTGGGTCAGGAAGAGGGGGTGCTCCTCCCCCAGGCGCTGCCGCTCCCCCTCCACGAAGCGGGCATAGGCCGGGCTGTGCTCCGCCACCGCTGTCCAGTCGAACTGGAAGTGGCGGCGCACGCCGTCCCGCCGCTCCAGCTCCAGATGGTGCTCCCGCATCTCCTCCAGCATGGTGGTGCCGTCCCAGGGAGTGCCATAGAAGACGATGGTGGCGCCGTGGGCGGCCGCCATGGGCAGGAAGTCCCGCTGGAACTTCTCACGTCCCACCTCCTGGGCCTCGTCCACCTCCAGCAGGAGGGTGGCGGTGTGCCCCACCACGTGGGCCCCGGGCTCGGCGGAGAGGAAAAGCTGGCGGGCCCTCCCCAGGCGCACGGCCCGTCCCTCCTCCAGGGCCGCCAGCTCCCTCAGCCCCGCCTCCTCCAGGCGCTCCCAGAGGCGGCGCAGGCTGATGCGGGCCTGGGGGTCGAAGGTGGGGGCGCACTTGATGAGCACCTCCGGCCGATGCAGGTGGCGGGCCAGCAGGTAGAGCTCCACCTGGGCCGAGAGCTCGTTCTTCCCCGCCTGACGGGCCATCATCACCGAGAGGGTGAGGGCACGGCGTTCCCGCACGCTGGCCACGATGGCCCGCGCCGCCGCCACCTGATAGGGCCGCAAGACGATGCCGAGGGGGGACGACCTGGCCACCGCTGCACCTCCGATGGCCCGAAAGATAGAACAAATGTTCCAGAAACGTCAAGAGGCGGCTGGCAACGCCCCGCCTGCCCCGGGAGGGGGTTGACAGCGAGAGAATGTTTGTTCTATTTTAAGAACACAAGTTCTGTAGAGGTGCCGATGGGAGGTGGCCATGGCCAGCGTAAGCCCCGCCGTCCAGATGCGTCTGCCCCTCTTCCCCCAGCGCCGCTGCCCCTGCTGCGGCGGCCCCGTGGCCCGTGGCGAGGGCCTCCTCGCCTGCGTCATCTGCGGCTTCGCCCACCCGCTGCGGCCGCGGCGGTCCGTCCGGAGGGGCTAGGCCCTCTGGAGCCTCCCCTCGCCGGGCGCTATCATTCCCGGAGTGGGCGCCCGCCCCGGGCGCCCGGCGAGCATGGAAGAGGAGCGACCTCCCCTCAAAACGGTGCTGGAGGGCATCCTCTACCTGGCGGATGCCCCCGTCTCCCTGTCCCGTCTGGCCAGCGTGGCCGAGGCGCCTCCCGAGGCCGTGGAGGCGGAGCTGGAGGCCCTGGCCCAGGAGCTGCGGGGCCGCGGCGTCCGTATCCAGCGCAGCGGCGACGCCGTGCAGATGGTCACCGCCCCCGAACTCGCCCCCTACGTGGAGCGCTTCCTGGGCGTCGCCCAGGACGACCGCCTCTCCCGCGCCGCCCTGGAGACCCTGGCCATCATCGCCTACAAACAGCCCATCACCCGCAGCGACATCGAGGCGATACGGGGCGTGGGCTGTGAGCGGGCCATCGCTTCCCTCAAGGCCCGGGGCCTCATCACCGAGGTCGGCCGCGCCGACCGCCCGGGTCGGCCCTACCTCTACGGCACCACCTTCCGCTTCCTGGAGCACTTCGGTCTGGAGCGCCCCGAAGACCTCCCGCCCTTGACGCCGCCGCCAGGCCAGCAGGAACATTAAAGGGCGAGGCCGAGCACCTTACCCGCGGCCGCCTGGAGAGGTGGAGAGGCCACGAGCATGACGGTGGGGCTGCTGCGCATCTGGCTGCGCCTGCCCGAGAACCACTCCCTCAAGGGCAAGCGACAGCTCGTCCGCTCCCTGACGGCGCGCCTGCAGAGCCGCTTCAACGTCTCCGTCGCTGAGGTGGACGACCAGGACCTCTGGCAGATGACCTCCCTGGGCATCTCCTGCGTCACCAACTCGGAGCGCCACGCCCACGAAGTCCTGGCCGCCGTCGTCAGCTACATCCGCTCCCAGCGCCTCGACCTGGAGCTGGTGGACTACCGCACCGAGGTGATCCACGCCCTCAGCGGCAGCCGCTTCCAGCTCTAGGGCCCCAGATAACGACGGAAGAAGTCCCCCACCCGCTGGCAGTACTCGTCCGGACAGTCCAGGCGGGCCAGGGCGTGGTGACAGTTGGGCACCACCCACAGCTCCTTGGGCTCGCCGGCCCTCTCGTACAGCTCCAGGCACTGCTCCAGAGGGACGAAGGAGTCGCAGTCGCCGCAGATGAAGAGCACCGGCCGGGGCGCTATCCGGCCCACCCAGTCCACCGGCCGCACCTCCCGCGCCCGGAAGCCCGCCAGAAGCTCGCCCAGGCGAAGGCTCACGCGGGCCGCCCCCAGCAGAGGAGGCCAGGGCGCCCACTGCCGCGCCCGCCTCTCCAGCAGCCGGTTCAGGTCAGGGTAGGCCGAGTCCGCCACCACAGCCCCGATATCGGGGCAGCGGGCGGCGGCCATGATAGCGGCCGCCCCGCCCATGGAGATGCCCAGCAGGCCGATGGCCACCCCCGGCGCCCGCTCCCGTGCGGCCCGCACCGCTGCCAGCACGTCCAGCGTCTCCTGGGCGCCCAGGGTGGTCCAGCTCCCCTCGCTCTTCCCGCAGCCCCGGAAATCGAAGAGCAGCACGTTGTAGCCCAGGTCGTTCAGGTGCAACCCCAGGTCATAAGGCTCGGCCAGGCTGCGGAAGTAGCCATGACAGAGGAGGACCACAGGCCAGCCCTCCCTCCCGGGAAGCCAGAGGCCCCGCAGGCGGAGGCCGTCCAGGCTGGAGAAGTAGAACTCCTCGCCCCGCAGCCCCGCGGAAGGAGAGGGCCAGCGCCCGGGGTGGACCCAGCGCCAGCTCACGTAGCCGAGGGCGCCAGCCCCCAGCCCTCCCAGCAGCCCCACGCCCAGCCACCAGAGTCTGGACAGAGAGACGCCCATACTGTCCCCGTGGAGGAGCGGACCGCCCGCCGCCGGAGGGGCTAGCGGCTGACCACCAGCACCAGGGCGCTCCCGGGCGCCAGGGCCTCGCCGGCGTCCGGGCTCTGGGCCAGCACCTCGCCCCTGGGGCCTTCCCCCTCCGTCCCCACCAGGACGAAGTTGATCCCCTGGGCCTGCAGCGTCCGGGCGGCCGTGGCCACGTCCTGGCCCACCAGCCCTGGCGTCGAGAGCCCCACGGCCGGCCGCTCCGGCTGCGCCGGAACGTTCTGGCCCTGTTGCAGAGGGCCGCCGCCCTCGTCCCGGCCCAGCCCGGTCATAGCCGCCACCGCCAGCAACAGCAGGGAGAGACCCGTAACCAGCACCAGCGCCCGCGTGGCGTAGGTGCGGGGCGGCTCCACTCTCGTCAGGGGGCGCAGACGGGGTTCCTCCACCTGTCCCACCGGGAGCAGGGGCAACAGCTCGCCAGGGTCGAGGCCCAGATAGCTGGCGTAAGAGCGCAGGAAGCCCCGCGCGTAGACCGGGGGCGGCAACTGCGAGAACCGCTCGTCCTCCAGGGCCAGGAGGTACTGGCGGGGTATACGGGTGGCCCGCTCCGCCTCCTCGAGGCTGAGCCCTCGCTGGCGCCGGGCCTCCCGTAGCGTCTCGCCGAGGCGGGTCATCGCCGGGCCCCTCCGACTTCTCGAGTATGGCCACCTGGTAAACCTTCCGTCAAGCTGGAACGCCCCCGGCGCCGACGCGGTATCATGGAACACGAGGCGAAATTCATGCCAGGACTCGGCTTTCTGGCCCGCTGGCCGGCCTACGCCCGGGAGCGCCTGGAGCGGGCCGCCGAACCGCCCCTGCGCCTTCCCCTGGCCGTCCCCGCCCTCATCGTTCAGGCGGTGCGACGCTTCCTGGACGATAACGCCTCCATGATGGCGGCCGCCCTCGCCTACTACGGTCTCTTCTCCCTCTTCCCTCTGGCCATCCTGGCCCTGGCCCTCCTGGGCTTCTTCGTCCAGGACGCCGGCGTCCGGGAGCGGCTGGTGGAAGCGGCCCTGGAAGCCGTGCCCCTCAGCGAGACCGAGGGCCAGAGCAGTGTCAGGGATGTCCTCCGGCACCTGGAGGGAGCGGCGGCCGGGCTGGGCATCTTCGGCCTGCTCTCCTTCGCCTGGTCTGCCAGCAACGTCTTCGGCGCCCTCCGCCGCTCCCTGAACATCGTCTTCGGCGTGGAGAAGGGAAGGTCGCTCCTCCTGGGCAAGCTGGTGGACCTGGCCAGCATGACGGTCCTGACCCTCCTCCTGGGCGGCTCCTACGCCGTGACCCTCCTGATGGCCCTGGCCAGGCAGTTCAGCGAGCGGCTCCCGGTCATCGGCCCCCTGGCCGAGTCCCTGGGCCCCGCCTGGGTGGCGGTGAGCGTCCTGGTCTCCGCCCTGGTGACCTTCGCCGCCTTCCTCTTCGCCTACTCGGTGGTGCCGGCGGCCAGGCTGCGCCCTGCCGATGTCTGGCCGGGGGCGCTGGTGGGCTCGCTACTGCTGGTGGCGGTGGACCACGGCTTCGCCTTCTATCTGCGCAACTTCGCCAACTTCGGCGCCGTCTTCGGCCCCATCGGTGCCGTGGTCGCCTTCCTCTTCTGGCTCTACGTCAGCGCTCTCCTCTTCCTCTTCGGGGCGGAGGTGGCGTCCACCTACATCCGCCTCCGGGGCAGACAGCCCGCGGCCGCCTCGGCCGGCGACGCCTGAAGCGCCCTCTCAGCCGCTGCGCCGCACCGCCAGCCGCACCGGGTGACCGTCCAGCCGCTGCTCCTCAACGTAGGCGTCCGGCGGCGGCTCGTCCTCTCGGACCTCCAGGGAGAGCGTCTCCTGGCGGACGTAGTCCCCGTGGCGGGCCAGCACCTGCCGCAGCCCTTCCCAGCCGCTGTAGTAGAGGACGATACGGTCTGAGATATCGAATCCCGCCGCCTTGCGCAGGTTCTGGATGCGGTGCACCAGCTCCCGGGCCAGTCCCTCCTCCGCCAGCTCCGGCGTGATGGTGGTGTCCAGCCCCACCGCGTAGCCGGCATCGTCCCGGGCCACCGCCAGCCCCGCCAGCTCCTCCTCCGTGGCGGCCACCCGCAGCTCCCGCACGTTCAGCTCGTCCAGCACCAGGCCGGCCAGCCGCTCCAGGGCTGGCCCCTCCACCGGGTAGCGCGTCTTGACGACGATGCGGGAGAGGGGCTGCCGCACCTTGATGCCGGCCTGGCTGCGGGCCGCCCGCCCCAGGCTGGTCACCCGCATGGCCAGGCGCATATCGGCCATGAGGCCCTCGTCCAGCAGGGCAGGGTCAGGCTGCGGCCAGTCCGCCAGGTGGACGCTCTCCGGCGCTGCCGCGTCCACAGAGCAGACCAGGTTGCGGTATATCGCCTCCGCCACGAAGGGCGTGAAGGGGGCCAGCAGCTTGGCCAGCGTGACCAGGCATGTGTAGAGGGTGCGGTGGGCGGCCACCTTGTCAGCGTCGCTCTCCGACTTCCAGAAGCGGCGACGGCTCCGCCGCACATACCAGTTGGAGAGGTCGTCCACGAAGTCCTGAATGGCGCGGCCGGCGTCGGTGGGGTTGTAGCGCTCCAGGTCGCGCGTCACCTTGTCTACCAGCCGCTGCAGCTCCGAGAGCACCCATCGGTCCAGGAGGCTGGGCTCGCCGGGCCCGGCCGTGGTGGGGTCGAACCCGTCCAGGTTGGCGTAGGTGACGAAGAAGGCGTAGGTGTTCCAGAGGGTCAGCAGGAAGCGCCGCAGCGATTCCCCCACCAGGTTGGCCGAGAAGCGGCGGGGCACCCAGGGTGGCGAGGCGGTGAACATGTACCAGCGCACGGCATCCGCACCGTGCGCCTCGATGACCGGCCAGGGCTCCACTACGTTGCCCCGCGACTTGCTCATCTTCTCGCCCTTCTCGTCCAGGATCAGCTCCAGGCAGAGGCAATTGCGGTAGCTGATGGAATCGAAGAGCAGGGTGGAGAGGGCGTGCAGGGTGTAGAACCAGCCCCGCGTCTGGTCCACCGCCTCGCAGATGTAGTCGGCGGGGAAGGAGCGCTGGAACTGCTCCTGGTTCTCGAAGGGATAGTGCCACTGGCCGTAGGGCATGGCGCCGGAGTCGAACCAGACGTCCATCACCTCGGGAACCCGGCGCATCGTCCCCTGGCAGCGGCGGCAGCGCAGTAGCACCTCGTCCACGTAGGGGCGGTGCAGGTCATCGAGGCGCTCCACCGCCTCCCGGTCGATGGCCTCCTCCCGCAGCTCCGCCACCGAGCCGATGCAGCGCCGCTCGCCGCAGCCCTGGCACTCCCAGATGGGCAGAGGGATGCCCCAGTAGCGCTCGCGGGAGACAGCCCAGTCCACGTTGTTCTGGAGCCAGTTGCCGAAGCGTCCCCACTTGATGTGCTCCGGGTACCACTGGATCTCGGCGTTCAGGGCCACCAGCCGCTCCTTGCGGGCCGTCGTCTTGATGTACCAGGTGGGCTTGGCATAGTAGAGGAGCGGGGTGCCGCAACGCCAGCAGAAGGGGTAGGTGTGGCGTAGCACCTCCCGCCTCAGCAGGAGGCCTCGCTGGGCCAGCTCCTCCATGATGCGCTCGTCGGCCTCCTTCACGAAGAGGCCGGCGAAGGGCCCACCCGTGAACTCGCCCCGCGTGTCCACCGGCTGCAGGAAGAGGAGCCCCTCCTCCTTCCCCAACTGGAAGTCCTCCCCGCCGAAGGCGGGGGCGATGTGGACGATCCCCGTCCCGTCCGTGAGGGAGACGAAGTCCGCCGCCACCACCGTGAAGGCCTTCGCCACTCCCTCTACCGAGGACGCCGGGGCCAGCCTCCCCTCCTGCCCCTGGTCGAACCACAGGGGGGGCGTCCCCCAGGAAGGGGCATCGTACAGCGGCTCGTAGCGGAGGCCCACCAGCTCCCGGCCGCTCAGCGTGCCCAGCAGCCGGTAGTCGTCCAGGACGGACCCCAGCAGGGCGCTGGCCAGGACCAGCGCCTCCCCCTGGTGCTCCACCACGGCGTACTCCGCCTCCGGGTGGACGGCCAGGGCCGTGTTCCCGGGCAGCGTCCAGGGTGTGGTGGTCCAGGCCAGCAGGAAGACCGGCCGCTCCCCGGCCAGATGGCCCAGCTGGCGGCGGGACTCCTCCCTCAGCCGGAACTTCACCCAGATGGAGGGGTCGGGCGTGTCCTCCCGGTAGCCCTGGGCCACCTCATGGTCCGAGAGGGCGGTGCCGCAGCGAGGGCAGTGCGGCACGGAGCGGTAATCCTGGTAGACCAGCCCCCGCTCCCACAGCGTCTTCACGATCCACCAGCAGCTCTCGATATACTCGTTGCGGTAGGTGACGTAGGCGTTCTCCATGTCCAGCCAGAAGGCGATTCGCTCCGTCAGTGCCTCCCACTCCCGCAGGTAGCGCATCACGTTCTCCCGGCAGCGTCGGTTGAACTCGGCGATGCCGATCCTCTCGATCTCCGCCTTGCTGGTGATGCCGAGCTGCTTCTCCACCTCCAGCTCCGCCGGCAGGCCGTGGGTGTCCCAGCCGGCGCGCCTGGGCACGCGGTAGCCCTGCATCGTCTTGTAGCGGACGATGACGTCCTTGAAGACGCGGGCCAGAACGTGATGGATGCCAGGGCTGGCGTTGGCGTAGGGCGGCCCCTCATAGAAGGTGAACTGGCGCTCTTCCGGCCGCTGCTCTATGCTCTTGCGGAAGATGTCCCGCTCCCGCCAGAAGCGAAGGATTTCCTGCTCTAGCTCAGGGAAACGGACCCGGCTGGAGACTGGCTGGAACACGGCCCTCAACCCTCCAAGTGGAGCATCCCCGCCTCTTACGCCGTAAGGCCCGTCCTGGTAGAGGACGGGCCTCCTGTCCGGCGGGGAAAAACGAGACCGTCACTCCCCAGTGTAGCCATCACCCGTCCGAAGCGTCAAACGGCCGTCAGCGCCATCGGTGGACCGCCTCGCGGAAGCGGGCCCGTAGCTCCGCCCTCTGTTCCTCGTCCAGCAGATCGCCGAAGAAGGCGAGCCGCTCCTCCAGGTAGGCCAGGGCGGAGGCCCGATCCGTCACATCGTCGCAGGCGACCGCCTCCCGCAGCAGGCCCTCCGCCAGGCGGGACAGCTCTCCCCGGACAAGGCGGCGCAGCCGCTCCCTGGCCGCCTCGCCCTGGCCAGGGCCTGCCCGCTCCTCCGCCAGCCCCCACCGTCCCAGGAGCCGCGCCAACTGGGCCATCGCCTCTTCCTGCATCGCCATGGGTAGACACTCAGGGTCTCAGACCGTATGATAGCCTCTTAGGAAAGAGAGGGGGATACACTTGGCCGTCGATTCCGCAGCCAAGGCGCACCGTCAATCCTTAAAACGGCGCCAGCGCAACCGCGCCGTCAAGAGCTTCACCAAGACGATGCTCAAGAAGGCGGAGGAGGCGCTCGCCTCTGGCGATGCCCAGGCTGCCCAGGAGGCGGTCCGGGCGGCCATCAGCGCCCTGGACAGGGCCGCCAAAAAAGGAGTCCTCCACCCCAACAACGTCGCCCGCCACAAGTCCCGGCTGGCCTCCCGCCTCAACGCCCTGACGGGGGCCCGCACCGGCGGCGCCTAGCCCTGCGGACGCCAGCCTGTCGAGGCCATCCGTGGCCCAGCCCCTGGACGTGACAGCCCTGCGGGCCCAGCTCCCCGGCCTGGAGGGGTTGGTCTATATGAACACCGGCTGGCAGGGTCCCACCCCGCAGCCCGTCCTCCAGGCGGTAGCGGAGGCTCTGGCGGGAGAGGCAGCGGCCCCCACGGCACCCCCCGTCATGGAGAGTCGCCTCGCCCTCGTCGCCCGGGCGCGGGAGGCGGTGGCCGCCCTCATAGGCGCCTCCCCGGAGGAGGTCTCCCTCCAGGAGAACACCACCGCCGGCATCAACCTGGTCCTCTGGGGGCTAGACCTGCGCCCCGGGGACGAGGTGGTCACCACCTCGGTGGAGCACCCCTCCGTGGCCGTCCCCGTCCTCTACGCCCAGCGACGCCGCGGCATCGTCGTCAGGACGGTCATCCTGGACGCCTCCCTCTCGCCGCAGGAGGTGCTGGAGCGTTTCGCCGCCCAGATGGGGCCCCGCACCCGCCTCCTGGCCCTCAGCCACGTCAGCTACCGCACCGGCCAGCTCCTGCCCATCGCCGAGCTGGCCCGGATGGCCCACGCCGCCGGTGCCCTCATCCTGGTGGACGCCGCCCAGTCGGTAGGGCAGATACCGGTGGACGTCCGCTCTCTGGACTGCGACTTCTTCTCCTTCCCCGGCCACAAGTGGCTGCTGGGCCCCGCCGGCACCGGCGCCCTCTATGTACGGCGGGACCTCGTCCCCCCGCTGGAGCCGCCCCTGGTCTCCCACCGCGCCGTCCTGGACTACGACATCGTCGCTGGCCGCCTCGATCCCTGTCGGGACGACATCGCCAAGTTCGAGCTCACCACCCGCAGCGTCCCCCTCCTGGCGGGGCTGGTGAAGGCCATCGAGCTTTACCTGGGCCTGGGGCCAGAGGCGGTGGCGGAGCGCTGCCGCCGTCTGGCCGACCTAGCCTCCCGGCTGCTGGCGGGTATACCCCGTCTCCAGCTCCTGAGCCCGGCCCCGGGAGCGGTGCGGTCCGGCCTCGTCTCCTTCCGCGTGGAGGGGATGGACGCCTGGGGCCTCACGGCCGCCCTCTGGGAGAGGGGGCGGGTGGTGGCCCGCACCCTCCCCGTGGTGGACGGCGTCCGACTCTCCCTCCATGCCTTCAACACGGAGGAGGAGGTGGAGAGGACGGCCGCCCTGGTGGAGGAGCTGGTCCGCACCGGCCTCCCCTCATCGGCCTCCTCCCCGGAGCGGGATGCGATGTCCGAGCTCTAGGGCATATGGACGGCGGCGCCCGCCGGGTGCTATTCTAAGCGCATCCTAGACGAGCAACCGCTAAGCTACGGAGGGACGTCATGGCCCAGGAACGGCCTCTTCCCACCTCCGTCCGTGAGGCTATGGAGCGTATGCCGGACGCCTTCCATGCCGAGCGTGCGCAGGGGGTAACCGCCGTCATCCAGTTCAACTTTACGGGGGCCGAGCCCGGCAACTGGACCGTCACCATAGACCAGGGCCAGTGCCGTGTCCAGGAAGGGACGGCGGACAACCCCCAGGTCACCATCTATACCCCTTCCGAGGTCTGGCTGAAGATCGTGCGGCGAGAGATGGACGGCGCCTCGGCCTTCATGAGCGGCCAGCTCACCTTCAGCGGCGACCTGAACGTCCTGATGCGGCTTCAGGACTGGTTCGGCTAGGGGGTTCCGTCTAGCCGCCGCTGACCAGGGTGCGGGCGTCCGTCCCCAGCAGCACGATGATGTCGGCCGGGCCGTTCACCGGCGCCGGCGCCTGCGCGGGGTCGCTCACCACACGGTCGCCGGAGAGGCCGAGCCATTCCGCCAGCTTGCGGGCCGTGTACTGCTTGCCCCCCAGGTTGTAGATGACCGTCCGCGCCACGCCGCTGTTGGGGCTGAGGGCCGTGGAGACCCGGTCCTCGGGCAGCCCCTTCCCCATCAGCAGCCCTGACACCTGGGTGGCCAGACCCGGTATGCCCGCCCCGTTCTGCACCTCGATGCGGGCCGCCTCCGCCTCCACCTGCCCGTCCAGGAAGAGGCGGGCCACTATCTGCTGCACCTTCTCCTCATCCCAGCCCAACACTGAGGCGCCGTCGTCAGTGACGAAGCTGTAGACGGCGTCCCTCAGGGAGAGCATACGCACTCGCTCCAGAGGGATCTCCCTCGCCTTCAGGGCCAGCCCCAGCGCCCGGGCGGCGCTCACGTCCGTCTTCACCGAGTTGTTGAACTGGTCGTACAGGGACTTGACGCGGCTGGGGTTGGTGAGGATGCCCAGGCTCGTCGCCTTCTGGAAGATGGCCAGCATCACCTGTTGCTGCCGCTCGATGCGGCGCAGGTCGTCGGAACCGTAACGGATGCGGGCGTAAGCCAGGGCGTGCCAGCCGTCCATCTGCTGGGGGCCCGGCTCGAACTCCACGAACTGATAGGGACAGCGGTTGCAATCGTTATAGGCCGGGTCGTACACGTACTCCGGCACATCCACCTCTATGCCACCGAGGGTGTCTACGATCTCCACGAAGTTCTGGAAGTCCAGAATCACATAGTGGTCTATATTGATGCCGAAGTTGTGTTTGATGGTGTCCTTGATGAGGGCGATGCCTCCGCCCGGGTAGTTAACCACCCCGGCCTCGCCGAACTCGTAGGCCACGTTGATGCGTTGAGGGAAGAAGCCGCCGCGTCCGTCCGGTATCTCCACCCAGAGGTCGCGGGGTATGCTCAGCACCCCCGCCGTGTTGCTGTAAGGGTCGATGGAGACTATGGCCACCGTATCGGTGCGGGTGGCGGCGTTGGGCGGGTCATCGGGCCGGCGGTCCAGCCCCAGCAGGAGGACGTTGATGCGCTGTTCGATGGTGGCCGCCTCCGGCTCGTCGCCGGCGTCCACCCCCGGCAGCATGCCCAGCGGCCCCAGCTTGAGCTGATTGCCGGGGAGGAAGTAGTCGTCCAGGCGGGAGGCCACGGCCAGCACCCCGTAGAAGGTCAGCATGGCGAAGAGGGCGATGCCGAAGACCACCAGAGGGCTGTAGCGGCTGCCCTCGCCGGCGCTGTTCCTGCTGGCTGGTCGGCGCGGCGCTGACGTGCTCATGTCTGGGAGAGGCTCCCCACGCCGCCCGGTACGGGCGTCCCCAGCGGGGACACCCCCAGCCGCGCCTCCACCTCTACCACCTGGCCCTGACGAAGGAAGATACGGGGGACGCGCAGGCCGATGCCGCACAGGATCTCATAGCTGATGGTACCGCACGCCTCGGCGATCTCGTCTGCCGTTATCTGCTCCATCCCTTGTTTCCCAATGATCACTACTTCATCTCCTATCTGTACACCCGGGACCTCGGTGACGTCCACCATGCACATGTCCATGCAGATACGTCCGACGATGGGCACCCGTCGCCCTCGCACCAGCATCCAGCCCCGATTGGACAGGAGACGGGGCAGGCCGTCGGCGTAGCCGCAGGCCACCAGGCCGATGGTGCTGGGCCGTTGCGCCCGCCAGGTGCGACCGTAGCTCACCGATTCACCGGGCTTGAGGCGGGTCAGGCGGAGGAGGCGGCTCTTGAGGCTCAGCACCGGCCGCAGCCCGGCGCTGTCGCCGATGCCTCGCGGCGAATACCCGTAGAGGCCGATGCCCGGCCGCACCATCTCCAGGCTCATCTCGGGCATGTCCAGGATGGTGGCCGTGTTGGAGACGTGGCGCATCGGCACCCAGTCCAGCCGCCGGGCCACCGTCAGGAAGGCGCGGTACTGCGCCAGGGTGAAGGTCTTGTCCCCCTCCTCGGCGCTGGCGAAGTGGGTGAAGAGCCCCTCCACCTTCAGAGCGCCCACCTCCCGCAGGGACTCCGCCAGGGCGATGGCCTCCTGCGGCCGCAGGCCGTAGCGGTTCAGCCCCGTGTCCACCTTGATGTGGACGGGCTGCACCGTTCCCACCTCGTGGGCGGCCCGCGCCAGGGCCAGCGCCATCTCGCGGTCGGCCACGGTGGGGGTCACTCTCAGCTCCACCAGCCGGCGCGCCTGCCTGGGGTGGCTGGCTCCCATCACCAGGATGGGGGCCTCCACGCCAGCCCGGCGCAGCTCCTCCGCCTCCTCCAGACAGATGACGGCCAGGCCATCGGCCCCCGCCTGCAGAGCGGCCCGGGCCACCCCCACGGCGCCGTGGCCGTAGGCGTTGGCCTTCACCACCGCCAGGAGCTGCGCCCCCTGCACCCGTCGCTTCAGGGCCTGGACGTTGCTGGCGAGGGCGTCCAGGTCTATCTCCGCCCACAGGGGACGTCCCGACCAGGGAAGGGCTTCCGACTCGTAAGCCACAGACTCACCTCTACCTAGAGTTAACGCCTCCGGTAGGCGCGAGGTTCCTCTCGTGGCCGTGAGAAGGGAGGCCCTTCGCCCTCGCGGCGCTTCCTGCCCGACAGTTGTCGGGCGGCCTCCCCTAGGGCACCAGCGCCCATTCCTCGGGGAGGCGGTAGCGGAAGACCCGCCGCGTGAAGCCCTCGCCGTCGAAGACCCGTGCGTAGCCGGAGCGCTTTATCTCCCGGTAGGTGTTGACGATCTGGATGATGCGCTTGGCCCGCAGATTGAAGACCACCGCTCCCGCCTTCACCGGCCGCAGGCTGGCCTCCTGCGTGTCCTCGTCCACTACCCGGAAGACGGGCTGCTGGTGAGGGGGCAGGCTGCGCAGGGCGGCCCGGATGGCCTCACGGCTCTCCGGCGTGTTCTGCTCGTCAAAGACGGCCAGGCCGGAGAGGACGTAGTCCTTGAGGTTGCGGTAATAGTTCTCCGCCCCGTCCAGGAGCTCCTCCACGGAGGAGGGGTTGTTGGCGCAGGCGGCCACCAGGGCTGGCAGGACATCGGCGTGGGCAATGAAGCTGACGGCCCCCTTCTCGTCTATTACGGTGCAGCGGATGACGTCCATAGGAGGCTCACCCCGGGGGCCGGGCGGTCCGGCTACAGGGTAACACCGGCTATAGGGGCTGTCAACGAGGGCCGGTTTGACCCTCCCGACAGCGGGACTTATAATGGGCCATGCCTCGCCTGTAGGGACGTTCCTGGTGGCGTAAGGAGGCACTCTTGCCCAAGCGTACCTATCAGCCCAAGAACCGGCGTCGCCAGCGGCGGCATGGCTTCCTGGCCCGCAACCGGACCAGGAGCGGACGGGCCGTCCTCAAGCGGCGACGCCTCAAGGGGAGGTGGCGGCTCGCCGTCTAAGGGGGCCGTGGCCAGGCTGATACGGCTCCGCGGACGCCGCGCCTTTGATGAGGTCTTCCGACGGGGCCGCGCCTACAGCGATGACCTTCTGGTGGTACGAGTCCTGCCCAACGGCCTGCCCTACAACCGGTTCGGCTTCGTCGCCGGCAAGCGGGTCGGTAAGGCTGTGGTGCGCAACAAGGTGAAGCGTCGTCTGCGGGAGGGGATACGCCTCATGGAGTTGCGCCCCGGCTGGGACATAGTCGTCATCGCCCGCCCGGCCGCCGCCGCTGCCGATTACCACACCCTGAAGCGCTCGGCCCTGCGCCTCCTCTCGCGGGCGGGGGTGGCCCCCGCCTCCGGGTGAGGCGGGCAGCGAACGATGAAACGGATAGTCCTGACGGGCATCACCTTCTACCAGCGGTGGGTCTCCCCCCTGAGGCCCCCCTCCTGCCGCTTCTTGCCCACCTGCTCCCAGTACGGCCGGGAGGCGGTGGAGCGGCACGGCGTCCTTAAGGGAGGGCTTCTCACGCTCTGGCGGCTCCTCCGCTGTCATCCCTGGCACCCCGGTGGATACGACCCTGTCCCCTAGGCACCGAAGAGGACGGCGCGCCGGCCGCCGCACGGGCGTCCTGGCGGCCCTGGCTGCCATCGCCCTGGGGGCAGTGGCCAGCGGCTGTGCCCAGGTGGCCAGCCCCGTGGGCTGGGCGCCCCCGGTGCCCGCCCAGCAGCAGGTCATCGTCAGCCTGGAGGCGGGACGCCTCAGCGCCCTGGAGGCCGGAAGCTGGCGACAGCTCTGGCGCTTCCCCGAGTCCGACAGCCGCTGCCCGGACGCCGAGACGGGCGAGGAGGTGGGCGACCTGCGCCTCCAGGCCATATACGGCGCCCCTGTGGTCACCGCCAGCACCGTCTACCTGGGCGCCTACGACAGCCGCGTCTATGCCCTGGACCGCCAGACGGGCGACTGCCTCTGGACCTTCGATACCGGCGGCCCCATCATCGGCGGCCTGGCCCTGGACGAGACGGCCGGCATCCTCCTCGTCCCCTCGGACGATGGCCGCGTCTACGGCCTGGATCCGGCCACCGGTCGCCCCAGGCCGGGCTGGCCCTTCCAGACCGGCAAGGGCGTCTGGGCGCGGCCCCTCATCGACCAGGGCGTGGCCTACATCGTCTCCCTGGATCGCCACCTCTACGCCGTGGATCTGGCCACGGGGCGGGAGCTCTGGCGTTACGAGGCCAGAGGGGGCCTCATCTCCGACCCCGTCCTGGCCGATGGCCTCCTCTTGGTTGGCGGATTCGACCGCAGGCTTTACGCTATTGATGTGAGGACGCGCGCTCCCGCCTGGGCCGAGCCCTTCCGCGCCGACAACTGGTTCTGGGCCTCCCCCGTGGTGGCCGGGGGCACCGTCTACGCCGCCAACCTGGACGGCCGCCTTTATGCCCTGCGGCTGACCGACGGACAGCTCCTCTGGACCCAGGACGTCCAGCAGCCAGTGCGCGCCCGACCGCTCTTGGCCAGCGGCCCGGGCGTCCTGATCGCCATCAACCGGGACGGCCAGGCCTATGGCCTTGACCCCGCCTCTGGCTCTCCCAGATGGGGGCCGGTGGAGATAGGGGCCACCGTCCTCGCCTCCCCCGTCCCTATCGATGGCGCGGCCCTCGTCAACACCCAGCCCGGCGGCCTCTACCGGCTGGACCCAGCCAGCGGCGCTCTCAGCCGCGTGGTGCAGCCATCATGAGCGCCGAGAGAGAGCCTTCCGCCGGGCGCCTGCGTCCCACCCTGGGCCAGCGCCTGCCCGTCATCCTCATGGCCCTCATCACCGGGGCGATATTCATCGCCGGCTCCCTGGGCTACAACCCCTGGGACGCCTTCTTCGTCAACCCCCTGATAAACCTGCTCATCCTCTTCAACAACGCCTTCCTGGGGGCCTTCGGGGTGGCCATCATCGTCTTCACCGTCTTCATGAGGCTGGTCACCCTCCCCCTCACCATACGCCAGTTCCAGTCCACCCGGGCCATGACCGCACTGCAGCCTCGCCTGCAGGAGATCCAGAGGAAATACAAAGACCCCAAGCGGCGCCAGGAAGAGACCCTCAAGCTCTACCGCGAGGCTGGGGTTAACCCTCTGGGCTGCCTGCTCCCCATGTTGGTACAGTTCCCGGTATGGATCGCCCTCTACCGCGCTCTCAACCTCATGGTGCGGGACGTGCCGGAGGCCATCGTCGTCCTCTCCCAGCGGCTCTATCCCTGGCAGTATCTCTACGATTCCCTGCCCCTGGAGCAGCGGTTTCTGTGGCTGCACCTGGGCCAGCCGGACGCCACCTTCATTCTGCCCATACTGGTGGGCGTCACCACCTACCTGCAGCAGCGGGTGAGCACCGCCCCCACCACGGTCACCAGCCGCGAACAGCAGCAGATGAACCAGATGCTCACCTGGATGATGCCCCTCATGTTCGTCTGGTTCACCCTGTTGGTGCCCAGCGGCCTTGGCCTCTACTGGTTGGTGAGCAACGTCATCTCCGTATTCATAAGCTACTTCGTTTACGGCGCTCGTGGTATAAACTGGCGTCAGGTGTTGCTGCCGATGCCTACCCCGGCAGCGACGCCGCCCAAGCCGACATCGTCCAGAGAGGCGCCCCAGGAGGACGTCAGGACATCACCGCCACGCAAGAGGGAGAGCCATGCGCGAAGGCGTCGAGGCAAGCGGTAGGACCGTCGAAGAGGCCATCGAAAAGGCCCTGCGCAGTCTGGGCCTTACCCGAGAGCAGGTGAGCGTAGAGATACTCAGCGCCGGTCGGCCCGGCCTGTTCGGCCTGGGTGGCGAGGAGGCGCGGGTGCGGGTCGTCCCCCTGGAGCCCTCGCCCGTCATGGACGTGGAGGTGGAAGAGGAGGAAGAGGGGGCCGTCATCGTCAAGGGGACGGACGCCCCGGAGGTGGCCCGTGCCGCCGAGTATCTGAAGGAGATGCTGCGCCTCATGGGCCTCAGCGTCCAGGTCTCCGTGCGCGCCCCCCAGACCCCGGGCGACGGCGCCGGCCGCGCCAGCGCCGTCCTGGACGTCACGGGGGAAGACCTAGGCATCCTCATCGGCCGCCGGGGGGCCACCCTCGCCGCCCTCCAGTACCTGGTGAACGTCATGATCAACCGCCAGTTCCAGAGCAAGGTCGTCGTCTCCGTGGACGTGGAGGGCTACAAGCGGCGCCGGGAGGAGGCCCTGCGGGGACTGGCCCAGCGCATGGCCCAGCGAGTCAAGCAGACCGGTCGCCCCGTCACCCTGGAGCCGATGCCGGCCGCCGAGCGCCGCATCGTCCACCTGGCCCTGGTGAACGACCCCGACGTCGTCACCTCCAGCATCGGCAACGGCGAGGCCCGCAAGGTGATGATCTCGCCCCGGCGGCGCAACCGCAACCAGGGCCGTCGTACCTGAGGGGGATGCCCCGCCTCCTGGTAGTAGGCCATCTGGTCCAGGACCTGGTGCCCGGTGGCTGGCGACTGGGGGGCACCGCCGCCTACGCTGGCGTCACCGCTGCCCGTCTCGGAGTGGAGACCATCGTCCTGACGGCGGCGGCCATAGAGATGCCCACCCTGCCCGGCCTGACCCTCCACCGCGTCCCCAGCCCCGTCACCACCCGGTTCCGCAACGAGTACGACGCCAGCGGCCATCGTCGTCAGCAGGTGCTGGCCCGGGCGCCCGTCATCGGCCCCCCGGACGTGCCCGACCACCTGCGGGAGGCGGAGATGGTGCTCCTGGGACCCGTGGCCGGGGACGTGGACCCTGCCCTGGCCGCCCTCTTCCCCCGCTCCCTCCTGGGCGCCTGCCTCCAGGGGTGGCTTCGTCAGGTGGACGAGAGGGGGCTGGTGCGCCCTCTCCCCCCCGACCGCTGGGGGGCCGACGCCGTCTTGGACCGCGCCGATGCCCTCTTCCTCTCGGACGAAGACCTGGACCCGGCCGAGTCCCCATCCGTCCTGGAGCGGTGGGCAGAGCGCGTCTCCATCGTCGCCTTCACGCGGGGGGAGAGGGGAGCTGAGGTCTGCCACCGCGGGGAGTGGCGTCACATAGACGCCTTCCCCGCCCGGGCGGTGGACCCCACGGGGGCGGGGGACGTCTTCGCCGTCGCCTTCTTGGTGCGCTTCTACGAGAGCGCCGACGCCTGGGCGGCGGCCCGCTTCGCCGCTGCCGCCGCCTCCCTGGTCATAGAAAAAGAGGGGGTGGACGGCGCCCCCTCTCGGTCCCAGGTGGAGGAGCGGCTGCGGGCCTATCCGGACATCGTCTGCCGCTGAGGGGGGCCGGCCTCCGCCGTCTCCAGGTACTCCAGGCCCCGCTCTAGCCGCTGCAGGCGCAGCTCCGTCAGGCCGAAGCGCTCCCTCAGGTCTTCCAGAATAGGCGCCTCGTCGAAGCCGCGGCAGGAGAAGACGTCCATCCACACCATCCCCCGCTCCGGGAAGGTGTGGACGGCGATGTGGCTTTCGGCGATCATGACGAAGCCGGAGATGCCCCAGTCCTGGGGCTTGGGCCCCACATAGCGAACGACCACCGGCTGGCTGATCTTGGTCATGCCCAGCCGCTCCGGGTACTCGTCCAGCAGCTCCCGCACCAGGCCCTGGTCCGCCAAGGCCTGAGGGTCGCCCCCGTAGCCGTCCACCACCAGGTGCATCTGACCCCCCTTACACTCCGATGGCCCCCGCCCCCCGCGTCCCGACGCGGCTGACGGTGGCCATCTCAGTCTCGTATTCGTCTGACCCCATCAGGTTAGCATGCAGGGGGGCTATTGACAATGGGCTCACCGGCCCCCTGCCTCCGTCTGGGCCTGGCGCCGGCCTGGCCGGGAGCGCGGGCCGGCCTCAGCGGGGCTCTCCCGGCGCCTCCAGGAGGAGCACCTCCAGGGCCAGCCGGGCGTTGACGTTCTCCTCCAGGTAACGACGGGTCGTCCCCAGGGAGGAGAGGAAGCGCACCACCTCCTCCGGCGGCACCGACCGCGCCAGCCTCTCCAGCTCCTGGCGGCGGTGGCTGTGCAGGACAGCCTCCGGCGCCCCCTGCTGGACCAGCAGCACGTCCCGCCACCAGGCCTGCCACATCTCCAGGGCCAGCGAGACCTCGTCCGCTCCCGGGCTGCTCCCCTGGCCGTTCTCCTCCCCGGCCGTCCCCTGGCGCAGGGAGTAGGACTGGGCCAGCTCCTCCGCCAGCGCCAGTCGCTCCCGCAAGTCCAGGCCCGGCAGTCTGGCCGCCCGCTCCAGCTCCCGCTCCCAGCGCTCCCTCAGGGCCTCGTCCCGGGCCAGAGTGATGGCGACGCCCGGACGCCCCTGGGCGAGGCGGGCCAGGTAGCGGGCCGTCTCCGGGGGAACTCCCCGCTCCGTCAGCGCCGCGACCAGGTCGGAGAGGGGGACGCGGCCCAGAGCCAGCCGCTGACAGCGGGAGCGGATGGTGGGGAGGAGCGCCTCCTCCCGGGCCGTCACCAGGGCCAGCACCACGTCCGGCGGCGGCTCCTCCAGCGTCTTCAGGAAGGCGTTCTGCGCCTCCTGATTCATGGCATCGGCCGGGTCGATGATGGCTACCCGCACGCGGCCCTCGTAGGGCTTCAGGGCGAGGGCCCGCTCCAGCTCCCTGACCTGGCCGATGCGCACCTCCCGCCGCCCCGCCTCTACGGTCACCTCCTGGACGTCGGCGTGGATGCCCTCCTCGATGCGCCGGCACTGGCGACACTCCCGGCAGGGCCGGCCCTCCGGCGGGGCCAGGCAGTTCAGCGCCTGGGCCAGCCGCTTGGCCAGGGTGTGCTTCCCCACTCCTCTGGGGCCGACGAAGAGATAGGCGTGGGAGGTCTGCCCCAGCCTGACCGCCGCGGCCAGGGCCATCACCGCCCGCTGCTGCCCGATGATGCCCCACATGGCTCCCGTCGGGGGCCCGAGCGCTGTTAGCCCTCCGGCCACAGCTCGCAGCGCATCAGGTCTTCGTAGCTCTCGCGGCGGCGCACGGGACGCGCCTGCCCGTCCCGCACCATCACTATCGCCGGACGCAGAGAGGCGTTGTAGTTGCTGGCCATGGCGGGGGCGTAGGCGCCGGCCGCCGGCATGGCCAGGACGTCGCCCGGCTCCAGGGGCGGCAGCTCCACGTCCCACAGCAGGACATCCCCGGACTCGCAGTACTTCCCGGCCACCGTCACCCGCTCCCGGCGCTCGTCCCGGGCCTTGTTGGCCACCAGGGCCGAGTAGCGGGAGCCGTAGAGGGCAGGGCGGATATTGTCGGCCATGCCGCCGTCCACGGCCACGTAGCGCCGCACCCCCGGCACCTCCTTGCTGGCCCCCACCGTATAGAGGGCCACCCCGGCCCGGGCCACGATAGCCCGGCCCGGCTCCACCACCAGCCGCGGCAGCGGCAGGCCGTGACGCCGGCATCCCTCTCGCAGCGAGGCGACGATGGCCTCGGCGTAGGCCGCCACGGCGGGCGGCGGCTCCTCCGGCACATACTGGACAGCGAAGCCGCCCCCCGGGCTCAGCTCCCGCAGCTCCAGGCCGTGGCGCTCCCCCATCTCCGCCGCGAAGGCCAGCACCAGCCCCAGCGCCTCCTGGAAGGGTGCCAGCTCGAAGATGGGCGAGCCCAGGTGAAAGTGAAGCCCCACCAGCTCCAGTGAGGGCGAGGCCAGCGCTCGTCCCACCGCCTCCTCCGCCTGCCCGGTGGCCAGCGGGAAGCCGAACTTGCTGTCCAGGACCCCGGTGGTGGTCTTGGCGTGAGTGTGAGGGTCGACGCCGGGAGAGACGCGCAGGAGGATGGCCTGCCTCCGGGCCGCCTCCGCCGCCAGCGCCGAGAGGATCTCCAGCTCGTAGAAATTGTCCACCACGATGCGCCCCACGCCGTAGGCCAGCGCCTCCTGCAACTCCTGGGGCGACTTGTTGTTGCCGTGAAAATAGATGCCCTCCGGCGGGAAGCCCACGGAGCGCAGGAAGGCCAGCTCCCCCCCGCTCACCACGTCCGCTCCCAGCCCCTCCTCCATCAGCAGGGCGGCCAGCGCCCGCCCTATGTAGGCCTTGCAGGCGTAGATCACCAGGCTATCTGGGTGGCGGGCGGCGAACTCCTCCCGGAAGGAGCGGCACATGAGGCGCAGCGTTTCCTCGTCAAAGACGTACAGGGGAGTGCCGAAGGTACGGGCCAGCTCCACAGCATCGCACCCGCCCAGGGTCAGGTGCCCCGCCTCGTTGACGCCGGCCGTGACGGGCAGTATGCCGGACAGTCGCTGTACAGCGTCCAATTCCTTCCACCCTTTCGTGGAATAGGGGACGGCTAGGCCAGCGTCCAGCGCTCTTCGTCCCCCTCCTGGCTGCGTCGCACCCGCCCCTCTGCCTGCAGCTTGTGCAGGTGGGCCAGTATCTGGCGCCGCGCCATGGGGACGATGCGCCGGTCCAGCTCGGGATAGATGTAGCCGAGTAGCTGGCGCACCGTGTTGCGTCCCTGGCCCAGGAGCTGCAGCACCTGGGCCTCGCGCTCATGGCGGTGGTCTATCAACTCCTGCAGCTTGCGGTTCACGTCCTGCACGGGCGGTCCGTGGCCGGGCAGCATCACCGCCGCCCCCAGCCCCTTCAGCCGCTCCAGAGAGGCCAGGTAGAGGGCCATGTCGCCGTAGGGCGGGGGCGAGACCGCCACCGTGCCCAGCCCCAGCACCGTATCCCCGGTGAAGAGGGCTCCCTCCTCCCGCAGGTAGAGACAGAGGGAGCCCATGGTGTGCCCCGGCGTGTGCACCGCCTGGATGGTGAGGCCGCCCACTTGCAGCGTCTCGCCGTCGGACAGGTAGCGGGCGGCGCTGACCCGGGCGGCGTCCCGACGGAACTGTTCCACCCGGCGGGCCCACTCTTCCTGTCCCTCGGGCACGTCCACGTCCTGGGGGGCCTCGGAGCGCCAGTCCCGCAGGAACTGCTCCTCCTGGGGGTGCAGAACCACCTCGGCGCCCGTCGCCTCCTGGAGGCGGTAGGCGCCGCTGGAGTGATCGAAGTGGTGGTGGGTGAGGACAATGTAACGGATGCGGAGGCCAGGGAGGCCCTTCAGGTACTCCAGCCGGCTCTCCACCGAGTCATCGTCGCTGAAGCCACTGTCGATGAGGGCGCCCTCGTCGCCATCGGCCACCAGGTAGACGTTGGGCGGCAGCGGCCCTATATAAAAAGGTGGCCGGGTGACGAGCGCGCGGATGCGGGGGGTGACCTCTCTTACCTCCAACCTGGCCCTCCTCGCCCTGGCATCAGGGCAAATGTTATCATAGTAGGCTCCTCGTTGGGGAGGAACGGCTATGCAGGTCTACCGGGACGGCGCCTTGCGGCTGGTGCGGGTCGGCCCCCTGGGCGCCTTCGCCAACAACGCCTACGTGGTGGCAGACGAGGCCAGCGGCGAGGCGGCCATCGTGGACATGCCGGCGGAGGGAGAGAAGCTCCTGGCCGCCGTCGAGGGGTTGCGGGTGGCGGCCATCCTCCTGACCCACACCCATCCGGACCACTGGGCCAGCTACCGGCAGGTGAAAGCGGCCACCGGTGCCCCCGTATACTGCCACCCGGCGGAGGAGGGGATGCCCCGCAGCCAGATAGATGTCCCCCTGGCGGACGGCCAGGAGATAGCGGTGGGGCGCCTCAGGCTGCGTGTCCTCTATACGCCTGGCCACACGCCCGGTAGCTGCTGCTTCTACATCGGCCGCTACCTGATGTCCGGGGACACCCTCTTCCCTGGCGGCCCCGGCCACTCCCGCACCCCGGCCGACCTGCAGCAGGAGATAGCCTCCATTACCGGGAAGCTCTACCTCCTGCCGGACGAGACCATCGTCCTACCCGGCCACGGCGAGGGGACGACCATCGGTCAGTCCAAGCGGGAGTACGCTGTCTTCGCCTCCCGCCCCCACCCGCCCGACCTCTGCGGCGACGTTCTCTGGGAGCAGTCCTGATGGGCATCTTCACCGGCATCATCGAAGAGGTGGGCACCGTCCTGGAGGCGGAACGGGGGCGTCTGCGCATAGGCTGTCGCCTCTGCCTGGAGGGCACCCGCCTGGGAGACTCCGTGGCCGTCAACGGCGTCGACCTCACCGTCTCCCACCTGGACGACAGGTCCCTCCACTTCCATCTGATGCCGGAGACCTATCGTCGCTCCAACCTGGAGGACCTCCGCCCGGGTGACCCCGTCAACCTGGAGCGGGCCATGACCCCCTCCTCGCGCTTCTCCGGCCACCTGGTGCGGGGGGTGGTGGAGGGGACGGGCGTCCTGCTCTCCCTCACACCGGAGGAGGACGCCGTCATCGCCCGCTACCAGGCGCCGTCCCACCTCCTGCGTTACATCGTCGTCAAGGGGCCCGTAGCCGTGGACGGCGTCAGCCTCACCGTCATAGACCGGGACGCTACCAGCTTCGCCGTCTCCCTGGTCCTCTACACCCAGGAGCACACCAACCTGGTGCGGCGGCGCCCCGGCGAGCGGGTCAACCTGGAGACCGACATCTTCGCCCGTTACATAGAGCAACTACTGGCCGAGGGGCCCTATCTGGAGAGGCGGCGATGAGGACGCCGCTGAGGCCCCCTACTCTCACGCGTGCGGTATACTATAGCCAGAGCTTGCTGCGGGAGCGTGAGCCCTGACGGACCAGGACGACACACCAGCCCCGTCCCTCCCCTGGCGCGGAGGTGAGCTGTCCGTGGCCCTGGCAACCATCGAAGAGGCCATCGAGGAGTACCGCCAGGGACGCTTCGTCATCATCCTGGACGACGAGACCCGCGAGAATGAGGGTGACCTGACCATCCCGGCCGAGTTCGTCACCCCGGAGCACATCGCCTTCATGCTCCGCTACACCAGCGGCATCATCTGCGTCCCCATGACGGGGGAGCGGCTGGACTACCTGGGCATACCCATGATGACCGGACACAACACCTCCCGGCACGGTACCGCCTTCACCGTCTCCGTGGACGCCCGCTACAACACCACCACCGGCGTCTCCGCCCACGACCGCGCCCAGACCATACGCGTCCTCATAGACCCCGCCACCAAACCGGCGGACCTCGTCATGCCCGGCCACGTCTACCCCCTGCGGGCCCGGGAGGGCGGCGTCCTGGTGCGGGCCGGCCACACCGAGGCGGTGGTGGACCTCTGCCGCCTGGCCGGCCTCTACCCCGCCGGCGTCCTGTGCGAGCTCATGAACCAGGACGGCACCATGATGCGCTGGCCCAAGATCCGCCGCTTCGCCCAGCGCCACGGCATCAAGGTCATCACCGTCAACCAGCTCATACGCTACCGCATCCAGCGGGAAAGGCTGGTGGAGCGGGTGGCGGAGGCCCGGCTGCCTACTCGGTACGGCGACTTCCGGGCCATCGCCTACCGCAGCGCCGTCGACCCCAACGAGCACCTGGCCCTGGTCATGGGGGAGATCGTCCCCGAGGAGCCGGTGCTGGTGCGCGTCCACAGCCAGTGTGTCACCGGCGACGTCTTCGGCAGCCTCCGCTGCGACTGCGGCGACCAGATCCAGTTGGCCCTCCAGCGCATCGCCGAAGAGGGGAGGGGCGTCCTCCTCTACATGCGGCAGGAGGGGCGTGGCATCGGCCTCCACAACAAGATACGCGCCTACTCCCTGCAGGACGCCCACGGCCTGGACACCGTGGAGGCCAACGAGGCCCTTGGTTTCCCCGCCGACCGTCGCGACTACGGCATCGGCATGCAGATCCTCCTTGACCTGGGCGTGCGCAAGATGCGCCTCCTCACCAACAACCCCGCCAAGCGGGCCGGTCTGGAGGGCTACGGCCTGGAGATCGTGGAGCGGGTGCCCATCATGGCCACCCCCAACCCCTACAACTGGCGCTACCTGGAGACCAAGCGGGACAAGCTGGGTCACCTCATCGAAATGCCCTACTGAGAGGGCGGCGGGCGTGGGCACCTTCTTCCAGGGCGATGTCCAGGGCGATGGCCTCACCTTCGCCATCGTCGTCGCCCGCTTCAACCGTGAGGTCACGGAGTGCCTCCTGAGCGGCGCCCTGGAGGCCTTCGCCCAGCACGGCGTCGACCGGGAACGACTGGACGTCGTCTGGGTCCCTGGCTCCCTGGAGCTGCCGGTGGTGGCCAAGCGGCTCGCCCAGACCGGCCGCTACGACGCCATCGTCGCCCTGGGCTGCGTCATACGCCACGAGACTCGCCACTTTGACCTGGTCTGCCAGGGCGCCACCCAGGGGCTGGTGCAGGCGGCCCTGGACACTGGCGTCCCCGTCCTCCATGGCGTCCTCGCCTGCTACACCCTGGAGCAGGCCCGCGACCGGGCGGGCGGCCCCCGCGGCAACAAGGGCTACGAGGTGGCCGTCAACGCCATAGAGATGGGCAGCCTCCTCCGTCGCCTCCGCTCCCTGGAGCCCCCTGGCTTGTAAGCCCCCCTCGCCCGTGCTACACTGGCCCCGACTCCCCGCCCGGCCGGCGACGACGCCGGGCCCGCAGGATGGCGCGCCGCTGGCCCGCCTCGCTCCGGGACGGGCCAGACGAGAGGAGGGAGCGACGTGGCTGTGGACTACGGCTCCTACCAGGACTTGGTCATCGAAAAGCGAGAAGGCATAGCCCTCATCACCATGAACCGCCCCGACCGCTTCAACGCCACCACCAGCCGCATGCACAACGAGCTGAGCCGCGTCTGGCTGGACATCGCCCGCGACGACGAGGTGCGGGTGGCCGTCCTCACCGGCGCCGGCGACTCCTTCTCCATCGGCGGTGATTACAGCCTCCTGGAGGAGAGCCTGGGCAACCCGGAGGCCGTCTGCAGCTTCCTCCTGCCAGAGGCCCGCGACCTGGTCTACAACATCGTAAACTGCGACAAGCCCGTCATCTCCGCCATCAACGGTCTGGCCATGGGCGCCGGCCTCGCCGCCGCCCTGGTCTCCGACATCAGCATCGCCTCGGAGCGGGCCCGCCTGAGCGACGGACACATGCGCCTGGGCGTGGCCGCCGGCGACCACGCCTGCATGATCTGGCCCATCCTCTGCGGCATGGCCAAGGCCAAATACTACCTCCTCACGGCCGACTGGATCGACGCCCGGGAGGCGGAGCGCATTGGCCTCATCACCATGGTGGTGCCCCATGAGGAGCTGATGGACCGGGCCATGGAGGTGGCGCGGCGGCTGGCCAACGGGCCCCAGCGGGCCATCCGCTGGACGAAGCGGGCCCTCAACCAGTGGCTGCGCCTGGGCGGCCTCGTCTCCTTTGACCTTTCCGTGGCCCTGGAGATGCTGGGCTTCCTGGACGCCGATGCCCAGGAGGGCTACCGCGCCATACGCGAGCGCCGGGAGCCACAGTGGCCCTCCCTGGGCGGCAGTGGGCCAGAGCGCAAAGGGTGAGAGTTGACTGAGGGCCCGCCAGCCAGAGAGCCTCTGACCGCCCCGCCCGTAGGGCCACCAGCCCTGGCCCGCACCTGGCGCTGTCTGAGAAGTCCAGACCCGCAATTCACGTCCGAAGGGGGCAAGAGATGGTAGACTACAGCTCTTACCACGACATGATCATCGAGAAGAGGGACGGCATCGCCCTCATCACCCTGAACCGGCCCGAGAAGTTCAATGCCACCGACGCCCGCCTCCACAACGAGCTGACCCGCATCTGGCTGGACATCGACCAAGACGACGAGGTGCGAGTGGCCCTGATAACGGGCGCCGGGCAGGCCTTCTCTGCTGGCGGCGACTTCACCCTCATCGAGTCCCAGTTGCAGGACCCGGAGCTGATCCTCCGCACCGTCATGAAGGAGGCCCACGACCTGGTCTACAACATGGTGAACTGCAGCAAGCCCATCGTCTCCGCCATCAACGGCGTGGCCGTGGGGGCGGGGCTGGCGGCCGCCCTGGTGGCCGACATCACCATCGCCTCGGAGCGGGCCCGCTTCGGCGACGGTCATGTACGCCTGGGCGTGGCCGCCGGCGACCACGCCTGCATGATCTGGCCCCTCCTCTGCGGCATGGCCAAGGCCAAGTACTACCTGCTCACAGGGGAGATGCTGGACGCCCGGGAGGCGGAGCGGATAGGGCTGGTGAGCATGGTGGTGCCCCATGAGGAGCTGATGGACCGGGCCATGGAGGTGGCGCGGCGGCTGGCCAACGGGCCCCAGCGGGCCATCCGCTGGACGAAGCGGGCCCTCAACCAGTGGCTGCGCCTGGGCGGCCTCGTCTCCTTCGACCTGTCGCTGGCCCTGGAGATGCTGGGCTTCTTCGATGTGGACGTGCGAGAGGGGTTGCGCGCCCTCCAGGAGAAGCGTCAGCCACGCTACCCCTCGGCCCAGGGCAGCTAGACGCCGCTCCACGGGAAGGGGTGAGGGCTCATGGGGAGGGCGTAGTCCTCTACACCGTCGGCCACTCCAACCGTCGGCTGGAGGAGTTCCTGGAGCTCCTGGAGGACCACGGCATCGCCCTTCTGGTGGACATAAGGCGCTTCCCTAGCTCGCGGCGGCATCCCCACTTCCAGGCGGAGGCCCTGGCCGTGGCGCTGGCCCGGCGGGGCCTGGACTACCTTCACCTGGAGCCCTTGGGAGGACGCCGCCGCGGCCTGGGGCCCCACTCCCCCAACGGCGGCCTGCGCAGCCCTGGCCTTCGCGCCTACGCCGACCACATGCTCACCCCCGAATTCCGGGAGGCGGTGGATCGTCTCCTGGCCCTGGCCGGGGCCAGGGCCACTGCTGTCATGTGCGCCGAGGCCTACTACGCTCGCTGTCACCGCCTCCTCCTGGCCGACTACCTGACCTCCCGGGGCGTGGAGGTGCGCCATATCCTGGACAGGGGGCGCTGGGAGCCCCATAGCTTCAGCCCCTCTGCCCGCGTCACGGAGGCGGGCGTCCTCTACCCTGCCCTCCTGTGAGGGGGCGACCTTGTGCCCCCGCCTGGCGGAGTTATACAATCGTCTTGGGCCTGCGGGCCCGTAGCTCAACGGCAGAGCGGCCGGCTCATAACCGGTTGGTTGGAGGTTCGAATCCTCCCGGGCCCACCAGCCCAACCCCTACTCGCTTCCTCTCAGAGGAAGGCCGCGGCTCCCGGGCCTTTTCCGGGACGCAGGTGCCCAACGGCCCGTCCATCCAGGGCCAGCGGTGACTTATACTGTCGATGGGGCCCGTCGCCTGACCGGCCCGCGGATGCCTATGGAGCAGGAGCTCGTCCAGCATATCCGCCAGGTGCTGGCCGCCTATACCCCCAGGCTTCTGGATGAGCCCGGGGCCATACCCGCGGCGGTGCTGGTACCCCTCTACCTGAAGCGGGGCGCCACCTACGTCCTCTTCACCGAGCGCACTCAGTATGTGGAGCACCACAAGGGGCAGATCTCCTTCCCCGGTGGCGCCTACGAGCCCCAGGACCCGGACCTCATGACCACCGCTCTGCGAGAGGCCCAGGAGGAGATAGGCATCCGGCCTCAGGACGTCCAGGTGCTGGGCCAGCTCGACGAGATAATCACCATCACCAATTTCAAGGTGACGCCCTTCGTGGGGCTGGTGACCGCCGATGAGGGTTACCCCTTCGCCCCCCATCCGCACGAGGTGGCCACTATCCTGAAGGTCCCCCTCTCCCATCTCCTGGACGACCGTAACATGGAGCTGGAGCTGAGGCAGCGGCGGGGCGAGGTGGTGCTGGTGCCCGCCTTCAACTGGAACGGCTACCGCATCTGGGGGGCCACGGCCCGCATCCTGAAGCAGTTCCTGGACCTGGTGAGGGGATGACCACGGGGGCGGCACCGGAGCAGCTCGTAGAGGGGGAGGGAGGCCCCACCTGCCGTCGCTGTGGCGGCCGGCGCTGGCAGGTGGAGCGACGGCCCAAGGGGCGGCTCCGCTGGCTGCTGGAGATGGCCATCGCCACCCCGGAGGTCCTCCTCTTCGGCGACGAGTCCCCGGGCTGGCCGTCTCGAGAGGCCGAGCTCTGGACCTGCCTCTCCTGTGGCCGCCGCGTCCGCCTTTAGGCCACCAGGGCCACCCGCCCCTTTACCGAGACGAAGAGATAGGCCGGCGGCTGGTTGCGGCGGAACAGCACCTCCACCCCCGGGTAGAGGTCCACCACGTCCACGTCTCGCAGGACCCAGTAGTGGTTGCCCAGGCGGACGTCCACCCTCGCCAGGGTGGGCCAGAGGGTGATGAGGAGGGTGCCCTCGCCTCCCTCGCTGGGCATGGTCAGCTGGTAGACGGGCTCCCGCGGCCCCTCCGAGGGTGGAGGCCGGCCCGGGGTGGGCCGCGGCACGCCAAAGGGGGCCTGCCGTACGGTGGCCCCCAGCAGTTCCCCTATGGCCTCCACCGCTCCGGGATCGGACAGGCGCATTCCCTAGCCTCTGGCCGCCTCCGCGCAGGTCACCCCCTCCGGCCCCACCACGGCCGAATGGGGAGTGCCCGCCGGCAGCTCCAGGCGGTCGCCCGGGCGCAGGTGGAAGCTGGGGCCGGCGGGCTCCACCGTGAAGCGGATGGAGCCCCGCACACAGTAGAGGACCTTGTGATAGGGATGGCTGTGGACGGCGTAGACGTAGCCGGGAGCGTTGCCCCACCAGCGGGGGGCCAGCCCCTCCCGGCGGAAGGCTTCCTCCACCGCCGCCTCGCTGGGGGCGTCCGCTCCCTGCCAGGGCACCAGCGTAGGCATTGCCGCCATCTTTAGCCCTCCGCTAGAGAGGATAGACGTCGCCCGCCGCTACGGGAAGCGCCCTACCCGGCCGGGCCTTCGCCCTCTGGCCGCTGGCGGCGATGCAGGTGCTCCAGCCACTCCCTGATCCTGGCCTCGTAACCCAGGGAGCCGGGCTGATAGTAGCGGCGCCCCTGCAGCCGCTCCGGCAGGTGCTCCTGCCCGGCGTAGTGCTCGGGATAGGCGTGGTCGTACCTGTAGCCCTTGCCGTAGCCCAGCGACTCCGTGAGCCGCGTCTCCGGGTTGCGCAGGAAGAGGGGCACCGGCTCCCCCTGGGTGGCGCGGGCGTCGGCGGCCGCCCGGCCGTAGGCCTCCAGGGCGGAGTTGCTCTTGGGGGCCGTCGCCAGGTAGATGGTCGTCTCCGCCAGGGGCAGGTACCCCTCCGGCATGCCGATGAAGTGGACGGCCTGCTGGCAGGCCACCGCCAGCACCAGGGCCTGAGGGTCGGCCAGACCGATGTCCTCCGCCGCCAGGATCACCAGACGGCGGCAGATGAAGAGAGGGTCTTCACCCGCCTCCAGCATGCGGGCCAGCCAGTAGAGGGCGGCGTCCGGGTCGGAGCCGCGGACGGACTTGATGAAGGCGGAGATGGTGTCGTAGTGGAGGTCGCCCGCCTTGTCGTAGCGGGGGGCGGGCCGCTGCAGCGCCTCGGCGATGGCCTCCCGGGTGAGGAGGCGCCGCCCCTGGGCGTCCGGCTGGGCGGTAGCGGCCGCCAGCTCCAGGGAGTTCAGGGCCACTCGGGCGTCCCCCGCCGCTGCCCGGCAGAGGAAGGACAGCGCCTCCTCCGTCAGCTCCACCTTAAGCGCCCCCAGGCCTCGCTCCTCGTCCCGCAGGGCCCGCCGGACGATCACCTCCACCTGCTCGGGCGTCAGCGGCTCCAGCACGTAGACGCGGCAGCGGGAGAGGAGCGGCGCCACCACCTCGAAGGAAGGGTTCTCGGTGGTAGCACCGATGAGGGTCACGATCCCTTCCTCGACATAAGGCAGGACGACGTCCTGCTGCGCCTTGTTGAAGCGGTGGATCTCGTCGATGAAGAGGATGGTGCGCTGGCCGTAGAGGGCGCGTCGCTCCTGCGCCTCCTCCACGATGCGACGTAGGTCGGCCACGCCGGCGGCCACGGCGGAGATGGGCTCGAAGTGGGAGCGGGTCAGCCTGGCGATGAGCCTGGCCAGGGTGGTCTTGCCGCAGCCTGGCGGCCCCCACAGCACCATGGACGGCACCTGATCCGCCTCGATGGCCCGCCGCAGCGCCCGGCCCGGCCCCAGCAGGTGCTCCTGCCCCACGAACTCGTCCAGGGTGCGGGGACGCATACGGGCGGCCAGGGGCGCCTCGCGGGCCGCTCGCTCCGCCCCCGCCCGACGGAACATGTCCTCATCGCGGCGTCGTGCCCCGCGTCCCGGCATCGCGCCGTCATTATCGCCCAGAAAAGCGGGGCTTAGCCAGGGGCGGCCGTCTCCACCTCCTGCAGAAACTCCACCAGGGCGCGGTTGAACTCCTCCGGCCGCTCCAGGGGCGGCACGTGGCCGCAGTCCTTCATCACCAGGAGGCGGGCGCGGGGCAGGTTGGCTGCCAGCACCTGGGCGATGAGCTGAAAGTCCGGCAGGTCCAGCTCTCCCACTACCACCAGGGCGGGGGCCTCTATCTCCCCCAGACGATCCACCACCTGTGGCCCCTCCGGGGCGGCTGGCTCCACCAGCAGGTCCACCCCGGCGTGGGCCAGCACCATCTCCCGCAGCCTGGCGAAGCGCTCCGGGAAACGGCGGACGCCGTCGAAGATGGGGTGCGAGAGCCACACCCGCTCCAGGGCCGCCCGCGGCCCCTCCCGGCGGGCCACCGCCACCAGCTCCTGCACCTGCTGGCTGAACTCCTCCGAGTAGCCGAAGCCCGGCAGGGCCGAGTCCACCAACACCAGGGAGCGCACCCGCCCCGGGTGCGTTAGGGCATACTGCAGGGCGATGCCGCCCCCCATGGAGAGCCCCACCAGGTGGATCGCCTCCACGGCCAGGCTCTCTATGATGGGACGGTCCACGTTGAGGCGGTCCAGCAGATCGGCCAGGTCGGCGGCGTAGGTGGGCCAGTTGTAGCCCCTGGGCGGCACCAGGGAGCGACCGTGGCCCCGCACATCGTAACGGACGACGCGGAAGCCAGCATCCAATAGGGCGGGCAGTTGCAGGTCCCAGAGGCGCAGGTCCACGCTGGCGCCGTGGATCAGCACCACCGTGGGGACGTCCACCCGCCCCCGGGGGCGGGCGTCCTCGTAGAAGGTGACGATATCGTTGGTGTAGACGTAGGGCACGGCCGCTCCTGGCCTACCGGGAGCGGGTCTCCCCCCACCGCTCCCAGTAGGTCACCTCCTCCACCGGCTGCCGCCGTAGCGGGCCGAAGCGCCCCGCCGCGTAGCGCTCGTCCGGCCAGCCCAGGGGGATGAGCCCCATGGTCTCCCAGCCATCGGGTATGTCCAGCAGCTCCCGCACCTCCGGCTCCCGCATGCGGTAGACGGTGGTGAGGACGGTGCCTAGGCCCAGGGCGCGGGCGGCCAGCATCAGGTTCTGGATCGCCGGGTAGATGTAGGAGCCGTAGGGCGAGGCCGGGGCCGGCCAGTCGGCGGTGCGGAGGACGGCCAGGATGAGCACCGGCACCTCCTCCAGGTGATTGGCCAGGTAATCGGCTGCCCGGTAGATGCGGGCCGAGTCCGGGTTGGCCATCACCTGCTCCCGCAGGCCGCCGTAGACCCGCTGCCAGCCGTCCCGGTAGATCTCGGCCAGGCGTCGCTTCGTCTCGGCGTCCCGGACAACGAGGAATCGCCAGGGCTGGCGGTTACCGCCACTGGGGGCCTTGGTGGCCGCCTCCAGGACGCGCCACAGCAGCTCCTCCGGCACCGGGTCCGGCTTGAAGCGCCGTATGGCCCGCATGGTGCTCATGGCCTCGAAGACGTCCATCCTTCACCTCCTCTTGGGGTTCCCGGGAGAGAGACGTTCCTCTAGCTCGTCAGGCCTCCTGGAGGAACTCGCCCGGCCGGGGCTCCGGCCGCGGGCGGGGCCGGTAGGAGGGGTCCGGGTAGCCCAACTCCACCAGGAAGAGGGGCTCCCAGTCCCCGGGCAGGGTGAGGGCCTGCCGTATCGCCTCCTGGCAGAAGAGGGGCGCCCCCATCAGGCAGGAGGCCAGCCCCCGGGCGTGGGCCAGCAGCATCAGGTTCTGGAGGGCTGCCCCCAGGCTCTGGACGAACATGTCCCGCTCCGCCCGCCGCCGGCGCTCGTCCGGCCAGGGGCGGGCGGCCGAGAGGTCGAGGCAGGCCAGCAGGAGGGCAGGAGCGGACGCCAGGCGCCGGCGGGCCTCCGTCAGGAGGCGTTCCCGTTCCTCCGGCGGCGCTCCATCGGCCTCCAGGTCGCGGCGCCAGGCCGTCGTCATCGCCTCCGCCAGGCGGGCCCGCGTCGGCGGCGAGACCAGGAGGAAGCGCCATGGCCGGCTGTGATGGGGCGCCGGGGCGAGGCAGGCCACCGCCACCAGCTCTTCGATGGCCTCCCGCGGGACGGGACGCCCGTCGAAGCGCCGCACGGAGCGGCGGCCCCGTAGCGTCTCCAGGAGGCCCGCCTCCGGCATCATGTCTCCTCCCTCTGGCCCAGGCGGCCCACCAGGTCCAGCTCTCGCAGGAGGCCACGCGTCCGCTCCGCTCCCTCCTGATGGGCCAGGCGGAGCAACTCCCCCGGGCCGTCGATGTCCATGGCCAGAGGCTCCAGGCGTAGCACCCTCAGGGGCAGGCCGCGGGCTGCCGCCTCCCGTTTGTGGGCGGTGAAGCTGCGGGGGCCGAAGCGGAACGGTATCGCCCCGGGCGGCCGCATGGCCAGCAGGCTGGTGCCCCCGGCCAGCGAGGGGACGATGACTACCCCCCGAGGCGAGGGCAGGGCCCGCACCGCCTCCTCCACCGCGGCCACCGTGAGGGCGGGCAGATCGGCCGGCACCACCAGCAGCGCCTCCGCCCCCTCCCTAACCAGCAAGGACGAGCCGTGGGCCAGGGCGGCATTCATCCCCCGCGTCCCCGGCGGCTCCTGGACGCCCAGGGCCCCCAGGCGGGCTGCCTCTGCCAGCACGGCCGGGTCGGGGCTAACCACTGCCACACAGGCGATGGAGGCCGCCCCCAGGAGCGCCGTCAGGACATCGGCCAGCATGGCCAGGGTGAGGCGCCGTCGCTCCTCCGTCGAGAGGACAGCCGCTAGCCGCCCCTTCGCCTCGGCCAGCCCCTTCACCGGGACGAGAGCGGCGATCACGAGCTCACCCCCAGCGCCTCCAGGACGCGGCGGGCCAGGGCTGCCTTTCGTTCCGGGCTGGACATAATGGTGTCCGTCACCACCGCCTCCAGCCCTAGGGCCTCTACCTGGGGACGCAGCCCGGCGTCCCGCTCGTCCAGCACCATGACGTCCAGGAAGTCGGCGTAGAGGCGGGCCACTCCCACCGGGCTCACCTCGTGCCCCAGCTCCCGCAGGACGCGGTCGGCCGGGCCCTTAAGGGTGCCGCCGCCCACGATGGGACTCACCGCCGCCACCTTCGCCGGCGTGTCCCGCAGCGCCTGCCGTATGCCCCGCACCGCCAGTATGGGGCCGATGCTCAACACCGGGTTGGAAGGGGCGACGATGATGGCCCGCGCCCGGGCGATGGCCTCCAGCACGCGGGGCGCCGGACGGGAGGCCTCCGCCCCCTGGTAGAGCACCCCCTGCAGTGGCACCTCCGCCCGGTAGCGGGCGAAGTACTCCTGGAAGTCCAGCAGCCCCTCCGATGTCTGGAGCTTGGTGCGCACCGGGTCATCGGTGACGGGGACTATCTGGCACTCCAGCCCGAAGGCCGCCGCTATCTGGGCGGTGATGCGGCTCAGGGGCAGCCCCTCCCGCAGCAGTCGGGTGCGATGCAGGCAGGTGGCCAGGTCACGGTCGCCCAGGCGGAACCAGGTCTCGTAGCCGAAGCGGGCCAGCGAGTCCACCACCTGGAAGGTGTCGCCCCGGATGCCCCAGCCCTGGGGCTCGTCGGCTATTCCCGCCAGGTGGTAGACGACGTTGTCGATGTCCGGCGAGACGTGGAGGCCGTACATCTCGGCGTCGTCCCCCACGTTGGAGACGATGGTCACCTCCCGCGGGGGGACTACCTGCACCAGCCCCTGGAGGAAGCGGGCGGCGCCGGTGCCACCGGCCAGGACGGTGATCATCGGGCCAGCTCCACCACCGTGACCCCCTCCCCGCCCTGCTGGGGCGGGGCGGTGGCGTAGGACTTGACCAGGGGATGGCGGGAGAGGGTCTCCCGCACCACCCGCCTCAGGGTTCCGCTCCCCTTGCCATGGACGATGCGCACCCGCTCTAGGCCGGCGCGGAAGGCGGTGTCCAGGTAGCTCTCCACCAAGGGCAGTGCCTCGTCCACGGTGAGGCCCCGCACCTCTATCTCCTCCGCCGGGCGAGCGGGGGCGGGCGGCGCCGCTATGGCCACCGCCGCCGGCGGCGGGGCGCCCTTCTCCACTCGCTCCACCTCGCGCAGGGGGACGCGGGCCCGCAGGCGCCCCAGCCTGACCTCCAGCTCCCCCTCCTCGTCCGGCCCGGCGATGACCTCCCCGGGCTCGCTGACGTCCCGCAGCCAGACGCGGTCGCCCGGGGCCACGGCGCTGACAAGGGGACGGCCGCGGTCCCGCTCCCGCTCCAGCCTCTCCGCCTGGGCCTCCACCCGCTGCAGCAGGCGGCGCGCCCGTTCCAGGGCGCGGCGGCCCCGTTTGGCGGCCTCGGCCCGCTGCAGCGCTCGCTCCGCCTCCTGCAGTCGCTGACGGGCGCGGGCCAGCTCTTCCTCCAGTCGCCGGCGGGCGCGGTCCAGCGCCTGCCTTCGCTCCCTCTCCAGGGCTGCGGCCTGCTCCGCCAGCCGGCGCTCCAGGGACTCCGCCGCCTGACGGGCGGCCGCCTGCGCCTGCCGTTCGGCAGCGGCGGCCTGACGCTCACGCTGCAGGTCTTGCAGCAGCGCCTCCACCTCCAGATGGGCCGGAGAGAGGGACTGCCGCGCCTCTTCCAGGACGGAGGCCGGCAGGCCCAGCCGCTGCGCGATGGCCAGGGCGTTGGAGCGGCCCGGTACGCCGATGGTCAGGCGGTAGGTGGGGGCCAGCGTCTCGGGGTCGAACTCCACGGAGGCGTTCATCATGCCCGGCGTGGCGTGGGCCAGTGCCTTCAGCTCCCCGTGGTGGGTGGTGGCCACCGTCAGGCAGCCCAGCCGCAGCAGGTGGAGGAGGATGGCCCGGGCCAGGGCCGCCCCCTCCGTGGGGTCGGTGCCGGCGCCCATCTCGTCCAGGAGAACGAGGCTGCGGGGCGTGGCCCTCTCCAGGATGGCGATGATGTTGGTCATGTGGGAGCTGAAGGTGGAGAGGGACTGCTCGATGCTCTGCTCGTCGCCGATGTCGGCGTAGACCCCGTCGAAGACGGGCAGGAGGGAGCCCTCCTCGGCGGGGACGGGCAGCCCCGCCTGCGCCATCAGGGCCAGCAGTCCCATCGTCTTCAGGGCCACCGTCTTCCCTCCCGTGTTGGGGCCGGTGATGAGGAGGACGGTGAAGCCCTCCTCCCGTCCCAACCAGAGGGAGATGGGCACCGCCTCCCCCCGCAGCAGGGGGTGGCGGGCCTCCATGAGGCGGACGCGGGAGGGCTCACGGAGAAGCCAGGGCTGGTCAGGGCCGTCCAGGGGCAGAGGACAGCGCAGGGCCTCCCCCAGGCGGGCCTTGGCCAGGGCCAGGTCGAGGCGAGCCAGCGCCTCCACCGCCCGGCCTATGGCCCCCGCTCGCTCCCCCACCTGGTCCGAAAGCTGCCGCAGTATGCGCTCCACCTCTCGCTGCTCCTGTAGCTGCAGCTCCCGCCACTGATTGGCCAGCTCCACCACCTCCAACGGCTCCACGAAGACGGTGGCCCCGGAGGAGGAGACATCATGGACGATGCCGGGGAGCTGGTGGCGCATCTCCGCCTTGACCGGCAGGACGTAGCGCCCCTCCCGCAGGGTGATGATGGGCTCCTGCAGGGCCTGCCGTCCCGCGGGGGAGGCCACGATGCCCTCCAGCCGGGCCATGAGCCGGTCATGGGCGCGGCGCACCTCCCGCCTGAGCTCCGCCAGGAGGGGGCTGGCCCCGTCCACCACCTCGCCTCGCTGGTTGAGACAGCGCCCGATCTCGGCGATGAGGGGGGAGAAGTCGGCTATGCGCTCGGCCAGGGAGGCCAGGAGGGGAAGGTGGAGGCGCAGGGCCGTCACCGTCCCCTTGATGCTGCGGGCCAGGGAGAGGGTGGAGGCGATCTCCAGCAGCTCCGCGGGCTGGAGGACGTGCCCCTTGGCCGCCTGCCGGGCCAGCTCTCGGACATCGCTGGCGGTGGCCAGAGAGAGATTGGGCCGGGCGGCCAGGAGGCGGCGCGCCTCCGCCGTCTCCCGCTGGCGGCGGAGCACCTCCTGATAATCGGTGGCGGGCAGGAGGGCGCGGGCCAGCTCCCGCCCAGCGGAGAAGGTGCAGAGCGCCTCCAGCCGGGCGATGACCTTATCGTACTCCAGGGTCTGCAGGTACTTGGGGGTCAAGCTAGGTCAACCTTATCACTTGGAAGCGCTGTATCTCCACCGGCTCCTCCAGGGGGATGCCGGCCTTGGCCTTGGCGATGGCCAGTTGTAGCTCCACCGTGTCCACGCCCTCCAGGTCCGGTAGCAGGACGCCCCGGCGGTACCCGTTGGCCACTATCACTCCGTAGCGCCTGGGGTCCAGCTCCTCCAGCCTCCTCACCCGCTCCGGGGGCGAGAGCACGTCCACCGAGTAGACCAGGTCAGGCAGCTCCTCGGCCGAGACGGGCGGGAAGCGGGGGTCCCGGCTGGCGCTCTGGATGGCGTAGAAGACCACCTCCTCTGCCAGGGAGGGCTGTGTCGGGTGGATGGAGCCGATGCAGCCCCGCAGGAGGCCGTCCCGCGTCTTGATGCAGACGAAGACCCCCGCTCGCCGAGGCAGCCCCTCCAGCGCCCCCGCCGGCAGCTCCGGCCGGACCACCTCGCCCCGGAGCACCCAGCCTTCCACCGCCTGGCGGGCGAGCTGCACCAGGGGATGGGGCATCTCCTCTCCCTTCGCTCTGGCCGTGGCGGCCTGCGTCTCCGGCGCCTCCGCCTCGCCCAGGACGTCCACAGCCACCACCATGTAGCCCACCCCCCAGGGTCCCTCGTGGGAGAGGACGCGGGGCCGCACCCGCAGGCCGTCCAGCGCTCCCATCAGGAAGCTCAGGGAGGGGACGGCATCGTCTCCCGCTCGCTCGCGGAACTCCAGGGGCATGGAGAGCACCGCCTCCACGTCCCAGCGGGAGACCGCCTCCTCCAGCCGCTGGTCCAGCTCCGGCCCGGCGGGATCGAATCCGTAGGGCCCCTCGGGGGACAGCCGGTGGGAGAGGTCGGCGCTGGCGATGATGACGGCCGGTCGTCCCAGCCTCTCCAGCGCCCGCCGCACCGCCTGCCCCAGAGCGAAATGCTCCCGTGGCGGGAGAAAGGAGACGTTCAGCACCACCAGCCGCGCCCCTTGCAGGCCGGGACGCAGGTAGTAGAGGGGCACCGTGCAGGACCAGTCCAGGTCCCAGCGCCTGACCGGTCGCACGGGCAGCCCCGCTCGCCCCGCCTCCTCCCGGACGGCGGCCACCGCCTCCTCGTCCACCGGGAAGCGGAGCTGCACCTGGGGCGCCCCCCACTGGGCGAAGTCGCCCTCCGCCCAGGCCGCCTCCAGCAGGACGAAGCTATCGTACTGGAGGGGCCCGTGACAGGCCACCAGCGCCGCCACCTGCGGCCGGTGCTCGGCCATCTCCCGCGCCACCTGGGCGAGAGCGTCCAGCGTCCGCTGTACCTCCCGCTCCCGGCCGCGGCCTACCTCCGGCACGATGATGGGCGGATGCGGAGATACACAGCCGTAGCGGATGACAGTCATGCCCAGCTCTGAGCAATATTATAGTCGGGCGCCGTCCAGTTCTATAAAGCGCTCCATCCCGCCCCTCTCGCCGGACGCCCGGCCCGTCAGGAGGGGGGCTGCCCCAGCCCTTGCAGGGCCGCCCGCAGCGCCCGCAGAAGCTCCCGTTCTTCCTCCGGCAGGACGGTGCGCGGGTCCAGGAGCAGGGCATCGCCCTCGATGCGTCCCACCACCGCCGGCTGGCCCAGCCGCAGCCGCCGGGCCAGCTCCGTGACCCACGCCCCCGGCCCGGGGAGGGCCAGGAGGCGCGTCGGCAGCCCCTCCTCGGGTAGGCTCCCACCGCCCACCATGGAGCGTCCGGCCACCACCCGCGCCGGCGGGCCGATGGCCCGGGCCCACCGCCGCGCCCTTCGCTCCACTTCCTGGAGGGGCGCGGCTATCATGCGCCAGACGGGCACCTTCTCCAGCGCCTCGCCCCGCAGATAGTGCAGGAGGGTGGCCTGCAGCCCGGCGATGCTGGCCTTGTCCAGCCTGACCGCCCTGGCCAGGGGATGGCGCCGCAGCCGCTCGATCAGGTGGCGCCGCCCCAGAACGATCCCCGCCTGCGGCCCTCCCAGAAGCTTGTCCCCCGAGAAGCAGACGATGTCGGCCCCGTCCCGCAGCGAGTCCTGGGGCCGCGGCTCGTAGGCCAGGCCGAAGCGAGTGGTGTCCAGCAGACAGCCTGAGCCCAGGTCGTCGATGAGCAGGAGACCCCGCTCGTGGGCCAGCCCGGCCAGCTCCGCCAGGGAGGGCGAGTGTGTGAAGCCGACGATGCGGAAGTTGCTGGTATGCACCCGCAGGATGGCCGCCGTATCGGGCCCCATGGCGGCCTCGTAGTCCTCACGGTAGGTGCGGTTGGTGGTGCCCACCTCCACCAGGCGCGCCCCGGACTGGCGCAGGATGTCGGGTATGCGGAAGCCGCCGCCGATCTCCACTGCCTGCCCTCGTGAGACCACTACCTCCCGCCCCTGGGCCAGGGCTGTCAGCGTCAGCAGCACCGCCGAGGCGTTGTTGTTGACGGCCAGGGCCGCCTCCGCCCCCGTCAGGCGGCAGAGGAGCCCCTCCAGGTGGACATGGCGGGAGCCCCTCTCTCCCGTCTCCAGCTCGAACTCCAGGTTGGAGTAGCCGCGGCAGACTGCCTCCATGGCGGCGATGGCCTCCTGCGAGAGGGGTGCCCGGCCCAGATTGGTGTGGACGATGACGCCGGCGGCGTTGATGACGGGCCGCAGGGAGGGCCGCAGCAGCGCTCCGGCGCGGTGGAGCACCGCCTCCACCAGTTGCTCGTAGCTGGGGGGCGCACCACCGCGGGCTATGGCCGCCCGCGCCTCGGCCAGCACCTCCCGGACCAGCTCCCGCAGGAGGGAGGCGCCATCGGCCAGCGGGCGGAGGCGCTGGTCCCCCAGTAGCCGGTCCACCGAGGGCAAGCTGCGGAAGAGCCTGTCCGCGGTCATAGCAGGGCCGAAGGTATTGTAGCACCGCGCCCCCTGCCTTGACCCCCCGAGGACGACGCCCTACCATAGCATGTGAGCCCCATCACTAGGAGGACGTCCGGTGAACCTTCGTATCCCCGGCCCTACCCCCTGCCCCCCGCAGGTGCTGGCGGCCTCCGCCCAGCCCATGATAGACCACCGCGGCCGCCAGTTCGCCGAGCTGGCCCAGGAGGTGGTGGAGGGGCTCAAGCCTTTCTTCCAGACCAGGGGCGATGTCCTCGTCCTCACCTGCTCCGGCACCGGAGGGATGGAGGCTGCCATCGTCAACACCCTCTCGCCCGGCGACCGGGTGCTGGCCGTCAGCATCGGTGCCTTCGGCGATCGCTTTGCCAGCATAGCCCGCACCTACGGGGCCGACGTGGTCCGCCTGGAGTACGAGTGGGGCCAGGCCGCTGACCCGGACGACCTCCGCCGTGCCCTGGCCGCTGACCCCTCCATCAAGGCCGTCCTCCTCACCCATAACGAGACCTCCACCGGCGTCACCAATCCGCTGGAGGAGCTGGCCCGCGTGGTGCGAGAGCAGGAGCGCCTCCTCCTGGTGGACGGCGTCAGCAGCGTCAGTTCCCTCCCCATCCGCACCGACGACTGGGGCCTGGACGTGGTGGTGAGCGGCTCCCAGAAGGGCTGGATGACGCCCCCGGGTCTCGCCTTCCTGGCCGTGAGCGAGCGCGCCTGGCAGGCCTACCGGGAGGCCCGCATGCCCCGCTTCTACTTCGACCTGGGCCGCCATAAGGAGATGCTGGAGAAGGGCCAGACCCCCTGGACGCCGGCCGTCTCCGTCCTATTCGCCCTGCGGGAGGCCCTGCGTCTCCTGCAGGAAGAGGGTCTGGAGGCCATATACGCCCGCCATGCCCGCCTGGGAGAGATGGCCCGCCAGGGGGTGAAAGCGCTGGGGCTGGAGCTTCTGGCGGCCGACGAGCGCTACGCCTCCAACACCGTCACCGCCGTCAAGGTGCCGGAAGGGGTGGAGGTGAGGGCGCTGCGCCGCCTCCTGGAAGACGAGTACGGCGTGGTGGTGGCGGGCGGTCAGGGGAAGCTCTCCGGCAAGATCTTTCGCATCGGCCACATGGGCTATGCCCGGGAGGAGGACATCCAGGGCGTCCTGGACGCCCTCGCCCAGGCCCTGCCCCGCGTGGGCTATGACCTTCCCACCCATGCCTGACCTCAACGCCCGCGTCCTCGTCTGCGACCCCATCGCCCAGGACGGCATCGAGCTCCTCCGCCAGTCGGGCGTGGAGGTGGAGGTCAAGACCGGCCTCTCCCCCCAGGAGCTGGCCCGGGTGGTGCCCCCCTACCACGCCCTCATCGTCCGCAGCCAGACCAAGGTGACGGCCGAGGTCATAGACGCCGCCGCCAACCTACAGGTCATCGGCCGGGCGGGGACGGGAGTGGACAACGTGGACCTGGGGCGGGCCACGGAGCGGGGCGTCCTGGTGGTCAACGCCCCCACCGGCAACACCATCTCCGCCGCCGAGCACACCATCGCCCTCATGCTGGCGCTGGCCCGCAACATCCCCCAGGCCGATGCTAGCCTGCGCCGCGGCCAGTGGGAGCGGGAGCGCTTCCTGGGCGTGGAGGTGCGAGGCAAGACCCTGGGCCTCGTTGGCCTGGGGCAGGTGGGCTCGGAGGTGGCCCGGCGGGCCCGCGGCCTGGAGATGCGCGTCCTCGCCTATGACCCCTACGTCCCCCCGGAGCGGGCCCGCGTCATCGGCGTGGAGCTGGTGGGGCTGGAGGCCCTCCTCCGCCAGTCCGACTTCATCTCCATCCACACCCCCCTCACCGAGGCGACGCGCGGCCTCATCGGCGAGGACGAGCTGCGCCTGATGAAGCCGTCCGCCCGCCTCATCAACACCGCCCGTGGCGGCATCGTCGACGAAGAGGCCCTCTGCCGCGCCCTGACGGAGGGCTGGATCGCCGGCGCTGCCGTAGACGTCTTCGCCCAGGAGCCCCTCACCCAGCATCCCCTCTTTCAGCTCGACAACACCGTGGTGACGCCCCACCTGGGCGCCTCCACCGCCGAGGCCCAGGAGCGGGTGGCCCTGGACGTGGTGGAGCAGGTGCTGGCCGTCCTGCGGGGGGAGCCCGCCCGCTACGCCGTCAATGCTCCCCTCATACCGCCCGAGACCTACTCCTTCCTGGCCCCCTACCTGCCTGTGGCCATGCGCACCGCCTCACTGGCCGTCCAGCTATGCGAGTGCCACCTGGGCGAGGTGGAGATAGACTACGCCGGCGAGGTAGCCGCCCACGATACCACGCCCCTACGGGCGGCGGCCGTGCGGGGGCTACTGGCCCCCATCAGCGAGGAGCACGTCAACATCGTCAACGTGGACATCGTCGTCCAGCGGCGGGGGCTGCGGGTCACCGAGCGGCGCGGCCCCTCCCACGAGACCTACGCCAACCTCATCAGCGTCACCATCCGCGGGCCGGACGGCCAGCGCACCACCGTCTCCGGCACCCTGGCCCACGATGGCCCCCATATCGTCGCTATCAACGAGTTCCCGGTGGACATACCGCCGGCGGAGGGCTACCTCCTGGTCTGCGAGAACCAGGACCGGCCGGGCATGATCGGCGCCGTGGGCACCCTCCTGGGCAGCTTCGATGTCAACATCAGCTTCATGAACGTGGGGCGCCACGAGAAGCGAGGCCGCGCCCTCATGGTCCTCACCCTGGACGAGCCCCTCACCCCGGAGCAGCTCAACGCTGTCCGTCAAATACCGAACATCTACTCCGCCCGCCAGGCCAGGCTGTAGGGCCGCCGCCTCAGGCGTCCAGAGGGTTTATGAGGAGCCCCGCCGGCAGCTTGGGGTAGAAGTAGGTGGACTTGGGAGGCATGCGCTGTCCGGCATCGGCCACCTTCATGATCTGGCGGGGCCGGGCCGGGTTCACGAAGAAGGCGTAATCGAAGTGGCCCTGCCGCACCAGCGCCAGCGCCTCCTCCGCGTCCTCCGTGTACTGGACGGCCTCGCCCCTCTGCACCTGCGCCTCATCGATCCCCAGGGCCGGCGAGAGGACGGCCACCTGGAGCACCGCCGTGTCTATGTGGGCCCACTGGCGGGGGGCATCGGGTGGCAGCAGGCGGGCGATGGCCTCCACGTCCAGCGCCGATAGCAGATAGAGGTCCGGTGAGCCGGCGGCCGCCATCCCCAGGGTGGTGATGGCCTTCCCCCGCTCCTCCAGCAGTTCCAGCAGGCGGGGCAGGGAGCTGACCAGCTCGATGTCGAAGACGGGCATCAGGGCCTCCAGGGCCCGGTCCAGGGGCACCGGCGACCGCACCAGGCGGTGGAGGGGCAACAGGGTCAGGCCGGGGTCGGTGGCCGCCACCAGCCCCATCAGGACGAAGTTCTCCGGCTCCTCGCCCGTCCACTCCTTGGCCTGCCGGTGGCGCTCGTCCCGGTACAGCAGCGCCGTCTCGTAGCGGTGGTGGCCATCGGCGATGTATATGGTGCGTCCCGCCAGCCTCTCCTGAATCACTCTGATGAACCCCAGCTCGTCCAGCCGCCACAGGACGTACTCCAGGCCCTCCGGGTCCTGGAAGCGGGCCAGGGGAGGGATGCGCTCCGTCGTCCGTTGCAGGATGGCACCTATCTCCCCATCCGGGTCATCGTAGAGGCCGAAGATGGGGCTGATGTTGGCCCGCACCGCCCGCAGCAGATTGAGCCGGTCCTCCTTGGGGGGGCCCAGCGTCCGCTCGTGGGGGCGGACGACGCCGGTCTCCCAGGGCTCCAGGCCCACCCGCCCGAAGAGGGCCCGCCGGCGGTACTGCCGGCCCCGGTGCGTGAACCCCTGCTCCAGCAGATAGAAGGCCGGCGAGTGGTCCTGCTTCAGTACCCCCTGGGCTACCCAGCTCCGCAGGGTGGTGGCCGCCCGCTGATAGCGGTCGCCGTTGCCGCGGGGCAGCTCCAGGCGGACGGCGTTGTAGGGGCTGCGCTCGTACAGGGCGTCCTGCTCCTCGGTCGATATGACATCGAAGGGGGGGCAGATGACGCTGCCTAGGCCGATGCCGGCGGAGAATCGGAGAGCGCGAAAGGGGCGTACCTCAGCCATCGAACATCGCTCGGGAGGGATGTGGCGGACCGAACATCTCAGGCGGTAGCTCCGCTGCCGTCCGTGGGGACCTCCTCCACGTCCACCTCTATGAAGGGGTTGCCGTAACGGTCCCGCTTGATCTCGGCGGCGGTCACGCGCCCCTCCCGCAGGACGCCGTCCTCCTCCCAGTACTTGATGACCTGACCGACGAGCTTCTGGGCTATGACCCTGAGCCCCCTCTCATCGGCAGCGAAGCGGAATTCCCGTTTGGCCATATCAGCTCCCTCAGGAAGCCTGCCCTTCCAGTTCAGGATGATAGCATAGCTGGCCCTTCTGGACACCTGCCTTCTCGCCCTAGCGCCGAGAGGCTGCTATTATAGGGCTGCTATGGAGCGGCAAGTAGACCTCACCGATAAAGTCGCCATCGTCACCGGGGCCTCCAGGGGCATCGGACGGGACACCGCCCTGGCCCTGGCGCGGGCGGGTGCTCACGTAGTGGTGGCTGCCCGCAGCACCAGCGAGAGCCCGTCCCGTCTCCCCGGCACCATAGAGGACACGGCCCGGCAGGTTGAGGCGCTGGGCCGGCGCGCCCTGGCCATCCCCACCGATATCACCAAAGACGAGCAGGTGCAGTACCTGGTGGAGCGCACCCTGCAGGAGTTCGGCCGCATCGACATCCTGGTCAATAACGCTGCCGTCAACTCTCCCTCCGTCTTCGCCGAGCTGCCCCTGCGCCGCTGGGACCTGGTGATGAACGTGAACCTTCGGGGCACCGTCCTCTGCACCCACCTGGTTCTCCCCCACATGCTGCGTCAGGGCAGCGGCCACATCATCAACCTCTCCTCCTACATGGCCATCGGCCGCGTGAAGGGGGCGCTGGCCTACAGCGTCTCCAAGATGGCGGTGGAGAAGTTCACGGAGGGGCTGGGCTGGGAGCTGGCAGGCACCGGCGTGGCCGTCAACTGCCTGCGCATCGAGATGGATCTGGCGTCCGAGGGCTGGACCTTCCTCAACCCGGACGTGGACGTCTCCACCTGGGAGAAGCCGGAGCTGGCGGCCAGGTGTATTCTCTGGCTGCTGGGCCAGCCGCCCCAGTATACCGGCCAGGTGGTGATGATACGGGAGCTCCAGGCCCTGGGCGTCGTCCCCAGAGAGTAGTCGCGGCCGCCCTCGCTAGTCCTCGGCCGGGAACATATCCCGGAAGGGGTACCACTGGGCCGGGTAGCGGGCCACGAACCGCTCCAGCTCCTGCACCATCCGCTGGGTGGTGAGGTAGGCGTCCTCCTCCGGATCGCCGCCTCGCTCGGGCAGGACGGGCGGGCAGATGTAGGCGGTGAAGCGCCCTCCCCGCTGGCGCACCGCCAGCCCCAGGACGATGGGCGCCCCGCTGAGGCGGGCCAGCCGCGCCGGCGCCGTGGGGAAGAAGGTCCGATGGCCGAAGAAGTTCACCGGCCGGCCGTCCCCGTTCTGTACCCCCAGGTCCAGCACCAGGGCCACCAGCCCGTTGCGGCGCAGCTCCCGCAGCAGCCGCAGCCCCGTCCCCTCCGTGGGCAGCAGGGTCACCCCCATCTGCGCCCGCGAGAGGACGACCCACTGATGGAGCCATAACGGGCGCAGAGAGTTCATCACGGAGGTGACTCGGTGGCCGTAGATGAGGAGGAGGGCGCTGGCCACCTCCGTGCTCCCCATGTGGGCGCTGACGAAGATGGTCCCGCGGCCGTGGGCCTGCGCCTCCCACAGGTGCTCCTCCCCATGGACGGTGACACGGTCCCGCAGGTCCTCCGGCGTCCAGCCGTGCACCAGCAGGAGCTCGGCTATGGACATGGCGAAGTGGCGGAAGCTCGCCCGGGCCAGCCGCCGCACCTGCGGGTCGTCCGGGCGGCGGTGGAGGAGGCGAGCGTAGTTGCGGCGGGCCGCCTCCCGCTTGCTCCGCCAGAGGGCGTGGACAGCATCGGCCACCGGGCGGGCCACCAGGTAGCCCAGCTCTAGGGGGACGAGGCCGGCCAGAGCCCGCTCCGCCTGGAAGAGCCAGCGCAGGCCGGGGATCAACCGCTCCTCTGGCCCGGGCTGCCGTAACGTCTGGGAAAGGGCCATCGTGCCCATGCTAGGGCAGCGGCCCCTTACGCTCCAGGGGGCGCAGGCTCAGGCCCCGGGCGGAGCCAGGAAGGCCTCTCGCAGCCGTTCCGTCTCCTCGGCCGAGAGGAGGAGAAAGAGCCCCTCTGCCTCCGCCAGCACCTGGCCCTCAGCGTCGGTCAGCCAGGCGCGGGCCAGGCGCCGCCGCCCCCGGCGCTCCACTACCCGCCCCCGTACCGTCAGCGTCTCTCCCACCGGCATAGGCCGGCGGAAGCGGACCACCATGCGCAAAGTGACGGCCCAGCCATCCCGGGCGTAGACGGCCCAGCCCATCGCCTCGTCCAGGGCGGCCGCCGCCAGGCCGCCGTGGGCCCGCCCCGGGAAGCCCTGGTGCTCCCGCCGGAAGGCCAGCTCCCCCACCACCTCCTCCCCCTCCAACCGCAGGGCGATGCGCAGCCCCTCCGGGTTGGAGCGTCCGCAGCCGAAGCAGAGGTTGCGGGGGCTATCGGTGAGCTCCCTGATCTCCCTCATAGCGGCGGAGGAGGACGGCGGCGTTCTGCCCCCCGAACCCGAAGGCGTTGACCAGCACAGTCCGCACCGGGGCCTGGCGGGCCGTCTTGGGCACGTAGTCCAGGTCGCATTCGGGGTCCGGCTCGTCCAGGTTGATGGTAGGGGGGATGACGCCGTCCCGGATGGCCAGCACCCCGGCCAGGGCCGAGAGGGCGCCCGCCGCCCCCAGCAGGTGTCCCACCATGGACTTGGGGGAGCTGATGGCCAGCCGGTAGGCGTGCTCGCCGAAGACCCGCTTGATGGCCAGCGTCTCCGTCACATCGTTCAGGGGGGTGCCGGTGCCATGGGCCACCACGTAGTCCACCTCATCCGGGGAGAGGCCAGCCGAGCGCACCGCCCGGCGCATCGCCTCGGCGGCCGCCTCCCCCGAGGGCTCCGGCGCCGTGATGTGGTAGGCGTCGCTGGTGAGAGCGCCCCCCGCCACCTCGGCGTAGATGCGGGCGCCGCGGGCCAGCGCCGTCTCCAGCCGCTCCATCACCATGGCCACCGCCCCCTCGCCGAAGACGAAGCCATCACGGTCCTTATCGAAGGGGCGGCAGGCTGCTGGTGGGTCGTCGTTGCGGCGGGAGAGAGCACGCATGTTGTCGAAGGCGGCGATGGTCAGGGGATGGAGGCTCGCCTCCGTGCCCCCCACGATGACCACGTCCGCCTCGCCCCGGTCCAAGAGCCACTTGGCCTCCACGAAGGCGTAGGCGCCGGCAGCGCAGGCCGCTACCGAGGTGATGACCGGCCCCCGTATGCCGTAACGCATGGCTATTTGACAGGACGGCATGTTGGGGGCCAGCTGGGGCACCAGGAAGGCGCTCAGCCGCCCCGGCCCCTTCTCCAGGAAGGTCCGCTCCCCTTCGGCGATGTCCGGCACATCGCCGCCCCCGGTGTTCATCACCACCCCCACCGACCAGGGGTCGAGCTGCTCCAGGGACAGGGCGGCGTCCTCCACCGCCTGGGTGGCGGCCGCCAGGGCGAACTGGCTGAAGCGGCCGCAGCGCCTGGCCGTCTTGGCGTCCATGTAGTCCGTGGGGTCGAACCCCTTCACCTCGGCGGCGATGCGGCAGCCCAGACCGCTGGCATCGAAGGCGGTTATGGGCCCCACCCCGGACACCCCCGCCACCAGGTTGCTCCAGAACTCCTCTACGCTGAGGCCGATGGGCGTTATACAGCCCAGGCCGGTAATCACCGCTCTCGTCAGGGCCATCACCTCCTAACTCGCCTCGGCGGGGGCCGGTAGCTGCGCCTCGGCGCTCACCAGCAGCTCCCCCCGCTGGTTGCGGCACTCCAGGGTGCAGGTGACCTGCCCTCCCTGCACCCCTGTCACCCGGCCACCGACGGCGACGGCATCGCCAGGGCGGGCGGGTGCCCGGAAGCGGGCCCGCAGCCGGCCCGCCTCCAGCCAGCGCCGCCCGAAGGCCAGGGTCATCAGCTCCGACAGATAGGCCAGCAGCAGCATCCCGTGGGCCACTGTCCCCCCGAAGGGGGTGCCCGCGGCGAAGGCAGGATCCGTGTGCAGGGGGTTATGGTCACCGCTCACACGGGCGTAGCGGTCTATCTTCGCCTGGTCCAGTCGCCTCTCCAGACGGGGCAGCTCCGCTCCCGTCCGCAGGTCCGGCGCGTCCCTCTCCCTCATGGGGTGGCGCCCTCCACCGGCATCCCCAGGGTGGCGCGGCCGGTCATCACGGGCTCTCCCCGGGCGTCGCGGGCTGCCATCTCGATGGTGAGGAGGAGCCAGCCCTGCCGCTCCCCCCGGCTGACGATGCTGGCCTCGGCGGTGACCCTTTCCCCGGCCTGAACGGCCCGCTGGAGCTGCACCTCCTGGGAGAGGTGGACAGCGCCTGGCGGCAGCCGCACCTGCTCCAAGAGGGCGCGCACCGCCAGGGTGGCCAGGGCCATCCCCGGCACCAGCCCCGCTCCCAGGGCCGGCGTGGCCGCGTCCTCCACCGCCGACAGGTATTCCGTCACCCAGTCAGGATCCAGGGTGTAGATGAGGGGCGGAAAGCGGTAGCCCCGGGGAAGCTCGTCCAGGGAGGGGCGGCCCGCCTCGTCCACGCCCTAGCCCCCCTCGCCCCGGGCGAGCCGGTCGGCGAAGCGGCCCAGATCCACCACCCGTCGCTCGTGCAGCCCCTCGCCTATCTTGGTACCGCTATCGTTATAGGCCTCCAGCTCGAAGAGAAAGCGCCGGCCCTCCGCCTCCCGGACGCGGGCCCGCAGCGTCACCCGCTGACCGATGAGAGTGGGCGCCAGGTGGCGCAATTCCAGCCGGTAGCCCACGGAGCCTTCGCCGGGGTCCAGGTAGGGGGCCAGCATGCCGGTGCACAGGTCCTCGAACTGGGCTACCATGGCCGGGCTGCTGTAGACCGATATATCGCCCAGGTGCTTCGTCCCCATCTCCGGCGTGGTGACGAAGCTCCTCTCGCCCGCCAGCTCCGCTGGTATCTCCCTCATGGTGGCCTTCCTGGCTTCTTTTCCCCAGTATAAGGGGACGTCAACGCTCACGGGCAAGCGGTGGTAGTATGGTGGCGGGGAGGGTCATGCCCAGAGTCATCGTTCTGCCGGCCGGCCTCGTCCTGGAGGCCCAGGAGGGGCAGACCATCATGGAGGCGGCCTGGGCGCACGGCCTCTACTGGCCCACCACCTGCGGCGGGCAGGGGCTGTGCACCAGTTGCGCCTGTTTGGTGGAGGAGGGAGAGGCCAATCTGGACCCGCTGGGCCGGAGCGAACGCCGCACCCTGGCGGCCGAGTTCGGCGAGGCGCAGGCGCGGACAGGGCGCCTCCGCCTGGCCTGTCAGGCCCGGGTACGGGGAGAGGTGACCGTGCACAAGCGGGGCGTGCGCCCCGCCTAACCTGGCCCGGCGGGCCCGCCAGCGCCGCCGGATGACGTCTAAAAGTTGTCGGTTTCCCCGATAGAAGAATATAATCGGCCACAGGATATCCCACACTGGTATAACTAGTCCTGATGCCATGAGGCTGGTGTGGAGGGACAGGAGATGGACCTGAGTCAGATCGAGGCCTTCGTGCAGGTAGCGCAGCAGCTCAGCTTCAGCCGTGCCGCCCAGGCCCTGCAGCTCACCCAGCCCTCCGTCACGGCCCGCATCCAGTCCCTGGAGCGGGAGCTGGGCGAGGAGCTCTTCGAGCGAGGCGGCCGCGGCGTCCGCTTGACGGACGCCGGCGAGGCCTTCCTGCCTCACGCCCTGAAGATCCTTCAGGTGGTGAAGGAAGGGCGGGACGCCGTGGAGGAGGTGCGCAGCCTGGGGCTGGGCCATCTGCGGCTGGGCTCCGCCCTCACCATAAGCACCTACGTCCTCCCCAAGATCCTGCACGCCTTCCGCCGCCGCTTCCCAGGGATTAACGTCTCCGTGCGCACCGGCCGCTCCGAGCAGGTCCTGGGCATGGTCCTGAGCGACGAGGTCCAGGCCGGCCTGGTGCGCTCCCTCCAGCACCCGGAGGTGGAGACAGTCCCCCTCTATGAGGACGAGATAGTCTTGGCGGTGCCCCGTGACCACTCCTTCGCCCAGAGAGGGGAGGCCCGCCTGGAGGAGGTGGCCACCCAACCCCTCATCCTGTTCGACCGTGGCTCCAGCTACTTCGGCCTCATTCACTCCTACTTCCGCCAGGCGGGGATGGTCCCCCACGTGGCCATGGAGCTGGACTCCCTGGAGGCCACCAAGCGCATGGTGGAGGAGGGACTGGGCATCGCCATGGTGCCCCGCGTCACCATCGAGCGGGAGCTGGAGCTGGGGGTGCTGGTGGAGGTGCCCATAGTGGACGCCGCCCCCCTCAGCCGCACCATCGCCCTCATATACCGGCGCAACCGGCGCCGGCCGCGGCCCGTCCTTGCCTTCCTGGAGGTGCTGGGCGAGATCTACCGCTTTCAGCCCGCCTCCGCCTAGCTCCCCTCCAGGGCGCGGCGGAGCTTCTTCAGGGCGCGGTAGAGGAGCACCCGCACCGTCACCTCTCGCACCCCCAGGAGACGGGCAATCTCGGCCGTCGTCAGGCCGCCGTCGAAGCGGAGGGAGAGGGCCTGTCGCTCCCGGCGGCTCAGGAGCCCCATCTCGCTCTCCAGCAGGACGAGGTCTTCCGCCACCGGCGTCCCCTGGGCCTCGGCCTCTCCATACTGCTGCAGAGAGCGAGCGAAGGCCTGCTCCCGCTGACGGCGGCGGTAGTGGGCCGCCAGTAGGTTATGGGCGATGACCAGCAGCCAGGGGAGGCGGGAGTCCCACTGGCGCAGCGTGTGGAAGCGGGCGAAGGCCCGGACGAAGACGTCAGCCGTCAGATCGCGGGCCAGCTCGAAGTCCCGCACCTGAGAGTAGATGTAGTGGAAAACCCGGCCGTAGCACTCCTCGTAGAGCCTGGCGAAGGCGGCTGCGGTGCGCTCGGGACAAGCCACAGGTACGGATGACGGGTGCCCCTTCCGGGCACCTTTCGTCCTCTCTGTGGCATTCTAAGTCGATAAAAGCGATTGTTACAGATCAAAAGACGTCAAAGACGTAAAAGAAGCGTGAATCTTCCCTCGGACTCATCAGCCAAAGCGGGACCATACCCCGGAGAGGGGCGATGCTGTCATCCACCCAGGGCCAGGGCCCGCAGCTCCTTCAGAGCGTCCACATTGGGCTTATCAGGGCCCTCGCCATCGTAGCCCGGCACCTCCAAGAAGAAGGCCAGCTCCCGGAAGGCAGGGTGGGAGATGATGTTCAGAAAGCCCTCGCGCCCTATGTGCCCCTGGCCGATATTCTCGTGGCGGTCCTTGCCGCCACCCAGGGGGCACTTGGAATCGTTGGCGTGGACGGCCACCAGGCACTCCAGCCCCACCTCGCGGTCGAACTCTTCCATGGCGGCCTCCAGCCCCTGGCGCGTCGTCACGTCGTAGCCGGCAGCGAACATGTGCTGCGTGTCCAGGCAGACCCGGAGGCGGGGACTGGCCGCCGCCTTCAGAAGCTGGCCCAACTCCCGGAAGCGGGAGCCCACGGAGCCGCCCATGCCGGCCGAGTTCTCCAGCACCAGCCAGGTGTCCTCCGGCGTCGCCTCCAGCACCTTCACCAGCGCCTCCACGATCTGCCGCTCCACCGCCTCCAGCCCCGCCCCGCGATGGCTACCCAGGTGGAAGATGACCCCCTTGAGGCCCAGGGCGTGGCAGGCCTCCATGTCCTTGACCAGGGCGTCCACGGACTTGGCCAGATGGTCCGGGTCGGCGGCGGCTAGGTTGATCAGGTAGGGGCCGTGAGCGAAATTGGGCCCCACACCGCTCTCCGCCACCTTGGCGCGGAAGGCCTCTATCTCCTCAGGGGTGAGGGTGCGGCGGCGCCAGCTCTGGGGCGCCGCCACGAATATCTGCACCGCCTCGGCGCCCATCTCCAGGGCGCGGTCTATGGCCCTGTCCACGCCGCCAGCCGCCGATACATGGGCCCCGACCTTCATTTCCTACCTCCTGCGCGGTCTGGAAAACAGGGACAGGAGCCGGCGGAGGGGCCACAGCAGCACCTGCCGGCGTACGGCCTCTCTCAGACGCTCCATCTCCAGGGCGCCCCGCCCCCGCACGATGGCCCGCCCGGACTCCAGGTTCACCCGGGCATCCACCACCCCCGGCAGGGCCAGCAGGGCCCGCTGCACGCGGGCGGCGCAGAGGTCGCACACCAGCCCCTCTATGGCCAGCTCCATCGTCTGCCCCTCCGCCCCTCGCTCGGCGCGGAGGAGGCGGGCGCGGGGCAGAACGAACACCCTGCGCCACTTGATGCGCATCGTCTTCATGGGTGGCCTTGACAGCCTCCGTCCCCATTATAGGGGCGCAGCGGTCTACGCCCCGCCCTGGCCAGGCCAGCCTCACCAGAAGAGGCGCTGGGCCTCCCGTCGCAGCTCCGCCCGGAAGTCGGGGTGGGCCACCGCTATGAGCTCCTCCGCCCGCTCCCGGTGATTCTTCCCGGCCAGGCGGGCCACCCCGTACTCCGTGATGACCGTATCAGCGAAGAAGCGGGGGATGGTCACCAGGGAGCCGGCCTCGTGCGTGCCGACGATACGGGAGACGGCCCCTCCCAGGGCGGTGGAGGGGAGGAGGGTTATGGCCCGCCCGCCCCGCGAGATGAAGGCTCCCAGGTGCAGCTCCGGCTGGCCCCCGGTGCCATTCACCATGCGCGGCCCGAACACGCTCTCCGAATTGATCTGCCCGAAGAGGTCCACTGAGATGGCGTTGTTGATGGCGTAGAAATTATCGATCTGGCCCAGGGTGCGCAGGTCCAGGACGTATTCGGGGTCATACACCTGGAAGGTGGGGTTGGCAGCCACCAGCCGTATGTCCTGCTCGTCGGAGCCACTCCAGGCGGCGGCCACCGCCTTGCCCCAGTGGAGGGTCTTGCGGCGGCCAGTGACGATGCCCCGCGCCACCAGGCTGGCCATCCCCGGGCAGGCCATCTCCGTGTGGATCCCCAGGTCCTCCTTACCGTCGAAGGCGCCCGCCCGCACCATGTACATGCTGGGCTCGCCGATGCCTATCTGGATGGTGGCGCCGTTGGGCACCAGCTCCGAGAGATAGCCGGCGATGGCCCTGTAGGCCGGCGGCAGCTCCGCCAGTCCCAGCACCAGACGGGCCGCCTCCGGCGGCACCCGCACGAAGGCGGGCCCCAGGAGGAGCAGCCGCTCCAGGTCCGGCAGCTCGTCCACTATGGCCTGGTACTGGGCCCGCAGCCCCTCGTCCGGCACACGGCGCAGCCAGGCCTGGACCACCGCCTCGTTGATGGTGATGGGCGGCACCTCCACGAAAGCGTCTATCTCCGATACGTGCACCCAGTTGTCCCCGCAGACGGGAACCAGGCTGGGGTCCACCTCGGCTATGACGGTGCGAGCGCGGCGGACGTAGGCCCGCTTGTTCCAGTTGTGGATGCCGAAGTAGACACGCCCCTGCTCGTCGGGGGGTGTGACGTTCACCAAGTAGACGTCTATCTCCTTGCGCTCTGGCCGGCCCTCGTCCAGCGTCTTGAAGTTGGTGCTGAAGAGGTTGGGAAGGTAGGTGGCCCGGTGCTCGTCGTGGACGGGACGGGAGAAGTCGCCGATGAAGAGCTCGAACTCGATGCGAAACAGCTGCTCCATCCCCACCTGGTACCAGCCAGGGTCCCTGATGGGGTTGGACAGCCGGAGGTCGATGCCGCCCAGCTCCTGACCGCGGCGAAAGAGGGCCTCCGGCAGGACGCGAGGCCCGGCCATGGCCATGACCACCCGCTGGCCAGGCTGAACCAGCCGCATCGCCTCGTCGGCCGAGGCGAGCCTGCGCCTGTACTCCTCTCGCCAGTCCATGCCGCCCCCCGTCCGATGTCGCCTCCATTATTCCCAGAGAGGGCAGCTTGGGCAAGGCACCTTGAGCTAAACGTCGCTGGCGGCCCATAATCCAAAGGGTATGCAGCAGCCACCGCCGCCTCTCTCCCTGGTCATCGCCCGCATCGTCATCGTCTCCGGCGTGGGCTTCTGCGCCGCCCTCGGCGTCTTCCTGCTCATCGGTGGCATCTGGCACCTGGGGCTGGGCTTCCTGGCGGCCACCCTGCTGTTCATCTTCCTGATGTTCTTCATAGAACGCCTGGCCGAGCGCTAGGCCATCGCCTTGTCACCCCAGGGCCGGGGTGCTATGCTGGCCGGGGAGAGTAAGGAGGCGTCGGAAGTATGCCTTTCAACCTGGGCGTCCCCGAACTCCTGATAATCCTAGCCATCGTCGTCCTCCTCTTCGGAGCGACGCGGCTGGCCGGTGTGGGCGGCGCCCTGGGACGGGCCATCCGGGAGTTCCGCCGCGAGCTGCGGGAGCCCACCGAGCCACCAGAGGGGGAGGGCAGGGGCCAGGGCCAGCCTCCCCAGCAGCCAGCGCAGGGGCCCGGCCGGGACAGGCCGGAGTTCCGTCACTGACCTTGACTAGCTGGACCGGATCTGGACGCTGAGGATGGCGTCCCCCCTTGGCGGGGCCTCTTGGCAGGGGTTCTGGGGGCTGGGCTCGTCGAAACAGGGGTTGCGCTCCGTCAGGGACTCCACCACCTCCATCCCCTCCACTACCTGGCCGAAGACGGTGTCCCGGCCGTCCCACAGGGGATGGTCGCGCAGGACTATGTAGAACTGGCTGCCGCTGATGTCTCCCCCGCCGGCGATGGGTGCCATGGCCACCGCTCCCCGCACGTGGCCCACGCCGCTGTCCTCGAACGGCAGCGTGTAGCCCGGGCCGGCCGCCCCGGTGCAGGGCAGGGAACCATCCGCCCGGCAGGTAGGGTCGCCGGCCTGGGCGAAGCCGGCGTCCCGCCGCACGATGTGGAAGACGAGGCCGTTGTAGAAGCCTCGCTGGGCCAGAAAGACGAAGCTGTTCACCGCCTGGGGCGCCCGGTCAGCGAATAGCTGAATGCGTATCCTTCCCTTCTCCGTCTCCAGCACTGCCTCATAACTCCTGCCCGGCTCAATGACCTGCTCCGGGTTGCTGAACTGCGGGATGTTGGTGGGCGTCTGCCCAGGGGTGGGGGAGGGGACGGGACTCGGCTCCTGGCGGGCAGTGGTCTGCTGCCCCCCGGTGATGCCGCCCAGCCCCACCGCTGCCATGCTGGCGATGATGACCACGATGAAGATCACATAGACAGTCTTACTGCTGAAGATGATGTTGAGGGGGAAGGGAGGGCCCGCCCGCCTCCGGCGGGGCAGAGGGCGTCGGCGCTGCTCGCGTCTGCTCAGGGCGATACCTCCTGGCCTGGCGACGGCCAACACTAGTATAAGGCCTCCCCTCGTGATGGTCTCTGTCCGGGCCCTTCGCTGTGGAAAGTGCCGTTGACAGGGTACAGGGCTCCTGCTATGCTGCGGCCACTCTCCAGACGGAAGGGGGCGGTGGCCATGCCCGAGAGGACGTACAAGCTCATCGAGCTGGTGGGGGTCTCGGAGAACAGCGTATCAGAGGCCATCCAGAACGCGGTGGCGCGCGCCTCCCAGACCCTGAAGGGGCTGGACTGGATCGAGGTGACGCAGATCCGGGGCGTAATTCAGGACGGCCGGGTGACGCAGTTCCAGGTGCAAATGAAGGTGGGCTTCAGGGTGATGACAGAGGAGGAGTTGCGGGGCGTCTAGCGTCCTGGCGTCTGGTCCATCTTCCTACCGTAACGGCGGGCCGCCCGGAGGAGACAAGCTGCCCAGGCGGGCGCGCGGGCGATGTCGGCACAGCCCGTGTGCCCTTTGCCACCGGGGTGTGGACTAGGGGGGTGGGGGCGCTCCCTGCGGCGGTGATCGGGACGAGGCAGCCCTAGCCTCGGGGGCCGCTGGAGCAGCTCGTCCTGTTGGTACCCCCGGTGGGACTCGAACCCACGGTCTCCGGCTCCGGAGGCCGGCGCTCTATCCGACTGAGCTACGGGGGCGCGGGATGCATTCCCAAGCCTAATCTTAACCACCTCGCCTCCCCCCTTCAAGCCCAGGCGATGAGGACCCTACCGGGCCCTCCCGGCCCTCGCGGTTGACAGGCTATGGCGGCTTGGGCAATCCTTGCCGGAGAGAAGATGCAGACGAGCAGCTTGGACCGCGCCCGCAAGCTGGAACGCCTGGAGGCCCTCTGCCGCGAGATGCTGGCCTCCCGGCGACTCATCATCGCCAGCAACCGCGGCCCCGTGGAGTTCCACGTGGAGGCCGATGGCAGCCTGCGGCCCCAGCGGGGCAGCGGCGGCCTGGTGACCGCCCTCTCCGCCGTCAGCCGCTTCGTCTCGCCCATCTGGGTCGCCTCTGCCATGACGGAGGGAGACCGCCGCGCCACCGAGGAAACGGGCGGCGCCATCGACCTGCCGGACCAGGACATGCGCATCCGCTTCGTCAGCGTCCCCCGCAGCGTCTACCAGCGTTTCTACTACGTCTTCGCCAATCCCCTCCTCTGGTTCCTCCAGCACTACATGTGGAACACCCCTCGCAGCCCAAACCTGGGCCGAGCCGCCCACGAGGCCTGGGAGGGCGGCTACATCCCCGTCAACCGCGCCTTCGCCCAGGCGGTGGCGGCGGAGGCCGCCTCCAGCCCCGAGCCGCCCTACGTCATGCTCCACGACTACCACCTCTACCTAGCTACCGCCGAGGTGCGGCGCCTCCTGCCCCAGGCTACGATACTCCACTTCACCCATATCCCGTGGCCGGCGCCCCGCTACTGGGGCATCCTCCCCCGCCCCATGCGAGAGGCCATCCACGAGAGCCTCTGCGCCGCCGATATCGTCGGCCTGCAGACGGACAGCGACGCCCGCAACTTCCTCTACTGCTGCGAGTCCATGCTGCGGGGCGTCACCATAGACTACTCCCATAGCGTCATCACCTATCGCGGCCACACCGTCTACGTGGCCAGCTACCCCATCTCCGTGGACGCCGAGGGACTCCTGGAATACGCCCAGAGCGATGAGGTGAAGCGCTACCAGGCCCGCCTGCGCCGCTACCTGGGAGAGCAGACGGTGGTGCGGGTGGACCGGGCGGAGCCCAGCAAGAACATCCTGCGCGGCCTGCGGGCCTGGGAGGAGCTCCTGGAGCGCTATCCCCAGTTCCGCCGCCGCGTCACCCTCCTCCAGTTCCTGGTGCCGTCCCGCAGCGAGCTGGGCGTCTACCGGACCTATACCGACGAGGTCTTCCAGCTCATCGACGCTATCAACGACCGCTACGGCGAGGAGGACTGGCAGCCCGTCCACGCCTTCTACGAGCACAACTACGCCCAGGCGGTGGCCGCCATGTGCCTCTACGACGTCCTCTTCGTCAACCCCATCATCGACGGCATGAACCTAGTGGCCAAGGAGGGGCCCCTGGTCAACAAGGGGGATGGCGTCCTCATCCTCTCCGAGATGGCCGGCGCCCACGAGCAGCTCGGCGAGTATGCCCTCTCCATCTGCCCCACCGACCTGGAAGGCACGGTGCAGGCCCTCTACCAGGCCCTCACCATGCCCCTGGAGGAGCGTCAGCGCCGGGCCGCCGCCCTCAAGCGGCTCATCCAGGAGGAAGACCTCATGTCCTGGCTGGAGCGTCAGTTGCGGGACCTGCGGGCCGTCTCCAAAGGCGAAGGGCTCTGACCATCTCCCCCAAGAGCCACTCCACCCCGCTCACTCCAGGTACTGTGTAGTCCGCCAGCTCCAGCAGTGCCGTTGGCGTCCCCTCTCCCAGAACGGCTACACAGGCCACCCGCTTCCCCCGCAGGCCCCGCAGGGCGCGGAACATATCGGCGTCGGTGGTGTCGTCTCCCAGGGCCAGGACGCCCCGCCAGCGCCGGGCCAGGAGACGGGCCGCCCGCCCCTTGTCGATCCCCAGAGGGGGCCGTAGCTCCACCACCATCTTCCCTTCGTGCACCTGGAAGGCGCGGGCCGCCGGGGACAGTCGGACGGCCCCCAGGACCAGCTCCCGCGCCCGCTCGGGGTCGGGCGCCAGGCGATAGTGGACGGCCAGCACCGGTCCCTTCTCCTCCAGGAGGACGCCTGGCAGCCCCCCCAGGGGCGCCAGCTCCTCCAGGGCCGCCCGTGCCCGGGCCACGAAAGGCCTCACGCCAGGGGCGAACCGCAGGCGTCCCCTGTCCCAAACCTCCAGCCCATGGTTCCCCACATAGACCGCCCCGGGCAGGTCCAGCCAGCGGCGGGCCACCTCCGCCCGCCGACCGGTGACGAAGGCGACCCTCACCCCGGCCTCTATGAGCTGCAGCAGGTGCCGGCGCACCCCCTCCGGCACCCGGGCCTCCTCTGGACGGGGGGCGATGGGGCTCAGCGTCCCGTCGATGTCCGAGAGGAGGCCGAGGGGGCTGCTCAGGAGCAGGGGCCGCAGCGTCTCCAGCGAGTCGAGAGGGACAGCCATCGTCCTCAGTGTAACAAAGGGGGAGAACCCTTCGGCAGCCGCAGGCGTATAAGGTGATAAAAGCTCGCCATCGAGGGGGGAAGGAATATGCGCAGGTCAGCGCTCATCGCAGCAGCAGCCATGGCCGCCGCAGCGACGATCCTCTGGGCGCTCCTGGGCCGGCCGACTTCCGCCCATCCCCAGACAGTGGACTTCCGGGCTAACCTGGAGAGCTTCCAGGAGGTGCCCAGCCTCTCTACCACGGGCACAGGCACCTTCCGGGTCAAGCTGGTGGACGACGACACCCTGCATTACGAGCTCAGCTACTCCGGCCTGGAGGGGGGAGCGGTGCGCTTCGCCCACATCCACCTGGGGCAGCCAGGGGTCAACGGCGGCGTCATCGCCTTCCTGTGCGGGGGCGACGGCAAGCCGGACTGCCCCGCGTCCGGGACAGTGAGCGGCACCATCACCGCCGATAACGTGGTGGGCCCGGCGGGCCAGGGCATCGCCCCCGGAGAGTTCGACGAGATGGTGCGGGCCATGCGGGCTGGCACCACCTACGTGAACGTCCACACGCAGAGCTACCCCGGCGGAGAGATACGGGGACAGATCAACGCTCGCTAGGTGGCGGGACTAGCCCTGGCCCCGTTGCCGGTACTGCAACGCCTCCGCCAGATGAGAGGCGGAGATGGTAGGGGAGCCGGCCAGGTCGGCTATAGTGCGGGCTACCTTGAGGACGCGGTGAAAGGAGCGGGCGGAGAGGGAGAGGCGCCCCAGGGCCAGGGAGAGCAGGGAACGAGCGTCCTCTTCCAGCAGCCGCTGGCAGTGCTCTCGCACCTCCAGCGGCCCCATCTCGGCGTTGCAGGAAATGGCGCTGCCGGCGAAGCGCTCCCGCTGTCGCTGGCGGGCCGCCTCCACGCGTCCCCTGACCGCCGCCGAGGGCTCGGCCACCGCTTCCTCCGTCAGCAGCTTCTCATGCTCCACCCGCGGCACCGTCAGGAAGATGTCTATGCGGTCCAGCAGCGGCCCGGAGATGCGGCGCTGGTAACGGCTGACCATGGCCTCGGTGCAGGTGCAGGGACGACGACCGTCGCCGTAGAAGCCGCAAGGGCAGGGGTTCATGGCTGCCACCAGCATGAAACTGGCGGGGAAGGTGACGTTGCCATGGGCGCGGCTCACCGTCACCTTCCTGTCTTCCAGGGGCTGGCGGATGGCCTCCAGGACGGAGTGGGGAAACTCCGGCAGCTCATCCAGGAAGAGGACGCCGCGGTGGCTCAGCGTCACCTCACCGGGGCGGGGGAGGCGGCCGCCGCCTACCAGCCCGGCGTGGGAGATGGTGTGATGGGGCGAGCGGAAGGGCCGCTGCTGCAAGAGGGGCCGGCCCGGGGGAAGGAGCCCGGCCACCGAGTAGATCTTCGTCACCTCCAGCGCCTCCGCGGGCGTCATGCCGGGCAGGATGCCGGGCAGGGCGCGGGCCAGCAGCGTCTTGCCAGCGCCCGGCGGCCCCACCATCAGCACGTTGTGGCCGCCGGCGGCCGCCACCTCCAGGGCCCGCTTGGCGTGCTCCTGGCCCCGGATGTGGGCGAAGTCCACCCCGTCCCAGGCGCCGGGGAGGGTCTCCTCCTCCCGCTCTCGCACATATGGGGAGAGGGAAGCTTCGCCCTGCAGGTGAGCGGCCAGAGCGGACAGGCTGGGTACCGGCAGCACCTGCACGCCCTCCACCAGGGCGGCCTCGGCGGCGTCGGCCTCGGGCACGTAGACGGTGCGCAGGCCCCGCTCCCGCGCTAGGGCCACCATGGGCAGGACGCCGTCGGTGTGGCGCACCTGTCCGTCTAGGGAGAGCTCCCCCAGGACGAGACAGTCCGTCAGGTCGGCCGAGACCTGTCCCGAGGCGACGAGGACGGCCGCCGCTATGGGGAGGTCGTAGGCCGGGCCCTCCTTGCGCAGGTCGGCCGGGGCCAGGTTGACGGTGATGCGCTTCTGGGGAAAGGTGAAGCCTGAGTTCCTGATGGCGGAGCGGACGCGCTCCCGCGCCTCCTGCACCGCCGTATCCGGTAGGCCGACGATAGTGAAGGCGGGCAGCCCTTGGCTGATGTCCACCTCCACCTCGACGATCTCCCCCTCCAGGCCGACGATGGCGCAGGTATTGACCTTGGCTAGCACTCCCGGCGCGTCCCGTAACGGCTATTCACTGGCAACAGTGTAGCATGAAGGGGGGCGTTTGCCTCGTCAAGGGGCGAGAGATATCCACACCATCACCGAGAGAACGCCAGGCCGGCCGTCAGCGCCCCGCAGCCGGCGACCGCGGCCAGGGCCTTGGCCCATCTGAGGGAGACGGCCGCGGCCCGCAGGAAGACGTAGTTGGTCAGGCTGTGCCCGAGGGCGACGAGGACAACGAGGGCCGGCTGCCAGAAGAGGAGCAACGACAGCCCCACGTGGATAGCCATCGCCGAGTAGCGCTCCAGCGTCCGCCAGGGCGACCACGGCTCGGCTGCCAGCGTCGCCATGCTCGCCTCCATCGAGGGGGGCCGGAGCGAGGCCGGACGTCGTCCGGGCGCCCAGCCTATGCAGCAGCAGGGTCCCCATCAGAGTGTAGGGCACCTCGGCCAGCCCCCAGCCAGCCCCAGGGAGTACGCCTGTCCCGCCTCGCCGACGAAAGCGAGGAGCAGCGCCAGCCCCGTCGCCTCCCCGACGGGCCCGGAGAGCCAGATGCTCCGTTCCGCCAGCTCCAGCCGAGCCAGGGGGAAGATCGAGGACACCCGTGCCAGGAGGGTGGCTCGCCACCCCGTAGAGCCGAGGGCCACCATGCCGATACCGATGGCCAGCCCTGTAGCCCAGGCCAGGGCCAGGAGGGGGACCGGCACCGATGCCAGCAGCGCCAGTGAGGCGAGCATAGAGGCCAGCCCGGCCCGCCCGGCGCTGGTGGCGCTCCCGTCGAGCGCTCCATCCCCTCGGCGTTCGCTCGCTCCGGCTCCGGCACCTTCCACCCCTTTCTCCTCATCTCTCTGGCCTGGCCGTGCGCCCCTCGCACTGCCCTCTCCCACGCTGGGCACGTCAGGCCCTACCACCCCAGCGCGATCAGAGACAAAAGTGCGATCCCCTCGCGTCCCTGCAGAGGGACCCACGCTCTCCCCCTTCGATAACGGCGGGTCCTCAGGGCCTGCCAGGTAAGGGGTCGAGGGGACGCTGGAGTCGTCGCCTCTCCTCCTCCGAGCTCCGGGACCTGGCAGGCGAGCCTAGCCTTAGCTCCCATAAGGCTCCTGTGTCCAAGTCAGTAGCCAAAGGCCAATCTGTCCTTCACTGTTGAGCATATGCCCCCGTGGGTGGCCTTCCGTGCCATGTCGATATAAAAGCTTGGGCGCAGGTGGCCGCTACACCTGCGGCTCCCACTACCTGCGACCCGCTCGGTTCAATTGAGGCGGCCTGCGCACAGTGTACGATTTACAAGGATAAAGTGCCTTTCAATCCCACTTTGGTTCGATTGGGGCAGGCCAAGAACGCCAACACAAGTTACAAGACAGAGTGCTTTCAATCCCACTTTGGTTCGATTGGGGCCGTCAAGAAGGCGTCCCAAGTCTATGATGTAGACTTGTTTCAATCCCACTTTGGTTCGATTGGGGCAGGCCATGCACAGAGGAAATCATCGATGCCTTCCTAAGTTTCAATCCCACTTTGGTTCGATTGGGGCGTCGTTAGGAAGGTGCTCTCTCTATCTCCAAATGAACTTTCAATCCCACTTTGGTTCGATTGGGGCAAGGGTGGGAACTCGTTTCAACACACGTAGTTGCCACCTTTCAATCCCACTTTGGTTCGATTGGGGCTGTGTTCTGTCGTCCATCTCAGCCCTCCTGCTCCTCCCTTTCAATCCCACTTTGGTTCGATTGGGGCAAAGTGGCCAGGCGCTACGTCACAGACTTGCTGGGCTTTCAATCCCACTTTGGTTCGATTGGGGCAAGAATGCTCCTATACTCCGCCAATGCTGATGTCGTCTTTCAATCCCACTTTGGTTCGATTGGGGCCGGTTGGTGGAAACTCTGCAGCACCGGAGTATGTCTCCTTTCAATCCCACTTTGGTTCGATTGGGGCGAGAGGGGCGCATACCCAACCGCCTGGGCTTCGCGCTTTCAATCCCACTTTGGTTCGATTGGGGCCTGACGACCTCTTACTGCCTCTTACTCTCCCTATCTCTTTCAATCCCACTTTGGTTCGATTGGGGCTGACAGGGTTCTGCCAGGCAAATGCCAGCCCAATACCTTTCAATCCCACTTTGGTTCGATTGGGGCTCCATGCGCATCGACATCACCAACAACCATCCCTCGCCTTTCAATCCCACTTTGGTTCGATTGGGGCAAGCTCCTGCCCCTCGTGCCCTACGGGGAGGACGTGCTTTCAATCCCACTTTGGTTCGATTGGGGCGTGGTCTTCAGGGCGTTGCCCTGGTTGTTGGCCTCGTCTTTCAATCCCACTTTGGTTCGATTGGGGCCCCTGCAACGTGCCTGTCCGCACGGGCGTCCTGGCCTCTTTCAATCCCACTTTGGTTCGATTGGGGCGCAGGACCTGCTGGCCGTCTCCCGCTATCTGGAGCGGCTTTCAATCCCACTTTGGTTCGATTGGGGCGAGCATGGAAAGGAGCCCGGGGAAGTTCGAGGGGGAACTTTCAATCCCACTTTGGTTCGATTGGGGCCCAGGCGCTTCGCAAAACAGCCCTTTTGCGAAGCCCCCTTTCAATCCCACTTTGGTTCGATTGGGGCTTTTGCCATCAGGCAAGACTTTTTCTGCTACTACACTTTCAATCCCACTTTGGTTCGATTGGGGCCCGGGCCACCCTGTGGCGCCGGCCGAAGTAGGAACCCTTTCAATCCCACTTTGGTTCGATTGGGGCCTTGCTCCTCAGGCGCTGCCAGCAGCTCATTGAGAACTTTCAATCCCACTTTGGTTCGATTGGGGCTGCCCAGACGTTCGTGCCACCATTGCAGCATGCGCATCTTTCAATCCCACTTTGGTTCGATTGGGGCCGCTGTAATCGAGGCGGGAGGGGCGCTCAATATATCCTTTCAATCCCACTTTGGTTCGATTGGGGCACGTATGACTGGCATCTCCCTCTCCCCTCGCTCAGACTTTCAATCCCACTTTGGTTCGATTGGGGCCGGATGGTCTCCAGCTCCCCCCGATAGGCTTCCCGCCTTTCAATCCCACTTTGGTTCGATTGGGGCCTATCGGGGGACGGGCGTACCGCCTGGGTCATCCCCCTTTCAATCCCACTTTGGTTCGATTGGGGCGCCGGCCATCATGCCCATCGTGGGCGACACCGACACCTTTCAATCCCACTTTGGTTCGATTGGGGCCTGTCTCTTCCCGCCCCGCCCGGGCTAGGCAGGACGGGCTTTCAATCCCACTTTGGTTCGATTGGGGCCGCATAGGGGAGCCGCCCGTCCTGGTGGCGACCAGCCGCTTTCAATCCCACTTTGGTTCGATTGGGGCCTGCTCCACCAGGGCCTGGGCCGCCCGCGCCAGCAACTTTCAATCCCACTTTGGTTCGATTGGGGCCCCAGGGACTCCTCTATCTCGACCATCTTCATCCCCCTTTCAATCCCACTTTGGTTCGATTGGGGCGCCTCCAGACCAGCCAGTCGCCCTCCCTGGTGACGCTTTCAATCCCACTTTGGTTCGATTGGGGCACGTCCCCCCGGGTGGGCTGCCGCATGAGCAGCCCGCTTTCAATCCCACTTTGGTTCGATTGGGGCCTACACGGCCGGCTTCAAGGCCCACGCCTACCTCTACTTTCAATCCCACTTTGGTTCGATTGGGGCGTGCGAGCCCGGGCCCACCCTATGTCATACGCCTATGCCTTTCAATCCCACTTTGGTTCGATTGGGGCCCTGAGGGACAACGTGAGCGGCGCCCTCCTGGACAACTTTCAATCCCACTTTGGTTCGATTGGGGCGCTGGTGCCCCCGGTGGAGTCCTTACACTCCTGCCTGCTTTCAATCCCACTTTGGTTCGATTGGGGCCTCTACGGTCAGCGCCTGGAGCGGCTGCAGCGCCTCTTTCAATCCCACTTTGGTTCGATTGGGGCTCATTCTGGGGGGCGACGACAGCCCGTATTTATTACCTTTCAATCCCACTTTGGTTCGATTGGGGCCCAGCATGCGCACCGCTTCGCTCTCGCCCACCTGCTCTTTCAATCCCACTTTGGTTCGATTGGGGCCTGGCCCTGGCGTCCGTACGTCCTCCCACCTACCATCTTTCAATCCCACTTTGGTTCGATTGGGGCCTGGCCCTCACCGCCAGCTACTACCCCGGCGTCTCCGGCGCTTTCAATCCCACTTTGGTTCGATTGGGGCCCGTATGCCGCCCGCCGCCAGCGCCCCCGGTCGAACCGCTTTCAATCCCACTTTGGTTCGATTGGGGCCGGAGCACTAGGCCCCGCCCACTTGCCTACCGAACGTCTTTCAATCCCACTTTGGTTCGATTGGGGCTGGGAGCATTTCCTCAGCGCCCCCGCCACGCTCTCCCCTTTCAATCCCACTTTGGTTCGATTGGGGCTTGCGGGTTACTGGCGTATTTGATGAGAATGACAACTCTTTCAATCCCACTTTGGTTCGATTGGGGCGGGGGGCATGAGGCGGGCCAGGGCCTGCTCTATCTCCCCCCTTTCAATCCCACTTTGGTTCGATTGGGGCCTTCTTCGGCCGCTTCCGGGCCGTGACCGACCGCGAGCTTTCAATCCCACTTTGGTTCGATTGGGGGTCTGCCTTGAGCAACGACCTAGAGGCAGCCGAGCAGCTTTCAATCCCACTTTGGTTCGATTGGGGGTATCCTCATCTGCCATCGCTCAGGCGACCACTCCCGCTTTCAATCCCACTTTGGTTCGATTGGGGGTGTCTGGAGCGGTCCCGCCTCCTCATAGGCAGCATGCCTTTCAATCCCACTTTGGTTCGATTGGGGGGCGCCCGTGATTGACCTCCGCCCTGACCTCGCCCACCTTTCAATCCCACTTTGGTTCGATTGGGAGGTGTTAGCCATGGCTGAAAGGCCCACCTGCCCTCCACCTTTCAATCCCACTTTGGTTCGATTGGGGGTCGAGGAGCGGGACGGGCAGCGGTTCTACCGTGCCTCTTTCAATCCCACTTTGGTTCGATTGGGGTCGCCCTCGACGTTCAGGTTGATATTGACTACAGCCTTTCAATCCCACTTTGGTTCGATTGGGGCAGGGCAGACGGAGACACGCCCACTGCGTGGTCTACCCTTTCAATCCCACTTTGGTTCGATTGGGGCAAGGGGGGCAGGGAGAGGGTGGTGCGGCTGGGGGTGCTTTCAATCCCACTTTGGTTCGATTGGGGCGGTGCTTCCACCCAGCTCCCGCCTCGCCTCACGCGCCTTTCAATCCCACTTTGGTTCGATTGGGGCTAGAGAGGGATGTCAGCAACAGCGGAGCGAGGGCGGCTTTCAATCCCACTTTGGTTCGATTGGGGCGGGAGGGCATCGAGTACTCGCAGGCGACGTTCCACGCTTTCAATCCCACTTTGGTTCGATTGGGGCAAGCCGTAGGCCAGCATCCGCTGGGTGGCGGTCACCCTTTCAATCCCACTTTGGTTCGATTGGGGCGCACGCGAAAGAAAGCCCACCGCGGCGATGATGCCCCTTTCAATCCCACTTTGGTTCGATTGGGGCCCAACTTGGCCGTGGTCACGGCTCCGTCGGCCAACTCTTTCAATCCCACTTTGGTTCGATTGGGGCATCTCTGGGGCCCGCCCTGCCACTGAAGATGAAGTCTCTTTCAATCCCACTTTGGTTCGATTGGGGCACTTCCACGCCAGGTACCAGCTAGGCCAAGCCAAAGCTTTCAATCCCACTTTGGTTCGATTGGGGCGCCACCAAGGTTCTCCGCCTAACCCGTCACGCTGCTGACTTTCAATCCCACTTTGGTTCGATTGGGGCCGGCTGCAGGCGGAGGAGGTGCTGCAAGCAGTGACGGCTTTCAATCCCACTTTGGTTCGATTGGGGCGATGGAGAGGAACCTCTCCTCGAAGTCGGCCGCCGCCCTTTCAATCCCACTTTGGTTCGATTGGGGCGTTCTGCTCGAAGCTCACCGTCAGCCCGTCCTCGTCCCTTTCAATCCCACTTTGGTTCGATTGGGGCTGGGGGGAGATAGCGACGTGGCCAAGGACCTGCCCCTGCTTTCAATCCCACTTTGGTTCGATTGGGGCCGGTCCTGCGGGCCCTCATGGAGCGCGAGCTCCATGCTTTCAATCCCACTTTGGTTCGATTGGGGCCCTGCCCCTGTGGGAGGCCCGTTACGTCCTCCCCTCCTTTCAATCCCACTTTGGTTCGATTGGGGCAGGCCGCGCAGGACGACATCGCCCTTGCCCTGCAGCCTTTCAATCCCACTTTGGTTCGATTGGGGCGACATATCGGGCTACCAAGGTAGCCCGCCCGACGTCCTTTCAATCCCACTTTGGTTCGATTGGGGCCGTCCCGCCCGATGTCGACGGCGACGACCCAACCGTCGCCTTTCAATCCCACTTTGGTTCGATTGGGGCGCATCGTTCATCCGCTCCCGTCCCCACCTCCTCCTCCCTTTCAATCCCACTTTGGTTCGATTGGGGCGAGGCCGCGCAGGACGACATCGCCCTTGCCCTGCAGCCTTTCAATCCCACTTTGGTTCGATTGGGGCGGCGGCGACGCCATCGGCGGCTACCGCCACGCGCGCGCTTTCAATCCCACTTTGGTTCGATTGGGGCCTTTTTTGTGCCCTCCGGTCGCTTACTAAAAGTAAGCTTTCAATCCCACTTTGGTTCGATTGGGGCCTCTGTGGCGCCGGCCTAAGTAGGAACCCTGTCCCGGCTTTCAATCCCACTTTGGTTCGATTGGGGCAGAAAGCGTATCACCCGTATGTATGCTGCCTCATTTGCTTTCAATCCCACTTTGGTTCGATTGGGGCGGGCCCCTGCCTCCTCGACCAGGGCCACAACCTCTTCCTTTCAATCCCACTTTGGTTCGATTGGGGCGCGCCACAGAGTGGCCCGGCCGCTAGCGTATAGCTCCTTTCAATCCCACTTTGGTTCGATTGGGGCATCCGGCCAGCTAATCCGCCTTAGCTTGCGCGGGCCCCTTTCAATCCCACTTTGGTTCGATTGGGGCCAGTGTGGCGAGCGGTCACCTCGGCCATCCTGCCGACCTTTCAATCCCACTTTGGTTCGATTGGGGCGTGTACATGCGGCTACTATGCCCTGCGCGACCCCGCCCTTTCAATCCCACTTTGGTTCGATTGGGGCTGGGCGTCTCCTGAGGCGCTGGAGCGGCCTCCCGCCGCTTTCAATCCCACTTTGGTTCGATTGGGGCGGACGCGAATGGCCCGCACGAACTCGGCTCTAGCGTACTTTCAATCCCACTTTGGTTCGATTGGGGCCCGCCGTGGAGAAGGCCCTGGCGGTGAGGATGATCGCTTTCAATCCCACTTTGGTTCGATTGGGGCCAACATCTGGGCCACCAACATGGGGGGAGATAGCGACCTTTCAATCCCACTTTGGTTCGATTGGGGCGAACACGGCTGCAACTGCTGGACTACATCCTCCGCACTTTCAATCCCACTTTGGTTCGATTGGGGCACGACGAAGGAGGCGAGAGCGCTAGCGGCTCTGGAGCTTTCAATCCCACTTTGGTTCGATTGGGGCTCATTCTGGGCGGCGACGACAGCCCGTATCTGCTGCCTTTCAATCCCACTTTGGTTCGATTGGGGCTCCTCCATCTCCCGCTCCAGGACCTGTAGGCTACGGCTTTCAATCCCACTTTGGTTCGATTGGGGCTCGTGCACCCCCACCAGGCGCGCCAGCCCCTCCTCGCTTTCAATCCCACTTTGGTTCGATTGGGGCCAGGTGATTCTCCACGATGTCCCTCACGTCCGTCCGGCTTTCAATCCCACTTTGGTTCGATTGGGGCTGGGCGCGGCCTGCGGATCGCCCTGGGCCAGGGCGGCGGCTTTCAATCCCACTTTGGTTCGATTGGGGCAACAGTCAACAACGGGCAACAGCAAAAAGAGAGGCGCCTTTCAATCCCACTTTGGTTCGATTGGGGCACGCTAGGGGCGCAGGGATCTTCTGTGCCTCCTCAGTCTTTCAATCCCACTTTGGTTCGATTGGGGCGTAGTTGAGCCTGGTAGTAGCTCACGCGCAAAGCCCCTTTCAATCCCACTTTGGTTCGATTGGGGCCTCCTCTTGGGCCGCGCCCCAGCGCGGGGCGGCAGAACTTTCAATCCCACTTTGGTTCGATTGGGGCTGCTCTCGCTGATGCCGGTGCGACGGCTCAGCTGCCTTTCAATCCCACTTTGGTTCGATTGGGGCCCAACCCCTACCTGGGCACGCAGGCGAGAAACGCTCCTTTCAATCCCACTTTGGTTCGATTGGGGCCAGTGACTCCCCCGGCTGCCAGTTGCGATTCGCAGGACTTTCAATCCCACTTTGGTTCGATTGGGGCCCACGCCAGTGAGGCCCAGAGGAGAGGCCGGCCGTATCTGGGTGGCACGTCTTCGGCCCGCGTCGTGCACCTATTTTGCCGTCGACCTGCGGTAGCTGTCAATTCCTCTGGGGTCGACGGCAGCGGGGCATGGGACCGGGATAGAGATAGGGGACGCTGCGGGGAACCGCTGGTGTGGTTGTGGTATATAAAGGATAGCTGTCCCGGGGCTGTCATGGAGAGTAGGAAGCGACGGGTCGGCGGCCCCCGCGGGGGCCTGCCGTCCCGATAGGGGTGAGCGATGCGTGTGACGCTGGCCAGGCCGCGTGACCTGTATTACGGTTGGATCATCGTCTGGGCTGCCTTCGTTGTGCTGTTCGCCAGTTACGGGGTGCAGTACAGCTTCGGCGTCTTTCTGCCCAGTATCGAGGAGGATATTGCGCCTGGGCAGCGGGCGGCCATCAGTCTGGGGTTCTCCGTCTATACGTTTCTGTATTCGTTCTGCAGTTTCTTCAGCGGGCGGATGACGGATGTGTGGGGTCCGCGGTGGGTGGTGATAGGGGGCGGGTTGTTGCTGGGCTCGGGCATTCTGCTGACGTCCCGGGCGGAGGGGCTGTGGCATTTCTATCTCTCTTACGGGCTGCTGGCGGCGCTGGGGATGAGCACGGCCTTCGTGCCCAGTAGCTCTACGGTGGCGAAGTGGTTCGTGGCCCGCCGTGGTCTGGCGGTGGGGATCACGGCCGCGGGCTCTGGCGTGGGGCAGTTGACGATGCCGATCCTCTCCGCCGCTCTGGTGGAGGCGTTGGGCTGGCGGTCTACCTATCTGCTCTACGGGCTGGGGATCATCACCTGTTTCGCTCTGGCGGGGCTGCTGCTGGAGCGAAGCCCGGAGTCCAAGGGGCTTCTCCCTTACGGGGTATCGGGGGGCGGGCAGGGGACGGTGCAGGCCGGGGACGAGGACGGTTCGTTCCGGCTCTCGGAGGCGGTGCGGACGCGGGCCTTCTGGCTGTTTACGGCCTTTCTGTTCCTGTTCTGGTCGGTGGTGTTCCTGCCGGTGGTCCATCTGCCGGGGTTCGCCGAGGCGTCCCTGGGGGCGTCGGCGGGGCAGGCGGCGCTGACGATATCGGCCATCGCTGTGGGGTCTACGGTGGGGCGGTTCTTCGGCGGGGCTGTGTCCGATGTGCTGGGCCGCCGCCCGACGCTGGTGCTGGTGACGCTGCTCCAGATGGTGAGCTTCACGGGGCTGCTGATGGCCTCTCTCTTGGAGAGTCTGGCGCTGACTTACGTTTCGGCGGCGCTGTTCGGCATGGGCTACGGGTCGACGGGCTCCGTCTACGCCGCCTACGCGGGCGATATGTTCGGCCGGCGCTATCTCTCCTCCATCGCCGGGCTGATATTCTCGCTGGCGGCGGGGGCGGCAGGCATCGGCATCTATCTGGCGGCCGTGATCTATGAGGCGATGGGGAGCTACACGGGGGCCTTCGGGCTGGGGATAGCGGTGAGCGTGGCGGCGCTGCCCCTGATCCTGATGGTGAGGCCGCCGCGGCTGGCGCGGGTCCCTTCCCGGGTGTAGGGGTCAGGAGCCGCCGCTGGGGGCCCCGCGGAAGCGCCGCTCCACGGAGATGACGCCGCGGACGGTCTCCAGCTTGGCCAGGAGGCGCATGAGCTGGGCCACGCCGTGGGTCTCCAGGGTGGCGTAGATGGTTATGGTGCCGTCCGGGTGCTCTTCCGTGTGGATGCCCACCATGTTGACCCGCTCTTCGGCCACCATGGTGGAGAGGTCCCGCAGGAGGCCTACGCGGTCCCAGGCGTCGATGCGGACGGCCACCGGGTAGACCTGACCCGGGCCGCCCCATTCCACCTCTACCAGGCGCTCCCGCTCCAGGCTGAAGATGTTGGGACAGTCGGTGCGGTGGACGGTGACGCCTTCGCCCCGGGTGATGTAGCCGATGATGGGGTCTCCGGGGACGGGCTGGCAGCAGCGGGCCAGCCGGCTGAGCAGGTCTCCCGTACCCAGGACGCGGATCTCGCTGCTGGTGTAGGTGGGGGCCTGGGCCGGCTCGGCCGGGGCGGTCTCCGTCTCCGTCTCCAGCAGAGAGGAGAGGCGAAGGGCCACCTGGTGGGTGCTGATCTCGCCGTAGCCGATGCGCAGGCAGAGTTCGTCCAGGTCGGCCACCTGGAGGCCGCGCAGCACCTCCTCGCCGATGTCCGAGAGGGCGAAGCCTAGGCGTCGCAGCTCCCGCTCCAGCATCTCCTGCCCCCGGGCGATGTTCTCTGCCCGCTCCTGGCGCTTGAACCACTGACGGACTTTCTGGCGGGCGTGGCTGGTGTTGATGTAGCCCAGGCTGGGGATGAGCCAGTCCCGGGAGGGGCCCTTGGAGCTCTTGCTGGTGATGATCTCCACTACGTCGCCGTTCTGGAGCTGGTAGTTGAGGGGCACCAGGCGACCGTTGACCCGCGCCCCCACGCAGCTATGGCCCAGGTCGGTGTGGATGCGGTAGGCGAAGTCGATGGGCGTGGCGCCGCGCGGGAGCTCCTTCACCTCGCCCTTGGGCGTGAAGACGAAGACCTGGTCCTGGAAGATGTCGGTCTTGACGGCCTCCACCAGCTCCTGGGCGCGGGCCATCTCCCGCTGCCACTCCAGGAGCTGGCGGAGCCAGGCCAGGCGGGCCTCGTAATTGGCCTGGCGGGGGGCACCCTCCTTGTAGCGCCAGTGGGCGGCCACGCCATACTCGGCCAGGCGGTGCATCTCATGGGTGCGGATCTGCACCTCCAGGGGGCGGCCGCCCGGCCCCATGACGGTGGTGTGGAGGGACTGATACATGCTCTCCTTGGGCTTGGCGATGTAGTCGTCGAAGGTGCCGGGGATGGGCGTCCAGAGGCCGTGGATCACGCCCAGGGCCTTGTAACAGTCCGGCACCGTGTCCACCAGGGCCCGCACCGCCAGCAGGTCGTAGATCTCGTGGGGGGAGCGGCCCTCCGCGGCGTAGCGCTGCATCTTCTGGTAGATGCTGTAGATATGTTTGGCCCGGCCCTGGACCTCGGCCCGGATGCCGTTCTCGGCCAGCACCCGCTTCAGCACCTCCTGGACCTGGGCGATGTAGCGCTGGCGGGCCTCCCGTTTGGCGGCCAGCATGGCAGCGATGGCCTTGTACTTCTCCGGCTCCAGGTAGCGGAAGGCCAGGTCTTCCAGTTGCCACTTGAACTGCCAGATCCCCAGCCGGGAGGCCAGGGGGGCGTAGATCTCCAGGGTCTCCCGGGAGATGCGGACCTGGTCCTCCGGGGGCAGGGCGCTCAGGGTGAGCATGTTGTGGAGGCGGTCTCCCAGCTTGATGAGGACCACCCGCAGGTCTCGGGCCATGGCCAGGAACATCTTGCGGAGGTTCTCCGCCTGGAGCTGCTCGTCTACGTTGGCCTCCTCTAGGGTGTCCAGGGGGATGCGACCCAGCTTGGTGACCCCCTCCACCAGGCGGGCCACCTCGGGGCCGAAGCGTCTCTCCAGGTCGCGGTTGCTGACGTTACAGTCCTCCTGGACGTCGTGGAGGAGGGCGGCGGCCACCGTCTCGGCGTCCAGTTGCAGCTCCGCCATGCTGAAGGCGGTATGCAGGGGATGGGTGATGGCGGGCTCCCCGGAGCGCCTGAGCTGTCCCTGGTGACACTCACAGGCGAAGCGGAGGGCCTCCTCCACCAGGGCCACCCCGGATGGGGGCAGGTACTCCCTCACCTTGGCCAGCAGCTCCTCGGGGGCGACGGTGCGGGCCATCATCTCGCGTAAAAGTTTAACACAAGTGTTATGTCCCCTACGGCGCGCTCAGGGGCCGGGGACGCCGGGAGGCCAGCCAGATGCGCCGCAGCCCCCAGTCCACCAGGCCGGGCAGGAGGGCCCTGAGGCCCACCGCCAGGCGGTCGCCCAAGGTGACGTAGACCTCCCGCCTCTCCCTCTCCACCGCCTCCAGTACCTTCCGTCCCACCAGGGAGGCCGGCACTCCCCGCAGCAGACGGGACGGCCCCGGCAGGTGCAGCTCCTTGAGGGAATTCTCGCCGAAGGACGTGCCGGAGGTGTAGCCCGGCAGGACGGTGACGACCCGGATGCCGTCCTCCGCCAGCTCCAGGCGTAAAGCATCGGCCAGGGCAATGAGGCCCGCCTTGGTGGCTGAGTAGACGCCCCCGTAGGGCATGGCTATGCGCCCCGTTACTGAGGAGACGATGACGATGACCCCCCGCCTCTGCTCCCGCATGTGGGGGTAGACAGCCTGCACGGCGTGCACCGTGCCGAAGAGGTTCACGTCCACCACGTGGCGCATATTCGCCAGCCGCCCCTGGGCGATGGAGGCCGTCAGCCCCACGCCGGCGTTGCTGACCAGCACGTCCACGCCGCCGAAGGCCTCCACCGTCCGCTCCACGGCGGCCCGCACCTGCTCCGGCTCCCTCACGTCCGCCACCACCGGCAGCCGCCGGCCGGGCAGGGAGGCCAGCTCCTCCGCCAGCCGTTGCAGCGGCCCTTCCTCCCGGGCCAGCAACGCCACATGGGCGCCCGCCCTGGCGAAGGCCACCGCCGTGGCCCGCCCTATGCCGCTGGACGCCCCCGTGACGAGGACCCGCGCTCCTTGCACCTTCATCGGTCTGCCTCCGCTTGGCAATCTCCTCTCCTTCATAGTATGCTCGGAAAAGAGGTCGCAGGCGCCTTACCCTTCAGGCCAGAACAGGACAATCCCGCTCTCATGTCCCTGCGTTATCAGGCCCCCCGGGGCACCCAGGACATCCTGCCGGAGGAGCAGTCCTACTGGGACTACGTGCGGGAGACGGCGGCCCGCCTGGCCCGCCTCTTCGGCTACGGCCGCATCGACACCCCCATTTTCGAGCCAGCCGCCCTCTTCGTCCGCACCACCGGGGAGGCCACGGACATCGTCCAGAAGGAGATGTACCTGTTCCAGGATCGGGGAGGCCAGGAGCTGGCCCTGCGGCCGGAGGGCACTGCCCCCGTCTGCCGCGCCTACTTGGAGCACGGCCTCCACAACCGTCCCCAGCCGGTACGGCTATGGTACATCGCCCCCATCTTCCGCTACGACCGCCCCCAGGCGGGGCGCTACCGCCAGCACCACCAATTCGGCGCCGAGGCGATAGGCGATGCCAGCCCCCTTCTGGACGCCGAGGTCATTGAGCTCCTCTGGCGGCTCTATCAGGAGCTGGGCCTCTCCGGCCTCACCCTGAATCTCAACAGCATAGGCGACAGGGCCTGCCGGCCCCGCTATCTGGAGGCGCTGCGAGAGTACTATCGCCCTCGTCTGGACGAGGTGTGCGAGGACTGCCGCGGCCGCTTCCAGCGCAACCCCCTGCGTCTCCTGGACTGCAAGCAGCCCCAGTGCCAGCCCGTCATCGCCGGCGCCCCCGCCATCACCGACTACCTCTGCCAGCCCTGCGCCGAGCACTTCGCCGCCCTGCGCTCTTACCTGGAGGCCCTGGGCATCCCCTACGAGCTGAACCCGCGGCTGGTGCGGGGGCTGGACTACTACACCCGCACCGTCTTCGAGGTCTACCCCCCGGAGGAAGGTGCCCAGTCCGCTCTGGGCGGCGGCGGACGCTACGATGGCCTCATCGAGGAGCTAGGCGGCCCCCCCACGCCGGCGGTGGGCTTCGGCACCGGGCTGGAGCGCATCATCCTCAACCTGAAGCGACAGGAGGTCCCCCTGCCCGGGTCCCCGGGGCTGGAGGTATACGTGGCCTGGCAGACCCCGGCCGCCCGCACCGCCGCCCTGCGGCTGGCCAGCCAGCTCCGCCGGGAGGGAGTGGCGGCCCTCGTCGCCAGCGGCGACCGCTCCCTCAAGTCTCAGATGCGCCAGGCGGATGCCCTGGGCGCCCGCTACGCCGTCATCATCGGCCAGCGGGAACTGGACGCCGGCACCGTTACCCTGCGCCGCCTGGCCGACAGCCACCAGACCATCCTGCCCCTGGACCAGCTCCTCTCCCACCTGCGAGGGGCCTGAGCGGGTGCTATAATCGCCTTGGAGGGGCCCCGCGGGGGCCCCACAGTTCGCTATCGGCAAGGGAGACCATGTGGGAGAAGCTGGAAGAGATAGAGCGGCGCTACGAGGAGCTGGCCCGCCAGATGGCGCAGCCCGAGGTAGCCGCCGACTACGAACGCCTCCAGGCGCTGGCCAAGGAGCACGCCGCTCTGGAGAAGGTGGTCTCCCTCTACCGCCAGCACAAAGAGGCGAAGCGCCAGGCCGAGGAGGCACGCGCCATCATCGCCGAGGGCTCCGACCCTGAGCTGATCGCCCTGGCCAGGGAGGAGCTGGAGCGGGCCGAGGAGGAGCTAGAGCGGCTGGAGAAAGAGCTGCGCCTGGCCCTCCTCCCCAAGAGCCCCCTGGACGAGAAGGACGTCATCGTGGAGATACGGGCCGCCGCCGGGGGTGAGGAGGCTGCCCTCTTCGCCGCCGACCTCTTCCGCATGTACTCCCGCTACGCCGAGCGCCAGGGCTGGGAGGTGGAGGTCATAGACCGCAACCCCAGCGACCTGGGCGGCTTCAAGGAGATCATCTTCGAGGTGCGGGGCAAGGGCGCCTACTCCCGCCTCAAGTACGAGAGCGGCGTCCACCGCGTCCAGCGGGTCCCGGTGACGGAGGCGGGCGGCCGCATCCACACCTCCACCGCCACCGTGGCTGTCCTCCCGGAGCCGGACGAGGTGGACCTCCACGTGGACGAGAAAGACCTGCGCATCGACGTCTTCGGCGCCAGTGGCCACGGCGGCCAGCATGTCCAGAAGAACGCCACCGCCGTCCGCATCACCCACATCCCCACCGGCATTGTGGTGGTCTGCCAGGACGAGCGCTCCCAGACCCGCAACCGCCAGCGGGCCATGCAGGTGCTGCGGGCCCGGCTCCTGGACCTGGAGCGTCGCCGCCAGCAGGAGCAGATAGAGGCCACCCGCCGCGCCCAGGTGGGCACGGGCGAGCGGGCGGAGAAGATCCGCACCTACAACTTCCCCCAGGACCGCGTCACCGACCACCGCATCGGCCTGACCCTGCACAACCTGGAGGCCATCCTGGACGGGGAGCTGGACGCCATCATCGACGCCCTCCAGGAGCACGAGCAGTCCCGGCTCCTGGAGGAGCAGCGAGTCTAACCGGGGCCCGGGCCCGGGGCGCCACCCATGGCTCGTCACCTCACGGTGAGGGAGGCGCTGCGCCAGGCCGCCCGCTGCCTCGCCCCTCGCAGCGGCGACGAGGCCCACCTGGAGGCTGAGCTCCTCCTCTGCCATGTCCTGGGGCTGGACCGCGCCCGTCTCTACCAGCACCTACCGGCCCCCCTGCCGGCCGGGGTGGCCCGGCGCTACGATGAGCTGCTGCGGCGTCGTCTGGCGGGGGAGCCGCTGGCCTACATGCTGGGCCGTCGGGAGTTCTTCGGCCTGGAGCTGGAGGTGGGGCCGGCCGTCCTCGTTCCCCGGCCGGAGACGGAGCTTCTGGTGGAGCTGGCCCTGTCCTGGCTAGCATCCCATCCGGCTGCCCGCTGGGCCATGGACGTGGGCACCGGCTGCGGCGCCATCGCCCTGGCCCTGGCTGCCTACGCCCCGGCTGGACTCGGCATCGTGGCCAGCGACATATCGGGCGAGGCGCTGGCGCTGGCCCGCCGCAACGCACTGCGCCTGGGCCTCGCCGGCCGTCTCCACCTCATCCAGGCCGACCTTCTGGGCCCGGTGCGGGGGCCCCTGGACCTCCTGGTGGCCAACCTCCCCTACGTGCCGACGGCGGAGCTGGCGGCCGCCCCGCCGGAGGTGAGGCGGGAGCCCCGCATCGCCCTGGACGGCGGGCCGGACGGCCTGCGGGTAGTGGCCCGACTCCTGGAGCAGGCCCCCGCCCGCATGGCATCGGGAGGCCTCCTCCTGCTGGAGATAGCCCCCGACCAGGCAGAGGCCGCCAGCGCCCTGGCCCGGCGCGCCTTCCCCGGCGCTCGCCCGTCCCTCCACCGAGACCTTTCGGGGGCGGTGCGTGCCCTCTCCCTGGAGACATAGGGCTGCCCAGCCTTGACAAAGGGTGGACAGGGCCTATCATGAAGGCGCTGCTCGGCCCGGGCAGCCAGACCAGCGACAGGAGGCAGGCGATGACGCGGGGAGTCGCACAGGAGGCCGCCCTGCAGGAGCTGCTCGACCGCCAGGCCATCTACGACTGTCTGGTGCGCTACTGTCGGGGCATAGACCGCTGCGATGCCGAGCTGGTGCGTTCCGTCTACCACCCGGACGCCTACGACGACCATGGCCCCTTCTTCCGCGGCAGCGGCTATGAGTTCGCCGACAAGGTGGTGGGGATGCTCCAGCGCTACAAGTGCACCACCCATTTCATCGGCAACCACCGTGTGGAGCTGGACGGCGACGTGGCCTACGCCGAGACCTACGTCATCGCCTACCACCGCTTCCAGCGGCGGGACGGCAGGGAGTACGATTTCGTCTTCGCCGGCCGCTACATCGACCGTTTCGAGCGACGGGACGGCGAGTGGAAGATCGCCCATCGCGTGGTGACGCACGACTGGAACCGCATCGACCCGGTGGGGGAGACCTGGGACCCCCGGGACATGACGCCCGGCCTGCGCTCCCGGGAGGACGCTGTCTACCGTCGCTAGGGGCTCAGGGGCGAGAGCTGGCCTCTATGGCCTCCGCCTTGGCCAGGATGTTCTGCATGATGCGGATGGTGGCGGCGTCTATGAGGCGGCCGTCCACGGCGATGGCCCCCACGCCCTCCCGCTGGGCCTGCTCGTAAGCGTCCACGATCTTACGGGCCAGGGCCATCTCCTGCTCTGTGGGGGAGTAGACCTCGTTGGCGATGTCTATCTGGCTGGGGTGGATGGCCCACTTCCCTACGAAGCCCAGGATGCGGGCCAGAGTGGCCTCCCGGCGGTAGCCCTCCGGGTCGCGAAAGTCGGCGTAGGGGCCGTCTATGGCGTCGATGCCGGCTAGGCGGGCGGCCACCACCACCTGGTTGCGGGCGTAGTGCCAGATATCGCCCGGGTACTCCCTGACCCGGTCTATGATGATCCCCTGAGAGGCGGAGTAGTCACCGAAGCCCAGGATGAGGGCCTCCAGGCGGGGGCTGGAGCGGGCGATCTCCACCACGTTCACCAGCGCCTCCACGTCCTCGATGATGGCCTCCAGACCGATGCGGCGTTCCGTCTTCAGCTTGGCCTCTATCTGGGATAGAAGGACGTCCACCCAGCGGACATCGGCCGCTGTCTTCACCTTGGGGATGATGAGGACGTCCAGGCGGCGGTGTCCACCCTCCACCACCTGAATGACGTCCTCATAGGCCCACTCCGTGTCTAGGCCGTTGATGCGCACGCCGACGGTCTTCTTGCCCCAGTCCAGCTCCTGGAGGGCGGCCACCACCTTGGCGCGGGCGGCCACCTTCTCGGAGGGGGCCACTGCGTCCTCCAGGTCCAGGAAGACCAGGTCGGCGTTGCTCTCGGCCGCCTTCTGGATCATCCGCTCGTTGCTGCCCGGGGTGGATAGCTCGGAGCGACGCAGACGCATGATGCCAACCTCCTCAGCCAGCCAGTCGGGGGAGCTTTATGACGCCGGCCCGCTCCAGGGCCTCTATCTCCTCATCGCTGTAGCCCAGCTCCTGCAGGACGGGCCGCGTGTGCTCGCCCAGCAGGGGGGCGCGGGCCCGCACCTTCCCCGGGGTCTCCGTCAGCTTGATGGGGACGCCCACGATGGTGGTGGGGCTGGGGACGCCGGGGTGCTCCACCTGGACCAGCATCTCCCGGCGGGCCATGTGCTCGTCCTGGAAGATGTCCTCCACGGTGTTGACGGGCCCGCAGGGGACTATGCCCCCCAGGGCCTGGACCACCTCCCGCTTCGTCCTGGCGCTGGTCCAGGCGGTGATGGCCTCCCGCACGCGCTCCCGCTGGCGGGAGCGGGCGTGGCCGCCCGACAGCTCCGGGTCCTGGGCCAGGTCGGGCCGGCCCATCGCTTCGCAGAGGCGCTGCCACTGGCGCTCGGTGGGGGCAGCGATGGTCACCCAGCCGTCCCGTGTGGGGAAGGTATCGAAGGGATAGGTGAAGGGGTGATGGTTCCCCTCCGGCCCGGGGACGAGGCCCAGATAGGAGTGCTGCCAGACTATGCGCTCGCACAAGGCAAGGATGGCATCGTACATGGCCACGTCCAGGAACTGGCCCCGCCCCGTCTCCCGGGCGTGGAGGATGGCGGCCAGCAGTCCCAGGGCCATGAGGGTGCCGGGGAAGATATCGCCGATGCCCGGCCCCACCTTGGTGGGCTGCCCCGGCCCCGGGCCGGTGATGCCCATCAGTCCACCCATGGCCTGGGCGACGATGTCGAAGCAGGGCCATTCGGCGTAGGGGCTGCGGCCGGTGCGGGGGTCGCCGAAGCCCCGCACGCAGCCGTAGACCAGGCGCGGGTTCTCCTCCCGCAGCGCCTCGTAGGAGAGGCCCAGCCGCTCCATGACGCCGGGCCGGAAGTTCTCCACCAAGGCGTCGGCGGTGCGGACGAGGCGACGTACTATCTCCTGGGCCTCCGGCCGGCGCAGGTCCAGGGCCAGCCCCTTCTTGTTGCGGTTGATGCTCTGGAAGTAGCCGCCGTAGTCCCGCAGACGGTCCTCCGGGTGGTAGCCGCCGCTCTTGCGGATCAGGTCGCCCTCCAGGGGCTCAATCTTGATGACTTCGGCGCCCAGGTCGGCCAGGAGCATGGTGCAGAAGGGACCGGCCAGCATCTGGGTAAGGTCTATGATCCTCACGCCGGCCAGCGGTCCCTCCTTCATGGTCGCACCTTCCGCTCGTCCCGCCGCGGGTCCCCTCCCGTCATGACTGCGGCCCCCAGTGGCTGCGCCGCTTGATGAGGGCCCGCCGCTCCCCCTCGAACACCACCTTCCCCTCCTGGTTCACGCCCCAGTGACGGAAGACCACCTCGCCGGCGTCGGGCCGCTCGCTCTCCCGCTTCTCCAGCACCTCGGTGAAGGCGTAAAGGGTATCGCCGTGGAATACAGGGGCGCGGAAGCGGATCTTGTCCAGGCCCAGCTCGGCCAGGGCGTTCTCCCCGGTGTCCTGCATGGCCAGGCCGATGACGATGGAAAGGGTGACACCGCCGAAGACGATGCGCCTCCCCAGGGGGGTCTTGGCCATGCGGTCCTCGTTGAAGTGGCCCTGGGCGGTGTTCATCACCAGGTTGGTGATAAGGACGTTGTCCATCTCCGTGACCGTCTTGCCGCGGGCGTGCTCGTAGACGTCGCCCACCTGGAAGTCCTCGAAGTAGTTGTTGGGGCTGGTGAGGCGGTGCCATTGGCCGGTCATCAGCGCCCTCCCCGCCCTAGCAGTCGGTCCGAGATGTGGAGGAGCTGGATCTCGGAGGTGCCCTCGAAGATCTTGGTGAGGCGGGCGTCCCGCCAGTAGCGCTCCACGGCGAAGTCGGTGGTGTAGCCGTAGCCGCCGTGGATCTGGATCCCCTCGCTGGTGACCCGCTCTGCCATCTCGGAGGCGAACCACTTGGCCATGGAGGCCTCCAGGTCGGCATTCTCCCCCCGGTCCAGCTTGTCGGCGGCGTAGTAGGTGAGCTGGCGGGCCGCCTCTATCTCGGCCGCCATCTCGGCCAGCTTGAAGCGGATGGCCTGGAACTCGGCGATGGGCCGGCCGAACTGCTTGCGCTGCTGGGCGTAGGCCAGGGAGTCCTCCAGGGCCCCCCTGGCCAGGCCGATGGCGCGGGCGGCGGTGTGGATGCGGGCCACGTTCATGAAGCTCATGGCCATGTAGAAGCCGCGGCCCTCCTCCCCCACTAGGGCCGTCTCCGGCACCCGCGTCCCCTCAAAGCGCAGCTCCCAGGTCTTCCAGCCGAAGTAGCCTATCTTGTTGATGGGAGTGCCCTGCACGTTGGGGGGGAGGGCGCCCCGCTCCTTCTCGATGAGGAAGGCGCTGATGCCCACGTGGCGACGGCCCGGCTCCGGCGGGCTGGTGCGGGCGAAGACCAGGATGAAGTCCGCCTCATCGGCGAAGGTGCACCACATCTTGGAGCCGGTGATGACCCACTCGTCGCCGTCGCGCTCGGCGCGGGTGGAGACGGCGGCGGCATCGGAGCCGGCGTCCGGCTCCGAGAGGGCGAAGGCGCCCAGGTACTCACCCCGCGCCATGGGGGGCAGGTACTGGCGCTTCTGCTCCTCCCGGGCGTGGCGCAACCCCAGCCCGTTCCCGCGGGCGATGATGCTGGCCACGCTCATCCAGGCCCGCGCCAGCTCCTCCGTCACCAGGGCATACTCGAAGGAGCCCAGCCCCAGCCCCCCGTACTCCGGCTCGATGAGGATGCCGAAGTAGCCCAGCTCCCCCATCTTGGCCCGCAGCTCCATGGGGATGCTCCCCTTCACCTTGTCCAGCTCGTTGGCCACCGGGAGCACCTCCTTCATGGCGAACTCCCGCGCCGTCTGCTGGATGAGCCGCCTCTCCTCGGTCATGTAGGTCATTGCTCGTGCCCCCTCCGGACGACAAGGTTGGAGCGGTGGAAGTCTATCACCAGCTCCTCCCGCTGGTTGAATCCCTCCGTGTGCCAGGTGACGATACCGTGGTCCGGGTAGCGCTCCGACTCCCGCACGGCCACCACGGTGCTGCGGGCGGTCAGCGTGTCCCCAGGGTAGACCGGGCGGTGGAAGGTCAGGTTGTCCACCCCCAGGAAGAGGCCGCCCGCCTCGCTCAGGTCCTCCACCGTGAGGCCGAAGACGGTCAGGAAGACCAGGAAGGGGTTCACCTGCACGTCCGGATGGCCGTGGGCGCGGGCGTACTCACGGTTGAAGTAGAGGGGGTTGAAGTTCATGGCCAGGGTGGTGAAGATGCTGTTGTCCCCCTCGTTGATGGTGCGGCCCCAGTGGTGATGGAAGACCTGCCCCACCTGGAAGTCCTCGAAGCAGTTGCCGCGGGGCCACTTGCGGGCCCGCTGTCTCAGCTCTTCGACCATCTCCTCCCTCTCTTTCAGGGCTGGCAGAGACGGGCTATCTCCCTGACGTCACCTCCCTCCACCCGGGCGATAGCCTCTATGAGGGCCTCCGCCCGCTCCTCCCCCAGCACGGGCGAGACGAGGCCACGGAACTTGGCCGTGAGGCGTCGCCACTGCAGGTCCAGGTCCGGGCAGGGCCGGGAGACGTCAGCGAACTCGCTCAGGCTGGTGCCATCAGCCAGGGTGACCGTCACCTCGGAGCAACTATCCCGCATCTCAGGGTCGGCCTCCACGTGCACCCTCTCCATGAGAGAGACCAGGGAGGGCTCCCTTACGCTGGCATCGTTGAAGGCAGCCTCGTCGGTGCCCCACCCGGCCAGGGCCAGGGCGGTGGTGAAGCGCATGCTGAACTTCCCCTCCAGCCCCGTGCGGGGCGAGGGGATGTTGCAGATCCCCATGTTGACCTCGGGGACGCGCAGGCGCACCTCCCGCACCTGCTCCGGGCTGATGCCGTGCCGCTCCCTGAGGCGCAGGGCAGCCTCGATGCTGGCGTGGGTGCCGTAGCAGGCGGCGTGGTACTTGAACAGGACATCGCGGATGGCGAAGCCGCCCTCCAGGCGGTCCAGCACCTGGGGGCGCAGGGTATCGGTGTGGGTGGCGCAGAAGCCCTGCTCCGAGTCCAGGACGGCGGCATCAGCGGTGAAGCCGCGAGCGGCCAGGCGGGCCGCCAAGAGGCCGTTGAGGGCGGCCTTCCCCGCCTGGAGGGGCTTGGTCATGGTGCCGAACATGGACTTGAGGCCGGACGCCAGCGCTCCGGCGATGCCCAGGGCGTGGCGCCACTGCTCCTCCGTCAGCCCCAGGTAGTGGGCGCAGGCAGCAGCCGCCCCCAGCGCCCCCAGGGTGGCAGTGGCGTGCCAGCCCGCCCTGTAGTGCCCGGGGGCCATGACCCCGCCAACGCGACACTCCGTCTCCAGACCGGCCACGAAGGCGGTGAGGAAGCGATGGCCGGGCGCCTCCTGCCCCGCCTCCGCCAGGGCCAGCAGGGCTGGGTAGACGGGGACGGAGGGGTGGCCAGGCATCATGAGGTGGACGTCGTCGTAGTCCAGGGCGTGGGAGGCGGCGCCGTTCACCAGGGCCGCCATGAGGGGGGTGGTGCGGAGGGGTGTGCCCAGCACGGCGGCGGCGCCGTCGCCCCCCTGCTCCTGCGCTTCCGCCAGCAGGAGGGAGGCGAGGGGCTGTTGTGAGCCCGCTATGGCTACTCCCACCCAGTCCAGGAGACAGTGCTTGGCCAGGACGACGACGTCCTCCGGCAGGGCCTCGAACTGGAGGCAGCGCGCCGTCTGGACTATGCGCTCGGTGACGCTGCCGTTGACGGACATGACTCACACCGTCCTCGACCGGACGCGGCGGCGCGTCCTTCCTACTCAACCGACGCTCAGGTTAGTCGCATATTAGCCCAAGGTCGGCAGCTTCATCAAGAAGTGGCAGGGCCGTTGACGGGACAGATGGGCGCCCCTACCCTCTTGCATAGGAGAAAAGGGCCAGCCTTCCATGCTGGAGCGACCTCTTGGGGCCTACCGGGTCATTGAGCTGCCGGGCCCCGTCCCTCTCTTCGCCGGCAAGCTGCTGGCCGACCTGGGGGCCGACGTGATAAAGGTGGAGCCCCCGGGCGGCGACGAGGCCCGCTTCCTGCCTCCTCTGGCCCCCCTGGGCGACGGCGGCGATATCGGCCTGTTATGGGTGGCCTACAGCCTGGGCAAGCGCAGCGTCACCCTCGATCTCCACCAAGAGGAGGGAAGGCACCTCTTCCTACGCCTCCTGGAGGGGACAGACGTCCTCCTGGACGGCTTCCCGCCCGGGGAGCTGGAGGGTCTGGGACTGGGCTACGAGCGGCTGCAGCAGGCCAACCCGCGCCTGGTCCTGACCTCCATCAGCTCCTTCGGCCAGACGGGGCCCTACAGCCGCTGGCGGGGCTCCGACCTGGTCCATTTCGCTCTAGGGGGCTACCTCTACATGACGGGGCCGGAGGACGGCCCGCCCCTGAAGGTATCGGCGCCCTGGCAGACCCTCCTCTTCGGGGGGAGCCACGCCGTCATGGCCACCCTGCTGGCCCTGCGCTGGCGTCGGCAGACCGGCCGGGGGGCCCGCGTGGACCAGGCCATCCGCGACACCGTCCTATGGATGCTGGCCAACACCTACCAGCACTACGACCTGGCCGGCATCAACGTGCGCCGGCGCGGCTCGGCGCGTGACCTGGGCTCCGTGGTGCGGCTGCGGGCCGTTTACCGCTGTCGGGACGGCTACGTGGTCTGGATGTTCGTGCCGGGGCACATCGGCGGGCGGGACGCCCGCGCCCTCGTCCAGTGGATGGCAAAGGAAGGGATGGCTCCCGACTGGTTCGCCACCGTGGACTGGGACGACCTCGACCTCCTGGAGCGGCGGGAGCTCCTGCCGGAGCTGGAGCGGGCCTTCGCCGACTTCTTCGCCACCAAGACGAAGCGTGAGCTCTTCCGCTGGGCCATGGAGCACCGGGCCATGCTGGCCCCCATGCGTACCCTGGGGGAGGTCTTCCAGGACGAGCAGCTAGCGGAGCGGGAGGCCTGGCGGACGGTGGAGCTGGGGCCAGGGCTTCCCCAGGCCCGGGTGCCCGGCCCGCCCGTCCGGCTGGACGGCGTGCGCTGGGAGCCCCGCAGTCGCCCGCCCCTCCCCGGGGAGCACAACCGGGAGATATACGTGGGGGAGCTGGGGCTGACGGAGGCCGAGCTGACAGCGCTGGCCGAGAGGGGCGTCGTCTGAGGGAGAGGCCCCTGCCCGCCGCCACGGGTGCCATGAGCGAGAGGCGTAGAGGAAACGGGACGGGGGCAGCCAGACGCCCCGCCCAGTGCCTGACGCTGCGGATGCCATGAGCGAGGAGCGGATAAAAAGACCGTTGGAGGGGATACGGGTGGTGGACTTCAGCGCCACCCTGGCCGGGCCCTCCGCCGCCCGCCATCTGGCTGACTTCGGCGCCCAGGTCATAAAGGTAGAGTCCCAGGCCCACCCCGACACCCTGCGGGTGGGTATGCCCTACGCCGGCGGCGTGCGAGGCCTGAACCGGTCGGGCTACTTCGCCACCTACAACGCCGGCAAGCTCTCCTTCGCCCTCAACCTCACCCGGCCCGGCGCACTGGAGATAGTGCGCCGGCTGGTGGAGCGCTCGGACGTGGTACTAGAGTCCTTCGCTCCGGGCGTGCTGGCCCGCCTGGGCCTCACCTACGAGCTCATGAGCCAATGGAACCCGCGCATCGTCATGGCCAGCCACTCCCTTCAGGGGCAGTGGGGCCCCCTGGCCAGTCAGCGAGGCTACGGGCAGATCGCCAGCGCCATGAGCGGCTGGTACGACCTGACGGGACAGGAGGGAGAGGAGCCGGTGGGCCCCTACTCCGCCTACACCGACTTCATCTCCTGGCCCTTCCTGGTCATCGCCATCCTGGTGGCCCTGGAGGTGCGGGAGGTCACTGGCCGTGGCCTCTATATAGACCATGCTCAGATGGAGTCCTCCCTGCAGTTCCTGGCCCCCCTCCTGCTGGAGCTCCAGCTCACGGGACGGGTCCCCAGCCGGCGCGGCAACCGCGAGGACTATGCCGCTCCCAACAACGTCTATCCTTGCCGGGGGGACGACCGCTGGCTGGCCATCACCGTGAGCAGCGACGCCGAGTGGCAGGCCCTCTGTCAGGCCCTGGGCCATCCCGAGGCTGCCCACGACCCTCGCTTCGCCACCCTGGCCGCTCGCAAGGCCCATGAGGGCGAGCTGGACGCTCTCCTGAGCGCCTGGACAGCCCCCCACGATCCCTTGGATCTCATGGAGCGGCTCCAGGCGGCGGGCGTCGCCGCCGGGGTGGTGGCCAAGGCGGAGGACCTCCTGCGGGACCCCCAGCTCCAGCACCGGGGGGCCTTCCGCCGGCTGGAGCATCCGGAGATAGGGCGTCACGCCGTGCTGGGCCACTCCTTCCGCATCGAAGGGCTGGAGGCCGGCCCGACGCGGGCAGCCCCCCTCCTGGGGGAGCACACCTACCAGCTCTGCCGGGAGCTGCTGGGCCTCAGCGATGACGAGATAGCCGACTACGCAGCCCGCGGCGTCCTGGAGTGAGGCGGGGGCGGGGGCCTACGCCCTGGCGAACCCCTCGATGAGGGCGGCCCGCCGGTCCAGGATGGGCACCACCTGGTCCGCCGGCAGCGACGGGACGCGGAAGACGCAGCGCTCCACCCCCAGGCCGGCGTAGTACTCGATGACCTCCGGCTGTCCCGGCACCCAGAAGACGGTGATGGGCACCGGCCCGCGGCCCGCCTCCTCCAGCAGGCGGTTCAGCTCGGCCAGCCGCTCACCCAGGGGAGGCATCTCCGGGTTGTGGGTGGGCATCCAGGCGTCGCCGCAGGCGGCCACCTCCCGCATGGCGTAGGAGCTGTTGCCGCCTATGTACACCGGCGGGTGCGGCTTCTGGACGGGCTTCGGCCAGGACCAGATGCGGTCGAAATTCACGAACTGGCCGTGGAACTCCGGCTCGTCCTCCGTCCAGATGGCCTTCATGGCTAGGATACGCTCCCGCATGACGCGCCAGCGCTGGGAGGGATGGGTGCCGTGGTTCAGCATCTCCTCACGGTTCCAGCCCGCCCCGGCGCCGAAGATGAAGCGGCCCCCCGAGAGGATGTCCAGGGTGGCTATCTCCTTGGCCAGCACTATGGGGTCTCGCTCCGTCACCAGGGAGACGCCGGTGCCCAGGCGGATGCGACTGGTGACCATGGCCGCCGCCGTCAGGGCGATGTAGGGGTCCATGATGTGGTAATAGTCCTGGGGCAGCTCGCCCCCTCCCGGGTAGGGGGTCTCCCGGGAGGCCGGTATATGCGTGTGCTCTGGAAACCAGACGGACTCGAATCCCCGCTCCTCCGCCAGCCTGGCCAGCTCCTGGGGGGCTATAGAGTACTCCGTGGGCATGAGAAGGACGCCGAACTTCATGTCGCCTCCTTGCAAGGCTCTTCGCTGCACTTTTACGGATGCCCGTCTCCTCTGTCAAGTAGGTGGAGGGCGCGGTTGCCGTCTCGCTTCCGCCCGGACTAAAATCCTGGCCACAGGGCGGCCCACGGCCGGAAGGAGGGACGACCATGCCCATAAGCCCCATTCACCACGTGGCGTTGACGGTCTCGGACCTGGAGCGGTCCGTCGCCTTTTATTGCGATGTCCTGGGCTTCCGCAAGACGCTGGACATGACCCTGAGCGGCCCCGGCATCGAGAGGCTGGCCCGCCTCAGGCCGGGGAGCAAGATGCGCTCCGTCATCCTCCAGCAGGGGCGGGCCACCGTGGGGGAGCTGGAGCTCATCGCCGTCGACCCACCGCTCCCTGACCCTGGCCGGCCCAAGAGGGCGGGAGAGCTGGGGGTCTTCCTCATCTCCTTCGAGGTGACGGACGAGGAGATGACGGAGGTCTACCGACGCCTGCAGGGGAAGGGGGTACGCTGCTTCTCGGAGCCCCAGACGCTGGAGCTGCGGGGCTACGGCCCCATCGAGGCCGTTATCTTCGAGGATCCGGACGGCAACCTGCTGGAGCTCTTCAAGTCGCCGGCGCCGGAGGTGGTGCGGCAGCACTGGGAGGCCGTCAGGGCGGAGAGGGCCGGGCGCGGCTAGGCGGGCCCTAGAGCCCCTCCAGGAAGTGGAGCAGCTCCCACTCCGTCTCCGCCACCCGTCGGCCGGTGAGGCCGATGTAGAGGTCCGGGTCCCGCTCGGCGAAGCGGCGGGCCTGCATGACGCAGAGGACGGCCCAGCGCACGTTGCCGAAGGCCTCCCAGAAGCGCCAGGCGGCTTCGTCCACCGGGGGGCCGCCAGCGGCCTCGTAGGCCTCCCGCAGCTCCTCCCGGGTGCCCAGGCCGGCGGCCGGGAGGTGGTCGTTCCCGAAGCGCCAGGAGCGGATGCAGGCCCAGGCCAGGTCTTCCACTGGGTCGCCGATGTGGGCCAGCTCCCAGTCCAGGACGGCGCGCAGCCCCTCCGGTCCCACGACCAGGTTCCCCATCCGGTAATCGCCGTGGACGAGGGTGAGCGGCCCCTGACGCGGCAGGTGCTGTCGTAGCCAGCGGAGGGCCAGCTCCAGGACGGGCTGAGGGTCCAGGGCCACCAGGCGGTAGAGCTCCTCCCAGCGCTCTATCTGGTGCAGCGCCGGGTGGCAGCCCGGCGGGGGAGAGGGAAGGGCCTGCAGCCCGTGCTTCTCTAGAGGTATGCGGTGGATGCGGGCCAGGGCCTCCCCCAGCTGGCGAGCGAGGCGGCGGCGGGCCTCGGCGTAGGCGTCGTCCCGCAGGATGCGGCGGGGTATCGTCTCCCCGGGAACGCGATCCATGACCAGCATCGTCACCTGGGGCGCCTGGGAGGGGTCCGGCAGGAGGGGATAGACCCGGGGCACCGGCACACCCTCCAGATAGGCGGCGCGCAGCACCAAGTACTCCATCTCCAGGCTGTTGAAGCCAGGCCCCACCGCTGAGGCGGCGCTGCGGTAGACCAGGGGCAGGAGCTGTTCCCCGCCCTCGCCGTCCCGGAGGCGGGCATCGAAGGCCCAGCTCTCCCGGCTGGCGCCGCCGGAGAGGAGGCGCAGCCCCTCTATCTCCAACGACCAGCCGCACCAGCGGCCCAGGAAGCGGCGCAGCTCCTCCTGCAGCCCCTCCGGTGCCATGGACGTCAGCGCACCTGCTCCAGGTACTCGGAGATGCCGAGGCCGGCCAGGCCGTTGCAGAGGTACTCCGTCATCGCCTCGCCGATGCTGGTGACGTGGCCGGCCCGGCGGTTGCGCAGGGGGAGGAGGCTCCTGACCCGTCCCTGGACCTCCAGCCGCTCGCCGCTCTCTAGGGTGGCCCGTATGGCGAAGGAGTGCTGGTAGGGAGTGCCGGGCCGCAGCTCCTCGCTGAACTCCAGCTCCGCCGCCCGCTCCAGCCGCTCTGGCCCCCGGGCGACGACCATCTCCTGGGCGACGCTCCCGTCCGGCAGGTAGATGATCCAGGCCCGGATGCCCAGGTCCGGGGAGAAGGCGCAGGGGAGCCAGCGGTACCTGGGGATGGCCTGCCAGGTGCGGGGGCCCCAGGAGTGGTCGCGCAGCCCCAGCGCCTCCACCGAGAGCCGCTCGCCGTCTATCTCGATGCTGCCGCTGATGCGCATGTGCTGCTCAAAGTGGGCCTGACCGAGGACGCGCTCCAGGCCCTCGGCCGGGCGCTGGCCCCCGGCGCCGAAGACGGGGCCGATGGCCTCGTGCTGGAGGTCGAGGCGCACCTGTCGGCGGGGGCCCTCCCGCAGGGTCTGGCCGGGCTGGTCGGCCATGCGCACGGGGTCAGTGAGGAGGACGGTCTCGCCCTCGTAGGTGGTTCGGTGGCGCAGGAAGGGCTCCAGCACCTGGAAGCGCATCCCGGCGGCCTCGAAGGCATCGTTGCCCGAGATCTCGGGGCGCTGATAGCTGAAGAGGACGCTGCCATCGGGCAGATAGAGGGCGAGGGTGACCTCGGCGTAGCCTTCGTTCACTCTGTTGCCGATGCGCATCCATCCGCCCAGGCCCTGGCCCTGGTCGAAGAAGTTGTAGTAGGCGCTCTCGTTGAAATCGGGCTCCGGGCCGGGGGCGTGGGTGTAGTCGTCCTGGGGGCGTAGATCGCCGAAGACGGCTACCATCTCTCCTTACCTCCTCTCTGCGTTGCTCCGCCGGCGGGGGCGTTGGCATTCTAGCACGGCGTCCCTCCCCTCACAAAGCGGCCGCGGCCCTGGCTGTTGACCCTAACGTTAAGGACGGATAAGGTGTCTACAGTATGCCCTGCGCAGGGTATACGCAACATACCTACATATCAGGGAGGTAGCCGGATGCTCTCATTCGCCAGGTCATGGCCGCTGGCCCTGGTAGCGGCGGCGACGCTCCTCCTGGCGGCCTGCGGGGGCGGGGGCCAAGAGACCTCCAGCGGGACGCCTACGAAGGAGCCCATCAAGATAGGCTTCATGTATGACGCCTCTGGCCCCGCCCAGCAGACCCTGACGCCGGCCCGGGCTGGCGCTGCCGACTATGTGGCCCTCGTCAACAAGAACGGCGGCGTGGAGGGCCACCCCATCGAGCTGGTGGACATCGAGATGGGGTACGACGTGGCCCGCGGGGTGGACGCCTACGAACGGATGAAGCGGGAGGGGGTGGTGGCCCTCTACACCGCTGGCACCCCTGTGGGGGTGGCCGTCCAGGACCGCTGCCAGCAGGACCAGATAGTCTGCGTGGCCTACGCCGCTGGCGTTGTCCAGTGGAGCCAGGGGGAGCGCTTCCCCTATATGTTCATCGGCACCGCCAGCTACTGGTCGGAGACGGCGGCGGCGGTGGACTTCGCCCTCAAGCAGTGGCGGGGGACGGGCCGGCCCAAGATCGCCTTCCTGTACAGCGACAACCCAGCGGGTCGTGAGCCCCTGGACCTGATCAACGAACTGGCCCGGCGTGAGGGCTTCGAGCTGCGCACCTTCGCCCTGCCCCTGACGGCGGTGGACGCCGCCGCCCAGGCGACGGACATCGCCCAGCGCTACCGGGCGGACTGGGTCATCGCTCAGGTCTTCGCCCGTCACCCCGTCCTGGTGTGGAAGGCCTTCCGCGACGCTGGCTACCCTCTGGACCGGGTCCTCTGCCTGCACTGGTGCGTGGACGAGGACATCGTCACGGCGGTGGGCGGCTGGCAGGCCATGGAGGGCGCCCGCTTCATGGGTGTCCACCTGACGGGGACGGATTCCCCGGTCATGCGTAACATCGTGAAGATGTACGAGGAGCAAGGGAAGACCCCACCTGACTTCATGACCAAGAGCAACACCTTCTACACCCGTGGCCTTCTGATAGCGGCCTTCATGATAGAGGGCATCCGCAACGCGCTGAAGCAGGGCGGCGAGCCCGTCACGGGGGAGAAGGTGCGGCAGGGCCTGGAGGCCATCAAGGGCGACATGGCTGGCCTGGGCCTCATCAACGTCCAGATGAGCCCCACCGACCACGAGGGGAGCGGACTGGTGCGTGTCCTCCAGGTACGGAACGGGGAGTTCGTGCCCAACACCGACTGGTACAGCGCCTACCGGGACGTCATCCAGGAGCTGCTGCGGCAGCGCTAGGCGTGACCCCCTTCGTTTGCGACACTGGGGACGGGCCCCGCGCCTGTCCCCAGTGTCTTCGTCCCCGGGAGCGGCCCTACCGGACTACCAGCTCCCCGGTCATGGTATTGGGGTGGGCATGACAGGCGACGTTGGCGGGGTCCACCAGACTGCCCGCCATCTGGGCCATGGCGGCGTTGATCTGGCGCGGGAGCTGCCCGCCCGGGGTGGTCACCGGCCCGGGCACCGATATGCGCCGGCTCACGTCCTCCGATGGCCGTAGCCGCTCGTCCTCTTCCCCTTCCCCGGGCGACGGTATGGGCGTGGGCTGCCTGGGGGTCGTCGCCCCCTGACCGGGCGACGGCGTGGGCTGGCGGGCGAAGGCGTTCCTGGTGCGGGTGTGGGCGCCTCTTGGAGCGGAATGCCGCCGCCAGCGATGAAGGCGCCAGCCAGCACAGCGATGAAGGGCAGACCCTTCGGGATGGAGGAGCGGAGGTGCCGGGGACAGAGAGGGCCGCTACCGGCCGGCGGCGCGGCCGTGTCTGGCGGGGCCAGAGGGGCCAGCGCTCAGCGCTTGCCGCTGTACTGCCAGACCTTGCCCTCCGTCTTGATGGAGGGCGCCACCACCAGCTCGGCGTTGTGGAACTCGGCGATGGTGCGGGCGCCGCACATACCCATGGCGGTGCGGATGGCCCCCACCAGGTTTTCCGTCCCGTCGGTGCGGGAGGTGGGCCCCAGGAGGAGACGCTCCAGGGTGGTGTCCACGCCGGTGTAGATGCGGGTGCCCCTGGGCAGCATGGCGTGGCCGGTAGACATTCCCCAGGAGTAGCCTCTGGCCGGCGCCTCCTCCGTCCGGGCGAAGACGCTGCCCAGCATCACGGCGTCGGCGCCGGCGGCCAGCGCCTTGCAGATGTCGCCACCGCTGCGCATGCCGCCATCGGTGATGATGGGGACGTAGCGCCCCGTCTCCCGGTAGTACTGGTCGCGGGCGGCGGCGCACTCCAGTGTGGCCGTCACCTGGGGCACCCCTATGCCCAGCACCTCCCGGGAGGTGCAGCTAGCGCCCGGCCCCACGCCTACCAGCAGGGCGGAGATACCCGTCTCCATCAACTCCTTGGCGGCGGCGTAGGTGACGGTATTCCCCACCACCAGCGGCACCCTCAGCGTCTCGATCAGCTCCTCGAAGATGAGGCCCCGCAGGGAGCGAGAGACGTGGCGGGCGGTGGTCACCGTGGACTGGACAACGAAGATATCGGCCCCCGCCTCCACCGCCAGGGGGGCGAGCCTCTTGGTGTTGGCCGGCGTGGCCGCCACGGCGCAGACGACGCCGCTCTCCTTGATGGCGCGCACTCGCTCACCCACCAGCTCTTCCTTTATAGGGGCGGAGTAGACCCTCTGGATGACCGCCGCCGCCTCCTCCTGGGGGGCGGAGACGATCTCTTGGATGGCGGCGTAGGGGTCTTCGTAGCGGGTATAGACGCCCTCCAGGTTCAGCACCGCCAGGCCGCCCAGGCGGCCGAAGGCCACGGCGAAGTTGGGGTCCACTACAGCGTCCAGGGCCGCCGCCAGAATGGGTAGCTCAAAGGTATAACCGTCCACGGTGAAGGTGACCTCTGTCAACTCCGGGTTCACCGTCACCGTTCCGGGGACGATGGCCACCTCGTCGAAGCCGTAGGCCGGCCGCAACTCCTTGAGACCGGGCGCTCTCATGAAGACTCTACCCCCTTCAGCGAAGGCCGGTGCCGCCTTTGAGCGTGAATATAACAAGCGGCGCCCCTTGCGTCAATGGAATTTCTGGCTTTCGCCAAAGCCCCTTATCCTTTTCCCGCGAACCCCGCCCGCCGAAGCTTGAGAAGCATCGCCGGATCTGCTATAAAGCCCCCGAGGCCCGGGCGAAAAGGGCTGGGGAGGAGAGACGGTGAGAGTCCGCATGCTGGAGCCCCACGAGCTGGACGAAGAGCTACAGGAGATGGTGGCCAAGTGGCAGGCCGCCGGGGGAGACCCTAACTTTATCCGCACCCTGGGCCAGCTCCCCGAGCTGCTGAAGGCCTTCGTCGCCTTCTACTCGCCCCTGGTGCGCAAGGGGCTGGTGGAGCACCGCACCAAGGAGCTGGTGCGGCTGCGCCTGGCCGCCCTCAATGGCTGCCACTACTGAATGTCCACCCGTTACTCCCGTGGTCGACGGGAGGGCATCACCGAGGAGCTGGTGGAGGCGCTGGCCGATTACGAGAATGGCCCCTTCTCGGAGCGGGAGAAGGCGGCCCTGCGCTACGCCGACCAGATGTACCTGGACCACCATGCGCACCAACGGATGGACGACCTGTTTGAGGGGCTGCGCCAGCACTTCACCGAGCCGGAGATCATAGAGCTCACCTGGGCCATCTGTGAGTTCATCGGCCTGGGGAAGCTGATATACGTGCTGGGCGTCCCCTACGGCGCGGAGGCGCCGGCGGGCCCGGACGGGCAGGGCCCGGCCCAGGCCTCCCTCAGGGGATGACCCCTCTCTCCTTGAGGCCGACGATCTGGGGCCAGTCGTAGCCCAGGGAGAGGAGAACCTCCTCCGTATGCTGGCCCAGCTCCGGAGGCGGTCCCTTGGGGCCGTGCTCGGCGCCATAGAAGTCGGCCGGGGTGGCTAGGAGGCGCAACGCACCGCCGTTCCCGCTGGGGACGTCCACGAAGGCACCCGTCTTGTGCACCAGGGGGTCGGCCACCGCCTCGTTGGGGCTGTTCACCGGGGCCCACCACACCCCTTCGGCGTCGAAGATAGCCGCCCACTCGGCCAGCGTCTTCTGGGCGAAGGCCTTGTCCAGCTCCCGCACCAGCTCCGGGGCATGCTGGCTGCGGCCGTAGATGTCGGCGAAGCGGGAGTCCTCCAGGAGGTCCTGCCGGCCGGTGATGCGACAGACCAGCGGCCAGTAGGGGTCGGGCTGGGCGAAGAGGAGCCAGAACCAGCGTCCGTCCTTGGCCCGGTAGCAGTTGATGAGGGGGTTGCGCACATGCTCACGGTCCACCGGCCGCACCCTACTCCCCAGTCGGGCCGCCCGCAGGAGGTCCCAGCTCATCATGAAGGCGCCCATTCGCACCAAGGAGACGGCCAGCCGCTGTCCCTGGCCCGTCCGCTGGCGGGCGTAAAGGGCGGCCACGATGGCCCCCGCCGCCGCCACTCCGGTGGTGTGGTCGAACATCATGTTGGGCTCCTGAGGCGGGGGGGCGTCCGGGGAGTCGGGCGGCGTCACCATAGCGGCGGTGCCGATGCGGGCGTAGACGCCCACGTCCACCAGAGCGCGGTCGCTCTCCTCGTGGTCGGGGCCATAGCCGGTGATCTGGCAGTAGACCAGGCGGGGATTGAGGGCGGCCACGTCATCGTAGGTGAGACGGGCCCGCCGCAGGACACGAGGCCGGAAGTTGGTGATGAGGACGTCGGCCTCCCGCAGCAGAGCGAGGACGATCTCCCGTCCCTCCTCGGTATGGAAGTCCAGGCAGACGCTGCGCTTGCCCCGGTTGACGTGCTCGAAGAAGGGGTTCTCGCTCTCCCCTCGCTTGGTGGGGAAGGCAGAGACCAAGGCCCCCCGCAGGCCGTCCCCGGCCGGCGGCTCTATCTTGATGACCTCGGCGCCCCAGTCGGCCAGCACGGCGGCGGCCGTGGGGCCCGCTATCCAGTGGGCCAGCTCCACCACACGCGTCCCGTCCAGTAGACCAGCCATCGGTCCCCTCCTGGCTAAAGTGCCGCTCACCTGCCAGGATAAGGACTGACAACCTCCCCGGCAACCGGCACAGTGGGCATTGACAGCCTGGGCGGAGGGGCCTAACCTGAAGGCGCCAGCTCGCTGTCAGGGGAGGTCGCTGAGGTGCTGACGCGGGACGATCTGCTGACTGCCGAGGCCGTCCAGGACCCTTACGCCTACTTCGGCCACCTGCGTGAGGAGGAAGGCGTCGCCTGGAACGCGCGCTGGGGCGGCTGGCTGGTGACCCGTTACGATGATGTCCTGCAGGTCCTGCGCGATCCCGAGCACTTCTCGTCGGACCGCATGGCCGCCCTGCGCCAGGAGCTGACGGAGGGGGAGGAGGAGAAGCTGGCCCTCCTCATCAACCACCTGAGCAAGTGGTTCGTCTTCAGCGACCCTCCCTACCACACACGGCTGCGCATGCTGGTCAACAAGGCCTTCACCCCCAGCAGCGTGGAGCGGCTCCGCCCCCGTGTCCGCCAGATCGTCGAGGGGCTCCTGGACGGCCTGGCGCCACGGCGCCAGATGGAGTTCATCAAAGAGTTCGCCTTTCACATTCCGGTCATCGTCATCTGCGAGTACATGGGCGTCCCGGCCGAGGACCGGGAGAAGCTGAAGGTCTGGTCCAACCAGGTGGGCAGCGCCGTGGGCATCCGGGCGGGCGACCCTGAGCGCTGGGAGCGCTCCCAGCAGGCGGTGGAGCGGCTGCTGGAGTACTTCCAGCCCCTGGTGGAGGAGCGCCGGCGGCACCCCCGGGAGGACTTCATCACCGCCCTCGTCCAGGCCGAGGAGCGGGGCGACCTCCTCTCCGATGAAGAGGTACTGGCCACCTGCACCCTCCTCATGTTCGCCGGTCACGAGAGCACCATGAACTTGCTGGCCAACGGCCTGGCCGCCTTCATGCGCTTCCCCGACCAGTGGGAGCTGCTCTGCCGGGAGCCCGGCCTGGTTCGGCCAGCGGTAGAGGAGCTTCTGCGCTACGATGGCCCCGTCAAGGCCCTCACCCGGCAGGTGCGCGGAGAGGTGACGCTGGGCGGCAAGGAGCTGAAGGAGGGCGACCGCCTGATGCTCCTCTTCGCCGCCGCCAACCGCGACCCGCGCAAGTTCCGCGACCCCGAGCGACTGGACATAACCCGAAGCCCCAACCCCCACCTGGGCTTCGGCTACGGCATCCACGTCTGCCTGGGGGCGCCCCTGGCCCGCCTGGAGGCCCAGGAGACCTTTCTGACTCTCTCTCGGAGGCTGCCCGGCATCCGCCTGGCCATCGGCCTGGACGAGCTGGAGTACTACCCCACCTTCGTGGGGCGCATCCTGAAGAAGTTACCGGTGGAGTGGTAGTCCCTGCCCGCCCTCGGGCGGGGGACAGGACTGGCCGTGGCCACCCTGTACCTCGTCGCCACGCCTATAGGCAACCTGGAGGACATCACCCTGCGGGCGCTGCGCGTGCTGCGCGAGGTCGTCCTCGTCGCCGCCGAGGACACCCGGACCGCCCGTCGGCTCCTCTCCCACTACGGCATCCAGGCCCGCTTGGTGAGCTACAACGAGCACAACAAGGAGAAGCGGACGCCCCTCCTCCTGGCTGCTCTGGCGGAGGGGGATGTGGCCCTGGTCTCGGAGGCGGGGATGCCTGGCATCAGCGACCCCGGCGTGGACCTGGTGCGGGCGGCGGTGGCCGCCGGCCACCGGGTGACGGCTGTGCCGGGCCCCTCGGCCATCGTCGCTGCCCTGGCCGTCTCCGGCCTGTCCACCCGCCAGTTCACCTATCTGGGCTTCCTGCCCCGCCGCAAGGGGGAGCGACGGCGCCTCCTGGCCTCCCTGCGGGAGGAGCCGCGCACCCTCGTCCTCCTGGAGTCTCCCCACCGGCTGCGGGAGACCCTGGCTGACCTCCACGCCGCCCTGGGGGAGCGCCGCATCGCCGTCTGTCGGGAGCTCACCAAGATGTTCGAAGAGATCTTTCGGGGCACCGTGGGGGAGGCGCTGGCTCACTTCCAGGAGCCCCGGGGTGAGTTCACCCTGGTGGTGGAGGGGGCGGCCGCCGAGCGCCAGAGCCTCTCCCCGGAGGAGGTCGCCCTGGCGGAGCTGGCCCGCCTGCGACGGGAGGGCCGCCACGCCCGGGAGGCGGTGGGCCAGGTGGTAGCCCGCTACCGCCTCCCCCGACGGCGCGTCTACCAGCTATGGCTGCAACTGGCGGGGGAGAGAGGCCCCTAAGAGAGCTGTATGCTAAAATCCAGCAGTGGGACATCCATGGCCGAGAAGATCTTCATAGGCGTCGCCTGGCCCTACGCCAACGGCTCCCTCCACACGGGACAGATAGTGGGGGCCTACCTGCCGGCCGACATCTTCGCCCGCTACCACCGGGCGGCCGGCAACACGGTGCTCATGGTCTCCGGGAGCGACCAGCACGGCACCCCCATCACCGTACGGGCGGAGCAGGAGGGGAAGAGCCCGGCGGAGGTGGCGGCCCATTACCACCAGGAGTTCCTGGAGACCTGGCGGCGCCTGGGCATCACCTTTGACATCTACACCTCCACGGGGACGGAGAACCACGCCCGCACCGTCCATGACATCTTCCTGAAGCTCTACGAGCGGGGCGTCCTCTACAAGGACACCATGAAGCTCCCCTATTGCCCCGTGGAGGAGCGCTTCCTCCTGGACCGCTACGTGGAGGGCACATGCCCCATCTGCGGCTACAGCGGCGCCCGGGGCGACCAGTGCGACAACTGCGGCAACGTGCTGGACCCCGTGGACCTCGTAGACCCCCGCTGCCGGTTCGACGGGGCGACGCCCCAGATCAGGGATTCGGAGCACTTCTTCCTGCGGCTCAGCGCCTACAACCGCAAGCTCAGGGACTGGCTCTCCACCGACAAGCAGCACTGGCGGCGCAACGTCCTCAACTTCTCCCTCTCCGTACTGGAGCAGGGGCTCAAGGACCGGGCCATCACCCGGGACATCGAGTGGGGCGTCCCCATACCCCTCCCCGGCTTCGAGACCAAGCGCATATACGTCTGGTTTGAGGCCGTCATCGGCTACCTCTCCGCTGCCAAGGAGTGGGCCCAGCGCCAGGGAGACCCCGAGAAGTGGCGGGAGTTCTGGCAGGACCCCCGCTGCAAGACCTACTACTTCATCGGCAAGGACAACATCATCTTCCACACCCTCATCTGGCCGGCGGAGCTCATGGCCTACAGCGAGGCCACAGGGGAGCACTACAATCTCCCCTACGATGTCCCCGCCAATCAGTACCAGACAGTGCGGGGGGCCAAGGCCTCCACCAGCCGCAACCTGGCGGTCTGGGTGCTGGACTTCCTCTCCCGCTACGACCCGGACCCCCTGCGCTACTATCTGGCGGTGACGATGCCCGAGACCTCGGACTCCGACTTCACCTGGGCTGACTTCGTCCGCCGCAACAACGATGAGCTGGTGGCCACCTGGGGCAACCTGGTGAACCGCGTCCTCACCTTCGCCTACCGCCACTTCGACCGGGCCGTTCCCGCCCCCGCCCAGCTCTTGGAGCGGGACCGCATGCTCCTCCACCGCGCCGAGCAGGCCCTCAAGCGCACCGGTGAGCACATCTACTGGTGCCATTTCCGCAACGGCATCGAAGAGGCGATGGCGGCTGCCCGGGAGGCCAACCGTTACCTGGAGGAGAGCGCCCCCTGGCGCCTCATCAACCAGGACCGACCCCGTTGCGCCACCGTCATCTACACCGCCATCGCGGCCATCAACGGCCTTAAGGTGGCCTTCTACCCCTACCTCCCCTTCACCAGTCAGCGCCTGCACCACATGCTGGGCTACAAGGGGACCCTGGAGTCCCAGGGCTGGCGGTTCGATATGCCGCGGCCCGGCCAGACCCTGCGAGAGCTGGAGCCCCTCTTCAAAAAGCTGGACCCCGCCATCGTCGCCGAAGAGGAGGCCCGGCTGGGCACCTGACCATGCTGGTGGACTCTCACTGCCACATCCAGGACGAGCAGTTCGACGCCGACCGTGAGGAGGCCCTGGCGCGGGCCCGGCAGGCGGGCGTCCGCGCCTTCGTGGTGGTGGGCTGGGACCTGGAGTCCAGCCGGCGGGCGGTGGCCCTGGCCGACGAGCACTCCGATGTCTACGCCGTCATCGGGGTGCACCCCCACTTCGCCAACACCTGGGGCCGGCGGACCCGCCGCTCCCTCTATCGCCTGGGCCACTCCTCCAAGGTAGTGGCAGTGGGGGAGACGGGGCTGGACTTCTACCGCAACCTGTCTCCACCGGAGGCGCAGCGGCGGGCCTTCCGCGAGCAACTGGAGCTGGCGGCGGAGCTGCGCCGGCCCGTGGTGGTCCACTCCCGGCAGGCGGAGGAGGAGACGCTGGCCATCGTCAGCGCCTACGAGAGGGAGATGCTGGGGCTCTGGCCCAAGGACCGCCCCCTGGGCCAGATGCACTGCTTCTCGGGCGATATAGCCCTGGCCCTCCAGTACGTGCAGATGGGCTTCCTGGTGTCCATCGCTGCCACCTGCACCTACCCCAACGGCGAGAAGGTGCGCTCAGTGGCCGCCGGCGTGCCCCTGCGCTGGCTGACGGTGGAGACGGACGCTCCTTACCTGCCGCCGCAGTCACGGCGGGGTCAGCGCAACGAGCCGGCCTACCTGATGGAGACGGTGGAGGCCATCGCTCGCCTGCGGGGAGAGAGCCAGGAGCGGGTGAGCAGCGGCACCGCCCTAGCGGCGGCCTGGCTCTTCGGCCTAGGAGACCTGGGGGAGGAGTCCCGATAGTGGTAGCGGCACAGCTCTACGGCCCCATCCAGAAAGACCTCGCCCTGGTGGACGAGACCCTCAACTCCCTGCGGGAGGTGGACTTCCCCTTCCTGGCCCGCATGATGGACGTCGTCCTCTCGGGCTCGGGGAAGCGGCTGCGCCCTGCCCTCGTCCTGCTGGCCGGCACCTTCGGCGACTACCGGCTGGACCTGCTGGTGCCCCTGGCCGCCTCCGTGGAGCTGCTGCACACGGCCACCCTGGTCCACGACGACGTCATCGACAACGCCGACACGCGGCGGGGCCGTCCCACCGCCAACAGCCTCTTCCACAACAGCAGCGCCGTCATGCTGGGGGACTATATGTTCGCCCACGCCGCCGAACTGGTGGCCCGCACTGGCAACATACGCGTCATCCGCCTCTTCGCCCATACCCTTATGGTGATGGCCAAGGGCGAGCTGGGCCAGGACATGCGGGCCTACGACAGCCGACAGGACGTGCAAGAGTACCTGAACCGCATCGGTGGCAAGACGGCCTCCCTCTTCGCCACCGCCTGCGAGGGCGGGGCCATCGTCGCCGATGAGCCGGAGGAGTGGATCACCGCCCTCCGCCACTACGGTTACAACCTGGGCATCGCTTTCCAGATAGTGGACGACATCCTGGACTTCACGGGGGACGAGGGGGAGATGGGGAAGCCCGTGGGCAGCGACCTCCTCCAGGGCACCCTCACCCTTCCCTCCCTCCTGCTGTTGCAGCGCTACCCGCGGGACAATCCCATCCACCGCTTCTTCGCCGACCGCCGCCACGAGCACGTGCAGCAGGCGGTGCTGATGGTCCGGGAGTCCGACATACCGCAGGAGTCCTACCGCATGGCGCGGGACTACTGCGGGCGCGCCCTGGAGGCCATCTCCATCCTCCCCAGCACCGAGGCCCGCCGCACCCTGGAGGAGCTGACCTACTACATCCTGGAGCGGCGGAGCTAGGGCATCTGCCCCGGGCTGGGCATGATGGTGAGGCCCCGGCGCAGCCGCTCCAGCATCTGGGCGGAGCGGGCCTCCCCCTCCAGCAGGTGGGCCAGATAGCTGCGCAGGTGCAGCTCCACCTCTCGCGCCAGCGGGGTGGGGAGGCGGAGACGCTGTGCCTCCTGCAGGGACGACCGCTGGAGGAGCCGCAGCGCCTTCAGGGCGCCCTGGCTCAGGGGGCGGGCGCCGGCCTGGCCGGCGCCGCAGTCCGGACAGACCACTCCCCCGGCCAGGGGCGAGAACAGCCCCTCCCCCGGCAGGGGACGGCGGCAGCCCAGGCAATGGTCCAGCTCCGGGCCGAAGCCGCTCAGCGCCAGAAGGCGCGCCTCGAAGCGGCGGACGGCCAGCTCCGGCTGGGGCGCCCGCTCCAGCCAGCGCACCGTCTCCAGGAGCAGCCGGTAGGGGGTATGGGCCTCCGCCCCCGGGGGGAGGAAGCGGTCGGCCACCTCGCAGGCGTAGAGGGCGAGGGCGAGGCGCTCCAGGTCTCCCTGGAGGGCGGGGAAGCTCTCCAGGGTCTGGCAGCCGGCCACCACGTAGCGAGTGTGCCCCTGGGCGAGCTGGACCATCACCCGGGTGAGGGGTTGCAGGTGACCGCCCATACGGCTCTTGGGCCGGCGCACGCCGCGGGCCTTGGCCTCCAGCTTGCCGTGGGCGGGGGTGAGGAGGGTCACCAGGCGGTCGGCCTCGGCCAGGTCGCGCTGGCGCAGGACGAAGGCCTCCGTCTTGAAGAGGCGCGGGGGCTCCGCCAAGGGCTCAGACCTCCTGGCGCCCTTCCAGGGCCCGGCCCAGGGTCACGTCGTCGGCATACTCCAGGTCGGCGCCCATGGGGAGGCCGCGGGCCAGGCGGGTGACCCTCACGCCCAGGGGCCGCAACAGGCGGGCCAGGTAGAGGGCGGTGGCCTCCCCCTCCAGGTTGGGGTTGGTGGCGACGATAACCTCCTTCACCTCGCCGGAACGCAGGCGGTCCAGCAGCTCCCCCACCTTCAGGTCTTCGGGGCCGACGCCGTCCATAGGGGAGATGACTCCGTGGAGGACGTGATAGAGGCCGCGGAAGCGGCCCGTGCGTTCGATGGCCAGGGCGTCCAGGGGCTCCTCCACCACGCAGATGAGGGAACGGTCGCGCTGGGGGTCGCTGCAGAAGCGGCAGGGGTCTACGTCCGTCAGGTTCTGGCAGACGGAACAGAAGACGATGCGCTCCTTGGCCTCCAGAAGGGCCTCGGCCAGGGCCCGCACCTCGGCCAGGGGGGCCCGCAGGACGTAGTAGGTGAGGCGCTGGGCGCTCTTGGGGCCGATGCCTGGCAGCTTGTGGAACTCCTCGATGAGCCGGGCGACGGGCCCGGCGGCAGGTATAGAATCCTGCAAACTCAACACCCCTTCCCCATTCGCTACGCCCATTATAAAGGGGCCAGGGGCTAGGCCCTAGCGGGGAAGCCCGGGCAGGCCGAAGCCGCCGGCCAGGCTGGAGAGGTGTCGCATCTGGGCCTCCCGCACCTTCTCCAGGGCGTCGTTCACCGCCGCTAGGATGAGGTCCTGGAGCATCTCCACGTCGTCGGGGTCCACGGCCTCGGGGCGGATGGTGATGGACTGAAGTTGAGGCCGGGCGCTCATCACTACGGTGACGGCGCCACCGCCAGCGGAGGTCTCCACCACCGTCTCCTCCAGGGTGCGCTGCGCCTCGGCGATGCGATTCTGCAGCTCCTGGATCTGGCGCATGAGGTCACGATTCATTCGCGGTTGCTGGGACATCCTCCTCGCCTCCTTCTTCCTGTGCCAGGGGGACGGCGCCGTGGCGGAGGGCCTCCTTCAGCAGGTGGCCGCCCCCTCTGGGACGTGACGGCGCCTGGGTCATCTCGCAGCGGACGGTCACGGGCTGTCCCAGGAGCCGTGAGGCTACCTCCTCCAGTTGACGCTGACGGGTGGGCTGCCCTACCTGGTCCAGGTGGAACCGCCAGTAGAACCCCAGGACGATGGTGCCCTCCCGCACCTCTTTGACCTCACAGGAGCCGTTCAGGAGGGCTGCCAGGTGACGGTCCACCTCCCGGCAGGAAAGGCGGAGGCGCTCCAGAAAGTCCGGCGGAAGGGCCAGAGAGCCGGAGGCTGGAGGGTCCTGGGGGGCCGCCGGGGCCTCCCGTGGGGGACTCGCCTGGGCGGCGGGGCCCGGGGAGGAGGCAGGGGACGGCGGCCTCTCCTGGCCCAGGGCCTCCACCAGGGCCAGCTCCAGGGGCAGGGGGGAGTAAGGGTCGTCGCGGAAGTCGGCCCGGGCCAGCAGGCGTAGCCCCCGCATTATGGCCTCGCTCTCCGTCTGCTGGGCCAGATGCGTCAACTGAGAGAGCTCCTCCTGGCCCAGCTCCAGCGTGTCGGCTGCGCCAGCCTTGATGAGGAGGAGGGAGCGCAGGCCGGCCACCACCTCCCGGGCGAGCTGTCGCATCTCCAGGCCGTCGTCGTGGGCGGCAGCCACCAGCCGCAGGGCGGCCGCCAGGTCCCGACGGACAATGGCGGCCACCAGCTCACGGGCGCGTCCGTCGGAGCGGAGGCCCAGGGCCTCCCGTACCTGCTCCGTGGTAGGGCTGGGGCCGTAATAGGCCACCACCTGCTCCAGGAGGTTGATGGCGTCTCGCAGAGAGCCGCCGGCGGCGCGAGCGATCTCCTCCAGGCCCCGCTCCTCCAGAGCGAAGCCCTCGGCCTGGCAGATATGGCCCAGGCGGGCCACAGCGGCCGTCAGGGGAACGCGGCGGAGGTCGAAGCGTTGGCAGCGGGAGATGATGGTGGCCGGCAGCCGCTGCGGTTCGGTGGTGGCCAGGACGAAGATGACGTGGGGCGGCGGCTCCTCCAGCGTCTTCAGGAGGGCGTTGTAGGCCTCCTGGGTGAGCATGTGGACCTCGTCCACCAGATAAACCTTGTAGCGGCCGCCCATGGGGGCCAGCCCCACGCGGTCCCGCAGCCGCCTGATCTCATCGATGCCGCGGTTGCTGGCGGCATCCATTTCCAGCAGGTCTGGCGCCTGGCCGGCCAGGTAGCTCTCGCAGGAGGGACAGCGGTTGCAGGGCTCCCCGTCCTGGGGGGACTGGCAGTTGACGGCCTTGGCGATGAGCCTGCCCAGGCTGGTCTTGCCGGTGCCCCGGGGTCCGCAGAGGAGATAGGCATGGGCGATGCGGCCGCTGGCGATGGCGTTGCGCAGGGTCCTGGTCACGCTGTCCTGGCCTGCCACCTCGGCGAAGGTCTGAGGGCGCCACTTGCGGTAGAGGACCTGCTCGCGTCGGGGGAAGCTCTCGCCGTTCACTCCGAGGGCTAGTATAAGGTGGGGCGTCGCTGGCTAGCTAGGGGTGAGCGTCAGGGTCGGGGCTGTCGGGTGGGGGGCGGGCGCTGGCCCGCCCCCCGCGTCGCGTCAGGCGGGCTCGCCCTCCAGGTGGGCGCGCAGCATCCAGGCCATCTTCTCGTGCCGATGGGCCAGGTCCTGGAGGAAGTTGCTGGTCACCTCGTCCCCCTGCTTCTCGCCCACGGTCTGTATCTGCTCGCGCAGCCAGTTGATGATGGCCTCGTGGTCGGCCAGCAGGTTGGCGAGCATGGTCTGGGAGTCGGGGTAGCTGCCCGGCTCCTCCTTTAAGCCGGTCTGCTGCAGGAACTCCGTCATGGTGCCGGGCGCCCAGCCCCCCAGGTGCCGTATGCGCTCCGCCACCTCGTCCACGAACTCGTCCAGCATCTTGTACTGCTCTTCCAGGAAGGTGTGCAGGGCATAGAAGCGGGGTCCCACCACGTTCCAGTGGTAGTTGCGGGTCTTGGTGTAAAGGGTGAACTCGTCAGCCAGGAGCCGGCCCAGGAGGCGCGCCACCTCCTCACGCTGCGCCTGGGCGAGGCCTATGTTCACGGCGGCCGCCTTGTGGCCCGTCTGCATGCTCTCCTCCTCCCTTCCAGTGATGTGACTACGACTCCTTGCCACGCTGGCCGTTCATGGCCACACGTGAACCGGTCTGACTTTAAGTCCATTATAAACTACTCCCGCGCCCCTCCGCGACCGTGATCAGGGCGCGGGAGCGCGTCCTAGATATAGGTTCTCTCGCGCTTGCATGAGGCGCTCCTCCTCCGGCAGGGCGTGGTCGTAGCCCAGAAGGTGGAGGACGCCGTGGATCAGCAGGTGGGCCACCTCCCGCTGCACCGGGTGGCCCCGCTCTCTGGCCTGGCGCTCGGCCGTGGGGTAGGAGATGATGACCTCTCCCAGGTGGAGGAGTCCGTCCGGCGCGGCCACCATCTGTTCCCCCTCCTGCAGGGAGAAGGAAAGGACATCCGTAGGCTCGTCCTCGCCGGCGTAGGTACGGTTCAGCTCTTGGACGGTGGCGTCGTCGGTGACGAGGACGTCCAGCTCCGCCGCCGGCACGCCCTCCCCTGCCAGGACCGTGCGCGCCACTTCCCTGAGCCACGTCTCGTCGAGGCGGGAGGAGAAGGGCTCCTCCACGCTCACCAGTATGACGTGCTCCCTCATGGCGCAGGGGCAGGGCGGGGGGACGCCGTCCGATCGCGGCGTCTAGCCCAGGACGCGGGCCGCCGCCTCGGCCGCATCAATGAGGGGGAAGGGGAAGACACCTACCACCAGGAGGCCTGCTACCGCCAGCAGCACCGTCAGGCCTATGGCCGGGGCTGGCCGCAGCGGCTCCGGGCGGCGAGGCTCGTCCACGAACATGGTCAGGACCACCCGAAGGTAGTAGTAAGCGGAGACGACGCTGTTTACCACGCCCAGCACCGCCAGCCAGACCAGGTCCGCCTGCACGGCAGCGTTGAAGATATACAGCTTGGCCACGAAGCCGGCCGTGGGCGGTATACCCGTCAGGGAGACCAGGGCCAGGGTGAGGGCCAGCGCCAGAGGCAGGGAGCGGCGGGCCATCCCTGCGTAGTCGCCGATGAAGTCGCTGCCGATGCGCTGGGAGATGGCGATGACGGCAGCGAAGGCCGCCAGATTGGTGAAGGCGTAGGCGGCCAGGAAGAAGATGACGGCGCCCGTCCCCAGGAGGGGCTGCGGCTCTCCCGCCGAGACTGCTGCCAGACCGATGAGGAAGTACCCGGCCTGGGCGATGGAGCTGTACCCCAGCAGCCGCTTGATGTCCATCTGGGGCAACGCCATCAGGTTGCCTATGGTCATGGAGAGGGCCGCCAGCACCCCGAACAGCACCCCCCAGTCCTGGGCGATGAAGCGGTCTCCCAGCCCCTCAACGAAGAGCCTGATGGCCACGGCGAAGCCGGCCGCCTTGGAGCCCACCGAGAGGAAGGCGGCCACCGGCGTGGGCGCCCCCTGATAGACGTCCGGCACCCACATCTGGAAGGGCACCACCGCCATCTTGAAGCCCAGACCGGCCGCCAGCAGCACCGCCGCCAGCACGTAGCCCGCCCGGGCGTCGTCGCCAGCGGAGGAGACGGCCCGGGCGATGTCCACCAGATTGGTGGAGCCCGACAGCCCGAAGAGGAAGGCCATCCCGTAGAGGGTGAGGGCGGCACTCACCGCCCCGATGAGCAGATACTTCAGACCCGCCTCGCTGGAGCGCTGGTCCCTCAGGAAGCCCACCAGCACGTACTGGGAGAGGGCCGTCAGCTCCAGGGCCACGAAGATAAGTATCAGATCCACCGCGCCGGCCAGCAGGGAGAGGCCGGCGGCCGTGGTCAGCACCAGGACGTAGTACTCCGCCTGGTGAGGCCGTCCCCACAGGTACTCCACGGAGGCCAGCACCACCGCCGCTGCCACCCCGGCGAAGAGGACGGCGAAGAAGAGGGAGAAGTCGTCCAGGCGGTAGACGTCGCTGAAGGCGCTGCCACGGTTGCCGGTGACGATGAGGGCTGCCGCCCAGGCCAGGGCCCCTACCGCTCCCATCAGGGCCAGGCCGGCCGCTCCCCCGCGCTCCCACAGGGGGCGCAGGCCCCTCCCCATGAGGCTGGAGAAGGCGTCCACGATGAGGACGAGCCCGGCCACCGCCAGCAGGATCAGCTCGGGCCCCAGACGGTTCACGCTCTCCATAGCTCTACCCTAGCCTAGCCGCTCGGCTATGGGCAGCACTCCGGACTCGACCAGGTCCATCACCACCCTGGGGTAGATGCCCACCAGCAGGATGACTGCCACCAGGGCCAGCGTGGGGACTCTCTCCCACCAGGCCACCGCCTCCTGCAACCCCTGCCAGCGGGGCGTGAGCTCCCCCCAGAAGACACGCTGCACCATCCAGAGGATGTACCCGGCCGCCAGCAGCACCCCGGTGACGCCCAGCACCGTCAGGAACTGGTGGCGGGGGAAGGTGCCCAGGAAGACCGTTACCTCCGAGACGAAGCCGGCCAGGCTGGGCAGCCCCAACGAGGCCAGCCCGGCGATGACCATCACCGTCGTCAGATAGGGCATGGCGCGGGCCAGGCCCTGCATCTCGCCGATCTGGCGCGTGTGGGTGCGCTCGTAGACCAGCCCCACCATCACGAAGAGGAGGCCGGTGATGAGGCCGTGGGTCAGCATCTGCATCGCCGCCCCGGTCAGCCCCACCGTGCCCAGGGCGGAGGCCCCCAGCAGGACGTAGCCCATGTGGCTCACGCTGGAGTAGGCGATGAGGCGCTTCAGGTCGCTCTGCATCAGGGTGGCCACGGCGCCGTAAAGGATGCTGAGGGCAGCCAGGGCGGCCAGCCAGGCGGAGGCGTCGCGGGCCACGTCGGGCAGGATGGAGAAGCAGAGGCGCAGGATGCCGTAGCCTGCCATCTTCAGCAGCACCCCCGCCAGCATCACACTCACGGCGGTGGGGGCGTCGGTGTGGGCGTCCGGCAGCCAGGTGTGGAGGGGCACCACCGGCAGCTTCACCCCGAAGGCGATCATCAGGAAGGCGAAGACGACGGTGGCCGGCAACACAGCGTCCCGCAGCGGCCCCATCTCCTGGAGCTGACGCATGTCGAACGTCTCGGCGGCGAAGCCGATGACCAGGATGGCTACCAGCATGAAGGCGGAGCCGAAGAAGGTGAACAGGACATACTTCCAGGCCGAGTAGATCCGCCGTCCCGTCCCCCAGATGGAGATCAGGAAGTACATGGGCAGCAGCTCCAGCTCAAAGAAAAGGAAGAAGAGCACCAGGTCCAGGGAGGCGAAGACCCCCAGGAGGGAGGTCTCCAGCACCAGGAGCCAGGCGAAGTACTCCCGCGGCCGCAGCCCTATATTCCAGGAGACCAGGACGGCCACCGTGGTGAGGAGGGCCGTCAGGGCCACCAGGGGCAACGAGAGACCGTCCACCCCCAGCAGATACTGGACGGTGAAGGGAGCCACCTCGGAGCTGATCCAGGTACGCTGGTCGACGAACTGGAACTGCTCCCCGCTCCTGTCATAGGCGACGAAGAGGGCCACCGCTATCCCCAGCGCCGCCAGGGAGGTCAGGAGGGCCAACCAGCGGGCCCAGCCCTCTCGCTCTCGGGGCAGGAGCGCTATCAGCGCCGCCCCCAGCAGTGGCAGGAAGACCAGGAGAGACAGCACCTTGCCTGACCTCTCAGACCAGCAGTATCACCACCGTCGCCACTACGACGCCCACGGCGATGGCGGCACCGTAGACCTGGGCCTGCCCCGCCTGGGCCAGGCGCAGCACGCCGCCCCCATAGCGGGTCAGGGTGCCCAGGCCGTTCACTGCGCCGTCCACCACCACCCTGTCCCACATCTGGAGACCGAAGGCGATGCCCCTCAGGAAGAGGCGCCGTACTATCAGCCCCTCGTACAGGTCGTCTAGGAAGTAGCGGCGCTCCAGTAGGGTGGCGAGCGGCCACAGGGCGCGGCGGACCGCCTCGGGGCTGAAGAGTCGCAGCCCGTAGAGGAGCCAGGCCAGCGCCAGACCGGCCACACCCACCGCCACAGAGGCGACGGCGATTCCCATCCGGAAGTGGGGCTCCGCCGCCAGCTCCTCCGTCCCCGCTGGCAGAGAGCCGGCCAGCAGGTGCTCCAGGCCGTGCTGCAGGTTCACGAAGCCAGCCCCCACCGAGAGGCCCGCCAGGGCCAGCATGGGCAGGAGCATCACCCAGGGGGACTCGTGGGGCTGGCCACCGTGGCTGCCGTGGCCCTGCGTCTCGCCGCCCCGGTAGCTGCCACCGAAGGTGAGGAAGAGCATCCGTCCCACGTACAGCGCCGTCACGAAGACGCCCGCCAGCAGCGCCCAGAAGACCACCGGCCGCTCCTCCCAGGCCACGGCCAGGATCTCGTCCTTGCTCCAGTAACCGGCCAGGGGGAATATCCCTACCAGGGCCAGGCCCGCCACCGCGGTGGTCAGGAAGGTGATGGGCATGTGGCGGGCCAGGCCGCCCATCCTCCGCATGTCAAAGGTGCCGGTGGCGTGGTTGACGGAGCCGGCGCCCAGGAAGAGGAGGGCCTTGAAGAAGGCGTGGGTGAAGAGGTGGAAGATGGCCACGGCGAAGCCGAAGACCCCCAGCCCCGCCATCATGTAGCCCAGTTGGCTGATGGTGGAGTAGGCCAGCACCCGCTTGATATCCGTCATCACCAGTCCCACCAGGGCGGAGGCGAGGGCGGTAACGGCGCCGATGACGGCCACCGTGGTTATCGCCTCCTCGGAGAGAGCGAAGACGGGGAAGAGGCGGGCTACCAGGTAAACGCCGGCCGCCACCATGGTGGCGGCGTGGATGAGGGCGGAGACGGGGGTGGGGCCCTCCATGGCATCGGGCAGCCAGACGTGGAGGGGGAACTGGGCCGACTTCCCCGCCGCCCCGGCGAAGACGCCGCCGGCGAAGAAGGCGATGACGCTCGTCCCCACCACCCCGGCCAGGGCCGCCTCCTGGATGGCTGCTATGTCCAGCTCGCCCGTCTGCCACCATATCAGCAGGATGGCCGAGAGGAGCCCCAGGTCGCCCAGGCGGGTCACCAGGAAGGCCTTCGTGGCCGCCCGGCGGGCGGCGTCCCGCTGGAACCAGAAGCCGATGAGCAGATAGGAGCAGAGGCCCACCAGCTCCCAGAAGACGAAGAGCTGCAGCAGGTTGGAGGCGGCCACCAGCCCCAGCATGGAGCCGGTGAAGAGGGACATGAAGGCGAAGTAGCGGGAATAGCCGGGGTCGCCGGCCATGTAGCCCTGAGAGTAGACCTGAACGGCCAGGGAGACGCCGGTCACCACCACCAGCATCAACGCCGCCAGCCCGTCCAGGCGGAAGCCGATGTCCACCCGCAACGGCCCCACCGCTACCCACTCATGGGGCGGGAAGCCCACGGCGTGGCCCTCGCTCTGCACCGCCGAGTCCAGCGCCCACAGGGCCAGGACGAAGGCGGCTGCTATGGCTGCCACGGTGAGGTAGCCGCTCCAGCGAGGCCGCCAGAAGGGGAGCCCGCTGACCGAGAGCAGAGAGGCGAGGGCGATGACGGCGAAGGAGCCCAGAGGCAGTAGGACGATGGCCCAAGCGGCTGCCTCCGGTATCGGGTCCAACATCTCAGACCTTCCTCAGAATCTCCTGCGCCACGTGGGCCTTGCCCCAGGGCACGTAGACGGTGTGGGGCTCCAGCTCCGCCGCCTCCTTCCAGCCCGAGGCCGGCACCACCAGCACCGACACCGCCTCGGCGTTCAGAAGCTCCTTCCACATCTCAGCCACGTAGGCGTTCTTCACTTCCATGAAGCGGTACCACATAGTGGCTCACCAGCGCAGCAGGTTTATCTTGTCCACGTCCACCGTCTCCCGCTGACGGTAGATGGCCACGGCCAGGGCCAGGGCCACCGCCGCCTCCGCCGCCGCCACGGCGATGCTGAAGACCACGAACACCTGCCCCGAGAGGGCATTGGTGGACTCCACGAAGCGGGCGAAGGCCACCAGCGTCAGGTTGACGGCGTTGAACATCAGCTCGATGCCGATGAGGATGCCTATGACGTTTCGCTTGGAGAGGACGAGAAAGAGGCCGATGCCGAAGAGGAGGGCGCCCAGGAGCAGGAAGTGTTCCAGGCCTACCGTCATCCCTCACTCCTCTCGCACCAGCACTATGGCCCCCAGCACCGCCATGAGGAGGAGGGCTGCCGCTATCTCGAAGGGAAGCAGATAGCGACTCAGTAACGCCTCCCCTATGGCGGAGGCCGTCTCCTGAAACCCCTGGCCCAGGGCGGGGCCCCAGTCTGTCACCAGGGCCACGGCGGCCACCAGGCCAGCCACCGCCAGCGCCAGGGCCAGGGCCGGCCAGCGCATGGCCGTCTCGGCATTGTCCCGCGCCGCCCGCGGCGTCAGAGCGATGGCGAAGACGATGAGGACGGAGATCGCCCCGGCGTAGATGAGGACCTGGACCACGGCCAGAAAATCGGCCGAGAGGAGGACGAAGAGGCCGGCCACGCCCAGGAAGCTCAGCACCAGGGCCATCACCGCCTTCACCAAGTCCCGCACCACCGCCACCGTCAGGGCGGAGACCACGGTGAGGGCGGCCAGGAGCCAGAAGGCCACCACGCTGCCTACATCGTCCAATCTCAGGAACCTCCAGGCGTGTAGGGCTGATAGTAGATGCCCCCCACCTCCCGCACCAGGATGGGCTGCTTGGGACGCCGCTCCGGCCGCAGCTGACCCAGGAGGGCCGCCCAGCCGGCACCCAGGAGCAGGGCCAGGGCCAGGTTGCCCACAGCGAAGGCGGGCAGCACCACCCCGGCGGAGGCGCCCGTCTCCCTCCACACCAGCACCTCCAGCCCCACCAGCAGCAGGTTGAGGATCATGAGGGGCAGCAGGTACTTCCAGGCGAAGTTCATGAGCTGGTCTATGCGCAGGCGGGGCAACGTCCCCCGCATCCAGATGAAGAGGAAGAAGGTGGCGTACAGCTTGGCCAGGAAGATGAGCCAGCCCGGCACCCACTCCTCCAGTCCCCACAGCGTCCAGCCGCCCAGGTACAGGGTGACGATGGTGGCGGCGATGCCGAACCCAGCGATGTACTCCGCCAGCTGGAACATCCCCCAGCGGATGCCCCCATACTCCGTGTGATAGCCAGCGATGATCTCCGACTCCGCCTCGGCGATGTCGGCCGGGCTGCGGTTCACCTCCACCGCTCCTGCTATGATGAAGCCCAGGAGGCTCAGGGGCTGCAGGAAGATCAGCCAGGCGTTGTAATCGCCCTGCCAGAGGACGAGCTCCCGCAGCCGCATGCTCCCCACGAAGGCCACCGGCCCCAGGAGGGCCAGCACCATCACTACCTCGTAGCTGATGAGCATGCCCACACTGCGCATCGCCCCCAGCAGGGAGTACTTGTTGCCGGAGGCCCAGCCGGCCATGAAGACGGCGATGGTGCCTACCGAGCTCACGGAGACGATGTAGAGGACCCCCACGTTCAGATCGGCCAGGACCATCCCCGGGCCGAAGGGGAAGACGGCCAGGATGAGGATGACCGGCACCACCACCGCCACCGGCGCCGCCCAGAAGAGGATGCGGTCGGCGTGGCGGGGGGTGATCATCTCCTTGGCCAGCACCTTCAGGGCATCGGCCAGGGGTTGGAGGAGGCCGAAGGGGCCCACCCGGTTAGGCCCCAGACGCACCTGGATGCGGGCCAGGAGGCGTCGCTCTATCCAAATGAAGGCGAGCTGGCTCAACACCGCCCAGCCCAGCAGCGCCAGCATGCCGATGACACCAGAGAGGACGTAGGGCACCCAGGCCGGGGCCCCCTGGTCCGACAGCCAGCCCAGGAAAGCGCCTACGGCATTCCCCAGGTCCCGCAGGTCCCACCAGGGGGAAAGGGGGGGCATCACCGGTCCACCTCCCCCACGACGATGTCCACGCTGCCCAGGGTGATGATGGCGTCCGCCACCGTCAGCCCCAGCACCATCTCCGGCAGGGGCGTCAGGTTGATGAGGGAGGGGGAGCGTATGTGAAAGCGGAAGGGGGCGGGGCTGCCATCGCTCACCACGTAGAAGCCCAGCTCCCCCCGCGGCGACTCGATGCGACCGTAGGCCTCGCCGGGGGGCGGCCGCAGTGCCAGGGGCACCGGCGTCTGGTAAGGGCCGGAGGGTATCATCTCCAGGGCCTGCTCCAGGATGCGGACGCTCTGGCGCATCTCCGCCAGCCGCACCAAGAAGCGGTCGTAGCAGTCGCCGTTGGTGCCCACGGGGATCTCGAAGTCCACGCGGTCGTAAGCGGCGTAGGGGTCGGCCTTGCGCAGGTCCCAGGCCACGCCGGAGCCCCGCAGCATGGGGCCCGATACCGAGTAGGAGATGGCCTTGTCCGCCGGCAGGACGCCCACGCCCCGGGAGCGGGCCACCACGATCTCATTCTCCACCAGCAGCTCCTCATACTCAGCGATGCGCTGCGGCATCTCCTTGACGAACTGGCGAGCCCGCGGGAGGAACTCCGGCGGCAGGTCACGGGAGACGCCGCCGATGCGCATGTAATTGGTGGTGAGGCGGGCGCCGCAGGCCAGCTCGAACAGGTCCAGCACCTTCTCCCGCTCCCGCATCATGTAGAGGAGGGGTGTGTGCCAGGCGCCGCAGTCATTGATGAAGGTGCCGATGGCCATGCAGTGGCTGGCCAGCCGCTGGAGCTCAGACATGATGACCCGTATCCACTGCGCCCGCTCCGGCACCTCCACCCCCGCCAGCTTCTCCACCGCCAGACAGTAGGCCAGGTTGCCCGTCATGGCCGCCAGGTAGTCCGTGCGGTCGGTGAAGGGGATGTTCTGGGTGAAGCTGCGCTCCTCCGCCAGCTTCTCCATGCTGCGGTGGAGGTAGCCCATCACCATGTCGCAACCGATGATGCGCTCCCCGTCCAGGGTGACCTTGAGACGGAAGACGCCGTGGGTGCTGGGGTGCTGCGGCCCTATGTTGACGACGAAGGGCTCCGTCTTGAAGGCCATCTCTCCCTAGCCCCTCCCCGTGTCCGGCTCCCCGGGCTCCCCCGGGAAGCGTTGCAGGCCCGGCATCCGCTGACCGGGCATCGCCAGCCAGTCCTTGCGCAGGGGGTGGCCGGGGAAGCCCTCCCAGAGGAAGAGGCGCCGCAGGTCCGGGTGCCCCTGGAAGCGGATGCCCATCAGGTCATAGGCCTCCCGCTCCTGGAGCCCGGCCCCCAGCCACACCGGCGTCACAGAGTGCACCACCGGGTTCTCCCTGTCCCAGAGCCGCACCTTGAGGACCCCCATCTGGTTGAGGCGGAGCGACTGCAGGTGATAGACCACCTCGAAATGGTCCAGCCGGTCCACGGCGGTGAGACAGCTCAGGAACTTGAAGTCCAGCTCCGGGTCGTCCCGCAGGAAGAGGCAGGCGTCCAGCAGGTGCTCCGGCCGCACCTCCACCCACTCCGGGTTGGCGTCCGCCACAGCGCCGGGGAAGCGCTGCTCCAGGGCGTGGGCCAGTTGGAGGCCGGAGATGAGACGGGTCGCCATGGGCTACACCCACTCCAGGGCCCGCTTCCGCCAGGCGTAGAGGAGACCCAGGAAGATGGCGATGGTGAAAGGAAGCACCGCCACATAGCCCGCCACCGCTAGCCTCGAGAACGAGAGGGCCCAGGGAAAGAGGAAGACCGCCAGCACATCGAAGATGACAAAGAGGAGGGCGAAGAAGTAATAGCTGACCTTGAACTGCACCTGACTGGTGCCCTCGGTGGGGATGCCGCACTCGTAGGTGTCCTCCTTGACGGGGTTGGGACGGTCAGGGCGGAGCCGCAGCAGCCCCATCAGCCAGGAGGTGACGATGCCTCCCACGGGGAAGATGAGGGCCAGTACCAGGAGAAACCCTACGTGTCCCCACTCAGAGAGCATTGCAGGCAGATTTGTGAATTCGGGCGCTTGTCGGGCGGTAGTATAGCACAGGGCCCGGGATGGGACAAGTAGAGAGGCCGGCCGGTGGGGTGCCCCCTCGCTTGACACTGAAGGACGGCGGCGGCTAACATCGGGCCAGCGAACAGGTCTGGGAGAGGCCCGCCGGGCCTCTTCTTGTTAATCGCCAGCTCAGGGGAGGCTGCCTTGGCCCGACAGGAGTACACGAAGGTCCTGCCCAGCCCCAGCCCGGAGACCCGTTTCTTCTGGGAAGCCTGCAAGCGCCATGAGCTCTGGCTCCCCTACTGCCGCCACTGCCAGCGCTTCTTCTGGTACCCGCGGGACTTCTGCCCCCGCTGCTTCCAGTGGGAGGTGGAGTGGCGGCGGGCCAGCGGCCGCGGCAAGGTCTATACCTTCGCCATCCACTACCGGGCCTTCGACCCACGCTGGGAGCCGGACATCCCCTATGTGACGGCCATCGTGGAGCTGGAGGAGGGGGTTCGCCTCTACACCGTGCTGGTGGACGTGGAGCCTGACCCGTCCAAGGTGCACTGCGACATGCCGGTGGAGGTCGTCTTCGATGATGTGTCGGAGGAGATAGCCCTACCCAAGTTCCGCCCCCTGGACGCTGCCCGAGGAGGAGACCAGTGACGGAGGCCACCGCCCCCAGCGAGGAGCTCACCAACAGGGAGCTGCGGGAGCTCTTCCGCCGCGTCGCCATCGTCGGCGTGGACGAGGCGGACGAGATCGGCATCGTCCCCCACAAGTCGACGCTGCAGATGCACGCCGAGGCGGCCCGCAACGCCCTGGCCGACGCTGGCATCGACAAGTCGGAGGTGGACGCCGTCCTCACCTGTTCGGCCGGGCCCATGTCCAGCGTCCAGGTGGCGGAGTACCTGGGCATCTTCCCCCGCTTCACCGACAGCACCAACATCGGCGGCACGTCTTTCCTGACCCACTTGGAGCATGCGGCGCTGGCCATCGCCACCGGGGTGTGCCGGGTGGCCCTCATCACCCACGGCGAGACGGGCTATTCCAGTCGCTTCCGGGGCGGGCGGCTCGCCCCCTTCGACGCCTGGCAGCCCCTGCGCCAGTTTGAGACGCCCTACTACATCGGGGCGCCTCCCGGCAACTACGCCCTGGCCTGCATGCGCCATATGTACCAGTACGGCACCACCCACGAGCAACTGGCGGAGATCGCGGTGGCCACTCGCAAGTGGGCCCAGCTCAACCCCAAGGCCCTCATGCGTGACCCCCTCACCCTAGAGGACGTCCTGTCCTCGCGTTGGGTGGTCTACCCGTTCCACATCTACGACTGCTGCCTGGTGACGGACGCCGCCGGCGCCGTGGTGGTCACCAGCGTCGAGAGGGCGCGTGACTGTCGCAAGCGACCGGTGCGGCTGTTGGGAGCGGCCACCGCCCACACCCACCAGTCCCTCACTGCCATGCCTGACCTGACGGAGACGCCGGCCAAGCTCTCCGGCCCGCGGGCCCTGGCCATCGCCGGCGTCCGCCATGAGGACATAGACGTGGTGGAGGTCTACGACTCCTTCACCTACACAGTGCTGGCGGAGCTGGAGGACCTGGGCTTCTGCAAGAAGGGCGAGGGGGGCGCCTTCGTCTCCGGGCAGCGGACGGCCCCGGGTGGCGACTTCCCCCTCAATACCAGCGGTGGCGGCCTCTCCTACACTCACCCCGGTATGTACGGCATCTTCCTCATCATAGAGGCAGTGCGGCAGCTCCGGGGGGAATGCGGCCCCCGCCAGGTGCCAGGGGCGAAGCTCGCCCTCATCAACGGCATGGGCGGCACCCTCAGCGCCAGCACCACGGCCATCCTGGGAGTGGACTAGCAGCAGTGCTCATAGACCTCCACGCCCACACGCTCCCCCTCTCTCACGACAGCTCCCTCACGGCCGACGAGCTCATCGAAGCGGCCAAGGCGGCCGGCCTGGACGGCATCTGCCTGACGGAGCACGACTTCGCCTGGGACCCGGAGGAGGTGGGACGACTGGCCCGGCGGCACCGTTTCTTGGTGTTGCCCGGCATGGAGGTGAACACCGAGCACGGGCACGTCCTGGCCTTCGGCCTCAGCGGCTACCGCTACGGCATGCACCGGGTGAGCGAGCTGGCCCGGCTGGCCGCCCAGGAGGGCGCGGTGCTGCTGGCCGCCCACCCCTACCGCCGCCAGATACCCTGGGAGCCCGGGGACGACGGCCGCTGGCAGGAGGCGATCGAGCGGGCGCTGCGCAACCCCTGTTACGGCGTCGTCGTCGCCGTGGAGGGGCTCAACGGCCGGGGGAGTGAGACGGAGAACCGCTTCTCCCTGGAGGTGGCGGAGCGATTGGGCCTCCCCATCGTCGCTGGGAGCGACGCCCATGCCCGGGAGGACGTGGGGCGCTGCGCTACCGAATTCACCGGCCGCATCGAGGGGCTGGAGGACCTGCTGGAGGCGCTGCGACGGGGGCGCTTCCGCGCCCTGTGGCTGGACCGCGCCCAGGTTTGACGGCCGCCAGCGGGTGATGTATTCTTCCATCGGCCGTAGCGGTGCACCTAACGCTTACGTGCAGGAGGGGGCCTATGACGCAACGGTCCATCATCACAGAGGAGATGCGCTCCTATCTGGGCAGGGAGTCGGCGCCGGTGGTGGTGGAGGTGGACAAGACCGCCTGCCGCATCTTCGCCCGCGCCGTGGGCTACACGGATCCCGTCTTCTATGATGAGGAGTTCGCCAAGAGCAAGGGCTACCGCAGCATCCTGGCTCCCCCGGGTTTCCTGGGCCACACCATCTACAACCCGGCCAGGCCGCAGCGGCTGGACTACCTGCCGCCCTTCGAGATCCCCTACAAGCGGCTCCTCAACGGCGGCAACGACCTGCAGTACTTCGACGACATCTGCGCCGGCGACGTCCTGACGGCCACTAGCAAACTGGTGGACCTCCAGGAGCGGGAAGGCCGGCTGGGGCCCATGCTCATAACCGTCACCGAGATCACCTATCGCCGCGGCGACAAGGTGGTCGCCGTCATGCGAGGAACCCTCATCTCCTACTGACCAAGAGCCAGGAGGACGCCATGGCGGAGCAGCAGCTTTACTTCGAGGACGTGGAGGTAGGGCAGGAAGTCCCCACCCTGGTGGAGCGGTGCGACGCCCGGCGCCTGGTCATGTGGGCCGCCGGCTCCGGCGACTTCTATGAGATCCACTACGACAAGGACTTCGCCATCGGCACCGGGCTGCCGGAGCGGATCGTCCACGGCGCTCTGAAGCACGCCCTCCTGGGGCGCATGCTGCACGAGTGGATCCGTTACCAGGGCCGCATCAAGCGGCTGGCGGTCCAGTACCGGGGTATGGACTTGGTGGGGAAGAACGTCACCTGCAAGGGCGTGGTCACCAAGAAATACCAGCAGGACGGCGAGAACCTCGTCGAGCTGGACGTCTGGACGGAGTCCGAGGACGGACAGCGGACCACGCCGGGCACAGCCGTGGTGGCCCTCCCCTCCAGGGGTGGCTAGTCCGCCTCTCCGTCCCACCTCAACTCTCGGGAGGAAGACACATGGGCAGGCTGGAAGGCAAGGTGGCTATCGTCACGGGGGCGGGCCGTGGCATCGGCCGGGGCATCGCCCTGTTGATGGCCCGCGAGGGGGCCAGGGTAGTGGTGAACGACCCCGGCGTGGGCCCGGACGGCGTGGGCTTCGACCAGGGCCCGGCCGACCAGGTGGTGCAGGAGATCCTCTCCCAGGGGGGGACGGCGGTCCCCAGCTACGACAGCGTGGCCACCATGGAGGGGGCGGAGCGCATCATCCGCACGGCGTTGGACAACTTCGGCCGTCTGGACATCCTGGTGAACAACGCCGGCATCCTGCGCGACCGCATGATCTTCAACATGACGGAGGAGGAGTGGGACGCCGTCATCGCCGTCCACCTGAAAGGCACCTTCAACTGCACCCGCCACGCCTCCGTCCTGATGCGGCAGCAGCGCTTCGGCCGCATCATCAACTTCACCTCCGAGTCCGGCCTCTGGGGGAACGCCGGCCAGGCCAACTACGGGGCGGCCAAGGCCGGCATCGCCGGCTTCACGCGGGTGGTGGCGCGTGACCTGGGTCGCTACGGCGTCACCTGCAACGCCATCGCCCCCCGGGCTTGGACGCGCATGACCGCCACCATACCCGGCCGGCAGGCCCAGCAGCAAGAGCTGGTGGAGCGGATGCAACGGCTGCGGCCGGAGCTGATAGCGCCCATGGTCTGCTACCTGGCCAGCGATTACGCCTGGAACATCAACGGGCAGGTGTTCATGGTCTACGCCGGGACGGTGGCCCTGCTGCGTCCCCCGGTGCCCTGGCGGACCGTCTACAAGCCGGGCCTGTGGACGGCGGACGAGATAGCCCAGGTGATGCCCTCCCTGCTGGAGGGGACCCGCAACCCGGCGCCGCCGCCCGAGGACCTGGAGATACCGGGGCGGCCCCGCAAGCAGGAACAGCCAGCCAGCTAGCCTAGCGGAGGTCAACCGATGGGAGACAGGCTCAAGGGACGTTGCGCAGTGGTCACCGGGGCGGGCCGCGGCATCGGCCGGGCCATCGCCCTGGCCTTCGCCGCCGAGGGGGCCAACGTAGTGGTGAACGACGCCGGCGTGGGCCCGGACGGCGTGGGCTTCGACCAGGGCCCGGCCGACCAGGTGGTGCAGGAGATCCGCTCCCAGGGGGGCAACGCCGTCGCTAACTACGATAATGTGGCCAGCGTGGAGGGCGGCGAGAACATCATCCGCCAGTGCGTGGAGACCTTCGGTCGCATAGATATCCTGGTGAACAACGCCGGCATCGTGCGCCCCCGCATGATCTTCAACATGACGGAGGAGGAGTGGGACGCCGTCATCGCCGTCCACCTGAAGGGCGCCTACAACTGCACCAAGCCGGCCTCCGTCTTGATGCGACAGCAGCGCTTCGGCCGCATCATCAACGTCTCCTCCCTGGTGGGGCTGAGCGGCATGTCCGGCCAGGCCAACTACGGGGCAGCCAAGGCGGGGCTGGCCGGCTTCACGCGGGTGGTGGCGCGTGACCTGGGTCGCTACGGCGTCACCTGCAACGCCATCGCCCCGGTGGCCCTGACCACTCGCCTCGGCTCCCAGGCCGTCCAGGACGAGCGGCTGTTGCGGCAGATCGGCGTGGTCAAGGAGGAGGCGGAGCGCTACACCCCCGAGCACATAGCGCCCCTGGTGGTCTACCTGGCCAGCGACGATGCCTGGGACGTCAACGGCAAGATCTTCCACGTGGGCGGGGGGTACATCAGCCTGGCCTCGGAGGAGATACCGCTACGGGAGATGACCAAGTCGGGCGGGGACACGGAGTGGACGGTGGACGAGCTGATCCACCTGGTCCCCAACCTGCTGACCTTCGACCTCGTAAACCCGGCGCCCCCGCCGCCGGACCTAAAGGTTCCCGGCCGGGACGTCTAGGGGGAAGAGCCACTCCCGCCGCACCTCCATCACCATGAAGGTGTGGCCGTCGCGGTAGGCGGTGCCGCAGGGTACGAAGCCCGCCTTGCGGAAGGACTTCTGCGCCCGTACGTTCCAGTCCAGGGTGTGGAGGTAGAGGCGGCGGAAGTCTGTGCTGCGGAAGAGGTAGCGGACGAGGGCGCGCATGGCGTCGGTCCCGTAGCCGCGCCCCCAGTACTCGCGGAGGCCGATGCTGATGCCCACCTCCGCCTCCTTGCGCCAGCGGTCCACGTTGTAGTACATCAGGTTGCCGATGCGCCGCCCCTCCTCGTCTTCAATGGCCAGGGTGCGACGGGCGATATCGGTGAAGCGCATGTCCAGCTCCCAGTTGCGCAGGTACTCCTTGAAGGAGAGGCGCAGGGGAGAGGTGGCATCGAAGCGGGCCAGCTCCTCGTCCGCCCGCCAGGCGTAGTCCTGGGCGGCGTCGCTCAGCCGCTTGAGGCGGAGGACGACGCGCCGTCCCCGGGCCACCACCTCGTCACGAGGAGTGATCACGGCTCTCCACCTCGCGGACCAGCTCGGGGACGCGGCGGAGAATGTCGGCCTCGTTCTTGTAGGTAAGGCGGCGCAGCGCCTCCTCCAGAGGCACCCACTCCACGCGGTCGTACTCCCAGTCGTGTTGGTCCAGACTGCCGCCGATGGGGACCATCAGGTAGTGGTGGACGCGCTTGTGGACGCGGACCTTCTCCTGGGGCCGCACGAACCAGTACTCGATGGTGCCTATCTTGGCCACGGGACGCACCTGGAGGCCGGTCTCCTCGCTCACCTCGCGGACGGCCGTCTCCTCCAGCGCCTCGCCGGGGGCGGGGGTGCCCTTGGGCAGGCCCCAGACGCCGTCCCTGGTGCGGCCGCAGATGACCACCTCTATGCCGTCCTTCCCCTGGCGGTAGACGACGCCGCCGGCGGAGACAGCGTCCTCGACGCGTAACCGTGATGCGCGTTTACCTTTCATCTAGGAAGAGCCGCAGCGAGAGGGGCGACTCGGCGAATTCCACCTCCGCCAGGGCATCGGCCACGGCGTCCTGGATGGCGGGCGAGGGGTCGTCCTGGAGGGAGAGGAGGAGTTCCTTGGCCTGCTGCCCGCCTATCTGTCCCAGGGCGGAGATGGCGGCCTGCCGCACCTGCTGGTCATCATCGTGGAGGAGGGGGGCCAGGTGAGGGACGGCCTGGGGGTCGGCTATGGAGCCGCAGGCGAGGGCCGCCTCATAGCGGGCCTCCGGGTCGTCGCTGGCGAGCTCGCGCAGGAGGAGGGGGAGCCAGCGATCCTCGCCGCTGCGCCCCATGGCGTGGATGGCGGCGATGCGGAGGCGGTACTGGTCGCTCTCGTAGGCGGCGCGGATGGCGTCCCGCACCCAGGGGCGGCTGGTGCAGGCGCCCATGGCCTCCAGGGCACGGGCGCGCACCTGGGGCTCCTCCCGCCTGTCCTCTATGACCTGCCGGAGCGCCTCCTCCACCGGCAGGAAGTGCTTCTCTCGCAGGTGCCCCAGCTCGAACTGGAGGACGAAGCGTCCCAGGGCCAGGGCCGCCTCCGCCCGCACCCGGGGCTCCCTGTCCTCCCGCAGGAGGCCCAGGAAGACGGGTATCAGGCCCCTGTCCTCGCTCTCCCAGAGGCCCCGCACGGCCTCCACACGCGTATCGGCGTCCTCGTCGGCCAGGGCGATGCGGAAGACCGCCTCGAAGGAGAGGTCGGCGTTGTCCTCGGCCAGCTCCACCAGGCTGGCCACTATCTGACGGCGCCTCCTCGCCTCGATGCGAGGCCACAGGCGGGCCAGCTCCTCTTGCAGCGGCGGCGAGAGGTTGGCCAGCCGCACCAGATGGGAGGCCCGCAGGGGGGCGGAAGCGTCCGCCAGGCTCAGGAGGGTGTCCTGCCAGGACATGGCTAGCCCTTGCTGGCGACGCTCAGCCGGTGGAAGAGGAGGGAGGGGGTGTAGAGGGAGCCGCCCACCCAGCGGCCGTCGCTTCCTATGGCCATGAGGGCGCCACCCAGGGCGGCATGTACGTTCCCTGCCACCACCGTGTCCTTCACCCGGCCGACGACCTCGCCGTTCTCTATTTTATACCCCAGGAGGACGTTGCCCGAGAAATCGCCGCCCAGGACATTGCCCTGGCCGGCGCCCATGAGCTGTTCCACCACCAGGCCCTCCTTGATGCCGCCGATGAGGTCCTCCAGTCCGTCCACTCCCTCCTCGAAGACCAGGCAGGAGGGGGAGATGGAGACGACGCCGCCCGGCCCGCGGCTGCCGCTGCCGGTGGGCTGGGCGGAGGCCAGACCGGCCGTCTGGAGGTCGTACAGGAAGGTGGAGACGACGCCGCCCTGGATGAGGGGAAGGCGACGGCTGGCCACGCCCTCGTCATCGGCGGCGCGGCTGGCCGGGCGATAGGGCCGGGTGGGGTCGTCCCACAGGGTGAGGCGGGAGTCGTAGAGCCGCTCCCCCAGCTTCCCCGTCAGCGGGGACTGCCCCTGGTAGACGAGGCGGCCAGAGAAGGCCAGGGTGAGGGGGCCCACCAGGGCGCTGGCCACCCCCAGAGGGGTGAAGAGCACCGGCATCTCCCCCGTGCTCGCCCGGGCCGTCCGACGCGCCCACTGTAGCTGCCGGGCGACCCTCTCCACCAGGGCGCGGCCCTCCCGCAGGGGCCGGCAGGAGGCCTCGCCGTCTCCTACGAAGAGCATGTCCGTGTCCCGCACCAGGGTGCCGCCCACGCTCAGTGAAAAGACGCTGCGGCGGTAGCTGAACTGGCCGCCGTTGGAGTTGAGACAGCGGACGGTCTGGAGGGCGCGTCGCACGGCGCCGTCGCAGACCAGCTCCGGCTCCTCGCGGCGGAGGGCATCGATGAGGCCCTGGCCCAGGTGCACCATATCGTCCAGGGAGAGGCGCTCCACCTCCGGGTCATAGACCTCCACCTGGGGGTAGTTATCGCTGCCGGGGAAGTGGAAGCGGGCCTCGGGGCCGAAGGGGGCCGTCTCCAGGGCCATCTCTACCAGGCCGGCCACGTCGCCGGGGCGACTGGAGGCAGCCACGCCCAGCCGTCCACCGACGATGACGCGCAGGGCGGTGCCACTCGTCTGACGGGCGCTCACCTGCTTGAGGCGATTAGCCTCAAAGGAGACGGGCAGCTCCTCCACCGCCGAATAGAAGGCCTCCGCCTCCTGGGCGCCGCGTTTGCGGGCAAGCTCCACGATCTCCTCTAACATGCGCTCTCTCCAGAGGGACGTCTACCTACATGATAGCAGGCACAGCTCCGCATGCCAGCGATAGAACAAACGTTGCCAATGGTGCCCGGTGCAGTGTAAAGTTGTGCTAACCGGGGCACAATGGAGGCTATTATGGGCCTCGATGACCTGGTACAGGCGGTGGAGCGCGTCCGGGAGACGGCTAGGAAGCACCAGGGCTTCCTTTCCCAGAGCGAGGCCCTGACGCGCTACTGTCTGGTAGATCCCATGCTGCGGGCGCTGGGCTGGGACACCGCTAACCCGGAGCAGGTGCGAGTGGAGGAGGGCGCCGGCGCTACCGTTCTCCCACCACGCACTGGCGGATGCGGATGTGGGGGGAGCCGTTGGAGACGGGTAGGGGCATCTGTCCCGCCTTGCCGCAGCCGCCGCCCTGGTTGAACCCCAGGTCGTTGCCTATGCCGTCTATGTTCATGAGCGTCTCGAAGACGTTGCCGGAGAGCTTCACCGGCCGCAACAGCTCGGCGATGCGCCCGTTGCGGACCATGTAGGCCTCGCCAGCAGAGAAGGTGAACATCTCCATACTGGTGGTGCCCCCGTACCAGCCGCAGGCGTAGACTCCCTCCTTGATATCGGCGATGAGCTGCTCGAAGGTGGCCTCCCCGGGCTCGATGTAGGTGTTGGTCATGCGGACGATGGGCGGGAAGCGATAGTCTATGGCGCGGGCGTTGCCGGTGGGCCGCTCCCCCATCTTCCCCGCCGTCTCCCGGGAGTGGAGCCGTCCCACCAGGATGCCCTCCCGTATCAGGTAGGTGCGCTGGGCGGGAACGCCCTCGTCGTCGTACTTGTAGCTGCCGCGGAGCCCGGGCAGCGCCGCCCCGTCGACGATGTTCAGGATGGGCGGCCCAAAGCGGCGGCCGATGACCATCAGCTCCTTCAGGCGCTCGTTCTCGTAGATGTGGTCGGCCTCGGAGAGGTGGCCGAAGGCCTCGTGGCAGAAGACGCCGGCCAGGACGGGGTCCAGAACCACCGGGTAGGTCCCCCCTTTCACGTAGGGGGCGTCCAGCAACTCCACCGCCCGGCGGGCCACCCGCTCCGCCTCGCCGTGCAGCGTCTCCACGAAGGAGAAGTCGTTCAGGGCGCCCAGGCTGACGCTGGCCTGCTGGAGGTCGCCGTCGCGGCGGGCGGTGGCAGCGATGCGGGCCGTCACGTCGATGCGCTCCTGCTGGAGGAAGCTACCCTCCGAGCTGGCGAAGAGCACCCGCTTGTGGGAGTCGGAGTAGAAGATGTTGGAAGAGGCGATGCCCGCCACCGACCAGATGAGCTCGTTGTACTGGTCCAGCAACTCCTTCTTGGCGGCGAGGGGCACCTGGCGAGGGTCCTTCCCTACCTGGAGGGGGACTATCTCCACCACCGGCGCCACCTCCGCTAGCTGGCTACGCTCCTTCCCCACCAGCCGCGCCTGGGCCACTGCCTGCTCCGCGCGCCGCCTGAGATCGGTGGGGTCGTTGAAGCTGGCGAAGCCCCAGCCGCCGCGGTAGAGGGCCCGCACGTTGCCGCCGAAGCTGCGGGAACGACCTATCTCCTCCAGCTCCCGGCCGCGGTAGACTAGGCGCGTCGTCTCCGTCTCGTCGACGCGCACCTCCACGTAGTCCGCGTCCCAGCCCCTTACGGCCCTCTCCATCTCCTCGCGCAGAGTGTCCAGGTCCATCCCTTCACCTCGATGACCGCGGCTGCGAGACCAGGGGCTTGCCCCCCTGGCCCAGCTTGGGCTCCGTCCCGCTCAGGAGGCGCCGGATGTTGCCCAGGTGGCGCAAGAGGACTAGGGCGCTGGCCACGCCGCCGAAGATGGCATAGGAGTAGGGCACCAGCCCCAGCAGGGCCAGGGCCAGCAGCACCAGCGCCCCCAGAGGAACAGTGATGATGGACATGAGGGACATGTAGCGGAAGGCCAGCACTATGAAGAGGCCCAGGGCCACCAGCCCCGCTGCCAGGGGGAAGAGGAGCCCGGCGTAGACGCCGAAGGCGGTGGCGACGCCCCGGCCGCCTCGGAAGCCTATGTAGACGGGGAAGTCGTGGCCCAGAAGGGCGCAGATGCCGGCCAGCATCTGCAGCTCGTGGGCGCCCGTCAGCTCCCAGGCCAGGAAGACCGGCGCCCACCCCTTCAGGGTGTCCAGGGCCAGGGTCACCAGGAAGGGCTTGGGCCCCAGCACCCGCAGGACGTTGGTGGCCCCCACGTTGCCGCTGCCGTAGTGGCGGATGTCTATGCCCCGCAGCAGGCGGCCCAGCACGTAGCCGGTGGGGAAGCTCCCCACCAGATAGGCCACGATGCCAACAACCAGGGCAGCCCAGATCATGGCCGTTGCCGCCCCCGGAACACCAGCTTGATGGCCGTCCCCTCGAACCCGAAGTGCTGGCGGATGACGTTCTCCAGGTAGCGCTGATAGGAAAAGTGTAGCAGACCGGGGTCGTTACAGAAAAACACGAAGGTGGGCGGTCGCACCTCCGGCTGGGTCACATATAGGACCTTGAACTGCTGCCTGCCTCGCGACGGCGGCGGATGGCGGGACATCGCCTCCCGCACCACCTGGTTGAGCTGGTGGGTGGGCACTCGCAGGGAGCGGTTGTCCCCCACCTCCAGGGCCAGCTCCAGCAGCCCCTCCACGTTGAGCCCCGTCCTGGCCGACACGAAGGCTATGGGCGCCCAGGGGACGAAGCGGAAGCGGGACATCACCTGGCGCGCGTAGCGCTCCCGGTTCCTCTCCGTGTCCTCCATCAGGTCCCACTTGTTCAGGACGAGGATGAGTCCCTTGTGCTCGGCCAGCGCCAGCCCGGCGATGTGGGTGTCCTGGGCGGTGACCCCCTCGGTGGCGTCCAGCACCAGAAGGACGACATCGGCCCTCTTGATGGCCTGCTGCGCCCGCTGGACACTGTGCCTCTCCAGGCCGGGCAGGACGCGCCCCCGGCGCCGGATGCCGGCGGTGTCTATCAGGAGGAGACGGCGTCCCCGGTATTCCAGGGGGGTGTCTATGGCGTCCCGGGTGGTGCCGGGGAGCTCGCTCACCACCACCCGCTCCTGGCCCAGGATGGCATTCAGAAGCATGGACTTCCCCACATTGGGCCTCCCCACGATGGCGATGGCCAGCTCCTGCGGGGGCGCCTCCCCGGCCTCCATGGGCGGCAGGAGTTCTCGCAGTGCCGCCCGCAGGCGCTCCAGCCCCAGGTCATGGTAGGCGCTCACCAGGATGGGGTCGCCCAGGCCCAGTTCATAGAACTGGGCTACCTCCGCCTCCCGCCTCTCGTTGTCCACCTTGTTGGCCACCAGCAGGACGGGCTTCCCCATGCGCCGCAGCAGGTCGGCCACCTCGAAGTCGGTAGCGGTGAGGCCCTCCTTGGCGTCCACCACGAAGACCAGGACGTCGGCCTCAGCCAGGGCTACCTCCACCTGCCGCCGTATGAGGCTGGTGAGGGGCTCCTCGGAGGTGGGTTCTAGACCTCCCGTGTCCACCAGGGTGAAGGCGCGGTCTGGCCATTCCACCTCGGCGTAGAGGCGGTCACGGGTGGTGCCCGGTATATCCTCCACCAGGGCCCGCCGGCCGCCCGCCAGGCGGTTGAAGAGGGTGGACTTCCCCACATTGGGCCGGCCGACGATGGCCACCACCGGCCGGGCGGTGGCCACGGGCGCCCTGGCCGACTGTCCGCTCTCCTCGCTCATGGCCCCTGGGCTAGGGTCACCTCCACCGTCTGGGGAGTCACCGAGACGACGCGCAACCCCTGAGGCGCCTCCACCCGCACGCCGACGCGATGGCTGCCGGCGCCCAGCCCCGTCAGGTCCACCCGCGCAACGATACTGGACGGGTCGAGGCTGGATAGGGTGGGCAACGGCCCCGCCAGCAGCACCTGCACCTGGGGGGTGATGCTGACCACCCGCAGGCCCGGCCCCAGGCCGCTCACCTGGGGCGCCACGCCGAAGGTCGCCTCCCCCTGGGCGGGCTGGATGGAGACCCGCACCGTCACCTGGCCGGTGCCGCGGGCGCTCACGCCGGGCGGCAGCTCCAGAGGGACGGTGCGCACCACGTCCGCCTGCGCCCCCGTGATGTCCACCGGGGCGGTGGAGAGAAGGGAGACCCCCTCCAGTTCCTGGTCGGTGCCCATGAGCTCCACCAGGGCCGGCTCCACCCCCACCGATACTACGTTGTAGCCAGGGGCCGGCGTGCCAGTGACCCGAGCGGCCACAGGGAAGAGCCGGCCTACGTCCCGCCGCCCTATGGAGACGGTGACAGAGACGGTGCCGGGGTCCAGGCTGACGCCCCTCACCAGCACCCCCAGACGATCCTGGGGCTCCAGGGGGAGGAAGCGCGTCGTGTCCTCGCGGGCACCACTGATGTCCAGCCGGGCGACGGCCCGGCTGACCAGCGTCACCAGGTCCTGGGCGCCGGCCACCGTCACCTGCTGGGGCGTGAATTCCATGCCGCTGACGGTGAAGCCCTGGGCAGGGCTTCCCTCCACCGTCACCTCCACCGGCACCGATTTGACGAAGAGGGGCACCAGGGTGACCTCTATCTGGTCGGGCACGGGCTCGATGACGCGAAGGCCGCCCCGGGCGGTGCGGGCCTCCACCCGCACGGGCACCGTGTGCCGTCCCTCCGAAAGCCCGGTCAGGACGACGAAGGCGCGGAAGTCCTCGGCCGTGAAGCGGTTCCAGGCGTCTATGGAGGCCTCCCCCCGCACTCGCACCAGGGGCAGCTCGTTGGCCAGGGCCAGCCCCTGGGGCAGGTTCACCGGTTGCACCTGGACCTCCACGTTGGGGATGAGACCACTGCGCGTCGTCCGCGCCTCGCCGCTCTCGTCCACGAAGACCCAGAGGAGGAAGGCGAGGGCGACGGAGAGGAGGGCCAGACCGGCGTTGGCCCGCAGGGAGGCCACCGCCCCCCGCAGGAGGGCCAGCGCGACCTCCAGGTAGCGGCGCGTCTCCTTCAGCAGGTGCTCCACCATAGGATCGCCCCCGGGGACGTCAGCGGGCCGGGAGGCCGGGGAAAGGGGCCACGGTCTCGGCGGGCAGTAGGAGGCTGCGCAGGACGGCCCGCAACTGGCGCTCGTCCAGGCCGGACATCATGCGGCCGTTGACGGCCACCGAGACCTGGCCCGTCTCCTCCGAGACCACCAGGCAGACGGCGTCGGTCGCCTCGGCGGTGCCCAGGGCGGCACGGTGGCGCAGGCCGTGCCCCTCGCCCCGGTGGGAGAGGGGGAGAGTGCAACCGGCGGCCACCACGCGGTCGCCCCGGAGGACGACGGCGCCATCGTGCAGGGGAGAGTTGGGGAAGAAGATCCCTTCCAGCAGCTCACGGCTCAGGAGGGCGTCCAGCTTCACCCCCGTCTCTATGTAGTCCTCCAGGCCCGTCTCTCGCTCCAGGACGATGAGGGCGCCATGACGCCGACGGGCCAGCTCCATCACCGTCTCTGCCACCACCTCCACTGTCTGCTGGTAGCCGGGCCGGCCCGGCCAGCGCCACAGCCCCGTCCGCCCCAGTCGCTCCAGGAAGCGCCGTATCTCCGGCTGAAAGACGATGGGGATGGCGATGAGCAGGGCGGGGAAGAAGTTGCGCAGGACGAACTGGAGCACCGTCAGCTCCAGCACCTCCGCCAGGATGACCACCGCCACCACCAGGATGACCACTCCCCGGAGGAGGGTCATGGCCACGGTGCCCCGTAGCAGGAGGAGGGCCAGGTAGATCAGGACGGCGATGGCCAGGATGTCTATGACGCTGGAGGGCTCGAAGCGGTCGAAGGCCTCCCGGAAGATGTCCCAGACCATGCTCACGCCCCCTCGCCGGCCAGGAGGAGGGCCAGCAGCGCCCTTATAGCGTGGGTCTTGTTCTCCGCCTGCTGGAAGACCACCGAGCGGGCGCCCTCAATGACCTCCTCCGTCACCTCCTCGCCCCGGTGGGCGGGGAGGTCGTGCATGAAGATGGCGTCGGCGGCCGCCAGGGAAAGGAGGCGCCCGTCCACCTGGTAGCCGGCGAAGGCCCGCCGCCGCTCCTCCGCCTCCGCCTCCTGACCCATGCTCGTCCAGACGTCAGTGTAGACCACGTCGGCCCCGGCCACCGCCTCCTCCGGCCGCCTGAAGAGGCGGACGCTGCCGCCACTGGCCTCGGCGTAGCGACGGGCCCGCTCCACCAGCCCCGGCGGCAGCTCGTACCCTTCCGGGGAGGCGATGCGGAAGTGGAGGCCCAGCATGGCCGCCCCCAGGCAGAGGGAGCGGGCCACGTTGTTGCCATCGCCCACGAAGGCCAGGGTGACGCCGGCCAGGCGGCCCTTCGCCTCCAGGACGGTGAGGAGGTCGGCCAGGGCCTGGGTGGGGTGCTCGTGGTCGGAGAGGGCGTTGATGACGGGGACGGACGCCCAGCGGGCCATCTCCTCCACCGTCTCCTGGGCGAAGGTGCGCACCGCGATACAGTGGGCGTGCCGCTCCAGGACGCGGGCCACGTCTCTCACGGGCTCCCGCTTCCCCAGCCCCACCTCCTGGGGGGAGAAGTAGAGGCATTCCCCTCCCAGGCTGCGCATGGCCACCTCGAAGGAGAGGCGGGTGCGCAGGGAGGGCTTCTCGAACAGGAGGACGAGGAGGCGACCGGCCAGGGACGGCCCTCCGCCCTTCTTGAGGGAGCGGGCCAGCTCCAGCACCGTCGCCAGCTCCTGGGGGGAGAGGTCAGCTACGGACAGGATGTCGCGTCCCAGCAGGCCCTCGCGGTCCGACATAGCCAAGTGCCAGTATAGCAGAGTCCTATTGTTCCGCCGCCGTGTAGTCCCGTCGACGTCGTTGCAAGAGGGCCTGGATCTCCAGGGTGGAGAGGCCCAGCCGGTGCAGGGTGTGACGGACCAGTTCCAGGCCCGCCTCGAACTCCGGGTGGACCACCTCGTTGGCGCCGAGGCGGCGCAGCAACTGGTGGCTCTCCGGCCCTCCCCCGCGGGCGATGATGTCGGCCCGGGGGGCCAGACGACGGGCGTTGGCCACCACCGTCTCGGCGGCGTAGACATCGGGCAGGGTCACGGCCACCACCCTCGCCTGTCCCACCGCCGCCCGCTCCAGCACCTGGGAGCTGGTGGCGTCGCCGTAGATGTAGGGGACGCCCAGGCGCCGCAGCCACTGGATGGCCGCCGGGTCTTGCTCGATGACCAGGAACCGGAACCCTCGCCGCATCAGGGCGCTCACCAGCTCACGGCCCGCCTCGCCCAGACCGCAGATGACCACGTGGTTGACCATCTCAGTCCCGGCCGGAATGTGCACCTCCATCCTCTCCCTGGTGAGATTGCCCAGGAGAGGGAGCCGCTGCAACATCCCCAGCAGGCCGGGCGCCGCGCCGACCAGGAACGGCGCAGCGCCGATGCTCAGCAGCACCGCTCCCAGCAACGCCGAGTTGACCTCCTCCGTAAGCAGTCCCGCCTCCAGGCCCAGGCTGGCCACGACGAAGGAGAACTCCGCCATCTGGGCCAGGGCCAGTCCCGCCCGGAGCGCCGTGCCCAGCATGTAGCCGAAGGCCAGGACCAGCGCCGTTACCATCAGCAGCTTCCCCAGGATGGCCACAGCAGCGATGGCCAGCACCGTCCCGGGCATCTCCCGGAATACCATCGGGTCGATGAGCATCCCCACCGCCACGAAGAAGATGACGGCGAAGACCTCCCGTAGCGGCAGCACCTCCGCCAGCGTCTCCTGCGTGTACTCGGACTCCGAGACCAGCAGGCCGGCCAGAAAGGCGCCGAAGGCCAGGGAGAGGCCCAGGAGGAAGCTCACGGCCGCCGTCCCCAGGGCCAGCCCCACCACCGTCAGCAGGAAGAGCTCCCGGGAGCGGGTGGCCGCCACCCGGCGGAACAGCCAGGGGAGGACGCGCGTCCCCAGCAGGTAGATGGCCACCAGCAGGCCGGCCGCCTTGCCGGCGGCCAGCAGCAGGGCAAAAGCGGTGTTCTCACCCTGGCCGGCCAGGGCCGGGATGATGACGATGACAGGCACCAGGCTCAGGTCCTGGACCAGGGAGAGGCCTACGGCCACCCGCCCGTGGAGGCTCCCCACCTCCCCCCGCTGCTCTAGGAGGCGCAGGGCCACGCTGGAGCTGGAGATGGCGGTAGCTGCTCCCAGCAGAAAGGAGGCGCGGGCGTCCAGCCCCAGCCCCCAGCCCACCAGCATGCCCAGGGCTGTGCTCCCCGCCACCTGCAGCAGCCCGCCGAAGAGGGCCACGTCCCGCACCCCTGCCAGCTCCCGGAAGCTCAACTGCGCCCCCAGACTGAACATGAGGAGGGCCACCCCCAGGTCCGCCATGTCCTGGACCTGCTGGATATCGGTGACGAAGCCGGGCGTATAGGGGCCGATGAGGAGGCCGGCCGCTAGGTAGCCCAGCAGGGTGGGGAGGCGGAGGGCGCGCGCCAGCAGGCCGCCAGCCAGGGCAGCGGCCAGGACAACGGCCAGTTGCCCGACGAGGCCCAGCTCTTCCATAGGTCCCTGCCCGCGGACAGAGGCGCTGATGGCACCGGGACCGTGGACGATGACGCTGAAGACCAGTCCGCCATCGGGGGGTCCGAGTCCATGGTAGCACGAGGCGCCTGTTCATCGCTTGACGTCCCCGGTAGCGGCCCCTATATTCACTGCCGACGACGCCGTAGCGAAGGGCCACCATGGGGGAGTTGCTGGAGCGTTACCGCTGGCCGCTGGCGGCGGCCCTGGCGGCGCCCCTCCTAGTGGCCCTGGGCTATCTGCTGGGTCAGCGGACGGCCTCTCCCCCCGGCCTGGAGCTCTCGACCTCGCCCCAGGAGGTGCGCGTCTACGTCATAGGGGCGGTTCAGCAGCCCGGCGTCTACACTCTGCAGGAGGGAGACCGCTGGATCGATGCTCTGGAGGCGGCCGGCGGCCCCGCTCCCGATGCCGACCTGGCCCGCATCAACCTGGCCCGCCGCGCCCGTGACGAGGACCACATCGTGGTGCCCAGGCTGGGTGAGACGACGGCCACGGGCGCCTCCCTCATCGACATCAACAGCGCTTCGGCGGAGGAGCTGGAGAGGCTGCCAGGCATCGGCCCTGTGCGGGCGCAGCGCATCGTCCAGTCACGGCAGCAGGACGGCCCCTTCGCCGACACCCAGGAGCTGGTGAGTCGCCAGCTCGTCCCCCTTTCCGTCTACGAGCAGATCAAGGGCGCCATAACGGTGGGGCCGTGAACGCCCTGGGCTACCTGGCGCTGGCCTGGCTGCTGGGCGTGGCGGCGGCAGCCTGGAGCGGTGGCGAGCCCTGGGCGGTGGTGGCCGCGGCGGCCCTGGTGGCCGTCCCGGCCGTCATCTGGCGGCCGCGGGCCGCCCTGGTCGCCCTCCTGGCCCTGGCGCTGACGCTCCTGGGAGGCTGGCGCTTCGCGTCCACGTTGCCCCGTCCTGGCGGAGAGCTGGTCCCCTGGGTGGAGTCCGGCCCCGTGCGTCTGCGGGCCGTGGTGGAGGACGGCCCGCAGGAGAGGCCGCTGTCCGTCCGCTACCGGCTCTCGGCGCAGGAGGTGCTGGAAGGGGGCCACTGGCGCCCGGTGGAGGGCAGCCTCCTCCTCACCACGGCACCCTTCCCTCGCTATCGCTACGGCGACCTCCTGGAGCTGGAGGGAGAGCTGCAACGCCCGCCCTCCTTCCCCGATTTCGACTACCGCGCCCATCTGGAGCGTCAGGGCATAGTGGCCACCGTGGCCTTTCCGGAGGTGCGTCGCCTGGCCACCGGCGAGGGTAGCCCTCTCCAGTCTCGCCTGGTGGCCATGCGGGACGCCCTGGCCAGGGCCCTGGCCCGCGCCCTGCCGGAGCCGGAGGCGTCGCTGGCCCAGGGGGTGCTGTTGGGGAGGCGGGGCGCTCTGCCGGCGCAGGTCCTGGCGGCCCTGGACGCCACCGGCACCGCGCACCTGCTGGCTGTTTCCGGCCAGAACGTGACGTTGCTGGCGGGGCTGGTGATGGGCGCCCTCTCCTGGCTGCTGGGGAGACGCCGTGCGGCCCTGCTGGCCCTGACGGTGGTGGCTGGCTACTGTCTGCTGGTGGGCGGCCAGCCGCCGGTGGTGCGGGCGGCCATCATGGGAGGGCTGTACATCCTCGCCCGGCTGTCGGGCCGGGCGGGGGCGGGGCCCCAGTCGCTGGTCCTGGCAGGGGCCGCCATGACCGCCCACGACCCGCAGGTGGTGGGCAGCGTCTCCTTCCAGCTTAGCTTCGCCGCCACGCTGGGGCTCATGGCGCTCTCGCCCCGGCTTATGGGCCTGGGTGAGCCCTGGCTGGCCCGCCTGGGCGGGAGGGCCGCCCCGCTGGGGCGCCCCCTCCTGGAGGTACTGGCGGTGACGCTGGCGGCCATCGTCTTCACCCTGCCGCTGGTGGCCCTCAACTTCGAGCGGGTCTCCCTCGTCGCCCCCGTGGCGAACCTTCTGACGGTGCCCGCCTTTCCCCTCGTCCTGGTGACATCGGCCCTGACGGCGGCAGCAGGGCTCCTCTGGCCGGCGGCGTCTACCTTCCTGGGCTGGCTGGCCTGGCCCCCGGCGGCCTACACCCTCTGGGTTACACAGGGGCTGTCCCGCCTGCCCATGGCCATCGTGGCGGTAGAGGGCGTGGGGCTGGGCCATGCCATTGCCTACGCTCTGGCTCTGGGAGGCCTGCTCCTCCTCTGGCGGCCCGGGACAGCCCTGGGGCTGCCACAGCCCTCACCCGGAGCGCTGGCGGTCCTGGCGGCGCCGGCCGGCCTTTCCGCCCTGGCCCTGGCCGTCCTCTGGCTGGGGACGACGCCCGCGTCCCAGGGCCGGCTGGTGGTGACATTCCTGGACGTGGGCCAGGGGAGCGCCGTTCTGGTGGCCACACCCGCCGGCCATCGCCTCCTGATAGACGGCGGCCCCAGCGGCGAGGCCCTGGCCAGCGCCCTGGGCCGCAACCTCCCCTTCTGGCGACGCCACCTGGATCTGGTGGTGCTCACCTCGCCCAGGGCCGGGCGGCTGACGGGGCTCATCGCCGCTCTGGAGCGCTATCAGGTGCGCTCCGTTCTGGCCACTCCCCAGGAGGGCCCGACAGTGACCTACCGCGTCTGGCGACGGGCGGTGGCTGAGGAGGGCCTCCCCTACCAGGTGGCCACGGCCGGCCTCAGGCTCGACCTGGGCGGGGCGACGCTGGAGGTGCTGCACCCGCCCGAAGGGGCCACAGCGGGCGGCCCGCTCCTCCTCCGCCTCTCCCTGGGGAGGGTGGCCTTCCTGCTGCCTTCGGAGGCAGACGCCCGGACGCAGGTCACCCTCCTCCGGGAGGGGGCCTCACTGCAGGCCGATCTGCTGCAGGTGCCCGGCACCGGCGGCGCGGGCGTCCTCTCTCCCCTGTTCCTTGAGGCGGTGGGGCCGCGGGTGGCGGTGGTATCGGCCGGGGCCGGCAACCGCTTCGGCCATCCCGCGCCGGAGACGCTGGCCCTCTTGCAGGGGCTGACCGTCTTCCGCACCGACCGGCACGGTGACGTGTCCTTCGAGACGGACGGCCAGCGTCTCTGGGTGAGGACGCGACGCCCTGCACCGTAGGACGGCCACGTGCTATACTGGCGGGCGCCCATGATCAGGCCCGACGGCAGACGACCAGACCAGCTCAGGCCGGTGCGCATCGAGACCGGCGTCCTCGCCTTCGCCGAGGGCTCGGCCCTCATCGAGATGGGGATGACCCGCGTCCTCTGCGCCGTCACCGTGGAGGGGCGCGCCCCGCAGTTCGCCCGGGAGGCCGGCTCCGGCTGGGTGACGGCGGAATACGGCATGCTCCCCCGCTCTACCCAGCAGCGGACGCCCCGTGAGCGGGCCAGCGGCCGCACCTACGAGATCCAGCGTCTCATCGGCCGCTCGTTGCGGGCGGTCACCCAGCTTGACCTCCTGGGCGAGAGGACCTTCGTGGTGGACTGCGACGTGCTCCAGGCCGACGGAGGCACTCGCACGGCGGCCATCACCGGGGCCTTCGTCGCCCTCTGCCAGGCCATGGACCGTCTGGTCCGGGAGGCTGCTCTGCCCTCCTTGCCTCTCAGGGGCCAGGTGGCGGCGGTGAGCGTCGGCATCGTGGACGGGATGCCCTTGCTGGACCTCTGCTACGAGGAGGACTTCCGGGCGGAGGTGGACCTGAACGTGGTGATGACGGACGCCCTGGAGCTGGTGGAGCTGCAGGGGACAGCCGAGGGCCGCCCCTTCACCAGGAACGAGCTGGGGCGGCTGCTGGACCTGGCCCAGGGAGGGATCCAGGAGCTGCTGGCCGTCCAGCGCCAGGCCCTGGCGGAGCTGGGCATACGGCTGCCGGGCCTGTGAGCTACACGTATTCGCCCAGGAAGGTGCCGCCCAGGATGTGGACGTGGGCGTGCTCCTGGGACTGCATGGCGTCGAAGCCGAAATTGGAGAGGAGACGGAAGCCGTTGGGGCAGTGCTTCCGCCCCATCTCCACCGCCACGCTCCCCACGCGCCCCATGTCCCGCCAGAGCTCCTCCTGGGTCATATGGGCCTTGGGGATGGCCAGCAGCATCACCGGCACCCAGCGCAGCCGGTTGCGAAAGACCATCACCTCGTCGTCCTCGTAGAGGACATCCGCTGGTTCCCGTTTGGCCACTATCTCGCAGAAGACGCAATAGCGCCCCATGGTCGCACGGCCCGGCGGGGGTCTACATGAAGTCGTAGCCGCCGTGGATGCCGGGCGGCTCCTGGTCGATGATGACGTTGACGCAGGCGGGCTTGCCGGAGGCGAAGGCCCGCTCCAGGGCCGGCCGGATCTGCTGCGGCTCTGTCACGAACTCGCCGTGGCCTCCCAGGCCGGCCACCACCAGGTCGTAACGGGCGTTGTCACCCAAGAGGGAGGCCACCACCCGCTCCTTGCCATACATCATCTTCTGGCCCACCGTGATCTGTCCCCACTGGCGGTCGTTCCCCACCACGGAGACCACGGGCATGTCGAAGCGGACGAAGGTGTCGAACTCGAAGCCGTTGAGGCCGAAGGTGCCGTCGCCGTTGACCATCAATATCCGCTTGCCCGGGTGGACACAGGAGAGGGCCATGCAGAAGCCGGTGCCCACGCCCAGGGTGCCGAAGGGGCCAGGGTCGTACCACTGCCCGGGGTGGTTGATGGGGAGCACCTGGGCCGCCAGGTTGACGATGTCGCCACCGTCCCCGACCACGATGGTGTTCTCGTCCACGAAGGCGGCCAGCTCCTTGCACAGACGCAGGGGATGGATGGGCACCCGGTCCGAGTTCTCCCACTCCGCCCGCTGGGCCTTGATCTTCTCCTCCTCCTGCCGGAGGCCCTGCAGCCATTCGTCGTGCCGGAAGGTGCGCCCCTCCAGCTCCGCCAGGAGCATCTGGAGGGTGGCCTTGGCGTCCCCCTCGATGGCCAGGGTGAAGTCGCGGTTGCGCCCCAGCTCCGTGGGATCCAGGTCCACCTGAATGAGCTGGCACTCCGGTGAGAAGCGCTTGCCGTAGGCCAGGCGGAAGTCCAGGGGCGTGCCGATGACCAGGGCGACATCGCACTTGGTGAGGGCGAGGCGACGGGTCCGGGAGAAGAAGAGGGGGTGCTCCTGGTGGATGGAGCCCCGCCCCATGCCGTTGAGGAAGACGGGCGCCTGGAGCTTTTCGATGAACTGGCGCAGCTCCTCGTGGGCCTCGTCCCAGTAGGTCTGAGAGCCAGCCATGACCAGGGGCCGCTCCGCCCGGGCCAGAAGCTGGGCCGCCTCCCTGACCAGGCGAGGGTCCGGGTACTTGCGCCCGGTGGGCCGGTAGCGCTCCGGGAAGTAGACCTCGGCCTCCTCCACCTTCTGGAAGAGGACGTCCGAGGGGATCTCCAGGAAGGCTGGCCCCGGCCGGCCGCTCATGGCGTGACGGAAGGCGGTGGCGATGTACTCGGGGATGCGCTTCGTCTCGTAGACGCAGCGGGCCCACTTGGTGATGGGACGCAGCAGCTCCAGGTGGTCCATCTCCTGCAGGGCGCCCATCTCGAAGCGGTTGAGGGGGCTGCGGCCGCCGATGACCAGCATGGGGCTGCGGTTCATATAGGCGTTGGCGATGGCGGTGACGCAGTCGGTGACGCCGGGGCCGGCGGTGACGACGGCGACGCCACAGCGGCGCGTCGCCCTGGACCAGCCCTCGGCAGCGTGGCCGGCTGCCTGTTCGTGCCGGACGTCTATGACCCGCACGCCCTCGTCCAGGCAGGCGTCGTAGATGGCCTGGACGTGGCCGCCACAGAGGGTAAAGATAACGTCCACGCCCTCCCGCTTGAGGGCCTTCACCACTAGGTCGCCTCCGTCTACCAGTGCCATGGGGACCTCCCGTGATGTGAACCGGCGCTTCGCCCGTCTATTTTAAACTATCCGCCCACCCAGGGGCCCGGGGGAGCGCCGCCCACGGGCGGCGCTACTCTTCCTCTTCGGAGTCGTGGCCGCGCGGGCGGTCGGGCAGGAGGCCGGCCAGACCCAGAGAGACCAGGGTGCCGGGGGCCTGCCGCTCCCTCTCCTCCAGGGCCAGGATGAGGCGACGGTCCAGCCTGGCACCCTCTGCCACCAGTTCGGCCACCCGCTGGGAGTGGGCCATGCTGGCCTGGAAATCGCCACAGCCGTAGGCCCGCACCTGGGCGGCCAGGGCGGCGTCGGCCTCTATGGCGTGTCGGATGGCCTGCAGGAGGAGTCGGTGCACCTCCTCCAGCCCCTGCGGCGGCGTCGTCCCCTCCAGCGCCTGGAGGACGGGGACGAGGGCCTCCCGCCGGGAGCGGGCCAAGAACTCCTCCAGGGTCTCGCCGGCCTGGCGATAGACCGGCTCCTCCTCGGTCTGGCCGCCGTGGAGGACCTCGAAGGCGCGCCGGAAGAGGCTGCCGTAGCGCTCCTCGCCGCTCACGTCACTATTGTAGCCCGGGAAGGGCGAAGGGGCCCGCCCGACAGGGACGGGCCTGCGCTTCACACCAGTCGTTTGAGCTCCAGCAGCCTCTCCGGAGGCCCCTCTTTCCATATCCTGGACCGGCAGCGCCCGGACGAGGGGGCCAGCACGGCCTGGGCCTCCCCCGCCGCTACCTCCGACGCCTGCGGAGAGAGGATGAGCAGGCGGCCTGTCGCCTCGTCCTGCCAGGCGCCGGTCTCCACCGGGCCGGGCCGCTGTCGCGCGACCTGGACGCTCTTCCGCATCGCCGCCAGCAGCTCCTCTGGCCGCTCCGACCCGCGGCGATGGATGTCGGGGGTGAGATAGCCACATGCTCGGTCTCTTCCCCAGGCCGATGTCCCCTTGCCAGGAGCCCCGGTTGCCCTACTACTGCAGGACGCCCTCCATGACGAGCATGGCGATCTCCTCGTCGCTCAGGCCCAGCACCCGCTTGCACACCTGCTCCGTGTGCTGTCCCAGGAGGGGGGCGGGGGAGCGAGGGCCGCCCGGCGTGCGGGATAGGCGGAAGCCGGGACCATCGTAGGCGGTGCGGCCGGCCTCGGGGTGCTCCAGGTAGTGGTAGTAGCCGCGCTCGTGGAGGTGGGGGTCGCGGTCCAGCAGGTCGGCGGCGCTCTGGACGACGCCGGCGGGGACGCCGGCCGCCTGGAGGGCCTCCATGACCGCCTCCGCCTCCTGCCGGGCTGTCCAGGCCTCGATGAGCCGGTCCAGCTCATCCTCGTGCTCCTTTCGGCCCAGCAGGGTGGCGAAGCGGGCGTCCCGCACCCACTCCTCATCCACCGCCTGACAGAAGCGCTGCCACTGCTCGTCGTCGAAGATAGCGATGGCCACCCAGCGGTCGTCCCCCTGGCAGCGGTAGACGCCGTGGGGGGCGGCATAGGGGAGGCGGTTCCCCTGGCGCTCCTGAACGCGGCGGTTGGCCGTGTAGTCCAGCAGGGCGACGCCGATGACGTTGACGGAGGACTCCAGTTGGGCCACCTCTATGAGCTGCCCCTTGCCGGTCCGGTTGCGGTAGTGGAGGGCGGCCAGGGTGGCGATGAGGGCGTGGCCGGGGTTGACGACGTAATCGGTGTAGTTGGTCCCCAGCCCCACTGGCGGCCGGTGGGGAAAGCCGGAGAGGTGGCTGATGCCAGCCAGGGGGGTGATGACGGCCCCGAAGCCGGCGAAGTCCCGGTGGGGGCCGCTGGCGCCCTGCATGGGCTCCCGCACCATGATGATGTCCGGCCTCACCTGCAGGATGCGCTCGTAGCTGAGGCCCCACTTCTCGAAGGTGCCGGGGGTGTAGTTCTCGGCCACGATATCGCTCACGGCGATGAGCCTCAGGGCCAGCTCCCGCCCCTTCTCGCTGTTCAGGTTGATGGTGATGGAGAGCTTGCCGGCGTTGAAGTTGTTGAAGTAGCCGCTGAGGTTGATTCCCGGCGGCCGGTCCTTGGGCATGGGCTGGGTGAAGCGGAGCCCGTCCAGCCGCACCTGGGACTCTACCCTTATGACCTCGGCGCCGTAATGGGCCAGGGCCTGGGTGAAGATGGGCCCGGCGCCGAACCAGGTGAAGTCGGCCACCCGCACGCCGGAGAGGGGAAGGTCATCGCTGGCCACGGCTCGCCCCTCCTTTTCCCTAGACCACACCAGCGGCCGACAGGGCCGCCAGTTGCTCCGTCGTCAGCCCCAGTTCGCCGATGTAGACCTCCCGGTTGTGCTCGCCGATGCGGGGCGGCCGCCGCCAGATGCGGGCGGGGCTCCCGTAGAGGCGATAGGGCGGCCCCGGGTAGCGGAGGAGGACGCCCAGTTCCTCGTGCGGGACGTCCTGGAAGAAGCGGCGGGCGTTGAGCTGGAGGTCCTCCGTCACGTCCTTGGGGGTATTGACGGGGGCCACCAGGAGGCCCCGCCGCTGGCCCTCCTGGTAGAGGAGCTGCTTGGGCCGGGAGCGGACGAAGCGTTCTATAATGGCGTCCACGTGGCGGAACCGGGGGAGCCAGTCCACGGCCATGCTGGCGTCGGCCCCCTGGAGTAGCTGGGTGACCAGCCGCAGGTCCAGCTTGCTGAAGGTCTCCACCCATTCCGGGGAGGTCAGGCCCTCCGCCTCCCCCTCTTCGGCCATCCACTGGATCAGGGTGGCGAGGGGGGCGCCGAAGCCGGGGACGCCCACCATGAGGAAGACGTAGCCATCGGCGCACTGGTAGGTGCCGATGCCGGGGACGCGGAACCACTGGCCATCGGGCAGGCGGCGTCCCTCCCCCTGGCGCCGGCGCAGCTCCCGGCGCAGGTCCCAGTACTGCATGGCCGTCTCCTGGTTCATGGCCAGCGCCTCCTGGAGGGATACCTCCACCATCTGCCCCTGGCCGGTCCTGTCTCGATAGGCGAGGGCGGTGAGGATGCCGCTGCAGGCCTGGATGGAGCCGCAGTAGTAGGCCTGGTTGCCGTAGGGGCGATTGGGCGGATCCTCGGGGAAGCCGGCCAGGTACATGACGCCGCTCATGGCGAGGGCGATGAGGTCGCTGGTCCGGTAGTGGGCGTGAGGCCCCCAGAGGCCGAAGCCTGTGATGGAACAGTAGATGAGGCCAGGGTTGAGCTGACGCAGCGTCTCGTAACCCAGGCCGAGGTCCTCCATGTAGCCGGGCGGGAAGGTCTCCAGGAGGACATCGGCCCGTTCGACCAGCCGGCGCAGGAGGGCCCTGCCGTCCGCCCTGGCGATGTCTAGGGTGATGGAGCGCTTGCTGGTGTTGAAGGCGAAGAAGTAGAGGCTTTTCTCGGGATGGACGTCGTCGTGGAAGAAGGGGCCGATGCGCCGCGCCGGGTCTCCGCCGGGTGGCTCCACCTTTATGACATCGGCGCCCAGGTCGGCCAGCAGCTTACCGCAGTAGGCGCCGGGCTCGCCGGCCAGGTCGAGCACCCGGAGGTCGGCGAGGGCGCCTGGCAGTCCCTCCACGCGCGGCCTCCGTCCCCGTCAGGTCGTGCCCCAATTATAGCCATTTCTTGCCGAGGCTATCCAGACGAGGGGCCGGCGGGGAAGGAAGAGGGGGCGGGGCCGCGGCCCCGCCCCCTGGCCTGGGAGTGCCTCCGTCTACCGCTCGATGGGGAGGCCGACGGCGCTGCCCCACTCCGTCCAGGATCCGTCGTAGTTCTTGACGTTGGGGTAGCCCAGCAGATACTTGAGCACGAACCAGGTGTGGGAGGAGCGCTCGCCTATGCGGCAGTAGGCGATAACCTCCTTGTCCGGGGTGATGCCCTGCCCCTGGTAGAGCTCCTTGAGCTCCTCGGGGCTCTTGAAGGTGCCGTCCTCCCGCACCGCCTGGGCCCAGGGGATGTTCTTGGCCTTGGGGATGTGGCCGCCCCGCTGGGCGCCCTCCTGGGGCAGGTTCTCCGGGGCCAGGAGCTCGCCCTTGAACTCGGCCGGGGAGCGGACGTCCACCAGAGCGATGCCGTCGCGCTGGAGGGACTGGAGGACGTAGTCCCGCAGGGCGCGGATGCCGGGGTCTGGCTCCTTGGCGCGGTAGCTGGTGCGCGGGTAGCTGGGGACGTCGGTGGAGAGGGGGCGACCCTCGTCGATCCACTTCTTGCGGCCACCGTTCATGATGCGGGCGTCCTCGTGGCCGTAGTACTTGAGGAGCCAGAAGGCGTAGGTGGCGAACCAGTTATTGTTATCGCCGTAGAGGACGACGGTGGTGTCGTTGCTGATGCCAGAGCGGCTCAGCAGCTCCTCCACCTGTTCCTTGGTGGCGATATCTCGCTGGACCGGCGCCTCCAGGTCCTGCTTCCAGTTCCAGCCTACGGCGCCCGGGATGTGGCCGGTCTCGTAGGCGGCGGTGTCCACGTCCACCTCCACCAGCCGCACCTTGGGGTCGTTCAGGTGCTGGGACACCCACTCGGTGGAGACCAGCACCTCGGGACGGGCGTATTCTGCCATAGCGTTCGGTCCTCCCTTCCGCGTCAGCCTTCTCTTCACTTTCGCCTCAAGGAGAAAGGATACTAAACCGATAGGTAAAGTCAAGAGTCCCCCGGAGGCTTCGTCCATAGGCCGCTGCGAGCCCGTCAGCGCGCGGACAGGCCCCTTCCCCTCTCTCACGCGGGCTTCACTGCCCGGGCCTGGTGGCGCCGCCGCCTGCCCTCCGATGCCTCCCCCTTCAGGGCGACGGGCACTAGACGAGGAACGAGGCGATTATACGCCTGCCCGCAGGGTTGTCAACGGTGGCCGGGCTTCCCCCGCGCTAGTCAGCGGAGGCCTGGACGACGGAAGGGAGGACCCGCTCCAGGATCTCGGCCGCTTGGGCCACCATCTCCTCCAGTATCTCGCGGGCCGGCCGCTGCCGCCGCATCATCCCGGCGATCTGTCCCGCCGGGTTGACGAGCAGCTCCTTGCGGCCCGCCTTCTCGGCGGCCACCAGTAGCTCGTGCACCAGCATGGGCTGATAGGGGAAGGGGAGGGTGGGCACCCCCGAGCGCTCCCACTCCTCGATGAGAGGGTTGGCGATGGCCCGCACTGGCTTGCCGGTGTAGATGCGAGTGAGGCGGGTATCCTCCTCCGTGGCCTCCAGGATGCGCCGCTTCAGGTCCGGGTCGTGGTTGGCCTCGTCGGAGACCAGGAAGGCGGTGCCCACCCAGACACCCACGGCGCCCAGGCAGAGGGCGGCGGCCAGGCCGCGGCCATCGCCGATGCCGCCGGCCGCCACCACCGGGACGGGGGCCACAGCGTCCACCACCTGAGGCACCAGGGACATGGTGCCGATGCGCCCCGTGTGGCCGCCGGCATCGTAGCCCTGGGCCACCACTATGTCCGCCCCGCCCTCCGCCACGCGGCGGGCGTTCTTCACGTTCCCCACCAGGGAGATGACCTTGATCCCCTGGGCGTGCAGCTCCGGCACGTAGGGCGCCGGGTTGCCCAGCCCCGAGGCGAAGACAGGCACCCGCTCCTCCAGGATGACGTCCATCTGGCGCCGTATGAACTCCGAGCCCTGGCCCACGCGGGCCAGCCGCGGCACCCGCTCCGCCACCTCCGGCAGGCCGAACCTCTCCCTCAACTGGAGGACGAAGCGTCGCTGCTCCTCCGGCAGAACCTCCCTCGGGCTCCTGGGCCCCTCGGGGGGAGCGCTGGGGCCGGCCTGGGCCGGCGTGTCCGGCCGCGCCGGCAGCAGGAGGTCCACGCCGAAGGGCCGGTCCGTCAGCTCCCGCACCTTGCGGATCTCCTGCCGTAGCTCCTCCGGCGCCATGATGGCGGCGCCGATGACGCCCAGGCCACCGGCGTTAGAGACGGCGGCCACCAGCTCGGCGCGGGCCACGTCCCCCATCCCAGCCAGGATGACGGGGTACTCGATGCCCAGCATCTCGCACAGCTTCGTCCGCAGGACCGGCCTGCCCATGGCTCCCCTCCTGGCCCGCCCCGGCGGGCCCCTGTTCTGCAGGCCCCGATTATAGCCCTGGTCTGACGTTCACGGCAAGGGTATGGTGCCCTCGTGAGCGCCGAGGGGGCGGTGCTATAATTCCCGGCGTGAGCGACCGACAGCCCCGCCTGGTGCTCCTGGACGGCCACGGCATCATCCACCGCTCCTACCACGCTATGCGGGAGCAGCCCCTCACGGTGCGTCACACCGGGGAGGTCATAACCGCCGTATACGGCTTCGCCAACACGCTCCTCTCCGTCCTCCAGGAGCTGCGGCCCACTCACGTGGCGGTGGCGCTGGACAAAGGGCGTCTCACCTTCCGCCACCGGCTGGACCCCACCTACAAGGCCCATCGCGTGGAGATGCCGGACGATCTGCGCTCCCAGATGCGCCGCTGCCGGGAGCTCATAGAGGCCTTCGGCATCCCCATCTACGAGCACGAGGAGTACGAGGCGGACGACATCCTGGGCACCCTGGCCCGCCAGGCGGCGGAGCGGGAGCTGGAGACCTACCTGGTGAGCCTGGACAGCGACATCGCCCAACTGGTGCGGCCGGGGGTGCGCCTGTGGCTCTACCGCCCCTACCAGCGGGACTTCGTCGTCTATGCCACGCCAGAGGACGTGCAGCGACGTTACGGCGTCCTGCCTCAGCAGCTCCCCGACCTGAAGGCCCTCAAGGGCGACGCCAGTGACAACATCCCCGGCGTCCCCGGCGTGGGCGAGAAGACGGCGGTGCGCCTCGTCCAGCAGTTCGGCAGCATCGAAGCGCTGTACGAGCACCTGGACCAGGTGGAGCCCCCCAAGCTGCGGGAGGCGCTCCGCCAGGCCGAGGAACAGGTGCGACGCTCCAAGCACCTGGCCACCATCGCCACCGATGTCCCCGTCCATCTGGACCTGGAGGCCGCCGATTTCTGGGCCCACTACCGTCGCCAGCGGGTCTTAGACCTCTTCCGTGAGCTGGAGTTCAAGAGCCTGGTCTCCCGTCTGCCCCAGGAAGAGGCCGGACGAGAAGGAGAAGAGGATGTGTCGCCCCTGGGACGCGGCGTCCCCGGGCCGGGCCTCGCTGGCGAGGAGCGCTACCAGGTGGTGGACACCGAGGAGGCCCTCGCTGAGTTGGTGCGCCGCCTGGAGGCCCGGGGCGCCTTCGCCCTGGACACGGAGACCACCGGCCTGGAGGCTATGCGGGCCCGCCTGGTGGGCATCTCCCTCTCCCCCGCCCCCGGCGAGGCCTACTACATCCCGGTGGGGCACCTGGGCCACGCCGGGCAACTGCCGCTGGGTCTCGTCCTGGAGCGGTTGCGCCCCCTCCTGGAGAGCGAGGCCGTCAAGAAGACGGCCCACAACGCCAAGTACGACATGGTAGTCCTGGCCCGCCACAGCGTCTGGCTGCGGGGCCTCCAGTTCGACACCATGATCGCCGCCTGGCTGCTGGGCGAGGGCGGCGGCGCCGGCCGCCCGGGGGAGGGCGCTCTGGGACTGAAGTGGCTCGCCTCCCGGCACCTCAACGTGGAGATGACGGAGATAACCAGCCTTATCGGCGCCCGCGGACGGGGGCAGCTCTCCATGGCCGAGGTGCCGGTGGAAGCGGCCGCCCGCTACGCCTGCGCCGATGCCGACATGAGCCTTCGCCTCCGCCACGCCCTGGAGCCTCGCCTGCAGGAGCGGGCCCAGGAGAGGCTTTTCTACGAGATCGAGATGCCCCTGGTGCCGGTGCTGGCCCGCATGGAGCTCAACGGCGTGGCGGTGGAGGCCGGCGTCCTGCGGGAGATGTCCAAGACCCTGAGCGAAGAGATAAAGCGGGTGGAGGAGGAGATATACCGGGCGGTGGGGCACCGCTTCAACATCGGCTCGCCGCAGCAGTTGAGCCGCGTCCTCTTTGAAGAGCTGAAGCTGCCCAAGACGCGTCGACTCAAGTCCGGCGGCTACTCCACCGATGCCCAGTCCCTGGAGGAGCTGCGGGGCGCCCACCCCGTCATCGACCTCATATTCGACTACCGGGAGCTGACGAAGCTGAAGAGCACCTACGTGGACGCCCTGCCCGGCCTGGTCCACCCGGAGACGGGGCGCATCCACAGCGAATTCAACCAGACCGGGACGGCCACCGGCCGCCTCTCCTCCAGCAACCCCAACCTGCAGAACATACCCGTCCGCACCGAGCTGGGAGGGCAGATCCGGCGGGCCTTCATCGCCCGCGACGTGGGGCCCGACCCCTACCTCCTGGCGGCCGACTACTCCCAGGTTGAGCTGCGGGTGATGGCCCACTACACCCGTGACCCGGCTCTGGTAGAGGCCTTCCTGCGGGACGAGGACATCCACGCCGCTACCGCCTCCCAGGTCTTCGGCGTGCCCCTGGACCAGGTGACGCCGGTGATGCGGCGGCGGGCCAAGGTCTTCAACTTCGGCGTCCTGTACGGCCTTACCCCCTACGGCCTCTCGGTGCGGGAGCGCATATCCCAGGAGGAGGCGGCCGAGTTTATCCGTCGCTACTTCGAACGCTACCCGGGCATCCGGCGCTACATCGAGGAGACGGTGCAGCGGACGCGAGAGCTGGGCTACGCCGAGACCCTCTTCGGTCGGCGTCGCTACCTGCCCGACATCAACTCACCCAACCACAGCGTGCGCCAGGCGGCGGAGCGAGCCGCCATCAACATGCCCATCCAGGGCACTGTGGCGGATATCATGAAGATCTCCATGAACCGCCTCCAAGCGGAGCTGGAGCGGCGGGGCCTCCGCAGCCTCATGATCCTCCAGGTGCACGACGAGCTTATCTTCGAGTGCCCGGGGGAGGAGCTGTCGGAGATACGGGCGCTGGTGCTGGAGATAATGCCCAGGGCGGCGGAGCTGGTGGTCCCCCTCAAGGTGGACGTGAAGGTGGGCAGGAACTGGGGGGAGATGGAGTAGCGGGGCGGGAAGGAGGCCGATGGCGAGAGCAGATGGCACACCGGGGCCGCCGGAAGGCCGGCCCGGCCGCCGCCGCACTCACACCAGCAGCTTCGGCACCGCCGGTCGCATCTCACACGATTCCTCCGCCTACTACGCCCGCCGCCTGTACGATGGCCTCCCCCGCGAGGTGCCCCAGCCCTACCAGGAGGTTCCCCTGCCACCCCACTTGGTGGACGCCGTCCTCTGCAAGAGCAGCGAGCGCATGGAGGAGCTGCCGGACTGCTCCGTCCACCTCATGGTCACCTCGCCTCCCTACAACGTGGGCAAGGAGTACGACGAAGACCTGACCCTGGACCAGTACTGCTCCTTCCTGCGCCGGGTGATGACCGAGGTCTACCGAGTCCTGGTGCCGGGCGGCCGCGCCTGCATAAACATCGCCAACCTGGGGCGGCGCCCCTACCTGCCCCTCCACGCCTTCATCGTCCAGGAGATGCTGGGGCTGGGCTTCCTGATGCGGGGGGAGATCATCTGGGACAAGGGGGCCAGCACCAGCCCCTCCACCGCCTGGGGTAGCTGGCGCTCCCCCGTGAACCCGACGCTGCGGGACACCCACGAATACATCCTGGTCTTCTGCAAGGGGAGCTTCGGCCGGGCCAACCCACAGCGGCGGCGGAGCACCATCGGCCGGGAGGAGTTCCTGGAGTCCACCAGGAGCGTCTGGCGCTTCCCGGCCGAGCCGGCCGGCAAGGTGGGCCACCCGGCCCCCTTCCCCGTGGAGCTGCCCCGTCGTCTCATCCAGCTCTACACCTTCGAGGGCGAGGTGGTGCTGGACCCCTTCATGGGGAGCGGCACCACCGCCCTGGCTGCCCTGGAGACGGGCCGCCACTTCGTGGGCTATGAGATAGACCCCCGTTACGTGGAGATGGCGCAGCGGCGCATAATGGAGGCCAGGGCGGCCCTCCGCCCGCCCGGGCCCACTAGCTAGGCGTGCCAGAGCTGCCAGAGGTAGAGACCGTCCGCCGGGGGCTGTGGCCCCTGGTGCAGGGCCGGCGCGTCCTGGACGCCTGGTTCTCGCCAGAGGCGCCTCAGCTCCTGGCCTGGCCCTCCAGGGCGGAGGAGTTCACCCGGGGGCTGGTCGGCCAGCGTATCGAGGAGGTGGGGCGGCGGGGCAAGTACCTGCTCTTCCCCCTTTCCGGCGGCCGCACCTGGATCGTCCACCTGCGGATGACGGGCGCCCTCCTCTACCGCTCCCACGGCTGTCAGGGAGAGGCCTACCTGCGGGCCCGCTTTCTCCTGGAGGATGGCGTCTTCCTCTGCTACACCGACCTGCGCAAGCTGGGGCGCATGTGGCTGGTGGAAGACCCCGCCCAGGTGGTGGGGAAGCTGGGGCCGGAGCCCCTGGGGGGCGACCTGACGACGTCCGCCCTGGCGGAGCGGTTGCGCCGGCGGCGCACTCCCATCAAGGCGGCGCTGCTGGACCAGACGGTGGTGGCCGGCCTGGGGAACATCTACGCCGATGAGGCCCTCTTCGAGGCGGGGCTGCATCCCTGCCGCCTGGCCTCGTCCCTCTCCTTGGAGGAGGTGGAGCGCCTGCGGGCGGCCATCGAGCGGGTGCTGACGGCGGCGCTGGAGCACGGCGGCTCCAGCTTCCGGGCCTACGTTGACGCCGAGGGGAGGCCGGGCTCCTTCCACCTGCACGTCAAGGTCTTCCGGCGCACCGGGCAGCCCTGCTATCGCTGTGGCGGCCTCGTCGAGCGGCTGAAGGTGGGGGGACGATCCACCCACTTCTGCCCACGCTGCCAGCCGTGGCCGACGCCCGTTACCTGACGGCTGTCAGCTCCCCCCGGACCACGACCCGCAGCGTGTAGTCCCCGCCGAAGCGCTCATTGGGGTCGGGCACCCAGCTGCCGCCGCAGGTGATGATGGTTATGGTGTCCCTATCGGTGGGGGCCATGACCCTCAGGGAGTTGGGGTCGTCCGGGTCTACGGTGAAGTTCTCGGTCACCTGGTAGACCAGCTCCTTGCCCTCGCCGGTGAAGATGTGGATCGTCTGCCCCGGCGCCAGGGTGCCCAGCCCCCAGAAGATGGCCGGGGCGCGGTTCCAGGTGACGTGGCCGGCGAAGACGGCGTTGCTGCCCTGCCCGGGCAGGGCCGTGAAGTTGTACCAGGCCACCACAGTGCCCGGCGACTGGCTGTTGCTCCAGTCTGGGACGTAAGGGACGCCCTGGGGGTCAAGGCCCAGGGTCATGGCGGAGGCATCCACCCCCAGGGAGGGGATCGCTATGCGCACGGGGGGTGAGTGGTTCACCGGCGCCTGACGGGTGGCCAGGGCCAGCGGTTGCTGCTGGGGCGTTGGCGTGGGGGCCGGGGGCATCGTGGCCACCGCGTCGGCCGGCCCCGGCGGCTGCAGGGGCTGTCGTGACTCCCCTCCCCAGGCCTGGAAGGCCAGGAGGGAGAGCCCTCCCGCCAGCAGCACCAGGGCTACCGCTGCCATTCCCCATCTCGGAACGCTCCGCATGGCCGCTGCCCGCCTCCCCATTAACCTGAATGATTATCTAGTATACGCCATTACAGAAGGCGCCGTCGGGGCGTCCCGGCAGTGTATATTAGGGGGCGGAGTGGAGAGCGCAACAGTGCAGGGGCTGACGGACATCCCTGGCATCCTGGTGGGCCACTGGACGGACCGCGAGGCGGCCACCGGCTGCACCGTCGTTCTCTGCCCGGAGGGTGCTGTCGCCTCGGCGGAGGTGGCGGGAGGCGCCCCGGGCACCCGCGAGACGGACCTGCTGCGGCCGGGCTTCCTGGTGGAGCGGCTGCACGCCGTCCTGTTGACTGGGGGGAGCGCCTTCGGGCTGGACGCCGCGGGGGGCGTCATGCGCTGGCTGGAGGAGCGAGGCGTTGGCTTCCCCACCGCCGCTGGCCCCGTCCCCATAGTGGTAGGGGCTGTCATCTATGACCTGGGCATCGGCCGGGGGGATGTCCGCCCCGGCCCGGAGGCGGGCTACGCCGCTTGCCGGGCGGCCAGCGCCGGCCCGGTGGCGGAGGGGTGTGTGGGCGCCGGCACCGGTGCCACCGTGGGGAAGGTGCTAGGTCTGGAGCGGGCCACCAAGGGCGGCCTGGGCACCGCCCTGGAGACGATGCCCGGCGGCCCCTCCGTGGCCGCCCTGGTGGCGGTCAACCCCCTGGGCGAGGTGGTGGACCCGGACAGCGGTCGCATCGTGGCGGGGGCGCGCGCCCTGGAGCGGGGCTACGTGCCCACCCTGGAGGTGCTGCGGGAGCGGCGGGGCCTCCTTCCCTTCAGCCAGGGCAACAGCACCATAGGCGTGGTGGCCACCGACGCTGTCTTGGACAAGGCGGCCTGCCAGCGCCTGGCCCGCATGGCCCACGATGGCCTGGCCCGCAGCATCCGCCCCGTCCACACGCAGGTGGACGGGGACGTCCTCTTCGCCCTGGCCACCGGCCGGGCGGGACGGCCGGCCGACCTGACGGCCCTGGGCGCCCTGGCCGCCCGCGCCGTGGAGCGGGCCGTCCTGCGGGCCGTCCGCCTGGCCGAGTCCCTGGCCGGCGTGCCCGCCTGCCGGGACTGGCCGCCCTGAAGGCGGCCGCGTTGAACCGCCCGGCTAAGCCGTGCTATCATGACTGGTCAGGACATGTCCGCGCTTGATGACCTTTACCGCGAGATAGCCAACTGTAACGACTGTGGCCTGTGCGAGAAGGCCACGAAGCACGTCCCCGGCGAAGGGCCAGAGGACGCCGAGGTGATGTTCGTAGGCGAGGCGCCAGGGTTCCACGAGGATCGGCAGGGGCGCCCCTTTGTGGGGCCGGCCGGTCAGTTTCTCAACGAGCTCCTGGAGTCCGTGGGGCTGCGGCGGGAGCAAGTTTACATAACCAACGTGGTGAAATGCCGGCCACCCGGCAACCGCGACCCCCTCCCCTCGGAGGTGGCCGCCTGCCGCAAGCACCTGGAGCGCCAGATAGAGATCATCAGGCCGCGGGTGATAGTGACCCTGGGCCGGCACTCCCTCTCCTGGTTCTTCCCCAAGGACTCCATCGGCAAGGTGCATGGCCAGAAGCGACAGAAGGACGGCACCTACTTCCTTCACCTCTACCATCCTGCGGCGGCCCTGCACGCCCCCCAGATGCGAGAGACCATAGAGGAGGACTTCAAGAAGCTGCCGGAGGTGCTGGAGGAGGCGAGGCGGAGCGGGCCCCCGCCCGATGCCCCGTCCTCGGCGGCCGAGCAGATGCGCCTTTTCTAGGCCGCCCCGGGGCCGACGGTGGCGAGGTGGCCGTCCCTCAGCGTCGCAGCAGCCAGCACCGACAGCCCCGCGGGACCGTTGCCCGGGAGGCCAGACCACTTGAAACGGGCCAGCTTGCAGTCATCAGGGTGAGACCGCCATGAGCGAGAAGCTGCGCGTGGTGCCCCTCGGGGGCCTGGGCGAGATCGGCAAGAACATGATGGCCCTCGAGTTCGGCGACGACCTCATCGTCATAGACGCCGGGGTGATGTTCCCGGAGGAGGAGATGCTGGGGGTGGACCTGGTCATCCCCGACGTCACCTACGTGGCCAACCGGCGTCACAAGCTGCGGGGCATCGTCATCACCCACGGCCACGAGGACCACACGGGCGCCCTCCCCTACGTGTTGCCCCAGATCCCCGCCCCCATCTACTGCACCCGCCTGACGCGGGGCCTCATCCAGGTGAAGCTGGCGGAGCATGGGCTGCGGGAGCAGGTAGAGGTGCGGGTGGTCCAGCCCGGGGAGAGGGTGCGGCTGGGCAGCTTCACCGTCCAGTTCGTCCACGTGACCCACAGCATCCCGGACTCGGCGGCCCTGGCCATCCAGACGCCGTTGGGCCTGGTCTTCCACACCGGGGACTTCAAGCTGGACCACACGCCGGTCATGGGGCCTCCCACCGACCTGCAGCGCATCGCCGAGTTCGGGCGCCAGGGGGTCCTCCTCCTCCTCTCCGACTCCACCTACGCCGACGTGCCCGGCTACACCCCGTCCGAGCGTATCGTCAGCGACACCCTGTGGCAGGTGATGGCCAGGTCACAGGGGCGGGTCATCGTCGCCACCTTCGCTTCCCTTATCTCTCGCATGCAGCAGGTGGTGGACGCCGCCACTGCCACCGGTCGACGTGTCTTCGTGACGGGGCGCAGCATGATGGAGAACGTCCGGATGGCGGTGGAGCAGGGCTACCTGCGCAGCGACCAGGACCTGCTGGCCCCCATAGAGCGGATGCGCGGCCTGCCCCCTGACCGGGTGGTCATCCTCACCACCGGCGCTCAGGGAGAGCCGACGTCGGCCCTGGTACGCATGGCCAACCGGGACCACCGCTACCTGGAGGTGCAGGAGGGGGATACGGTGGTCCTCTCCTCCTCGCCCATCCCCGGCAACGAGGTGCTCATCAACCGCACCATCAATAACCTGTATCGGCTGGGGGCGCGGGTGTTGCACAGCCGGGGGCCGGACATGCACGTCCACGTGCGGGGGCACGCGGCCCAAGAGGAGCTGAAGCTGATGCTGGGGCTGCTGCGGCCCCGCTTCTTCGTCCCCATCCACGGCGAGTACAGGCACCTGGTGTTGCACGGAGAGCTGGCCAAGGCCATGGGCGTGCAGCCCCAGAACATCTTCGTCCTGCAGGACGGCGATATCCTGGAGCTGGATGAGTCCTACGGCCGGGTGGTGGGCAGGGCGTCCGCCGACCACGTCTACGTGGACGGCCTGGCGGTGGGCACCGATCAGGTGGTGCTGCGGGACCGCCAGCACCTGGCCAAGGACGGCGTGCTGGTGGCCCTGGTGACGGTGGACAAGAGCACGGGGCGCCCCTTGGCGCCGCCGGACATCATCTCCCGGGGCTTCGTGGCGGAGGCGCCCCTGGAGCGCCTGCTGGAGCGGGCCCGCCACCTGATCCTGCAGGAGCTGGAGAAGGGCCAGGGGCAGGTGGACCACGCTGAGCTGGCCTCCCGTCTGCATGATAGCCTGGCCAAATTCATATACAATGAGACCCGTCGTCGGCCTATGATCCTGCCTCTCACCGTGGAGCTGTAGGGAAAGGCGGCGAGACGAGGGCGGTGAGACGATGGCCTTGAGGACGCGAGGACGCCGGGGCCACCTGCGCCGCAGCCGCTACGGCTATGGCGCCTATCGTTACGTGGCGCCCCGGCCGCGGCGCCGCCCGCGGCGGCCGTCGCGGCTGGGCCTGGGGCCGTGGCCCTGGCTGCTGGCCGGCGCCGGCGCGGCGGTGGGCCTGGTCTTCCTGGTCCCCCTCCTGCTGGCCGCCTTCCGCTGGCTCTTCGCCGCTCTGGGGCTGGGGCTCCCTCTGGTGGTCCTCACCCTCGCTGCCGATGCCTGGCTCCTCTGGCGGCTTGGCGCCGCCGGCCCTCCCCTCTCTTGGCGACGGTGGCTGGGCCTGCACCTCCTGCTGGCGGCCATCCTGGGCGCCCTGGGCCTCCTGGCCCCTCCCTGGCGCTTCGCCGGATCCTCCCTGGGCGACCTCTCTGCCGGCGGACGGGCCGGAGCCTTCCTGACGGGTAGCCTCCCCGGCCTCCTGGGCTGGCTGGCGGCCACCCTCGGGGCGGTCTGGGCCCTGGAGCCGCGGTCGGTCCGGCTGGCGGTACGGGGAGCCGCCCTGACGGGCCGCTGGCTCCTTTCCCTGGACATCCCCTCCCGCTCCTGGCGGGGGCTGCGCGCCTTTCTGGTCTGGCTGGGCTCCCTCCTCCCCAGCGGCGAGGAGGACTCCCTGCCGGAGCTCTCTCCCCGCCGGGAAGGGCCACCCCTGGTCCCCCGCTGGGACGAGGAATGGGAACCACTGCCGGAGCCCTCCGCTCCCGCCGCCTCTCCCAAGGCCGCCCAGGAGAAGGCCAGCAGAGAGGAGAAGAGAGAAAAAGAGGAAGAAGCGGTGCCCCGCCGGCGGCGCACCGGCAACGGCTGGGAGCTGCCGCCCCTGGAGCTCCTGAACCAGGTGAGCGACGAGTCCCGCCCGCCGGACAACGAGGCACGGGCCCAACTCATAGTGGACACGCTGCGTAGCTTCGGTGTGGACGCCCGCGTCGTCTCCATCCAGCAGGGGCCCACCGTCACCCAGTTCGGCGTGGAGCCGGGGTGGGAGGTGAAGACCCGTCAGGTGCAGGAGCGGGACGACAAGGGCCGCCCCGTGTACGACAAGGACGGCCGCCCCCGCTACCGCACGGAGGTGGTGAGCCGCACCAGGGTGAGGGTGAACCGCATCACTGCCCTGGCCAACGACCTGGCCCTGGCCCTGGCCGCCCCCAGCATACGCATCGAGGCGCCGGTGCCGGGGAAGCCCATCGTGGGGATCGAGGTGCCCAACTCAGCCCCCTCCGTGGTCACCCTGCGCAGCGTCATCGAGAGCAGCAACTTCCAGAAGCTGGCCTCCCGCTCCCGGCTGGCCATCGCCCTGGGCAAGGGGGTATCAGGGGAGCCGGTGCCCGCCGATCTGGCCCGCATGCCCCACCTGCTCATCGCCGGGGCCACGGGGAGCGGCAAGAGCGTCTGCATCAACTCCATCATCGCCTGTCTGCTGATGCACAACACGCCGGATGAGGTACGTTTCGTCCTCATAGACCCCAAGCGGGTGGAGCTGGCCGCCTTCGCCTCCATACCGCACCTGGTCTTCTCCAAAGTCATCGTGGACGTGGAGGAGGTGCCGGGCACCCTGCAGGCGGTCATCCAGGAGATGGAGGGCCGCTACCGCACCTTCGCTAGCCTCGGCGTCCGGGACATCGAGGCCTACAACCGCAGCCCCAAGGCGCCGGAGAAGCTCCCCTACTGGGTGGTGATCATCGACGAGCTGGCCGACCTGATGATGGCAGCCCCCTACCAGGTGGAGAAGCAGCTCTGCCGGCTGGCCCAGCTGGCCCGGGCCACGGGGATTCACCTCATCGTGGCGACGCAGCGGCCCTCGGTGGACGTAGTGACGGGGCTCATCAAGGCCAACTTCCCCACCCGCATCGCCTTCGCCGTCAGCTCCCAGGTGGACTCCCGTACCATCATCGACATGGCGGGGGCGGAGAAGCTGCTGGGACGGGGCGACATGCTATTCCTCCCCACCGACGCCGCCAAGCCGCGTCGCCTCCAGGGCTGCTATGTCTCCGATGCCGAGATAGACCGCATAGTGGCCTGGTGGTCGGACGAGCGCTTCCGCCACCTGCGGCCGGAGCCCCTGGACCACCTGCTGCTCCAGGCCCAGGCGGAGGGGGGCGGCCTGGACGACCCCCTCTTCGAGGCGGCGCGGGAGCTGGCCATGCAGCACAACCGCATCTCCCCCTCCATGCTGCAGCGCCGGCTCAACGTGGGGCGGGAGCGAGCGGTGCGCCTCATGCGGGCGCTGGAGGAGATGGGCATCGTCGCCCCCTCCGATGACCCCCTGGCCTCCCGCCGTGTCCTGGTGCGGGGCGACGACGAGGACTACTTCTAGCCTCCCGGCCAGGGGCCCCGGCCCGGCGATTAATCGATTTTGCCTATCTGGCCTATGGACGCAGCTATTGACAGGCGTCGCCGGAGATGGTATAAGGGGCCATGAGAGGGGGTGAGGCCGTGGTCCGGCTGCACAAGCTGGTCACGGTGCTCCAAGTGGACAGTAGAAAGCCCCCGTGGTGGCACCACGGGGGGACAGGCCGGCTCGTGACCTGGCCCCGGGTCGCAGGGACTGCGTAGCAGAAGGTCGAGGGAGAGCCGGCCATGCCCCGGCGGGCATTCCGCCCGAAGGGGCCGGGTCAAGAGAACGGTGGGGCTCCCCGAAAGGGGGGCCCGATTATGTTATGATGAGGTGCTGTCCCCTGCTGGACGCCCTCGACTTGACGGTTTAGAATGGAGCCACGCTCTACTCCTAGAGGTGGGGGCCGTGTCCAACAGACTGTGGCGTGAGGTCGAGGAGATCCTGGAGCGTTCGGAGCGTCTACCCCGCAGGGCCTGGCGATGGCGTCGTCTCCTCAGAGGCCTGACCGCGCTGAGGCCGGGCCTCTTCTTCTCCCTGCCCCGTATCAGCATGGGGCAGCTCCTCTTGGCGTCACTGGTCATCATCGTCATCGGCTACGTGCTGGGAAGCAGCAATGACGGGCTGGGCCGCGCCCTGGTGCTGGCCGGCCTGGGCGTCTTCGTTCTGGCCTTCGTCCTCTCCCTGCGCCGCCCTCTGGGGCCGCCGGAGAGCCGCTGGCGGGGTCGCCCCGTGGGGCTGCGGCGTCGCCACATGGGCGAGCGCATACGCTCCTGGCTGGGCCGCTGGCGGCCTCGTCATTAGGGCCGGCCGCCTTGTCCCTGATGGCTCCGGCTGCTAGGATGCAGGAGGTATGGGACGCTGGCGGCGCTGGGGCCTCCCCCTCACGGGCGTCCTCGTCGTAGCCGCCCTCGCCCTGCTGGCCTGTGGCGGCCAGGGCGGCCGGGAAGAGGGGACGCCGGTGGTGGCCAGCCTCACCGACCCCCGTACCGTGCCCACGGCCACCCCCTGGGAGAGGCCGCCGGGGGTGATCTGGCTAGAGGAGGGCGCGCCCACTGGCGCCCCGGGCGCCGGCCCCGGAAGCTGCGGCGAGATCTACGTGGTGCAGTCGGGGGACATCCTGGTGAGGATCGCCGAGCGGTGCGGGGTCAGCCTGGATGAGTTGCTGCGGGCCAACCCGGGCATAGACCCGCGGGCGCTGCACGTGGGGCAGCGCATCAGGATCCCCCGCTGAGCCGAGGGGTACAGCTCCGCGTTGCGCCTGGGCGTGTGGTGTGCTAGCATCGGCGCCGAAGGCCCACCACTGGCCCCAATTCCGACCGGACAGAGAGGTCATGACCATCGAAAGAAAGATCTCTGACAAGCTGGAGGAGTTGCAGCGCCTCAAGGAGCTGTCCCGTCAGGGCGGCGGCCCGGAGAGGATAGAGGCCCAGCACGCCCGCGGCAAGCTGACGGCACGAGAACGCCTCAACATTCTGCTGGACGAGGGCAGCTTTGAGGAGCTGGACTCCCTGGTGCTCCACCGCTCCCACGAGTTCGGCTTGGACAAGCAGCGCTACTACGGGGACGCCGTGGTCACCGGCTACGGTACCATCGACGGCCGGCCGGTCTACGTCTTCGCCCAGGACTTCACCGTGCTGGGTGGCTCCCTTTCGGAGGCAGTGGGGGAGAAGATCTGCAAGGTGATGGACCTGGCCATGAAGAACGGCGCCCCCATCATCGGCATCAACGACTCCGGCGGCGCCCGCATCCAGGAAGGGGTCGTCTCCCTCCGGGGCTACGGCGATATCTTCCTGCGGAACACCCTCGCCTCCGGCGTCATCCCCCAGGTCTCCGTCATCATGGGGCCCTGCGCTGGCGGCGCCGTCTACTCCCCGGCCCTCACGGACTTCGTCTTCATGACCAGCACCGCCTACATGTACATCACCGGGCCGGACGTGGTGCGGGCCGTCACTCAGGAGGAGGTCACTCACGAGCAGTTGGGCGGCCCCCAGGTGCACGCCACCAAGAGCGGCGTCGCCCACTTCATCGTGGACGGGGAGGAGGCCTGCCTCCAGGAGGTGCGGCGGCTCCTCTCCTTCCTCCCCTCCAACAACATGGAAGACCCGCCCTACCAGCCCCCCACCGATGACCCCAACCGCCTCTGTGACGACCTGCTGGAGATCGTCCCCGCTGAGAGCACCAGGCCCTACGATATGCACGAGGTCATCTACCGCATCGTCGACGACGGCGACTTCATGGAGGTGCACCCCTACTGGGGGGCCAGCGTGGTGGTGGGCTTCGCCCGTATGAACGGTCACGTGGTGGGGATAGTGGGCAACAACCCGGCCGCCCTGGCGGGGGTCCTGGACATAGACTCCTCCCGCAAGGCGGCCCGCTTCGTCCGCTTCTGTGACGCCTTCAACATCCCCATCGTCACCCTGGTGGACGTGCCGGGCTACCTCCCGGGGACGGACCAGGAGTACGGGGGCATCATCGTCCACGGCGCCAAGCTCCTCTACGCCTACTCCGAGGCCACCGTGCCCAAGGTGACCTGCATCGTCCGCAAGGCGTACGGCGGCGCCTACCTGGTCATGGGCTCCAAGCACCTGCGGGCCGACATCAACTACGCCTGGCCCACGGCCGAGATCGCCGTCATGGGGCCGGAGGGGGCCGTCAACATCGTCTTCCGGCGGGAGATCGAGCAGGCGGCCGACCCGGAGGCCCGGCGGCGGGAGCTCATCGAGGAGTACAGACAGCGCTTCGCCAACCCTTACATCGCCGCCTCCCGGGGCTTCATTGATGACGTCATCGACCCGCGAGAGACGCGGGTCAAGATCATCAAGGCCCTGGAGATGCTCAAGAACAAGACGGACACCAACCCGCCCAAGAAGCACGGCAACATACCGCTGTAGACGGGAGCCAGCCTATGGGCGTGCGCATCACCGACACGACCTTGCGTGATGCTCACCAGTCCCTCCTGGCTACCCGTATGCGCACCGAGGACATGCTCCCCATCGCCCCCCTCATGGACGAGGTGGGCTTCCACAGCGTCGAGGTCTGGGGCGGCGCCACCTTCGACACCTGCCTCCGCTTCCTGCGGGAAGACCCCTGGGAGCGACTGCGGGAGCTCAAGAAGCGCTTCCGCCGCACGCCCCTGCAGATGCTGCTGCGGGGCCAGAACGTGGTGGGCTACCGCCACTACGCCGACGACGTGGTGGAGAAGTTCGTGGAGCTGGCCGTCCGCAACGGGATGGACATCTTCCGCATCTTCGACGCCGTCAACGACCTCCGCAACCTGGAGACGGCGGTACGGGCGGCCAAGCGCTGCGGCGCCCACGTCCAGGGCACCATCTGCTACACCATCAGCCCCGTCCATACCCTGGACATGTACGCCCGCCTGGCCAGGGAGCTGGTGGAGATGGGCTCCGATTCCATCTGCATCAAGGACATGGCGGGCATCCTCCACCCTTACGACGCCTACGAGCTGGTCCGCCGCCTCAAGGAGACGGTGAATGTCCCCGTCCAGCTCCACTGTCATTCCACGGGGGGCATGGCCCCCATGGCCCAGCTCAAGGCCATAGAGGCCGGCGTGGACGTGGTAGACTGCGCCATCTCCAGCCTCTCCCTGGGCACCTCCCAGCCGCCCTGCGAGTCCCTGGTAGCTACCCTCAAGGACACCCCCTATGACACCGGCCTCGACCTGGAGCTCCTCTCCCGCATCGCCGACTACTTCGCCGAGGTGCGACGCAAGTACGCCGCCTTCGAGGGCGAGGTGATGGTGGACACGGGGGTGCTCGTCCACCAGGTGCCCGGGGGAATGATATCCAACCTCCTCTCCCAGCTCCGGGAGCTGGGCGCCGCCGACAAGCTGAAAGAGGTGCTGGCGGAGATACCGCGCGTGCGGGCGGACCTGGGCTACCCGCCCCTGGTCACCCCCACCAGCCAGATAGTGGGGACGCAGGCCGTCCTCAACGTCCTCACCGGTGAGCGCTACCGGCAGGTGACACGGGAGACGCGGGCCTACGTCCAGGGCTACTACGGCGCCCCGCCCGCCCCCATAGACCCTGAGGTGAAGCGCAAGATCCTGGGCGAGTCCCAGGAGATAGCGGGCCGCCCCGCCGACCAGCTCTCGCCGGAGCTGGAGCGGGCGCGCCAGGAGATAGGAGACCTGGCCCGCAGCGAAGAGGATCTCCTCTCCTACGTCCTCTTCCCCCAGGTGGCCCGGGAGTTCCTGGAGTGGCGGGCACGCGGGGGCGGCCTGGAGCGAGAGGTAGCCGTGGCCATCGCCGTCGCTCTCTCCCAGGACGGGGCGACCGCCCCCCCGCCGGCCCCCCAGCCGGCTGAGCAGCCTTCCCCCTGGAAGCTGAGCGGTCGCACTCGCCTCGTGCGGCGCATGAGTGTCCGATGAAGCTCGTCATCGACGGCCAGGAGTTCGAGGTAGACCCTCGCGGCGACACGGCGCTGGTGGACGGCCAGACTTACTCGGTGCGGGTGAGCCGCCACCGCGATATCATCACCGTCTACGTCAACGAGCGGCCCTACCATGTCCAGGTCTCGCCGGGCGAGGCGGGACAGGACGGGGCGCGGAAGGTGCTGGTGGACGCCCGCTACCACCAGGTGGTGGTCAAGGGTGGCCCGGCCAGGGCGGCCAGGCCGCGGCGCCCCTCCGCTCCCCAGCGGCCACGCCCCACAGGCGAGCGGGGGGCCATCGTCGCCCCCATGACAGGGCGCGTGGTGCGGGTCAACGTCCAGCCGGGGGACGAGGTGCAGGAGGGGGAAGTGCTCCTGGTCATCGAGTCCATGAAAATGGAGAACGAGATCCGTTCCCCGGTGGCGGGTAAGGTGAAAGAGGTAGCCGTCCAGCCCGGCGTCCGCGTCAGCGAGGGCGACCTCCTCCTGCTTCTGGAGCCCGCTGAGTGAGCCGGCCCCCCTCGTCCACCGGGCAGCGGGGCCCCGCCCCCTGACGCGACGCCCCCGGCTTCCTTCTCTCTGCGGTCTCCAGGAACCCCGGACGGGGGAGCGCCCCTCCGGAGGGGAAGCGCAGCGCCCCGCTCCAGCCTCCTGGCGTCAGTCAGGCAGTGCCACCAGGGAAGTGGTGCTCTGGATGCCCTCTATCTTGCGGATACGTTCGCCCAGTATGGGGGGGATGTCGGTCAGATTCTCCACTTCCAGCTCGGCCACGATGTCGAAGGGGCCCATCACCTGGTAGGCCTCCACCACCTGCGGGATGCGCCGCACCTCTTCCGCCACCATCTTGGTGCGGGCCGGGTCAGCCACTATGAGCACATAGGCCTTGATCATCGCCTGCTCTCCAGCCCCTCGAGGGCGAGGGCGTTGCCCGTATCGGATACGGCCATTATAACGGGCCAGGATGGCCGATGCCAGCCCAGAGGCGGCGGGAGCGTCCTGAAGGCGCCTGGCTGGCGCTGGCGCTCCCCCGGCTGGTATGCTGGGCACGGTGCGTCTGTGGCGACGATTTGCTAAAATAGACGAGGCCCCACCAAGGGGGCACAGGAAAGGGGTTACCGGCCATGGCTCGTGACGACTTCATCATCCGCATCGGTGGCGATACGGCCATCGGTGGCGTCATCAGCACTGGCGAGAACTTCGCCCTGGCTGCTGCCCGCACCGGCTTCCACGCCTTCACCTTCCGCACCTATCCGGCGGAGATCAAGGGAGGCCACGCCTGGTTCCAGGTGCGCCTCAGCAACCGGCCCGTCATCTCTATCGGCGATGGGTGCGATATCCTGGTCGCCTTCGACCAAGAGGCCTACGAGCTCCACCACGAGGACCTGAACGAGCACGGCGTCCTGATCTACGACTCCGACCTGGTTCACCCGCGGGAGGAGGGCCGCAACGTAGTCCTCTATGGCATACCGTTCCAGAAGATAGCCCGCCAGGAGCTGGAGTTCGTGCGGGGCACCAACACCCTGATCCAGGGCGTGCTGGCCGGTCTCTTCGGCCTGCCCCTCTCCTCCCTGGAGGAGATGGTGGTCCAGCGCTACCAGCGGCGCAAGGAGCTGCTGGACAAGAACCTGGAGGCGTTGCGTTACGGCTACGACTACGTCAAGACTATGACCAAGCGTGACAACTTCTGGCTGGGCGCCGCCGATAACGTCTCCAGGCTGGTCATGAGCGGGAACAACGCCATAGTGGCGGGAGCGCTGCACGCCGGCTGCCGCTACTTCGCCGGCTATCCCATCACACCGGCCTCTGACATCCTGGAGGCGATGGCGGAGATGCTGCCCAAGCTGGGCGGCGTCTGCCTCCAGGCCGAGGACGAGATGGCCGCCCTCGCCTCCGTCATCGGCGCCTCCTATGGCGGCGTCAAGGCGATGACGGCCACCTCCGGCCCTGGCTTCTCCCTGATGGTGGAGCTGCTGGGCCTCGCCTCCATGGCCGAGATACCCATCGTCATCGTGGACGCCCAGCGCTCCGGCCCCAGCACCGGTATGCCGACGAAGCTGGAGCAGGGAGACCTCTTCCACGCTCTGTACGCCGGCCACGGCGACTTCCCCCGCATCGTGGTGGCGCCGGGCTCGGTGGAGGACTGTCTGCGCATGACAGTGACGGCCTTCAACCTGGCGGAGAAGTACCAGTGCCCCGTCATCCTCCTCTCCGACCAGTCCCTCTCCCATCGCACGGAGACCATCGACCCGCCGGACGTGGCGCCGCTGCGGGTGGAGGACCGGCTGCGGCCGGACGGGGTGGCCCCCGGGGAGTACAGGCGCTTCCTCATCACCGAGAGCGGCGTATCCCCCATGGCCATCCCGGGCTGGGATGGCCACACCTACGTGGCGCCGGGGCTGGAACATGACGAGCTGGGCCACCCGGTGCTCACGCCCCAGGTGCACGAGGCGATGACGGCCAAGCGCTTCGCCAAGCTGGAGAGCTGCCGCCGCGAGGTGGACACCCCGGCGATGGCCACTCGCTACGGGGACGAGAAGGCGGAGCTGGGCATCATAGGTTGGGGGGCCACGGAGGGCTCCATCAGGGAGGCGGTGGACCGGGCGCGGGCCAGGGGCTACAAGGTGGCCGCCCTGCACCTACGCGTCCTGAACCCCCTCCCCAGGGAACAGGTGCAGGAGTTCCTGGGCAGCGTGAAGAAGGTCATGGTGCCGGAGGTGAACTATCAGGGGCAGCTCGCCCATCACCTGGCGGCCACTCTGGGGGTCAGGGCCATCAAGGTGAACAAGATCGGCGGTCTCCCCTTCACCCCGGGCGAGATCATGGCCAGGATAGAGGAGGTAATGCGCAATGGCTGACGCGACCACTGCCGAGCGACCGGCAGGGATGCTGACAGTCAAGGACTACAAGAGCGACCAGAAGCCGGTCTGGTGCCCCGGCTGCGGCGACTTCGGCGTGCTGAGCGCCACCTTCAAGGCGCTCGCCGCCCTCCAGCTACCCAAGCACCAGGTGGTGGTGGTCTCCGGCATCGGTTGCTCCAGCCGTTCCCCCTACTTCATGAGCACCTTCGGCCTGCACGGAGTGCACGGGCGGGCGCTGCCCATCGCCACTGGCCTCAAGCTGGCCCGCCCCGATCTCACCGTCCTGGTGATGGGCGGCGACGGTGACCTGATGGCCATCGGTGCCGGGCACCTGCCCCACGCCGCCGCCCGCAACATCGACATTACCTGCGTCATGATGGACAACCAGACCTACGGCCTGACCAAGGCGCAGGCCTCCCCCACCTCCTTCATCGGCCAGAAGACCAAGTCCACCCCCTATGGGGTCATCGCCAAGCCTCTGAACCCGGTCCTCTTCGCCCTCGTCTACGGGGCCACCTTCGTCGCCCGGGGCTACTCAGCCCGGCCCAACGAGCTGGCCAACATACTGGTCGAGGCGATAAAGCACAAGGGCTTCTCTTTCGTCCACGTCCAGAGCCCCTGCGCCGAGTTTTACAACACCTATGACTACTACGACCAGCGGGTTACCGAGCTGCCGCCGGACTGGGACCGCCACGACCTCAAAGCGGCCGTGGAGCTGGCCCTGACGGAGGACAGGGTGCACCTGGGCGTCTTTTACGAAGGGGAACGGCCCGTGTACGAGCTCCAGGCCCGCCAGGCGGCGCCGGGAGTGGAGGAATTCGATCTGGCCACCTATCTCAAGGAGAACTTCTCCTAAAGCCGGCCTTCGGTAGGTGGTCAGTGCCAGGCCAGACAGCTCCCGCCGGGCTGACGATGCCCGGCGGGGCACCTTGCGTAGGGGAGAAGGGGCGGGCCTTCGGGGCCCGCTAATCACGAACGAGGAGTAGCAGCATGGTACTCTTGCAGCGTCACGACCTGGAGCGACCCTACAAGATCACCCTGATCCCCGGCGACGGCACCGGCCCCGAGATCACCGAGGCGACGGTGCGGGTGGTGGAGGCCACCGGCGTCCCCATCCAGTGGGAGGTGAAGGAGGCCGGCCTGGATGCCATGGAGAAGTACGGCAGCGTCCTGCCGGAGGACGTCCTGGAGTCCGTGCGCCGCAATAAGGTAGCCCTCAAGGGCCCCATCACCACGCCCCGAGGTGGCGGCTTCCGCAGCGTCAATGTGGCCCTGCGCAAGCTCCTGGACCTCTACGCCTGCCTGCGGCCGGCCAAGTGGTACAGGGGCGTCCGCAGCCGCTACGAGAACATAGACCTGGTCATCGTGCGGGAGAACCACGAGGACCTCTACGCCGGCCTGGAGTTCGAGAAGGGGGACCCGGCCATCCGCGTCATCTCCGAGCTGTGCGAGAAGGCGGGGATGGGCTCCATACCCGAGGACGCCGGCCTCAGCCTGAAGATGATCTCGGAGCGGGGAAGCCGGCGCATCGTCAAGTTCGCCTTCGAGTACGCCCGCACCTACGGCCGGCGCAAGGTCACCGCCGTGGCCAAGGACAACATCCTCAAGTTCAGCGATGGCCTCTTCTTCGCCGTTGCCCGTGAGGTGGCCGCCGAGTACCCGGACATCCAGTACGAAGAGATGCTGGTAGACAACATGTGCATGCAGTTGGTGACGCGGCCGGAGCACTACGATGTCCTGGTCCTCCCCAACCTCTACGGCGACATCCTCTCCGACCTCTGCGCCGGGCTGGTTGGGGGGCTGGGCGTGGCCCCCGGCGCCAACCTGGGCGACGATATAGCCGTCTTCGAGCCAGTCCACGGCAGCGCCCCCCGCTATGCCGGCCAGAACAAGGTCAACCCCATGGCCATGATGTTCTCCGCCGTCATGATGCTGCGCTACATCGGCGAGCCGGTGGCGGCCGACCGCCTGGAGCAGGCCATGGCCGCCGTCATCGCCGAGGGGAAGTCCGTCACCTACGACATGAAGCCCCACCGTGACGACCCCACCGCCGTCGGCACCTCCCAGGTGGCGGACGCCATCATCGAGAAGCTGCAACACATGGACTGACGCCCCCGTCAGGGCCTGGAGCAGGAGGCGAGGATGCGCAGAAAGGTGACCGTAGTCGGCGCCGGGATGACTGGCGGCACCATGGCCCAGCGCCTGGCCGAGACCGGCTACGTGGACGTGGTCATGATCGACATAATCGAGGGCTTGCCCCAGGGGAAGGCCCTCGACCTGGCCGAGTCCGCCCCCGTGGTGGGCTTCGATGCCCGCGTCATCGGCACCAACGACTGGAAGGACACCGCCGGGTCGGACGTGGTCATCGTCACCTCGGGCGTCCCCCGCCGGCCGGGGATGAGCCGCGAGGACCTGGTGAACACCAACGCCGGTATCGTCCGGGAGGTCTGCCAGCGGGCGGTAGAGCAGTCCCCGGACGCCATCTTCGTCATCTTCGCCAACCCTATGGACGCCATGTGCCACGTGGCCAAGGAGGTCACCGGGCTGCCGCGCAGCCGCGTGGTAGGCCAGGGCGGGATGCTGGACAGCGCCCGCTACCGCACCTTCATCGCCTGGGAGATTGGCTGCTCCGTGGAGGACGTCCATGCCTACGTCCTGGGTGGCCACACGGAGCAGACGATGGTGCCCATAGTCAGCACGGCCATGGTGGGAGGCGTCCCCCTGACCCATCTCCTGCCGAAGGAGCGTATAGAGGCGGTGGTGCAGCGGACGCGCAACGGCGGGGCCGAGGTGGTCTCCCTCCTCAAGACGGGCTCCGCCTTCTACGCCCCGGCCGCCGCCACCGTGGCCATGGTGGAGTCCATCCTCCTGGACAAGAAGCGGGTGCTCCCCTGCTGCGCCTACCTGGAGGGGGAATACGGCATCCAGGGGGCCTACACCGGCGTGCCGGTGCGGCTGGGCGCCGGCGGCGTGGAGAAGATATACGAGGCGCCGCTGGCGCCGGACGAGCTGGAGGGTCTGCGCCGGGCAGCCCAGGCCGTTCAGGAGCTGGTAGCCCTGGTGAAGTGAGGCCAGGCGAGGGGATGGACGCCCTGCGGGTGGTCAGGAGAGAGGAACTCCGCCCCGATCCCGGCCAGACTCCGGGGATGGAGCGCTACACCGGCGTGGCCGCCGCCACCGTGGGCGCCAGGGGACTCTGGGTGGGCTACGTCACCATGGCCCCGGGCAGCCGGTCCGGCCCACACCATCACGGCGATTGCGAGAGCGCCATATACATAGTCCGCGGGCGGGCCCGCTTCCGCTTCGGCCCGCGGCTGGAGGAGGCGGTGGAGGCCGGGCCGGGCGACTTCGTCTACGTGCCCCCTCGCCTCGTCCATCAGGAGATCAACCTGAGCCAGGACGAGGCCATAGAGATGGTCGTCGTTCGGGACTCGCAGGAGAATGTAGTGGTCAACGTGGAGCTGCCGGAGGCGTAGCTGCGCCCCGGTGGAGAGAAGCAAGCGGGCCGCCCGTGGTAGGGCGGCCCGTTTCTGTACCCAGTGCGGGCCCTAGCCAGCGCGGCGCCGCTCCTGCGGCGGCGGGGCGGCCTCGGCGGTGGGCTGTGGCCGGGCCTGGCGGCCGAAGACCTTCCCCAGCACCCAGCGCACCGGGTCGAAGTAGACGTCCGCCACCCGCTCCTTGAGGGGAATGATGGCGTTGTCGGTGATGTGGATCTCCTCCGGGCAGACCTGGGTGCAGCACTTGGTGATGTTGCAGAAGCCCACGCCGGCGATCTTGCGGATGAACTCGCGCCGGTCGGCCGTGTCCAGGGGGTGCATCTCCAGCTCCGCCAGGCGGACGAACCAGCGCGGGCCGAAGAAGAACTCCTTGTTCTCCGGGTGGTCGCGGATGACGTGACAGACGTTCTGGCAGAGGAAGCACTCGATGCACTTGCGGAACTCACGGCCCCGCTCGATGTCTTCCTGCATCATGCGGTAAATGCCGTCCGGGTCGGGCGGGCGGGGCTGGAAGGGTGGGATCATCTTGGCGATCTCGTAGTTGATGGAGACGTCCGTCACCAGGTCCTTGATGTGAGGGAAGGTCTTGATGGGGGCCACCACCACGGGGCGCTCCACCGGGTAGAGGCTCATGCGGGTCATGCACATGAGCCGCGGGTAGCCGTTGACCTCGGCGCTACAGGAGCCACACTTGCCGGCCTTGCAGTTCCAGCGGACGGCCAGGTCCGGGGCGAGCTCCGCCTGGACCTTGAGCACCACGTCTAGGACGACGTTGCCCTCCTCCACGTCCACCTGGTAGTCCACGAACTGGCCGCCGTTGCCGCGCTCGCCGCGAAAGATGCGGATGGTTCTGAGGGCCACCGTCTACGCCTCCTGCAGTATCTTCTTGACCTCGTCCGGCAGTTCGGGCCGTGGTTCCTTCACCAGCAGCGGCTGACCGTCGCTGTCCCGGCGGACGACGATGTTGAACCGGGCCTGCTCCGGGTCCTCGTTGGGGTAGTCGTCTCGGGTGTGGGCGCCGCGGCTCTCCTTTCGCTCCAGGGCGGAGATGGTTATGGCCTCCGCCACGGTGAGAAGGTTCTTCAGGTCCATGGCCAGGTGCCAGCCCGGGTTGTAGAGCTGGTTGCCGGGCACGCTGACCCGCCTGGCCCGCTCCTTCAGGTCCTGGATGCGGTGCAGCGCCTCCTTCAGCTCCTCCTCGGTGCGGATGATCCCCACCAGGTCCTGCATGGTCTGCTGCAGCTCCTTCTGGAGGGCGAAGGGGTTCTCACCGTCGGCCCGCTGGAAGGGCTCGTACATCTCGGCGGCGGCGGCCTCGATCTCGTCGCCGCTGGGGGAGACGATGGTGGCCAGGGAGCCGGCGTACTGGGCGGCGGCCAGCCCGGCCCGCCGGCCGAAGACCAGGAGGTCGGACAGGGAGTTGCCGCCCAGGCGGTTGGCGCCATGGAGGCCGGCCGCCACCTCGCCGGCGGCGTAGAGGCCGGGCACGCAGGTGGCGGCGGTGTCCGGGTCCACCTTCACGCCGCCCATGATGTAGTGCATGGTGGGGCCCACCTCCATGGGCTCCCGGGTGATGTCGACGTCGGCCAGCTTGAGGAACTGGTGGTACATGCTGGGCAGCCGACGGATGATCTCCTCACGGGGCAGGCGTGAGGCGATGTCCAGGAAGACGCCGCCGTGGGGGCTGCCGCGGCCGGCCTTGATCTCGGAGTTGATGGCGCGGGCCACCACATCGCGGGGGAGGAGCTCCGGCGGCCGACGGTTGTTCCGCTTGTCGGTGTACCAGCGGTCGGCCTCGGCGATGCTCTCCGCCGTCTCCGCCCGGAAGTAGTCCGGGATGTAGTTGAACATGAAGCGTTCGCCCTTGTTGTTGAGGAGGATGCCGCCATCGCCCCGCACGCCCTCGGTGACCAGGACGCCGGCCACGCTGGGGGGCCAGACCATGCCCGTGGGGTGGAACTGGACGAATTCCATATCCATCAGCTCCGCCCCTGCCCAGTAGGCCAGGGACTGGCCGTCGCCCGTGTATTCCCAGGAGTTGGAGGTGACCTTGTAGCACTTCCCCACGCCGCCGGTGGCCAGGACGACGGCCTTGGCCCGCCAGACGATGAGGTCGCCGCTCTCGCGGCGGTAGCCCAGGCAACCGGCCACGCGGCGGCCATCGCTGAGGATGCGGGTGACGGTGGTCTCCATGAAGACGTCGATGCCCAGGGAGACCGCCTTCTGCTGGAGGGTGCGGATCATCTCCAGGCCGGTGCGGTCGCCCACGTGGGCCAGACGGGAGTAGCGGTGGCCGCCGAAGGGACGCTGGAGGATGCGGCCATCCGGCGTGCGGTCGAAGAGGGCGCCCCAGCGCTCCAGCTCCAGCACTCGCTCCGGGGCCTCCTGGGCGTGGATCATGGCCATGCGCCAGTTGTTCATGAGCTTGCCGCCGCGCATGGTGTCCCGGAAGTGGACGCGCCAGTTGTCGTCCGGGTCCACGTTGGCCAGGGCGGCGGCGATGCCTCCCTCCGCCATCACCGTGTGGGCCTTTCCCAGCAGGGACTTGCAGACGATGGCCGTCCGGGCGCCCTGCTCGGCTGCCTCTATGGCCGCCCGCAGGCCGGCGCCGCCCGCCCCTACCACCACCACGTCGTAGTCGTGCAGATCGTAGCCGGGCAAGGCGTCACCCCCCTAGAAGCGGGACCACGTGTTCGGGTCCGTGATATGGCCGTTGGCTACCAGACGGATGTAGACATCGGTGAAGGTGATGAAGATGAGGCTGGCCCAGGCCCAGAAGCGGTGGTTCTCGTTCCAGCGGGAGACCCACTGCCAGATACGCCCCCGCGTGCGGTTGGCCAGGGAGCAACTGAAGCAGTCCAGACCTCCCCCTACCAGGTGGCGGAAGGAGTGACAGGAGAAGGTGTACATCATGAGAAGGAAGGCGTTGACCACCAGGATGATGGAGCCGAGGCCGATGCCCCAGCCCTCCTCCGGGTCATGGAAGCTGCGCCCCGCTCCTATCCAGAGGAGCGGTATGAAGACCAGGGCGGCGTAGAGGAAGAAGCGGTGCAGGTTCTGCAGGACGAAGGGGAAGCGCGTCTCCCCACTGTACTTGCGGGGCAGCGCTCCCACGGCACAGGCAGGCGGACTCAGGAAGAAAGAGCGGTAGTAGGCCAGACGGTAGTAGTAGCAGGTGGCCCGGAAACCCACCGGCCCCCAGAGAATGAGGAGGGCAGGGGAGAACCACCAGACCTTGAAAGGGCCGTGCAGCTTGGGCTCGTACACGGGCGACAGATACGGGCCGATCTCGAAGGCCCAATTGTCCAGAAAGGCGCTGACCGTGAGGTAACCCAGAAAGATAGCCAGGCCAGCGGCCACCAGGGCAGGTTCCACCCACCAGCGGTCCTGTCTCAGGGTGGCCAGGAAGCCCAACCTATGCGGGGGCGAGACCGCCTGCCTGAGCGCCATTGCTCACCTCCCACCTGGTCATAAGGGTGCCGGGCCGGGAGACCGTGCACCCGGCCCCGGGGAGCATCCCAATTCTATCAATCAGTCCCCCTACGTTCAACGATGAGCCCCGTCTCGCGGGCGGCCAGCAGCAGGCCGATGACGCTCTTGGCGTCCTGGACGTCCCCTCGCTCCACCAGCGCCAGCGCCTGGCGAAGGGGCAGCCGCACCACCTGGATCCGCTCGTCGGCGGCGTTCTGGGGGTGGCCCTGGGAGAGCCCCTGGGCCAGGAAGAGGTGGACGCGCTCGTCGGTGAAGCCAGGGGAGACGTAGAAGCTGACCAGGTGGCGCAGGCGCGCCGCCCGCAGTCCCGTCTCCTCCTCCAGCTCGCGCCGCGCTGCCTCCAGCAGGGGCTCGCCGGGATGGACGAGGCCGGCGGGGACCTCCAGCAGCGCCTGCCCCACCGCCAGGCGGTACTGACGGACGAGGGTGACGGTGCCGTCATCGTCCAGGGGGACGGTGGCCGCCACCTCGGCGTGCTCCACTATCTCGCGGGTGGCCTCGCCGCCTCCCGGCAGCTCGACGGTGTCGACGCGCAGGTTCAGGATGCGGCCCTCGTAGAGGCGGCGGCTGGAGAGGACGCGTTCGGGACGGGTGGCGTCAGGGTCGGTCACAGGGTTCCTCCTGGGCCCTAGGTTCCGGCGTCGGGGAGAGGAAGCGGTCCGGCTCGTTCTGGGAGGGGTGCCAGCCCAGGCGACTGGCCAGGAAGAGGAAGTCCCGCTGGGGCGGGGAGAGGCGCAGAAGGCAGGCGACATGGTGGCTCCGCCTCACCGTCACCGTGTTCCCCGGCGGCAGGGGGACGTCTTCCTGGCCGTCCACGCTGAGGAAGGCCTGGTTCTCCCCCCGCACGGTGAGGGAGAGGACGGAATCGGGGTGAAGGACGAGGGAGCGGCCGCTGGCCAGGTGGGGGGAGACCGGCGTCAGGACGATCTCCCGTGCCTCCGGGTGGAGGATGGGGCCGCCGGCGGAGAGGGAGTAAGCGGTGCTGCCGGTGGCGGTGGCCACCACCACGGCGTCGGCGCGGTAGAGGGCTACGGGTTCGCCGTCCAGGGCCACTTGCACGTAGACGGGGCGGCCCAGGCGGGCCCGCCCCACCACCACGTCGTTCAGGCCGTGGTAGAGGGCGCCATCGGGGGCCCGCGCCTCCAGCAGGGCCCGCTCCTCCATCCGGCCCTCCCCGTCCAGCAGGCGGTCCAGGTGCCCCATGGCCTCCTCGGGCGGTATCTCGGCCAGGAAGCCAACGCGGCCCATGTTGATGCCCACGATGGGGACGCGGTGGGGCACCACGGAGCGGGCAGCCCAGAGGAGGGTGCCGTCGCCGCCCACGCAGACCAGCAGATCTGTCCCGGGGATGAGCTGGCTGGCCCGAGCGTCCCAGGCCGTCGTCAGCCAGACCTCGGGCACCCGCCGGCGGAGGGACTGCTCCAGCTCCTGGCCCAGGGCCCGGGCGGCCTCCCAGCGGGGGTGGACGAAGATGCCGATCTTCCGCGCTCTGGCGCCCATCTTCGGGCCTTCAGCCGATATTCTAGACCTTTCACCTGGGCTGTGGCTGCCCCTGGGGCGGCGTCAGCAGGAAGAAGAACTCCAGGTTCCCCTCCGCACCCGGCAGGGGGGAGCGGGCCAGGCCCAGGATGCGGTATCCTTCCCCCACCGCCCAAGCGGCGAAGCGGCCGATGAGGGTCGCATGGAGCTGTGGGTCGCGGACGACGCCCCTGCGGGGCACCTCGCAGCGCCGGGCCTCAAACTGGGGCTTGAAGAGGGCCAGGACGAGCCCCCCGGGAGCGAGGAGCCTGGCCACCGCTGGCAGCACCTTGGTCAGGGAGATGAAGGAGACGTCCACGGTGGCCAGGTGGACGGGCTCCGGGAGGGGGGCCAGGTAGCGGGCGTTGACCCGCTCCATGACCACCACGCGGCTGTCCCGGCGCAGGCGGGGGTGGAGCTGCCCGTAGCCCACGTCCACGGCGTAGACGCGGGCGGCGCCGTGCTGCAGGAGGCAGTCGGTGAAGCCGCCGGTGGAGGCGCCGATGTCCACCGCCACCTTGCCGGCCACCTCCAGCCGGAAGCGGCGGAGGGCGTGTTCCAGCTTCTCGCCGCCGCGGCTGACGTAGCGGGGCATCTCCAGGAGACGGATGGCGGCGGTCTCCTCCACCAGGGTGCCGGGCTTGGAGACAGGGCGGTCGGCCACCAGGACGCGGCCGGCCATGATTTGGGCGCGGGCTCTCTCGCGGCTTTCGGCCAGGCCGCGTTCCACCAGCAGGACGTCCAGACGCCGCTTGGCCATGGCGGATGGGTATAGGTCCCGGCCCCTATGATACAGGCGGCGGTGTGCGGGCGGCTCGACGGGAGGGGGCGAGGGTGGCTAGGCCGTCTCTTCCCTCTCCGCCTCTCCCCAGAGGTCGACGACCTGGCCGTTACGATTGAGCAGCAGGGGACGGCGGTGGCCGCGGATCACCTCGGCGTCTATGACGCACTTCTTGATATCGGTGCGGGAGGGGATCTCGTACATGACGTCCAGGAGGCACTCCTCCAGGACGGTGCGCAGGCCCCGGGCGCCCGTCTTCAGGCGCAGGGCCTCCTCGGCGGTGGCCTCCAGGGCGTCCTCCGTGAAGACCAGCTCCACCCCGTCCAGAGCGAAGATCTGCTGGTACTGCTTGACCAGGGCGTTCTTGGGCTCGGTGAGGATGCGCATCAGGGACTGCTTGTCCAGGGACTGGAGAGGGACGATGACGGGGAGCCGGCCCACGAACTCCGGTATCAGCCCGTAGTGGAGGAGGTCGTCGGGGATGACGTGCTGGAGCAGCTCGTCGCTGACCTTGGCGCTGTCCTCGGCCGTCATGTGGGCCTTGAAGCCGATGCTGCGCTTCCCCTTCCCCAGCCGCTGGTCGATGATCTGGTCCAGCCCCTCGAAGGCGCCGCCGCAGATGAAGAGGATGCTGCTGGTGTTGATCTGGATGAACTCTTGATGGGGGTGCTTGCGCCCGCCCTGGGGCGGGACGTTGGCCACGCAGCCCTCGATGATCTTCAGGAGGGCCTGCTGCACCCCCTCGCCGGAGACGTCGCGGGTGATGGAGGGGTTGTCGCCGCTCTTGCGGGATATCTTGTCTATCTCGTCGATGTAGACGATGCCCCGTTCGGCCCGCGGTATGTCGTAGTCGGCGGCCTGGATGAGGCGGAGGAGGATGTTCTCCACGTCCTCGCCCACGTAGCCGGCCTCCGTCAGGGAGGTGGCATCGGCGATGGTGAAGGGGACGTCCAGGATCTTGGCCAGGGTGCGGGCCAGGAGGGTCTTGCCACAGCCCGTGGGGCCGATGAGCAGGATGTTGCTCTTGTCCAGCTCCACGTCCTTGAGCTGCCGCCCGGCCACTATGCGCTTGTAGTGGTTGTAGACGGCCACGGAGAGGACCTTCTTGGCCTGCTCCTGGCTCACCACATACTCGCTGAGCTGCTCGTATATGGCCCTGGGGGGCGGTATGCGCTGGAGGCTGGGGCGCGAGCGGGGCTGGTGCCCGTCCTCGTTGATGATCTCCTGGCAGAGCTGGACGCAGTCATCGCATATGTAGACCCCGTTGGGCCCGGCGATGAGGCGCCGCACCTCCGCCTGGCCTTTGCCACAGAACGAGCAGTGGTACTGGCCCCGTCCGCGAGCTGGCATGGCCTGCTACCCCTTTTGCTCCCCGCCGGCTATCACCGGCACCTTCGGGCTGATGAGTATGTCATCTATGATGCCATACTCCTTGGCCGATGCAGCGTCCATGAAGAACTCGCGGTCCGTGTCGTGGGCGATCTTCTCGATGGGCTGGCCGGTGTGGTAGGCCAGGATCTGGCGTATCAGCTCGTTGCGGCGGATGACCTCCTTGGCGATGACCTCCACATCGGCGGCGCGGCCGGTGGCACCCCCGTGCGCCTGGTGCATGTGGATGGTGGAGTGGGGCAGGGCGTAGCGCTTCCCCTTGGCGCCGGCTGCCAGCAGGACGGTGGCCATGCTGGCGCACTCCCCCACGCAGATGGTGGAGACATCGCAGCGCACCAACTGCATGGTGTCATAGATGGCCAGCCCGGCGCTGATGACGCCGCCCGGCGAGTTGATGTAGAGATGGATGTCCTTGTCAGGGTCTTCCCGCTCCAGGTAGAGGAGCTGGCAGATGATCAGGTTGGCGATCTGGTCATCTATGGGCCAGCCCAGGAAGATGATCCGCTCCTTCAAGAGGAGCGAGAAGATGTCGAAGGCCCGCTCCCCGCGGGGCCCTTGTTCTATGACGTAAGGGATGATGGAACTGACGCGCTCGGCGCCCGATGTCATGTCTGGCTCTCCTCCTTCTCCGCCTCGGCACTCTCCGCCCCGGATGCCTGCTGGGGGCTCTCTCCTTCCTCGACCTTCCCGGAGGCGATGGCGACGAGGCGGTCCAGGGTCTTGCGGGTGAGGAGGGAGCGGCGCAGCGCCTCCCGTCCCGCCGGGGACTCCAGGATGGCCCGCAGGCCACCGTCCGGCTGTCCGCCGGCGGACAGCCGCTCTATCTCCTGGGCTATCTCCTCGTCCATGACCTGGACGCCCTCCAGCTCCGCCAGACGTCCCAGGGCCAGGGAGCGGCGCAGCCGCTCCTCCGCCCGCCCCCGGTATTCCTGCCAGAGCTCCTCCGGGGAGCGTCTCAACTGCTCTATGTAGCGGTCCACGTCCTGGCCGACCGCCCTGGCCTCCTCCCGCAGGAGGCGTTCCACCTCTTCCTCCACCAGCACCTGCGGGAACTCGATGCGAGCGGCCATCTCCACCAGGGCCTCCACTGCCCTCTCTCTATAAGACGCTTCGGCCTCCGCTTCCTTACGCTGCCGCAGGTCTTCCTCCAGGCGGGCCCGCAGCGCCTCCAGGCTGGCGAAGCCCTCTCCCACCTCGCGGGCGAAGTCGTCGTTCAGCTCGGGCAGGCGCTCCTCCCGCACCGCCCGCACCCTTATGGTGAAGGTGGCTGGTCGCCCCGCCAGCTCCCGGCGAGGGTAGTCCTCCGGCAGGGGGAGGGTGACCGTCTTCTCCTGGCCCCGCTCCATGCCGATGACCGCCTCCGCCAGGCCCGGGAGGAGCAGGACGGAGCCCTCCTGCAGCCTCACTTCCACGTCCTCCTCGTTCACCAGCCGCCGGCCCTCCACCTCGCCCCTGATGTCCATGTAGACTATGTCCCCCCACTGGACGGGGCGGTTGACGGGCTCGTGCAGGGCGTAGCGGCGGCGCAGCTCCTCCAGGGCGGCGTCTACCTCCTCCGGCGCCACCCCCACCGGCTCCCGCTCTACCCGCAATGAACGATAGTCCCCCAGCTCTATTACGGGCGGGAGGGGCACGGTGGCTTTTATCACTGGCGGCTCCTCCTGCACTACCTCCACCTGGGGGCGGTCGAAGGGCTCGATGCCCTGCTCCGTCAGGGCCTCCCGGACCACCTCGGGCACCATGATGTCCAGGGCCTCGTGCAGTAGACGGTGGCGGCCCAGGTAGCGCTCCAGCATGGAGCGGGGGGCCTTGCCGCGCCGGAAGCCGGGGACGTCGGTCCGCTGGACGAGCCTGCGATAGGCGCGCTCCAGGTAGGACTCCAGCCGCTCTGGCTCTATCTCTATCTCCAGGACGGCCTCGCAGCCGGTGGGGCGTTGTGTGGAGACCTTCACAAGCCCAATTATAGCATGGCCCCGGGCAGCGTCGACAGGCGCCGCCGTCACCGCCGCCGCGGGCTCAGGACATCGTTCAGGACGTCCCCCAGGAAGCTGAAGGAGACCAGGAGAAGGGCTACCACCGCCGCCGGGACGAAGACCAGGTTCGGATGGGCCAGCATGGTGCGGGGCCCCGCCCCCTCAAAGATCATGGCGCCGAAGCTGGGATGGGGCGGTTGGATGCCGATACCCAGAAAGGAGAGGGCCACCTCCGCCCCCGCCGCCGTCCCCAGCAACTGGGTGGCTGCCACGATGACCAGGGGCGACACGTTGGGCAACAGGTGCCGGAAGACGATGTGCCAGGTGGAGGCGCCCATGGCGCGGGCCGCCAGCACATACTCGCTCTCCCGCAGCGACAGCACCTGGGAGCGCACCACCCTCGCCATCCCCACCCAGCCGAAGAGGGAGAGGGCGCCGAAGACTAGGAAGTAGTCCGGCAGCTCCGACTCCACGATGCCCCCCACTCCCAGCCGCCCCTCCAGCCCCCGGAAGAACCCCTCCACCCGCGGCCGCACCGTGGCGGTTATGATGATGAGGAGCAGGATATCGGGCAGGGCGAAGAAGGCATCGGCCAGCCGCATGATGGCGCTGTCCACCCGCCCGCCCAGGTAGCCGGCCAGGAGCCCCAGCCCCACCCCCAGAAAGAGGCCGCCCGTCACCAGGGAGGCCACGCTGACGATGACGGTGGTCTGGGCCGACCATATGAGCCGACTCAACACATCGCGGCCCAGGCGGTCGGTGCCCAGGGGGTGCTCCCAGCTGGGGCCGGCGAAGGTGTTGGCGAAGTCCGCCTCCCGGAAGCTGTGAGGGGCTATCCAGGGCGCCAGGAGGCCGGCGGCGTAGATGGCCAGGATGACGACGAGAGAGGCCATGGCCAGGCGGCGTCCCAGCAGGCGTCGCCAGAGGCCGGGGGCTGGTCGGGCGGCTGGGCCAGCCCCCACGCCGCGGGCTACGCTCAGGCTCACGTCCCTTCCCTCCCTCCCAGACGGACGCGAGGGTCTATGAAGGCGTAGGCGATGTCCACCAGCAGGTTGGCCACCACGAAGGCCGCCGCTCCCATGAGGACGATGGCCATGATGCCGTCATAGTCGCGGGAGAAGACGGCCTCGAAGGCGTAGGAGCCGATGCCCGGTATGCCCAGCAGCGTCTCCAAGAAGATGGAGCCAGAGAGGAGGCCCGCCAGGGCGAAGCCCATGATGGTGACGATGGGCAGCAGAGCGTTGCGCAGGACATGTCGCATTACCACCAGGTGCTCCGGCAAGCCCTTGGCCCGCGCCATGCGGACGTAGTCTTCCCCCAGCACCTCCAGGGTCTGCGCCCGCACCAGCCGCGCCACCCCGGCCACCCCGGGCAATGTCAGGGCCAGCAGCGGCAGGACTATGTGCTTCCCCAGAACCCCCACCTCCAAGAAGCCGAAGAACTCTCGCGTCTGCCAGCCGCCCGTGGGGAGCCAGCCCAGGCGCAGAGCGAAGACATACTGAAGGAGGGGGACCAGCACCAGCACGGGCACCGCCGCCAGCGCCAGTAACGGCCCCATGGTGAGGGGGTCGCGCCAGGTGCCCTGCCTGAGGGCCGCCCACACGCCCAGCGGCACCCCCAGGGCGAAGACCAGCAGGAAGGCCAGCAGATTGTACTGGAACGTCACCCAGAGGCGGGGCAGCACTACCTCAGTCACCGGCAGGCCGTAGTACTTGAAGCTGGTGCCCAGATCGCCGCGGAGGAGGCCCGCCAGGTAGAGGCGGTACTGGGTGAAGAAGTCCTCGTCCAGGCCCCGCTCCTCCCGGATGCGCTGGACGGTCTCCGGGTCATTGTGCTGGCCGGCCAGCACCCGCACCGGGTCGCCGGGGCCGAAGCGGCCCAGGGCGAAGGTGACCAGGCTCACCGCCAGCAGGATGACCGGCGCCCACAGCAGACGCCGGAGGATGTAGGCCCAGAGGCCGGCTGAGGCCATGGGAGGTTAGCGCTGGACCGATACGTAGCGCAGGCTGGGGATGACGAAGGGCGGCACGAAGAAGCCCTGGACGTAGGGCTTCACCACGTAGCTGGTCTTGGGGTGCAGGAGGGGTATCCAGGGGGCGTCCTGGACTATTATCTCCTCCACCCGCTGGTAGATGCGGTAGCGGGTCTGCTGGTCGGTCTCGGAGCGGGCCTGCTCCAGCAGGCGGTCCACCTCCGGGTTGGCGTAGCGAGTGTGGTTGTTGGTGCTCTCGCTGTGGAAGAGGACGTCCAGGAAGTTCTCCGGGTCCACGTAGTCGGCTATCCAGCCCAGGCTGAACATATCGAAGCGGCCGGCGTCCACCTCCTGCAGGAAGGTGGCGAACTCCACCAGACGGACATCGATGCGCACCCCCAGGTTCTGCTCCCACATGGCCTGCACCGCCTCCAGGGCGGGCCCCGGCGTGCCGCCGACGCCAGAGGCGAGGAGGGTCACGCCGCTGAGGCGGGAGGGTCCGCCGGCCTCGGCCAGGAGCTGACGGGCCCTCGTCAGGTCGAAGGGGAGGCCCGCGAAGTCCGGGTTGTAGCCGGGCATGCCGGGAGGGAGTATCCCGCGGGCGGGAGTGGCCAGGTCGCGCAGGACCACGGAGGAGAGGACGTTCTTGTCTATGGCCATGGCCAGGGCCTGGCGCAGGCGGACGTCGTTGAAGGGGGGACGGCTGGTGTTGAAGCCCAGATAGAAGGTGGCCAGCTCGTCCACCTGGTGGAACTCGCGGTTCAGGGGGTCGGAGGGGTTGCGCACGCGGTCGATGTCGGGCAGGCCGACGGGGGCCACGTCCACCTCGTCGTTCTCGTACATGGTCAGAGGGGAGCCGCCGGCCAGGAGGAGGGTCACCCGGGAGACGGAGGGCCTGGGCTCCAGGTAATAGTGCGGGTTGGGCTCCAGGACGATGCGCTCCCCCAACCGCCACTCTCGCAGGCGGAAGGGGCCAGTGCCGATGGGCTGGCGCGTCCAGCCGCGGGGGTTGGCCTCCACCTGCTCCCGCTTCACCACGAAGGCCACCGGGTAGGTGAGCTTGGCCAGGAAGTAGGTCTTGGGGGCGTCTATGGTGATCTGGAGGGTGTAATCGTCCACCACCCGTATGCCCGTCACCTCGTTGGCCTGGCCGCGGGCGAACTCTCGCGCCCCCACGATGTCTCCCAGGTAAGAGAGGGCCACCGTGGAGCCGGTGCGACGGTCCAGGGCCCGCTCCAGGGAGAACTTCACGTCCTGCGCCGTCACGGGCCGGCTGCCATCACTGAAGAGGACGCCGCGGCGGAGGAAGAAGGTGTAAGTGCGACCGTCCCCGCTCACCTCCCAGCGCTCGGCCAGGTCCGGTGAGAGCCGCAGCTCCCTGTCGAAGGTGACCAGGCCGCTGAAGATCTCCACGATGTACGTCCCGGAGCCCACGTCGGTAGCCAGAGCGGGATCCAGGGTGATGGGGTCCGCTCCGAAGAGACGCAGTTCGCCGCTGACCCGCTCCGGGCCCGCGCCGGTTTGCTCGCCGCCGGTGCCCCCTCCTCTGCCCACGACAAAGGAGGCCGCCACCCCGGCGACGACCAGCACCAGGAGGACGGCCACGGCCGTCAGGAGAAGAACGGCACGACGGGTGCTCAGGGCCTCCCCTCCCTGTCCGCGTTAGGACTATGGTAGCAGACGGTGGCTGTCACTGCTCCGTGACCCAGATGTGAAGCTCTTGGAGCTGCTCCGCTGTCACCGGGGCGGGGGCGCCGGTGAGGGGGTCGGTGGCCGACTTGGTCTTGGGGAAGGCGATCACCTCCCGGATGTCGTCCTCGTCGGCCAGGAGGGCCACCAGGCGGTCGAGGCCGATGGCGACGCCGCCGTGGGGCGGCGCCCCGTACTCGAAGGCCTCCAGCATGTGCCCGAATCGGGCCCGCGCCTCCTCCGGTCCGATGCCCAGCACCCGGAACATCCTCTCCTGCAGCTCTCTTCTGTGTATACGTATGGAGCCGCCGCCCAGCTCCCAGCCGTTGCAGACCAGGTCATAGGAGCGGGCGCGGACGCGGCCAGGATCGTTCTCCAGCAGGGGGATATCCTCCTCCCGGGGCGAGGTGAAGGGGTGGTGGACGGCATACCAGCGCTGGTCGTCCTCGTCCCACTCCAGCAGGGGGAAGTCCACCACGAAGGCGAAGTGGAGGACTTTCGGGTCGGCCAGGCCGAGACGCTGGCCCAGGTGGCGCCGCAGGCCGTCCAGCGTTCGGTTCACCACCCTGGGTGTCCCGGCCACCAGGAGGAGGAGGTCTCCCCGCCGGGCCCCGGCGCGGGCGGCCATCTCCCGCACCTCCTCCAGGGCCAGATAGCGCCCGACCGGAGAGCGGACGTCCTCCGGTGTCAGATCGTCCAGGCCGCCCTCGCCCAGCAGGGCCACCGAGACGAGGCCCCGCGCCCCCAGGTGCTGGGCTAGCTGGGTCAGGCCGTCCAGGTCGCGGCGGCTGAAGGCGGCGCCGCCGGGTACGCAGAGGCCCCGCACCTGCCCTCCCTCGGCCAGCGCCTGACGGAAGACAGCGAACTGGCTCTCCCGCAGCAGGTCGGAGAAGTCGTGCAGTTCCAGGCCGAAGCGCAGATCCGGCTTATCGGTGCCGAAGCGTCGCATGCTCTCCTCGTAGGTGAGACGAGGGAAGGGGCGGGGCAGGCGCACATCGGGGCGGAGAGACTCCACCAGACAGGTGTGCAGCTCCTCCATCAGGGAGAGAATGTCCCCTTCTTCCACGAAGCTCCACTCCAGGTCTAGCTGGGTGAACTCGGGCTGGCGGTCCGCCCGCACGTCCTCGTCCCGGAAGCAGCGGGCTATCTGGAAGTAGCGCTCGAAGCCGGCCACCATGAGGAGCTGCTTGAGCTGCTGGGGCGACTGGGGCAGGGCGTAAAAGCGGCCGGGGTAGATACGGCTGGGCACCAGGTAGTCCCTGGCCCCCTCCGGGGTGGGCGCCGTCAGGATGGGCGTCTCGATCTCGGTGAAGCCCCTGGCGGTGAGGAAGTCCCGGATGAACTTGGTGACCCGGGCCCGCAGGACGATGTTGCGGTGCATGCGCTGCCGCCGCAGGTCCAGGTAACGGTAGCGCAGACGCAGGAGCTCCTCCACCTCTGTGTCCTCGTTGACATAAAAAGGGGGAGTGCGAGAGGGATTGAGGACGGCGGCCTGGTGTGCCCGCACCTCCACCTCGCCCGTGGGGAGGGCGGGGTTCTCGGTGCCGGGGGGCCGGCGGGCGACGATGCCCCGCACCTGGAGGACGTATTCGGCGCGGACGGCGTCCGCCACGGCGAAGGCCTCGGGCCCCTCCTGGGGGTGGAAGACCACCTGCACCAGGCCATCGTGGTCCCGCAGGTCTACGAAGATGAGGCCACCGTGGTCGCGCCGGCGGTGCACCCAGCCCGCCAACGTAACCTCCTGGCCGATATGTCGGGGCCGAAGCTCGCCGCAGGCATGGCTCTTGAGCATTTCGAACCTAGTGTAGCGCAGCCCAGCTCGAGGCGACAGAGAGGAGGTTGACGAGGATGACCTCGTCGTCGCAGCATGGGACCGACATGAGGGAAACGCTCGGCCTCTATGTTCACGTCCCCTTCTGCGAGCTCAAGTGCTCCTACTGCGACTTCAACTCCTACGCCGGGCTGGAGGGACTCATGGGCCCCTATGTGGATGCCCTCTGTCTGGAGCTGGAGCTGTGGGGCCAGGCGATGGGTCGGCAGCGGGTGGCCACCGTCTTCTTCGGCGGGGGGACGCCCAGCCTCCTGTCTCTCCCGCTCCTGGAGCGCGTGCTGGAGGCGGCGGCCGGGGCCTTCGTCCTGGGGCCGGGGTGCGAGGTCACCCTGGAGGCCAACCCGGGCACCGTCGACCGGGACTACCTGCGGGGCCTCCGCTCCCTGGGGGTGGACCGCCTGAGCCTGGGTGTCCAGAGCCTCCACGATGACGAACTGCGCTGGCTGGACCGCCTCCACTCGGCAGCGGACGCGGTGACGGCCTACCGATGGGCGAGGGAGGCGGGCTTCCGCAGCGTCAACCTGGACCTCATCTTCGGCCTGCCGGGGCAGCCGCTGGAGCGCTGGCAGAAGACCCTGGAGGGCGCCCTGGCCCTGGGGCCGGACCACCTCTCCCTATACGCCCTCACCGTTGAGGAGGGGACGAAGCTGGCGGCCGACATCGCCCGCGGGTGGACGCCTCCGCCGGACGAGGACGCCCAGGCGGCCATGTACGAGTGGTCGCGGGAGCGGTTAGCTGTCGCCGGCTACGAACACTACGAGATCTCCAACTGGGCGAGGCCGGGCCATCGCTCTCGCCACAACCTGACCTACTGGGAGGGCCGTCCTTACCTGGGTGTGGGGGCGGGGGCCCACTCCTTCCTGACGGCAGGCGACGCAGGCCTCCGCTTCGCCGATGTCTACTCACCCCGGCAGTACGTGCGTCGGGTGGAGGAGACGGCCCGCAGGGGCGTTCAGCCCGGCCCTCTTGGGGACGTCCTGGGCGCCATGAGGCAGGTGGCCTTCGTGGAGGAGCTGGCGCCGCCGCTGATGATGGCGGAGGCCCTCATCCTGGGGTTGCGCCTGACGGAGGGCGTGGCACTGGCGACCTTCAAGGAGCGCTTCGGCGTAGGTCTGCTGGAGCGCTACGGCCCCGCGGTGGCGGAGCTGATGGAGCTGGGACTGCTGGAGCTGTCCGATGGCCATCTGCGGCTCACACCCCGCGGCCTCCTCCTGGCCAACGAGGTCTTCGTGCGGGTGCTGGAGGTCTAGGCAGGCGCCGCCTGCGGCATCATCGGCCTCCCGCGTGGAGAGCGGCGCCGCTACGTCCCTGCGGGATGCCCTGTGACCGCCTCGGCGCCCTCCCGGGCGGGTGCGCTCGGCTCAGGGGAGGACCTTCTCCAGAGGGGTGTAGGGAAGGCCCTGGGCCTCGGCCACGGGGCGGATGGTCAGGTGCCCGTCGAAGGTATTGACGCCGCGGGCCAGGGCGGGGTCGTGGCGGAGGGCCTCCAGCCCCTCGCTGGCCAGTCGCAGGACGTAGGGGAGGACGGCGGCGCTCAGGGCCTGCGTGGCCGTGCGGGGGACGGCTCCCGGCATGTTGGTGACACAGTAGTGGACCACCCCTTCCTCCACGTAGGTGGGGTCGGTCAGGGTGGTAGGGCGGGAGGTCTCACAGGCGCCGCCCTGGTCTATGGAGATGTCCACCAGCACCGCCCCCGGTCCCAGGCTGCGCACCGCCTCCCGCGTCAGCAGCCTCGGGGTGAGGGCGCCTGGGACGAGGACGGCGCAGACCAGCACGTCCGCCCCCACCACCTCCTCCATCAGCGACTCTCCGTCCAACAGGCGAATGGCAATGCGGCCGTCGCTCAGCTCTTGGAGGCGGCGCAGGCGAGCGGGGTCGCGGTCCAGCACCGTGACCTGCCCCTGCAGGGCGTCCAGGGTGAGGGCGGCCCGGCTACCGGCGTTGCCGGCGCCCAGGACGATGCAGCGGGCCGCCTCCGCCCCCTCGATGCCGCCCAGGAGCTTGCCCCGACCCGGGCCGGGGCGTCGCAGGTGCTGGGCCGCCACCTCGCCCGCCAGCCGGCCAGCGATGAGGCTCATGGGCCGCAGCAGGGGCAGGGAGCCGTCGGCCGCCTGCACCGTCTCGTAGGCGATGGCGATGGTTCTTGACTCCAGCAGGGCCTGCGTCAGCCCCGGCTGGGGCGCCAGGTGCAGGTAGCAGAAGAGGACGAGGCCGGGCCGCAACAACCGGTACTCCTCCGGCTGGGGCTCCTTCACCTTCACCAGGAGCTGGCAGGAGCCCGCCACCTCCTCCGGTGTCCCCAGAAGGACGGCGCCCGCCCGGTCATACTCCTCGTCCGGGTAGCCGGCGCCCAGGCCGGCCCCCCGCTCCACCAGGACACGATGGCCGGCCTCCGTCAGCGCCCTCACCGCCTGGGGCGTCAGGGCCATCCGGCCCTCCTCTACCTTGCGCTCCCTGACGATCCCTACATCCACCCTCCCGACCTCACTCCAGCCCATGGGCGCGCTTGACCGCCCTGAGCACCACATCGATGTCCGGAGCGGGGACGTTGGGCCCCTCGCCCAGAGGGTCGGGCGTGAGGGGCCGCTCCAGGATAGCCTCCACCACGGCCCCCACCGACCAGCCCAGAGCCATCAGGTCGTACCCGCCCTCCAGGGAGAGGATCAGGCGTCCCTGGCAGAGCTCCTGGGCCAGCTCCCACAGGATGGCGGCAATGCCGTAATAGCCACGCGAGGAGAGGAGCATGTTGGCCAGAGGATCGGCGAAGTGGGCATCGAAGCCGGCGGAGACCAGGATGAGCTGGGGCCGGAAACGACGCAGCACGGGGACGCAGACCTCCCGATAGGTCCTCAGGTACTCATCGCTGCGGGAGCCGCGGGGCAACGGCACGTTGACCGTCGTCCCCTCAGCCTCGCCCTCGCCCTTCTCGGCCCAGTAGCCGGTGCCGGGGTAGAGGGGGTACTGGTGGGTAGAGAAGAAGAGGACGCGGGGCTCCCGGTAGAAGGCGTCCTGGGTGCCGTTGCCGTGGTGGACGTCGAAGTCCACGATGGCCACCCTCTCCAGGCCTCCCGCTTCCAGCGCCGCCCGCGCCGCGATGGCCACGTTGTTGAAGAGGCAGAAGCCCATGGCGGTATCGGGAGTGGCGTGATGGCCTGGGGGGCGCACCAGGCAGAGGGCGGCCTCCACCTGGCCCGAGAGGACGGCCTCCAGGGCGGCCAGGCAGCCCCCGGCCGCCCGCCGGGCAGCGGCGTAGGAGGCGGGGACGATGTAGGTGTCCCAGTCCAGCCAGCCGCCCCCCTCCTCGGCCTTCGCCCGGATGCGGGCGATGAGGTCAGCGCTGTGGACCAGCTCCAGCTCGGCATGGGAGGCGTCCCGGGCGGGGATGGCCGTCATCAGGTCCAGGAGGCCGGACTTGCGCAGATGCTCCAGGATGGCGACGAGGCGTTCCGGGCGCTCCGGATGGCCAGGCGTGCCATGCTCCAGATAGAGGGGGTCGAATACATAGCCAAGGCGCGCCATAGCCGTCGATATGTTATCAGGCCCACGGATGGGGTGCTATACTCGATGCCGGTGGGGAGCCCCGACCCGGCCTGAACGACGCCGGGCGCCGCCTCTCGTGTGAGACCTCCGCAGGAAGCGCCAGCACCGGACTTGAGGTCATGTACACCATCGGCACGGCGGGTCACGTAGACCACGGCAAGTCAGCCCTCGTCAAGGCCCTCACCGGCATAGACCCCGACCGCCTTCGTGAGGAGAAGGAACGGGGGATGACCATAGACCTGGGCTTCGCCTGGTTGCGCCTCCCCTCCGGACAGGAGGTCAGCATCGTGGACGTGCCGGGCCACGAGCGGTTCGTCCATAACATGCTAGCCGGGGTGGGGGGCATAGACCTGGCGCTCCTGGTGGTTGCGGCCGACGAGGGGGTGATGCCCCAGACCCGGGAGCACCTGGCCATCCTCGACCTGCTGGAGGTGCGGCGCGGAGTGGTGGCGATCACCAAACGCGACCTGGTGGACGAGGAATGGCTGGAACTGGTGAAGGCAGAGGTGGAGGAGGAGCTGCGAGGCACCTCCCTGGAGGGAGCGGTCATGGTGGCCTGCTCCTCCCTCACCGGAGAGGGGCTGCCGGAGCTCATTCAGGTGCTGGAGGCCGAGCTCTCCCGCACGCCGCCGCGCCGGGACATCGGGCGGCCGCGGCTGTCTATAGACCGCGCCTTCACTCTCCCTGGCTTCGGCACCATCGTCACCGGCACCCTCATAGACGGCTCCCTGGCGCTGGGGCAGGAGGTGGAGGTGGTGCCCGGCGGCCTGCGCTCCCGCATACGGGGTCTCCAGAGCCACGGCCGACCCCTGGACCACGCCCCGCCGGGGAGGCGCACCGCCGTCAACCTGGCGGGGGTAGCGGTGGAGGAGGTGGAGCGGGGGATGGTGGTCACCACCCCGGGGTGGCTGGTCCCTACTGTGGCGGTGGACGTGCGCTTCCGCACCGCCCGTCACCTGCGCCGGCCCGTGCGCCATGCCCTGGAGGTCACCTTTCACGCTGGCAGCGCCGAGGTCCCCGGCCGCCTCCTCCTGCTGGACCGGGACGAGGTACCCCCGGGGGAGACGGCCTGGGCGCAGGTGCGGCTGGGCCAGCCGGTGGCCGTCGTCAGGGGGGACCACTTCGTGGTTCGCGACCCCAACGACACCCTGGGCGGCGGCCGGGTGGTGGACACCCACGTCCGTCGCCATCGTCGGTTTCATGGCCCCACCCTGGCGTCGCTGGAGTTGCTGGAGCGGGGCACCCCGGGCGAGGTGATAGTGGCGGCCATCGCCCGTCGGGAGCCCGTGGCCCTGCGGGAGCTGGCCCGGGGCGTGGAGCTATCGCCTCAGGAGCTGCGCCAGGAGCTGGAGAGGCTGACGGCCAGCGGTGAAGTCGTCGCCCTGGGCGAGGGCCCCCTGCAGGAGGAGCACATCCTCTTCACCGCCCAGGGGCTGGCCCGTCTACAGGAGCGGGCGGAGGAGGCGGTAAGGACCTACCACCAGCAGCGCCCCCTCCGACGCGGCATCTCCCGGGAGGAGCTGCGCAGCCGTCTCGGCCTGCCCCAGCGCCCCTTCGACCTGGCCCTGGCCTACTGGACAGACAAAGGCATCCTGAGGGACACCGGGGGTCTGGTGGCCCTCCCCGGCCACGCTCCCCGTCCCACGCCGGAGCAACAGGCCCTCCTGGACGCCTACCTGCAGGCCCTGCGGGCCAGCCCTTACTCGCCGCCTACCGATATGAAGCTCGACCCGGAGCTGATGGCCTACCTGGAGGAGATGGGCCAGATAGTGCGGGTGAGCCCGGAGGTGGCCTTCGCTGCCGAGGCCTACCGGGAGATGGTGGAGCGCATAGTGGCCGCCCTGCGAGAGCGAGGCAGCCTGACCCTGGGCCAGGTGCGGGACATGTTCGGCACCAGCCGCAAGTACGTGCAGCCCCTCCTGGAGCACCTGGACGCCCAGCGTATCACCCGCCGCGTGGGGGACGAGCGGGTGCTTCGGCGCGGCTAGCTCCACCCCGAGGGCGGGCGCTATAATCTGGCGGCCGTGGGGCGGCGTGCCTGGCTGTGGTTGCTCCTCGCCCCTCTCCGCTGGCTGGCCCCGGCGTCCGGGGCAAGAGGGCCTACGCCTCGGCGGGGACGGGACGCCGGGGGAAAAGGCGGCGCCAGAGACGGGCCAGGTCTCCCTCCTCCCAGGAGACCAGCACCTGGCTGGCCACGAAGATGGAGCTGTAGGTGCCGGTGACGGTGCCCAGCAGCATCACCAGCAGGAGCTCCTGGATGGTGCCGCCGCCCAGCAGCATCAGGGCTACCACGGTGATGAGCAGGGTCAGCGAGGTGTTCAGAGAGCGCACCAGCGTCTCCGTCAGGCTGGCGTTGACCACCTCAGCCAGCGGATAGTCCGGGTAGCGCCCGCGGTTCTCACGGATGCGGTCGAAGACGACGATGGTGTCGTGGACGGAGAAACCGATGACCGTCAGCAGCCCCGTTATGAACATGGTGTTGACCTCGGTGCCGAATAGCTTGCCCAGGATGGAGAAGGCGCCCACCACGAAGAGGGCGTCGTGCATCAGGGCGATGATGGCTGCCACGCCGTAGCGGAGAGGATTGGGGACGCCGCGGAAGGCCCAACTGATGTAGAGGAGGATGGCCGCCGCCGCCACACCCACAGCGATGGCAGCATTGCGACCGATGGCCCGGGATACTATCTCGGAGACGGTATCGAAGTTGGTCACCCGGAAGGGGCCGAAGCGGTCACGGAGGGCCTCCTCCAGAGTATCCCGCTCGGAGGGAGGAGTGGGCCCCACCGGGGGCACGTTCACCGCACCCTCCAGGTCTCCCAGCCGGATGATGAAATCGCCGGCGTCGGTCACCTGGATGCGGGCGTCGGGGTGGCCCAGGTCAGCCAGGGCAGAGCGGACGGCCTCGGCGCTCACCCGGGGGTCTTCGAAGCGCACGGTCATGGTGGTGCCGCTGGTGAACTCGATGCCGGGCTTCAGGGCCGGCGGCACCATCAGCGATATGAGGCCCGGGACGAGGATGAGCACCGAGAGGACGTAGTAGAGGCCGCGCCGCTTCACGAAGTCCAGGGGCAGGGAGCGTCGCCGCTCCCCGCTGGCGGTCAGCCGGCGCGCTGGCTCCACGTTGAAGAGCCAGGGGCGGCGGGCCAGGGGCGTCAGGAGGAGAAGACGCAGGTAGGTGCGCGTCACCGTGATGGCCGAGAACATGCTCACTAGCACGCCGATGGCCAGCGTCAGGGCGAAGCCCTTCACCAGACTAGCGTTGAACTGATCGCCGAACCACCAGAGGATGCCGCAGGTTATGAGGGTGGAGACGTTGCTGTCCCGTATGGAGGGCCAGGCGCGGTCGAAGCCCGCCCGTATAGCGGTGGCCAGGTTGCGGCCTCCCCGCAACTCCTCCTTGAGCCGCTCGAAGACCAGGATGTTGGCGTCCACCGCCATCCCCACCGAGAGGACGAAGGCGGCGATGCCGGCCAGGGTAAGGGTCACCGGCCACAGTTTGAAGATGAGGAGCAGGGTGGAGGCATAGGTGACCAGGGCCAGGGCCGCCACCACCCCGGGCAGGCGGTAGATGAGCACCATGAAGGCCATGACGGCCAGGATGCCGATGATGCCCGCCTGAATGCTGTGACGCACCGTGGCGTCGCCCAGGGTGGCGTCCACCTCCGTCTGCTGGACCACCCGCATGGGCACCGGCAGGGCGCCCGAATTGAGCTGGACGCGCAGGCGGCGGGCCTCGTTCAGGTCGAGCCCGGTGATGACGGAGCTCTCCGTCAGCCGCTGCTGGACGATGGGCGAGGCTATCATCTCCTCGTCCAGGGCGATGACCAGAGGGTAGCCCACCAGCCGGCCGCTGACGTCGCTCAGGATGGCAGCTCCCCGGCTGTTGAAATTGAGGGTGACCTGGAAGCCACGGCCGCCAGGGTCGGGCACTACCTGAGAGTTGGGCTGTAGCAGGTTGCCGGTGAGGGGCACCCCCACGATGTCAGGCCGGCAGTCGCGCCGGCAGCGGGCCGGCTCCACGATGAGCTCCCCCATCTGGCCCGTCGACCCCAGGCAGAGCACCTTGCCCTGCTCCCGGTCCAGGTAGGTGGCCTGGAGGGGCGTCTCGAACTCGGAGCCGTCCGGGGCGCGGCAGACCAGGTTCCCCGTGGCCTCGTTGATCCTGGGCTCCAGGAACTGGAGGAGGGCAGTGCGGCCTATCAGCTCTCGCGCCTCCTCCGGCCTGATGCCGGGTAGCTGGACGGAGAGGCGATAGCGGCCCTCCCGCTGGATCTCCGTCTCCGCCACGCCGAAGGCATTGACCCGCTGCTCGATGATGTTCTTGGCCCCCTCCATGGCGGCGTCTATGTCCACGCCGGGGGGGATGCGGGCCGGGTCGGCCTCCAGGAGGATGTAGGTGCCGCCCTTGAGGTCCAGCCCCAGGCGCATCTCCTGACGGTCGAAGCCGCCGATCTTCAGCCCCTGCCCTTTGGGCCAGGGTATGAAGTCCGGCAGGTAGCGGTTCGGGTTGCCCGGCCAGACCACCACGATGGCGAAGGCCGTCAGGGCGACGATGAAGGCGAGGAGCCAGAGGTCATTCCGCTGACGCATTGCGGTTCGCCTTGGGGGAAGCGGGAGCGGCTTCTGAGGGCGTCTCCGTCTGGCCAGAGGAGAGGCGCTGCACTATGGCCGTGGCCACGGCCCGCACCTCCACACCCTTCGCCAGCTCCAGGACCAACTCGGCCGGCCCCTCGTCGGGGACGACGATCTCCTTCACGGTGGCGATGAGGCCGCCCTGGGTCAGCACCCGGTCTCCCGCCCGCAGCTCCAGGAGCGTCTGGCGCTGGCGGCGGCGCTCCTGCTGGACGGGCCGGTAGAAGGCGAAGTAGAAGAGGACGGCGATAGCCACCGGATAGGCCAGGGCGAAGACCAGGACGTCCATCAGGGGCCACCTCCAGCCGCTACCTTCATGCGCTCCAGCAGTCGTCGGGCGAGGGCCAGGGCCTCCTCGCGGTTCTTCACTTCTCCTGTGGCCTGAGCCTCTCGTAGCGCCTCCAGCAGGGCGCCGACGGTGGGCCCAGGCCGCAGCCCCAGGGCCTCCATCAGGTCGTGGCCGGTCACCAGCCTGGGGGGCTGTCGCAGCTCGCGGCGGCGCTCCGGCTCCTGGAGGACGTGGAGGACGAGGCCCACATGCCACTGCCAGCCCTGCCAGTCCAGGCGGGAGCCCACGGTGGCCAGGTGGTCGGCCAGGCTCAGGATGAGGACGCCCCAGGCTGCTTCCCCGCAGTCGCGGTAGAAACGGTAGATGGCACGCGGGGTAGGCGGGCCCTGCTGGGCCATCTGGGTTGGCCGCAGGTGGGCGCGCACCAGCCGTCCCACGAAGTCCTCCTCCCGGCTGGAGAAGCGGAGACGGGCCATGATGCCCCGCGCCAGCTCCTCTCCCAGGCGGTCGTGCCCGAAGAAGCGGAGACGCCCGCTGGCGTCCACGCTCCTGGTGGCCGGCTTGGCCACGTCGTGCAGGAGGCCTCCCAGCTTCAGTAGCGCCTGCCGGGGGCGGCCGGCCACCACCTCCTCGTCCAGATAGGAGCGAAGGGAGGGGGCCAGAGGGCCGAGCTCATCCCAGAGGCTGCTCCAGAGGGCGGGCTCCCGGGGCTGCCAGGGGCTCCCCTCGCTGGCCGACGGCGGGACGAGGGCCAGCAGCAGGTCCAGGGCCTCTACCGTCGCCAGGGCGTGGCCCAGGACGTCCCAGTAGTGCTCCCGGGGCTGGGAGACTCCCCGTCCGGACGTAACCTCGGGCAGGAGCGAGGACAGCAGCCCCAGCGACTCCAGCAGACGGAGACCCCTGGCCGTCCGATGACTGGCCAGGAGGCGGACCAGCTCGTCCCGCTGGCGCTCGGGGGCGGTCTGGGGCAGGAGGTGGGCATGCTCGGCGATGGCCCGGGCGGTGGCGGGCTCTAGCTGGAAGTCAAGCTCCACGGCCAGCCGGACTCCCCGGAGGAGGCGCAGGGGATCGTCGCGGAGGGCGTCCACGCTCACCAATCGCACCAGGCGGGCCGCCAGGTCTCGCCGGCCGCCACAGGGGTCCAGGATGGCGGCCTCGCCCCGGGCCAGGGGGTCTAGGGGCGCCGCCAGGGCGTCCACGGTGTAGTCCCGCCGGCGCAGGTCCTCCTCTATGTCCCCGGAGAGGGGGTGGAGGTCCACCGCCAGGGAGGCGCCCTCGCCGACGGGCACGACGAGACGGCCCATATCCTCGTCCCGGGAGAGGATGAAGAAGCGCCCTCCCAACGCCTGCGCCAGCTCCGGCCCCACTATGGCCGGGGAAGCGCCGATGGCCAGGTCTACGTCCTGGCTGGGGCGGCCCAGGAGGAGGTCCCGCAGGAAGCCTCCCACCACATAGGCCTCCGTCCCCCGCTGGGCCAGGAGGCCGGCCAGCCTGGAGAGGAGACGGGACGCCTCCCGGGGAAGGGGCAGGGGCATCAGCTCCTCCCCTCCAGCTCCACCGCTTCCTCGCTGATCTTCACCAGTTCGTCCAGGCTCTTCAGGTGGTCTATGTAGAGGATGCCGTTGATGTGGTCCACCTCGTGCTCCAGCGCCTGGGCCAGGAGGGCGTCCCGCTCCCCTCCCTTTGCCGAGGCCTTGATGCGGACGGTCCGGCCCTGCAGGTCCAGCCCCCGCGCCACCACCGTGACGGACCTGGGGACGAGGGCGCGGTAGCCAGGGATGGAGAGGCAGCCCTCCTCTACCTCGCGGCGGCCCTCCCGCTTGACGATCTCCGGGTTGACCAGGGCGAAGGGCTCCTCGTCCGGCAGGCCGATGACGATGACCCGCAGGGAGACGCCGATCTGGGGAGCGGCGATGCCGACGCCGTGGGCGGCGTACATGCTGTCTATCATGTCCCGCACCAGCTCCCGTATGGAGTCGTCTATGCTGGTGACCCGCTTGGCCTTAGCGCGCAGGACGGGGTCGCCCAGCAGCCGGATAGGACGAACGGCCAAGGCCGCACCTCCGCATCAGACGTCCTTTCCATTCTAACCCGCCCCGTAGAGAGGGGAAACGTGGGGCTATCGGGCCAGGTGGACGGGGTCTATGTCGACCGTCCAGCCCTGGGGGAGGGAGAGGCCCCGCAACAGCTCGTCCGGCTGGTGGCCCTTGAGGGTGACGTGCCAGCGGTAGCGGCCCCGCAGGCGGTGGGGATGGGCAGGGGCGGGGCCCAGCACCTCCAGGGCAGTGAGGCCCCGCGCATCCCTCTCCCGTCTCAGGGCGGCGGCCAGCCGCAGCGCCTCCAACCTGGCCCGTTCCTCCCGGGGGTGGACGTAGGTGAGGCGGGCCAGCCGACCGAAGGGAGGGTAGCGCAGCCGCTGCCGCAGCGCCACCTCGCTCTCGTAAAAGGAGCGGTAATCGTGACGGGCGGCGGCGACGATGGCCGGGTGGCCGGGCGAATAGGTCTGGACGATGACGCGTCCCCCCCGGGGCCCACGGCCAGCCCTCCCCGCCACCTGCTCCAGTAGCTGGAAGGTGCGCTCGCTGCTGCGGAAGTCCGGCAGATGGAGGCCGATGTCGGCCAGCACCACCCCCGTCAGCGTGACTAGGGGCATGTGCAGCCCCTTGGCCAGCATCTGCGTGCCGATGAGGACGTCCGCCCGGTGAGAGGCGAAGGTCTCCATCACCCGCTGGTGGTCCCGCTGGGAGCGGGCCACGTCACGGTCCCAACGCAGAGTGCGCACGCCGGGGAAGAGGCGTCGTACCTCCTCCTCCACCCGCTGCGTCCCCACGCCCAGCGGCCGCAGCTCGGAGGCGCTGCAGGAAGGACAGGACGCGGGCACCCGTCGCCGGCGGTTGCAGTGATGGCACTGGAGCTGCCCCTCCTGGCCGTGGTAGGTATAGGCCAGCCCGCAGCCCGGGCAGGAGGGGACGTGCCCGCACACCCGGCATTGCAGCAGGGAGGCGGTGCCCCTCCGGTTCAGGAAGAGGACCATCTGCTCCCCGTTGGCCAGGGCGGTCGCCATCTCCTCCAGCAGGCGGCGGCTGAAGATCCCCCGATTGCCCTGCCTCAGCTCCTGGCGCATGTCCACCACCTCCACCTCCGGCAGAGGGCTGGGGGCCACGCCGCCGTCGCCCGGCCGCAGGCGCTCCGGCAGCTCCAGCAACCTGTACAGGCCGGCCCGGGCGAGGTGATAGCTCTCCACGGAGGGGGTAGCGCTGCCCAGCAGGAGGACGGCCCCGGTGAGCCGGCACAGCTCCTCCGCCACGCGGCGGGCGTGATAGCGGGGGGCGGCCTCGTCCTGCTTGTAGGTCCACTCGTGCTCCTCGTCTATAATGACCAGCCCCAGGTCCGGCTGGGGGGCGAAGATGGCGCTGCGGGCGCCGATGACCACGCCATAGCGCCCCTCCCGCACCCGGTGCCAGGTGTCGTAGTGCTCGCCCGGGGAGAGGCCGCTGTGGAGCACCGTCACCTGGCCGGGGAAACGCTCGGCGAAGCGGTGCACCGTCTGGGGCGTCAGTGCGATCTCCGGCACCAGGACGATGGCCCGCCTCCCCCGGGCCAGGGCCTCCTGGAGAACGCGCAGGTAGACCTCCGTCTTGCCACTGCCGGTGACGCCGTAGAGGAGGAAGAAGGCGGGCCCGGCCCCCGGCGCCAGGGCCTCCACGACGGCGGCGGCAGCCGCCTCCTGTGCACGGGTGAGGACGGGGGCTGGCCGCGGGGCGGGGACCAGGCCAGCCAGGGGGTCTCGCATCTGGGGCACCTGCTCCAGGGCGGCCCAGCCTCTCTCCAGGAGACGCTCCAGGTGCCTCCTGGAGAGCCCCAACTGCCGCAGCCTGGCCAGGGGCAGGGCTGGCCCCTCACGCGCCAGGGCGCGCAGGAGGCCGGCCAGCCGCCCCTGTCGCTCCGCCAGGGAGGCAGCCAGCGCCTCCGCCTCCCCCGGTGACAGCAGGAGTCTGAGGTAGGGGGCCAGCCTGGGGCGGGCGCGCGGGGAGCCCAGGGCGTATTCTCGCTGCAAGAGGCCGCGGCGGACCAGAGAGGCCACGATGCTGGTCAGGGGTAGCGAGGGGAAGGCCCGCTCCAGAGCGGAGGGGCTCACCTGGCCACGGGCGACCACATAGGACAGCACCCTTCGCTGGCCCTCCGTAAGGGAGAGAGTGTCCAGGAGCTGGGCGCCCGCCGCGGCCCGCAGGTAGGTGAGGGGACGCTGACGGAGCCCGGGCGGGAGCATCAGGGCCACGCAGTCGAAGAGGGGGGCGAGGTAATAAAAGGAAAGCCAGCGGGCGAGGGCGAGCTGATGGGGCAGCAGGGGCGGGACGTCCCGGGCCACAGCGGCGATGTCCCGCGCCTCCGGGTAGGCCGGGGACTCCGTCAGCTCCATCACCACGCCCTGGAGCAGCCGCTGGCCGAAGGGGACGTAGACCGTCTGCCCGGGGGCCAGGGACATCCCGTCCGGGACGCGGTAGGTGAAGGTCTGCTGGGCAGGGATGGGCGAGTTTACCGCTACCTCGGCGAAGGGCATAGTGCGGGGCGGCGCCGGCGCTCTCCTCTACCCTGGCGCTGCCCTCTCTCCTCCCTCGACGATGGGCAGGGGCCTGGCCCGGTGACGGCCCTGGCTACCCCTAGCGAGGGCCCTGGCCACGAGCGGGGGGCCGTCTCTCCTTGACGCGGGCCGCCCGCCCGATGCGCGTCCGCAGGTAGTAGAGGCGGGCCCGCCTCACCTTCCCCTGACGGACCACCTCCACCTTCTGGACCATGGGGGAATAGAAAGGGAAGGTGCGCTCCACCCCCACGCCGTGGGTGACGCGGCGGACGGTGAAGGTGGAGTTGAGGCCACCGCCGCGGACGCGCAGCACCACGCCCTCGAAGACCTGGGTGCGCTCGCGGTCTCCCTCCACCACCTTCAGATGGACGCGGACGGTGTCGCCCGGGCTGAAGGGGGCGATCTCCGGGTTCTCACGGATGCCGAGGACTGGCCGCAGGTCTATGTCCATCGCCTCAGTCAGTTTAAGGCCGCTCCAGGTTCTGGGCAAGCCATTCCCGCTCCTCCGGGCTGAGGGCGGCCCGAGCCAGGAGGTCGGGCCGGCGGCGGGCTGTCAGGAGGATGCTCTGGCGGCGTCGCCAGCGGGCGATCTCCTGATGGTTGCCGGAGAGGAGGATGTCCGGCACCCGCCAGCCACGGAACTCGGCGGGGCGAGTGTAGTGGGGGTATTCCAGCAGGCCCTGGGCGAAGGACTCCTGGTGGGCGGACTCGGGGTCGCCCAGGGCGCCGGGCAGCAGACGCACCACGGCGTCCACCACCACCATGGCCGGGAGCTCACCCCCTGACAGGACGTAATCGCCGATGCTGATCTCGTCGGTGGCCAGGTAGTGGTGGACGCGGGCATCGAAGCCCTCGTAGCGGCCGCAGATGAGGAGGAGCCTCTCCTGTCGGGCCAGCTCTTCGGCCACCTGCTGGGAGAAGAGCCGGCCAATGGGGGTGAGGAGGACTAGGGGCCCCCGCCGGACGTCCATGGCCAGGACGGCCTCGGCGGCGGCGAAGATGGGCTCCGGCTTCATGACCATGCCGGGGCCGCCGCCATAGGGGTAGTCGTCCACGGTGCGGTGGCGGTCGGTGGCCCAGTCACGGATGTTGTGGACGTGGATCTCCACTAGGCCGGCCTCCCGCGCCCGCTTGATGATGGACTCGTCGAAGGGGCCGCGGAACATCTCCGGGAAGATGGTGAGGATGTCTATGCGCATGCTCTCCTGCCTCGCCGGGCGGTCCTGCCCCTCCCACGGGGCCTCCCACTCTTCCCCACCGGGCACCACCCCTCAGGCCGTGCGGTGCTGGGAGGGCTCCCCCCGCAGCAGCTCCACGGCGTGGGGGAGCACCGGCAGGAGCACCTGCAGGTTCTCCCTCACCCCGCGGGGACTGCCCGGCAGATTGACGATGAGGGTGCGGCCGCGTATGCCGGCCACGGCCCGGCTGAGCATGGCGAGAGGCGTATGCTTCAGCCCCTCGGCCCGCATGGCCTCGGCCAGGCCGGGGGCCTCGCGGTCGATGACGGCGCGGGTGGCCTCGGGTGTGACGTCCCGGGGGCCGAAGCCGGTGCCGCCGGTGGTGACTATCAGGTCGAGGCCGTCGGCGTCGGCCCAGGCGCGCAGCCGCTCCTCGATGAGGGAGCGCTCGTCGGGGACGATCTCGTAGCGCTCCACCGTGGCCTCCAGGGAGGCGAGCATCTCCCGGATGGCGGCGCCGGAGGTGTCCTGGCGCTCGCCGCGGGCGGCCATGTCGGACACGGTGAGGATTCCCGCTCGCAGGGCCATGGGCGCTCTCCTGTGGAAATTGTGTGGATAACCTGCCCGCCGGGCGCTCTCACGGGGTGGTGTGGCCCGGTGGTATGATGTGGGAGGAAGTGGGGAGAGGTGGTGGCCTCTCCCTGGCTCCCTCGCCCAATCTGTTCAACTCTCGCCGTGGTCAATATACCACGGGCAGGGGGCAGCAGAAAGGGCACAGCTCGGCAGAGGTGGTAGCAGGTTTGGCGTTTCGGGGTACCTATGAGTACTCCATGGACGACAGGGGCCGCGTACCCATACCGGCCCGCTTCCGCCACCTGTTCACCGATGGCGCCAAGCTGACCCTCAGCCCTGACGGCTGCGTGGAAGTCTGGACCAACGAGGGGTTCGAGAGGATGGAGGAGCGGGTGACGGCGGAGCCCGCCACCACCCTGAAGGGGCGGCGGCTGCGCCGTGGCTTCTCCGTCCGCTCCTGGGACGTGGAGCTGGACCGCCAGGGCAGGGTCCTGATCCCTCAGTACCTGCGGGAGAAGGCGGGGCTGGACGGCACGGTGATCATCGCCGGGCGCATCGAGTGTCTGGAGATCTGGAACCAGAGGCGGTGGGAGGAGGAGATGGAGCAGGTGGAGGCCACCTACCGTGAGGAGCTGGAGTCCCTGAGGTGATGCGGGGAGGCAACGATGTTGGTGAGAGAGAGCGCCCCTGAGACGACACTGCACACGCCGGTGATGGTGGAGGAGGTCCTCCACTACCTGGATGTCCTGCCCGGCGGCCGTTACGTGGACTGCACCGTGGGCACCGGCGGCCACGCCGAGGCCGTCCTGGAGATGGCCTCTCCCGGCGGGCTGCTCCTGGGCCTGGACGTGGATGCCCAGGCCCTGGCCCTGGCCAGAAAGCGCCTGGAACGCTTCTGGCCCGATGTGCGGCTGGTGGAGGCCAACTACCGCGACCTGGCGGCCGTCTGCCGGGAGTACAGCTTCATACCCGTCCACGGCGTCCTCTTCGACCTGGGCCTCTCCTCCCTCCAGCTCGCCCAGGCCGAGCGCGGCTTCAGCTTCCAGCGGGAGGGGCCGCTGGACATGCGCTTCGATCAGGAGCAGGAGCTGACCGCCTTCGATATCGTTAACCACTGCTCGGAGGTGGAGCTGGCCCGCATCATCTGGCAGTACGGTGAGGAGCGGCAGAGCCGTCGCATCGCCCGTGCCATCGTGCGGGCGCGGCCCATCCACACCACGCGGGAGCTGGCGGAGGTGGTGTCCCGGGCCGTGCGGGCGCCTGGCCACCGCCTGCACCCCGCCACCAGGACCTTCCAGGCACTGCGCATAGCCGTCAACCGGGAGCTGGAGAACCTGGAGATGGCCCTGGCCCAGGCGGTGCAGGTGCTGGGCCGCGGCGGCCGGCTGGTGGTCATCTCCTACCACTCCCTGGAGGATCGCATCGTCAAGCAGTTCCTGCAGCGGGAGAGCCAGGACTGCATCTGCCCGCCGGACTTGCCCAAGTGCCTGTGCGGGCACCGGGCCACCCTCCGGCCCCTCACCCGCTCGCCCGTGAGGCCCTCCGACGACGAGGTCCGCAGGAACCCGCGCTCCCGCAGCGCCCTCCTGCGGGCGGCCGAGAAGCTGTAAGGACAGGACGAGATGGCTGCCGTTCGTCCCCGCGTCAGCCTCCGCCCCTCCACCTGGCCTTTGCCCTGGCTGGGGCTGCCCCTGGTCATCGTCCTCTCGTCCCTGGCCGTGGGGCTGGCGGCCCTCCTGCCCCTCACCCAGTACGGGAACGCCGCCACCACCAGCGCCTCCCTGGACCAGCTGGAGCGGGACCGCAGCGCCTGGCAGGCGCGTGTGGACGAACTGGAAGCGGAGGTGGCCCGCCTCTCTTCCCTGGACCGTATAGAACGAGAGGCGCGCGAGCGCCTGGGGATGGTCCCGCCAGAGGAGGTGGTCTACATAGAGGTGCCCGTGGCCCGGCCCGAGGGCACCAAGGTACCCGACCGTTACCTCGAACGCCCCGCCCGAGCGGAGGGGGAGGTCGGCGCGGACAGCGCCTGGTGGGAGAAGCTCTTGGGCTGGCTGCCCCTGCCCTGAGAGGGCCCCATGGCCGGCGGGAAGTTCCCTTGGCGGCTGTGGGCCTTGGCCATCGGCATGGGCCTCGGCTTCCTGGTGCTGACCGGGCGGCTGGCCCACCTCCAGATCATAGAACATGAGACCTATGTCCAGCGGGCGCGCCTCACTCGCCTCCACGACGAGAAGACGATAGGTCACCGGGGGGCCATCCTGGACGCCAACGGCCACCCCCTGGCCATGAGCGTCCAGGCCTACAACGTCCTGGTAGAACGACGCGCCTGGCAGGACACCCAGAAGGCCCTGGAGGCGGCCCGCCAACTGGCTGCCATCACCGGCGGCTCCCCGGAGGAGATGGTGCGCACCGTCCAGGGGACAGAGCTCTTCGAGACCAAGGTGGCCCAGTACATCAGCTTCGAGCAGGCGCAGCAGGTCCGCCGCCTGGGGCTGCCCGGCGTGCGGGTGGAGGCGGACAGCCAGCGCATCTATCCAGAGGGGAGCCTGGCCGCCCAGCTCATCGGCGTCATCGGCCGGGACAAGGTAGGGCTGGCCGGCCTGGAGGCTGACCTCAACTCCATCCTGCAGGGCCAGCCCGGGGAGACGGTGGTGGAACGGGACGCCCTGGGGCAGGATCTCTTCTGGGCCCAGTGGCAGCAGGTGCCGCCCCAGCCGGGGTCGGATGTCGTCCTCACCATAGACCGCTACCTGCAGCGGGTGGCGGAACAGGCTCTGGAGGAGGCGGTGAAGGCGAACCGGGCGGCCGGAGGGACCGTCATAGTGGTGGAGGTCAAGACAGGGGCCATCCTGGCTATGGCCAGCCGCCCCACCTTCGACCTGACCAACCCCGACTTCAGCGACCCCGCCAAGATAGGGCTCTTCCGCAACCCGGCCATAACGGACACCTACGAGCCGGGCTCCGTCTTCAAGCTCATCACTACCGCCGCCGCCCTGGACAGCGGCGTCGCCCGGCCGGACACCGTCTGGTACGACTCGGGCATCGTCCAGATCGGAGGGTGGCAGATCCGCAACTGGGACTTCAGCGCCAACGGCCCCCAGACCGTCACCCAGATGCTCACCAAGAGCCTCAACACAGGCTCCGTCTGGCTGGCCCAGCAGCTAGGACCCCAGCGCTTCTACGACTACGTGCGACGCTTCGGCTTCGGCGAGCCGACCGGGATCGACCTGAGCGGCGAAGTGGCGGGCCAGGTACGGGGGCCCAACGACCCCTCCTGGTACCCGGTGGACCTGGCCACCAACTCCTTCGGCCAGGGGATCAGCGTCACCCCCCTGCAGATGGCCATGGCCCTGGCCGCCATCGCCAACGACGGCAAGCTCATGCGACCCTACGTGGTGAGGGCGGTGACGGGCCCCGATGGCGTCCGGGAGACGCAGCCCCAGGTGGTGAGTCAGGTCATCTCCCCGGAGGCCGCCCGTACCCTCCTCCAGATGATGGGGGAGGTGGCAGCCAAGATCTCCCCCTCTCTCCTGAGCGTGCCCGGCTACCGCGTGGGCGGGAAGACGGGGACGGCCAACGTGGCCACCGTGGGAGGCGGCTACAAGCCTGGCGCCTACATCTCCTCCTTCGCTGGCGTGGTGCCCCTGGAGGACCCCCAACTGGCCATCCTGGTGAAGATCGACGAGCCCAAGGGCGCCCCCTGGGGCACGGTGGTGGCGGCGCCCGTCTTCGGCAAGATCGCCCAGCAGGCCATGGCTTACTACAAGGTCCCCCCCAGCACCGGGCTGGTGGTAAGGCGTTAAGTAAGATGGAGATGCTGACCCTCCAGCAGGTCACCCGCTACCTCGAGCCCGTCCTGGTGGCCCGCAGCGCCGCCCGGACAGAAGACCTGACCTTCACAGACGTGGCCATCGACTCGCGGCGCGTCTCCCCGGGCGAGCTCTTCCTCGCCCTGCCGGGCGAGAGGCACGACGGCCACCAGTTCCTGGCCGAGGCGGTGTCCCGCGGCGCCCGCGGCCTGGTGGTCTCCCGGCCAGTGGCCGAGCCGTACCGCGACGTCGTCACCTTTCAGGTAAGCGATACGCTGCAGGCGTTGCAGCGGCTGGGCGCGGGACGTCTGGCCGACCACCCCGGCCTGCAGGTGATAGGGGTCACGGGCAGCGTGGGCAAGACCACCTGCAAGGAGCTGATAGCGGCCGTCCTCTCCGCCCGCTACCGCGTCCTGAAGAGCACCGGGAATCTGAACACGGAGATCGGCCTCCCCCTCTCCCTGGCCGGCCTGGAGGCGGGGCACCAGGCGGCCGTCCTGGAGATGGGGATGACGGCGCGGGGGGACATCGCCCTCCTGTGCCGCATCGCCCCTCCCCGGATAGGGGTCGTCACCTCCATAGCGCCCGTGCACCTGGAGCGGCTGGGCTCGCTGGGGGCCATCGCCGCCGCCAAGGGGGAGCTTCTGGAGGCGCTCCCCCCGGACGGCGTGGCCATCGTCAACGGCGACAGCCCTTGGGCCCACCGACTGGCCGCCCGCACGCGGGCCCGCGTCGTCTTCTACGGCCTCTCCCCCCAGTGTCAGGTGCGAGGGGAGGGGCTGGAGAGCCATGGCCTGGACGGCATCTCCTTCTACCTGTGCGCCCGGGGCGAGCGAGTGCCCGTGCGCTCTCCCATGCCGGGGCGTCACAACCTGCACAACTTGCTGGCGGCCGCCGCCGTCGCCCTGGAGATGGGGATGACGCCGGAGGAGGTGGCCTCGGCCCTCGCCTGCGCCCGTACCGACCTCCGCCTGCGAGTGGTGGAGGGGCCGCGGGGAAGCACCATCATCGACGATTCCTACAACGCCAGCCCCCCCTCTGTCCTGGCGGCCCTGGACCTGCTGGGAGAGCTGCCTGGCCGCCGTCTGGCCCTCCTGGGCGATATGCGGGAGCTGGGCCCGGCCGACGAGGAGGGTCATCGTCAGGTAGGGGCCCGGGCAGCCGCCACCACGGACGTTCTCCTCCTGGTGGGGGAGCGGGCGCCGCTCATGGCGGAGGCGGCCCGGGAGGCCGGACACCGGGATGTGCGGGTGCTGCCGGACAAGGAGGAGACGGCGGCCCTCCTGGCCCGGGAGCTCCAGCCCGGGGACTACCTCCTGGTCAAGGCCTCGCGGGCCCTGGCCCTGGAGACGGTGGTCGAGGCCCTGCGTCCATGATCCATGCCCTGAGTGTGGGAGCGATGGCCCTGTTAGTGGCTACCCTGGCGGGAGCACCTCTGGTGTCGGCCTTGAGGCGCGTCCGCCTGGGCAAGGCGATAAACCCCTGGGGACCCCGGTCCCACCAGGCCAAAGCGGGGACGCCCACCATGGGGGGAGTCCTCATCTGGGGCACTGCCCTCCTCTTCACCGCCGTGGAGCTGGCCCGCGAGCGGGCCCTGGGCGTTCCCTTGGGGGCGGTGCTGGCCCTGGCCTCTCTGGGCCTGGTGGACGACCTGGGCTCCCTGCAGGGCCAGCGCCAGTGGGCCCTCAACAAGCGGCTCAAGTTCGTCGTCTTCATCGTCCTGGGACTGACGGTAGCCGCCGTCCTCCGCTGGCGACTGGGACACCAGGGCGTCCTCGTCCCCTTCGTGGGTGAGTTCGATCTAGGCCCCTGGTACCTGCTGGCGGCCGCCGCCGTGCTGGTACTGACGGTGGGCGGCGTGGCCGTCACCGATGGCCTGGACGGGCTGGCCGCCGGGACGGGGGCCATAGCCTATCTGGCGTACGGAGGGATCGCCCTGGCCCAGGGACAGGAGGCGCTGGCCGCCTTCGCCTTCGCCATGGCGGGGGCGGCGCTGGCCTTCCTCTGGTACAACAGCTACCCGGCCCAGATGTTCATGGGGGATACGGGGGCGCTGGCCCTGGGCGGAGGGCTGGCCGTCCTGGCCCTGATGACGGACCAATGGCTGGTGCTCCCCCTCATCGGCGTCGTCTTCCTGCTGGAGGGGGCCTCTGTCTACATCCAGGTGGCCTACTTCCGCCTGACCGGGGGAAGGCGCCTCTTCCGCATGGCGCCCCTGCACCACCACTTCGAGTCCCTCGGCTGGCCTGAGCCGAAGGTGGTGCAGCGCTTCTGGCTGCTGGGCGCCCTGGGGGCGCTGGTCGGGGTCGTCCTGGCCCTGGAGGGGGCATGATGGACTTCCGCGGGCGACGGGTGACGGTGGTGGGCCTCGGCATCGAGGGGGTGGACATGGTCCGCTACCTGGTGGGCCGGGGCGCCCTCGTCACCGTCAGCGACGCCAAGCCGCCGGAGCGACTGGCAGAGCGCCTCCGTGAGATAGAGGGGCTGCCGGTGGCCCTCTCTCTGGGCGAGAACGACCCCGAGGTCATCGCCGGGGCGGACTGCGTCTTCGTCTCGCAGGGAGTCCCCCTGGACCTGCCCGGCATTGAGGCGGCGCGGCGCCGGGGTGTGCCCGTCCTCTCCATGCTGGCCCTCTTCCTGGAGCTCTGCCCCGGGCCGGTGGTTGGCATCACCGGCTCCAGCGGCAAGACCACCACCACCTCCCTGGTGGCGGAGGTCTTCCGGGCGGAGGGGCTGCCCCACTTCCTGGGGGGCAACATCGGCGTGGGGCTGCTGCAGCACCTGGCCGTCCTCCACCCCTATACCTGGGTCGTCCTGGAGGTGAGCCATACCCAGCTCCAGCTGGTGTGGCGCAGCCCCCACGTGGCCGCGGTGCTCAACATCACGCCCAACCACCTGGATCGCTTCACCTGGGACGAGTACCGGGCCCTCAAGGCCAACATCCTGCGCTACCAGGGCCCGGGGGACTGGGCCGTCCTGGGCTACGACGACGCCGAGGCGCGCGCTCTGGCCCCGCGGGTGCGGGGGCGCGTCCTCTTCTTCACCCTAGGGAACGAGCTACCGGGCGACGGCGTGCTGGTCTCCCGCGGCCGGGCCGTCTGGCAGTGCGACGGTAGACGTGAGGCGCTCTTCCCTCTCTCCTCCGTGCGACTGCGGGGGCGCCACAACTTCCAGAACGCCCTGGCGGCGGCGGCCATAGCGCGGGCCTGCGGCCTCAGCCCTCGCGCCATCGCCCGGGCGGTGGCCAGCTTCCGGGGCGTAGAGCACCGGTTGGAGCTGGTGGCCGTCATCGATGGCGTCGAGTACTACAACGACAGCATCGCCACCACCCCCGCCCGCACCCTGGCCGGCCTCCGCTGCTTCGAGCAACCTGTGGTGTTGCTCCTGGGCGGGCGGGAGAAGCACCTGCCGCTGGAGGAGCTGGCGCAGGAGGCCTGCCGGCGCTGCCGTGCCGTAGTCCTCTTCGGTGAGGCGGCGCCCAAGCTGGAGGCCGCCCTCCTGGAGGCGGCCGCCGCCCTGCCGGAGGAGAGAAGGCCGCCCCTGGTGCGCGTCGGTGGCCTGGCGGAGGCGGTGGAGGCGGCCCGCTCCCTGGCCCGACCGGGCGATGCTGTCCTCCTCTCTCCCGCCTGCGCCAGCTACGACGCCTACGACAACTTCGAGGAACGGGGCCGGCACTTCCGGCAATTGGTGCTGGCCCTGGTGAAGGAGGGAGAGCCATCGCTCGCCTGAGGGAGAGGGCGCCTCCCCAGTCGCCGGACTATCTGCTCCTGGCGCTGGTCATCACCCTGCTGGTGCTGGGACTCCTCTCCGTCTACAGCGCCAGCTTCGCTGTGGGCTACTTCGAGTACGGCAACGCCCACTACTTCATCTTCCGTCAGCTCGTCTTCGCCGGAGTGGGGCTGCTACTGATGCTGGGGCTGATGTGGGTGGACTACCGCCGCCTCCGGCGTCCCAGCGTCTTCTTCATCCTCCTGGCGCTGGTGCTCCTGGGGGCGGTGCTGTTGCCCGGGGTGGGGGTGGTGCGGAACGGGGCGGCCCGCTGGCTGAGCGTGGGGCCGGTCGAGGTCCAGCCCAGCGAGCTGGCCAAGCTGGCCGTCATCCTCTACATCTCCGCCTGGCTGGCCAGCCGCGGCCCCCAGGTGAAGCAGATGTCTCTGGGCTTCCTCCCCTTCGTCCTGATGGTAGGCCTGGTGGGGGGGCTGGTGGTGGTCGAGCCGGACATGGGGACGGCGGTCATCATAGTTCTGGTAGCCACCACCCTCTTCTTCATGGCGGGAGCGCCCATCAGCCATCTGGCGATACTGTTGGTGGTGGGCTCCTTCCTCAGCTACCTCCTGGTCCTCACGCACGACTACCGGCTGGCCCGCATCACCGCCTATGTCTCCGCCGAGAACGACCCCCAGGGCACCGGCTTCCACGTGCTCCAGCTCCTGAACGCCCTGGGGAGCGGGGGGCTCCTGGGCCTGGGGTGGGGGGCCAGCCGTCAGAAGTTCTTCTACATCCCGGGCGCCCACACCGATGGCGTCTTCGCTATCCTGGGGGAGGAGCTGGGCTTCGTGGGGGCGGTAGCCGTGATGCTGCTCTTCGTGGTGCTGCTAGCCCGGGGCCTGCGAATAGCCGCCCTGGCCCGTGACCGCTTCGGCCGCCTGTTGGCGGTGGGCATCACCTCCTGGATCGGCTACCAGGCCCTGATCAATATAGGAGGGATGACTGGCGTCATCCCCCTCACGGGGGTGCCGCTACCCCTCTTCAGCTACGGTGGCTCGGCCCTGGTCTCCAACATGATCGGGCTGGGCCTCCTCCTGAGCGTCTCCCGGTACATAGTGCCGCGGCCCGAGGCGGCGACATCGACATCGGCCGGCCCCTGGGGGCCCGCCGTCAGCCGGAGGAGACTCCCGTCATGAGGCTCGTCCTCTGTGGCGGCGGCACCGGCGGGCACGTCTATCCCGCCCTGAGCGTGGTGTGGGCCCTGGCACAGGAGGTGGCGGTGGACTCCTCCCTGGAGGTCCTCTACCTGGGACAGGACAACGGCCTGGAAGGGGAGCTGGTGCGACGGGTAGGGTTGCCCTTCCAGTCGGTGCCGTCGGGGCCGGTGCGGGGGCGTCGCCTCTGGGAGCTGCCGGTGAGCCTGGCCAAGATCGGCCTGGGGACATGGCGGGCGGGCCGCCTCCTCAGGCAGTTCGGGGCGGACGCCGTCCTGGCCACGGGGGGCTACGCCAGCGTCCCTGTAGCCCTGGCGGCCCGTCTGCGGGGGGTGCCCCTGGTGGTCTTCCTGCCGGACGTCCTGCCCGGCTGGGCCATCCGCTTCATGGCCCGTCTGGCGACGCGGGTGGCCGTCTCCACGCCCGTGACCCCTCGCCGCCTCAGGAACGGCAGGACGGTGGTCACCGGCTATCCCGTCCGTCACGAGTTCTGGCTGGCCGACCGCGCCGAGGGCCGGCGCCGCCTGGGGCTGGACATGGAGGAGAAGGTGCTGCTGGTCTCCGGCGCCTCCCAGGGCGCCCGCAGCATCAACGAGGCGGTGGCTGCCCACCTGCGGGGGCTTCTGGAGCTCTGCCAGGTAGTCCATCTCAGCGGCCGACGGGACTTTGAATGGCTGCAGCGGGAGGCCCGGGCCCTGCCGGCCGCCCTTCAGGAGCGCTACCGCCTGTTCGACTATCTGCACGAGGAGCTGCCCTGGGCCATGGCCGCCGCCGATCTGGCCCTCAGCCGCTCCGGCGCCTCCGTCCTGGGTGAGCTGCCGGCCGTGGGCCTCCCCGCCATCCTGGTCCCCTACCCCCACGCCGGCGGCCACCAGCGCCACAACGCCCTCTACCTCCAGGAAGAGGGGGCCGCCGTGGTGGTGGAAGACCGCGAGTTGATGGACCGTCTCCTGCCCCTGGTGGGAGAGCTCCTCAGCGACGAGCGACGGCTCCAGCGGATGGCCCAGGCGGCCCGCTCCCTGGCCCGGCCGGCGGCGGCCCGGGATATCGCCCGTCTTCTCCTGGAGGTGTCGGGAGGGCTATGACCGTGGAGCGGCTGCCGGAGAGCGTCCACCTGATGGGGGTGGGAGGCATCCACATGTCGGCCATCGCCGTGCTGCTGCGGGAGCGAGGCCACCGCGTCTCCGGCTGCGACCTCTACCCCTCCCCCCTCACCGCCCGCCTGGAGGACATGGGCGTAACGTTTTACCAGGGCCACGCTCCCTTCCACCTGGACGAGGCGGGTCTCCTGGTCTATACCTCGGCCATCAGGCCCCACAACCCTGAGCTGGTGGCGGCCCGGGAGCGGGGCCTGCCGGCCCTCAAGCGGGCGGAGATGGTGGCGCTGCTGGGCGAGGGCAGAGAGGTCATTGCCGTGGCCGGCAGCCACGGCAAGACTACCACCACCTCCCTGGTGGCCTACATCCTGTGGCGGGCCGGGCTCTCCCCCACCTTCCTCCTGGGGGGCGAGATGGTGGACCTGGGCACTAACGTCCAGGCCGGTCAGGGGCCCCACTTCGTCGTGGAGGCGGACGAGTACGACGCCGCCTTCCTCCACTATCGCCCCCGTTTGGCCATCGTCACCAACGTGGAGGCGGATCATCTGGACTACTACGGCTCCCTGGAACGGCTGCGGCAGGCCTTCGCCCGCTTCGCCTCCCAGGTGCAGCCAGGGGGCTGGCTCCTCCTCTGGGGCGAGGACGAGGCAACGACCGCCCTGGCCACAGCCGCTATCCCTGGGGTGCGGGTGCTCCGCTACGGCCTGGAGAAGGGCCAGGAACTACACATACGTGACATAAAACGCGAAGACAACCAGTGGGTCTTCGACATAAGATACGAGGCTAGAGACCTGGGGCCTTTTCGCACCGCCCTGCCCGGCCTCCACAACGTTCGCAACTGCCTGGCGGCGATAGGGGCCAGCCTGGCCCTCGCCCTTCCCCTAGAGGTCGTGCGGGAGGCCGTGCAGGAGTTCCGGGGCGTCCGCCGACGCTTCGAACTGGTGGGCGAGGCCGGAGGGGTCACCGTCATGGACGATTACGCCCACCACCCGACGGAGATACGGGCCACCCTGGCCGCCGCCCGCCAGCGGTTCCCGGGGCGCCGGCTGGTCTGCCTCTTTCAGCCCCATACCTACACCAGGACGCAGTATCTGCTGGAGGGGTTCCGCACCTGCTTCCGGGGCGTGGACTGTCTCCTCATCGCCGAGACCTATGCCGCGCGCGAGGAGCCCTCGGCGGGGATGACGGCGGCCCAACTGGCCCGGGAGATAGAGTCGCCCCCGGCCCGCTACGCCGGCAGCCTGGAAGAGAGCGTCCGGGCCGTCCTGGATACCCTCCGCCCGGGCGACGTCTTCTTCACCATCGGCGCCGGGGACGTGGACCGGGTGGGCCGCCAGGTGCTGGAGGCGCTGCGAGGATGATAACGCGGGAGTTCCTGGAGGAGCTGCGGGCACTGGCCCCCCTGCGCTTCATGGAGCCCCTGTCCCGCCACACCACCTGGGGCATCGGCGGCCCCGCCGATGTCTACGTGGTGGCGGAGACGGCCTTCCAGCTGGCCCAGATAGTGGCGGTGGCCCACCGCCACGGCGTACCCCTCTTCGTGCTGGGCGCTGGCTCCAACATCCTGGTGGGAGACGAGGGAATACGGGGCCTGGTGGTGGAGAACCGGGCGATGGCGCAGGAGGGGCCGCAGCGCCGCAACGGCCATCTGCTGTTACAGGTGGAGAGCGGCGCCAGCTTCGCCTCCCTGGCCCGTCGCCTCTCCTTCGCCGGCTGCGCTGGCCTGGAGTGGGCCACCGGCATCCCCGGCACCCTGGGTGGCGCCGTGGTCTACAACGCTGGCGCCTACGGCGGCTGCCTGCGGGACGTCCTGGTGCGGGCCACTCTCTGCGATGGTGAGGGCCGCATCTTCGACCTGGGACCGGAGGAGCTGGCCCTGGACTATCGTGGCAGCGTCCTCACCAGGGGCATCGTGCGGGGGCTGACGGTGCTGTCGGTGGAGCTCCGCCTCTGGGAGGGGGACGCCGATGCCCTCCGTCAGCGAGTGCGGGCGCTGGACGCCCGGCGACGGGCGGCCCAGCCAGCGGGGCGCAACGCCGGCTCTGTCTTCAAGAACCCTGTGGAGAGGCCGGCCTGGTGGCTCATAGACCAGGTGGGGCTGCGCGGCCACCGCATCGGCGATGCCCAGATATCGCAGAAGCACGCCAACTTCATCCTCAACCTGGGGCAGGCCCGCGCCGCCGATGTCAAGGCCCTCATAGACCTGGCCCGGGAGAGGGTGCGCGAGCGCTTCGGCATCGAGCTGGAGCTAGAGGTGGGCCTGGTAGGGGAGGGCTTCTGATGACCAGGGAGAGGCTGCGGGTGGCCGTCCTCTTCGGCGGTCGCTCGGCCGAGCACGAGGTCTCGGTGGTCTCCGCCCAGGGGGTGCTGGGGGCCATGGATCGGAAGCGCTTCCAGCCCGTCCCCTTCGGCGTCACCCGGGAGGGGGTGTGGCTCACCCCCCAGGAGACGGAAGAGGCGCTGCGGGCCGTCCCTCCCAACAGCTACCGCCCCCTCCCCTCCCTGGAGGTGGAGGGCCCACCGCTGCGTCCCCAGGTGCTGTCCGCCCTGGCGGAGGCAGATGTGGTCTTCCCCCTCATCCACGGCCCTCACGGGGAGGACGGCACCGTGCAGGGGATGCTGGAGCTGCTGGGGGCGCCCTACGTGGGGGCCGGCGTGGCCGCCAGCGCCGTGGGGATGGACAAGGCCCTGATGAAGGCCGTCTTCCGGCAGGCGGGGCTGCCCACCGCCCGCTTCATCGTCGTCACCGTCGCCGAGTGGGCCCGCCTCCCGGCCAGGGTGGAGGAGCGGGTGGCCAGCGAGATAGGCTTCCCTTGCTTCGTCAAGCCGGCCAACCTGGGCTCCAGCGTGGGGGTGAGCCGCGTGGAGGGCCCGGCCGCCCTGCCCGATGCCCTGCATGAGGCCTTTCTCTATGACCGCAAGGCGCTGGTGGAGGGGGCCATAGCGGGGCGGGAGATAGAGGTGGCGGTGCTGGGGAACGATGATCCCATCGCCTCGCCGCCGGGTGAGATAGTGCCCCACCGTCAGTTCTATGACTACCGCGCCAAGTACCTGGAGGAGGGGACGCGGCTGGTGGCCCCCGTCCCCCTGCCCGGCCCGGTGACGGAGCGGCTGCAGGCTATGGCCATCGCCGCCTACAAGGCCATCGACTGCGCCGGCATGGCCCGGGTGGACTTCTTCCTGGTGGGGGAGGAGGCCATCGTCAGCGAGATCAACACCATACCCGGCTTCACACCCATCAGCATGTACCCCAAGCTGTGGGAGGCGGCCGGCATCACCTACGGCGAGCTCATCACCCGGCTGATAGAGCTGGCCCTGGAGCGGCACCGTGAGAAGAAGGGGCTTCTTTGGACGCCGCAGGTCGAATAAGGTACGCGTCCTGCGGGGGCGCCTGATCCTGGGGGAGCGGGAGGAGCGGCTGGCCCGGCGGGCCCGCCGCCGGCGGCTTCTCTGGGCAGGGGGCGGCCTCATGGCCCTGGCCGCCCTCTGCGGCCTCTACTTCTCGCCCCTCTTCCGGGTGCAGGCGGTGGAAGTGGTGGGAGCGCAGCACCTCTCCGCCCCCGAGCTGCAGACGCTGTCCGGGCTGGAGGGGAAGAGCATGCTGGGGCTGCCCCTGGACCAGGCAGAACAGCGCATCGCCTCTCTCAACCTGGTGCAGAGCGTCCAGGCGGAGCGCCTCTTCCCCAACCGCGTCCGTCTGCGGGTGCAGGAGCGGGTGCCCTGGGGCTACTGGCAGCGGGGCGATGCCCGCTACGTCATTGACTCCGAAGGGGTGGTCCTGGAGGGGGTATCACCGGCCCAGGACGCCCCGACTATAATTGATACAACTTCTTCCGAAGGGCTGACGCCAGGTCAACGGGTGCCGGCCGCGCCCATGGCGCTGGCGCGGGAGATTTCCAAGCAGGCCCCGGGCCTCCTGGGTGTGCGGGTCGTCCGTTTCGAGTACAGCATCCAGGAGGGGCTGGCCCTGGAGACCGATGCTGGCTATCGGGTGGTGGTAGGAGACGGCCAGGGGCTGGAGTACAAGCTGGCCGTCTGGGAGGCGGTGCAGAAGGCCCTGGGTGCCCAGTCCCTTCCCGGGCGAGTCCTCGACCTGCGGTTCGGGGACCGGCCTGCCCTACGCTGAAAGGAGGCGGCCGCCGTGAGAAGGGGCAACATGCTGGGAGCGATAGACATCGGGAGCAGCAAGGTCTGCACCCTCCTGGCCGAGGTCACCCCTGAGGGTGAGCTGCGTCTGCTGGGCGTGGGGGTGGCCAGCTCCCAGGGCATCCGCAAGGGGCTGGTGGAGAACATCAAGAGCACCACGGAGGCCATCGTCGCCTCGGTGGAGCGGGCGGAGCGGGCCAGCGGCAGTCGCCTCAGCTCCGCCTACGTCAGTATAAGCGGCAATCACCTGCACTCCCTCAATCACCGCGGGGTGGCCACCCTAACCGGGGGACGTCGCTCCATCCGCGCCGATGATATCCAGCGGGCGCTGGAGGACGCCCAGGCGGTGAGCCTCCCCACCAACCGGGAGATCATCCACGTCATACCGCGTTCCTTCATCCTGGACGGCCAGGACCCGGTGACGGACCCCATAGGCATGTACGGCCAGCGGCTGGACGTGGAGGTGCACCTGGTCACCGGCTCTGTCACCGCCATCCAGAACCTGAGCCGCTGCCTGGAGGAGGCGGGCGTCCAGGTGGAGGGGTTGGTGGCCTGCCCTCTGGCCGCTGCCGAGGCCGTCCTGGAGGAGGAGGAGAAGCGCCAGGGCGTGGTGGTGGTGGACATAGGCGGGGGCACCACGGACCTGGCCGTGTTCGTGGACGGGAGCCCTTACCACACCGCCAGCCTGCCGGTGGGCGGCTATCACTTCACCCATGACCTGGTGCTGGGGCTACGTATACCCTTCTCCGTGGCCGAGGAGACCAAGCTCCGCTACGGTGCCGTCCACCCCAGCCGCATCAACGGGGAGGAGTCCCTGGACCTGGAGTCCTTCGGGGGGCAACGGGTGAAGTCCGTGCCGCGCCGGCGTCTGGTTGAGATACTGCAGGCCCGGGCCGAGGAGATCCTGGAGATGGTATACCTGGAGGTGAGGCGGGCCGGCTTCGACGATATGATCGCCGCCGGGCTGGTCCTCACCGGCGGTACGGCCAGCCTCCCCGGCCTGGACGAGCTGGCGGAGCAGCTCCTGCGGGTGCCGGTGCGCATCGGCCTGCCCAAAGGGGTGTACGGGCTGGCGGACGCCGTGAGCGGCCCTGCCTTCGCCGCCAGCGTGGGGCTCCTGCGCTGGGCCGCCTACACCGATGGCGGCTTCGAGGGGGAGGCACCCCGGGGCGGCCGGCGGGCCTTCGCCGCCGGCGGCACCCTCTGGGAGAGACTGCAGCGGTGGCTCAAGATGCTCATTCCCCAGTAGGAGGCGAGCAATGGCGAAGGGAGGTAACGTGATGCAACGGCCGGAGCTGGAAGGCCTGCCGCCCATCAAGGTGGTAGGCGTAGGGGGAGGCGGCTGCAACGCCGTCAACCGCATGATCGAGGTGGGGGTGCGGGGGGTGGAGTTCATCGCCGTCAATACCGACGCCCAGGCCCTCATGCGTTGCGAGGCGGAGAACAAGATCCGCATCGGCGACCGTATAACCAAGGGCCTCGGCGTCGGCGGTGACCCGGAGAAGGGCCGTCAGGCCGCCGAGGAGTCGGTGGACGAGCTGCGGGAGGCCCTCAAGGGCGCCGACATGGTCTTCATCACCGCCGGCATGGGCGGCGGCACCGGTACCGGCGCCGCCCCTCTGGTGGCCCAGGTGGCCAAGAACGTGGGCGCCCTCACCGTGGCCGTGGTCACCAAGCCCTTCTCCTTCGAAGGGGTGCGGCGCCGCCGCTTCGCCGAGGAGGGGATCGCCCGCCTCCGCAACGAAGTGGACACCCTCATCGTCATCCCCAATGACCGCCTCCTGAGCATCTGCGAGCCCACCACCACCCTCCAGGAGGCCTTCCTCCTGGCCGACGACATCCTACGCCAGGGTATCCAGGGCATCGCCGAGCTCATCACCATCCCCGGCGACATCAACCTGGACTTCGCCGACGTCCGCCGCATCATGTCCGACGCCGGCCCGGCCCTCATGTCCATCGGCCGCGCCCGGGGCGACAACCGCGCCGTGGAGGCCGCCCAGGCGGCCATCCGCAGCCCCCTGTTGGACGTGGGGATCCACGGCGCCACCCGCGTCCTCTTCAACGTCACCAACGGCGGCAACATGTCCCTGCACGAGCTGAACATGGCCGCCCAGGTCATCGCCGAGGTGGTGGACCCGGAGGCGGAGATCATCTTCGGCACCGCCACCGACCCCTCTCTCCAGGACGAGGTCAAGATCACCCTCATCGCCGCCGGCTTCGACGTGCCGGAGTCCAAGTCCCAGGCGATGGAGGAGGAAGAGGTGCGCCGCCTGCGTCAGGAGGCCTTCCCCAACCTGACCGACGCCGAGCTCCCGTCCTTTCTCAGGCGGCACGTCAGCATCCGCTGACGCTGACTAGGCGGCTGTCGTCCCCTGGGAGGCCCGGTTGTGCCGTAGGAACGCTGCCCGGGGCGCCCTGCCCCCGCGGGCCTCGCCAGGGGCGGGCTGGCCGGCGGCCCTGCGTCTGGGCCTGGCCGGGGTGGCGCTGCTGGCCCTCGCCTGCGGCGGCAGGAGCGAGGGAAGGATCCTCACCCCCTTCCCCAGCCCGCCGCCCACCACGCTGCCGGTGCCGACGCCCACCCCGGAGCCGCGGGAGCCGGCGCTCTTGGACGGCGTACCGGTGCCGGTCTCCGAGCGGCAGCGCCTCCTGGGCAGGCTCCCCCTGGCCGTCGTCTTCGACAACCATCTGCAGGCGCGGCCGGTCCTCGGCATCGGCCGGGCAGAGCTGGTCTACGAGGTGGTGGCGGAGGGCGGCATCAGCCGCCTCGTCGCCCTCTACTGGCGCAACGAGGCCGACGTCCTGATGCCCGTTCGCTCCGCCCGCGCCTACTTCATACCCTGGGCGGCGGAGACGGACGCCATCTTCGTCCACTTCGGTGGCGCCGAGGGCGGGGCCACGGTGGACGTGGACCGTAACGTGGCCGCCTACGGCGTCCGCCAGGTCAACGGCCTCGTCCTTCCTGCCGGCCCCTTCCGCCGCGACCCCTCGCGGGCTGCCCCCCACAACGTCCGCTCCAGCACCGCCGGCTTGTGGGACTGGGCGGAGCGCATGGGCTGGCAGGGCCCGCCCCGACTGGAGCCCTGGCTCTTCAAGGACGACCAGCCCGGCCGCGGCCCGCCCGCCGGCGGCGCCCCTGCCGGTCTCCTCTCCTTCAACTTCGGCCCCTGGAACCTCCCCGCCTACGCCGTGGAGTGGCGCTACGATGTCGCCAGCAACGCCTACCTGCGCTGGCAGGCAGGGCAGCCCTATGTGGACGGCGCCAGCGGCGAGCAGGTGCGGGCCAAGAACGTGGTGGTGCAGTTCGTCAGGTTGCAGGTGGTGGGGGACGCCCAGGGCCACCTCCTCTTCCAGGTGATGGGCGAGGGGGAGGCCCTGGTCTTCCAGGACGGGGTGGCCCTGACGGCCACTTGGCGCAAGGAGAGGGGTGGCGCCCGCACTCGCTACTACGATGCCCAGGGCCAGGAGATAGCCTTCAACCGCGGGCCCACCTGGGTGGAGGTGCTGGCCTACGGCTCCTCTCTGGCCTACCACTGAGCCTCCGGCCCTGCCCTTTGTGGATATCTTGTGGACAAGTTACAATATCTTGGGTTTGTGGGGTTGACAGGCCCAAGATGTTGTGCTATCGTTCTCGCTGCCCCTGGAGGGGTGGTGGTGGCAGCATGGAGTGTCCGTTTTGCAGCTTCCCGGAGTCCAAGGTGACGGACTCCCGTCCGGCGGAGGGAGGGATCCGGCGGCGGCGGGAGTGCCTGCGCTGTGGGCGTCGCTTCACCACCATGGAGCGGGTGGAGCTCCAGGGCGTGGTGGTGGTGAAGAAGGACGGCCGCCGGGAGGAGTTCTCCCGGGAGAAGGTGCTGGCTGGGGTGCGGAAGGCCTGCGAGAAGCGGCCCATACCGCTGGGTGCCATAGAGGAATTGGTGGACCGGGTGGAGCAGGCTGTATACAGCCTGGGGAAGGCGGAGGTGCCCACCAGCTATATAGGTGAGCTGGTGATGGAGGGGCTGCGGGAGCTGGACCACATAGCGTACATACGGTTCGCCAGCGTCTACCGCGCCTTCGCCGATGTGGAGGAGCTGGAGCGAGAGCTGGAGGCGCTCAAGGCGGGCTGGCCCCGGGCGGAGGTGCCCCCCGGCCAACTGGTGCTCCTGCCGGAGGTGACCAGAAATCCGATGCGCAGCCTTGGCCGAGCAGGGCATGGTAGGCGCAAGGTAGCTGAATAGGAGGTGGATGAGTTGGGGAAGAGAGCGAAATACCACGTCTTGCACAGGGCCGGCCACTGGCGGGTAGAGCGGGAGGGCGCTGAGCGTCCCTCTTTGACAGCGCCTATGCAGAGGGAGGCCATTGAGAAGGGCCGTCGCCTGGCGCTGAGGAATAGGCCATCCCAGCTCATAGTCCACGGGCGAGATGGACGAGTTCGTAAGGAGTACACTTACGACTCTGATCCGTATCCGCCAGAAGGGTAGCAGCCACAGGACTTTTTCACCTCGAGAGACGTTGTCACAAGGAGTTTGGTCATGGCGTTAGCGGAGATAAGGACGGACATGGTTCTGCCCCTCTCTCGTTTCTTCACTCGCCCCGGGGTGGACCCCTTCGACGAGGTGGAGTGGGAGCGGCGCACCGCCCGCATCGAGGGGCCTGACGGGCAGCCCGTCTTCGAGCAGCCGGACGTGGAGTTTCCTGCCTTCTGGTCCCAGAACGCCACCAACGTGGTGGCCTCCAAGTACTTCCGCGGCCCCCTGGGCACCCCCCAGCGGGAGCGCTCCGTCCGCCAGCTCATCGGCCGCGTCGTGGAGACCATCACCGCCTGGGGGCTCAAGGACGGCTACTTCTCCTCCCGGGAGGAGGCCGAGACCTTCAAGGAGGAGCTGAAGCACCTGCTCCTCCACCAGTACGCCGCCTTCAACTCTCCCGTCTGGTTCAACGTGGGGCTGGAGGAGCGGCCCCAGTGCTCCGCCTGCTTCATCCTCTCCATCGAGGACTCCATGGACTCCATCCTGGAGTGGTACCGGACGGAGGGGAAGATCTTCAAGGGTGGCTCCGGGGCCGGCATCAACCTCTCGCCCCTGCGCTCCTCCAGAGAACGGCTCTCCTCTGGCGGCGTCGCCTCGGGGCCCGTCTCCTTCATGCGGGGGGCCGACGCCATCGCCGGCACCATCAAGTCGGGGGGCAAGACGCGGCGGGCGGCCAAGATGGTGGTGCTGAACGTGGACCATCCGGACATCGAGGAGTTCATCTGGTGCAAGGCCAAGGAGGAGCGGAAGGCCTATGCCCTGGGGGAGGCCGGCTTCGACATGTCCCTCAACGGGGAGGGCTGGATTAGCATCCAGTACCAGAACGCCAACAACTCGGTGCGGGTGACGGACGAGTTCATGCGGGCCGCCCTGGAGGACCGGGAGTGGCAGACCCGCTACGTGCTGACGGGGGAGGTCTGCCAGACCTACCGCGCCCGTGAGCTGCTGCGCCAGATGGCCCAGGCGGCCTGGGAGTGCGCCGACCCGGGCATCCAGTACGACACCACCATCAACGAGTGGCACACCTGCCCCAACTCGGGGCGCATCAACGCCTCCAACCCCTGCTCCGAGTACATGCACCTGGACGACTCGGCCTGCAACCTGGCCTCCCTCAACCTGCTGAAGTTCCTGCGGGAGGACGACACCTTCGACATCGAGGCCTTCAAGCATGCGGTGGCGGTCATGATCACCGCCCAGGAGATAATCGTCGACAACTCCTCCTACCCCACGGAGCGGATAGCCAGGAACGCCCACGACTACCGCCAGCTAGGGCTGGGCTACACCAACCTGGGGGCCCTCCTCATGTCGCTGGGCCTCCCCTACGACTCCGACGAGGGACGGGCCTACGCCGCCGCCGTCACCGCCCTCATGACTGGCCACGCCTACGCCGTCTCGGCCCGCATCGCCGCCCGCATGGGGCCCTTCGCCGGATACGAGCGCAACCGGGAGCCCATGCTGCGGGTCATCGCCAGGCACCGGGAGCACGCCTACCGCATACCGGAGCTGGCGCCCCGGGAGCTGCTGGCGGCCGCCCGGGCGGCCTGGGACGAGGCGCTGCGGCTGGGGGAGGAGCACGGCTACCGCAACGCCCAGGCCACCGTCATCGCTCCCACGGGGACCATCAGCTTCATGATGGACTGCGACACGACGGGCATCGAGCCCGACATCGCCCTGGTGAAGTACAAGGCGCTGGTGGGGGGCGGCCTCATGCGTATCGTCAACCGCACGGTGCCCAGGGCGCTGCGGCGGCTGGGATATACGCCGCAGCAGATAGAGGAGATCCTGGCCTACATCGACGCCCAGGGCACCATCGAGGGGGCGCCCCACCTCAGGGAGGAGCACCTGCCGGTGTTCGACTGCGCCCTGGGGGCGCCCGGGGGGAGGCGCTCCATCCACTGGATGGGCCACATCAAGATGATGGGGGCGGTGCAGCCCTTCATCTCCGGCGCCATCTCCAAGACGGTGAACCTGCCTGAGGACGCCACGGTGGAGGACGTGGAGCGGGCCTTCATCGAGGGCTGGCGGCACAGCCTCAAGGCCCTCTCCATCTACCGGGACGGCTCCAAGCGGGTGCAGGTCCTCTCCACCAGGAAGGAGGAGGCGCAAGAGAAGCGGGAAGAGGTGCGGCCGGTGCGGCGGCGCCTGCCGGACACGCGGCGCTCCCTCACCCACAAGTTCTCCATCGAGGGGCACGAGGGCTACATCACGGTGGGCCTCTACGAGGACGGCTCGCCCGGGGAGATCTTCATCACCATGGCCAAGGAGGGGAGCACCCTCTCAGGGACCATGGACGCCTTCGCCACGGCCATCTCCCTGGCCCTGCAGTACGGGGTGCCGCTCAGGGACCTGGTCTACAAGTTCAGCCACATGCGCTTCGAGCCCTCGGGGCGCACCGAGAACCCGGAGATACCGGTAGCCCAGAGCATCGTGGACTACATCTTCAGGTGGCTGGCCTCCCAGTTCCTGAGCGATGAGGAGAAGGAGGAGTTAGGGGTGCTCTCGCCGGCGGTGCGGGAGAAGCTGTCGCGGGAGGGGCCGAAGCAGCTCGCCCTGGCCATAGAGGTGCGGCGCAACGGCGAGGCCAGCGACGACGCCCCTCCCTGCTACAACTGCGGCTGGATCATGGTGCGCCGGGGGGCCTGCTACTGCTGCGACAACTGCGGCGCCACCACCGGCTGCGGCTAGGGGAAGACGGGCCGCTTGCCGCGGGGGAGGCACTTGATACGGCCTTCCCCCGCGCGGTATCACATGAGGTGATGATACGGCTCAAGCGAGCCTACGAGCCGCCAGCGCCGGAGGACGGCGAGCGCTACCTAGTGGACAGGCTCTGGCCCCGGGGCGTAGGCCGGGAGGCGTTACAGCTCGCCGGATGGCTGCGAGAGCTCGCCCCCTCCCACGAGCTCCGTCGCTGGTTCAGCCATGACCCCGCCCGGTGGGAGGAGTTCAAGGCCCGTTACAGGGAGGAGCTGGCCTCTCCCCAGAAGCAAGACCTGCTGCAGGAGCTGGCGCAGAAGGCCCGCGCCGGCACCATTACCCTGGTCTACTCCGCCCGGGACGACCAGCACAACAACGCCGTGGCCCTCAGGGAGATGCTCCAGCAGATGATGGAGGCATTGTGATGAGCGATGAACCCCTCTGGCAGGGGTTGGCGGAGCGTATCTTGGCCGAGGCCGGGGACGCCATCATCCTGGCCGACCGTGAGGGCGTGATCCGCCTCTGGAACCGCCGGGCGGAGGAGGTCTTCGGCTACGCGGCAGGGGAGGCGCTGGGCCAGACTCTGGACATCATCATCCCCGAGCGGCTGCGGGAGCGCCACTGGGAGGGCTACCGGCGGGTGATGGCCACGGGGGAGAGCCGCTATGGACCCGGTCAGCTCCTTTCCGTGCCCGCCCAGCGCCAGGACGGGAGCCGCATATCGGTGGAATTCACCATCACCCTCCTGAAGGGGGAGGACGGGCGGGTGCTGGGCGTCGCTGCCATCCTGCGCGACGTGACGGAGCGCTGGCAGCGGGAGCGGGAGCTGCGGGAGCGCCTCTCGGAGCTGGAGGCGAGGCTGGGGGCCGCTGGCCAGCCCTGATCCTCTCGCCCTCCCTCAGGGGTCGCAGCAGGTGAGCAGGAAGCCGCAGCGCTTGCAGAGCCACTTGCCCCCGGAGCCGCGCGCCATCGGGTGACCGCAGACGTCGCAACGGGGGGCGTCTTCTCTCTCCTTCTCCACGGCTGTATCCATTCTGGCCCCTGCAGCGCCCCTGTCAAGAGGCGGGAAACCTCGCCATTTCTGGCGGTGCCTCTCCGCAGTGCTATACTGGATATGAGAAATGGCGGAGATAGCCCTCAGCGAAAACGCCCTCGTCGTCCTGGAGCGGCGCTATCTGGCCAAGGACGAATCGGGCCGGCCCATCGAGACGCCGGAGGAGATGTTCCGACGGGTGGCCCGCAACATAGCCCAGGCGGAGCGCCTATATCAGCCGCTGGAAGACCCTGGCCGCCTCGCCCTCTGGGAGGAGCGGTTCTACCAGCTCATGGCCCGCCTGGAGTTCCTCCCCAACTCCCCCACCCTCATGAACGCCGGGCGGGAGCTCCAGCAGCTCGCCGCCTGCTTTGTCATCCCGGTGGGCGATTCCATAGAGGAGATCTTCGAGGCCATCAAGGAGACGGCCATCATCCACAAGACGGGTGGCGGCACGGGCTTCTCCTTCTCCCGCCTGCGGCCGGCCGGTGACCGCGTGCGCACCACCATGGGGGTGGCCTCCGGGCCGGTCTCCTTCCTCAAGGTCTTCGATGCCGCCACGGAGGCCATCAAGCAGGGGGGGACGCGCCGGGGGGCCAACATGGGGATCCTGGACGTCACCCACCCCGACATCGAGCAGTTCATAACCCTGAAGAGGGACGGCCGCACCCTCACCAATTTCAACATCTCGGTGGCGGTGACGGACGAGTTCATGCGGGCGGTGGAGGAAGACCGTGAGTATGAGCTGATAAACCCTCGCACCGGCCGTCCGGTGGGGCGTCGTAGCGCCCGTCGCATCTTCGACCTCATCGTGGACAGCGCCTGGCTCTGCGGCGACCCCGGGCTCGTCTTCCTGGACCGCATCAACGCTGACAACCCTACTCCCCACCTGGGCCGCATCGAGGCCACCAATCCCTGCGGTGAGCAACCGCTGCTCCCCCACGAGTCCTGCACCCTGGGCTCCATCAACCTGGCCCGCTTCGTGCGCAGCGACGGCGCCCGCCCGCGGGTGGACTGGCAGCGTCTGGCCGAGGTCATCCCCATATGCGTCCGCTTCCTGGACGACGTCATAGACATGAACCGCTACCCCGTCCCCCGCATAGAGGAGGCCACCAAGCGCACCCGCAAGATCGGCCTCGGCATTATGGGCTGGCACGACCTCCTCCTCCAGCTCCGCATCCCCTACGATTCCGAGGAGGCGCTGGCCCTGGCCGAGGAGCTGATGCGCTTCCTCCAGGACAAGGCCAACGAGGCCTCCCTGGCCCTGGCCGAGGAGCGAGGCCCATACCCCGCCTGGGAGGGCTCTCGCCACTACCCGGAGCGGCCCTACCGCAACGCCACTCGCACCACCATCGCCCCCACGGGGACCATCAGCATCATCGCCGGCTGCTCCTCGGGGATCGAGCCCCTCTTCTCCCTGGCCTTCTATCGCCACCACTACCTGGACCCTCATGATCCGTCCAAGCTCACCCGCCTGCGGGAGGTGAACAGCTATTTCGTCCAGGTGGCCAGGGAGGAGGGCTTCTACAGCGACGAACTGCTGGACTACCTGGCCGCCGGGGGCCGCCTGGCCGAGCGCCCCGAGGTGCCGGACTGGGCGAAGCGCCTCTTCGTCACCGCCCACGAGATATCGCCCGAGTGGCACGTGCGGGTGCAGGCCGCCTTCCAGCGCTACACCGACAACGCCGTCTCCAAGACCATCAACTTCCCCTACCAGGCGACGCGCGAAGAGGTGGCCCGCGCTTACTGGCTGGCCTACCGGGAGGGCTGCAAGGGGATCACCATCTACCGCGAGGGCTCCCGCGAGCTCTCCGTCCTCTCGCACGCCACCGCCAACCTCCGCGGCCCGGAGCAAGAGACGAGCGAATCGGCCAGGGAGATAGCAGGGACGCCGGCCCGCCCCCGTCCCTATCGGGAGCGGCTGCCCGACGAGCGACGTTCCATCACCCACAAGTTCCAGGTGGGTGGTCAGGAGGGCTACATAACCGTGGGCCTCTATGAGGACGGCCGCCCCGGGGAGATCTTTATCAAGATGGCCAAGGAAGGTTCCACCGTCTCCGGCCTCATGGACACGGTGGCCCTGCTCACCTCGGTGGCCCTCCAGTACGGCGTCCCCCTGGAAGACCTGACCCGCAAGCTACGCAACACCCGCTTCGAGCCCTACGGCCCCACCAATAACCCCAACATCCCCTGGGCCACCTCCGTCATAGACTACATCTTCCGCTGGCTGGAGCTCAGGTTCGTCCCGGGGGCCCGTCAGCGCCCCTCTTCCCAGGCCGGCGAGCCCCTGAACCTGGCTGTCAGCCCTGACGAACAGACGGGGATGACTTGCCCCGAATGCGGCGCTCTCCTGGTCTTCCAGGAAGGCTGTCTGGTCTGCCGGAGCTGTGGCTACACCCAGTGCAGCTAGCCCGGCCCGCTTCCCAGGGATGGCCGGCAGAGGAGGTCCGTGAGATGGGGCCGCAACCCTCGTCCCGCCAGGCCCCTCGTTACGAGATCGTCCGCTGGCGACTCCTCCTCCCCCTCATCGGCTTCGGCATCGATCTGCTGCTGGGACGGCCCCGCTCCTTCGCCCGAGACGCCGTGAGGGTGCTGGCCGCCAATCCCTTCCCGCGACGGGTGGAGGGGCTGGAGAGAGTGCCGGCGGAGGGCGCCTTCGTGCTGACGATGAACCACTACAGCCGTCGGGGCCTGCGGCCCTACCACTGTGCCATGGTGGTGAGCGCTGCCCTGCTGGAGAGGCGGCGCGGCCAGCAGGAGGTGCGCTGGGCCTTCACCAGCGAGCTGCGCGGCCAGCGACTAGGGCCTCTCCCCCTGCCCCTGTGGCTGATACGCTGGACGTTCCGCCGCGTGGCGCGGGTCTACGGGCTGGTGGTCCTCCCTCGGCCGGAGGAGATGGTGATGGGCAGGGCGGCCGCCCTGCGCCGTCTGCTCCGTGAGCTGGGACAGGCGCCGGTGGGCCTCACGCCGGAGGGGGAGCGGGGGACGGGACAACTGGTGGAGCCGCCACCCGGGAGCGGCCTCTTCCTGGCCCTTCTCTCCCAGCAGGGGTATCCTGTTCTGCCGGTGGGGGTGTGGGAGGAGGGCGAGACGCTGGTGGTGCGGTTCGGTTGCCCCTACTCCGTCACGCTGGAGCGGGGCCTGTCCCGGGAGGAGCAGGACCGCCTGGCTCGTGAACAGGTGATGGTGGCCATCGGCAGGCTGCTGCCGCGGGAGCTCTGGGGCGCCTATGCGGCGGCGGTGGAGCGGTCGCTGGTGGTGGACGGCGCCGGGCCGGAGAGCGCTCGATAGACCTGGTCGTGGTGCTCGAGGGATGAAAGCCTTGGCCAGCCGAGAAGGAGGACTGTTCTCGGGGAGGCCCCTGGGGCGGGCGCTGAGGTGGCTGGCGCGCCGGTCATGGGCCTTCCAGATAGTCGCCACCGGGCTGTTCCTGGCTCTGCTGGTCTGGCGGGTGGACGTCCCGTCCGTAGTGGAGCCCCTGGGCCGGGCCCATTATGGCTGGGCTGGCCTGGCCCTGCTGGTGGCCATGGCAGTGAGGGTCATCGACACCGCGCGCTGGCGGGTCTACCTGCAGAAGCTGGGGCGCCCGCCCCTGCTGGGCCTGTTGGGTGCCTTCCTCATCGGCAATCTGGGAAACAATCTGCTGCCGGCGCGGGCTGGGGACATAGCCCGCATCCAGATCGTGGCCAACCGCTACGGGCTGCCCAGGGCCGGCCTCGCCTCCGCTACCTTCATCGTGGAGGCGATGATGGACGGGGTGACCTTCCTGGTGCTGCTGGTCATCGGGCTGGCGGTGCTGGAGATAGACTTCGTCCCGGTGCCCCTGCTGGCCTTCCTGGCCGTGGCTGCCGGGGGCGGGCTGGTGGCCGTCACTCTGGCCAGCCACCTCCTGCCGCGCCAGCTGGGCGACTGGCGCCCCCTGCGCTGGCTGCCCGGCCCGGTGAGGCGGTCCGTGGCGGAGGCCTGGCCCCGCTTCCTGGACGGCCTGGAGACGATGCGCAACCCCCGGCTCTTCGCCCAGGCGGTGGGCCTCAATTTCCTGGGCTGGCTGACCCACGTCCTCATGTTCTGGTGCTTCGGCCTCTCGCTGGGGCTGGACCTGGACTTCGGCAATTACGTGGTCATCATGGTGACCGCCAACCTGGTGGTGGCCTTCCCCATAACCTTCCAGAGCATCGGCACCTACCAACTGGCGATGACGGAGTTGCTGGCGGCCTGGGGGGTGGAGCGGGAGGCGGCCTTCGCCTTTTCGGTGGCCTCCCACGCCTTCGTGAATGTCTGGACCATCGTGACGGGCATATTAGCGCTGTGGCTGATGCAGGTGCGGCCGCGCGACGTCTTCTCCCTGCGGGGGCCCGTGGAGGAGCGGGCGCAGACGCCGGCCGAGGAGAGATGGCGTCCCACGGGGTGACAGGTGGTGGAGCGCGGAAGCCCTCTCCTCGTCCTGACGGCCCTTCACCTGAGCGGCATGTGGCTCCTTCCCCTCTACTTCTGGCGGACGCGTCGACTGGAGCGACGGGCGCGGGGCCGTCCGGGCTGCCTGAAGGCTTTCCGCTGGATATCTCGCCGTAGTGTCCTCCTCATGACCTGGTGGGCGGACCTGCCCAGCGCCCAGGGCTGGCTCCAGGACGAGGGACACCGCGCCTACCTCCGCCACGCCGGGGCCGGACGCCATGTGAAGGGGTGGGTGGAGCTCTACCAGCCCCTGCCAGTCTCCCTCCATCTGGGAGCTAGAGGCGCCCCGGCGCTGGAGGAGGCCGCCCCTTGACGAGCCTGAGGCGGGGCCTTAGTGTAGGACTCGGCAGCGGGGTGTGGCTCAGCCTGGTAGAGCACCTGGTTTGGGGCCAGGAGGTCGCCGGTTCAAATCCGGCCACCCCGACCAGCGGCCAGACACGGTGCACCTCCGAAAGCTCCCCGAAGCAGATACATGTCCCTCTGAGGGCCCTGCCGCCCCCGGGCGACCGCTCCGAACAGGGCGCGGGACGACAAATTCATCGCCAACTGTCAGGGATTTCCCCGAGTACCCTGCCGGCCATTTGGTTACCATAAGTGCATGGAAAAATCGATGGCCCGGCTCAGGAGGGCCTTCCCTATACTTCATGGTGCCGCATCTCTCCTGTGAGGCCCGTGTCCGAAGGGCCAGGGCCGCGTGGGCTGTGGAGGGGCGAGGGCTGCCCGGCCCCGCCCCATTTCGAGGCGAGGGGGCGGACGTGCGATGAGGAACGAACAAGGCCTGAGGTCTGACCAGGGAGTGGCGGTGACAGAGGCAGACCGGCAGGAGAGGTTGGAGGCGTTGCGGCTGGCCATTCAGGCGAGCCACAGCATACGCTGCGAGAATGTCGGAGAGCTCCTGGTGGCCGCCGACGCTATCCTCCGCTGGCTCCATCGGGACGGCCGAGAGGAACGCTGAGGCCCGCCCCGCGGCCGGCCAGAGCCGGGGGCGCCGGTGGCCTTGGCAGGAGGCGGCCCCGCCGGGTGTGCCGCGTCCGCCGTCCTGCCGTACCGGCCGCTGACGCCCCGTCGGGCCAGACCATCCCCCCGCTGGGGGCGGCCTTCGCCCCGCTCCGGGCCCTGTCTCAACATGAAATATGAGGGGCGGCCGTCCGTCCGCTAGACGTGTTTGCCGAGCCGACGTCGCGCGGCCAGAACCGGGGCAGCCTGACGTCCTGACGGCCCGCCGATGGCCGAAAAGCGAGCCGATGGGCCAATGGTGCGCCCTGCGCTTCCGGCGCCGGCAGCGACGGCAGACCGCACAGGGGCGGACGCCGCTCCAGCCCTGGACAGGAGGAGTGACGAGATGGGCATCCGGTTGTATGGCATCAACTATGGGTACATGGGGATGGACAAGGAGTTTCTGCTCTTTCCCTCGCCCAACTACATCCTGCACAGCCAGCGGCGGGAGGGGAGCAAGGTG